>Ga0228536_1000104_pt1 | contig 212834 bp, 190 predicted proteins | sample SJ1Smetagenome_FD_168611 | JGI IMG/M metagenome (GOLD analysis project Ga0228536, IMG submission 168611) | Enriched culture of PCE-dechlorinating microbial communities from Ithaca, New York, USA - SJ1.S | ecosystem: Engineered > Modeled > Simulated communities (microbial... > Unclassified...
TAGTTATTGTTCATATTACCATTTCTGTAATCGCCTTATCAAAAGTTGGCACTTTTTGCAGCTATGTGGTCATTGGGCCGGGGTATCAAAAGTTGGCCAAAATATACAGCTACCGGGTCATTGGGCCAGGATGGTTGTCAGCAGAAGATGTTGGTCTTCGGCCACCTCGCCGCTTTTAAGGTGCTTGAAGTGGCGTCTAAAACCTGTCCAACTATCCACCTCCAACAACAACTCGGTGATTTTCAGGTGGGGCAGCATACTGTATGCCTGCTGCATCAGAGCTTCCGCTTCGTCCGGCACGGTGTTGTCGAGGGGCGTAATCTTGAGGCGACCTGTGCTGGTGAAGGAAGCGTCGGGCAATTCGTTTGCGGCTGCGAGCTTTTCCACGGTAGCCAGATTGCGCTCAAGCACGGCCAGCCTGTATTCCAGGAAGTGCTCGCAGTCTGTTTCGACAGCCAATCCCAGTTCCTTTTGTTCGCGCTGCGCCATAAAACGCGGAGCGGGCAGCAAGTATTCCTCGAAATCCTTGAACTGACGAGATCCCTGTATCCAAATATCGCCCGATCGTAGCGAGTTTTTCAGTTCCGACAACACGCACAGCTCGTAGAAGCGACGATCCAACCCGCCCGAAGTCTGCACCAGGCTTTCCCAGCGCTTGCGGACGAATGAAGTTGGTGCATCGTCCGGCACCTTTCGCGCCAAACGTGCATTCATTTCTTTCAGCACTTCGACGCCTGCCAGCAGCTCACGTGCCGGCGGCGCGGCCTTCATGGGGAGCGAATCCAGCAGGGTCGGCGTGTAGCGCCTGAGTTGGTTGAAGCTGTCGCCAGCCAGAGACAGGAAGTCGAAGTTTTCAGGTTGGGCAAGCTTCTCGGCCTCGTCTATGCTCTCGCTGAATACGTCCCATGATATGATCGCCTCGATGGCGGCAAAGGGGTCGCCGCCCGACTGTTTGGCGTCCAGCAGGGCACGGCCGATACGCGAGTACAAGCGGACCTTGTCGTTGATCGCCTTACCGGACTCTTGGAAGCGGTCGGCATGATTTCGTTTGGCCTTGCTGAACAGCGCAGCCATGAACCTGTCGTGCAAGTCGATGATTTCGTCGATCAACGTGGCCCGGGTGTCAAGTATCACCGCCACCAGGGTAGCATAGCGGCGATCCGGTTCCAGATCCCGCAGATGCTGTGCAGTCATCTGCCCGCCTTCGCGGGCAAGCTTCATCAGGCGGTTCTGGTGAATGAGACGTTCCAGCCCGTCCGGCAGCAACAAGCTGTGGACGGTTTTCAGCCGCTCAAGGTGAATCAATATATGTTTTGGCTTCGGCGGGCCGGGCGACTGGCGCAGCCAGATCAGTCCGCTGCCCTTGGTGTCTTCGCACTGCATCAGCAGGCCGTCGAGGGCACTCCGGTGATGATCGGACAGTGATGCGGTCAGGGCTTGATACACTTTGCGCGTGCCGCGAGTGAGCGCCTCGCTGCATACACGCTCGATAACATTGATCGGCGGCATGATGATGCGCTGCTGACGTAACGTCTCGACCAGGAGTTCTGCAAGCACGATTCCGCGGTCAGTCTGCTGGGCCAGCTCTGCAAGCAGAGGGACAAAGCGCCGATATTCGGCAATCGAGAACGGCGTCAGGTTCAGCCATGCCTGCAATTCCGCCAGGTGTTCGCGCCGGGTCTCCGGACGCTGGGCATACTGCGGCCAAATGTCCGGCTCAATGCTTAACTGACGTCCAACTATTGCCAGCAACGGAGCCGGCGGCACTGCATCGTTCGGCAAAGCGAAACCGGGATAACGCAGATAGCACAACTGCACCGCGAAGCCGAGACGATTATGGTTTCCGCGACGCTGGCGGATCGCAGAAATGTCGGGTTCGGTAAAGGTGTAATGCTGGGTGAGTTCGTCGTCAGTAGCTGGGAAGGAAAAAAGGCCTGCACGCTCGGCAGGCGTCAACAAACTGCGACGTGGCATTATCAGTCATCCGCTCTAAGGTGTGGCCTTCTCAAGAGCATAATAATCGATTGTAGAGCAAATTTGGAAGCCGATTTTCAATAAATTCCTTAGCGTACGATTTTTTCCGTTTCGTGAGCTGACCCCAAATAATCCACGGCAGGCGGGCCAGAACGGCCGATACCGCTTTGCGGTTGGGCAGTTTCTTTGGGGTGTCCCCGGAAGTCTGGACCGGCCTGCAGGCGGACTACGAGCTCAGGCTTTCCAAACGGAAGGTTGGTCATGCCATTGAAGAGCGGATCAAGCCCCTTGAAGCCGCAAGATAATCAACGTCTGATATGAAAACCTATTGCAATATGGACGATTGTGCCATTTACACAGGATTCAAATAACAATAATAAATTCCTCATGTTACATAATGGCAACGTCCCATAACAAACATTATGTCAAGTACAGTGCGGTCACCCCAACTATTTTTGTTTTTATACACTTTACAGCTTATGGATAGAATGAGATCGCATGGGAATCATTCCCGCAAGTGGCTAAAGTATTGACGTAGATCCTTGTAAGTAACTTGCAATTAATGGTTATTATGTCGGAAGCGCATGAGAATAGAACCCGTGAGAGCCACAAATGCCAAAGAAGACTAGTAATTATTTTGTTGTAAAATAACAGATAGTTACACTGACTTTCCATTAGGTTTCAGTCCTCACAATGTCAAAAATGGGTATATAATAGGACATTACAGCGAAAGTTTCGCGAAATTCGTAACTCAAAATTCTAAATTTGTATAGATAAATGCGGGGGGCTGACGCCCCCGCACTCCTAATAATTTATGCTTCTCCTTGTTCTATCCAGGTTGCTCCCCTTACACCCCCACCAGATATTTTGGATCTAATTGCCAGGCTACAACTTGGAAGCGGCTAAGGCGCTGTCCACAATACGCTGGGCCTCTGTTACAATCCCTTGAAGATGTTTTTCGTCCTTAAAGCTCTCCGCGTAAATCTTGTAGATAATCTCCGTGCCGGAGGGCCGGGCCGCGAACCAGCCGCTGGCAGCTACGACCTTCAGACCGCCGATCGGTGCTCCGTTACCCGGAGCAGATGACAGTTTAGCCAGGATTGGCTCGCCAGCCAACACTTTTGCCGTGATCGCCTCAGGGGACAGGTGCCCCATTGCAACCTTTTCATCCGGTGTAGCCGGTGCATCAATCCTTGTGTAAAAGGGCGTTCCCAGACGTGTGGTAATCTCTTTGTAGAGTTCGCCGGGATCCTTGCCCGTGTTGGCGGTTATCTCGGCCGCGAGAAGATTCATTATTATGCCGTCCTTGTCGGTCGTCCACACGGTTCCGTCCCGCCTCAGGAAACTTGCCCCGGCACTCTCTTCGCCGCCAAAACAGAAGGATCCATCAAACAACCCGTCCACAAACCATTTGAAACCAACAGGCACTTCCAACAATTTACGGTTTAGGGCCTTCACTACCCGGTCGATGAGGCCGCTGCTGACGAGTGTCTTTCCGACAGCTGCCATGTTTGGCCATCCAGGCCGGTGAGTGAGAAGGTAATGAATTGCAACTGCAAGGTAATGATTGGGATTCATCAGTCCCATCGAACTGGTCACTATGCCATGCCGGTCTGCATCAGTATCGTTTGCAAAAGCGATTTCAAACCGTTCTTTCAGTCCTACCAGGCTAGCCATGGCATAAGGACTTGAACAATCCATCCTGATTTTCCCGTCGTGATCGACTGTCATGAAACCAAACCGCGGGTCCAACGTTGAGTTGACCACCGTGATATCGAGACCGTAAATGTCCTTTATCGGCTCCCAGTAGGGCAAAGCGGCACCGCCCAGCGGGTCTACGGCCAATTTGAGACCCGCATTGCGTATGGTGTCCATGTCTATGACGTTACACAGATCGTTCACATAGGGTAGAACAAAGTCTTCTTGGTGGGTGCTGCCCGCCTTCATGGCTTCGGATAGAGGAATACGCTTTACACCGGCGTTGCCTTTTCGCAGTAGCTCGTTAGCCCGGTCCTGAATCCAACGCGTAACGTGAGTGTCGGCTGGGCCGCCGTTGGTCGGGTTATACTTGAAACCGCCATCCTCCGGGGGGTTGTGCGACGGCGTGATGACGATACCATCTGCAAGGTGTTCCTTACGGCCACTATTGTAAACGAGGATAGCGCGTGAAATGACTGGAGTGGGCGTTACGCCATCATCTCGCTGGATGACGGTCTCCACTTTATTAGCCGCCAGGACCTCAAGAGCCGTGCGCTGCGCCGGTCCGGATATAGCATGCGAGTCCTTGCCCAAGTAAAGTGGGCCGTTAGTGTCATGGCTGCTTCGGTAATCGCAGATGGCCTGTGTTATGGCCAAAATGTGGGCCTCGGTGAAAGTGCCGCGCAACGGCGAACCCCGGTGCCCGCTGGTCCCAAAGGTTACCAATTGGTTCAAGTCAGCGATGTCGGGTTTTCGCTCATAATACTCTCGATCGAGTCGGGCCAGGTCAACCAACATCTCCTTTGGTGCCGGCTTGCCTGCAAGTGGAGAAATTGCCATGGGTTTTTATCCTTTCTTCGCCATCCAACAACTAGTGGTACTTTATTATGTATGCGAATTCTGTAGTATTTCCGAATCTGAAGGAATCGCAACACCGCAACAATATCGAGAAGTCTGCTTCAGGCCCTGTCGTGTCGGCCATTACCCGGCGCTGCTCTGCGAGTAAAACCCTATCAAGCAGAGCTACATGGATAATGCCCCAGTACTATGTCAAACGCTTCAAAGCCAGCATTGCCGAGTCACTGATTTAGACCGGAACCACTAACTTTGCAATGGCTTAGTTTCCTGGGGAAAGGCCATCTTAGCCCATGTTTTTCGCGAGATAGTTGGTTAGTGCGCCGAGGCAGTTAACGTAGCTGCCATACTCATTGTCATACCAGCCAAAGAGTTTTGCGTGGGTTACGGGAATCTGCACCTCGGCGTCCGTCGGGAGGCCGAGGCTTGCCAGCGTGTCCTGCGGCAGGTTGATGAAACCGGTCCGGGTGTGGCTTTCGTGCCCTTCGATGACCACTGCAGCCGGAACCCCGACCAGATCGGAGGAGACGTTCTGCCGGTCGCTGTAAACGAGCATCTTTTTCTGACTCCCTTCAGCAGCTTTCCGGTAGATATCATTGAGGAATAGGTGAGTTATCACCGGTTCTCCGGTATCGTCCAGCGGTGTGTGGAAGGTCAGGTTGAGGATGATCAGGGATACCGTATTGGTCGGAATCCGAACCGAGTCGGCCATGAAGCCGACCCTTTTTATCTCCGGCAGGACCTTTTCCAGAGCCTTGGCTGAACCGGTGGTGGAGAGGATGATGTTGTTCATGACCGAGCGGTTCTTGCGCAGGTCCGAGGCGCCGGTCTTCGGAACTGAGTCGAGGACGCTCTGGGTGTTGGTGGCCGCATGGATGGTTGACATGGATGCGGTCAGGATGTGAGATGTCTCCTGGTTCTCCAGGAGCGGTTTGATCATGTGCGCCAGGCCGGTAGTCGTGCAGGAGGCCGCGGAGATGATATTATGTCGGGATGGATCGAAGTCGGTATGGTTGATACCCTGCACCACGAGAATGCTATCGTCGGGCAGTTCCCGGGTCTTGTCCTTTAACTTGAACGGAGCCGAGGCGATCACCTTTTCCGCTCCGCCCTCCAGATGGCCGCGAATGCTGCCTGACTTATGGTCAGCTGGAAGCGTCGGATCGAGGAACTGGCCGGTGGTCTCGACGACAAGCCGAACACCTTCCTTGCGCCAGGCGATGTCCTTCGGATTCCTTGCTTCCCGGAGTATTTTCACCGTAATTCCGTTGATCTCCAATACCGCCTGGTCTGCGTCAACGACCTTGATGTCGCACATGCCGCCGTAACCGTTGAGGAACTTGCCGAGGGGACCGTAGGTGGAGTCGGTCTCGATTACCTGTATGAGATCATCCAGACTCCGACCGACCTCCCGTCCCGTATTGACGATAATCCTGTCGAAATTCCTGGTGTGAAGATGGTTCCACAGGGTCAGTTTCCCGATACGTCCCAGACCGTTAATACCCAGTGGATGTGATATCTGGTTGCCTGCACTCATTGGTGTCCTCCTTTATGTTAGGATACCGGTTTTTTCTAAACTGCTAGTAGCTCTCGGTGTATTCAACCGGTCAATTTCCTCGATAGATGTTGCCCAGCCTGCCGTAAATGGCAATCTCGTCTCCCAGACGGAGTCCCGTCTCACTGATAAAGCACTCTTTCCCGTTTCCGCCACTTGAAGGACCTTGCATTTCACGATGCAGTTCTTGCCGAGGAGGGTGGCGGTAACCGCCGCATGGGAATTGGCACCGACCCTCGCCTTTTGAGCGACTTATCTATGCCTAGTTCCTTGCACAGGTTTTGAGTGAGAGACCGGATTTGTTTTCTTCATATGCAATCTCTCGTTTTTCGACTTATCGGAGTCTACTGAAACTTCTTCATAATTTCTGCTGCCGCCTCCTCAATGGCTTTATTCGTCATATCAACAACCAGCCATTTTGCGTGCTCCCGGTACAGAAGCTTGGCGTAGTCCAACTCCGATTTCACCTCTTCATACGCGGTGTAACTGCTTCGAGTGGCTTGCCCATAATTGCGCAGTCGGGACTTCCTGCGGTTTATCAACTGCGGCACGTCTATTGTGAGCCCAACAATTCTGCTCTGGTCAATGGCAAATAGTATCTCAGGAGGATCGATTCCTTTGACCAGTGGAATATTGGAGACCATATATCCTTTTGTGGCAAGATATATGGACAGGGGAGTTTTAGAAGTTCGGGAAACCCCGACCAGGACAATATCAGCCATGTAGAGATCCTGCACGCGTTGTGCATCGTCGTGTTTCACTGTGAAATTGATCGCCTCAAGTCCCCTGATGTATTCCTCGTTGACCTTGTAGATGAGTCCCGGTTTGCGTTTAGCCGGCAGGTTTAAAAACTCCTGAATCTCGCCGATGATCGGCGTTATAAGGTCTAATGCCTTCAGCCCATATCGTTTTGCCTCCACATAGAGAAAGTTAGCATGGACAGGGTCTACCAGTGTGTAGACTATCAGCCCAGGCTGCGCCTCCACATCCTTAACTGCCTTTCTGATTTCTTCAAGAGTCCGCAAATGGCTTTTCCTGTGCAATTCGGTATTGGAATCGTCAAATTGCGCCAGGGTCGTTTTTACAACCCTCTCACCGGTTTCGCCAACGGAACTCGAAAAAATGTATATATGTTTTATGTTTTGATCTTTCTCAGTTTTCATGGTTAATACCTGGTCGCTGGGATGATGAACGTTATCCCGACTGAAATGGAATCACCCATCCGCAGCCCGTTACCGACAACAGTCGTTTTTCAAAAAACACCGGCATAGAGGATGAATACGAACTCCATCCAGGGATTGGGGCAAGCGACGACCGGTATAAAAGCACAGCAGATTCTGTCTACCAGCACAGAGTGAACAGTCGACGCATTTAACTTGGGACGCCATTACCGCGGTTTCATATCCGGACGAATTAATTTAATTGATCAGATTTAGCAACATCCTTGAGCATGCAATGGTAACAAGCTATATCCTTTTACCTCTAGACTAATTTGCCGTCCTGCAACGCAGCATGGGCTGCGGCAAGGCGGGCAATCGGCACGCGAAACGGCGAGCAGGACACATAATTCAGCCCGATTTTATGGCAGAAGATGACCGAAGCCGGATCTCCGCCATGTTCACCGCAGATGCCGAGTTTGATGTCAGGACGCCCGGTGCGGCCTCTTTCACAACCCATTTTGACCAGTTCGCCGACCCCTTCCTGATCCAGTGAAACGAAAGGATCTTCAGGTAAAAGCCCTTCTTCCACATACAACGGCAAAAACTTGCCGGCGTCGTCCCGGGAAAGCCCAAAAGTAGTCTGGGTCAAGTCATTGGTGCCGAATGAGAAGAATTCCGCTTCCACGGCAATCTTGTCGGCGGTGATCGCCGCCCTGGGAAGCTCTATCATGGTACCGATCAGGTAATCGACCTTCACCCCATAGCGCTGAATGACCTCTTCACAGATCCTGACTGTGTTTTCCCGGAGCATTTTCAGCTCCGTAACCACGGAGACGAGTGGTATCATGATTTCCGGAACAAGGGTGAAACCCTCGTTTTTCGTCAATTCACAGGCAGCCTCCATGATGGCCTGCACCTGCAGATCGTAGATCTCGGGGAAGGTCACCCCGAGTCGACAGCCACGATGGCCGAGCATAGGGTTGAATTCATGCAGTTGTTCCACCTTGCTCTTCAGCGTTTGAACACTTACTCCCATGGTCTGGGCAAGTGCCGTGATATCTTTGGCTCCCTGCGGCAGGAACTCATGGAGCGGCGGATCGAGCAGCCTGATGGTAACCGGAAGCCCCTTCATTTCCCGGAATATGCCTATAAAATCGCCTTTCTGCATCGGCAGGATCTTTGCCAGCGCCTTTTTCCTTTCTTCCACGCTGTTGGAAAGGATCATCTCCCGCACTGCAGCTATCCGGTCCGTCTCAAAAAACATATGCTCGGTACGGGTAAGGCCAATACCCTCCGCGCCGAATTCCCGCGCAATCTTTGCATCAGCAGGGGTATCCGCATTGGCCCTGACGCCCAATGTTCTGAACGTATCGACCCAACCCATGAGGGTCTGGAAATCACCGGTCAACCGGGGTGGAACCGTGGGAACGAGTCCCAGCATTACCTCTCCCGTCGAGCCGTCCAGGGTTATGATATCTCCCTTTTGTACTATCGTGCCGTTGACGCTGAACTCGTTGGCAGTGTAATTGACCTTGATCTCGCCACAGCCGGCAACGCAGCATTTACCCATGCCGCGGGCGACCACGGCCGCATGCGAAGTCATTCCGCCGCGGGCCGTCAGTATACCCTGGGCAGCATTCATGCCATGGATATCCTCAGGGCTGGTTTCCACGCGCACCAGGATTACCTTCAGACCGATTTTTGCCGCAGCGTCGGCCTCATCAGAACAGAAAACTACCTCACCGCTTGCGGCGCCGGGAGAGGCAGGAAGCCCTTTGGCAATGACATTTCGCTGAGCCTTGGGATCAAGTGAAGGATGCAGCACCTGGTCAAGCTGCCCCGGCGAGACCCTAAGTACTGCGGTCTTTTCATCGATCAGCCCCTCCTTCTCCATATCCACTGCAATCTTTATCGCCGCCGATGCAGTACGCTTGCCGTTGCGAGTCTGAAGCATGAAGAGCTTGCCTTTTTCAATGGTAAACTCGATGTCCTGCATATCCTTGTAATGTTTTTCCAGTATGTCGCGGATGCTTACGAGCTGCTGATAACATTCGGGCATCACTTCTTCCATGGAGGGAAGGTCGCCGTCCTTTTGCTTTGCCCTGTTGAGTGGCTGCGGAGTGCGTATCCCGGCAACGACATCCTCGCCCTGGGCGTTTACCAGGTACTCACCGTAAAAGTAGTTCTCCCCGGTTGAAGGATCGCGGGTAAAGGCAACCCCGGTGGCGCAGTCATTTCCCATATTGCCGAATACCATGGACTGGATGTTGACCGCCGTACCCCACTCCGCGGGTATGTTGTTCAGCCTCCGGTAAGTTATGGCGCGCGCATTCATCCACGACCCGAATACCGCTCCAATGGCGCCCCAGAGTTGCGCCTGTGGTTCTTCCGGAAACTTCTGGCCGAGGGTTTCCTCTATTTTCGTCTTGAATTTGGCGACCAGTTCTTTCCAGTCATCGGCAGTCAGATCGGTATCGAGATGTACCTTTTTTTCATTCTTTTTATTCTCCAGGATATGTTCCAGTATCGAACCGTCCATCCCCATGACCACGTTGGAATACATCTGGACGAAACGACGGTATGCATCATAGGCGAAACGCTCGTCCCTGCTCTGCTCAATGATCCCTTGCACCGTGGTATCGTTCAGGCCCAGATTAAGAATGGTATCCATCATCCCCGGCATGGAGGCGCGTGCCCCTGAGCGGACCGAAACAAGCAGTGGGTTTTTCGGATCGCCGAATTTTTTCCCCATCAATTCTTCTATGTTGCGCAAATTTGCATCCACCTCTCCCTTCAGGGAAGCTGGATATTCACTGTTGTTATTATAAAATTCGGTACAGACCTCGGTTGAAATGGTAAAACCGGCAGGCACCGGAAGCCCGATGCTGGTCATTTCAGCCAGATTAGCGCCTTTTCCGCCCAAGAGGCCTTTCATTTCCGCTGTCCCTTCGGCCTTGCCGTCACCAAAGAAGTAAACATATTTTGTTGTCATGACGTTCCTCCTCAATTTGCATTTCTATGTAGTCAAACCACTCTATTGGGACCAGGTTAAGATTCAGAATTTATCCCAACCTCAAGCTGGTTGTCGGGGCTTTCCATGACAAAGTGCCTTATCTCGTTTCGTATCAGTTGTTCCACGAACGTCCTCTCCTCGGCAGACCATCAATCAATTATGAAACTGCAATGGTCAGCAGAAATGCCTTGAAATTAAAATTACACATGCACATGTTACATTTCTGCGTCTCTCTTATTCCGGTATCTCATGATCAGGGCGTTCGTGGAGCTGTCGTGTCCGAGAGGAGGCTCTTCCTCGCTGCAGAGTTCTCCGATAATACGTTGGGCCAATACCTTCCCAAGCTCAACGCCCCACTGGTCGAAGGAATCGATCTGCCATATGACTCCCTGGGTAAAGACGCTGTGCTCGTAGAGTGCAACTAACGCACCTAAGATTTCAGGGGTTAGTTGATCGGCGAGGATGGTGCTAGACGGGTAGTTCCCGGGAAATGTGCGGTGGGGCACGAGCCACTCCGGCGTACCCTCCTTACGCACTTCGTCAGCGGTCTTGCCGAAAGCCAGCGCCTCGCTCTGAGCAAACAGGTTGGCCATCAGGATGTCATGGTGGGAACCGACCGGGTTAAGCGCCCGACAGAAACCGATGAAGTCACACGGTATCAGCCTGGTCCCCTGGTGGATTAGTTGGTAAAAGGAGTGCTGACCGTTGGTTCCCGGCTCACCCCAGAAGATCGGGCCGGTCTGATAGTCGACGTCAGTGCCCGACAGGGTCACCCCTTTGCCGTTGCTTTCCATGGTCAGCTGCTGCAGATAGGCGGGGAAACGCTTTAAGTACAAGTCATAGGGAAGCACCGCCACCGTCTGGGCACCGAAGAAGTTTGCATACCAGACCGTAAGCAAGCCCATCAACACCGGCAGGTTCCGCTCGAAGGGGGTGGTGCGGAAATGCTCGTCCATAGCCCTGAATCCGGCCAGCATGGCTCGGAAATTGTCAGGACCGATGGCAATCATGGTGGAGAGGCCGATGGCTGAGGCCATTGAGTAACGCCCCCCTACCCAATCCCAGAAGCCGAACATGTTGGCCGTGTCGATGCCGAATTTAGCTACCTCGGCGGCATTGGTGGAGACAGCCACGAAATGGCGTGTAACGGCTCCATCGTCCCCCAGATTCTGCACCAACCACGCGCGGGCCGTGCGGGCGTTGGTCATGGTTTCCAAAGTAGTAAATGTCTTGGAAGATACAATGAAGAGGGTTTCAGCAGGATCAAGATCACGGGTGGCCTCCGCGAAATCGGTCCCATCCACGTTGGACACAAAACGGAAAGTCATATCGCGACTGCTGTAGTGGCGCAAAGCCTCGTAGGCCATGACCGGACCGAGGTCGGAACCGCCGATGCCGATGTTGACCACGTTGCGTATCCGCTTACCTGTGTGCCCGTTCCAGGTGCCGTTGCGTACCTGTTCGGCAAAAGAAGCCAATCGGTCGAGGACTGCGTGGACCATGGGCACCACGTTCTCTCCATCCACCAGGATCGATTCTCCACGTTGGGTTCGCAATGCCACATGGAGTACGGCTCGGTCTTCCGTAAGATTGATCCGCTCGCCGCGAAACATTGCATCGATCCGATCCTGCAAGCCAGCTTCTCCTGCTAGACGGATCAGCAAGCGGATCGTTTCTTCTGTAATGCGGTGCTTAGAGTAATCGAGAAACAGTCCGGCACCCTCGGCACTGAAATGCGCAGTGCGCTCTGGGGCATCGGCGAAGAGCTGCCGCAATTGGATATCTTTGATCGCACCGTAATGAGCCGCCAGTTTTGACCAAGCGGGGAGTTGGGTCAGGGGTTTTAGGGGTGCATTCATTTCTGTCATGACAGTTCTCCTTGGAATTATTTCCCGAAAGTACTTTCAGACTCCCGTTCGGTAAGGGTTTCCCCGATACAGAAGATAGTCGTAAGATTACCCGCCAGTGCTGCCTTCAACTTTTTGTTTACCGTCTCATCCGTTTCGCCAAAAAACTGTCTGCGCTCGGAATGACCGATAATGACATGACTGCAGCCCACATTGGTCAGCATCTTCGGGGAGATTTCACCGGTATAGGCCCCTTCCGGCTCCCAGAAACAGTCTTGAGCCGCTAGCTGTATGGCTGATCCGGCGAGAGCGGCCTTTGCGGTTCCCAGCACGGTAAATACAGGTGCAACCACTACCTCGACATCTGTTATGTCTTTAACGAGGGGGGCGAAATTGTGATCAGTTCTAAGGCTTTCACTGTTGTCTTGGATCATTTCCAGTTGCCTGCAATGACTGGCTTTCTCATAGTAATTTCCTGGATTGTTAAGGTAGATTGTTTGATTTGTCTTCCAGAACCTTTATGCCGGGAAGAATCTTTCCTTCAAGAAGTTCCAGGAAGGCCCCTCCGCCGGTAGAGATATAGCTTATCTTGGCAAATTCGCCGGCGCGGTGAATGGCAACATCGGTATCTCCTCCTCCGACTATGGTGAGCGCATAGGAATTAGCCACGGCACTGACCATGGCAAAGGTTCCCCGGGAGAAGGCATCCATTTCAAAAACTCCCATCGGACCGTTCCAGATGATGGTTTTGGCGTTCTGAATGGCTTCAGTGAACAGGGTAAGTGTAGCCGGGCCAATATCCAGGGCCATCCAGTCCTGGGGGATTTCCTGAATGGTGGTCACCTTTGTCTCAGCAGTCGGATTGAACTGGTCCGCTGCCACGCAGTCAACCGGAAGATAAAACTTTATTCCCTTTTCCCTTGCCATGTTGTAGGCCTTGAGAGCAGTTTCGACAAGTTGTTCTTCAACCAAGGATTTACCGACATTGAAGCCCAAAGCCTTCAGAAAGGTAAAAGCCATACCCCCGCCGACAATGATCTTGTCCACCTTGTTAATGAGATTTTCGACAAGCTCTATCTTTCCGGAGACCTTGGCCCCACCCAGAATGGCCACCAGCGGCCGGATCGGGTTTTTCATGGACTTCTCAAAATAGTTCATCTCATTCTTCATCAGAAAGCCGGCGACAGCAATCGGGACAAACCTTGTTATCGCCTCAACCGATGCATGGGCCCGGTGTGAAACGGCGAAGGCATCGTTAACATATATATCACTGTGCTCAGCAAGGGCCTTGGCAAAATCCGGGTCATTCTTCTCCTCGCCTGGATGAAAACGCAGGTTTTCCAGCATGACGATATCACCCGGCTTCATCCCGTCTAAAATCGTAGTTACCTCATTGCCTATACAATCCGGGGCTAAGGTGACGTCCTTGTCAAGCAGCCTCGAAAGCCGTTTAGCAGCGGGCGCCATGGAGTATTTAATATTTCGCTCTCCTTTGGGGCGTCCAAGGTGAGAGGCTATAATTACCTTTGCGTTTCCGTCAAGGGCGTGATTTATCGTGGGAAGTACCGCCCTGATACGGGTATCGTCGGTGATGTTCTGATTATCATCGAGCGGAACGTTGAAATCCACCCTGACGAAAATCTTCTTTCCCTGCAGATTTTTGATTTCATCTATGTAACTTATTGACATGTTATCCTCCAGAAAGGCGCATAATGCATTTCTGTTATAAATTTATGCTCCGATCAGTTTCATGAGTTCAATGAGACGTTGAGAAAAGCCGCTTTCATTGTCGTACCAGGAAATAACCTTTACCATGTTCCCGCCGATAGCCTTGGTGCATTGGGAGTCGACTATGGAAGAGCATGGGTTGCCATTAAAGTCGATCGAGACAAGAGGTTCCTCGCAATAACCGAGAATTCCCTTGAGAGTGCCTTGGGAGGCCTCGTTCAGTGCGGCGTTGACCTCGTCAGCGGTAACTTTCTGGGAAAGCGTGGCAACAAGGTCGACTACTGACACATTGGGTGTCGGTACACGTATGGCCATGCCGTCCAGTTTTCCCTGCAGTTCGGGCATTACCAGAGAAATCGCCTTGGCTGCGCCAGTTTTAGTCGGGATCATGCACATCGCAGCAGCCCTTGCGCGGCGCAGATCACCATGGGGCTGATCAAGAAGTCTCTGGTCGTTGGTATAGGAGTGAATGGTTGTGACTAGGCCCTTTTCTATGCCGAAGCACTCATGGAGAACTTTGGCGACCGGTGCAAGGCAGTTGGTGGTACAGGATGCATTGGAAATAATTTTATGTTTCATGGGGTCAAATGTCTTGTCATTGACGCCTACCACAATCGTTATATCGGGGTCTGTGGCCGGAGCGGAAATTATCACCCTTTTTGCGCCGGCTTTCAGGTGCAGCTCAGCCTTTTCCCGTGTGGCAAACAACCCGGTTGATTCGAGTACAATGTCGATCTTTTCACTGTTCCAAGGAAGTTCAGCAGGGTCCTTCTTGGTGATTATTTTGACGACTTTGCCATTTATGATCAGATCGCCATTTGCCTTTTCCACCGTCCCAGGAAATATCCCGTGAACAGAATCGTACTTCAACAGGTGGGCTAGAGTTGACGCATCCGTCAGATCATTTATGGCGACGATCTCAATGTCTTTGTCGTCGGCGAGAGACCTCACAACCTTGCGGCCGATTCTGCCGAAACCGTTGATTGCAATCCGTATTGCCATTGTTACCTCCAGTAGAATTGAAATTTTTAAGATATAAGCTTCATGTTTCGTTCTTTCTTGCACGAAACCAGAAAAGGTTGACTGACCCACTCTTGGTTCAAACGATTCGGTTGTTTTAGGAAATCAGTAGTTAACTGGAAAAAAGTACTTATTCTGCTCTCCCCACCGACATGGGCTTCAAATGCCAGATGTCTTCATTGTACTGCTTAATTGTCCGATCGGTGGAGAACTTGCCGCTGAAGGCGGTGTTCAGAATGCTCATTCGCACCCACCGCTCCCGGTCCTGATAAGCCTCGGCTGCACGCCGCTGGGCATCAACGAAACTGCGAAAGTCCGCTGCAATCATCCAGGGGTCGTGAGGACTGGTGATGGATTTGAGTATAGGATCAAAGATGCCCGACTCAAAAAGGTTAAAATGAACGCTCTGGAGAAGCTTCATTACACGGCCCAGATCCCTGTCCCCGGAGATAAAGGCTTCGGGGTTATAGTTTCGGGACTGAGCCTCTACCTGCTCCGCAGTCAGTCCGAACACAAAGAAATTCTCGTCACCGACTTCTTCGCGTATTTCGATGTTCGCTCCGTCCAGGGTGCCGATGGTAAGGGCGCCGTTCATCATGAATTTCATATTGCCGGTTCCGGAAGCTTCCTTGCCGGCGGTGGATATCTGTTCGGACAGATCGGTGCCTGGGCAGATGACCTCCATTGCAGTCACCCGGTAATTGGGTAAAAATGCCACCTTGAGTTTATCGCCAACCTCCGGATCAGAGTTGACTACCTGGGCAACGTAATTTATCAACTTGATGATGAGCTTTGCCATGGCATAGCCCGGAGCAGCTTTCCCTGCGATAAGCACGCACCGGTTCGTCCATCCGCTGGTGTCACCTCTCTTGATCCGGTCATACAGATGAATGACATGTAGTATATTCAAAAGCTGCCGCTTATACTCATGGATCCGTTTCACCTGGACATCGAACATCGCCTCCGGATTGAACGTTACGTTGCACTTGGTCTGGATTAATTCCGCAAGACGTTCCTTGTTTGCCTGTTTTACTGCATGCCAGCTGCCGCGAAATTCAGGATCATCGACAAAGTCGGCAATCTGCCTGATCTGTTGAAAATCAGAAACCCAATTGTTGCCGATTTTCTCCGTGATAAGCTGACTCTGGCCCGGGTTACACCCCAGGAGCCAACGGCGCGGCGTGATCCCATTGGTCTTGTTGTTGAACTTGTGCGGCCAGAGTTCATAAAAGTCGCGGAAAAGCCCCTGGGTTAGAAGTCGTGAGTGGAGGGCGGCAACGCCGTTTACGGAAAAACTGGCCACAATGGCCAGGTAAGCCATTCGCACCTGAGGCACCTTGCCTTCCTCAATTATGGACATGCGCCGAAGGCGGTCATTGTCACCGGGCCAGCGACTGGCTACCTCCACAAGAAAGCGGGCGTTGATCTCCAGAATGATCTCCAAAATCCTCGGCAATAACTGCCTGAATAGAGGTATCGGCCATTTTTCAAGGGCTTCAGGAAGAAGGGTGTGATTGGTGTACGCAATGGTTCGGCTGGTTATCTCCCAGGCCTGATCCCACGTCATTCTCTGTTCGTCCATTAGCAGTCGCATCAGCTCCGGCACAGCGAAACTTGGATGCGTATCGTTCAACTGGAAACAGTTCTTCTCGCCGAAATCGATGAAATCACCTTTCCTCACCCCCACCCAGCGGTCGATAACATCCTGCAGACTCGCCGAAGCCAGGAAATACTGCTGCCGCAAACGCAACGCCTTGCCGTTCTCGCTGGCATCATTCGGATAGAGGACCATGGTGATGTTTTCAGCTTCGTTCTTGGTCGCAACAGATTCAGTATAGCTTCCGGCATTGAATTCACCCAGATTGAACACATCGGAAGCGGCCGCCTTCCAGAGCCGGAGTGTATTAACCGTTCCGTTGCGGTAGCCGGGAATCGGAATGTCATAGGGAACTGCCAGCACATCATGAGTATCCACCCAACGGAAGCGGTACTCTCCAGCCGGAGTAAGGTAGCGCTCACTGCGTCCGCCGTAGTGTACGGTCTGGGTATATTCCGGAAGCTCTATCTCCCAGGGGTTACCGTCCCTCAGCCATTGGTCCGGCTGTTCTACCTGTTCGCCATCCACTATGCGCTGCCGGAACATGCCATATTCATAGCGGATACCGTACCCCATGACCGGTAATTGCAGGGTGGCACAACTGTCCAGAAAGCAGGCGGCCAAACGTCCCAGGCCGCCGTTACCGAGCCCGGCATCAATTTCCGCTCCGGCCAAGTCTTCCAGCCTGATCCCGAGATCATGCATTGCCTGCGATGCGGCATCGGTGATACCCAGACTCCGCATAGCGTTACTGAGAGAGCGTCCCATCAAAAACTCCAGTGAAAGGTAGTAGCAGCGTTTACAGTTTGACTCTCCGTAGGTGTAGCGGGTTTTCTTCCATCTATCCATTATGCGGCCGCGTACCGCTAGGGCCAGTGCCTTGTAGTAGTAAAACCTTGACCAGCAATGTTTGTCACGGCCCAGATAATATGTAAAATAATGTCGAAAATCGTTCTTTAAGCTCTTGGAGTCCTCCGGAAGGGAAGGCAATTCCGTTAGACCTGGAATGTGAAAAGTTTTCCGTTTAGTTTTTTGAATCATTCTTGTTCTTTCTCCCCTTTGAGTCTAATAAAGTCTACTTCTGCGCTACAAGACGCGCTATGGTCTTGGAACCCTGGCGACCGGCTTTGTCCTCAGGGTGTTCGCTTTATCTACAGTCGGCAGATAAATGGAGACCTTGTTCCCTTGCCTGGTTCACTACCTATAAGAACTGAACCATTATTCTGCTTCAATATCCCGTATACAATAGAAAGCCCAAGGCCCGTACCTTTACCAATCTCCTTGGTAGTGAAAATGGTTCAAATACCCTTAAAAGCAATACAATGATAAGAAAAAGATATGCCAGGATCTTACGATCTATCACTATGGCAATCCATTCCTATTTCACTAACCCTATCAAAGACCTCTGATACAAGAATGTCTTTTATTGTTATAATGTTGACTTCATGTTCCTTATACATTTCTATCATAGATTTATTGATACTATCGATTGATTCTTTTTTTTGCTCAAGTATTTCCATTCAATTTTGCTCCTTGAACTATCAGAACCTGATGCCACATTTCCTTAGAGCTTCCCGCCTCAGTTTTTTCGTCAGTCTTCCGATTTTCGAAGAAACGTGGGGATGTCGTAATTCTCATCTTCATCAGTGAAAAATCCGCACTGCTGCTTTGAAGCAACTTCAGGCTGCTGATGCTGCCTGTTGCGGCCGAAAGCTGGGATTTCCCTGTTAGTTTCAGCTTTCCCTGATATCCGCGCAGCGTTGTATTTCAGTTCCTTATCGGATTCTTCCCGATCGAAACAGTCGCCGAAACCGGTTGCGATTGCCGTTATCTTCACAAAGTTGCCAAGCTCCGCATCGATGACCAGACCGACAATAATATTTGCATCCTCGTGCACTTTTTCGTGAATGATACGGCTCGCAGTATCGAATTCGTCCATTGTCATGTTCGAGGAACCGGATATGTTGACCAGCACCCCCTTTGCGTTCGAAATATCGATTTCTTCGAGAAGCGGGCTGGAAATGGCCTTGGTCGCGGCTTCGACTGCCCTGTTGTCGCCGGATGAAATGCCGATTCCCATCATGGCCATGCCCCTCTCGCTCATGACGGCTTTCACGTCGGCAAAATCGACGTTTATGAGTCCGGAAGTTGTAATCAGATCGGAAATTCCCTGAACCGCCTGTCGAAGCACATCGTCGGAGGGTTTGAAGGCGTTCAGAATTGACATGGATTTCCCCGCCAGTCCGAGAAGGCGGTCATTGTTGATAACAACTAGCGAATCAACATGTTTCTTGAGTTCGGCAACTCCATGTTCAGCTTTGGAGAGACGCTGTCTCCCCTCGCGGGTGAACGGTTTGGTCACGATCCCTACCGTCAATGCGCCGAGTGCCTTTGCCATATCGGCTATAACCGGGGCAGCACCGGTCCCGGTCCCACCGCCGAGGCCCGCGGCAACGAAAACCATGTCGGCCCCGCTGAGTACTTCCGCCAGCCGCTCGCAATCTTCCAGTGCAGCCTTCTTGCCCACGTCAGGATTGGCGCCCGCGCCTAGGCCCCTGGTCAACTGTCTGCCAAGATGAACCTTCACCGGAGCTTTAGACATGCGCAGTGCCTGGATATCGGTATTGGCGACAATGAAATCGACGCTTTGGATATTGCAGGATATCATCGCATTAACCGCGTTGCCGCCGCCCCCGCCAACACCGATAACCTTGATCTTCGCACCCTGATCAACGCTTTCATCAAGTTCGAACATTTTTTGCACCCTTTTCGTTTTTGATAATGTCGTTGAATGGAACCAATAACATACCTGAATTATTCTCTCATCCGCTTCCCAAGCACCGGAACACAGTCTCATCCGTCCGTTCTCCCCTCCAGTTGGAGCTCCGGCATCCCGTCAACAAGCTGCCGCGAATGGACTGAAAGTCTTCTTTCAGCGTCACTCGGCAGTTTGATTGTTTCTGCGGAATCAGCAGTGTCTCTGAGCATACAAGAGTGACAAACCATCTCCATTTGCTTCGGGACTCGTTAGTCTCGGTCCGGACATGGAAAGTACTGCCTTGTAAATTAAGTTCTATGACCAATGAAAAACAGGAGGGAGTTTGTAAGAGTAGCTTGCTCGGTCAGGATTAAGAGCATTAAGACCAGACTATTTTCAACATGGAGTTTCATTCAGAATTTTTTGAAGCCATGAATTAAATATTTATTATATCCTCAATAACGAATCAGATCAATCCAACGAAAGTAGGATTTTTGTTCACAGCAAATATCCCGTTTTTTTCGATTCACAGGCAGTAAAAAAACCCACCAGTATTTTCGGGCTTTCCCCTAAAAACTTTTTCTGACTGACAAAACCTTCCTTGTATGGTTAAAGTTCAGGATGCAGGAACCTCTATCCTGAACTGCGCACCTCCAGCGACGTTCTCAGCGCTCAATCTCCCCCCCCATGCTCTTTTCTATTATGTTTTTCGACATGAAAAGGCCTAGTCCCGTACCGCCCTCCGCCTTCCTGGTTGTAAAATACAGTTCGAAGATTTTGTCCAGTTCCGGGTCGGGTATGCCGCCGGCATTGTCCGTAATTGTGACGACCGTTTTCCCGCCTTCGGTAAAAGCCTTAAGCATCACACGAGGAGTTTCGATGTTTCTCTCCACCAGAGCGTTTTTGGCGTTGCCCAAGAGATTGAGCAGCACCTGGGCGAATTCCCTGCGATAGCCGAGCGCCATTACACCTGCATCAACGTCAAGCTCGACGTCTATGTCATGAAGTCTCAAAGCGGGAGCGACGAAAACGATGGCGCTGTCGATGGAATCTTTGATAAGGAATGCCGTTTTTTCTTTCTCCGGGCTGTAAAAATCCCTGAAAACATCAATGGTTTGCGCCATATGGTCCACCAACGCCATTATGTTACTGACAGTTTCCTCGATGCATTCATTCGTCAGTTCGCCATCCTCTGCAATTAGTTCCATACCCTGAATAATGAGGGAAATGGAGTTGAGTGGCTGTTTCCACTGGTGGGCGATGTGGTCCAGCATTTACCCCAGTGCGGCCTGGCGGTTCTGTTGTACGAGCATCCATTCCTTCTGTTTCAGGTCATTGATGTCACGGATTATTCCGACAAGGTATTTTTCACCATGCAGGTTCCCGTAGAGACTTTTTTCGTGAGGAACACGCGAGTTTGCCCTCGCGCATTCGTTATCTCTTCCTCGTTGACGTTTTCCCGTTCGCTTTCGAAAACGATTTCATCCTTTTCCCGGGACAGTTCGACCCTGTACCAGGGGAAGAAATCGGAATCGGCCCTGCCGACCAACTCTTCCCGGCTGCGTCCGGCCAGAGAGCAAAAGGCATCATTTGCCAGGACCAGCCTGCGCTCCCGATCCTTGACGAAAACGGGGTCGGCAATGGTATTGATTATGCTGGCCAGATAATCTCTCGATTCCTGCAATGATTCCTCGGCCTTTTGCCGGTTCTTCACTTCCAAGGCAAGATTGAGGTTTTTCAGGCCCAACTCGGCCATTATCAGTACCAGATTGCGGTAATAATCCATGGTGTTGCGGATCTGCTCGTGGGTGCATATCGGAACCTTGGCTAATGCCTCGATATAGGCGTTTTCATCGAAGCCGAACTCTTTGGCCTGAGCGCGGTAAAATCCCACATCAGGTTTCTCGTCATCGTAGAAAAATTGCCCGGTAAACAGGGTGGCCAGGTGCTCTCCGCCGATAATAATCGGTATGGCGACATCCCTCAGACCGTTCCTGCAGCGATAATCCACGTATCCTTCGTTAAAATCGCGCAGATGTGCCTTGATGTATGCGTCGCTATCGTGGCAGCGGGCGCAGGTTACCGGATGGGAGCGGTGAAAATGAACGCAGATATCCTGCCAGCCCACGGCTGCTAGAATGTTTTCCTCGGTGTCCAGTATGGCCGACAGTATCCCTGTCATCTTGTGCTGGGCTTCCAGAAGCTGTCTTATCTGTTCTATATCGACGAGTTGTACAAAGCTAAGTTTCGTCAAATAGCTAATCCTCCTCTTTCCGGGTTACCCATTTTTGCGTACACCTCTTTTCGTCTTCTTTGCCGGGCGAGTAATTCTGCTACTGTTTTGATCACAAGCCGATGTGTTCCTTTGTCACTATGAGCGAGACAGCACCGTGCCGTGGCTCCAGAAGGCTCAACCTTACGTACATTATCTGCCCTCTTTAACAGGTACCTCCGAGAATACTTCTTATCTTTCCTAAAAGGGCGTTCTTTGAAAATGGCTTGGGAATATATCCAAACCGTTCTCTCGGCATCTCACTGAGCTTGAACATGTTCTCCGAATAGCCACTTATGAAAATGATTTTTATAGCAGGATTTATTTTCCTGATTTCTTCATACAATACCCGCCCTTTCATCTTGGGCATGACCATGTCGGAAATCACCAGAGCAATGTCATCCCGATATTTTCTGAATTTCCTCAGGGCATCCTCGCCATTATCCGCAAGCAGCAACTTGAAGCCTTCTTTAGTCAGTGTCATTTTAAGAAAAAGCCGTACAAAATCCTCATCCTCTGCCACCAGGATTGTCTTGCAGTGCTTTCTTGGAACTTCCATTCTCTTTTCTCCTTTGAATTATGGCTTCCGAAAAACTTTCGTCAGCCTTTTGAATCAGGTATAAGGTCTTGCTATGCTCAACTCAGGCATGAAGGTTGGGTGTTTTCACGGCACTTAATCGGCAAACCTGTAATTTTTCGGCACGACGGTAATGCCGTCCGAAACCTTGAATCCCCGGGCCTCGTCTTCCTCGCGTGAAAACCCTATGCGGGCATGTGGCGGCACGACCACGTTCTTGTCGATGATGGTTTTCTGCAATTTGGCCCCTTCACCGACAGTAACGCCGGCGAAGATGACGCTTTCCCGGATCTGTGCATTCTTTTCCACGCGCACGTTCTGGCTGAGCACCGAATTGGTGATTTCGGCCTCGGTGACAATGCACCCGCCACTGATTATGGCGTTATCTATGAGAGACTGCTTCATCACCAATTTTGCCGGCGGAGTGAAGTCAGACGACGTCTTAACGGGCCACAGGTGGTTGTAAAGGTTCAGCTCTGGCTTGATGCTTACCAGGTCCATGTTGGCTTCCCAGTAAGACTTGATGGTGCCCACATCGCGCCAGTAGATATGATCCTCCCCGGGGACGAGGTTTGAAGTAAAATCATAGGCAAACATACTGAGCCCTCTTTTCAGCATGAACGGTATGACATCCTTGCCGAAATCATGGGATGATTTTTCTACCCCGGCATCCTCGCTGACGACCTCTACCAGCATCGGAATATTTGCGATGTAATTCCCCATCGAAGTAAGGCAGTACCCCGGTCTTCCCGGCATCTCCTTGGGATGCTTCGGCTTTTCCTCAAACCCGATCACCCTGCCGTACTCATCCACCTCGATGATGCCGAAGCGGCTGGCGTCTTCCTTTTTTATCGCCATGGCGGAGATGGTGAAATCGGCGCCTTTTTCCCTGTGGAAGGCGTCAAACTTGCGCGCATCTATCTTAAAGATATGGTCTCCAGAAAAGATCGCCACCCTTTTGTAGGATGGATTGTCCCTGAAGATGTTCAGATTCTGATATACGGCGTCTGCCGTGCTTCTGTACCACTGCTCGCCCATCCGCTTCTGCGCGGGTATGCACTGGACATAGAAATTGTAAATCGGCGCCGACGGCCACATGGTGCTCACATGATTGATCAGCGGCTGTGACAATGTCTGCACCAGAAGCTTGATATTCTGGATGCCCGAGTTGATCAGGCTGTTGAGGACAAAATCAATAATCCTGTACTTGCCCCCGAAGGGAACAGCCGGTTTGGCCCTTACCGCGGTAAGGGGCTTCAAGCGTTCTCCCGCGCCACCTGCCAGTATAATCCCCATTACTTCCTGCATAGTATCTCCTTTCTTTCTCTGACATTCGTCCCAAATGAACTAAATTCCGCTTCCTGCGAATTTTGTGCGATGGTAAGCTCGGCCTCGGCCATTTCGTGAGCATTCCGAAGTGGCGTCCAGCTAACTAAGTGAGCGAGCGGAAGACAGATTTTAAAGTTATCCGACTTTTTTGCGATTACGTTTTGCCGCCGTATCAACCGGGTCGACGAACGAAACAACCAGCACGGCGTCTATTTCATCGCCGGGGAAACGGTCGGCCATCAGCAAATGGAAAACGGGCGGGATTTACTAAGAAAGCTTGGTAGGTCAGGTTCAACATAATGGGTGCAAGACTGTTTGCAGGAGAGGATTCATTCACGTTTTCATAAAGAACCGAAGTGTTATGCATATTTTTTTATCATATCTTTTAACCAAATAAAATCAATCCAACGAAAGTAGGAATTTTCTAAAAGAAACAACTCCACGGAAAGGAAAATAATAGCTTAACGAGGTATACTAGTAATCAGGCGATCCATTTCTGATGGAATCTTGCGGGAAGGAGGGCTTGACCATGGTGCTTTCTGTCAGGGATTATAAGGGCATTCTGGAAATTATTGACATCATGTATTCCGAACATGACAAGACTGTCATGTTCCGGACAGTGTGCGATATTTTGCACAAATTCACAGGAATTTATGACGCCGCCTTATTTCCTTACGACCAAGGGACCGGAAAGTTTTGCTTCATTGGCTATAGAAGTTTAAAGAATCCCGGAGATGAGCTGGTTCTCTGCCGTGACTGCTATTTGAAACTCGATCCCCTGGTCGCAGGCAATCTGCTCAAAAACCCAAACACTGTGGTGCGAAACACCGACTTTTTGCCAGAGCGAAACCTGACAAAAAGCGAGTTTATATGCGATTTTCTTGCCTCGGTAGCCTCAGTGTTCCATGCTCTCGCCTCTTCATTGGTGGTTGATCGCGGAATTGTGGCAATATGCAGTTTTCACCGCAAAATAAGAGATGGTGACTTTACGAAACGAGGGAAGGATTTCTTGAATAACCTTCTCCCTCACATGGCTAAAGCCTTCCTGAATCTTCATTTAATGAACGATATGAAAGCGAACAAAAAAACTGGTGAGGTTACATCATTGGGGGAATACAGAGCCCCGCTTCATGTGAATGAAAATACCGAGAGGCTTATTGAGGGAATACATTCAGCACCAGATCCGGACCCTGGTCCTGGTTCTTATCCAACTTTTTTTGACAGAGAGGCAGGTACATACCAAGGTTGGACGGGGCCTGACAGCACAGATGAAAAAGGCAGGCTTATACATCTTGAGTCATATTTTGATGAAGATAGTCTCCATCAGAAATTCGACAGGTATAAACTTACCAAGCGTGAAAAAGAGCTCACAACCCTTGTCTTAAATGGCTATTCCAATCGCAATATTGCCGAGTCGCTCTACATAAGCGAACAGACCGTCAAGGACCATCTTCACAACATCTTCAGAAAGGTTGAAATTAAACGCAGGAGCGAGCTTGCGGCTCGGCTTTTGGGACTCAAGCATGATTTTTCATGATTTCTCAGGCTCAAAAGCTTTTATACCCGCTCCAGTGTAATCTTCAAAGCTGAAATTTCGATTTTATAATATGACAGCCGCAAGGCTTTCCGGACGGCCCCCATGCAAAGGGCGGAAGGCAGGTATAATATGAAGACAACCGGCTCATCTGAAAAATATTTTCCCTATGAAATCCAGATCACACGAGACTCATGGGAGAAACTCCAACTGGATTCCGTGGCACGACATCTGCGCGGCCGGCCGGGAACACCGGGCATCATATTCTACCGGCATGTAGCTAGCCGCCTGAACAGGGAACCGGAGCTCCAGGGAAAACCGGTAAAGGCGGGGAATCTGTTTTTGTATGGATTGCTGACCAGGATTTATCGTTATTTGCTGAATCAGTACACCGTAGTAAAGGAACCCGGGGTCCTCGACACTATCCTGACGGAGGAAGAATTGGAGTATCATTCGGGAGAACTGCATAAATCTCTGCAAGGGTTCGTGGAACACTTCCCCGGATCGAGGGTCATAGATAAAACGGCCCTCCCCTTGGACTATCTTTCGGCCGAAGACCCTGCCGACTGCAGGAAGAAAATGATTGTCAGGGAATTTCTCCTTCTCAGCCTGTCATCCGAGAATCCCGCTCTTAATGAGTTCCGCGTGCTGTTTGACGATACTGATCTGGTTGTCGCAACGCCATTCAGGGAGGTTGTCTCGGCCCTTGATGAGAGACTGGGCCACGCTCCGCCTTACGAGCCGCTTGAATATCCCGTGATGGAATTGTTGCGTCTGCCGTTTAAATTTTCACCCTCTTCACTGGCCGGTCAGCTGGAATACATAAAAACCAACTGGGCGCTGCTACTGCCCCATGTCCTTCTTTCGGAAATTCTCCTTGGGCTCGATATCCTCGGTGAAGAGGAGAGGGAATGGTGGGGAGGCCCAGGCAAGCCGCAAGTGCTCGAATTCGGCAAGGGAACCCGGTTCGGCAAGGGAACCTACGATTACCCAGAATATGAACGATTTTCCATGGATGCCGACTGGATGTCGAATGTAGTCATGATATCCAAGATGGTCTATGTATGGCTGGATCAGCTTTCCAAATACTACGGACGGGACATCTCCAGGCTCGATCAGATTCCGGACGAAGAACTGGACCGGCTTGCTGGATGGGGCTTCAATTGTGTCTGGCTTATCGGGGTCTGGGAACGCTCTCCGGCGTCGCAGAAGATTAAGCAGCTGTGCGGAAACCCTGAGGCGGTTTCCTCCGCCTATTCCCTGTACGACTACACCATCGCTTACGATCTCGGCGGACAGCCCGCCCTGGAAAATCTGAAAGGGCGGGCATGGCGCCGCGGCATACGTCTTGCGAGCGACATGGTACCGAACCACACCGGCATATATTCCAGGTGGACCAGGGAGCATCCCGATTGGTTCATACAGCTCGATTACCCTCCTTACCCGGCTTACAGCTTCACCGGTCAGGACCTCTCCTATTCTTCCGAAATCAGTCTTCATATCGAGGATGGGTACTGGACCCGGAGCGATGCCGCAGTGGTTTTCAAACACGTTGACAACGGTTCAGGAAAAATACGCTATATCTACCATGGCAACGATGGTACAAGCACTCCGTGGAACGATACAGCCCAGCTCAATTATCTGATTCCGGAGGTACGCGAGGCGGTTATCCGTACAATAATCCACGTAGCACGCAATTTCCCCATCATCCGTTTCGACGCAGCCATGACGCTGGCGAAAAAGCATTACCAGCGACTGTGGTACCCCCAACCGGGACACGGCAGCGGGGTGCCTTCCAGGGCCGAGCACGGAATGAGCCGGGAGGAATTTGACAGGGTCTTTCCCAACGAATTCTGGCGCGAGGTCGTGGACAGGATGGCAGTGGAAGCGCCGGATACGCTCCTGCTCGCCGAAGCCTTCTGGCTTATGGAGGGGTATTTCGTCAGGACCCTCGGCATGCACCGGGTATACAACAGTGCTTTCATGAACATGCTGAAAATGGAAGAAAACTCCAAATACCGGCAAACCATCAGGAACATCCTGGAATTCAACCCGGAGATCCTGAAGCGTTTCGTCAATTTCATGAGCAACCCCGACGAACGGACGGCCATCGACCAGTTCGGCAAGGAAGGCAAGTATTTCGGTGCGGCAGTCCTTCTGGTGACCATGCCCGGCCTTCCCATGTTCGGCCACGGCCAGATTGAAGGATTCACGGAAAAGTATGGCATGGAATACCGCAGGGCCTACTGGGAGGAGGAGATCGACCGGCACCTGGTTGCGATGCACGAAAGCAGGATATTCCCCCTCATGAAAAAGCGGCGGCTGTTCAGCGGTTCGGAAAATTTTGTCCTGTACAATTTTTTTGCCAGTGACCAGGTGGATGAAAACGTATTTGCCTACAGCAACCGCGCGGGAGACGAAAGAGCGCTCATTGTTTACCACAACAAATTCGCTTCGACGGCCGGCTGGATCAGGACTTCCACCGCTGCCGCGACAAGGGATGACCAGGGCCTGACCGTGCTGGTACGGAAAAACCTGGACGAAGCTTTGTCCTTCAAGGCGGACGGACGCCATTATTACACCTTCCGCGATTATTCTTCAGGAATGGAATACATTCGCCACGGCAAGGAGCTTGGCGAAAAGGGGATGTATGTGGAGCTGGAAGCCTATGAATATCATGCTTTCCTGGATTTCCGCGAAATATACGACGATGATTTCGGCACATGGGGTGAGTTGTGCCACAGACTTCAGGGACGACCTGTCAGGAGCCTGGAAGATGAGGTAAAGCAGATCAGGTATGCGGAGATAATAAATCCTTTCGCGGAGTTGTGTTCGATGATTCCTGGAAAAGCTGAAATGCTTTTTGATCCGGATACACCTCCTGCCGTCAGAAAAGAAAAACGCGAATCCTTGCGTAGTGGATTTTCGAGCTTTCTTTCGGCCCTCGCAGAACGGACGGGTTATGGCGGCGCAATAGAAGGAATTGTCGACCGCATTTTCAGTGAAGTCGAATTCGTCGCGATATTGGCGGACATGCAAAGCGGAGAAAAACCGGAGAGTGAGGCCATTCACTTCGTAAAATCGCAACTGTATAGGGAAGGATGCGAGTTCAACCGTCTTTTTCTTATGCTGTTCCTGAGCCTGCACAGAATCTCGGAGGTTACCGACCCAGAGGGCCCCCTGTCAGTTTCGGCGCTAATTTGCCATGAGTTCGGCTTTGAAAGAACCATTGAAAGAACCATACATGCATGCATGGAGTACAATCCTCCGGTTGACTCTCCATGGGGTTCCGCCACGGGTGTTTTGCTGCTGGGCGTTCTCCTTACCCACCAGTCTTTGTTTTCCGGCAGGGATGAAAAAGATCTGCCACAGCGGGTAAAGACGCTTTTCAACGATAAGAAGGTACAGCAATTCCTCCTGGTCCATTGGAGCAACGGGTCGGAATGGTTCAACAAGGAACGCTTCGAATATCTGACATGGTGGTTGTATCTGACGGACATGATTTCATGTTGCACTGAAGCCTTAGATGACAAGCTGCAGCGACAGAGTATCACCCGCGGACACGAGATGGTTATGGGCCTTTTGGTCAAAGCGGAAACAGCCCATTACCGAACTGATATATTCGGCTCATTGTTATGAGCAGGGATACCGGATTCCCTGATAATTTTCGGACCTATCCCCCAAAATAAGGTGAATATGACGTAATCTGTCGCACCAGCATGGTAGTTTCTCTTGTGAAGGAGGAACTGCCTATGAATATCAACGAGTTTCGCAGTATGTTTCCCGACGAGGAAATCTGCCGTTAGTATCTTGGGGTGACCGCAGAATTCGGAAAAAATAGTACGCTAGCAAGTAGCGGCAATGATCGAAGGCGTGCTGAGACATGAAACCGACATGGAGGTGCAGAAAAACTTCACGGATAGCCATGGACAAAGTGAGGTAGGGTTTGCCTTTATGCATTTACTGGGCTTCGAGCTGATGCCGCGGCTCAAAGCTATCGCTCGGCAAAAGCTGTACTTGCCGGAAACCGGTTGCACCGACGAGTATGCCAATCTGAAGGATGTATTGACCCGCCCGATCAACTGGGAGTAATTCGCCAGCAATACGACGAAATGGTCAAATATGCGACTGCCTTGCGTCTGGGCACGGCGCAAGCCGAAGCCATATTGCGCCGTTTTACGCGTGCCAACCTGCAACACCCGACGTCAAGGCCTTGGCAGAATTGGGCAAGGCACTCAAGACAGCGTTCCTCTGCCACTACTTAGTCGTCCCTGAAATAGTATAACATCACGTATTTATTGATATAAAATACGTTTACTGTGTGATAAAATCGCCAGGAATTGAATCAATACTCTCAAAATCCGGTGATTTCATGAAACCAAAATCAAGCACATCAGATCAGGGTGATCTGTTCCGCTCCCGGCTGGATCAGATCCTGAACCGTCGACATCCACTGTTCCGTCTGGCGGATAGCATCGACTGGACGGTCTTTGAAAAAGAATTCGGCCCTCTTTACGTCGAGAAGATGGGTCGTCCCGGTTTGCCGATCCGTCTGCTGGTGGGGCTTCACTACCTGAAGCACGCTTACAACGTCAGCGATGAGACGGTAGTTGATCAATTTGTCGAGAACGGCTACTGGCAGTACTTCTGTGGCTTTGAGTACTTCCAGCACCAGTTTCCGCTGAATCCGACCTCCTTGGTGAAGTGGCGCAAGCGCATCGGTCCTAAGGGGATGGAGAAGCTGCTCCAGGTGACCATCGAAACCGCGAAGGGCAAGGAGTACGTGACAGAAGAACACCTGGAACGGGTCAACATCGATACCACCGTGCAGGAGAAGGCTATCGCCTTCCCCACCGATGCCCGTCTCTATCACAAGGCTCGTCGCATCCTGGTCAGGCAGGCAAAACGAGCAGGTATCGACCTTCGCCAAAGCTATGAGCGACTGGGCAAGCGCGCTTTCATCATGCAGGGGCGCTACAACCATGCCCGACAGGCAAAACGTGCCAGACGCGAGCAAAAAAAGCTCTGGCTCTACCTTGGCCGGGTGATCCGCGATATCGAGCGCAAATGCCGTGAGCCGGAAGGCGCTCTTGCCACCATGCTGGAGCGGGCGAAAAGGATCTTTCACCAGAAGCGCAACGACACGAACAAGCTCTACAGCATGCAGGCGCCGGAAGTCGAGTGCATCGCCAAGGGCAAGGCCCACAAGAAGTACGAATTCGGCTGCAAGGTTTCCCTGGTCAGCACGTCGAAGGACAACTGGATCGTGGGAGTACAGGCACTCCACGGCAATCCGTATGACGGACACACACTGAAAGACGCGCTGCTCCAGGCAGAACAGCTGACCGGATGGCGACCCGAGCATGCCTATTGTGATAAAGGCTACCGGGGAGAGCCCGCAATCATTGAAAAAACCAGGGTTCACCTGGCCAACAAGCGCAAGAAGAGCATGAAGCCCAGAGAATGGCGTTGGTTCAAGAGACGCAGCGCCATCGAGCCAATCATCGGCCACGTGAAGTCAGATCACCGGATGAACCGCAACTATCTCAAGGGAGAAACTGGCGACATGATCAATGCCATCCTGGCCGGATGCGGCTTCAACCTGAGGAAGCTCCTGAGAGCTATCCTTTTGTTCTTTTTCAAAGAGCGGTTCAACGGCAACTTGATCAACTGCCCAACCCTCATCGGGTGGTTCAGTCGGCTTTATCAACCAGCCTGAAACCGTTTTCGGACTTTTTCAGGGGCGACTACTTACACGAAGAGTCTGTCAGGCGCGAGATCCACGCGGGACTGAACGTAGTGGAGAACTGGAACAGCGCCAATAGCTTTATCTTCTATGGTGAAGGGGGTGAATTATCGAGCAACCGTCAGGAAGACCAGGAACTCTCCGTGCTCTCGCTACATCTCTTGCAACTTTGCCTGGTCTACGTGAATACTCTGATGATCCAGCGCGTGCTGGCCGAACCTACCTGGCGCCAACGCATGCAGGTGGTAGATTATCGGGCGCTGTCGCCGTTGATCTACGCCCACATCAATCCCTACGGCCGATTCGATCTCACATGGACACACGCTTACCAATAGAATCTTATGCTGCTTAGTCCCATCGGGAAAAGTTGTAACTCTTTAAAAAACGCGCGATAAGTAAAGAGTGCCCGTGATATGCATAGGGTACGCCTCATGGCACATCTTGGATGCAATCCAACAATTGGCACTTTTGACAGCTTGGTGGTCACTGGGCCTATATGGGGTCAGCTCACGAAACGGAAAAAATCGTACGTTAAGCCTCGCCTGCTATCCGAAGCGGTCGGAACTTGCCTTGATGGGGTAGAACCAACAGTCGTGTCACCAGGGGCCATTTGGAAATCACGCGGCCCTTTGCCGAGTAATCGCCTCTAACTTTTTGCCTCCACTTATTTTCAATAACTACATCAAAACGAGTTATTCCAGAGGCCAAATTCCCTAAAGTTCGTTATCTTCTCAATTCTACGAAAAATTGAGGGGGGACGGGATGGGAATTACACTGGAAAAGCTGGATGCATGTTGGACCTTGAAGCCAAAGGAGATGGAGCTAGTCGCGGCAAAAAACCGGGAAAATCGGATGGGTTTCGCTTTAATGCTTTTGCATTACCGCGTATATGGCCGGTTTCCTGGTGACCCGGTTGAAATTTTGCCTGAGGCTATCGATTATGTGGCGCAACAGCTTGGCTTAGTCGATCTTTCTGACAGCAGACTCACTGACTTGGCAAATCGCACTGGAAAACGACACCGTGCCGAGATTCGAATCTTCTTCGGTTTTCGAGAGGCCACTGTTGCTGACGGTGCCATGCTTTCAGAGTTACTGCAAAGTCATATCCCCCTCACCAGTAAACTCGAAAATCTTACCGAAATTCTTTACGAGAGCTGTCGTTATCACAAAATAGAACCACCATCAGCGGAACGTGTTGAGCGTATCGTACGCACAGCGATATCTGTTAATTATGAACGCTTCTGTGCCGGGATCTTTGAGGGCCTTAGCAAGGCGACGCAACTCCAGCTTGATGCCCTATTGAAGCCGGCCGACCGTGATGGTGACCCGCTTGATGCTGATAAAACCCCATCGATACTCCTCTGGTTACGTAGTGATCCCGGTCGGCCGAGTCTGGCCGGCGTCTAGGATGAATTGTCAAAACTAAAACGAATCCGCTCGATTGCTCTGCCGCCAGACCTTTTTGACCAAGCTTCTCAACTGACACTGGAGCGCTACCGCCGGCGTGTTGCGGTCGAAGCCCCTTACGAATTGCGCCGGCATCCAGACGCAGACCGCCTGACCTGTCTGGCCAGCTTCGTCCACCTTCGGGGGAGGACCCTTACAGACAATTTGGTCGATCTTTTGGTAGAAACCATTCACCATATCGGAGCACGTGCCGAACGCAGGGTTGAACGAGAGTTACTTGATGATCTCAAACGGGTAACCGGCAAACAGAATCTCCTCTTCGAGTTAGCTGACGCAGCTCTCGAAAATCCAGAGGGTATTGTGTGTGAGGTGGTATATCCCGTGGTCGGCGAGCAAACCCTGCGAAATCTGGTCAAGGAATGGAAAGCCACGGGGCCGACCTATCGCACTACGTTGCGTACAGTCATCCGAAATTCGTACAAGGGACACTACCGTCGGATGGTGCCTGAGGTTCTGAATTTGCTGTCGTTTCGCTCCAATAATGAACGCCATCGTCCGGTCATCAACGCACTTGATCTTGTCAAACGCTATGCGGAGACCAAGCTGCAATACTTCCCACCAGAGGAAGATATCCCGCTAGACGGAGTCGTTCGTGGTCTCTGGCGGGACGCGGTAGTCGGCCAAGATGCCCAAGGGCAACAACGCATCAACCGGATCACTTACGAAATCTGTGTGCTTGAGGCGTTACGGGAACGATTACGCTGCAAGGAGATCTGGGTGGACGGGGCCAATCGTTACCGCGATCCTGATGAAGATTTGCCGAAAGACTTCGAGACACAACGAACATCCTATTACCAGGCGCTGCATTTACCTCACAATGCCGAACAGTTTATCGCCAGTGTCCAGGCTGATATGCGGGAAGCACTGGCTACTCTCGATGCCGGCCTGCCGTACAATCCGTGGGTCCAGATCAGTCCAAAGGGTGGCGGCAAAATCACCGTAACACCGCTGGTCCCTCAACCGGAGCCGGTTAATCTCACGGCTCTCAAAGGGGAGCTCACAACCACCTGGCCGATGACCAGCCTGCTTGATATCATCAAAGAAGCTGATCTCCGGCTGAAGTTTACCGACACCTTTAAAAGCCAGACCGCTTATGAGTCCATGGGACGAGAGATTCTACAGCCTCGCCTGCTCCTTTGCCTCCATGGCCTTGGCACCAATACTGGTTTGCAACGGATGGTTGCTCCCCTGTCCGGTGTCACCCACCGAGATTTGGCCTATGTGCGCCGCCGTTACATCAGTCCCGATGCGTTGCGCCAAGCCATCGGCATCATCGCCAATGGTACCATGCGGGCCCGCAATCCACTGATCTGGGGTGACGGTAATACGGCCTGTGCATCAGATTCTAAGCATTTCGGGGCGTGGGACCAGAATCTGACCACCCAGTGGCACGTCCGTTATGGCGGCCGCGGTATCATGATCTACTGGCATGTTGAGAAAAATTCGCTCTGCATTCATTCCCAGCTCAAGTCGCCAGCCTCATCTGAAGTAGCGGCGATGATTCATGGAGTACTCCATCACTGTACTGAGATGGAGGTTGACCGGCAATATGTCGACTCCCACGGTCAGAGCACGGTCGCCTTTGCATTCTGTAAGCTCCTTGGGTTCCAATTACTGCCGTGGCTGAAAGCCATCCCCATCCAGAAGCTGTACCGGCCAGGAACCGGCAATCCTGAGGCTTACCCCAATTTGGCGCCAGTATTGTCTAAAGCAATTGATTGGGACCTTATCCACCAGCAGTACGACCAGATGGTAAAATATGCGACAGCGCTCCGGCTCGGCACGGCCGAAACGGAGGCCATCCTGCGGAGGTTTACTCGGAGCAATGTTCAGCACCCCACCTACAAAGCGTTTGCCACACTTGGCAAGGCAATCAAAACAATCTTCCTCTGCCGTTATCTCCATAGTGAAGAGCTGCGCCGGGAAATCAACGGGGGGCTGAATGTGATTGAACAATGGAACGGAGCTACGGATTTTGTCAGATTTGCTCGTCGAGGGGAATTCGTGAGCAATGTACGAGAAGACCACGAGGTCAGCATGCTGGCTCTTCATCTGTTGCAGAACTGTATGGTCTACATCAATACCCTCATGCTCCAGCAACTGTTGGCACAGCCGCAATGGGAGCAACGGCTCACAACGAGAGATCAATCAGCCTTGTCGCCGCTGATTTGGGAACATGTGAATCCGTATGGCCGCTTTGAACTCGACATGAATTCACGCTTGGCGCTTCAGTGATCCCAAATGGCCCCTGGTGACACGACTGTTGGTTCTACCCCTTCTACGAGTGTATTGGGCATTTACTGTTCTCCTTCAATAATTTAAGAACCGATTAAGGATCGATTCCGCATATAAAACAGATGGATTAGCGTGAGCATGCCTAAATTGGGGTGACCGCAGAATTCGGAAAAAATAGTACCCTAGCAAGTAGTGGAACAAATTAAATCAATAAGTTATGAATACGCAATATAGCGGGTTTTTCAGTATGCTGGATATTTTGTAACTCTCTGATTTGATGATATTTAATTTGCTAAACGTGCTTTAAAATCCGAATTCTGCGGTCATCCCATCTACTGTTCAAAGACGAGAGCGGAACAAACCGCTGGCGGGGAGGTTGAACCAGAGGATACATATAGTAATCCAGCTACTTACGTAATTTGATACTTAGTTGCACAAATTTTGGGGTTACCCCAATAAAGTGTAGAAAACAATTTGAATCACCCGGATCAAGCGAAATGTCGTGCCTTGCCCGTTTTTAGCTGTTTCAGGTGAACTCCGATCTCCTGAAATGTATCGTGAAAGCAGTACCCTTATCCCTCTCGAATTCAATATGCCCCTTCAACTGCTTTACCAGCATGGTCACCAGCTGCACCCCCAGCGTATCGGTAGTGCCGACATCCAGATCTGGCGGCAAGCCGACGCCGTTATCCGAGACCGTCAGCGTAATCAGGCCGTCCTCTTCGGCGTGGCATCTGACCGTGATCTCCCCTCCTCGATCATCGGGAAAGGCGTGTTTCAGGGAATTGGAAACAAGCTCGTTGACTATGAGCCCGCAAGGGATCGCCTGATCGATCTCCAGCGAAAAATCTCCGACGTCAACGTTAAGGGTTATCAGGTCCGGATCATTCGCAACGGCGGAAAACAGATACCGGGTCAGGTTATTAATGTATTCCCCGAAGTTAATACAGGCGAAACTCTCCGACTGATACATTTTTTCATGGACCAGCGCCATTGACCTAATCCGGTTCTGGCTGTCCAGAAATATATCTCGGCTCTTTTCGTCGCGGATGGAATCCGATTGCAGATCGAGCAGCGAGCAGATGATCTGCAAGTTGTTCTTCACCCGGTGATGTACCTCCTTCAGCAGGACCGTCTTCTCTGCGAGGGACGACAGCACCTTTTCATCCGCCCGCTTCTTCTCGACGATACTCCAGGCGAGATCGGCAAGGAGGGAAACCGTTTCCACGTCCCGGGAAGTATAGTCCGTCGATTTGTTTCCCACAGCGAGAATCGCCACGATGTTTTCGCCGCGAAAAACCGGCACCACCAGTTCCCTGATCAGCGAAGCATGATCCGGCGGCAACCCTTTGCGATGGGGAAGCGAGGCGTAGTCATTGTGGATAACCGGCCGGCGCTGGTGGACACAGTCTACCCATACACCTGCCTGCGATACGTCGTAGTGGAGGCCTTTTCCTCCCGCCTTGCAGTAATCCCGCTTGGTCCTTGTCGACCAGTTTTGGAGCGACAGAGTTTTCTGGTCCGCCAAGAGAAACACATAAAAGCCGATCAGACTCCCGGTCAACGCTTCAACCTCATCCAGGGTAGCCTCCAGCAGCTCATCCATAGTGTGCGTAGCAGCGAACTGGAGCAGGCGCATGCGTGCGGACATGACATTCTCGTTCCACCTGCGATCAGTGATGTCACGCGCGACGGCGTAAATGAGCTTCCCTGCAGGAAAGGAGCGCCATTCAATCCAGCGATACGAGCCATCCTTGGCGCGGTAACGGTTGACGAAATTGAGCACCTCTTCCTGGTCACCGAGTCGAGTGATTGCTCCCAGGGTTGCATCCAGATCTTCCGGGTGAACGTAGTCGAGAAACCTGCTCCCCTCCAGTTCGGTAATCGAATAGCCCAGCGCCGATTCCCATTCCTTGTTCAATCGCCTGAAGTACCCGTCCGTGTCCGCTATGCACAGCAGGTCCAGGGCGTGAGTGAAGTAGCGGTCCAACTCGTCGGTCTTAGCACGCAGCGCTTCCTCCGCCCGCTTGCGTTCGGTGATGTCGCGAACGATGGAGAAGAGGAGACGTTTTCTCTTCAGTTCCAGGACACGGGTGCTTACCTCCACGGGAATGCTCCTGCCGTCTTTGGCCATCTGCGCCGTCTCGAAGACCGCATGGCCTTCTTTCAGAAGCCGCTCCATAGCCAGTGCAATCCTGTCGCGGTAACGGGGATCGTCGAGTTCCATCGGGGTCATCCGTGTGAGTTCTTCCCTGCTGTATCCGAGCTGCCTGCATGCCAGCTCGTTTACTTCGATGAAAGGGCCGGGCATTCCGTCTTCCCCGATTTCATGGATGAAAACGGCATCGTTTGCGCTTTCGATCAGTGTCCGGTATTTTCCCTCGCTGGCACGCAATTCCGCGGTTCGTTCCTGGATAATCTCTTCCTGGCGCTCGAAAAGAAATGAATTCCGCAGCACAAGTGCAACTATGGCGGAAAGGTTGTTAAGAAGATCGAGCACTGACGAGATATGCTCCTCATCGGGCAAGCCGAGCAGAAGCATGGCCCCAACCCGAAATGCTCCGGCGTTCAACGGAAAGGCCATCGATAACTCAAAGCCCTCCCGACGCAGAAGCCCGGCAACTTCGAAAGGTTCATCCCCTCGCCAGAACTGCGCGGCCGGCATGCGGCGGACAACCTCGTACATGCTGTTTACAGCCGGTGATTCAGCCCATTCACGTCTTCACAACGGATTGACGCTGACAATGCGGTGTGTCGTCACGGTTGCGGCGCTCAGACATTGGATGAGCAGCACGCAGCGCGCGCCGGTGAGATCCCGAATTTCCTCTGTCAGATATGTTCCCAGGTCCCCGGGATTATCCGCGCGGCTGAGCACATTGCTCAGGATGTCCATGGCCATTACGGGGAACGCGGGATCATTGGCAATTGTGTTCGGTTTCATCTTGGAACTCCTCTTGCTTTGCATTTAGACATTGCTTCCTCGATGGCGGAATGCAGATGTCCGAGTGATACCCGCTGCACCTCATAAGGCAAACCGCAGTATTCGGCGCACTCATGCAATTCCTTGCCGGGCACTGGAGCCAAACCGGTATCCAGGTACATGAGCTTGCGGTGCATATCCTGCATCAGGCTGGTGGCATTGTCACGGTTCAAACCAAGCTCTTTCGTGAAAATTTCTTCCCAGCGGCGCGCCCATTCGGGAATCAGAAAGAAAACTCCCTGATGCAACAGCCGGCGATAGTCCTCAGGTCCGAGCAGCAGTTCGCAACAGTTCTTCCCGCTGGTTCGTACCACTCCGGGAAGGGCTTCCAGCGCCGTCATCCTCGCACAGCAATCGCCGTAGATCAATACGACCCCATACCCCTGCTTCAGCACTGCGTCCAGCTCCGATTCAAGGGACGACGCCAGCAGTTCGGGGTGCATATGCATCATCGAGGGCAGGAAAATCAGTTTGTGATCCGGCCAGTGCACGTCACGGAGCGACTCCACTTCGGCCTGGAGAACTGAACAGCAGATCATCACACCCTTTGGCCGGAGAATATCGCTCATGCACCGATACTCCCGAAAGATTCCGCTGCCTTCAGCATTGCGTGGATATTTTCCGGAGGTGTGTTCCACACGACGTCGGGGCCGGAAGTGCCAAGGACAAAATGCGGATCCTGGCGGCGCTCCACCAGAATGGCCCGGCACCGATCTTCCACCTCCACCGCTGTCATCATACTTATGTTGGAGCAATCGAGCCCACCAAACAGGACGATGTCCGGTCCAACCACCCGGCGCGCCCGTGCGAGGTCGTCCCGTTGGTCCATTATGAACGCCACCACGGACGGCAATCCCGTCAGCAGATCCAGGTGGGCCAAAAGCGGGGCGCCCACATTATGCAAAACCACCGGCCCGCGAAGTTGAGCCAGAACTTGAGCCAGGATGGGCCGCGTGAAGGTCGTTACAATCTCGCGCGTCACGATCGTGGGCGAGGCAAAGCCGCAGGGCATTGCGACGAAGGTCGCCCCGGCAGCGAAGAAGCCGTTGAGCAGCCTGATGTAGAAAGGGATGACCTTGTCCATCACTCGTTGTGCCCCGGCCGGATCGAAGAGCACCGTCTCCAGCCAGCTCTCCAGTCCCATGATGACACCAGGAATGTCGGCTGGAATCGGGATTACCATGGCGATGGGGACCTGATTCTCATGTTCTGCCGCCATAAGCCGGATCGCGTCCCGGAAATAGAGCAATAGGGGGTGACTGTCGGGGTCGGGCAGCGCAAGGAGGTCCCATTGATCCGCGGATTGGACAGCCGGACGTCGAATGTTGGGGACAGCCGTGTCCGGAAAGATGAGTTCGCTGCCAAAGGCCGCGCCGATCAAAGCAAACGCCAGCGGCGCGCACAGGACATCCGGCCGGAACGTCTCGCGCACCGCGGACTGACCGCGCGCGTAGGCAGCGGGGTCGGTGTAGTATTGATCGAGGGGGCAACCGGTAAGCCGAGCGCCGTAGAGGCCGAGCACCGGCGCAATGGCGCGCCGGTCGAGCGGTTTTCCGGCAAGCGTAGCCATTATCCGTTCCGTGCTGTTCATGGGCATACCTGCTTTGCGACAGACCGCTCCCATAAACGGTCAAACAGGCCCGGCACGGCGAGCGCATTGGGAGCGGTGCCGTCTCCGCCGACCTCCTCATCCAGACCGGGACAGACACAGAACACCGCCCCCCCCACTGCCAGTTGGATTCGTCCGGTCAGACCCCGGCTGTCGATCTCATCCCGCACCCCACTGATAGTGCGGGCGGTCGTCATCATCATGGCCGATACGCCGATCACTCGGGCGCCGACCTCCAGCGCCTTGTCCACGAAAGCCGTTGCAGGAACGTCATTGCCCAGGTCGTGGACGATCCAGCCCTCCGCACGCAGGAACGTTCCCACCATCCGACGACCCAGCGCATGGAAGTCCTCTTCGATATTGCCGATGACCACCGGCCCTTTGGGTGACCGGCCTTCGGACGGAAGTCTTCTCATGCTCGCGATCCTGACCAACACATCCTCCGTCACCTTGGCGGCAATATACACCTGAGCGAGAGAGTACGTCCCCGACGCGGACCATTCCTCACCGATCAGTATCAGCGCCGGATCCAAGACATCCTTGATCAGACGCTCATAACCATGTTCCACCCCCCAAGCATCAAGCAGAGCGTTGGCGCCCTGCCGGTCGGCTAGCCGGATTTTCTCTATAAGAGACTGTTGAATGGTCATGCTCACTCTCCCCGAGTAATATTATATTTCTCTAATAATCTGTCTCGAATTATATTACCAAATATGAAATGAGTCCTCATGTTTTTGAAGATCTTATCATTCTTACATAATTTATGGAACTGCTTGCAGGGGCCAGGTCACCTTTCCAACATTCTTGAACTAAACGAATGGCTGATACAGCAACGGCTGACATCAATCGGGAAAGGCAAATGATGTCGGTGACTGTCAGTAAAGCTTGTAAATCTTTTCCTTGCTCAGGGTAAGTCTTTGTCGTTGACAGAAGCCTTTCATTGGGTGACTCCTAATCGGTGTCGAAATGTTACCCAACTGTATCTTTAAATGACTGTATTTAAGTTAATCTACAGGGTGGGGTCTGCCTTGGCCGCTGATGCTGGAGCAAAATTCCACGCCGGTTTATATTACAGAGCATTTTTGAAGGCCAATTTTTCTACCTTCCTTATTTTTCTAGGCTACCTTCGTAGCCTTCGCAATCCGATACACTGACGCCACCCCTATTCCCACCTTCTCGGCCACAGCCGCCTTCGTCAGCCCATCCTCCAATAACCGGAGAACCTCATCACTCTTTTCCCGAGCTGTCGGTTTCCGACCCTTAAATCTGCCCTGCGCCTTCGCGATCCGAATCCCTTCAGCCTGGCGCTCCAGCATCATTTCACGTTCAAACTCGGCTACCGCGGCCAACATCGTCTGCATCAGTTTGCCCGTCGGAGTGCTAGTGTCGAAGTTTATGTTCAATACCCTGAAGACCACCTTCTTCTTTTTCAGCAAGTCGGTAATCTCCAACAAGTGCTTGGTCGAACGCGCGATCCGGTCGAGCTTGGTAACCACAACCGTATCACCCTCTCGAACATAATCGAGCATCGCAACCAATTCCGGTCGGTCCACCTTGGCACCGCTAACCTTCTCCTGATAAATGCGCTCGCACTTCGCTTCTTTCAGCTGCTCAATCTGCGCATCCAGCTTCTGATCCTCAGTACTCGCCCGAGCATATCCAATAATTGCCATTTTTGGTTCTCACTCCTCAAAAGCAATCAATAGAGTCAAACACTTTTTGAGAATATGCTATCAAATTAGGATTGTCAACTCATATGATAGTCTTTCTGGCAGGATGGCGAAGCTATCACTAGACCACGGGCTATTGGTAGGAGTTTTCGAAAGATGAGCATTATTCTAGGAAGTCGTGGTTTTGTGGCAAGATATCTAAATGGAAGGAACCCGCTTGAGGGAATTATGCAGCACCGGTAGTGGATCGCTGTCCTAAAAGCCGGTTTCTCATGAATCAAATCGAGGCTGGCGTTGATCATGCGGCTGGCGATGGAGGGATCCTTGCCCCAAGAGGGGATGAGCCCCCAGCGCATGAAGGCGGCCCTATTTCCGGCTTCCGTTCCCCGGATTGCCAGGACCTGCTGGGTGGGCGCGATGTTGTAGCGCGGCGAAAAATCGCCGAGGATTGTGCCGCCGAAGATTTCAGCGAGGAGTTCAGGGGATATGGCAAAGGTGAAGCGTCCGCACATTGGCGTTTCGAGTGTTCTTCTCTGTTTTCAATGTCAGCAAGTAAACCTGCCCCTGCAGCTGCTTGTTGGTTTCCCGCAGTGGATTGCTTTGAGCGATTGTATTTTAGTGAATCTCTAAGAAAGTCAAAAAGTCAAACACGACCATAGGTTTCCCCGACCCTTGAAGAACTGAAACTGGAACCTCGATCTTTTTCGCGAGACCCGCTAAGCGGGTCAGCACCAGTCGCGGTTTGATGCCGACCTCTTCGGCAAAAAGCTCCCAATTTTTTTACCGGTGACTACCTTCCCCAAAGGCGCTTAACCCAGCGCCACATCTTCTGCACGACCCCGGCTTTCTCGGGATACAGACTTTCAAAGTACTCGCTGCGTCGCTCTTCTTCTATAGCGCGGCCTGCCGCTATCTCCTCGTCCGTCCATTGTTTGGCCCAACAGATCCGGCCTGTCAATGGGAACGTAAAAGTGTACCAGTTACGGGAATTGAAAAGTGTACCACCCCTTGGGAGAGACCATATCAGTCTGGGGAATCGGAAATGGTAGAGTCACCTCCTTTCGGGGAGAGTTGCTTGGCAAAGGCATGGCCTTGCAGCCGGTAGCTGTGGCCCTTGATGTTGATCACCTTGCAATGGTGCAGAAGGCGGTCAAGGATTGCCGACGCTATGACCGGATCACCAAAGAGCTCTTGCCAGTCTGAGAAGCTCTTGTTCGAAGTGATGATGGTGGAACTCTTCTCGTACCGGTATGTGACGAACTGAAAGAAGAGATATGCCTCTTGGCTGGAGACCGGGAGATAGCCGACCTCGTCGACGATGACGAGGCTGGAGTTGAGATAGGCCTTGCCCTTGGCCTGGCTCTCCTTGAGTTTGGCGATCAGAGTGTGCATGGTTGTGAAGTAGACCCTGAAGCCGTGGTAGCAAGCCTTGATGGCCAGGGCGATGGCAAGATGAGTTTTGCCTACCCCTGGCGGCCCCAGGAAGATGACGTTCTCTTGCCGGGAAAGGAACGTCAGGTCAAAGAGTTCCATAACCGACTTCTTGTCCAGATGGGGATGGAAGGTGAAATCATACTCTTCGATGGTCTTTGCCATGGGAAGGCCTGCGATCTTCATGGCGGTATCGACGCGGCGTTTGTCCTTGGCCGCCACCTCTTCCTCCAGGAGTTGGTCGAGAAAGGAGAGGTAGGAACCGCCGTTAGTCTGGGTAAGGGTTGCGACGTCATCGAGGATCTCCACCGCCTTGAACAGCTTCAGCCGCTTGAGATTGTCCTGGAGACGGTCAAAGGTCAGTTGTTCCATGAGACACCTCCGGCGGCGTAGCGGTCATATTCGTCAAGGGGGCGGCGGTAGACTTCGGGATAGAGGGTGCGGGTGACCAAACCTCGTGTTGCCTTTCCCTTGCTCCGTCCGTAGCGTGGGGTTTCCTGTGGCGTCCGGGATGGCCGTGACGGAATTCCGAGTGCCAGCCCTTTACCCTCCGGAATGGTGTAAGTCCGGAGTAAGTCGGCGTCGTGGTAGATGCGGATGACATCGTTCTTGACCTTGAGGAGCACCTTCTTGCCGACCACGTGGGAAGCCACATGGTAGCGGTTGCCGCCGAAGGAAATCAGGCAATCCTTGTACACCTTGCGGAAGAACTTGAGGGAGGTGTCGTAATCGGTCGCCGGAAGCTGCCCCAGGTGAGGGATCTCCAGCTCCCACCGCAGTTTCACCTGCTGCCGGTAGGTTCCGTGAATCCGCTGGAGAGCGGTTTCGGCCAGCCAAGCGGCGACATCCTCATTGGCCTGGGAGAGCGAGCGGTATACGTACCCTCGCCAGAAGCTTTCCCGCAAATAGTCCATGGGGCGCTCCACCTTCCCCTTGACCCAGGGGCTGTAGGGCGGGCAGAGCCGGGGCGTGAAGCCGTAGTGCTTGGAGAAGTGGAGGAACTCCACGTTGAAGGTCGGCTTGCCATCTTCTCTGCCCACGACGACGTGCTTCATGTTGTCGTAGAGGATCTCGGCGGGCACGCCGCGAAGCTGTCGGAATGCCCGCAGGTGGCAATCCATGAAGACCTCCAGCGTGCAGCGTTCGACGAACTCGACATGCATGGCCCGGGAGAAACCGAGAACCATGACGAAGGCGTAGACCGTTGTGGTCTTCCCGGAACCATCATCAACCTTGAAATCGCCCCAATCAACCTGGGCTTGGAGCCCCGGTTCGGTCTCGAATCGGGTGTAGGCAATCCGGCACTTCTGTTCCTTGATGGAGCGGACAAACACCTTCACGGTGTCGTAACAGCCGACGTATCCCATACGTTTGAGGCGGCCGAAGATCCAGGTGGCCTGGTAATCGTCCTCGTCGAGAAAATCCCGGATGACCTGGTGATAGGGATCAAGGATCGACGGTTTGACCGCACTGCGGCTGTAAGCTGGAAATGAGTTACTTTCCAGGTGTTTCTTGACGGTGTTGCGATGGATGCCAAGTTTCCTGGCAATCCAGCGAATACTGTGGCCTTGGCGCTTAAAAGCAAGAATGTCCATGTACACCTCCGTGGAAATCATCGGCATCCCTCCCTTCATGAAAGAGGGATACCACAGGTTTCGGGGTGGTACACTTTTCATTACCGAATTTGGTCCATTATTGCATTACCGGTGACACGGCCCCGATAAATGAAATAATGTGATCGACAGGGTAGCTGCCAATTCCCGATCGACGGATAAAGTGAAGGGCCTTTTTCTGTCTGTTCAAAATCCCACTCAGTCGGCCCTAGTGGAGTTCTGACCTTTGAACCACAACCACATGGACAGAGGTGCGCGGCGGTACTGAATTCCATTGAGACGTACAGCACCCCGGCATCCAGTTCTTTCGGCATGTAACGAACATGTTGCAACTCAATTCTCATGCGCCTGATTCCACGACTATTTTTTGATCGCCCAGATCGTACAAAACATTGTAGAACGGTTATGTAAACCTTTACCCGAAGGTGGGTGAATGAATGCTGGGAGCAGTTACAATTAAATTGGACATTTATAGTATTTTGCTTTGCTGCTAAAATATACCTTCAGGACAAATTTGTATGGTATGAGGCCAAAATTGTCTAAAATTGGCCTTTTAAATATACGTTTTCGTTGGCGACATAATTAACGTACCTGGCTCGTCTCCAGGCGGATTGTAGCAGCAGTGCACGTATCGTGTACAGCGAAATCCGAATGTGCTAACTTTTTCCTCTGGTGTCGCCGGTTGCGTCTCCGACAATTGCCATGCTTGCCAACTTTGATGCCCGAAACTGCGGGCAGAGCCTGAAGTCAATCGAAGTGAAAAAGATCAGGGAAAACAAGGTTTCACCTCTTCTTGCCCATAACGAAGACCTGGCGCTGGCCGGTCAGGCGAGCAAAGATTCCGTTGACTTTCTGATCCGACAGATATGGGCGATCGAAACGGGCATCGAGAACCGAATCAATTTGCAGGTGCCTCTCGAAGCCATCAACATGGTGTTCCGGAATAACCGAGAAGCGGGCTTCTACACGGTACTCAGTTCGGGCGACAGGATCGCTTTTTCAGCCAAAACCGGAGCCATGTAAAGGAGGCTTGGAACGCAGACCGTCGCGTCTGCAAAGGCTAAATCTCCTCGCTCGGCAAGAAGAAATTTGTTATAGTTTTCCGATATTATTGCGTGAAGTGGCGGGAGCAGGCCGCACTGTTGTTTCCCCGACGGTGTGAGCCATCATGCCGACATTGACGTTTGGGGCGGGAGAACCATGAACTGCGATGACACAAAGACTCGACATCACCTGGATGCCGAGGTTCCACCGGGAAAAAGGGAAGACAGATTTCAGTTTTCCTGTCTGGCCGACACTTTTCCGAGCCCGGTGTGCCTGCTTGACAGCAGCGGCCGCTACCTGGACTGCAACGATGCCTACGCCGACTTTTTCCGCGTCCGCAGGCAGGAGATATTCGGCAGGCCGGTGTTCCACGATTTGCCGCGGGCGGCCGGAGACGGCAACCCACCCGGCTCGCCCCCGGCAGACGTCACTCCACCCCGCCAATTGGAAACCAGATGCACTCTCCCCTGCGGCCTGGAGCGCCACATTATCGTCAATGCCTCCGCGGCGGTCCTGGGTAACGGATCGCCCGGCGTTCTCTGCGTCATCACCGATATCAGCGATCTGAAACATACCGAGCAGGAGTTGCGCCGGGTCTCCGGTATGCTCGAAGCGATCATCACGGCCTCGCCGCTTCCGATTACGATGGTCGACACCGACTTCTACGTCCGGTTGTGGAATCCCGCCGCGGAACGCTGTTTCGGCTTCAGCAGGGACCAGGTGATCGACAGGAAGTACCCCCTGTGGCCCGACCCGGAGCGGGAGGCTGCCGAGGCACTGAATCGGTTCAACAACGACGAGGTTCTCTACGGTTCGGAAGTGCTCCGCAAGAAGAGCGACGGCACGGTGCTCCGCGTTAAGCGCTACACGGCGCCGGTGCGTGACCGGGAAGGGGCGTTGATCGGTACCATGGCGGTTCTCGAAGACCTGACCGAGCAGCAACGGACCGAGTCGGAGCTGCTCCAGGCGGGAAAGCTCGCAGCCATCGGCGAGCTGGCAGCCGGCATCGCGCATGAAATCAACAATCCGAACATGTTCATCATGACCAACGCGCAGGTCGTGGCCGATGTCTGGCGCGATGCGGACTCCCTGCTGCGGCGCAACGTCGCCGAACAACCCGGTTGTCTCCTGGCCGGGCTCCCAGTCTCCGAGGCGCTGGAGAGCATGCCCAAGCTCCTCGACGGCATTGTGGAAGGCTCGTTCCGTATCCAGCGCATCGTGGGCACCTTGAAAGATTTCTGTCGGCAGGAGGAGACCAACGCCATGTCGCAAGTGGCGGTCGCCAGGGTCCTGGAGGGTGCGGTATTCATGCTGGAGAACCAGATCAAGCGCCACACGGACCGGTTCTCCCTCTCCTGCGACAGCGGCCTGCCGCCGGTCCTCGGCATTTTTCACCAGTTGGAGCAGGTGGTCATCAACGTGGTGCTGAACGCGCTGCAGTCCCTCCCGGACAGGGGGTGTGCCGTGCAGCTGTCCGCGTGCCGGAACTGCGAGACCAGCATGGTAGAGATAACGGTGCGCGACGAGGGGTGCGGCATGACGCAGGCAACCCTGGATCGCATCGGGAATCCCTTTTTCTCGACCCGCCTGGACACGGGGGGCCTGGGGCTCGGCCTTTCCATCAGCGACAGGATAATCCGCCGGCACGGCGGAACGCTCCGCTTCCGGTCCCGACCGGGCGGAGGCACGACGGTCGTCATCGGCCTGCCGGCGGCCCCGGACCAGCGGGTAGGGGGTGAACATGGGTGACATCCAGCCTGACCTGCCGGTCGTGATTGTCGATGACGAGCCGCATATCCTCACCGGCGCCAGGGTCTTGCTCCGCGGCGCCGGCGTCTCCGCTGTGGAGACCATCGACGACAGCAGGCAGCTGCTGCCGTTGCTGGCCCGACGCGGCGCGCGGCTGATCCTGCTGGATCTGATCATGCCCCACTGCACCGGCATGGATATCCTGACACGCCTCGCCAGTGACCACCCGGAGATTCCCGTTATCGTCATGACCGCTTCGGACCAGCTGGAAACGGCGGTGCAATGCATGAAAGCGGGCGCCTTCGACTACCTGGTTAAGCCGGTGGAAAAGAGCCGGCTGGTTTCCAGTGTCAGAACCGCCCTCGAACTGTCCGATTTGCGCCGGGAAGTGTCGTCGCTCGCCACGCGGTTCCTCGATGCGCGCCAAGATCAGCCGAAGGCCTTTTCCGCCATCATCACCGCCAGCAGCAGGATGCAGGCGATCTTCCAGTACCTGGAGGTGGTGGCCCGCTCGCCCCAGCCGATCCTTGTCCAGGGGGAAACCGGGACCGGCAAGGAGCTGGTTGCCCGTGCCATCCACCTGTCGAGCGGTCGCAGCGGCCGTTTTGTCGCCGTCAACCTTGCCGGTCTCGACGATCAGATGTTTTCCGATACCCTGTTCGGGCACGTACGCGGGGCATTTACCGGTGCCGACAAGGCACGAGAAGGTCTTATCGGAAGTGCGGCCCAGGGCACCATGTTTCTCGACGAGATCGGCGACCTCCAGGAGTCGTCCCAGGTCAAGCTGCTCCGGTTACTGCAGGAAAACGAGTACTATCCCGTCGGATCCGACAACCTGGTCAAGTGCCATGCGCGCATCGTAGCGGCCACCAACAGGAACCTTGCCGAACTGGTGGCTGACGGCCGCTTCCGCAACGACCTGTATTTCCGGCTCCGCGCACACCAGGTCCGGATACCGCCGTTGCGGGAGCGCCGAGAAGATATCCCTCTGCTGATCGGACATTTTCTGGCCAAGGCTTCCGCTGCGCTGTGCCGTGAGGCGCCGGCCTTGCCCGCCGGCCTTGCCGCGGCCCTTTCCGATTATCCGTTTCCGGGAAATGTCCGTGAACTGGAGGCGATGATGTTCGATGCCGTTGCCCGCAGCCGTGACGGTGTGCTCTGCCTCGACGGCTTCGCCTTCGCGGAGCCGGACACCGCTGAGGAGCTCCCCGCTTCTTCCGAAGCAACGCCCCTGGATGATTGCCTGCAGCAGGTGTTCGGCGGATTTCCCACCCTGCGGGAGGCCGAGCGCATTCTCATCGCCGAAGCACTCCGCCGCACCGGCGGCCGGCAGGGTGCGGCAGCCGCCCTGCTGGGGATGACCCGCCAGGCACTGAACAAGCGTCTGAATCGAAACCGCTAGCTGGTGCGACATTTTTTGCACCAGCAACCGGCGTCGCACCCTCCTTCCGGTCCCGGCCGGTGCCGCCCGCACGTGACGCTCCTTTCACGCAGCAACCATCGTCGCACTCCGCGCAGATCCCGTCGTTGATTCATTTTTTATAAGTATATGAAATAGCGAGGAAAATATTCTTGGCACATTTCCTGCTCTTCATGCGGTAAACGGTACCTTCGACCGACTCGGTACCACTCACATGAAAGGAGAATGGAAATGGCTGGTGCAGGACAGGGAAATCCGGCGGTGGTAGGCCTTGCCGGATTCGGTTTGACAACGCTTTTATTGCAGTTTCACAATCTCGGCTGGTGCGGAACGGGGGTCGTCTTCTGCACGGCGCTCATTCTCGGCGGAGCCGCGCAACTGATTGCAGGCCTCCAGGAGTTCCGCTGCGCCAACAACTTCGGCTACAGCGCCTTTACCGTCTACGGCGCATTCTGGATTGCCCTCGGACTCATCTGGTTCGTGCTGGACCTTCAGGGTGCGCCGGACAGCATCATTGGCGGCCATCTGCGCATCAGAGCCACCGACATCGGCATGTTTCTGCTGGCATTCACCCTCTACACGGCCATCATGTGTGTCGCCGCGCTGCGTCTCAGCTGGATGATGGCATTCACCTTCAGCACGCTCCTTTTGGGCTTCATCGGACTCGATCTGGTTTTCCTCTGCGACATGAAGCAATTGATGACCGCTGTCGCCATCGACCTCATCGTCTGTGCCCTTTCGGCGTGGTACATGATGGCTCACGTCATATACCTGCAAGTGTTCGGCCGGGACGTGCTGCCGCTCGGCAAACCCTGGTTGAGCGCCTGCAGCCAGTCCGGTGCTGCAGGGGAGCAGTCTTTCTCTCGCGCGGAGTAGACACCCTCTCCCATGAACATCTGACGTTTCCCGGGGCCGCTGCGGCATGAGCCGCCGGAGGCCCCGGGTCCTTTTTTTCATTACCGTTCTGTCCCGGTGGAGGGATTGAATGAAATTTTCCACACCGGAAAGAGGAGACAGCAATATGTTTTACCCCGAATATAAACAAAAACTCGTTACGGCTGCTGAAGCCGTCAAGATGATAAAATCGGGCGACTGGGTTGACTACGGTATCTGCGTCGGCCATCCGGTAACCATGGATAAGGCCCTGGCCGCCCGCGCAGGGGAACTGTCCGATGTGAAGGTCCGGGGCGGGATAACGATGTGGATGCCGGAGATTATGAAGGTTCCGAACCCGGAGAGGCATTTCACCTGGAACTCCTGGCACTGTACCGGCGTGGACCGAAAAATCATCGACATGGGGTGCGGTTTTTACAGCCCGATGCGCTACTCGGAGCTGCCCAAGCTTTACCGGGAGAATGTCGAAAGCGTGGATGTCGCAATATTTCAGGTTGCACCAATGGACATATACGGATACTTCAATTTCGGACCCCAGCCTTCGCACCTGTCGGCGGTCTGCGAGCGGGCGAAAATAATCATTGTCGAGGTAAACAGCAACATGCCTCGCTGCCTGGGGGGATTCGAGGAAGGGATTCATATTTCCCGCGTCGACTTCATTGTGGAAGGGGAAAATCCTTCCCTCGCGCAACTGCAGTCGAATGAACTGACCGATGTTGACCGCAAGGTCGCACGACTCATTGTCGAGGAGATCCCAGACGGGGCATGCCTTCAGCTTGGAATCGGCGGCATGCCGAATGCCGTCGGGATGCTGATAGGCGAGTCGGACCTGAATGATCTGGGTGTGCATACGGAGATGTATGTGGATGCTTTCGTCGATCTGACCCGGCAGGGCAAGATAAACGGTTCGAGAAAAAATATCGACCGATTCCGACAGGTATTTGCTTTCGCTGCGGGGACACAGAAACTCTACGATTTCATCCACGATAATCCGAGCATACAAGCCTGTCCGGTGGACTACATTAACGATGTGCGCAGGGTCTCGATGATCGATAACTTCATGTCGATCAACAACGCCGTAGAAATTGACCTGTTTGGACAGGTTTCTTCGGAATCTTCCGGTACGAAGCAGATAAGCGGTACCGGCGGACAACTCGACTTCGTCATGGGGGCCTATCTGTCCAAAGGGGGGAAGAGCTTCATCTGCCTCTCCTCCACCTATGGCAAAAAGGGAGAAGTCAATACCAGGATCGTTCCCACCCTCAGTCCCGGGAGCATTGTCACCGCAAGCCGCACCTGCACCCAATGGGTCGTAACGGAATTCGGCAAAGTGAATCTCAAAGGGAAAACTACCTGGCAAAGGGCCGAAGCCCTGATTTCCATCGCACATCCCAATTTTCGGGAAGAACTGATTAGAGATGCCGAGAAAATGAAGATCTGGCGCAACAGTAACAGGATTTGACGCATGTTGAAGGGGGCACGGGGTACCGTGCCCCATACTTGTGGCTTGATCTGTATTTTGCGGTCGGAAGTGTGCTCGAATGATCCGGCGTCTGAAGAATTACGGGGATATAATACCGATTTTAACACTGTTTCCCGGGTCTTCCCGGCATCTCGATACTTAAATCCCGACCTGTTTGTGAATCGGCATCAAAGTTTGACCCGTCATTGGCGTCGAATTGTGACCCACCTCTGTCGTTAACTTATTGATTAACCGCAAAAGGCCCATATTTATGTGGGTCTAGCTATCTGCCGATGATGGGTCAAGCTTCGATACCGGTCAACACTTTCGATACGGTTCCCTGAGGGTGCCTATGAGAGGTTGTGATTCGGACTCCAACATCCGGGGGCAGCAGTTCCCTTGGCCGATAGCAGGCTTCACACAGGGCGGTTCGCCTCGCCGTGCGCTCCACTTTGGCGCGCTCGGCTTGCGCCCTGTGCAAATCCTGCGGCCGTCAACTGTGTCATATCCAGCCACCACTCCCGCCAATCGAAATAGGGGAGCACAGAGAATTCGGGAAAAATTGTACGCTAAGGCTTTTCATTTTTGCGTAGCCTTTAAAAGACATATACTGGTCTGAATCCGTAACGCTTTTTCGTAATCGATCTGGCCGGAAGTATCCGAATTAACGTGAAAATTACGAGTAAATTTCCGTCTTGTTGACCGTCGGCATCTTTTTCAGACAGGCAATTTCATGGCGGCAGGCGGCGAATGCGGCTTCACTGCCGGGGGAGCTGACCGCAACCAGAGAGATGATTTCTCCCACGGCAACTATGCCCTGTCTTCTGAGCAGTAGCAGGTCTGTCAAACCCCATTTTTCTTTCAGTTCCGACTCGATCTCCTTCAAGTTCCCCTCCACATCGCCGTTCGGCTGATAGTCGATGTGGGTGGTGATTCCGTGTTTCGCGCCCATGGCCTTGGCCACGGCGCCGTTGACGGAAACCAGCCCAACTCTCTCGTGATCGAGGGGCACGCCTTCTTGCGGAGTTCCCTCGGGATGGGTGGTGACATCCGGCAGGCCGCCGACCAGTCCGTGATCAAGTATCTTCTGCAATTTGAGGGAGAGTTGTTTTCCTTGAGACTGCCGCTCGGAAGGGCTTAGCTGCAGGTACTGTGCAGCGGTCTGATACTTCCCGAGTTGCACCGACTTCAGAAACCCGAGTAAGCATCCGTTGGTCGTCTCCCTTCCCAGCAGATCGGTGGGCATTTCCGCCCCGGTCTTCGGTTCTGATGATATCCCCAGAAAGGTCAATGCGGAAGCATGCGTAGCATAAATAAAGACAAACAGACCGAGAACACAGATCAGTAGTTGTGGGCGGAAGAACTTCATTCTCTATCCTCCGGTGAATGAAACTACCCATAATGGTTGTCAGTTTTCGGAAGAAAAAAGACCTGCAGTTCCTTGCAAACGTGGGATATGCTGCGGAAAGTAAAGATCCGCACCCTATGGGTGCGGATCTTTACTTCATGTGGGGGGAAGTGGGGTAGAATTTTACAGAGTCCATGGTGATGGCCGGATGCCGTAGCTGGCGGTCCACTTGACAATGGTCCGTAGGGATGGCCATCAGCCGCCGAGGACGACCGCATCCGGAATTTCATAGCGCTCGTCGCCGATGCGGATCCGGTGCAGGTCGCCATCCTTGGTGGCGCTGAATTCGAGGCGGCCTTCCGACTCACTGACATCGGTACCGATGGGTCTGCCCATGCGAAAGAAGATCGCGCGGGTGCGGCCGTCGGGCTTCTTGATGACGACCGTAGCGTAACCTCCTCCCGCCCGGGCGACGCCGAATTCGCATTGACCCATCGGCTGGCCCGCAGCGAACGCGCAGGGCAAAGGCCCGTTCGCATCGAACTGGCCTTGGCCAGCGCGCAGTGACGAGTCGTCCGGGCCCATCGCAGCGCTTCCGTCGGGCGAGATCGCGGGCCGCAGGTATTCCGCGGCCACATAACCCCGCGGGCCTCCGCCGAGCTGCTGCACGTCGCACCAGGCACGGCCCTGGGCGCGTTGGCAGCCCAGGTTGTCGAGGATCGTGCCCGGGGAGTACCTGGCGAGAATCCGCGCGGACGTGCCCGGCTGCTCGCGCAGATTCAGCGTGCTGACAACCTCCCAGTTACGTGGCCCACCGTTCTCGGGTGCCGCAGGTACGACGGAGGCGGAAGACACGTCTGTCACGCGTGCCCACACATAGATGCCGCCATCGGCCATGAGGCTTAGATACAACCTGCCGTCCTTGAGAAGGTAGGAATGGATGAATCTGGACTGGGCGACGATGCTCTCGTCCATGCCCGGTGGCGGGCAGATGGCGCGCGTCGCCGCGAGCGGACCGAATTCGAAGCGGCCGCTCACGGCATCGCTGCCCGGCTTGGCGGACCAGGTACCGTTGGCGCGATTGCAGTTAAGCTGCATCGTGACCGTGCCGTCACCGTGAAGCCACATGGTGTAATGGGAACCATCGCTCGGGCGCGTGGTTCCCTTCGTGTCGTCCATCGACTGGAATTCGACGAGGCGCCACTGCGTGCCGGCCAGCGGGGCGGACGACGCGGCAGTTCCGACGGCGAGGGCCGTAACGGCCAAGACAACGGCTAACGCCAACCCTACCCAATGCAAGAAACGTGCGTTGCTATTCATGACATTCCCCCATCAGCCGCCGAAGACGAATGCCTCGACGATTTCATAGCGCTCGTAGCCCGCCTTGATCTTGTAGATGTCGCCTCGCTTGGTCGCGCGGAAGTACTGGCTGCTATCAGCCTGGGTCAGGTCGGCACCGATGGCCTTGCCCTTCTCGAAGAAGATGAAACGGGTCCGCCCGTCGGGGCGCGTCACCACCACCGTGGCCGTGCCGCCGGGATCTCGGGCCACGGCGGCACGGCAAACCTGCATGGGCTGCCCGGCGCGCATCGCACAGGGAACCGGGCCACGGGCATCAAATTGGCCCCGCCCCGCACGTACCGCCGACGACGGACGCTGACCGCCGCCGGCGCTGCCCGGCGCCTTGAAGGATAAGATCTCGCACTCGCCGAAGGTCTTGTCTTTGGCCGTGTAGGTGACCCGCGGCGGTCGGTTGCCACGGGGCGTGATGTCGACGTACACACCGGCAGACCGGGCAGTGATCTGCCCGTCCGGCCGCTTGATGAGGGTGGCCACCTTGCCGTTGACGTAGACCTGCCCCCTGGTGTTGGAGTCGGCGGTGATGTTCGCGCCGCACTTGGCGGCAAACAGGGGCACCTGGGCCGAGGCCGTACCGGCAACGAGCACGGCGGCGACTGCGATGAGAAGCTTTTTCATGGTAATTCTCCTTTCAGACTCTGATGAATATCGAGTGAGCTGGCGGACGCTGGGGGCTGCCGAACCAGCCGTAGGTGCCGATCAGGAACAGCACAAGGGCCGCCGAATACAGCATTGCAAAGACGATCACGATCAGGCGGCAGGTGCGTGACATGGCAGCTTCAAGGCTTTGGATCTGTAGATGACCTTTGCCGCACCGGGGACATAGGTCATTCGCTCCTGCGAAAAGGAAGCCCGGACCACATACCGCGCGATGTTCTCCAAGGCATCCTGGTCGCCGGGTTGAATCCTGGGGCGCAATGAACATTGAACCCGGAATGCCTCCAAGAGAGGAAAAGCTCGACCACCTCTTCGCAAACCACGCTTGGGCAGTCCACGCCGCTTACAAGCCGTTCCTTCGATGCCATGGTTGCTCACGCCACGCTTGTATGCTGCCGCTACATCATGCTGGAACTGGTAAAGAGGACCAATGCCGATCCACGAACCCTTGGCAACTTGTTCCACGCTGTCTGCGACGAGTTGAGGCAGATTAGCTTCACAGAGGCATTATCATTGTTGCTCAAGCTACTGGAAGAGACCCTCAACGGCGTCGTAGGATTGTGCCAAGAACAGGTGCAGCAACTGATTGAGCGCTTCATCGAGACATTAACAAAAGATTTCAGAGAACGATTGCTACTTTTGGTTCCCGCTTGAGGCAAAAAACCTTTTTTATCAGGTGGTTACTAAGCAGTAACTTGACTACTCGACATCACTCGACAGCATAGCGGCATTCTTTGTGCCGAAAGAAGCTGCGGATCAGTGCAGGCGACCTTTGGATAGATCGTAACGCCGAAGATACTTTCTTAACCATGTCTTCAAGAGACTTGATGAACATTTTGCCGATGCGGTGATTCTTGAGTTGATTCCAAACTTGCTCATCCGGATTGAGTTCCGGTGAGTACGAAGGCAAGGTAAACAACTTCAGCTTGCCTTCGGTTGATTCGACAAAGATTTTAACCCTTTCCGAACGATGGACAGGGTGGCCATCAACAATCAGGAATATCGGGGTTTTCTGGTTCTTCAGCAACCGTTCCAGAAATTCAATGAACCGGTCGGCTGTCAATTTCCCCTTGACCGTCATGAAGCGCATGGAGCCTTTGGCGCTGATAGCCGATACCAGGCTCAGGCTGTGCCGGGCTCCGGTGGTTCGGACCACCGGTGTCTGGCCCTTTGGCGCCCATGTGGTGCCGCTGTGGTAATCAGAACGGACGCCGGCTTCATCGCCGAAATAGATGGTTGCCTTGGCTTTTTTGGCCTCTTTCTGGATCGCGGGGTATTCCTCCTGGAGCCAGTAGGCCACTCGCTCAGGATTCTGCTGATAGGCCCGGCGCAAAGGCTTCTGAGGTGTCAAACCCAGTTCATGGAGCAGACGGCCAACGGAAACCTCGCTCAGGCTGACACCAAACTGGTCCAGGATGAGATCCTTCACCATTCTCCTGGTCCACAGCGCGAAGGCGAATTTCAACTGCAGCGGATTTTTCGAGGTGACAATGTCAAAGACTTTCTGCTTTTGCGCCTTGCTCAATGTCGGCTGCTTGCCAGGTATTTTCCGGTATTTGAGCCCCTCAATGCCGTCAGTTTCATATCGTTTCAGCCATTGGTAAACAGCTGAACGATGATACCCCAGAGTCTTGGCAATAATTTCTGGACTTTCGCCAGCTTTGATTCTTTCTACGGCTCGGATCCTTATTGCTTCTCTGGCACTATGATTGAGTTTTCTACCATCAAAATTTTCCATGATGGCACTATAACATAATGTCTAGTAGTTTGTGAACTACTTAGTAAGTCAAAAACTGCAACTGCGAAAGTTGAGTAACATTATATATCACTTGAAATCATTGATTACTCTTACCATCGTAGTCTTTTGTCAGTAAGCCAACTTTTTCAATAAATATCACTATCCGGTTAACCTGATTTTCGTTGAGTTCCTCAAGTTTTTTTGAAATAACGGGATAATTTCCCTTGGAGAACGGAGTTTTCCAGTTAAGTTCTTCCAACTGTTCGGAACGTAAAGTATCAATATCATCAAACTGAGGCAAACAGGTTGCCGTAGCGTATACCTGTAGCTCACCTGATATGTATACAGAACAGATGGTACGATTTCTGTTGTTCTTGATAATGAAAGTTGCAGTCTTTCCTGTGCCAAACTCACCCCTCAAACAGTCCGGCTTACCCTCGATAAAATCCATCAAGTGCGTAACTATCTCTAATCTTTTTGGCTCATTGAGCTCATAGAGTTCCTTAACAAAGCTGGCCTTGTCCCTCTTTATTTTGATATTTGCAGTGGGGACATTAAGTACCGGTTTCTTTACCTGTCTGGCCTGCTCCGTATATCCGAAGAGCGTAGGGACAACGATCCTCATGTCCTTGTCTTTGTACTGCTTTGCCTCCACGATCAATATTTCTGCCTTCTCCATCTGGTTATTCATGAACTCTACTATACTTTTCAACTGTGTCGGAGCTTCCTCCATAAAGAATACCAACCTTACCTGTCCTTCCTTCAGGTTCTGCTCCACTGCATCGAAAAAGTTATCCCGGAGATCATTTTTATCCGGCTGCAGGGTAAAAAGGATATCGTCAAGGCTTCTGTTACTCTTGCTCGCGGTCTCTTGGGCGTAAGCTTTCAACGCCTTCGAGTCCCAATAGTACTGGCCATTGGCGACGTACTCCATCATCTGTCCAACGACTTCTCTCCTTGAGCGGGTATCTAGAAATCTCTTACACTCGACGAATGTCGGTATTGCAAGATTGTCTGCAAAAAGGAAATCTATATTCCAGCGATTTTCTGCCGACTCAGGATCTGGAACCGGCATTTCCCTCTTGATCAGAAGCCATCTGACCGGACTCTCAGGGTTGATCTGGTTGCCTGCGAGGAGGTCATGATTCTTCTCCAACAGAGTTTGCAACTCCTTATCCTCATCGCGACAGTGTACGTATTCCATAATCCTCGTGTTGCCAGTTTCTTGCACTATATATACGTTTCTCACTAGCTCCTCCAATCATGGTAATTTCATCAATGAACTGGCTCATTCATCGCAAAGATATAGACTTAGTTCGGCATCGGTCATTATACCAAGACTCCCACAACAGACTTGCAAAGGATAATTTTTCAGATCCACAACTCTTACCTCTGTATTTGTTTTTGTTACATGCCATATCCCAACTCTTCCGAATCTAGGAATTGCTTCGATCTCGCCGTCGGTTGGAAAGGGTCCACCTGAGGTGAAAGAGTCGTATGGGGAAAGTTGCGGCTATCAACGGAAAGGCCATACGCTACCAGCAAAAAGTTATGATCCCCCGAAAATGGCTGTTCAGCGAGTACTCCTTTTCCTGGAAAATGATACAGATCCGTCGGGACACCCAAATCCGGCACCGGATTTGGCGGCTGCCAAGCAGCATAAGGAAATCTCTCATGGAACATTCGCCGAACTCTATCAACCTTTGCACCGCCGCCAACAACCATCACGTTAAGCTTGCCGTCCCAGACACTTTGGCTCTTCTCTTTTTCATACGATCTTTGAAAACCTTCTTTCCAGACCGCAAAGTACTGTTTGCAAAACTCATCAATTTGTCCTGACACCCCACTTCTGGAGAGAAATCCATTTTCGTTACCGATGAGGGAAATGTAGTCTTGGTTCAACTCCCGCGCTACCGCCTTCAAGAGTTCTATCATGCCGGGCGGTCTGCAGGATCCTCCGTAAAAGGAAATAGCACCTTTCAGTTCCCCATTTGCGGCGTGTATTCGAAAAAAACTGGCGTTTGTCGTCCATGCCCCGATATCAACACAGGAATACAAATCGGGCTGAATATTTGGAGATTTAATACCCCAGTACATTGCAGCAGCCATTTCGGGACGCAACCATTGTACATATGCGAGCTTATCTGGTGGTTTATTACGGTCGCTTTCTGCGATCCTCTCACGGGCAAATTTGAGTGCCTGCAAACCGTTGCACCATTTTTCTCCCTGGGGATCGCAGCCAATCCTGACTGCTATTTCATAAGCCGCTCGCGCCATCCTGAGATACACATCACGCAATAGAAATCGGTCAAGTTCTTCGGCGGGCACCCCCAGGGTCATTCCCATAAGAGCCTCTGCCTTGCCACGGTTTGCATGCTTCTCGGCGTAATCCAGTCCGATACTGATGGAATGAGCTAAAGAAAGGGTTGCGAGGTCTTCCTTTTCTTCATCCTCGCCGGTTCGGTGTCTGTCCGCTGGTATCCGACAAACAAACGCCTTCAAAGCATCAAAGATCCTTGTGGCTGATTTTCTCCGCTTCTCCGCCTCAAATCCGAAATAGACCCTGTTGTCCTCAAGGGTGATTGTCGATGGGTACCGATAGGCTTTTTCAATTCCCCCAGGGAACAAGACAAACGCTTTATTCTGCTCATAGTCTCGCAGAACAAGCTTTGTCGCACTTGTTCCCCAGTCAAGTCCCAGATGATAGCGACGCCGGGGGAATGTCTTGGTGCCCTTATTGAACAACGAGAATAATTGCTGCAATTTCATGTTCATCCCATCTCAACCTAGATGTTTCAGACAGTTCTTGTTTTTTTGCCTCCAAGGCTCGTTCTCTCTTGTCGATGGCGGCCTGGGCCATCCTGATAGAAAACTCCTTTGCTCCGCGTTCTTGCAGTAGTTGCAGACGCTTTCGCGCCGCATCGCGGCGAATCGTCAGCGTCTGAAGCCACGTGGTACGTATTCGCGCCAACTTCCGTTCTTCGATCTCCCTGGCTTCTTTGATAATGACAGCGCGCTGCTGAGAGTAGCGATCCTTGACGAAAGGAATGCACTTCTCTATTTGACCCCAATCAGGTCTGAAGACAGCAATATCCAGATCTCTGGCCTCCGAAAGACAACTAACCAGGAGTTCGTCCGCGGCAGATCCTGAGATAACTTGTCCTGTTGTAATATTGCATGCCACCGACTCAAGACGCGTTTCCGAACGGCTGGCGGTGAGAGTCAGGCTCCAGATTCCCATCGTCCAGACACCCTTTGGAAGTTGGGGAGCTTCGGTTCGCAGTGCAAATGCATATGGCTGATTTCCAGCATTTTTTTCAAGGACACTCAAGGCAAACTGAATCAACGGATGGCGGGCTTGAATGAATTCCGCACGTGGATGCTCCATTGCCGTGTCGGCATCGAATGTTACCAAAACAGGGCCTTGCTGGAACCTCTGGGAAACGCGGTGGGCTTCGATAGAATAACTACGGGCCCAGTTGCTGAGTTCGGAAATCGCGTCAGCGCCGAGAATAAGCTTGCCGGGTCTGCGTCCCATACCGACGTCATAGCGAATTCCGCTGAACCTCGATTGAAGGAGCTCCAGAAGAAGAACTTGGAGATCCGCCATGTCCGGGACACGACGGGTACGGATCAGGTCGCTGATTTCGTCTAGAAACGCCTGGTCCGCAGCCAGCAGGCCATCCACCTCTTGAGATAGGCTTTTTGCCGCGTTAATCTTTGCCTCCGCAGCCATGGCTGTCGCTTCAATCCTCTGTTTGAGCATGGCTTCCGACAGTTCCCCTCGCAATGCCTCCAGTATCAGTTTCTGCAACTCCATAGGACCGAGGATCTCGTCCATCTCGCCAATCGATTCACGAAAAAGGCCAATCCGAAGGTAGAGGCGGAGAAGTATCTGTTCTTCGATGGTACCCTCGGCGACAAGATTGACGATGACCATCGTGTCTGCCTGCTGGCCGATACGGTCGATACGGCCGATGCGCTGCTCAACCACCATGGGATTCCATGGAAGGTCATAATTCACTACCACCGAGGCCTTCTGGAGGTCGATACCCTCACCACCCACCTCGGAGGAGAGCAGAACGTTGATGTCTGGGGAATTAAGGAATGCCTCTATCCGGTCCTGACGTTCATCCATGGGAACGTCGCCATGGATGACTCGGTTCTCTATACCCGCCGCCTTCATTTGCAGGCGGAGATATTCCAGGGTGCGCCTGAAATAGGAGAATACCACCACCTTTCTTCGTTGACGCTTCGCCTTGGCATCAAATTGCCAGATCTCCCTGAGTGCTTCGGCAAATGCCCGATATTTGCTGTCAGTGCCGGGTTTCGGGCAACGGTCCAGAATGGTCTGGATTGCCCGACGGACCTCCCCGATTATGTCAACCTCAGCGCCCCATTCGTCCCCGTTTTCGGGAAGTATATCGACAAACTCCCTCTCTTCTTCGCGGTACAGCTGTCCTGAGCCGGGAAGCAGCTCGCCGGCTCCAAGACGTTCGCGGAAGTACTCCACGGCAGCTGGTATGCAACTGGCTGTATAGCGGTATGCCGTCACCGCAGCCATAGTCGCTCCCCATCCCGAATTACCGGGGCTGAGGAGCCGGATGATACTCCGCACTGAGTCATAGATTGCTCTCTCATCAGCTGTCAGTTCAATATGCGGATTCTGTGCGACCCTGATGGGCCAGTTCTCCATTACCTCTATCTTACGGGTGCGGCTCAAGAGGTGCCCTAGAAGGCTGAATTCGGTCACGTCACGCTGTAGCCGGACAACTGTCGAACGATCGCTCGGATCCGCAGCACGCAGCCTCTGCAGTACCTCCTGAAAGTAGGGATCATCCAGAAGAGATGCTGTAAGCCGCTGCTGAGCAAGCATCTGAAGCTCATCTGCCGCTGTGGCAAGTTCCCCTCGACTCACCATCTGGCATGCGCGGATGATGGGGCGGTTTGCGGCCACGATCTCATCGAACATGGCGGGCGTTTCGAAGGTGTCGGGCATGAGGAGGCTGACAAGCGTATAGAGATTGTCCATACCGGTCTGCAGTGGCGTTGCGGTGAGGAAGACCATGGCGTCGGCACAATCCTTCAGGATGTCGGCGCATTCGAACTGATTTGTTCGCCTGTTCCTTACTCGATGGGCCTCGTCCATGATGAGCAGGTCCAGTGAGGGGCGGACCTCTTTCAGTAGCTCGATGATCGACCGGGAGCGAAGGGTTTCGTAGCTGGCAATCCAGTTGAATTCCTGCAGATCGCTTCCCTTGGTAACCCGTGACAGAACCTGTTTGATTTCTTTGCTTCCGACTACAAGAAACTGTTCTTCGAAGCGTTGCTCCAGTTCTTGTTGCCACTTGTGCAGCAGACGGGCAGGAACCACGATTAGGACATTCTGCAGGCCCTGACGGGCCCGCCATTCCCGAAGAATATAGCCAGCCTCGATTGTCTTGCCGAGACCGACGTCATCGGCGATGAGGAGACGTTGTGCGGGGTTTTCGAGAAACTTGAGGAGCGGTTTGAACTGAAAGGGGTAGAAGCGGACCCGGGCGGTTCCGAAGGCGCTGATAATGGGTGATGGCGGGGTCTTGAGTCGGACGAAGGTTAGTCTCGTCCTGAAAGGGTCGGAACCACTGACGCATCCCTCGGCTAGGTCCCGCCACATGTCTTGTCCGTGTGGAGTAAACTTCTCCAGGTTTTCCAGTAGGCAGGTTTCCGTCTTGCCGTCAAAATTTACACGGGCAAGGATCTCGTCAACTTGGTTGTCATGGTAAATTTCTAAAACGAGACCGACCCGAGCCCGCTCATGCACTTTGCGGACAAGGTCGCCAACCTTGATTTCCGGTCCTGGGGGTTCTGCGTCAGGCATAGGAACCTCCCGGAAATGAGATCTCGCACTCTTGGGCAGTCAGTCTTTGCATGGAACTCTCCGGTTTATGAAATTTGTGTTACCCGTTCAGGTGATCACGCATGATTTGTTGAACCCGTCAATTCCCTGAAACACTCGTACCTGATATCCCCCACCTCAAGTTTGTGCATCTAAAATCCTCTTCAGACCTTTAATCATTGTCTTATTTCCTTACCTTTAAAATCTCGCATTCTGTACTTCTGCATTAAATAGTCTCATCCTCGATATCAGAATCATCATCACATTCATCAAGCCACTCGTTATCCGGATCATCAACAGAAATCCCGACCAATCGTTCAGAAAAATCAAGCCCTTTAACTGCCTCTTCAAAAGTCTGGACGTCTGGCACTATACGAAGATCGCTTGCGTAATCAACATATTCTGCTTCTTCTCCAGGGGTAGCTGTCCAATCCATGACAGAAAAGGTATCACCACCAGATGATTTCCGATAAAAGTGACCTCCGCCACTGATGCTCAACGCACTGTCTCGCACTTTCACATCCCACCAGTAGTAGGTTTCGATATCATCGAACCAACGACGAGGAGTCGTGATAGACACTTGGATATCAAGTTCATCTATCACGTCTGGAACGCGCGAGTACACATGAAGTATTTTGGCCACACTAACGAGTTGAGCAGGGCTTAACCTGCCTGATTGAATTAAATTGGTAAGCAATTTCGTCGCAGTTTTGACGAGTCGTCTGTCTCTCGAGTTGAGAACATATCGGTTCGAAAGATCATCACTATTATCGTCCATTTCGTGCACTTCAATAAAAGAATTAGGAGTTGGTTCCTGCTTCAACTCACCCAGGAACCGCATAACATATGGTTTAATGTCTGGGCCGAACTGCTCTATCAAAAATCGGAAATAGTCTTTTATCCCCTTTCCTTCCTCGCTGAAACACTCCCATGTTGCTTCTAAATGAGGTCTTGCCTTGGCATATGTATCTTCATCGAAGTGTTCAGGCTCCTTGGCCTCAATATCCGTTTCCTGGGCTTCCTCTTCTAGCAATATGCATCTTGACATTTCTGTCAGCAGACTCCATCCAGAATCAATTTCCAGGTCAACGACATCACGTCGGTTTTTCACCTTAGCAACAATCGACTCCATGGGTTCCGTCAACCGAACAAATAGATTCAGCTCCAATGAAGTGCCTTTTGCTTCCATGAGGTCATCAAATGTAACGCTGATGGTGCTATGCTGCTTTAGGGCATCAACCAGTGAGGAGTATGGGGGCATCTTTCCCCCGCCTTGACCGGAAGCTTCGATGATTTCCAAAATCTGATCCATGCTCCCCTTGAGGCTAAGCTGGCAACACCTTCCTGTCATAAGATCATGAAAAAAGGCTCGTTTCGCCTCCCTTGTTGAGGGCAAGCCCATTTCTTGGAAATACCAGAATCCGAAGATCTCCGATTGTTCGTCTCTGGAAAATCGGGCATATGCTGCAAGCATTCCGATCGGTACATCACGGTCTGTCATAAGGTCTCTCCCCACAGCCGCCAGAGAATATCACCCTGGCTCCTCGCTCATCATATCAAAACGTCGGTAGCCAACTTAATTTACTCCGATCGGCGAGCTTCAATGACCCACAATTTGGCTATTTTCCCATCAGGATATCTTTCTGATGGTTTAAAGCTCCACCCAATACGTTCAACTCCCTGTGGCCGAGAAATACGCTCAATCCAGCTCTGGAGGCTGTTTGACCCGTCGGTAATGATTAAACCACCTTCAGCTGGCATACGTTCAAGAACAAGCGGTAGAAAATGGTTACTTAGCACTGGGACGCCGCTTCCACCCTCTCCCCAGCTGTCATTGCGATGGAAAAGGACATCTATTCTCGGGAGTGTCAAGACAACTCCTCGTGCATCACCGTAGATATAGCGTGAATAGGGTAAATGGGGGGCATTTTGTTGTTCTTCCGCTACTGCGGATTCCAGTGCAGGTTTAATGTCACAGAATATTATCTCTTCTACAAAACCTTTTAGTATGCGACGCGGTGTGATGATGTCTTTACCGCAGCAGGGATAGAAAGCAATGCGGTTATGCATTTGTGCCATCTTTCAAGTCAACATCGTAATCGTCACTGCTATCAACATTATGTTCCGTTGGTAGTTCAAGAGATTTTATAAAATCAAACCATTTCTTTAAAAATATTCTAAAGTCTCGAGGTGAGACAGAAAGATATTTGAATTTATTTGAATATTGTTTTACCTCTGTTAAAAATATAATCTCTTTTATTTTTTCATCACTACCTCTGGTATATATATTGCCATGGGCTAAAGCATTTCTAAGATGCTTCAAAATAGTTCCTATTGTCTTATCTGATCTTATTGGCGTTGGTTTTATCAATTCTGGCCAATCATCAAGTGGTTTTTCAACAGATTTAATGTTGCCACAACACCAAGAAGATGGCTGATTACTCCATAACTCTGATCCTAGAAAATATTTTTCAAATATTTCAGCAAGTTGACATTTAGCTTGATTATATCGTTCCCAATCGCGTGATGGATGAGGGGTGTTTTCCCCTGTAGGCTCTTTAAGACGCTCAAGGGGTATATTTATTCCAGTGGATGCAATGGCTATTAAGAAAGTTACATCCTTATCAATAAATCTTGTTGTCTCCTCTAGCAGGCCGTTGAAAAACTACTCTGGTTGAGTCGTTTTTCTTTCTGTTACCGTTTTTTCATCGATTTTTGTTGTTCAGCGACCCGTTTGCTCTTTGAAATCCTTGTTCGTTTGTTTCGATTTCGCCTTTTTCAGGCCCTTTTGCCATATCTGGACGCAATTATGCTGCACGAACGCCCAGATTTCGCATCCGTACCAGGTTGTAGGCTGATAACGCCAGGGTAAAGTACCAGTCAACCTTCTCAATGCCCCGGTGCCTGGTTTTTCTGAGATTGCCGACCGTCTTGAGCCAGCCGAATGCTTCTTCGATCCTTTTGCGGATTCGTAGGCTGATTTGGTAGCCCTCATGCCGGGTCGTCCGACCGTCTATTGCCGAGCCGCCGTTTCTGGTAACGTTCTGAGCAACGTGGGGTGTCGCTTTGTGTGCCCGGAGGTCTTCGACAAAGTCTTTCGTGTCATAGCCCTTGTCGCCTGCCACGGTGATCCGCTTTTCCCCGGCAACGTCGGCAACCATTTCGACGGCGGCTTCCCTTTCTGCAGTACCGGTAGCATGGGTGATGGAGCCATCTACGATGAGGCCGTTTCGATTCTCCATCAGGGCATGGCCCAGATAGCACATCTTGGCCTCTTTTCCGGCGCTTTTCTTATAGAGTCGGGCGTCAGGGTCTGTCGTGGACTCATGGGTATCGTTCTTTCGGCTTTCCCCGCGGAAGTCATGTTCCTGGTTCCGGCCAATGGGGTTCTTTGGTCCGTCCTTGGGTTGGAAGCTCTTCGTGGAAGCCCATGCTTCGATAAGAGTGCCGTCTACACTGAAGTGCTCGTCGGATAGAAGTTTTGCCTTTCGAGCCTGTTTCACGACCCCGGCAAGGAACATCCGAGACGCATCGGCCTTTATCAACCGCTCCAGGTTGGTGGAGAAGGAGGAATGGTCCCAGACCTTCTCGTCAAGGGACAACCCGACAAACCAGCGAAACAGGATGTTGTAGCTTATCTGCTCCACCAGCAAGCGATTACTCCTGATGGTATAGAGTGCCTGGAGAAGTAGTGCTTTCAACAGCTGCTCAGGCGGAATCGACGGCCTCCCGGTACTGGAGTACATGGCCTCGAATTCTTTATCAAGCTCAGCCAGAGCTTTCTCGGCCAGTGCTCGTATGGGACGCAGTGGGTGGTCTTTTGGCACATACGACTCGGGAGCCACGTAAACAAACATCGATTCTGTTTTGCAGTCATTTCCACGCATAATATTCTCCAGCAATTTCAATGTATTGCGCGTGGTAATATAGCATAATTTGACACTTTTCTGAATCAAAATGAGCTAGTTTTTCAACAACCTGCTAGGGTATTGAATAAATCGCTACATCTCTCTGGTAGATCTCTGACAAAATTCTTATATGCTGTCATACTGTCTCCTTATGTTTCAAATGTATTACAGAGACCATTTTGCTAATTGGTCCTACCGATTGTCTTCTATTCCTGTTGCTGGATTTATACTCGGAAATATTCTCATCTGAACTGAACCTACTGTCGAGACGAAATAGCCGCGTGCCCAAAAGTGCATCCAGCTCCAGAACACTCGATACCGACGTAGTGTTGAAATAATGCTATTTCTGAGTTCCTGGTTGCAAAAAATGATTATTGTCGTGATTCTTTCGCTGCATCATACTCTTCATAAATTTTGTGCATACGAATTCATTTCTTGAAGATATTCACATACTCTGGATTGTTTAGCGGTCCTCAACCTGGATGGTTGCTCAAGCTGCTGGAAGAAACCCTCAACTGTGTTGTTGGATTGTGCAAAGAACAGGTACAGCAACTGATTGAGCGCTTCATTGAGTCACTACCAGGAGCTTTCCGGGAGCGGTTGCTACTTTTGGCTCCGATACCTGGCGAAACCGTAAAGTTATCAGACGGTTATACACAAATTACCAACTGCGAAAGTTGAGTTAGTTTCCTTTACCGACCCACGGCCGTTTTTGTGCCGCCACCATGTTGAGTGATGCGAGGACGGCACTTAATCTTCAACGCGCCCCGGGTGAAGGCCTCGTCCGAGGCTTTGCTAGACCACACATAAGCTTCACCGGTCCCGAGATGGCTCATCTTGTCGGAGGTCAGTTCGCCAAGGGAGGCATTCGCCTTCTGGATATGCTTCAGCCAGGCGGGCGAGTTGAATTTGTGCATGATGATCTGTGAAGACAGCTCGATCAGCGAGACCGGGACCGATGGCGGGTCCTGAGAGGCGACCATGATGCTGGTTCCCTTGTGACGCATCTCACGGACAACCTCTACCAGGCCGGAAACCAGGTCATCGTTCTCGATGTACTTGTGAGCTTCATCGAAAACCACCAGCTTATTGAAGGCGCTTCCCTGGTAGGTTGCTTCCGAGAAAATCTGCAGCATCACTACGAACAGGCCGAGGGCCTCGTCCTTTTCGATGTATTCATCCCGCAGATCCACGATGATCAACCGGCCTGGGCGAATCAGATCCTGGAGACGCTGGTTATCATCGATATATTCGCTGGCGAACAGCAGACGCGTCTGGGCCAGCTCTTTCAGATGATCGGACAGACCAGAGTTATCGATACCAGCTCGCAGGGCATCCAAAGTCAGGTTATCCCGTAGCCCCCGCATGATGAGATTGATTTGCCGCATATACATGCTCTGACTGCCAATCGCTCCCATCAGGAATTTCCAGTGTGCCGCCTTGAGTTCGGAGGCAGAAAAGGCAATCGGCTTAACCTCGATATCCGGGTACTCGGCCCGGCGATCATCCACCTTGTTTGCCGGAGTAAGAATCAGGATATCCTTCAGGGCTTCCGGGTTGGCCTTGTAACGCTCACGAAGGATGCGGATCTCTTCATCCACCGAGTTGGCATTGATCATCGAGGTAAACTCCGGCGCATAATCCTGCGTCGGGCTGTAATGGAAAATGACCGTTGCGAGCGGGCTTGGCAGCACATTGATGTGTTGGAGCGGCATGGAGGCCATCTCAATGACGGTTCCAAGGGTGTAGCTCTTGCCGCCGCCTTGAACCCCAAAAAGACTGATCGTGTGGGTGTGGTTGAGGTCCAGGGCTATCTTTCGGCCGGAAACCTCTCCGAGCAAACCGTACTGGGGTGAGTCGCCATTAACGCCCAGCATGATGTCATAACTGACCTTGGCTTGAGGCGCGGGCTCGGGTGTCGGATGATCCGGCGCTTCGTGCTCGGGTTGAACAGGTGCTTCCGGTTCAACAGCAACGACAGCGGGCTGTTCGGCTTCTTTTTCTTCTTCAAGCTCGATGGTGGAAGGTCGAGGTGTTGTCTCGACGGGTTCCGCCTGTTCTTCCTTTTCCTCTTGGGCAGGTGCGGGTGTCTCCTCTGCGGCAGGAGGTGTTGTCTGGATGATTGGTGCCTCCGGCTCTTCGTCCCAGAGCTCATCCACCGTCCAGGACGTTGACCGGGCTCTCTTGGGCGCGATGAAAGCGGCTGTCTCGAGCTTCGGCACGTTCGGTATAAACTGCTCGCTCAGGAGGTGCGCGGTCGGTTCCTCCTCAGTCTCGACGGACACAGGCTGACGGCAATTCTCCAGCAAGGCGTGAATGAGATCCTTGCCAATGCGGTAGAATTCGATGCCCACCTCGTTGTCAGGGGCTTCGGTTCCGGCCTTGTCAAAGTCGAAGATCAGAGCGCAACGTCTGAACTGAAGCGAGTAACCCTGTTCGATGGATTCAAGTAGCCCTCGCGCTTCCTGCGCGGCGGTCACATCAAATATCCCGTAACGCAGTGAACGTTCCAGATAGAACCGAAGGATCTGAGCCAACTCCCGGCTCTTGAGCAACCGATCCGGCCGGTCCGGTTTTTTCAGTGCCTGGTCAAAGTGGCGCTGGAGGATGCGCTCACTCTGATTGATCTGGGCGGAGATCCGCTCCTTCAGTTGGTTGAAGGCCGCAAAGTCGCCGACCTGCGAATAACACTTCACCTCGACCAGGTTGCAAGTGATCGTCCTGGTGTTCAAATCCAAATCGAATAAACCCAAGTCGGTGCGTTGCAGGCTGATGGCATCGTTGACGTCGTCTGACTCACCGCTTGAGCGGTAAAGGTCCGTGTGCGCGTCCAACGGCACAATGACCTGATTGCTCAACGCGCCCTGATATTCGAGATAGAGCCGCGCCAGGGCCAGGCCAAGAGCCTCCGCCTGTTGAGTGCGTGCGGAAATCAGTTTCAGGGCGAGCTGACCCGAAAGCGAGCGTAGGTTCGCCAGTATCTGAACCGACTGCTCGCCGTCGGCGGACAACCCGTGCTCAAGCAGCACCGGCTTCAACATGGCCTCCAGCTCATCGTTCGAGCGCGAAGAGATGATCAGGTTATGAGTCGCCTGGGAGCTGGCTCCCGGCACATAGTCAATCAGATAGTCCGGTCTGTTCTTCCGCCCGCCATGGTCGAAAAACTCAATCCCCATATTTCGGTCGATGGTGAACACCCAATCGCTGATCTGGTGAACCTCGTAGATCAGCTCTCGTTGGGCTACGTCGAGGCCAAGGGTCACGACGGGTACGGCTTTGAAACTGGCACCAGAAGCAGCAACCGCTGAGGTCGCAAAACAGAGGTGACGGCTCAGCGACGACAGTAAATCAAAACACGCGGCGTGGTTGTCCGCGCCGAGGGAGCGCCCGACAATCGGCCGCTTATTCCAGAAGGTCCCCGAATCGTCATCAACGAATTCGGTGTCGAAGTCCTGTATCAACCCATGCAGTGGCGTCACTCCCATTGATTTCTCTGCGATGGAAAGCTCCTCGGCGGGAAACACATCCAGAAGAACGCTGATGTGCGCGGGAAACTCCTTGGAATTTGCATGGAATTCATTCAGCGCGTGCTTGGCCAAGTTGAGCTTCGAGAACAGATGGCTGCCGGTCGAAGTCGCAAACGCGTCGGCGGCCTCGTTTACCGTCGCTCCGGGACGGACCATGGATTCAAGCGCCTCACCCAAAACAGGCGAGTCTGGATCGGAGGTAAAGAGCCGGATGTCATAGCGCAAATCGGCATGCTCACGTTTCTGCTGGAGCGATATCAGGGCCTCCGCTATCACCGAACCGGCCCCGGGATTGAAGATGTTCAGCGATAGCTCCCGCACATAGGGATGCTGGGAGAGGTAGCGTTCGATCTTGTCCGCAATGACCTTTCCGGAAATATCGGTTCCCGCCGCTGAGGGTTCTGCCAAACCGAGGGCCGAACAGATCTCCGCCATCAGGCCACGGGAATTCTCCTCGGTGGTCGGGGCGTAGAGCGCCCAAAACGCATTCAGGTTGTCCACCGGAGTGAAGATGCGGCCATCCTCGACGGGAATACCGACCGGATAGGCAGAGGGCACAAGGCCATCCAACAGGGCGGAACGGACGTGAGGAATGTGATCCTTCCCGCCTGACTTGATCTTCTCGATCCAATCCTTGCCCAGGGTGACCCAACTGCTAAGCCACAAGGCACGGAGCGGATGGGTTGGTGAGACCAACACAGCCTCGCGATGCCTTCCACGGAAGTCGGTCAAGATGACATGAATGGAATCAACGGCCAGCACATTTCTAAGCGCTTGCAGGTGTTGCTGACGCTCGGCACCGGAGGTCGTCTCGGCCTGACGGATGAGATTCCTGACCAGGTCAAGGTAGCTTTCAGCATACGCGAGGCATTCCTTTTCCGAGTCCCGGAACGAAAGCCCCTGCATGATCAGCTCGGCAGTGTCTTTGCGCACCGCTGCAAAAAACTCCTCGCGGGTAGCCAGGAAGGAGGCCATCGCGGCGGAAGATGGCAGCGTCAGTCCTACCTCGGAGGGCGGCTCTGCGGTATCCAGATTGATCTGCATGCGCCAGCCCGACGGGTGCTTGGGCTCCGCCAAGATGCGCTGCTCGATGGTTTTGAGCATACGCGAAAGCGGAATCTGAACAGCGCCCTCACGACCGAATTTTGCGTGCAGGGTTTCCTGTCGGGAGGTCTTCTTGGAACGACCTCCTTCGGCCCATGCGACACCACTGATGGCGATATCGTCGGGATCGCGTTCATCGCCCAGGGCAGTCAGTTGCAGCCGAAAACGTGCATGCTCCAGGCTCTGCTCAATGGGTATGGCGCGTTGGGGCGGTTCTTCCTCGATGTTGCCACCGGGCAGAACATAAAAAGGTTCGCTCTCGTAAGAGCGTTTAGCGCCCTCGGAGGCGGAATCCGCTTCCAACGGAATCGGATCGCCATCGGCCGTCCAAGGCATCACACGGATGAAATGCCATCCTTCCTCGAATTCGATTTTATTGAGTTTGGCCAGGTTGGTCGTGCATTGCAGGCGATTCGGCGTCCAGGCTTTGACCTTCTTGGATTTTCCTACCGGGCCGTCATTCTGCGAAATGATTTGCACCGTAAAATGGTCAAGGCCGCTGACCTTCCCGGGGTGAGGGTTAACCTCGAACACCACGTTCATTTTACGGCGGTCGTTCGGAACCAGAACCTGTTGCCCGATGAGGCCGGAGAGTTGGTCGTCGGTCTCATCCTCCGCAACAACCGGCAAGTCTGTCTCCAATACCGTCAGAAGAACCTTGTCCAGCGAAAGCTCTTCCTGGAACGTCCATTTGTCGAAAGATATGCTCCACCAGCTCTTGTCGGTCGCGATGGGCGGCGTCCAGGATTCGGGCTCCTGGACATCGTATTTTTCAAAGTAGGTGAACAGGCGCGACTCCAACGCCTTGTCGCTGAGCCCCAGATCGGCAATACGTCCACGCACCGACTTGTGCGAGGTCATCAGACTGCGGACGCTGCCGAGGTTGCGGCGAATCTTGCCATTGACCATGCCGGGATCGGCAAAGAGCTTGAAGTCCGGAATCAACGTCAATTCATACAGGCTGGCCCCGAGGGTTTCTCCATCGATCCCGTTTTCGAGCGCGGTGAGCAGATACCGCACGCGGGAAACATCGTCGGCAAACAGCCATTCCTCCTCGGTGAGGATGCCCAAAAGATCACGGACATGGCCGACCAGCGTTGCCGGGAGCCGGTCAAGCAGCGAGTCGATCAGGTCTTCGTAGATGCCGGTGAAAGCCAACTCCTCGAAGGTGGCCACGCCAAAAGAGTCCTCGGCGCTGGTACGGAGCGAGGTCGGTATGAAGACCAGCAAAGGTTGGCGCAGCTCGCCGTTCGCATCAGGGTTACGCAGCTCCACCAGCTTGGTGGAGGTCACACGGAAAGGCATGCCTTCTTGGTCATGGCTGCCGAGGATAAAGATGTTCCCGTCGGGCCTGGTTCGCCGCAGTTCCTTGCAGACCGACTCCATGACATCGTCATCGAGATCGGTGACCCGCATGCAGTGGCCTGGGCCACGATCACCCAGGATCGCTTCGATACGAGGGCACAGCAGACCAGCTACCGCCGCGTTCAATTTATCCTGGGAAAGCTTGGTGAACGCGTTACTCATGCGTGCCTCCCGTTCTTATCTGTTCCGTCATTTCTCTCAATGGCATAGCGGGGCGATACCTTCTGGGTCACGTAGGCATCCGACAGATCCTCGTAGAACCCAATTTCACGCAGGCGGCGCTTGAAGGCTTCGAGGTTGAGGCGCAGGGCGCGTCTGTCGAGAATGCTGCTGTTGGCCTGGGTTCCTTCCGGTAGCCGGTCGATGTGAAGGCCGTAGCGATTTCTCAGAAAGGCCAACAATTCCTCGATGCGGACCTCGCGGGTCACAAAGCGCCCGCCGTCCTGGGTGAGCACAGCGATCTGAAGGAGCACTTCGAGCAGCTTGCTTCCCAGCACAAATCGCCGAGGACTCCCCTTGGTCCGGGATTGGGCCAGCAGGCCGTTCTCTTTGTTCTTCAGCAGCAGCGAGTCCAGACACTCAGTGATGTACTGGCGGTGATACTTGCCGCGATACGCCATCAAGATTTCGATGAAGGATTCGAACTCGCCAAGGCCCATGCCAGTGACTTCCCGAATCTCTGGATCAACGTCCTCGTTCCCGGAGGTTGATTCCTCGATCAGGCTCGCCAGACGGAATTTGAAGTAGGCTTGGCGCTCGGCATCGTGCTCAGGTTTCAGCAGGGATACCAGATCGCCAACGGTGAACACGCCGCCCCCAGGGGTAGCCAGCTTGCCCGTCTTCTTGCTCAGGTATTCCGCCATCTCATCGAGCTTCTTGATGACGAAGTTGGCCTGCACAAAGGCCGGTATCTGACGATAGAGCCGGTCAGTGGACTTGCGAGCCAACTCGGCCATGTGCGGATTGTTGACGTCGCCCATATCGACGACCAGCGCCACGCGGTAAGGACAGCCTTCCAGCGCATTGTCGAGGCCCGGGTTGATCGGGCATTCCTTGGCGGTGCAGAGATCGTTGCCGGAGCGCTGTTTCACCAGCTTGGGCAGCATCTGCAGCAGCTTGAGGTGGTAAAGCGCCAGATGAAATGCCATCAGAGTTTTGAGGTAATCCACCAGCACCGAGCGCGGAATATAGGGCTCATAGGCCAGTAGCCGCAGAATGTCGTCGGCCATAATATCGGCCTGGCCTATACACAGCGGCTGGAAGCGCGAGGGCTCCTTCGAGTCCTTCATGTCCTGGGTAACCTGATGATCCAGACGCAGGATGGCCTGCGTTTCCACGTCCACGGATGCGTTGGGATCGTAGCGGTCCGTCACCAGGTCGATTCCCGGGAAGAAAAAGCGCTTCAAGGCATCCCGCGCCGCTTGGCCCTTGCCTTTGCGGGCATAGAAAAGCATCCAGTAGATCTGCTCGGCTGCGCCGTAGTCACGGGTGTGCTTGGCGTTGCGGAACTTATAGGTATTGCCATGCAGCGGTCTCGGTGCGGCCACGGCCTGATTGGCTTTGCCCCGATTCACCACATCCATCAGATCGGTTTCGATCCAGCGGTGTACCACCTGTGGGAAGCGATCAAAGCCTGCAAACCATTCAGGATGCTCAAGGAAGTCCTCCATGAACTCTTCAACGGTCAGGTCGCCGCCACGGGGCGGGCGTCGGCTGGCATAGCCGTCATATTTCAACCTGGGGAAAAGCATGGTCAGCACACGATCCATCTCGATGTGCTTGAAATCGACGTAAGTGGTCTTGGGAGTGCGGAACTCCTTGTCTCTACCTTTGATGCTCATGCTTCAGCCCTCCTGCTTACCTTTCCCAGATGCAGGATGCCTTTGTCGTCGCGCCGGATCTGGAAGAATTCGAAGCCGCTTTCGGTGAGGAGCACCTCCTGATAGGGAGCGGCGGATAGAACGTTCTTGAACACCGCCAGACTCAGGTAGAAACCTTCCTGCTCCTCGATGCTGGGACGGTAGCCGTTGTTGAGCCGCATCAGCATTTCATAGATGTCGAGATTGATGCGCAGGCTGGCCTTGTGCCCGTCGCCGGAGTCGTAAAGCAGCACCAGCGCCTGAGACAGGCACTCGAGGAAAGGATGAGCCGCCGTTTCCTGCTCGGTGCGGAGCGTAAAATGGTCGCCGTCAAAGAGGCGGTAACTACGGATGGTGCCTTTATCCACCTGGCGAACACGCAACGCCAACTGGTTGCCCAGCCGCGCCGGATCGCTCAGACCTTCGCCCCGGTTGATGGCCCGGAGAATGATGGTTACCTCTTCCTGGCTCTTCGCTCCAGGTTCCTCGATAGCGTTCAAGAAAGGATCAATATGCCCGTATGGAAGCATCTTCTCCCACGGTCGATTTTCCTGACTATCGCGGCATTCAAAGAAATGGCGGCGGCGCATGTGCGAGAGATAATTCCGGTGCTTGGCAATCAATCGGGCACGGTTCTTTGACGAGTAATCGCGAGGCAGACTGCCAAACAGCGTCTCCACCAGTTCATTGTCATATCCGGCCCGCTCCGCGAACGAGAAGCGGCTCATGGCCTTGGTCTTTGGATTGAGGAAGCCAAGCTCGCGGTCCAGATCGGGGTTGCTGACTTCGGCAACATCGATCTCGCGCAGCAGGGCAATCAGCCGGTCATTGGAACCTTCCGCCCCACCAAGCCACGAGTTGAAATAGAAACCGTCAAGGATGCGATTCTGGGTCTCCTCACCACCATTCTGATAGAGCTGGTGAATGCCGTCGCAATCCTGGGTGCCCACCAGCATGAAGGCCAGCGCCGAACGCAGGTCGCGCATGGTGATATGCAGTCGCCCACGCAGGTGGGTAATGGTGTAGAGCATCTTCAGGCGCTCGATCACCTTGGGTCCGGCAACCGGGTCCTGGAAGGTCCGGGCGTTATGGTAGGCAAAGCACTTGCCCTTGAGGTCGCACTTCTCGCAGGCCTGCCAGTATTCCTGCTGCGTCATGCGGGCGATCAGCCGTTCCAGAATCGAAGGCTGGCCTTCCTCGGGTTCGGCGACCACCGAGCGCAGGTTGAGGTTGATGACCGCGATGCCGCCCTCCGGAGCGGCCCCGGCCAAACCTTGCTGGATCTGCTTGGCGAGCAGCGGGAACTCCTCTTCGTGCTCAAGGAAGAAATCGACCAGCCGCCCCTCGTTGATGGCGATCAGGCGGGTCTGATTCTCGGGCCAGCCGGAGGCGTCCTTGCCCGCGAAGGGGGCAAAGAACTTCTGCAGCACGGCATCGTTGCGCTCGTCGCCTTCATCCTGGCTGCCGTCATAGTTGCTCTGGTAGGTATGGCCCTTGAGTTGGAACACAGCCCCATTCGCGCCGCGCTGCATCTGTGCGCCCTTGCTCTCGGCAAAGGCCTCGAACTGCTGAATGAAGGCCGTCTTGCCGTCACCGGCGTTACCGCTGATGATGACCAGGCGGAACTCACCCTTAAGCAGCGCGGGCTTGAGCTTCTCATCCAGATAGGTCGGCACATAGGTAGCCTTGCCAACTTCATCGAGGCCACGGGTGCCCGCGTTGGATACCTGACTCTGGCTGTAGAGGGTCAGCAGGTGGGTGACAAAGGGGTTGGTGTTGGGCTTGGTCGGCTCGAAGCCCAGCTTGGACACCACCTTGGGTCCGGCACCAATCTCGCCGGTGGTCAGCACCGAGCGCAGGCGCTTGACCTCGGCCATGGCGTTCAAGAACTCATCGACAGACACGAAGCGATCCTTGCGCTCTGGCGCGATCATCTTCACCAGCACATTGACCAGCGATGAGCTGAGGTCGGCGCAGCCTTTGAACTGCTTGGGGTCCTTGGGCTGAGTCTTGATCGGCGGCGTGGGGTCGTCGAACGGATACTTGCCGGTCAGGCACTCATAGAAGGAGACGCCCAGGGCGTAGAGGTCACGGTCCATCCGATCCGAAGCGTCCGGCTCGGAGTTATAATCGTAATCCGGCGGCAGGTAACGGCGTGTGCCGCCACCGCCTTGAACCTCATCGTTCTCGGAGACCGCAACGTTGAAGTCTATGATGCGGACACCCTTATCGGTCCACAGCAGGTTGGAGGGCTTGACGTCCTGATGATAGACACCGTGCTTGTGTAGATGGGCCAGCCCATCGGCGGCCTCGCGCACGATGCGCACGGCATCATCCAGTGACAGCGCCTCGGCATCGATCAGATCGGAGACATCCAGACCCTCCACATATTCAAAGACGATGTACGGCGTCTGCTTGGCGTCGGCCATGCGGTCCGCCCAGATCACCTTCACCACATGCGGGTGGTCGGGCAGATTGGTCAGGGTCTTGTATTCGCGGCGCAGCCGCTCGTACACGCTGCGGCGATCCTTGGTGACCAGCTTAATGACCCGCACCACATCGCCCAGGGAATCGAACACCTTGTAGGCAACGCCGAAACCGCCGCTGCCCAGCTTCTTCTGAATACGGAAGCGATCCGCCAGAATGAAATCCTGCGGCAGATTCATCAGGTTATCGGGGAGCTGCGGCACAACGACGGCCGGGCCGCTCACATCCGGGGCGGAGTCATTCTTGGCCTCGGGCAGGATCAGGTCATCCAAGCCCTTGCGGGCGATGGCCGCGCTGGTGTGCCGTTCCTCGGGGTCGAACTCGCAGAACTTCTGTAGCCACTCGTCGATCCCCTTGGGCAGATCGGGCTTGTGTTCCGAGGGCTTCATCGGGAACCGGCCGTCGGCCTCCATCATCTGGTCGACGCTTTCAAAGGGCAGCTCGCCGGTCAGCAGCTCGTAAAAGATCAGCCCGGCGGCATAAAGGTCGGAGGCGATGCTGGCCTGGGTCGGGTCCTTGAAGCACTCCGGAGCCTGGTAGGCGGCTTCCAGGTCATCCACCACCTGATCGGCGATGGTGGAGGTGCGGTTCTTGCCCACCCGGGCGAAATCGAAACCCGTCACCCGGGCCTGGCCGCCCTTGGTCACCAGAATGGCGTCCGGGGTGAGATTGCGGTGGATCACCTCATGCCGGTGTGCATGATCCAGGGCGGAGAGCACATCCCGCATCACCTGGAGCTTCTGGTCAAAGGTCAGCGCCAGGGAGGCCTTGTTGATATGCAGGCGCAGGGCCTGGCCGGGCAGGTCCTCAGTGACCAGCACCACCTTATCTTCATCGTCGGAGACGAACAGATCCTTCACCGCCAGCACGTTGGCGTGGGTCGGCATGTGCGCCACGGCGCGATAGGCGTTGCTGATCTTCTTGAACTCTTCCTTGCGGGCGGTCTCGTCCTGGTAAGGGTCGGCCTGATAGACCCGCAGGCGAGCGTTGCCGCCGCTCTTGCCCAACAGGTTGTGCTTGGCGCGGTATTCGGTGTAGCGGTCGGTGCCGCCCAGCTTTTCTTCAACCTGCCAGTCGCGGAACACCAAGGCGGCGCTCTTGGGTTTGGCGTTGCCGGTGATCGCCTTGGCGATCTGGGAGTGGAAGCGGGTGATGTTATCCAGCCTGTTGTCGGGGATGCGGCTCGCGTCGCGGAAGTATTTCAGGCAGTGCTTGTAATCGGTCACGTCCGGGCTGTCGATGCCCGCCTGGTCGAACACGGCGGCGTCATCGGCGGTGAGCAGCACGGCGGCATGCACATGGGCCTTGCGCAGCTCGATCAGGCCGGTGTTGCTCTCGCGGATGATGGTGGCCATGGTCTTGGCGTGGCTGCGCAGCTTGGCCAGCGGCGAGAAAAACGGCTGCCGCCCCTCGGGATACCACTTGGAGCCATACACATCGATGTTGCCCCGCGTCCCTTTGACATCCACCAGATACACTGCGTGAGGCGCGAGGATGGCGATGTCGATTTCGAACACCTCCTCACCCTGGCGCATCTCGAAGTTGTGGAAGATCAGCCAGCCATCGGGCAGATGATCCCGAAGGAAACCGATGGCCTGGCGTTCAGATTCGTTCGCGGGTTGCCCGATGGGTATGACCTTCGCCATTAGCGACCTCCCTCCTCAATGGTGCGCTCGACGAGGGCACGGGCTTGGTCTTCGAGGTCAATCGCATGGTCGCGAAGGTATGCAGCACGATCTACCTTGGCTGCGATCTCCGCTTCAACGGATTCATCAAGACGAGGAATAGGCATGCTCGCCATCAACATTGGGTGCTGATACTGCTGCTTGCTTCCGGTGCTCATCGATCTAATCATTCGGAATGCAAACCGTGAGCGGAGAAATGCGTACAGATAACCCGAGGCTATTGAGCCTTGTTTAGGAATGCACCGATAGAAGTCTCCAGAATATGCGTACTCCGATGTTCTTGGTGTCACCAAAGCAGCTCGACAATAGAGCTCGGACTCACCAAGAGTCCCGTGACAAGGAATTACGGTCGTGCCCGCAGGTACTTGAAGCCCCAGTCCTTCAACAGATTTCTTCGATATCCAACGCCCATCTGGCCTTAACTGAAAAGCATCACGTTGGCCAACTAGCATTAGGCTGTGTTCTGGTTCGGCATCTATTCGCTTGAAAACTATGTGGCCTTCGAAATTCGCTCGATCAACAAGATCACCAAGTCTATCGTGGCGAACCGAGCTCACGGCATTCCATAGCTCCTTGGCTCGGGGGTCATAGTTCAGCGCCCGTAGACTGAAAGCGTTGAAACTAGACTCAGCCCAACCCTGCCGCCTGTTATCTGTCAAGTAGATGTGATTGCTTGATTCATCCAATCCGGCAGTTATTAACAGCAGCGTTGTGGCTTCCTGCATCAACCTTGAGGACTCAGATAAACTGTCAGCCGCCTCAATAATCTTCTGATTGGCTTGTTGTTCTACTTCCCCCAATCGAGGGATGGGTAGGTCGGAAAGATGATGTGGCTCAATATGCTGGATTATTGCGCCATAGGTGCCAGATACAACGAGCGGGACACCAAACCTACTTGAAAGGAAAGCAAAGAGATACCCACAGGAAATCTTCTCGCTATCTGCTGCGACACGCATGAAGTGCTGGGAGCCTGCCATGCCATCCATTTCTGAGCGGGCAAAGGCCATTCGGCCGATAGTGCCAGAGCAGGTAATGAGGGTCCATCCTTCACGCACAATCAATTCCGGTTTGTTTCTTACCTGTTCATTGGAGATAAGTGATATGTAAGAAAGATCTGCATGGAGAATATCGGTACTTCCAAGGAATGGGATGCCGTACTGTGGGTCATCCACATATACTCGTGGGAAACGAGGTCCATTGAAAATACCTCCGTTGTGGCATGCTGTAAGAGAGCTCAATGGAGCGGTTTCAAAACGACTCAATAATTCTCGGGCTTCTACCGCTCCGGACATATAAGGACCACAATCCAGGCGACGCCCGTTATTCTCGAGCCAGGTGCTTGGTACTACTTTGCATTGAAACTTTCTGCTCATAACGTCACCTCGCCGGTTGCGCGGAATTCCTTGTATTTCTCTGCCACCAGCGGCAGCTCGTCATGAATGCGACGGTTGCGGCGCGTGGTCCGGCGGATTTCCACTTCACCGCCTTCACGAACCCGCTCGATCACTTCCTCTTCAAAGATGATCTCTTCACCGTCAGGTGCTCGCTGAAACAGAAGGTTTCCACGGGAATCCACTCCAGCACGATCAACTAACGCCATGAAGACCTTGTATTCCGGGTGCTCGGTATTGATCAGCTCCTCTTGGCCTCGGCGGCGAAGAACGAGAAGGCTGGGCAAGGCAGGAGTGAAACCATACTCCTTGACGGTAACCTTAAATGGTTCGAGAGGTAGATCGACGGAAGCCATTACCTCGCAGTGGCGTAGAATCCACCAGCGCACATATTCGTCACTTGGATTTCCCAGCAAGCCATCAGGCAGCAGAATTCCTACTCGGCCGGTGCCGGGTTTTACCCACTGCAGAGCGCGTTCGATAAACAGCACCTCGGGTGGCACGCCGCCGGTGCTCAGGTTGCCGGTGTTGCGGAATCCACCTTCTTCGTCGCGCTCCCAGTTGTTGCCCAGGTCATAGCGCTCCAGGATGGAGGTGTCGCTCACCGTGTCTTGGGTCGAGAACCAGGGGTTGAGCAAAACCATATCCATGCTGCCCAGCGGTAGCGCCGGGCGAGCGGCTTCGATGCCATCCAGATCGCCGTCCGGGAAGGTGCGGGCGTCGATACGGAACACGCGGCCGGGATTGCCGGTGGTGAACAGCAGATTCATGCGACTGGCCACGGCCAGAAAAGGATCGATGTCGCAGCCGAGGGCATTGCTGGCGGCCCAAGCGGCGGTCTCGTTTTGAGCCTGGCGGATCTGTTCGTTGGTGGCCTCCTCGGGTGTGGTGCCGAGGCCTGCCAGTTTTTTCTTGAAGATGTGCGCTGCGGTCATGGCCAGGAAAGTGCCGGTGCCGCTGGAGCAGTCCAAGATTCGTTCGCCTGTTTGCGGGTCGAGCATCTCCACCGCCATTTCGGCCACGTTGAGCGGCGTGGGGTAGCGGCCCTCGCGGCCGTCCATCACGCTGCGGGCGACCGCACGGAAGGCCCCGGTGCGGTAACGGGGCTGGGTTTCGCTCAAAGAGTAACGGGCCAGCTCCATGACCACGCGGGCGGTCTCGTGGGGTTCCAGTGTCAGATCCCAGCCACGGGTCAGCAGGTTTGGTTGCCAGGCCTTGGCGGCGGCAATGGATTCGTTGATGCGCTGGGCAATGGCCTGTTGACCCGCCTCGGTGAAAGGCTCGTCGCCCCTGATCCAGAATTTGCGCTCGCCGGTGGGCAGGGTTTCATCAAAGATCTTGGCCAGCATCAGCACGGCCAACTGCTTAAAGGAATCCTTGTGATCGAGCCCCAGGTTGCGGTTCAGATACTGGCGGCAGCGCATCAGGGCGTCTTCCAAGTCTTCCGCCTCGGCGCTGACCTGAATGACACCGCCAGTGCGGTCGAGATCGGTGGTGCGTTCGCCCGGCACCGGCCAGACACCGAGCGGTTTGGCGCGGACCTCGAAGCGGGTGCGCTCGACCTGGAACAGGAACTCCTCCTGGCCGTTGGTCCACATGCCTAGCGTCGCGCCGGGGATCAGTTCCAGCAGTTCCTTGAGCTCACGCAGGTCGGCATCGGCTTCGGCAATGGAGCGGAGCTTGTCGCGCTTCCTCTGAGTCTTGCAGACGATGATCCGCTGCAGATTGTCGTTGTTGTGCTCAGCATCGGGGCGGAAAATCGCGATGTCGATGCGCTTGCGCCCCTGGCCAGGGATCTGGGGGTTGTAGTTGACCTCCAGGTCGTTCCGGTCAAAGCCGTAGCTCTCGATGAGCTGGCGCAGAACCTTCTGCACCAGCAGCTTCTTGGCCGATGTGCTCTCCTTGTTGCCAGTCAGGATGTCGATGAAAAAGTTATCCGGGCCGCTCTCTTCGGCAGCATCCTGCGGGGCTTCAATGATGTCGTCTTGATCGCTCATCCGTTCTGCTCCTTGAGAAATTCGCGGTACTTCTCAGCAATGACCGGCAGATCGTTGTCCTCGATCTTTTCACTGCGGGTCAGGGTCCGTTCCACGAAACGCCCGCCGATGCGGATGCGCTCGATATGCTGCTTGGGCTCGACGATCTCTTCGCCGTCCGGGGTGCGCTTGTAGAGCTTGTTGCCACGGCGGTCGAAGCCAACCTTGTCGGCCACGGCCATGAAGACTGGATATTCATCGATGCCACCCAGGGCCTCGGCGCGTTTTTCCTCTTCGCTCTTGCGGCGTAGGAACAGCAGGCTGGTGAGGATGTTGACGTTGGCCTCGGCGATGAAGGCCTCCACCGGCAGATCGACGGAGGCGAGCACCTGGGTTTCACGCATGATCCACCAGCGGATGTATTCCGCCGCCGGGTTGCCGAGAACGCCGTCGGGCAGGACGATGCCCATGCGGCCGGTGCCCGGCTTGAGCCACTTGATGCAGCGCTCAATGAAGAGAATCTCCGGCGCGACGCTGCCCTTGGCGTTACCGGTGTTGCGGAAACCGCCTTCGCCATCCGGCTCCCAGTTATGGGCCAGCTCGTATTGTTCAAGAATATGCTTGTCGGTGATCGGGATGTCGGAGCCGAACGGAGGATTGGTGGCGATGATATCCACCGACCCAAGCTGGATCTCCTTCTTGGCGGAGGGCAGATCGGCCAGATGCCCCAGCGGGAACTCCAGGGAGTTGATGTTGTAAATGTGCCCACGGCCATCACCCGCCAGCACCATGTTCATCTGGGCGGCGCGGATCAGGAACGGGTCAAAGTCGGCCCCGAACACATTGGCGGCGGCATACTCTTTCAGCCGCTCGTGGACGTTCAGAAACTCGGTGGTGTTCTCGTTGCCGACCTGGGTATTCTGCTCCTCGCGGAATTTCTTCAGCATGTGTCCCAGGGTGGCGACCAGGAAGCCGCCGGTCCCACAGGCCGGGTCCAGCAGCGTCTCGCTCTCCTTGGGGTCAAGCATTTCCACGACCAGCTTTACCACGCCCCGGGGAGTGAAATACTGACCACGGTCACCGCGCAGATTGACGCCCACCAGCTCTTGGTAGGCCACGCCCTTAGCATCGACATCCGTGCGGGTGAAATCGTACTTGGCTAATTCAGAAACAATAAAGGCCAGCGCCCGGTCGGAGAGGGTAATCTCCTCGTTGCCCCGGAAAATATTCTTGTACTGCTTCTTGACCTCGGTGAAGAGCTCTTCGATACGGGCACGGATGGCCTTGCGGCCCTGTGGCTCGAACTGTTCCTTCGGGCCAGCCCAGAAGCGGCGTTTCCAGGCCTGGCGCTGCTTGCCACGCAGATTCTCATCGTGCATCTTGCAAAAGATCAGATAGAGGAACTGCCAGAAGGCGGCATCCTTGGGCATACCCTCGTTGCCATGGATGTAGTTGTGGCATCGGCGGAAGGTGATCTTGAGCATCTCGTTGTCGGCGATGCGGGTATGGGCATCGGAGATGACCTCCTTGGTGCCGACTGACTCTTCGGCCATCGGCCAGTCGCCGATGGGGTTGCACTTGGTTTCGAAGCGCTTCTGTTCCTTTTCGACGAAGAAGAACTCCAGGCCGTTGGTCCACAGGCCATACTGAACCGCGTCGACCTCGCGCATGATGGTCTCGATCTCATCGAGGTCCTTGGCGGCCTGCTCAAAATCGCGGATGCGCACGGCGTTCTTGCCGACGTTCGGCTCCTGGCGGCAGAGCACGGCGCGGCCCAGATTCTCGATGTTGTGTTCCTTGCCATGGTGGAAGATGGCCACGTCCACCTTCTTGCGGCCGCCAATGGAAAAATCCAGCTCCATGTCTTCCGGCGAGAATCCGTATTCGTGGACCAAGGCGCGAACGACCCGCTGCCGGACCAGCTCCTTCTTCGTTTCCTTAACCTGTTTGCCGGAAACGTAGTCGAGCGTGTATCCCGCCGGGATGGTGTTCTCGGCCTGCTTGTTCTTCTTTCTGCTCATATAAAAACTCCGTTCACCGAGGCTGGTGTCATTTCTGGTCGTCCTCGCCGAAATCCTGGGTTGTGTGTTTCTGTTGCTCTATCCATGCATCGATGTCCTTTCGGGAGAATCGCCACTGGCCTCGGACCTTGAAAGCAGGCAGTTCCCTGGTCTGGGTCATGGAATAGATACCGTCTTCTCGCCGACCTTAAGTATGGCGGCGACATCCTTTAGTTTCAGAAGCTCTTCATTGCTCATGTCGCCTCTCCTGCAGGGCTGTTGGCCGTCAAGGCACAGTGCCAGAACAGAGGTAAGTTACCTGCCTCTGAGAAAAAATCAACCAGAATATACCAAATTACGCCAATGATTGCCAGAGTATTTTGTGTTGCAAAACACTAAACAACGAGGTATATTAGACACTATGAAAAACTTTGGTGAAACCATCCGCGACCTTCGAGTCGCTCAAGACCTCGGCTTGCGCGAGACGGCGACCAAGGTAGGAATTTCCCCCGCCTATCTGAGCCGCATCGAGCGTGGAAAGGAACATCCGCCACGGCCAGAGGTAATAAAGAAGTTGGCCAAGTTGCTGGCCGCCGATCCCGACGTGCTGTTCCGTTTATCCTCGTCCACAGACCCGGAAGTTGTCGGCTACCTTCATGACCAACCCGAGGTCATGAATTTGCTTCGCTACATCAAGGAAGCCAGCTTTACCGAGGATGAGATCAAGAGCCTCATCCAGGCAGCCGAAAGCATTAAAGCCATCACTCATTAGCCCCGCCACTCGAGGTCAATTCGCTCCCCATTTGAAACCCGAGCTATCCTGAATATCCACACTGCAATTGTAATCGCCCCAGTCGAATCCGAATCCCCCGAATGGTTAACCCCCAGACATACACCCCGGGGAAAATCCTCCTTGGCCGCCATGGCACAGTAGAGGGAAATTGCCAGCGCCTCTTCCCCCACCCAGCCGCCGCCGATCCGCTCAATCGTCTCCGGGCAGGGTTTCTCTTCTAAGCTGCTCCGCACCGCCCGCGCAATCATTGCGGCAAGACAGCTCTTCTCATGTTCGGGCCGCTCCACAAGGAGCAACATGGACTCGGAAATCGATTCCTCCAGAGTTCTGGCGGATACGAGATAGAGAATCAGCGATGCCAGGAAGCCGGCCGGAAGATAGCCGAGCGGGTGACCATGGGTGATGGCGGAGGCAGCACAGCCAAGCTCGAAGGCCATCTCCCCCCTCTTCCGGTCGTCTCCAGCATCCGGCAACGCCCGGCAGAACAGCCCCACCGGCGCCACCCGCATCACCCCGCCGCAGCCCTTGCTGGTGTTGACCGGTTGGGCCACCGTTCCCATCTTCCCAGCAATCAGCGCCGACAGGCAGGTGCTGCCCGGCGCCCGCCGGTGGTGCAGTCCCTCTACCTTCAGCAACTCCCCATCCAGACAATCTCGAAAGTTCGGGTCACGGGATGTTTCCCCCTGGGTATGGAGCCAGCGCAGATAAGCCCGGTAAACGGATGAGGGATAATCTGGTACATCACCGGTCTCGCGACTGCGCTGATACTCCCTCAGCAGCCCCTCCGCGGTAAACAGCGTCATCTGGGTATCGTCGGTGATGGCGCCGACCTCTCCCGCAGTCTCGACGAAGTCCTGTATCCCGTCCGGACCGAACTTTCTCCTTATCTCGGACATGGACAGAAACTCCACCGGCCAGCCGAGGGCATCGCCCACAGCTCCTCCGAGGAGGCAGCCAGTGTATAATTCCCCCTTCGTTATGTCGGACATGTCAACACCTCGTTAAGAAATGGTTTCAGCAACAATAGTTTCACTACAACAGCCATCTTCAGCAACAATGGTTCGTGCACCTCCGCACATATTTCTCCTGCTCCCGCGTCTGAATGGTCGACCGGACCCGTCGAAGCCTCCTCTTGCTGGGACATGCCGAACTCCGCCAGCAGCGGTCGGCAATGGTCAACCTGGCTGGCTACTTGTTTCCCCCGGCCACAGAGCATCCCTGAGCCCTGACTTGCGATCTATCCGCCTTGAAACGGAAGCAAGAATTACTTCTTCATGTCCCCAAATGTCCACTTGTGCCTTTGCCCGAGTAATCCCGGTATACAGCAGTTCTCTCGACAACACCTGCGAATCGGATTCCGGGAGCATCAGCAGCACACGGTCAAACTCCGAGCCCTGGCTCTTGTGCACGGTCATTGCGAAGACGGTCTCATGCGCCGGAAGTCTGATCGGCGAAAAACTCCTGACTCCCCCATCTGGCGCCGGGAAGAAGACCCGCATCTCCCCTTCCGATTCCAGGTCGGGCAGGACCAACCCCACATCCCCGTTGAACAACTTCAGGCCATAGTCATTGGCGGTGACCATGACAGGCCGTCCCGTGTACCACCTGCTTCTCGGCTCAATGAGCCCCTTCTCCGCAAGGATTTCCTCTACGAGCTGGTTGACGCCGGCCACCCCGTGCCTCCCTTGCCGCACGGCGCAGAGAATGCGGAAGGTATCAAAAGCAGCAAGCGCAAGCTTGGGCGTCTCCGTGGCAAGGTATCTTCCGTAACCTTCGATGACTTCGCCCGAGAGAGACTTTTTCAAGTCGACGGCCTTCGGGAGACTCCGCATGCTGATATCTTTGCTGGCGCCCTCTTCCAGAAGTGAGACGGATTGCCCGCTGTCGCCGGCATTGACCGCCCGGCTGACCTCCCCTATCCCGCTTGCCTCTCCGAACCGGTAGTTCTTTTTGAGGACCACCAGGGAGTCCGCAAGGGGCGGGAGTGGATCCTTCCCGGTTCCCGCCGGTACCGTCTCCCCGGCGACCTTCTCCGCGAAAGCCGAGAATTCCCCGGAAAACGGCTCCACGCGGCTCCCCCCGCAGATATCCCCAAGCACAGCGCCGGCTTCCACAGACGCCAGCTGGTCCCTGTCACCAAGGAGGATGAGCCTCGCCTCGGGCTTGAGGGCCGTTGCCAGCTTCGCCATCAGGGGGAGTGACACCATGGAGGCCTCGTCCACAATCACGGCATCATGGGGCAGCGGGTTCTCCTTTGAATGTCTGAACCGTATCGAGTCACCGACAGCGCCCAGGAGCCGGTGGATGGTGGTCACTTCGTCCGGGATGCGGGCTTTGACCCCGTCGGCGCAGTCCAGTTTCTCCTTCATGAGGCGTATTGATTCCTTGAGCCTGGCCGCCGCCTTGCCGGTAGGAGCCGCGAGGGCGAACCTGAGAGGGGTCTCACCGGCCTGTTCGAGAAGCAGCGCCAGGATCTTCACCACGGTCGACGTTTTACCGGTCCCAGGGCCACCGGAGATTACGGTGAACCTCTTTCGCACCGCGGCCAGCGCCGCCACCTTCTGCCAGTCCATTTCTCCAGCGCCGCTCCCGGGGAAGAGCCTTCGCAGCCCATCCGCAAGGACCGTCTCATCGATCCCGCCCATGGTAGAGGCCGCCTTGTGGAGGATGACCGCGGCCAGGTCGCGCTCATAGTTCCAGTACCGGTAGAGATAGAGGCGGTCGGCATCGTCCAGTACCAGCGGCCTGAACTCGCCCGGCCGCCCCACCACCGGTAGCCCCTGGAGATAGCCGCGCACCTCTCCCAGCGACGGCATTGCGTGAGGATCGCCGTCCACGCGCACATCTCTTCCCGCAATGCCGGCTAGGTCGAGGCAGATGTTGCCGTCCCCGACAGCATTGCTGGCAAGGGATGCCACAAGTCTCAGGACCGGGGACGGCTCTCCAGCCTCGCGACAGATGAAATCGGCAAAGTGTCGGTCAATGTTAGTCAGTTCATACATCCTTGCTTTCTCCCTTTGTCTCAGCCTCGACCAGCAATTCCGTCAGCTCCCGGACCATCCCTGCCGGTGGAACATCCCTGAAAATCCCGCTCTCTCCACCGCTTTCCGGGTCAACGCCGCGCAGGAACACGTACAGCACCCCGCCGAAGTGCCTTTCATAGTCGTAGCCCCGCACCCGCAGTGACAGGTATCTGTTCAGGGCAACGGTGTAGAGGAGATACTGGAGGGGATAGAGGTGCTTCTCCATTGCCCGGCCGAGCTTTTCGCGCGTGTAGTCCTCCGGCCTGTTGCCCAGGTGGTTAGACTTCCAGTCAAGGAGGTAGAAAGTGCCGTCGTGCTCGAAGACCATGTCCATGAAGCCGCGCATCATGCCCCGCACCGGCCGGAAGCCCAGGGAAGAGCAGACCTGCAGCAGATCCGCGGCATCGGTTGAGCCGCTCCATTTCCGCAGGCACTTCTTTAGCAGGTCAGAGGTGATGAACCTGAGCGGGAAGAAGAACTCGAGCTCGGTGATCCAGCTCCCCCTTCGCAGGCCCGACAGAGAAAAAGAGCCCGACGGCGTGGAGATCGGCGCTGCAAGCACCTTGTCGACCATGCCGCAGACATGCGGCTGCCATTCCAAAGAGTAGCCGTACCTCTCCAGACCCCTCGCCACAAGATCTCCCACCTTTTCCCGGCCCGCATCGGAGAAGTCCATATCCTCGAATATCCCGTGCAGGAATATGCCCGCCTGTACCCCCTTGGGAAAGGTGAAGATGCTCTTCCCCTGCGGCTCCTCGCCTGCGTCCGCTAGCCTGGGAGCCGAGTAGTCTCCCCCTGTTTCATCCCGGTCCGGGAGTTCCACTACGCCGGCATCCCCTTTGGCGAACGAGGTGAAGCTGGCAACCCGCCACTCCCTGTCGATGACGGCTTCCAACACCCTGCTCGCCAGAGGCTTCCCGTCATCCACGGACGGGACATAGGGTGGAGATCCGTCATCCGCCGGCATCGGGACCACGGAGATGGCGCCATCCGCCTTCCCGGCGACCTCCTCCAGCTGTTGTTCCATATCCGCTGCCGCAAGGGTCTTGACCTCAGCTGCCAGCATAGCTACCAGATCGTCCACGCTCCGTATCTCCTCCGGCGCATGAAAAAGGTAGGAGATTGGTGAGGTTTCGGGCCTGTTTTTTCCTGTCTTGTCGTTGACCTTGCCTGCCACCAGGTAGCAGCGGTATTTCGCCCGGGTCAGGGCGACGTAGAGGAGGCGCAGGCATTCCGCGAGGTTCTCCTTGTCCGCCAGGATCCGGTGACGGTCGAACTGGTCCGAACCGAAGTCCCGCACCATCATGAAACTGTCATGGAAGGTAGCGACATCGGCGTCCGTCTTTATCCCTCCCCACATGAAAGGGCAGAAAACAATCGGGTACTCGAGACCCTTACTGACGTGGACGGTGACGATCTTCACCGCCTTTTCGTCGGTCTCAAGGCGGATCTGGTATTCGTCGGACTGTTCCTGGGCGGCTACCTTCTCCCCGAACCAGCTGAGCAGGCTCTCCATGCCGAGCCTCCCCTCGTGGGCCGACTGGTGAATGACCTCGAAGCAGTGCAGCACGTTGGTCAGCCTCCGCTCGCCGTCCGGCCTCCTGAGGAGCCTTCCCCGCACCCCCTCCCTGGCCATGATGGTACGCGACATGACCATGAAGCCGCGATCCAGCCATTGCTGGTGGTAGTCCCGGAACTTCTCCAGCCATTCCTCCCACGCTTTCTCGTCGTCGAGGAGAACGGCGATGTCATTTCCCGACATGCCCATGATGCGTGTCGCCAACGCCGCCCTCACCTTGTATTCACGCAACGGGTCCGCGATTGCGGCGAGAAGGGTGAGGATTTCCAGGGCCTCGTCGGTGGCGAAAATGGTTTCATCGCTCCGCATGACGCTGGGGATGCCCAGCCCCCTCAGCGAGTCCTGTATCAGGCCCGCCTGGCGATGGCTCCGGACGATAACCGCAATGTCGCCCGGCGCCACCGGACGCTCCTTGACAACCCCGTTCTCGCGCTCCTCGATGCGTGCCCGACCCTCGGTCCCGTCCCGCAGCAGCCGTGAAATCTCCGCTGCAACGGAGTCCTGTACCGCGTTGTTTGCCTTGCCCACGCCGAGCGGCTGTCCATCCTCTCCGGGCGGAACAGTCCAGACCTGGAGGGGCGCTCCATCGTTCCCTTCGAGGACCAGAACCTTTTTGGCGCCGGACTCGCCGCTGGTGATGGGATGATAGGCTATCTCATCGTAAACGAAGGGCTTCCCCTGGTTGTCGAAGACCGTGTTGAAAGCACGGAGGAGCGCGGGCGTGGAACGCCAGTTGCTCGTCAGGGTGAAGCGCCTGTCGCTGTCGACACACCGGGAGGCTTCCATGTAGGCGAAAATGTCGGCCCCGCGGAAGCTGTAGATGGCCTGTTTCGGGTCGCCTATCAGGAAGAGCGGCGTTTCCGGACGGTCGTATATCCTGTGGAAGATGTCATACTGCACCGGGTCGGTATCCTGAAATTCGTCGATGAGCGCCGCGTGATACTTGCCCCTCAGGCATTCGGCCAGCCCGTCGCCGGTGGCGCCGTACAGTGCCGCATACAGGTCGTTCAGGAGATCGCTGAAGAATCGGATGTTGGCTGTCCTTTTGCGCAGCGGAAGGCGCTGCCGGCAGAACTCCAGCAGTTCCCACTTCAGGAGCAGCAACCGTTCCTCCACCAGCTTCAGAAGCCGTTCGCAGGCATCGAAGAAGGGATGCTTCAGTGCCGTGCCCGTGGGCTTTTTCCCCCTGAGGATGCCCGAGACGCAGAACTTGTCGAAGCCGGTGAACAGGTTATAGGGATTGTCCGCCCCGGTGAAGGAGTCCATTCCCTCGAAGAGCCCCGGCAGAACGTCCGCCCGGTATGTTTTTTCGTTTCGGCTCAGGCCCTTGTCGTTTTTCAGCAGATCGACGATTTCCTCCCGGCGCTCCTTCCATTGCCTCCGAACCACTTCAAAGGCCTCCAGGCACTCCCGGTCGATGCTTTCCTGGTTGCGCGACCCGAAGTCGGGGAGGATCTTCATCTTCGGGTTCTCCAGCATTTTCCTGGCAAAGGCCGCGAATGTTTCCGGAGAGTACTTGTTTCGCAGAGCCTCGTCCAGCAGCGGAGCCTGGTCCCCAAAAAACTTCATGCGCCAGAAATCATCCACCGTCTCCTGGAACATGCTCGAGGGATCGGTGACCAGTTCGGTGTCATAGAGGGAGCCGCTCTCAAAGGCGTTGTCCTGGAGCGCCCGCAGGCAGAATGCGTGGATGGTGAATATGGAAGCGGTATCAAAGGATGTGATCGCCCTGTTGAGGAGATCCATGGCCACGTTCCGTTCAGGACCATTGCCGTTCGTGTTTGCGGCAAGCCCCTGCAGAAACGGGTCCTTCGTGGACTGCCCCGCGAAGACATCGAGCGCCTCGCGGATCCTGCCGCGGATCCTTCCCCTCAGTTCCTCGGTCGCAGCCTCGGTGAACGTGACCACGAGAATCCGGTCGGGCATCAGCCCCTTCTCGATGAGAAGGCGCAGGTACAGGCAGGCGATGGCATAGGTCTTCCCCGTGCCTGCGCTCGCCTCGATGAGGTTTATCCCTGAAAGTTCAACGTCCAGATGTTTCAGTTCTTGCATGGCTTATCCTCGCCGAGGTTATCAACAAGGGGCTTGAGCAGGGTTCTGGCGACGCGCTCGAAATCGTCGTTGAAGGGGTCCACCTCGCCGAAACAGAGCCGGAAGTAGGCATCGTCGCCTTCACCCGGGTAATCGTTGTATCCCTTTTCCCACTTGCTCCTCGCCCGGTCCACATTCCATTCCAATTTTTTGGCGTAGGCCATGGACGACTCCGGGAAGAAGCGGAGCGGTACGGAGAGCCCTTCCCAGTAGAGACCGAGAATGTCCTGCAGGAGCGCGGAGGGGTCCGCCACCTCACCGAATGTTCTTGACTCACCATCCATGATCAACGTGCTTTTCAGCGGGTAGCCTGACTCCTGCAGGTGATTCAGGATCAGATGCTCGATCCACGTTGCCACCACGTCCTTCGATTTCACCTTCGCGCACCGGTAACGTACCAGCTGGTCAGCACGAATGCCGTCAAGCCTGCCACTGAGGGTGAACCCGCCGAGGGAGATATCGAAGTCCAGGGGCTTCAGGAGGCTCTGCCCGCCGAGTTGCTGTTGCACCGCTCCGGCAAAGTCGACGGCATCGGATGCCATCTCCCTGAATTCCGCTTCCCCGTGCCGTGCCGGCGGTAGAAGGCCACGACAGCGGAACACGGGGAGCAGGTCGTTCACGTCGCCGCCCTGGAGGGCGCATTCCACGAGTTCCTGCTTCAACTGGTACTTTTCAAGCCCGCCCACGGCGAAAGGCTCCCGCTCCTCGAGAGGTTCCGAGACCTCCTCGAGACGGATCCCAAGCCGGTTCTCCAGGAGAAACTTTGCAGGGTTCTTGAAAAAACGGAGCAGCCGCGGCAGTGAAATCTCTTTCCACTCATCCGGGGGCGGCGCTATGGGAGATGAGATGAACTCGGCCGCATGCCAGGGGTGGCCACGCCTTTCTTCCAGCGCCTCGCGGTTTTCGCTGGAATAGCTGAAGAGCGGCGACCCCTCCTCGAAATAATCCCTGCTGAAGGCCTGCAGCCTGTGCACGGTTACGAGACGCCTGGCCGGGTCATCTCCGGGCGACGCGAAGCCCTTGCCGACATAATCCAGCAATTCGCTCACCAGCACCGACGGGGGAATCTCGCTATTGTCCCTGATGCTCTGGCCGACGTAGCTGATATGGAGCCGGTCGCGTGCCGACAGCAGGGACTCGAGGAAAAGGTAGCGGTCCTCATCACGCAGGGAGCGGTCGCCGCGGCGGGGATTGGCTGCGATCAGGTCGAAACCGGGCGGCCTTACCTGCCTGGGGAAGGCGCCGTCGTTCATTCCCACCAGCGCCACCACGCGGAACGGTATGCTTCGCATGGGAAGCATTTCGCAGAAGGTCACTCCGCCCGTCATGAATCCGAGCCCCTTCTCTTCTTTCGCAAAGCGGTCGGAGAGCCATGCGCGAATCACGGGAATCTCTACAGGCCCCGTAAATCCTGCACTCTCCTCGATCTCACCCAGGGTTTCAATGATGGAGACCACTGACGAAAGCTCGTGGGCCGATTCGTCGTCTGCCTTGAAGAATTCCCCGAGCAGCGACCGGATTTCGGCCCGCCATCCCGTGAGGGGCCGGGAGCTGGCAAGGCGCCCGGCGATGGCGCGTATCCTGCTCACGAACTCGAGGAAATTGCCGAGCGTCCTGGCGCGAGTCCCTTCGATTTCGTCATAGGGAAGGATGCCGTTGAAGATGCCATCGTTTTCCTCGGGCATGGCATACCCGAGCAGCAGCCGGTCGATACCCGACCTCCAGCTGTTCTCCCGGTATGGCGGCAGGCCGAAGCGAGCCCTGTCCTCTTCGTCCAGTCCCCACCGGACCCGCGTCTCTTCCAGCCAGGAACGGATCGCATCCAGCTCCTCACTTTCCAGTTCGAAACGCCTGCTGACAACCGGCGATTCGAGTATGTCGAGGACCTGGGCAACGGTTATGCGGCTGCCCGGCAGTTCCAGCAGCTTCAACAGGACAGGAGCAATACGGCCTTCCTTGGAGAGGCTCCTGTCCGCGATGGAAAACGGAATCCTGCGGGCAGGGTCCTGGCAGCCCTCGAAGACCGCGGATATGTATGGCGCATACGTTTCGATGTCGGGGGTCATTACCACGATATCCCGTGGGTTCAGGCCGGGGACTTCGTCCAGAAGTTCAAGGATGCTGTCGTGCAGGACCTCCATCTCCCGCATGGGACTGTGGCAGGAATGAATCTGGATAGACTTGTCGCCCGCAGCTATCGCGAGCCGTTCCCTCCCCTCTTCCGCTCCACGGAGGTTGAGGATGTCGGATTGGATGGTCTTCAACAACGACCCGCCTTCCGAGTCAGTGTAGAGGTCGCGGCTGCCTGCGGCCAGGTCCCCGCATTCGAGCATTACGTCGGAAAAGTCCCTTCCCAGTCTGCCGAGAGAGGCGAGAAGCGGATTACCCTCGCTGAGCAGGGCTCGCTCCTCAGGCGTGCTAAATGCCCGCTCTTTTGCGGAGACAATGTCCGCCCAGTATTCGCGGGTGGGACTCAGCAGAAAGAAGTTGACCTCGGTGAAACGGGATATGGCGGCGAACACCTCCACATGGTACGGCGGCAGGCTGGAGATGCCGAAGAGTGATATCCTCTCCGGGATCCCGTCCATGGGCACGGCCAGGTCCTTGATCCTGGCGTGGAAATCCTCCTTGATCCGTGCCCGGTGCCTCCACTCCCCTGCAGCCGCCAGTTCTCTCCAGAGGATTTCCTGCCAGTCTCCGGCGCTCCCCTTCTCCCACTGCAGGACCATGCCCGGCCGGAACAGGGTATATTGGTCAAAGGTGTCGGCAATCTTCTCAGAGAGCTGGAAGAGTTTGAGGCCGTCACCGTCTCCCGCCAGGTAGTGTTTTAACCGGGAAAACTCCTCGCGTTCCAGGAAGCGGGGAAGCAAGCCGGCGATTCTCCAGGTCATGATCTCGGGGGAAAAAGGGGAAGTGTCCGGCACTTCGGGCAGGATAGTCTGGAATATCCGCCAGACCATGGAGTTGGGGAACGGGCAGTCAGCGTTCGCCCATACGCCGAAGCGCCGGGAAAGCTCCATGGCCAGCCAGCGCTGCAACCCCTTGCTCTGCACTACGATGACTTCGGGGGTGAAGGGTGAAGCGAGGGGTTCCTTGACAACGCCGGCCAAGGCTTCGACGAGGTTTTCCATCCGGTTGCTGCTATATATGGTGAGGGGCATGGAGAGTTCCTTTCCCGTTTTTGGAGACACTATACGCGAAGGACGTGACGGAATACGTCATACTATGATGCGAGATTCCAAATATATTTCTGTTCGGCTGAAAGCCGCATACGGTCTCACCACAAATTTGCCATGGCAGTCGTTACACTCTCAACCCTTTCCCGAAGTCTTCCCGAAGGTAATAAACGGTCAGGTATCTGGGTAATCCCCCACCGTGCGCCACCTATAGCCCCGACAAGTACCGGACAGTAGTTTGCGGAACCTGCATAGGCAATGCTCCGAGACAAGGCATCAGCAAGGGAAGAAGATGTTCCGATGAAAAATATAGCTGATCCGAGAGCCACAGGAGAATATCCACCCTGCCCGGCAGGCACAGTAACTGCGAGAGCTCGTCTCACTTCAGCAGACCGTCCCTTCCCTGCTCGTTCCAGTGCGCTCTCCCATACCTCCCCACGAATCATGGCGCCACAGAGCATTGCAACGGCCGCGGAAGCGTCTCCGGCGATAGGATGCGCGTGAGTGAGCGAAGCCTCTGAAAGTGCAGCCAGCTCAAGTTCTCTATTATCGAAAAACGGAGCCATAGCCAGAGGAGCACAGCGATGGGCGGGGTTGCATCCGGCGGTTTGCCCGCACATCTCCAAATCAACATGTGCTGCCGCTTCGTCGAACGTGCTGCCTTCTGCCACAAGCCCCAACACCCGACCGGTGATGGGGCCGGTATCAAAGGCCCCATTCCGCCACCAGGACAGGTAGCGGTCGCCGACATCCGCTCGGTCAAAAACTCCCATAGCCGCGAGGCTCTCCGCAAGCCGGACCGCCAGCTGAATCGGCCCACCATTGCGGTCTCCGGCAGCCAATCCGGCAAGTACGCCGGCAACCCTATCTTGAATTCCCTTGTTGTCCATACGTCTCTCTATTCCCATTCTTCTTGAGAAGGAAGCCTTTCCGCTGACGACATCGCGCACCTCCGTACATAGTTCTCCTGTTCTCTGGTCTGAATCGCACCAGGACGGGCCGCCCGGACGCGACGAATCGCCTCTTGCGGGGCCATTCCGAACTCAATGAGCAGTCTGGCAGCTACCAGTCCGGTCCGACCCAACCCTCCCCTGCAGTGAACCACAATCCGGCCGCCTTCTCGCAGGATCTGACGAAGCTCCTCCCCAGTCGTCTCCCATTCTTCTTCGAACACATTGTCCGGAACCCAGACATCGACAATGGGGAGGTGGAACCAGCGGATACCTAATTTGCGTGCCTTATCTGGGAATTCTGGAATGGAAAGCAGCTGAAACTCGAAATCCTCGATGAGGGTCACCAGTGCCTGAGCCTGCCAGTTCTGAATTACCTTGAGATCCAGGTCCAGGTCACGCTTCCAATGCCCGTCAGAAAATCTGAACCCGGCATTTTCATCCTTTCCCGGGCAGATGGTCATGCCGATGAGGCCGTCCGTTCCAGGGACGGTAATCGCATCGATACGCAATGGCGAAACGATGCGGCGGTTTTGCTGTTTGCTTTCCACACTCCCTACTTCTTCACTCGCCATGCTCACGAAAAAATCTCCGGCGGCTGACAGACGACATCCGTTCGACTGCCACTCGGCTCTTCGAAGGGAAAAACGCACAGTGAACAAGCTTGTCACCGGCAACAAGTGCGGTACCAACGATTCCCGGCGCTGCATACCGGTAATCGTCCCCGTCCCCCGCCGAGGGAAACCGGCTTTCGGAGCTTACCGAAATCTTCTTCAGGAACTTCATATCCAGTGCTGGCGCAGCCTGGTTGTCTCCCTCTTTCCCTTGCATCTGCGCCTCCATAGCGTAACTCGTTAGAAGCTTTCGGTGCAGCGAACGGTATGCAGGCAGGCAGGGGATGATGTCGAGACCAGCAACAGCTCCATTCACAAAGGCCAGCATGCCGCACTGGGATTCGTGACAAGGGAATGCCTCCAGGTATTCCTCGATTTCTGAAGACTTCTGTTCGTACGCATCACGCATTGCTCCTGTTCGTGAACTTGTCTGCCCGGCACGGTGGATCTCCTCAATGCCATCCCAGACCATCGCCTGATCCGAGCGGTATCCTCGTTCGCAATGGAGCGACTCCGACACGGACCGGTTCTTTTCAGACCGGAGACGGCTGGCCATCATGATCCCGGAATCGCTGAAGTGCTCCGATTGGTGCGTCCAGCGCCCCTGTTCGGTGCAGGAGACGGGGATGACAATTTCCGAGTACCCCTTGATGAGGATGGTAGTGTTGAGAACCCGGTTCTGCTTTGCCCCGGCGAGTTCCTCCCCGTCAAGGATCAGGACGGGCGAAGAGCCCCTGTTCATGGCCTTCAGCTCCGGCACCGACCCCGCATGGCTCACCTCGCTGATGAGGAGCACACCCTCTTCCAGCGCTTCCTTCAGGGTCAGATGGTCAAGCGCGTCGTACCCCTTACGGAATACCGGCAGCACCCCCATCCCCTCGAAGGCCTGTATATCGCCAAACTCCATTTGTGTCAGATAGTCATCAAGATGCCTGTTCATGTGACCCTCCTCTCCGACTCAGGGCCGGAAGGCTTGAGAACCAAATCGCGGACTGCTTCTGAACTGCCTGCTGTTTCGACTGCGACCGGCTTACCGGGCTCCCAGACGGAGCCGTTCCTTCTATATACCAGACAGACGTGACAGAATGTGTCGCAACAAGTACCAGGGGACAGGTGTCGGCTGCCTCGATTACGGGCGGCGGGAGTGTTTTCTCAACGTGACCCCGCCTGCACCTGCCGACAGACATACGGCGTACTCATCAAACAGGGCTGACCCGATGACGCCGACAGCGCTGGCAAGGGACAAAGCCATCTGCAGAGTAGTTGGCAGTACACCCACCGAAAGTTCGAAATGTTCGTTCCCCGTTTTGACCGGAACCCGGTACACGTCAGTCTTGAACTCGCCGAAGCCGGGGAAAAAGTCGGTATCCTCCCCTAACCGCGGATACCGGGCGGCTATCGTTTCGTCGAGGAACGAGAGCTTGGCCCCGCTGTCGAGGAAGAGTGCAGCCTCCCGGTTTCCCACCTCGCAACTTACAACCGGAATGCCCTGGAAATAGCGGGCAGGGATGCGGGTACCGGAGAACGTCAGGGGTGTTGTCGAAAACATCACCTCCCCGGCGGCCAAATCGATCACGGTCTCGAAAGCGTTCAGGATGTCGGCGCCAAGGAGAACACTGATTCGGGTGCCGATGAGCCGCCCTATCTCCGCAACACCGTGACCGAAGTATTCCGTCTGCAACCGAAAAGACTTTCCACCCAGCACCAGTTCTCCGATATCGCCAAAGCTCTTCAGGGCACCGGTATCGATAAGGCACCGTTCAGCGCCGATCTCGGCCAAGATGTGGCCGTTGTAGCGGTAACAGGGGAAGCGTAGCACTCTTTCCTCCTGGTCATCATCACTCGTTTGCCTGCGGCTCATCATCGCATGGTAGTTCTCCATTCTGCTCTTAGACATCATGTTCGACTCGTGGAACATCCTTTTGCGCTCGTTAGCCGTTAAGTATTCCTCGCCCCGCTCTCGCAGTCCCTGGGCTCGAAGGCCCAGCATCAGGAGTTCTTCCTGCAGAGCGCCGTCTGCCAGTTTCAGTTCTTTCAGGCCTGAAACATACTTCTCAAGGAGATCCGCTGCCTCGGCATATCGGCCCTTGTCAGCAAGCGCGAGAGACTCGGCCTTGGCATGAGCCACAACGAGAAAGCAGGCCTGAAGGGTAACTTCATAATCGGGAGTAGTGCCGGCAAACTCAGCGGCTGGAATGACAGACAGCGTGGCTGGCAGAGTGATGGATTTCGTTTCAGCCGGAACCATTGTGGTGTCCCGATACGAAAGCTCAAATCTCCCGACACGAACTTCTTCTGCAACATCCAGCCGCGGTAATTCCAACTCCAGCATCAGCGTCTTCTTCTTCCCGCCGTATACATCACCGATGAGAAACGCTCCGCCCTCGCCGACCTTGTAGGAATTGAGCTGGCCAAACCTGACTCCCTCGGCTTCCGACACAAATCGAATCTCACAGTCAGTTGCGGACAGGGACAGGAGGCAGCCGAGTTCTTCGGTAAATACGCCCGGGGCGTCATCCGGGGTTTCGATGAAATAGGAACCACCACCACCGTGTTCCGCAATCCTGCCGAGCATGGACTCGTCATAGTCGTCACCAACCCCGATGGTTGTCGTGGTTATCCCCTCCTTCTGCATTTTCCCCGCTAACGCCGCAAGCTGCTCCGGGTCCCGAATCCCAACGTTGGCGAGTCCGTCGGTGAGAAGCATCACCCGGCTCACGTATCCTTCACCTTTGTTTTCACCCGCCAAAGCGCAGCCAGCCTCGAAACCGCCACTGAGGTAGGTAGACCCCCCGGTACGGATGCCGCTGATGACGGATTCGAGATCATGGGAGTCGCCAATCCTCACGGGCGCAATGAGCTTCTTGACCTTGTCATCGAAGATGACAAGGGAAAAGATGTCTTCTTTCGCGAGCTGATTAACGAGAAGCCTAGTAGCGTCCTTCACGTTAGCAAGTTTTTTCCCCTGCATCGAGCCGGAGCGATCCAGGACAAGCGAGAGGTTAAGAGAAGTGCGTTTCTTGTCGGGTTGCTCCTGACCTTCGAAGGCGAGCATGAGCCGCACGGTAAATTGTTTCCCTGCTGGGACCTCGGGGAAATCGAACTTTACTTTTGTATCCATACTCATCCCTCCTATCGAATGTTTCTTTTCAGTTCATCAACCAATTTGACGATCAACTGCCGGTATCGCTTTGCAATATCGGAGCGCACGTTCACCTCAAGACCTTCGGTCACGTCAAAACGCTGCCATGACTCTTCTTGCGCCGGCTGCGAGCGTTTGAGATCCTGCAAGTAACCTGCTGAGTTCTGTTGGTTATTAGCTAAGCGTTCCTTGCCCATTTTCAAAAAAGACATGGACTTAATGTCATCCAATTCCGCTTGTCTCGGAGCAGATGCCGATGACAGGGAATACGAAAGATTGTTTTCATCCGGGGACAGCCAGCTTTCCAGCGCTTCCCTGTCCCACACCTGATGACGACTCGCGTCTACCTTGTCAACCAGAGACCTCATTTCTTCAATGGACATAGCATCCAGCGCCTCACGAATCCCCGAAAGTTTTAGATGGGACTTCTGCATTTCGCCGATGAGCTTGAGCCGAAGAAGATGCTCCTCTCCATAACGAGCCCCTCCCCCTGCGCCGTCGGGAGGAGGAATGAGCTTTTCTTTCGCGTAGAAGTGAATCGTCCGGCGGTTAAGCCCTGTTCTCTTCTCAAGTTCCGATATTGTATATGTCTTGTTTTCCATGGTTCATAATATACAACATGACATATTTTGTGTCAAGTTGTGTGCAAATATTTTCCCGACTTGCAATTCTTCATGCTCTGCGTTTTTCCAAGCTGACTTGGCACTCCTACGCTTTTTCTTGCACTATTTGCAATCATTGATTACACTGCAATCAGTGATTGCAGTGCGGGAGGATACCATGGCATCCTTGACGATCAGAAACCTAGATAACAACCTGAAGGCACAACTGCGCCTGCGCGCCGCCAAACATGGCCGTTCCATGGAAGCCGAGGCACGGATCATCCTGGCGCAAACCCTCAACGTGCCGGTCGGTAATGAAAACTTTGCGACGGCCATCCACCGACGGTTTGAGGCACTGGGTATGGATTCCCTTCCAATCCCGCAGAGACAGCCCGTCCGTAATCCGCCTGAGTTTGAAGAATAGTCTATGGAATCCATCCTTCTTGACACCAATGTGCTTTCCGAACTCATGCGCTCCCAACCGGAACAAGCGCTCATGGACTGGTTTGAGGGACGTACCGGCGATGTTTTCTACATCAGCGTGGTCACCCAGGCGGAGATTCTGCTTGGTATCTCGCTTCTGCCCGCCGGAAAACGGCGTGACGCCCTGGCTGCCGCGGCTGATGGAATGTTCTCGGAAGATTTTGCCGGGAGATGTCTCCCGTTTCATGCGGAATGTACGGCCAGATATGCCACCATTGTGGCTGGACGGCGCCGGGCCGGCCAGGCAATCTCCACGGAAGATGCCATGATCGCCGCCATTGCCCTGACGCACGGCTATCCTCTTGCCACGCGTAATACCAAGGACTTCCTGCACATCGACGGGTTTACACTATACAATCCATGGCAGGATTGATCAGAAACGCCGATATCATTTAGGAAAGACAAGGGTTTAGTAAACTTGATACTCTAATCCCTCCTTTGAAAAGCCAGGGATTCCCGTAGTGATATCGAACAAAGAAAGGCATGCCTCCGATGGAAAAAACAACCAGCATTACAGGATCGGTAATCAAGGCAGTTGCATTTGCAGCCGGAAAACACAGCCACCAGCGACGCAAGGACGCCGATGCGTCTCCCTACATCAACCATCCCATTGCGCTTGCCAATGTGCTCGTCAATGAAGGCGAGATTGAAGATCCAATCGTCCTCTGTGCCGCCGTATTACACGATACTATTGAGGACACTGAAACAACGGAGGCTGAACTCAAGGAATTGTTTGGTGGTACAGTGACCTCAGTCGTCCTTGAGGTGACTGACGATAAGTCCTTGGATAAGCATGTCCGCAAACAGCACCAAATTGAGCACACGCCGCACATTTCGCCGGAGGCCAAACTGGTGAAGCTGGCCGATAAAATATGCAACCTGCGTGATATCCTTGCATCACCGCCAGCGGACTGGTCAGCGGCACGCAAACAGGAATACTTCGACTGGGCAGGTCAGGTTGTCGTCGGCGTGCGGGGCGTTAATCCCAGGCTGGAAGCGGTGTTTGATGATCTGTATGCACGCAAGGAAGAGCTTCTCTGAGACCGAGAGCCAAGCCCTCCTTCCAGACTATGGCTTCATTCGTAATCCAGAGCGAACTCATATCCTATTGCTCTGCTGCATTGCTTGATGTTCAAGGATTCTGGCGGCTCCACATCAAGCTAAATGGATTATCTTTCTCACCCGGCGGACTATTCTCAAATCACTTGGCAGCATCATCCTGCTCAACAGCGTAATTTCATGCCTTCAGAACGTCAGATACGGACTTGATCTGCAGCAGACTAATGTTTTCAACGTCTGTAATCAGTGAGGAAGATATCGCCTGGCTTTGCTGGGCTGCCTGTACCATCTGACCCGCATTTAGAGTTTCCCCATCGCGCCGAAATGCCCAGAAACAGCGTGTAGTCCCCTCTCTGTTCCAGAAGAAGATGCTTTCCGACGTAACTTCGATGCCCGAGGCAAAGATGACCGGTTGCATCTCAAACTGAAGAGCGGCGTCACTCTGGTAGCGTATGGGTCCTTCAGGAGAACAAAGCCGCTCAAGAATGTCTGTCAGGCCCGCGAATGGAACGCCGATGAATACCACATACGTCTCACGTCGCAACGTCCAGGCGGCAGTTCCGTCAGAAGCTTTCTCCCTGACGGGAGCCTCAAGCGGAACGAAGCCAGTCTCCAGTAACGAGTTTTTTATGACTTTGTCCGGTTCAGATGTCCAGTCCGGAGCACGACCCTCCAGGTAATTAACTGCTTGGAACAGCGGGCAGGAATACGCATTGAATGGGTATGTCAGGTCATGAGAATCCGAAATCGACAACAGGCGGTCAAAGACCGATTTCAAACTGTATGCCCCAATCGGGAAGGCAATCGTTTTGAATGCCCCGTCGGGAATGAAGCATGGACTGGCACAGTCGGGCTGGTGGCTGATGTAGGTCAGCTGATATCTGTTCTCAAAGACCTCCTTGGCCTTTGTATCCCAAATTTCCGGGAACTCCATATACAGGGTCATTCCTATGAGCTTCGGAAGCGGAACCGAAGCGGGATAGGTGCTGAAACCACCATCGAGGCCGCACCATATTTGCCGAATCTCAAATCGATGCTCCTTCCTTTTGTATGTTACATCGAAGTGGGTGTCGCAATCCCGGCCCTGCCAACGTGCTGCCCAACCGGTCGAGGAAAAGTGGCAGGACGCAACATCGAGTTCACCCAGGATAAGGTAGGGGGGGAGGTCCGAGACTGAATCCACGTTCGCTGGATCAAACGCGTCAAAGCAGAATTCCCGTCTTTCCGGTATGTGGCGGCCGAGACCGATGGTGCGCGGAAGACGTGAACGAAGTTCGGCCAGGATACTGCCAAGGGGGCTGCTCTTTCTTGTCATTTGGCTCTCCTTTCTGATAGCTGAAGGGTAGTCACAGAATGTATGTATTCTCAGCATTTCCCAAGCATCCAGCCGCCTTCTCTTTTACCCGACCGTCATTGCCCTGCCCCGTCATCGTCTTAAGCGCCCATAGCAATGCCGCCGTCGCCATGGTCGAGTCCGTGTCCCCCCCTACCCATATCCCCCGCCGGTACAGCTCTTCTTCCGTATCCGCGTCAGCGATGAATGCCGCCGTCAGCAGGGTATTCCAGGCAGTGGCGTGTTCGGCGCACAGGTCGCGGCGAACGGCGTACTCGCCGGGGGATTCGATTCGCTTGCCGTCGATGGCATCGATAAGCCGGCTGACCGCCTTTGCTGCGTCGGCGCTGGCGTGGGTATGGCGAGTGAACCAAAGAACGACCTCACGCGCGAACATATCCGGCATATGGTCCTTTGCGTAGTTGTATAGCGGGTACACCAGCGCCAGGCAGGCATTTCCGAACGAGTCGGCTTCATCGGCAATCTCCCTCACCTTTGCGAGCTTCTGCGCAATGGTCTTTTCGGGTCTCCTTCTGTTCAGGAAATCCACCAGGACGAAATGGTCGCGGTATGTCCTGCCATAGCCAGTTCCATGGTGTTGCTGGTGATACACCAGCCACCCCCACAGCCATGAGTCCATGTCGCCGTTCCAGGGGCGGTTCTCCACATACGCAATGAAACAGTCGACAATGCTGCTCTCGTCCGTGCCGCGACTGCTCTTCATCGCCATCCGGATTCGTTCCTCGGGGACGTCGAACCACATGGTTTTCCCCTCGAACGGAGCCCCGACCCGGTCCCCTTTCCTGTATGCCTCGATAATGTTCATGTTCATTGTCTCCCTCCATTTAGTGCCATGTGTTCTCAGTCTCTCCAGTTATGCCCGCACACCCCGCAATGAAAGAGAGGGATCTCGAAGAAGATGGTATCTTCCCCGTTCACCTCGTCATAACGGAGCTTCACCTGCCATCGCTCATTATGGCCCAGGAACCTGTCGAAGTTGTCGTGGGCGTAGAATTTCCCTTGCGGAGGGGTTTCCTCCGTGGTGTCGTCTTCCCGGCCCTCATCATCGTCATCGTCGAACAGATACTCTATCCAGTAGGTGTCCCGACTGTTGCAGACAGGACATGCATGCTGCTCGTAAAAACTTGCGAACAACTGGCGGAAAGCCTCCTGAACGGTTGGGTAGCCGTCATCTTTCTTCCGGAACTCCCTTGTTTCCCTGCCGCGGTCATCGACGAAGGTGATGATCAGGCTCGTGCCGGCATAGCGGGAAGCAGTGGTTATGAAGCAGTCGCGCAGCATGAGTTTTTCCTGCATCCATTTGCGGAGGGACTGCCGCTGTGCACGGGACAGGTCCATGACGGTAAGGTCGTGGGGGAACTCTTCGGGAGAAAGGGGTGAGACCGATTCGTATAGCTGCTGGGTCTGCTGCATGCGGCGCCTGTCGAGCTCAATTTGCCTGGCAAGCTCGCTCTCGCGCATTTTGCGCTGCCTCTCCCGCACTTCCGCGATAACTTTCATCACGCCCTCATAGCCGAGCCTGTCGAACACCGGTTTCAGCGAACTCTCGGGCCAGAAGATGTCGAGCTCTTCTCCCGCATATGCCTGTATGGTCTCCACGTCTGAAAGGAATGTGTGATTATTGAACCCACTATAGTCCCTTCTGAGCCGTGCCAGCGTCAGGTCGTCCAACTCCAGCAGTTCTCTTCCCAGACATATCTCCCCGCTATCGCCACCACGCTTCCAGCACAGCGCCAACAGGCCGTCGCCGAAGACCATCGCTTCCTCGTATATGTAACAATAGTCGCACTCAGTGATCAGCGCCGCAGCTGTCCGCGGATACCCATCCATCCGGAAAAAGCCGACGACCTTGGGGAAGGCATTATCCTGATTGTCTTCGGAATCTCCGTAGTGAAGCGCAATGCCCCACTCCCTGCTCCAGGTGCACATCTCCATCTTTGCCAACCAGGTGATGCCGGGCGCTGTCGGTAGTTCCGAGGAGAGGCAGTCAAGGTAGCGGAACGAAATCGCTGGCTTGCGCAATGTCCTGTAATCAGCGGTCCCGCGGAAAGTCTCCAGGCATTTGATCGCTTTTATGATACCGAAGTTGTAGACATGGCCGCTGAAACGGCCCTGGGTGTTCCAGAAGGACTCGGTGTCGTATGTCCTGCCTACTATTCTTTTGAGATAACTTTTTGTGGGACGGAGCAGGGCGCACAGGAGCTTCATCCTGGTGAGCGCTTCGGATTCGCTGTCAACGCTGCGCGAATCAAAGATGAAGAATTCCGGGTCTGCTGCCACGACACCTTCGGATGAGCCTGGATGAAGGCATGAACAGAACTCGCGGTACACCTTCAGCAGACAGGGATCTTCGAGCTGAACCGTTGACGGGTCGGGCAGCCCGAGCAGCTCGTGCGGGAAGGGGTTTTGGTGGGGAGTGCAGGATGCGGGTCGAGTGGTATTCATATACACCTCCTGGAATTGAAAGACCCCTTCCGGATCGGTGGAAGGGGTCTTGTCCCACGAGGGGTATCTGACCCGCCTTCCTTATCTTCCGGATTTCTCCGCTGGATTTAGCACCTTCCCGTGCGGGTGGTTGCTGCGACGTCTCTGGGCCAGTCCCTCGGTCGCTCTTGATAAGAAGGGGTGTTTCGTTATTTTGTTCGTACTATAATCTTTTTTTACGAAATGTCAACGGCCCCCTCACTGCCTATTCAACCCTGAAGTAATCCGAGGTGAGAACAAAACGTCAGTATAAGTCACAAAACTATTTGAATTGCATTACGGATATTTACCGTTCTTCTTGATGCTTACAGGGAGCGCCGGAAAGCAGTTTGCTTGTACAGATTGTCCGTGCGGAAAAGTTGTCTTGACGACTCTTTGCGGAAGGTTATAGTGTGCTCATTGAAGGAGTAGTCATGATTTTCAGACATCGGATTTTCAACTTCTGAGAATACAAGGAAACTGCATATCTCGATTCAGGCAATTTCGCTTGAGAAATTGGAGGGGATATGACCACACCATATGATGAGTATCTCAACAGATGTCCCAAAGTGCGTGCAGCAATCACGTGGAATAGCGTTCCTTATGATCATTGGGCGCAGTATACACCCACCCATGAATTCTACACCAACTTGAAATACTACTACTCCGTCATCGAAGCAGGGAAGGAAATTTACTATTCCTTTCTTCCCGACTTCGCTCCACCGCTCACCAATGGCTACATGACCATCGAAAGCGCCTCTGACCTATTTCTTGCCCACGTGGCACATTCCCTGTGGATTGAAATCACACAGGCCGTGCCCTGGCGTCTTCACAACTATGACGACGAGGAACTGGCCCTAATCCTCGGCGGGTCCGGCATGTTCAAGAAGGGAACAGGAAACGCTTCCCATCTTTACATGATAAATGAAAATGTCAGCGGCAAGGGTATGCCGACACGACCGGACAAATCGTACCGTTTCTTGACCGGTAGCGACCCTTCAATCAGAAGTGGAAGTTCTTTTATACGGAACAACAAGCGAGGGACGATATGGGAGGTTTTCCGATGGTTGCGGGACAATCTTGGACACGGTACGCAGGGTCTCAGCGATGAGAAACGGAAAGAGGCTTACGGATATCCCGGGCCACAGCCCATTGAAAAGATGTTTACCCGAACCGTGAAACCCGATTCTGGCCTGGGGCCTCGATATTGGGTGCATGACGGTTGTCACGGTGCGGCTGCGCTGGTCGTCTGGCTGCTTAGAGTGATCAACATCCCCGTACGTTCCTGGAAAACCTTCATCGAAGACAGCCAAACCCCTATGCACAGCGGGATAGATCTGCCCTGCGAATACTTGTTTTCCTCTCATATGGATAACTTCTATGCGCAGCAGCAATCAAAAGATTCGACAATGGAGCCGTGGGAAATCTTTGCCGCTCCTTCAACATTTGGCCGCCCTTCCCGAGGTTCGCTATACCGAAGGAAAGTAAAAATTGCCGAGAGAAGATACAGAAGTCTGCGGAGAAAATACCTCACGGCCCCCGGCCCAGGTGAACAACGCGCTCGCTACGCCAGGAAGTTCCTTGCCATAGTGTGCCTGAAACACCCCACCTACTTTTTTGTCAGTGCATACTGGGAGTTTCTCATCTATCACACAACGGTCTTCAGCGACACATTACAGGCGAATGGGTACGATGCTTCGGAAGTCGATTCGGCAACCAACGTTTTCGCCCCGAAACTGCAGGCAGCTATCGATGCATACAAAATAAAGAATCCGGGCCTGAGTGATGCAAACTGCCTTGAGGCCTACAAGGCTGCATATACCGCATGGGATTCAGGCCGCGGAATGCCGTAAGCAGCGGATAATCAACGATACCTTTGACGACAAAAAGAAAGGCCCGCTCAAATAAGCGGGCCTCATTTTTTACGATTCTTCTTTACCCATTTCACGGGTGTCAGGCATATACAACAGCCTCTGAAACGCGTTCATTTTCAAGAAAACAGCCCGGTGGAGTATCCTCGTTCATACAGTCCTCCAATCTTTGCTGCTCTTGCTCTGTGCAACTCCTTGTATCAATTCAGGTAGCGCTACCTTGGATTAAGTATATCCATTCCGATTCGGAAAAAACAGACTGTTGCAATTATTTTTGTTGGCGTATAATGCAAAACTGTGTTGCCTCGGTTCAGGACCTATTACCCCCCCTCACCCATTTCGCAACGGCGCAAATAGAAACTCCAAGCCATTCACCTTAATCTCGTATACAGCCTGCAGTAGCCTGCCCAGCTTGCCTTCCGGAAATCCCTTTTTGAAAAACCAAACCACATAGGGTTCCGGCAAGTCTATCAGCAACCGGCCCTGATACTTTCCGAACGGCATTCTCATTGCTGCCAACTCCAGCAACTCGGCAGGATCCGGTCCAACTTCCAAGCGCTGATTAGATGAATCCTGGTCCAACAAGAGCCCTCCTTCATGCCTCCCGAACAGAAAACCGCGCGAATGCATCAATCCTGCTGATTTCGACGCTATTCGTATTGCCACCCGGGTAAATCTCAGCAGCGAGATACCTCAGTTCATCCTTTTCAGCATCCTGGGGCACGCATATCCACCACCCTTTGCATCCCCCCCTGGAGCCGTCGTTCCACCGGTATCCTCGCTGTTTGAGGTCATCCTTCCTATCATACGGCGCTCCAACAGCGCAAATCTTCGAGGTAGTCTCGGCAGCGTTCCGCAGCAGGGCACTGAATATCGGCTGATTGCTCGCCGGGAAGTGCGCCAGCAGCAGGCCCAGCAACCCTTCGGCGTCATCCAGTGCGCGATGGGCATTGATGAAGTACCCGCCGCATTTGTACAACAGGTACTCAAGGGTGCGGGAGGAAACCCGCTCCGCTTGCCAGTTCAGCTGTGAGACGGTGCAGGCCCATGGCATGTCAACAAAGACGGGGAACCTCGCCTCGACGAATTTTCTGTCAAAGGCCGCGTTGTGTGCGATAACCAGGCTCGCTCGTTGGGCCAGGCCGGCAATCTGGTCATCATCGAATACTTTACCGGCCACCATGTCATCGGTAATGCCGGTTATTTCCTTGATCTCGTCGGGAAGAGGTCTCCTGGGATCCTCGAACCCTGAATACCGGTCGCAAATTCGGATGATGTTTGCATTTCGCGGGTCATACTCAAAAACAACTATTCCGATCTCAATGATCTTGTCCGCGGCATAGTCCATCCCCGTGGTTTCGGTGTCGATACATATTGCTATCTCAGAACCGGGTACCGACTTGTTGGTGAATCTGGGATCGTTCTCCAGATTCAACCTGCGCAGCACAAGGTAGTCGCCGGTGGAATGGAGTGCGGATATGGCTATTTCAGTTTCAAGGATATTCATACTAACAACCTTTCTAGGGATTCAGGTTTTCCAGAACGCGTCAACCTCGCGCAAGATTCCGTCGGATACCAATTCCGCCACGTCAGACTCAAACCAGTCAGCAGGCATGGCCCGACTATAGCCCGATTCGATGAACCTGCCGTCCATCAGGACGATGAGCCCGCGGTCGGTCTCTGAGCGGATGACTCTTCCCGCTGCCTGGATCGCCTTGGCCATGGCGGGTATTACGTAAGCATAGTCGAAACCTGCGCCGTACTTCCGCTGGTAGTAGGCCTTCATCAGCTCCCGTTCGAGATCGTAATTTGGAAGCGGAGGACCGACCACGAAGGCCCCAATCAGCATTTCACCAGCATAGTCCATCCCTTCGGAAAAGGATCCACCCTGTACGGCAAAGACAATTGTCGGCTCGCTCCCGGAACGGAGATGCTCCAACAAAGCTTCCACATGCGCTCCCTGCATGCCACGCTCCTGTCTCATTACAGTAAAGCCATCAGGCGCATGGAAGAGGTCCGCCACTCTTTCGAGAAACTCGAAGCTCGGAAAAAAGACGAAATAGTTGCCGTGACGCACGGCTGTTATCCGCTGAACTGCATCAGCAATCCGGGCGTAATTGCGCTCGCGATGGCTGTATCTGGTGGAGACCTGGGGGATGATAAGGAGCTTGCGTAGTTCCTTCGGGAAGGGGCTTCCGTATTCCGCCGTCCTCACCTTCCCGGGATCCAGCCCCGTAAGCCTCACATAGTAATCAAAGGGCTTCAGTGTTGCCGAGAAACCCACCACTTGCTCGTATTCACCATAGCAATCTTTCAGCATGGCCGAGGCGTCGCAGCAGGTGATTTTCACTATGCCGCCAGCGGGAATAGGATGATAGGTGGCAAAAAATTCCTGCCGTTCGGATTCGCTCACCATCTCCAGGATCTCCACGAATTCAGACCAGTAAAAGCAAAGGCGCAGGACAACATCCTGGCGCCCGATCTCCACGTCTGAGTCAAGGTAGCGGGACAGGAAGACGCGAAGCCGTCTGTCCTGTTCAAGGAAACTCCCCGTTGGTGCTTCGATCAGTGTCGGGTTGGGGTTTGCATCCCGTCGGCAGGAGACGACTGTCTGGATACAGCCGTCGAGCAACTCCTCAGCCTCTCGACGGAAGAGAGGCGGCAGATTACGGATGTCGTCACGCATTTTTTCGAGCGTTGCTGACGAAAGCATCGGAGAATAGCAGTCCATGGCCCGTGACGGCAAATTGTGGGCTTCATCAATCACCAGGTTCGGTTTGCCCTCCTGGTCAATGGCGAGTTCCTTCACGCGTCCGAGTGCTGACCGCGGGGCGAACACGTAGTTGTAATCGCAGATGATGACGTCGGCTTCGCGGCCACCATCAATCTGCAGTTCAAAGGGACAGACCAGGTATTTTTCGCCAAGCGAGCGAAACGTTCGAGCCTTCAATTTCCGTTTCTTCGCCAGGGTCTCGAGGATTCCATGGGTATGCAGCTTCGCGTAGTAATCGCGGGCATACTCACAGTAATCGGGGTTGCAGAGCGGTTCGTCCTTGAAACAGATCTTGCCTTTTGCGGTGATGGAGAGGTATTTGACCCGCGCACCCGTTTCCTGGAAACGGCTGACCGCGTCCTCGGCCACGGAGTGCTGGCTGTTCTTCGGCGTGACGTAGACCACCTTCTGTCCCCGGCCCAGCGCTTCCCTTAGTACGGGGAAGAGGACTCCGACGGTTTTCCCGAGACCTGTGGGGGCCTGGATGAGCATCGGGTTTCCCTCTGCCATTCCCTGTTCGATTTCTTGCATGAGCTCGATCTGGCCGGGCCGGGGGTTGTTGAAGGGAAAGGTAAAGCCTGCGGCGATTTTCCGTCTTCTTGCGGCACGTTTCTCAGCTTGCTTCGCCTCGATAACGAGTTCATCAAGACGTGAAGCCAGCCATTTTTCGTAGAGAAGGATATCGAGCGAGAGATCCAGATCTTCGGATTCTCCGCTTCGGGTCGATACGAGGTGAAAGGAAAGCGCAGGAATGGCCAGATGTTCACGCCAGTGGAAATAGCCGTACGTGAGAAGCTGTAGACCGTAAGGATGGTCCATGGGGTTAGACGCGAGCCTGCGGGCAAGCTCCCGGATATTGAAACTGCTCTTGATTTCCTCAATCTTCGGCAGTTCGTGGCAGAAGATGCCGTCCATCCGCCCATCAATGCGGAAGAGATACCCCTCCCTTTCAAGCAGGCAACTCACCGGCACCTCGGCCTTGTAGAGGGGATCGGCCTTCGCCCTTTTCTTCTCTACACGGACGTGGATTTCCTGGCCGTCGGCAGCTGAGTGTCTATACCCCGAATGCGCTTCGATGTTTCCGTTGCGGGGGACCGGCAATGCAAAGTCGGACAGCGCGATGGTAATAGATTTCTTCACAATTAGACTATGCATTTACAAGAAAATGTATTTTTCCGAAATACTATTTATTATTTATTCTCATAAACTTGAACCCGCCCTGCCACGTCCCGGAAGAAGTCTTGAGACCAGATGGCAAGCTCTTGCCTGTCCTTGACGAACGGTGCGACATCACGACGTGCCTGGTCCACGTAAGCATTTGGCTCCTCCTTTATCCAGGAGTCAATATGGTATTATTCATCATAATATGTATACATATAATAGACTTACTATGATGAATAAAACTTTTTTCCGACGTTTCAGCTATCAGTCCCTGTTGATGTCTTGCTTGAGGATTGTACTGGGCTTGAAGGTGAGGATCTTGCGGGCGGTGATGGTGATGGTCTCACCGGTCTGGGGGTTGCGCCCCCTCCGGTCATGCTTCTGGTGGATCTCGAACTTACCGAAGCCGGAAATCTTGACCTGCTCCCCCGTCTCCAGAGTATCCTTTATGATGTCCAGAAGGGTGTCGACGATATCAGCTGCTTCCCTTTTTGGGAGGTTTCTTTTTGTTAGAACGTTTTCAACAATGTCGTTTTTTGTCATTGGGAGAGCCTTTTTAGTGGGGAAGGCCCGCTTTTCGAAACGGGCCTCCGGGGATTTACGGCGCATTATTTCTTCTTGGCGACCTTGTTTATTTCGGCACAATTACTTCCTAAAGGTCATCCAATCACCGGCCGCCATGGTGCACACTTTGTTCTCATATTTTTTTTACGTTAGCTGCCTGCAACCCTTTTGGACCCTTGACTATATCAAATTCAACCTCATCCCCTTCTTGTAACGATTTGAATCCTTCGCCGGTGATGGCTGAGAAATGACAAAAAACATCGTCGCCATTATCCTGCTCCAGAAATCCAAACCCCTTTGCGTCATTGAACCATTTCACTCTTCCGATTGCCATTGCCTTGTTGTCTCCTAACTGTTTATATTTTGCCCGAGAGAAGCTCCAGACGTACAGCCGCTTCACTCGGGTAATGAGAGCAGGGAAGGCCCACTGCCTAACCATGCCGCAGCAACGTTATTTCTTCTTAGCCGCCTTCTTCTTCGGTTGCACCGCTTCCTGGAAGGTTTTACCGGCCTTAAACTTGATTGCCGTCTTGGCGGGGATCTTGATCTCCGCCCCGGTCTGCGGGTTCCGGCCTATCCTTGCGGCCTTTTCACTCACTGAAAAGATACCGAAACCGACAAAGGTCACTTTGTCACCGGCTTTCAGTGCATCAACGATGCTGTCCATGAAAATCGACGCTGCCTTCTCCGCCTGCGCTTTCGTGAGTTCCGCCCCTTTTGCAATTTTGTCGACTATTTCTGCTTTGGTCATATGCCCTCCTCTTTTGATGAAACTGGCGCTGGTTCGACTGCTGGTACCGTTTATGCCTCAAAGGTAATAATATCAATGCTCCGAACAAGATATAACAAAAAATACTCTGATTTTGCTAGAGAAATCAGTCGGTGAACACCATTTCCTTATCCGCCAAGGTGTAACCAAGGGCGAAAATTATCTTTCTCTTGTTTCCATGCGACAAATTTCGCCGAATTCAATGCGGCCAATCGTTACTGAGGATACTCCCGCCAGACGAGCAAGCTCAAGCCTCGCATTGACGCACCGCCTTCCACCCACAATCCTTCCTAGAAACATCTCCTTATCAACTGTTTCAGCTTGATATACCATTTACAGTCCTCGGTAAGATCTTGATGGTACCTAGGCACCTCCTGAGTTTTTTCCTTGCATACACCTTATTTTACATATATATTTAATATATTATTTATATTTGTTTAATATAGGAGAGTATTGACATGTCGGACTCGATGTCGTTGTTCTTATGTCCGCAGTGCCTCGCCAAGACTGATACCTTGCTCTTCGTCGAAGGCGAACACGGAAAAGTGTGCGAATCATGTTTCTCCAACTATTCCAGGTGCCGGATGTGCGGGAAAGCGTATCTTAAGCAGTTCGTTCCCGACGGTATTTGCGCGTCATGCGCTGGTAATGATAGCCGGATTGAAGACCCGAACCAGCAAGGAGGTCGCATAGATGGTTAAAGGGGAAAGAAGGAGGGGCGCTCCCAAGAAAAGCCCCGAGAAGCTCTTATCGAAGAACAGGTTTTCCATCGGAATGTCGGATGACGAACGGAAACTTTTTACAGAGGCAGCGGAAAGGCGACGGGTGTCTCTTGGGCAGTTCTTCCGCGATGCAGGTCGCTTGGCAATTGCCATGGAAAATCGGAGCACAAGGCAGGACGTCTGATACCAGGGGGATTGATGCTTACACCACCTCAACAAACTATCATCGATTCCGGCCTGCTCTCCACCGGCTTCAACTGCGTCCTGCAGATGCCTACGGGTAGCGGAAAAACCTGGCTCGCAGAGTATGCGATCAGTGAAACGATAGATACTGGACACCGCTGTATCTATCTTACACCGTTACGTGCTCTCGCCGACGAGCTTACCACGCGCTGGAATCAGTCGCTCGCCCCCTTTCCCGTTGGTGTTTTCACTGGAGATTACGGAAAGGCCGATAAGCCCTACCCCGTTACTTATGAAACGGCTCGGCTGCTCGTTATGACGCCGGAGCTGCTCGACTCGTGTACTCGAAACTGGCGGTCGCACTGGAACTGGATCCCCGAGGTCGACCTGCTGGTGGTGGACGAGATTCACCTTCTGAGTGACAGCAACCGCGGTGCACGCCTCGAGGGAACACTATCCCGATTCAGGCGACTGAATCCGTTTGCCCGAATCGTCGGCCTTTCTGCGACACTGGGTAACCGCGACGAGCTCGCGGAGTGGCTCGACGGAATCGAGTTCGTATCGGACTGGCGGCCGGTTCCCCTTACGTGGCGTTCCGTACGGTTCCGGAAGGCAGCACAGAAGCCGGATCTGCTCGTCGAGGAGGTCAATTCATGTGTGAAAGGCGGGGGAAAGGCCCTTGTTTTTGTCCAGAGCCGACGCAGGGCCGAAGAACTGGCCAAGATGTTGAAGGAGAGAGGCTTCCGAAGCGGGTTTCATCATGCCGGCTTGAACCAAATGACGCGCAAACGGATCGAAAACGTTTTTCGGGGAGCAGGCCTCGACGTGCTGGTAGCCACGTCTACATTCGAAATGGGGCTTAACATGCCCGTCAGGAGGGTAATCCTGTACGACATGCAACGCTTTACCGGGTCAGACTACGAGCCGTTGCCTGTTGTCAATGTCTGGCAACGTGCCGGTCGGGCTGGGCGACCTGGATTGGACGAACACGGAGAGGTGGTAATGTTCTTTCCGTCCTGGGTAAAGGTGCCGAAAGGGTACGAGGAAGGGACATTCGAGCCCGTCATCTCTCCCCTCAGAAACATGTCCTTTATGGCAGAACAAATAGTCGCTGAGGTTTCCTCCGGGATGGCCAAGACACGCAACCAGCTGCAGGAGGTTTTTCGGACATCCCTCGCGGCCCGGCAGGGAAATCTGCCCACGGTCGACAAGGTATTGGGTCAGATGATAGACGCAGGGATGATCCTGGAGGTCTCCGATGAGGAGGGGAAAACTCGACTGAAGGCGACAAAGCTTGGTCGGGCTGCCTGCCGGCATATGCTTAGCCCCGCCAGTGTCCTGCTCATAAAGTCCGTTTCCGACAAGGACATGACTTTCTTCGACTTGCTGCTGGTTGCCGCCAGTGCTGTTGATTGCACACCGGTACTGCTCGTCAACTTCGAGGAGTTGGGTGATCTCTCCGCCCTCCTCTCCCTTGAGAAGTCATACCTCCTCAAGGAGGGACTGGATGTGGCAGCCGAGGTCCTGTCGGTTAAAGGCAAACGCCTTCTGTCCAGCGTCAAGATGGCGCTGATTCTTCGAGCTTGGACAAGGACGGGAGATACGGACGTCGTAGCTGACTCACTTTCCTGCGGCAGTTTCGAGGTGCAGTCCCTGGTCGAGTCGGCCGAGCGTCTCCTGCTCGCCATGCAAGAGGTGTTTTCCTCCGGGGACGAGCAGAAAGAAGGGGATCCGGAGTCCCCCGGGATCGCCGAGAAGGCTGCGGCGCTTGGGAAGATGGTCTCGGCGGGCCTTGACGATTCGGCGGCCACGCTGACGCTCATCGACGGCGTCGGCCCGAAGTTCGCGAGGAGGCTCCTGGATATCGGGATATGCGACATCGAGGACCTTGCCAGTGCCTCCCTTGAAGGCCTTGCAGATCTGGTCGGAGTGTCGGAGAGTCGGAAGGAGCTCTGGATAGGACATGCGGAGGAGCTGGTCAAGAACAAGTCAGCATACTACTTCGTTGACGATGGGCCCGGCATCACCTCAGAGGGGACGCAATGGGACGCTTCCATCGACGTTTACCGGTTCCGGCGTTCTCTGGACCTGCACGTCGCAACCGTGAGTGCAACGGAATACCGGGTAACCGGGGGACTCGACCCGCACCAGGTTGTGGTAGAGGGTGACGTCATCCGTTGCGACTGCCCGGATGCCGCACAGGGAAACACGTGCAAACACCAGTTGGCTGTTCGACTCGAACGAGGTGGAGACGCAGAATTGGCGAAGCTGAGGCAACTTATGGAAGGAGAGACCGTCAACCAGGGTGTCAACTTGGGGGATCTCTGGGTATCCACGGACAGGAGGTTCATTTTATGACAGAACAGCGCTCGCTCGAGACCCGGAAAGGGACGATAACGTTTCCCGCTTATGTGCCGGTAACGACCTTCGGATCCCGCTATCCTCTGGATAACCTCATCAGGCCTTATCTTCCTCGACTTGCCCAGGCAGTAATGGTCAGTTACTTCTATGCCCGGCAGATGGGGAACCAGGCGCCGCCCAGGATCCCGATGTGGATCGATTCGGGAGGCTATGCATCCCTGTTCGCCAATGCGAAGGTGTCCGAAACGGACGGCCTCGGGATTATAGAGTTCGAAACAGACAATCAGTTCGAGGTCACAAACCCGTTCGACGTTCTGGCATTCCAGGAACAAGTTGCGGATGTTGCCTTCACACTCGACTTTCCCATTCCGCCCGGAACGGATAAGGATGAGGCACAAAAACGGCAGAGACTCACCATCGCCAACGCCCTGTGGGCGATAAAGAACCGCCGGCGGCGGGACTTGCCGCTTTACGCCTGCATCCAGGGATGGGATGGCGACAGTGCCAGGAAATGCGTGCAAGCCTACAAGGGGATGGGTTTCGATGGTCTGGCGATCGGGGGGCTCGTGCCGCGGAGCGGGGACAAGAAACTGATCCAGGAGATTGTGGAAACGGTGCGGGGCGAGGAAGAATCCCTTCCGCTGCATGTATTCGGTTTGGGAAATCCCGAGATGGTCGACTTCCTCCACTCGCTGGGCGTCGATTCGGTCGATTCGAGCTCCTATGTCAAGATGGCGGCGGATGGCAGGACCTGGCTCTATCCGGCCGAGAAAATTGCGGATCCCTCCCCCACCGAACGGATGTCGCTGGCTTTGAGCAACCTGGCGTACGTCGCGCAACAGCGGCTGCCACTGTCTGCTTCTCGGCTTGTGTTTTCGGCAAGAGTCGGGTGATTCCGACAAATATGTAAAGTGTCTGTTTTTTCATTGACACGCGCTTATCGTTTGGGTGATATGGGAGTGGACAGGAAGGATGAGGTCATAGTTATGCTGAGGAGGTCCGTGGAGTGAGGGCAACAGATAAAACGCTATTATTTCCGAAAGTCCTTGACCCTGCAGTCCATGCTTTGCTTGTTGGGCTGCTGACAGAAGGCGAGCAGCACAAACAGTATTACCTTGAGAAGGCACTTCGGGCGCTGGTAGTAGATGAATATACTGACAGAGCAAAGGAGAGATTCCAATGGAAACCTGGACTAGCACCATAACGGCTGCCGAATCACTGCCTTCCTGGCATGGCTCCCTAACTCAGTTCAATCGGTATGGTTCTTGATATACTCGTCGGCCGCGGTCCGCAGGAAAGTAGACATGCTCCACCCTCTTGTTTCTGCAAATTCCGTAAAGCGAGCCTTCTCTTGTTCCGTCATCATCAATGGGATAGGCCTATTGCGCTTCAGGTTTTCTGCTTTCTTCGGGGCGCCCCTTCTGGGTGTTTTACTTGATTCATCCTTAGTCACTTTGTTTCTCCAGTCAGACAATATATATAATATATTATATTTATATGGAAGATTACCAGAATATCAAAAAAAGGAAAACCATTTTTGTGGAAGATAGTTGTTCGGTGAGAACAAGAACGGAGGCTTGCGAGTGACTTCCGCAGCAAAAGGCCGGCGGCGCCCCCGCGCATCGTTCGAGCGCACCCTTGCTCGCATCATTCAGAAAATCGAGCGGATGGCGGTTCACGATGTCAGTTTTAAACTGCTGAGTTGGCATGATGAAAAGAAGTTATCCAAGATTGCGGTCAAGCATTTGTGGGCGGCGGGTTCTTTCGCAAGAGGGGCCACCACCTGCGGCGATCTCGACCTTGTGATGGAGATTGATTTGGTCGAAGGCTCTTACCCTCTGACTAGAATCATCTCCAGCCAAATTGTCGGGCGCTATCCAGATGTAGCCATTTATATCGGGACGCCTGACGAAAACTCTGCTCACATCGTTTTTCCAGAAGCGGTTCTTCTATGGTCTCACGACGATTCGGACTGGCAAACAGCACTTGGGCGCATCCAGAGTGACGAAAATTCCAGTCGCTTCGCTCGGCGGTGTGATGCGTTGCCACTGCGAAGAGAGCAGTTTTTCTACGACGGGGATCTTGATGACCTGGTCGACCTTGCCGACAAGAAAGTTTTTACCTGGGAATGGATCCCGCTTGAGGACTTGGACACGGGCAAAATTGATGACATTCCCGTTGCAAAAGACTTTGTTCGGAAAACCAGAATACTTCGTGGGGAAAAGTCGGCAGATGCTTTTCTCTGGGCCGTATCTCACTTCCATTCCCTCAGCCTGCCCTGGTCCTGGAACCATATCCATGTGTCCAGGACTCATATCTCGATGGGTGGCGCAGACATCTTTACCGGTTCAGCCCCAACACTCCGCCTTGCTTATCTTGATAGCCTCTCATGTTCGAGCATCGCATTGATTCCCCATATCACCCGGCGAGGACCGAACGGCATTTGGATTATCAGCAGAGGACCTGAACATCCACTCGAAAAAGACTTCCGAGACGTGAAGTGCAGTGTGCGGGTCGACGGAGCTGGGGAGCCAATTTTCCAGTGTGATGACAAAGGCGAATACGGGCTTCGTCTCTATGGGCCGGGCCATAAAAGACAGCCCGTAAACCTCCTCAATGGAAGTGAGTTGCTCTCGTTACTGTCGACAGTGACATGGTTTTCAGTGGGACGAGCTACATACCGTCTCAAAAGTCTGCGCGTTGAAGATGAGGAAGCCGCTATCGAAAGCATAAGGCGTTTATGCCAATAAATTCCACTCCAGTGGTCACGGAGGTCAAGTTGTCAACTTTACAGTTGTGGGCAGGGAGGGAACAGGTTCCTGTTGATTTGAGATTGGTTTGTTCTACGGAGAATGAAGGCGACAATCCGTTTTTCATAGTCATGGCAACCAATGGCCCGCCCTTCGGAGGGACGCCAAGTATCCGACCATTTACGATGAAAGATGGGGACCTCTATGCCGCAAGTTTGCGGGAGATCCTTCAGGAAGAGGTTGATAATCCAGAAATCGGCGAAGGGACCAAAGACGCGCTACACATTTACGCGTGTAACGCACGATTGATGGCTGACTTCTTGGAGGAATTCACTGCGAAGTTCCGTCAGAAAGCCATAGAACTTGAGGACAGGGTCAGGGAAGGCAATGTTGGCAACCCCACAGACCAGACCTAAATTTAACACCGGCCCATGAAGGGAGGATGGCTCTCCAAACCCGGACTCGCCGTGGCCGACATCCACCACCACATCACCATCGAACTTCCCCCCCCTACCCTCATTTTCTCTGTTCGTTCCAAACATTGTGTTTTTCCTCTGTTCATCTGGACGTTATGGCGTTTTGATTCGCCGTTTCTTCTGCTACGCACTCCATCCCTCGACGCTCAACATTCTTCATGGTTTTGGTTTTGCTGATATATATTTTATACATATAATATATTGACTAAACACTTTTGTTGATATATATTTAACATATATTTTATAGATTCGTTCAAGGAGGCGATATGGAAAATACCGCAGTTGCAGTCAAAGACGAAATGCGTCATATCCCGCTTGCCCTGATTGTCCCCGGCAAGAATCCGCGCAGACATTTTGACCCGCAGAAAATGGGCGAATTGGTCAAGTCCATCAGGGTTAAGGGGGTCATACAGCCTGTGTGTCTGCGCCCTGTCGGGGAGAAATTCGAGATTGTCGCCGGGGAACGCCGTGTACGGGCAGCCCTTGCCGTGTACGGGCCGGAAGGGGAAATACCTGCCATCGTCAAGGAACTCTCTGACAACGAAGCCGAGGAAGATTCCCTGATCGAGAACACCATACGGGACGACATGAGCGTTACGGAGGAAGCCAGGGCAGCCGGGAAGGTTCTCGCCCGATGCAAAGGCGACAGGGACGAAGCCGCACGGATTCTCGCATGGCCGATGCCGAAGCTGTCTCGCCGCCTTGCCCTCTTGGAACTCACCGAGGAAGTCATGGACGCTCTTGACGAGCGGAAGATCCAGACAGGCCACGCAGAGCTTCTCGCCAGCGTGCCGAAGGAGAAGCAGAACCCGACGCTGGAAAAGATCATCGAGCTTAATCTCACCGTCCAGTTCTGCCGGGACAACCTGTTGCGAAAAGCGACCAAGTTTGAAGGGGCCATCTTCGATACAGCGGGATGCGCTGCCTGCCGTTTCAACTCCGAAACTCAGACATCCCTCTTTTCCGAACACATCGACCAAGGCTACTGCACCCACGCCGAGTGCTTCGATAATAAAACCGGGGAAATGCTTGAAGCAATCAAGGCCGAACTGTCGGAAGCATTCCCCACTGTCAGGATCGTCCAACCAGGAGACACCGCCAGCTTCACCCCTCTGGAAGCAGAGGGTAACCTGGGTGTCGGAAGCGAACAGTATTCCGCCTGCAAATCCTGCGGGGATTTTGGAGCCACCGTCAGCGGCCTCGCTGCAAATCTTGGAGCCGTCACGAAGTCAGTGTGTTTCAATCAGGGTTGCCACCAGAAGAAGGTTGCTGAGAGGATCAAGTCCGAGAAGGGTGTGGAAGGCTCGACGCAGGTCAAGCCGGGGGAAATGAAGGCATCCGGTTCCACGGAGAAATCCGCCGCCGAGAAGATAACCTCCAAGCCCTCCGCATCGGAAGTCTCGCAAAGGGTAAAGGATTATCGGCGCAAGGTCTGGAACGGTGTCGCCAAGAAAGAGTTCGCCAAGCAGCCGGACAAGGCGAGAGCCTTCATTTTCAGCCTCGGCGCATCCGGCGATCTTCATCATGCTGACCGTTCCAAATTCAAGGAATTGTTCCAGAAAATTGCCGAAACCCCCTACCCTGACAGTCTCGCAGAGGGTCTTGTAACGGTATACGGGCTTCCCTCGGAAAAACAGCAGAAGCTGGTATCCGCTCTGGCAGTAGCCACCATCGAAAGCCTCACTGAAAAACAGGTCACTACAGCCCTTGAGTTCCTCGCAGCCGACCTCGCCGCACACTGGCGGATCAACGCTGAATACCTCGGCCTCCTCACAAAGAGCGAGATTGAGTCGGTTGCCGTCGAAGTCGGTCTGGATGCCGCGATGGGCGAGAGTTACAAGAAGGCCATGAGCGGTAAGAAGGACGAGTCGATTAAGGCACTTCTTGGGGCGCAGTTCGAGTGGATCGGCGCAATACCGAAGATGCTCTCGTGGTAAGGGTCCTCTTCTGCAATGCGTTTGCCCCCTGCCGTGACGGAGGCAGGGGGTTTTTTTATATTTTTTATATATAAAAAAATTGACTGTTTTTATATTTATTGATATATTTTATATATAATTTAATACGCGCCAAGGAGGGATATATGCTCTTTCAATCGCTTCAAGAACTCTCAAGGTCAACCCATATTGTCTGCATGATTTCCGGCGAAGGTGACGACCTCATGAAAGTAACCGTCATGCCGAAACCGGCGAAGGAAGGCGAAAACCCGGCCCTCTCCACCCCCCTCCAGCTTGTCGGCACACCACGGGAACTGGACGAGAAGTTTGCCGAGGTTCTGACATCTTATTCGGCTTCCCGCACCAGCTTGATTGAATCTCTCGTCGCTTCACAGACGGTGATGGAAGCGGCAAAGAAGGATGCTACGGACAAGGCGGCGAAGGCTTCGCAAACCGCTACCAGAACGGCCCCCGCAAAGACCCCACCTGTTTCAGACAAGGCAGACGGTGAAGGCGAGTCCGAGGATGATCCGACTCATGCGGCACAGCCAAATTCCGACCTCAACCTTTTCTGATGGGGGACACCATGCAAGTTACAACTCTGGAAAGAACATTCTTGTACAACGGCGTATCCCTTCCCGACATGGACGCAAAGATGTCTGTTGAGGAAGTGAAGAATTTCTATGCCTCGACCATGTTCCCTGAACTGGCGAATGCCGAGGTCGAAGGCCCGGAGGACAGCAACGGCAAACTCCGCTACTCGTTCAGGAAGGCAGTCGGGAAAAAGGGATGACAAGGAATCTAGGCGAATTGAGGAGGCATCTTGAACGTCTGGCAGAGGACGGTTATGTACCGGACGGAAAATCAGTGCCGGAAGTGGGGGACAAGACGTGTATCCAAGCATTGAGCGGATTCATACGAAGGACGGGAGGCGGATCGCGGCGCCTCAGCCCCGACTGGCGAAGCCTGCCTCTCCTCCCGTAGCAGAACGGTTCACGCAGCCCTTCGCCTGCGCCCTCCCTCTCCCGGCCATTCCGTCAACCGTCCCGTCGCGCTACGAGATCCGGCACGACCTAAAGAAGACGGTTCAAGCGTTGTTGGCCTTCCTCGACCTGGGCATGGTATCCGAAACGGACTTGGTGGAGCCTTGTCAGAGCGAAACTGAGGTATTGCGGCGGGCGTTCAACAGGTTCATCGATCAGGAAGGAAGCGGAATCACCCTTTTCTCCCCCCGGATCGTTATCGCGGATTCTCTGGACGAAAATGAAGCTCCAGAACCGGGAGAGGACATTCAGTTCTGCTTTTACTCAACTTCGATGGAAAGCCTGTTCATCGGCAACAGGACGGCCCACATTGAGAAAGCTTGCCCCGGCCTAGGCGAAACGCTCCTCTTTCAGATTGAAAAGGCTCTCTGCGCGACCTTCTACTGTGTAACACCCGAACGCTGCCTTGACCTTGCACGATATATCTACTGGCAGGGAGAGGACGACGAGCGGCAGGTTGTCGAGGAGATGCTGGCAGAGGGTGAGAACCCGGACACGATGGAGATCTACCGCAGGAGCGATTATCTCGCTCACCTTCCAGATTGGGCAGCGGAATCGAGGGAAAAGCTCTCAACTGACCGGCTGCGGGAAATAGCCTGCACAAGAAAAGGGCTGGTGAAGGATGCTGCGCAAGCGGCTCTCGACCTTGCCGAGCAGCATATCGAGGACTACCGGCCTCCTCACTTCGACGAGTTCGTAGGCGACAATATAGACCCGGCCCTGTATGTCAGATGGTCGGAAAACGATGATGTTGGTCGCGTCTTTGACGATTTCTATCACTACGTCATCCAATCGGAATGTACGGAAATGCACGGCTACCTCTCGTCGAAACCGGACACAGAAGGTATTGGCAAGGCATTGGAGGACATCAGACAGTTCTTCCGAATACTCCGGGCGTTGGAGAAGGCGTTCTCACTCATCGGGGAACAGATCGAGGAGGGATAGATGGCAGCATCGGGAGATGTAATATTGTCGGGAGCAGAGAAATTCACGCTTCGCAAGGCAATCCTCGTCTACGCGGGCAGCGACAAACAACCCGCCTGCGCCACCGTCCATGATGTCGGGATAGGACCGGATGGCAGGGCGACCATACTGGCGGGAGTAGCGGCGACAGTTCAGTCCGTTGTGGAGATTTCGACCCTGCTTACCAAGCAGTCCAAGGTCGGGAGCTTCCTCCCGGCGAATATCCTGATGGTGGGCATCGACTCGCTGATATGGTGGGTTCCCCCGGCAAAGAGGCGAGTGTTCTTTCAGAGTGACCAGCTTGGAGGAGTTCGATCCGCGGAAGTTCCTCATCCCGGCCTCGTGTTCCGGGTGGGCGGAAAGAATGAGTGGTCAGTGTTCGCCGTGAAGGGCCAAGACCGCCCTACTCCCGATACTCCCCTATTCATCGCTCCATACTTCAACGTCTGGTCGAGCGGGGAGATATGCGTCGGAAACGTCACCACTCCTTCCGGTTCCACGGCAGAAACAGCATCCGCGTGGGAGAAAGCATTTTTCGACAGCTACTTCACCCATCTCAATGTACACGCACCGGAGAAGCTGGTTAAGCACAAAGGCGGAGCATACGGCTTCTGGAAAGCCATGCTGGACGGCAGATACAAAAGGTTCCCCGAAAGGGTGCTGGTGGAAACGAGACACCGGCTGACAGACTTGCTCGATGAATGCCATTAACAACAGGGAGGTTCAATGAAGCATATTATCCATTCGCAATTGCTGACCCGCAGGGTAAAGGTCTGTCTGGTCGGGGTGGGGGGAAGCGGCAGTCAGGTTCTCTCCGGCCTCGCCCGACTACACCTCTCCCTGCGCTCCCTTGGTCATCCGGGCGGCCTCGACGTTACCGTGTTCGATGCAGACACGGTTAGCACATCCAATGTTGGTCGTCAGCTTTTCTACCAGACGGACGTGGGGCTGAACAAGGCGGTCGTCCTTGTTCACAGGGTCAACATCGCTTTCGGCCTCAACTGGGTGGCAATGCCGGAACGGTTCGGCAGAGGGATGGCGGCACGAATCACCGCACCAGACATTTTGATCTCCTGCGTTGACACTGCTGCTGCGCGACGAGAAATATCGGAAGTGCTCGACGGGGTACACCAGCACACCTACTGGCTTGACCTTGGCAACTCGGCATACAAGGGACAGGTCGTTCTCGGTGAGCCTCGAATATATGGGGATCGGAGGAATCGTTCAAAAAACAATCTGAGACTCCCCACTGTTACAGAACTTTTCTCTGAACTGCTTGACCCGACCATCCCGGAAGACGATACACCGACATGCAGCCTTGCGGAAGCACTGGAACACCAAGAGTTGTTCATCTGCCAAAGCGTGGCTACTCACGCCCTGCAAATGCTGTGGAGCCTGTTCCGATACGGTGGGCTGGACTTTTCGGCGCAGTTCATCAATCTGAGAAGCGGCATAGTGACCCCCCTACTCATCGACCCGGAAAAATGGCAAAGGTTCTTCGCACCGCCGAAGAAGCCAGCCAAGACTCGAAGCAGAAAGCAGCAAGCGGCAAAACGGACGATGGCCGCCACCCCATGAGAAAGGATACCGACAGATGAGTCTTGACCATCGAGACAAAATTCTCCAAACGCTTTGCCCAACCATGATGGTGCCAAAATTCTCCCCTCTCGCTCCCCTTCATGGGCCGGGCCACCGTTTCCTTGCAGCCGCAGACGGCCTCTGGCTGGAAGTCCAGCGGCCTTGGCTCAGGCTCGTCTGGCCTCTGTGCAGCCAGACTGATGTTCAGATGCCGTATGGAGAGATGCAGCAGACTATTGAGTTCGCTTTCGACAGAGTGCCGGAGTATCTCATCCGTCGCTTCATTGACGATGCGAAGGAAGAACATCCAAAGGAATGCGGAGCATGGCTTGTATGGAACGAGCAAATGGAAAGGCTGGAATACAGAAAGCTTTGCTCAGCCTCTGCAACGTGCGCGTCCCTGGAAGTAGATCGCCCCACGCTTCTGTCCCATGAACTTCTTGCTGTTGACCTCCATTCGCACGGAGGCGAGCTGCCTGCGTTCTTTTCGCCAGAGGATGATAGAGATGATGCGGGGGAAGTGAAGGTCAGTATTGTTATCGGGAATGTCAATTCGGATGAGATTACCGTGGAGATGAGACTCTGTGCTCTTGGATTGCTTATTTCGTTCTAGAAAACATCCCGCCAATAAGATGTTTTGTTTTGATTTAGTCAATTAGTTTTTGTTATATTTGAGTAATCGCGTTGTATTGATGAAGAGCAACTCCTGAAGACGCTGAGGTTGGTAGTCTGGTGGTTCATATCCGCATATGGCCACTCAATAGGCTTGGCGCTGCTAAACAGAGCAGGTCTTTTTCTGGTGCTGAGGTGGATGTGATTGAACAATGGGTGAAGCATGCATCGAAAAGACAAAAAAAGGATCGGCAACGACAACAGCAGGGCGCCTGCGCGATGCTGAATAGTACGGATTCGGTTTCATATAGTGACGATAATGCAAATGCACAGGGAGGGTTCCCACGATGACATCTGACGTGAAAGAGCAGTCACCCACAATTGAGAAAATAGCGAAAGGGTGGTTACGGCTCAGAGTAGCAGTGTGGCTCAAGAGATTGATCCTCTGTCTAGCCGGGATGGCCGTCAGCGTTGTCGTCTTCGTTGCAGCAAAAGTTGCTTTCGGTGCAGAGTTTGATGATGTTGTCGCATTTACCACCGCAGGCATCGTCGGTTCGGTGGCGGTGGTGGTATGGCATTATTTTTGATTTCGGTACTTGTGGCATACAGGCAAGATACCGATTGTTGAGGGAGCAGAGTCGAGGGAAGATCAAGACACACCATCACCTTCAGATTCCGAGTTGAGTATTGGATTGTCCAATTATTCAGGAGAAGTGGGTCCATGACAAAGCCATCTAAAATCGTTTCGTCTGAAAACCGCATTAAATGGGTCAGCATGGAGGATTCATGGCCGCCGATCGGCGACCGCGTGCTGACATTTCATGGTGGCGGAGACGGCCCAATTGTTAATTTCAACGAACTCCAGCCTGGAATCGCCCGCCACGGCCAGGACCCTTCACTTTTCTACTGGGTAAACAACCCCTGACTGAAGTCAGAGGCTTTATAGTAGACGGTCAGGCCGTCCCCACATACGGGCGGTTTACAGCGCCCGTTGGCGCAACGGCGGTTGCGCCAAGCCTCGCAAGATTCCGACTTGCATTCAAGTCGCTGTGCGCGAGGCTTCCACAGGTACAGGAGAAACGATGCCTCTCACGGGTTCCCATGCAACCGCATACGGAGCAGGTCTGGCTGGTATATGCAGGGTTCGCAAACTCAACCCTGATGCCGGCAGCTTCCGCCTTGTAGGCGATAAACGCCTGCAGTTGCGCCCAGGCCCATCGATGGAGCCGGGAGTGCATTCTTTTGCCGGCCTTGATCCGTTTGCGGATGTTGGTCAGGTCCTCCATGGTGATGGCGCCGCATTCGTTTCCAACTGCTTCCGCGATAATAGCCTTGCTGACTTCGTGATTCACATGTCTGACATGCCGGGCTTCGCGACCGGAGACTTTCTTCAGCAGTTGCCGTGCCGATTGAGAGCCGTTGCGTTGAAGCCGGGAACGAAGGGTAAGGTGTTTGTCGCGGTCATGCCTGAGCTTGCCGCCCCCGAATATCTTTCCGGTGCTGATGGCGGCGATGGTGTTCTCCCCGAGGTCCACACCGGCGACAGGGCCGGTGGTTCTTTTCGGTGGGTCGGGAAAGTCGAGAACGAGGTTGAAATAGTACCGGCCCTTTCTGCAAACCAGTTCAGCCTCTTTGGGCATGCCGATGTCAAGATACTTCCCCTGGAACTCGCCCAGTTTCATCGGGACGATAATTCTGCCTTCGGTAGTGAACAAGGAGATCGCTTTCCCCTTGATGCTGTAAGTGCGCTTGTCGAAGTGAACGGAGCCGGAAGACTTGAAGGTAATCAGGGGCCAGTCGGTTTTCCTCAAGCCGGGGTTGTTGGACACTAGGGATTTGTACGAACGGACCACGGCGGCGACGGCGTTGCAGGTCATCTGGGAGCCAAGGGCTGGCATGGCTTCCCGTACAGTGTAGTATCCACGGTGGTGCAGTTTGACCCGGTTGGAGCAGCGGTTGACGGCAGCTGCGCCAGCCAGGTGGTTGCACGCCCTCGCGAACTCCGTCTGAAGCAGGAGGAACCAACTATAAATCGGCAGTAAACTTCTTGACGATGTAACTGATCCAGCTTAATTCAATCAACATATTATTCGGTGGCACAGTGCTATATGGGCTGTTAGCTCTAGAGGAGATTGAGATATGTTTTTGCCTGGAGACGATAACACAACTGCTATACAGGAGTTGATTTCGAATTCCAATAAACTAGATTGCGCAGTAGCATTTCTTGGACAGAAGGCTGAACGGCTGCTCTCCGAAACAGCTTCAGGCGGGCGAATTATTTGCAACTTAAGTAGCGGCGGAACAAATCCACTCGTCATCAAAAAATTACTTGCCACAGGTTCTTTTAAAATAAGAAAACACCCATTTCTGCACGCAAAGGTCTATATTGGAAAAAATGGGGCAATTGTTAGCTCCGCAAACCTTTCTGCCAATGGATTGGGCCTTGAAGCAGAAGAACTTTCAGGATGGTTGGAGGCAGGCTATAAAGTTACCGACCAGAAAGAGTTTAAAAGAATTCAAAATTGGTTTGCTAATTTATGGAAGAATTCAACAGAAATAACTCCTGAGGACATTAAATCAGCAATGAATGCTTGGAATAAGCGCCAAATCAACAGGCCAACCACTAATACTCATGGTTCTCTCCTGCAAGAGTTGCGGGACAATCCTAAATCACTTCAGAATAGAAACATTTTTTTGGCAATTTATACTGATTCAATGTCAGCAGAGGCAAGACAGACGTTGAAACAAATACAGAAGCAGAAAAAGTTTGGAGTCAATGTCGATGCCTATGAAAACTGGGCTGATTTACCAGAAAACTCATATTTTATAGACCTTTATATAGGACCAAGGGGGGGGTCAAGTACATAGGATTATTTAAGTCACCTGAGAAGAAAATCCTTATCACCTTTAAAGATGAAGACGGGGAAAAAGAGACTTTATATTTGTGCCATAAACAAGGTAATTGTTTTGATTATGTCATGAGCGAAGAAGACCAAAATTTGTTAAAGATTAAAGCAGTGGAGTTATTAGAGTCTGACAAAGGTTTTGGCGATTCGGAGGCTAAATTTATACCTCTCATGGATGTCCGTGACATCTTATTTGCAAGGTGCACGCCTTTTCAGGGCTAACAAAGGAACTGTAGCCAAGTTGGGTCTGTCAATTTTCCTTTTTGAGTAGATTGTTGGTGTTACCTTAAAGGCTCTGGCTTCCGCGAACCGAACCCAAGATCACGGTTTCAGCAATACGGCTTCGATCCCTAACGCCAGAACCTTTACCAACCACTCTGTGCAACATCCGTTTGTTTTCCCGTCAGACATCAAGCGGGAGCCCCACCCGACTTCCGCAAGAAAACCTCAAAGCGCCTCAAACATCCCTTATTAATAAAAAAATGAACACCGGAGCCATTGTCGACATGTTCACTGAGGGCAAGCATCCAGGATTATGGCCTGCTCCATATCGATATTAGTTATTGGAAACCTTCTCACCATCTCTTTTAATTCATCTCTCGTAACTATATCAACAACATTGTACCCCGCTTGGATGCAAGCATACTCGTTGAAATACTGGTTAGTTACGGCTATTTTCTTAAACTGGATCCCAGGGTGGATCTGCGAATAAGCCGCCTCGCCAGCGACCACCTCCTTTATGGCATGCCAGTCCAGACGTTGACCTTCGATTGACGTGGATTTGCACTGGATCAAAATGCCCTCTCCTCCCTTGATGCCCACGACATCAACGCCCCCGTCTCCTGACTGCCGGGTGCGGTACGTTACGTATCCTTGTTTACTCCACAACAGCGCACAGTAAATTTCAAATGCGCCGGGTTGCAGATGGATTACATCGTCCAAAGAAAGAGGCTTAACCGGGAACGCAGAACTGCCATCAACGTCTTGGAGATCACTGAACTCATTCATCCCCACTTCTGGAGTGCCGTTCAGCATGTCAGAAGACAATTTGCGCTTCCACTCTAGAAGGCTATCAAGCTTGGCGTCAAATGTCGTGAAGGCATCATCATAGATGACGGGGTAGTAGACAAATACTCGCTTGGTCTGCCCAATCCGATACGCCCTGTCCGTGGCCTGGTCCTCTTTGGACGGATTCCACATTCTTGTGTAATGGATCACATGATTTGCCGCCTGGATGTTGACGCCGAAACCGACTGCAAGAGGTGACAGGATGATGACCCCAAAACCTGGGCGCTGCTGAAACGCCTTAATCACCTTCTGACGACTCTTGGTGCTATTGCCAGCGGCAATTGTCTCGCCATTGACGATATCCGGGATGTACTGCAACTGATCAGTAATATGACGTTTCAGCGACCGCTGGAGGTCCCTAAGTTCCGTGAATACAATTGCTTTCTCACCCTGATCTTTGATGCGCTTCAAGGTATCTATGAGCCAAGATAGCTTTGGCGAGTTGGTTGCAGCAGTGACGAACAATTCGCCGTCAGTCCACTGTTGCCCCATAGGCCGAGGGTCGGAGCAGATTTTTCGGATATGCAGCAGAAGCCCCAGATGGTACTTGGGCTTGCGCCCATCTTTCTGCGCCGCACTCGCTGCACGGAAGTGGGCGACAGCCTGGCTGTAAAGTTGTTTTTGCAGAGGTGACATCCGGATATGTTTACAGTCTTCCACGATGTGTTTTTCCGGCAGGTCCCTGGCAACATCCTTTTTCTCTCTCCGAAGGATTTGCGGAGCAATGAGTTCTCGCAATTCTTCCACTTTTTTCTGCTCTTCCTCCGATTCTGCTTCAATTGGCTTCCGGTATTCTCTGCCGAAATCGTTGAGGGCACCCAACAGCCCAGGCTGGATGTAGTCGAAAAGGCACCACAGGTCGGCCAATGTATTCTCAACGGGAGTGCCGGTGCAGGCAATTTTGAATCGGACGTTCATCTTCTTTGCAGCCCGTGTCACCATGGCGTTAGGGTTCTTGATCTTCTGGGCCTCGTCACAAACCATGATTGACCATCTCTGGGCAGCAAGGGAGAATTCCAGATCGCGCAGGGTCTCGTAGGTTGTCAGGACAAGCCGGGCATCGCCTAGCCAGTTCTTGATCAGCAGGCGGGAAATGCCGTTGGTAAGCAACTCGCTGTCCAGTGTATGTTTGGGCGCCCTTTTCGCTGCTAGGCTATCGCCATAGAGAGTCAACAGGGGGAATGTGCCTGGCTGGAAGAATTTGTCGATTTCCTCCACCCAGTTTTCCAGCAACGAGACAGGGGCCACGACCAATACCGGGTCGAGATTCGGGTCTTCCTCGAGACAGTGTCCGATAAACGCCAAGAGTTGCAGGGTCTTACCCAGTCCCATGTCGTCAGCCAGACAAGCGCCGCGGCATTTGGCGGGTGACGCAGCCCAGTGGTGTTGTAACCAAGCGATACCGACTTCCTGGTGTTCTTTTAGCACTGTGGATGGGAGTAGGTTGGAGCACAGCACCGGAGCCGTACCTTTGGTGAACACTTCTATCGAGCCGGGTTCGACGTGCGTGAGAGCTTCAATGTTCGGCTTGATGATCAGGCTTTTCTTTGACTTTGGCTGCGAGCCATCCCGGTCCAGCTTCGGGAATTTGCCTTTTTCCAGGTCGGAATTGACATTGTTGAAGGCGGAAAGGATGTTCTCGGCTTCATCAGTCGAGATGTCCTGCGGCAAACCCGGAAAGGAAAAGGAGCTTTTCCCATCAGCTTTGGCCTTGTTCAATTCTTGTCTGAAGCGTTCCTGAGCTTCATCATCGAGGACTACCGAAACCGGCTCTGCCTGTCCCGGCGGTACAAAATTGATGACTTTTTCGGTGGTCTCAGGGAGCCACGGGTCCCCAGATGATTTGCGGGCTATATAAGGCGAGTAGTAAGGCTTTTCGACATCGATACACTCAATCCGATCGGAATACTGTGAGAGGTCATATATGTCTGTAAGAGTAATCTGGGATGATAACGTCATGCCGCGCAAGGCATTCAAGAGGAGGTTCAATTGATCTTGGGCATCTCCAAGCAGTTCTAGGTCATACCCCTGCCAGAACATCACTGGGGCCTCACGGGCCAGGCAAGCAGCCAGCTTTTGACAGAAATTTTCCAATTCCTCTTGCCCTGAGAATACATATGTCCGGCTGTGAATCTCCCCACGGATAGACTCCTCGATTTTCAAGGAAACGTCTGTGGGATATTGCTGGGATGACAATTGGACATGGGCCGTAAACCGAGAGTAATAAAGCCCAGCATCCTCACGGGCCTTCTCGAACTGCTCTTGACTGACCACGGTGGCTGCCTCAGGCCCAAGAACCCCGAATGGGTTGCGTATGAAGGCTTCAGCCCTGTCACCAGAAACCCGGCGCCCGGGGAACCGCTTCACCTCATGGAGGACTTTTTTCACTTCCGGCGTGATAATGACGTGCGTCAGATTTTCACCATCGGCGATTTGGTAAAGGTCGTCTACACAGGTCTTGCGGTCGAAGGCATCCAGCCAACCCGGTGGAGAACCAGAAAAGCCGGGGATTACTTCCACCGTCTTGTGTCCCTCAAAATCCGCCTTGCGAAGGCTGAACTCTATCATCATCGGGGTTACGACGATGGTGTGTTGCAGAAAGTTAGCAAGATTGGCACGGGATTTCAAAGCATGCGCCCTGATCCGGGACCATCCCTGCATATTGCCCTCGTAATTCCTGCTTTCCGGTGGCCGATTGTAGAACGTTCTAATCTCTTCCAGCAACTCCCAGGAGCTGCGTTCCAACAGGAATTGCTCCCCGCCGAGTGTTATGACCGCCCCACTTAGGCTTAACTGTGCCGGTGACGGGCACCCATCAGACTTGAGCCATCCAGAGATGGTAATGGCAAATTCGCGGTCAGCCAGGCTATGGATGCTGGTGAGCACCGGCCTCAAGGGAACAACAGGTGGCAAAGCGAGCAACGGGATACTGCCCTCATATGACTCTGTGAACATAAGGTCGTAGACCCGGTCCCAAGGCAGCACCACTTGTTGGCCGACGCAGTGCGCATAACCTTCTTCGACCAGTTGGGCCAGCAATTCGACCAGCTCCCGCTGGGGTCCAAAGTCGCCGTCGGCGGCCAGCCACCCCGCATGCGACGCAAGTTCCGGTGACAACATTTGATCTTCTGAACTTGTCGGTTGTGGCAAACAGGCCACACCCTTTGAATCCCAGGTGACAGCTAGGCATCGTCGGGCAACAGGTGTCTGAACAGGTGCTAGAGGTTCTTCCTGCCCCTTCTTGTTAGGAGAAAACCATTTCATTCCTTCCTCCACCAACCCCGGTTCTCGTGGTATTTGAAACCCCACCGGGTCATCTGCTCACTGAAGGACGGGATTTGTTTCATTGCCGAGCCAACCCATTCAACCCAAAGGGCACCACCTGCAGCCCTGTCGTCTCTGACCCCGCAACCGAAAGGTTCGACGTATTTCATCAACTCCCTAAGTGATGGCCAAGGGAGACTTGTCGAAGCGTTAATAGAGGCAGGACGCGGAGGCTGGCCCCCAGCCCGCCCATGTGCGGTAGTGGTTGAAGTAGGCCGGCTTAGGTACGGTCGTAATTCCCGGTCGAAGTTTTCTTCCCACGTCCCGTAACTCGTGTCCACGTGGTTGAGGTGGTGCAGACAACGAAGAGACTTGAGTTGACTTCGATCACAACTCAGGTACCTGCTTTCAAGCGAAAACGGCAAATCGTCGGCCCTGAAAATATAGGAGGCATTCCCTTTTTCCCCAAACTCCACAATGACGATGTTGTTGATCATCATGATAAAGGCGTTATTGTATCTTGTCGTGCGGTCCAGGTGGATGATACGCGACCTTGCCAGTTCCCTGAGCTTTCGGAACGGAGGCCTGGGGTTTTCCCTAGCATCTTTACCTAAAACCAGCCACAGGTCGCTGATTTGGTCCGCATAGCGCAGCCAGTGGTTCAGGCGACGCTGGTCGGTGCCCCCCTCTTCAGACAACAGGGCGAAGAAGTCATGGATGAATTGTCGTTTGAGCCACCCGTCAACCATCTTGCGCGTCGGCTCATGGCCGACCACCACATTCCACTGCGGTCGGTGTAGCCAAGGGTTGCCTATCCTTTTAATGGCGGCATCCCGCAAGGGACGGTGCTCATCTTTGACTACACATTCTTGATACCTGATGAGCAGATTGGCCAGACACCTAAGAATAATACGTTCCGACAACCTAACTGTGTTACCGGTAATCAATGCTAAGAGCGGATCGAGGGCCACCTTAAACTGGTTGTCAGGGTAGCTGCACGTACCTTCGATGCGAGACAGTATTGCTTCTTCCCTTATCCAGGACTCCGCCATGATCCCTAGGCCGTCACACACTTCCTCGAATTCTCTTGTGTTACCGGCGGCCAAGTCACGAGAAAACCTTTCGCATGGCGCAGGGGTCAGGAATTGCCTGTTCTCAAAGAGCATTTTAAGCCAGACCGGTTGGTGGTTCATCTGATGGAAAAAGTGCATTTCCTTGGACAGGAATTCCCGCAAGTAAGTCCAGCCGGCGGGCTCATTGTCCGTATGCTGATGGTTAAGATAGCACGCCAGAAGCCCTTGGTAACATTTCAGGTACTTGCTGATCCTGCTCTTATGCTTTTGAACCAGAGCGAACAGTTGGCCAAGTTGGGGGGGCTCATCCAACAGACACTTCTGTTGGGGCCGGATCACGATTTCCAGACTGAGGCAGAGGTACCGGAGTTCCGCAAATGAGTCGACAGTGCCGGTAGCCCAGAAGCGTCGTACGATCTGCTCCGGCGGCACCGGCGGTTGTGGGGGTACAGGGTTGTCAAAATTGCGCCGCACCATATCCAGAGCATTAGCCATGTTGGGGCAGGCAAGCATTTCTGGAGCAATCCAGCAATTCATTGCCTTGGATAATTGTTGTCGCAATCGCTCTATCATTTCTCAGTCCAGTGGACACATCTGGTTCTCATCCAATCTAAATTCCGGAGATTTGGGGTGCTTCTCGTTTAGTTCGAGGAACTCCAACTTGATCTCGACCCGACGGCTCTCCTCATAAGTCTCCTTGAGGGAATTGAACGAATAACCACCTACAAGGAAAATTTTGCTGATCAGCTTTTTGTCTTCCATGGATAGCGGGGCATCTTCAGGGAGAGCACTGGCCAGTAGAGTACACAACACCCGCTGGGACCTTTTAAGGCTGAGGTTCAGGTTGTGAAGGTATGTACCTCGACGATCTGCAAATCCTTCAACAACGACCTGACGCAGCCACTTCTCGCCGAGGGGGTCGCGGGCAACATTTAAAACAGAAGGTATGAAAACCCTGAGCGTCCGTGCTTGGTCACGGGACAGCAAGTGGCTATTGGAGTCGAACCGTACCAGTTCTCCAAAATCAATGGTATTTCCGTTGATCGAAACCCCAGGGAACTCTTTGGTAGACTTACGTATTTTATCTAAGAGCTGCTGGATCTCCTTTTCACGCTGAGCCTTTGCCTGTTCTGTAACAGACGCCTCATTGGTCACTGCAAGGAGGGCCACCGTTAACGAAACAAGGAACAGAACCATAAGCGCTGTCATCATGTCAGAATAGGATATCCAGAAAGGCTTTTCGCCTTCCTCACGTTCAGATTTGCGGGGAGACATCTTAATCCTGAACATAGCTTATTCCTGTACCGGCAGGCTTTCCAGCGTATCACCCAAATTTTTGATCGCCCCATTCAGCAATAGGACCGACTGGGATAGTTGATGATGGAAATCGTTATGCCCTTTTTCAAGTGATCTCTGGAGCTTGTCAGCGAACTCTTCATGCACATCTCCCAGCACCCTGGTCACGCTCTCAAGATATGCTTCCGCCTGTCCCTGAGCCGCAGCAAGATGACGCGCCCCCTCCTTGAGCTCGTTGACGAGCTCGGTGGTCAAGCCTGCCTCGCGGCGGGCGTTGTCAATGATTTTCGACAAATCGTTGGTGATGCGTGAAAATTGCTCGCGACTGCGGTCTGTATCCTGTAGAACCGCCTTTATGTTCGCAGTTGTTCCTGTCAGCGTCATGGCAGAATTATTGATAGCATTTGTAGCTTTTTCAGTGGCCTTGAGGGTATCTTTGATACCATCTCCAGCCTTGCTGAATTCGCTGGTAGCTACATACAGGGTTTCCGCCCCGGCCATGAACTTGTCGATGGTTGTCTTTGTGGCAGATGTCAGGGACACAACCGAATCTTTCATTGTAGTACTGGATACCCGGACTTCCTCAATCAGCCCTTTTACCAGATCAGCCACTTCTTTGACTGTGGCGGTAGTGGTGGCCACAAAGGCTTCCTGTCGTGCATTTTCCGCCTCAGAACCTTGCTGGACCTGTTGTTCCAGTGTCCCGAGAAGACTCACTGTCTTGGCGTCGATGTCGGCTAAGGCATCTTGCATTCTCCGAGTAGTGGACGACTGTGTTTCCTTCAATACCTCCTGCATCCTGACAAAGAATTCATCCATCCGGGCAGTCATAGCCTCTTGCCGAGCCTGACCTTCTGCCGATCCTTGCTGGACCTGCTCCTTCAGGTTGTCAACCACGGCATTGACATTTTCCCCGAGGAGTCCGAGCACCTCCTGTATTTTTTTAGTAGACTCCGTCTGGGATTCATCAGCCAGGGAACGCATGGTTGCTATGAAGTCGCCCAGCCGGGCGTTCATCACTTCTTGGTGTCGCTCCATTTTGTTTATTGCTTCGGCAAGTTTCTCGGCCATAGCGTTGGCCGCACCCTCCCCTGCCGACTGAAGGTTGTTGGCTACAGCATCAAAGCGCCCAGTCGTTGACTCTATCAGGGTTGCCGTTTTGACAAGCAACTCACTGACCCCTGTCAACTGACCGCCGAAGAAGCTTTCCATCCTAGAACTAAAATTCGCAAGCACATCGGTCAGGAGGGTGTTGATGGCGTCGCCTTGGCTGGCGCCTACATGCTCCACAGCCCGCGAAATTCTCGCCATAGGTTCAGACATGTTTTCGGTAAAACTCCGGGATATAGTGTTTGACATTTCCAAGCTGTGGCGGGCTGAGGCTTCAACCTGCTTGGCAGTCACTTCGTTGAGGATTTGCTTAAGTTCTGTTACAAGGGAATCCTTGATCTGCAGGGCCTGAGTGGCTGATGTCTCGGCCGCAGAGACGAGGCGGGCTAGATACTCTTCACCAGCACCTGCATTGAAAAGGCTGTCGATTAACTGGCAAAGTTCTTCGACCTGTTTATAACTGGAGGAGACGATCCGCTTTTCAAAGTAGGTGAAGAGCATGGCAAGAAAGATTGCGAATGCAGAGACGCAAAACGCGTCGCCAACACTGCCGATCAGTCCTTGTAGACCAGCTCTGACAACTTCAGGATTGCTGGATATAGCAAAATTCTTGAGGCCTAAGATAAGGCCGGTAAAAGTTCCTATAATGCCAATACCGGTGCAGATGCCGGGTAGGTTTTTGAAATATTCGGTTTGAAGGGGTGAATCTACCAGGGCCTGCTCCGTAAAGAACGCTTCAGCCATTGCAGTTGACCGATACTGACTGACACGGGTAAAACCGTTTGCATCCGTTATGTATTGCGGGTGAAGCGTTTCACAATATTCTGCCCAAAGGTGCTTCAACGCATCACTAACCATGGCGGAATTTCCAATCTCGTCAAGGTCTACAAAAGCCTCCTTACGGCTGATTTTCAGTTTACGCAGGGAATCAATTGCTTTGCCAAGTTCGGCCTTTGCATCTTTTGCCGGCTTAAAGAATTTGCGTATCGACTCATATATCAAGTAGACAAGGATACCTACACAGACACCCAAGATAAAGAATTTCAAAATACCAAGAATCGCCATAATACGTCTCCAGGCCTACGAAAGTTATGAGTTTTTTCTTGCATCTACCTGACTCTAAATAACATCAAACGTATTTCGGACCTTCCTGTCTCAGGTCTTTCCGATAATGAGGACCTTCATCTCATCCCCCTCCTAACAAGCTGTATGTTAAACTAGTAGAATTTCACATACCCCGCAGGGGAAAACAGCACTAAAGAAAAAACCCCTATCCTCGGGCCGAAGATAGGGGTACCTGAAAAAATTTATTTCTTCGGTAGCCCGGCTGTCCTTTATCAAGGACCCATAGGTTTTGCGTCACTGGGTTACCCCAGTTTTACTATTATCGGAAAATATGTAGTTCTATTCGAACGGCATTCTACTTTAATGAGATGCGATGTCAAGAATTCTAATTTTAGCCACAATAAACGAAAAACGGCGGCCCGAAGGCCGCCCTATCCTGTACGAAGTGGACAATCACTCCGCCAGAAGAGACCTCAGCAGTTTCCCGCTCGCTTTAAAGGCTCGATGTCATCGACCACCTTGCATCCTTCGATGCAATAAAAGGCCTTCTCGAAATCCTCCCAACTGAGCGTGAAATCCCTGCTGTTTTTGTGTAGTTTGACCGCCATGGCTCTCTCCTTCTTTGAATTTGATTTGAAGCCCGGAGGGCTCCCCGCAACCCCAGTCTGGTGACTGAAGCTCCGGGGAGCCCTCTGGGCAGCGAGAGAGCTGGCAGCAGGGGAAGAAAGGCGCAAGCGCCCTACTTCCCCTGTCATTTATATGTAACGCTACCCGTAACGCAAGGTAACGTTACTTGTTATTGAAGGAGCGCCAGAACGGCTTCACGGAATGAAAGACCGTCCCGCTCCATAAGAAGCGAGATGGTATCCCATCCCTTCCGGCCGTCCTTGGGTTTGCAACCGCCGAAACAGATCAGAAAATTGTTTCGGACGGATGCAGACGGGTCCTTGTCCTTGTGGAACGGACAGTGAACTACACCCCCCTTACTTGATTGTCCAAGTAACTGAGTTATGGGAACCGCCTTCGCCTGGGCAATCATCTCTGGGGTGACGGCGCCGGCCTTGACCGTTACCTTCACCTTTCCGTTGATGAAATCCAGCAGCGCTTGGGCCTCCCTTTCGAGAGGCTCGAGATCTGACATGGCGATAGCCAACGAGACTTCGTGCTTCGTTCGTACTCGTGGTGTAAAAGCCTTGGCAACTCTCTTTTTGGCGGTGGTCACCTCTTTCCTCAGTTTTCGTATCTGCGGCATGAGGTACTGGAGTCGCATGGACACCGCTTTACGCGGATGGACGCCCATGTCCTCTGCCGCCCGTAGAAGCGTATAAAGACTCATGGTGTCCTCCTATAACCTCCCCTCTTCCGTGAAAGAGGTGTAGCTGTTTCCGATGATGATATGGTCCAGCAGCTTGATTCCGAGGATGTCGCTCGCTTCCTTCAGCCTGTGAGTTACTTCGATATCCTCTCTGCTTGGCGCCGGGTCTCCTGATGGATGGTTGTGTACCAGGATGATAGCCGCAGCGGATGACATTACCGCTGTTTTCAGCACTTCACGCGGATGTACCAAGCTCTGATTCAGGTTTCCGACCGAGACTCTATCGATGCATATGATCCGGTTTTTCCCGTTCAGATGCAGGCAGATAAAGTGCTCTTTCGTCTCATAGCGAAGTTCCTCAAAAATCTCGAACACTTGTTGTGGAGAGGTGAATCGTGTCTCGACAAGGTATTCAGGAGCATCTTCGCGCACAACCTGGCGTTCGTAAACGGCCTTGATGACCTGGAGCCTGATTGTCTTTCTTGGCTCCGGAACTTCCTCTGGCCCAAAGAGCGTATGTATGATCTTCATGCCGCCCTCCTTCCGCTATCCGTCAGGTGGGCGACGATTGCCGTTGTGGTTGCGTTTCTGTTATCGATCCACCAGCTCGCCCGTGTTTCGTGCTGACAAGATGCGGCGGCATGCCTGTACCTGTCCGTTCTCGACAGCATATTGTAAATGTGCTGCCGGATTGCGGTCGCCCAGTTGACCTGCTTGGCTGTCCCGGATAAGACCGGAAGGTTCGTGGCTTTTGCTTCTTCCGCCATCTTCAACGACTTTTTCAACGACATTTCTTTGCAGGCATCGCACTCGACTTTTCTCAGGTTAGATGCCCAGGAATCAGCTTCCTGGCGGCACCGGGCATGAAACGTATGGTTCTGGCTGTGACCGCATCGATGGGTCACAGACCGACGGTATTCGTATTTTGCGCTCATCTGTCGTCTCCTTTGCCGGGAGAGGACAGATCGCTCCCGTCGGGAGTTGTCTGTCTCTCCCGACTGGGTTGTTGTTGGATTGTTCTAGGCAAATAATTTCGCCACGAGGTGGATTCCAACCATAAAGCAAGCCGAACCGACTATGAAGAGGAGCCTTCTGTCTTGCTCCCTTCTCACTTCCTTCATGAAAGCCTTGCAGGATTTCTGATAGTCCAGAAACTTCTGATCGAAGGTTTCGGCCCTGGTCTTTCCTTTCTGGCTGACGGGAGCATCCATCTCCCGATCGTACAAGTAGTCCTTCCGGGCAACTCGAAGATTCCCTTCGAAGTCAATTCTCTTCCTCTCGCAGAAGTGCATCATGTCAACGAGCAAGTTCGTGAAATCGTCTTCGTCGTCTTCGAAATCCCGGCCTCCGAGAACCTGGCAGTATGCCTGCATCAACGTGTCGATCCTGTCGGCACGATCCTCGTTGGTGGGTACCTTTGCCATGCGAATGATTTTTGCGCCCATCTGTCGCCTCCGTTGTCGACAAGCGAACAGAGAACTCCCGCCGGGAGTATGCTGTCCGCTCCCGACTGGGTAATTGGTAGTGTTTTGTTACTTGCAGAAGTTGACAACGATATTCACCGCAAGGTTTGCGGCGACCACAACGAAGGCAAGAACCGAAATGATATTCAGGGCTCTTTTAATGCCTCGTTGTCCCGCTGCGACCTCGAGGTTCGTTCGCCACTGGACGAACTCCCCCTGCGTCATCGCGGGAACTCTGCGGAAATAGTGCTCGCAGGGACCTGCGATTTCCTTTTCGGCTCCGGCAGGAATTTTCAACGACTCGCCGGGCTTCTGCATATCGTCGTAGTAGAGGCAGTAGCCGGCGTTGCCAACTGATGTTTCCTGCGGGACGAAGAAGCCGCAGATTCGACAGCTTTTGTCTGATTGCTGATATGCCATTGGGAGTCTCCTTTCCGGGAAACAGCCCCCCCCACGGGGATCTGTCTCCCCGTTGTGGGTTAAATGGTCGGCTAGAGATGTGTGTCCAAACCCGTCAGGCTCGTGAATACACTTTGAAGGGCATCGGCATAGACGAAATCCACTTTCTCCAGGATTTCGCATGCTACCGGGCCGAGTCTCATGGCTTCCACGATGTACGTGTCAGTCCAGTCGAGGGTTATCTTGACCTTGTTGATGCCGTTCTTTGCGAGTCCTCTCGGCAGCCTGAACATGAGATAGTCCGTGCCACCAATAAAATCCCTGGCGCCGGTCATGGCGATGAAGCGCCGACCGCCGAGCTGAGCAAGAATGGTCTTGGAGATAGTAAGATCAGGGTCGGGAGCCATCTTGCCTGGACAGCGAACGCAATCGTATTCTTCTTGAGCGTCCTGGTCACGTTCGCACCGCTTGTCGCAGTTGATAACGCCTCCTCTATTGTCAGTACCCATTGAATACCTCCCTCCATCCGGTCGACCAGTATTCCTGGTTGCAGCACCAGATGGGATCTTCACGGAATATGTCGATGGTTTGAACCTTCTGGCAGATGGGACACGGCGGAGTCAGTGTCTCTCTCCGCTTGGCCTCCTTGTTCAGCTCGAACAACCTGCCGTCGAGAGTCTTTATCAGATTCGCCAGATCCCCGGACTTCAGGTGATCGACACAGCCTTGCGAGCCGCATTCCTCACATTCCGGGCAAGTGCAATCATCCGGCATATTGCCGCAGATGGCACAGGGGTATTCAGGTTCATCAGGAGGGCCGCTGCAACCCGGGGGATAGCTCCAGCCAAACTTCGACATGGTTCACCCCCTTTCCAGCTGCGAGATAACCGCAGCGATGTCGATCTCTGCCTTGGTCACCGCGAACCCGGTTGCGTACGCTTCTTCCGGCGGTCTGTCTTCACCCTGGGGAACCTTGATAATTCCCTCCTCGTCCCCGTCGGTGTCGTAATCGATGACTACGATATCCATGGGGGAAAGGCGTTCAGGGTTGTCGCTGACGATGCAGCGAACCAGACCACCGTCGAGTACCACCGCAACTTTCGGTGGTTCGGCGTCAATGCAGTCTCTCACCTCCGGGATGAACTCCGAGAGGAAATCGACTGCGTCGCAGCCGTCTATCGGGTCGTTGTAAAACTCGCTGGCCGGATCGGCCTGCGGAAATGACTCGACGAGATGCTGCAACAGTTTTGTAGGTGTCGCTGAGGTTGTCGGGGGGTCGTCCGTATGAGGGGCGATATCCCCGGTCTCAGCTTCCGATAGTCTCTCTTCCAACCATATTGACGTGCCATAGAACTGCACGTCATCGGCGGTAATGAATACAGCGCTACCGCCGAATCCATCCGGCCGCATCTTGCTGCAGCCATACGAAGTTTCTTTGTAAATCCAGGGAAGCTCCCCGTTGGAGCGCCGGATGATCTCCTGGAACCTGGTGAAAAGGTCGTTTTCGTCCAGGTCACGTTCCGAGCCGTCCTCGTTTTCCATGACGGCGCTCGTACACCAGTCCTCTGCGAAGAGATAGAGCATGTCTTCGCCGTCGGGTTCGGTGTCGATGTTGAACGCAGTGAGGAAATTCAGGTCGCCTTCCGTGAGGAGATGCTTTGGAATCGATGGTTGGAATACTGATTGGGAAAAATAGTCTGCCATGCTCTGTCTCCTTTGCTGGCGGTTTAAGGGGAGACAGAACAACCCCCAGGGGGATATGTTCTTCCCCCCCCTGATGGTGGTGGCGGTTTGTTATGCGTTGATGGATTTCCATTCCTTCTGGAGCACCATCTCTATATGCTCTCGTTGTTGATAGTTCCCGCACCAGATGCAGGTCCTCACGTCGCCATCTTCAAGCCAACGTGCAACGTCGAGATAGAGGTAGTGTTCGGGGTCAATAAAACATTTACCGTGCTCGATATACTTGTCCCACCAGTCCAGAATTTCCCTGAACTGCATGGCGGGAGGATATGCCCACGAACCGGCGTTAACGCCATTACAGAGAATGTCGGTGAGCCTGCATCCATGGAGCCATCCGTCATCAAGCCGATGGAATCCAACATACAGCCTTGACGCCAATGTCTTGGTATCATCATAGTGGTGTCCGTCCTTCTCGCTGAAAGCTACGAACAGTGGGCGATCTCGGTATTTGCGAACCCATTTCCACAAGTTTTCGCTATACTGGTCCGCCTTTCCCGCCGATTTGATAAGCGGCAGCAATTCCTGTCCGAACACAACTCCTTCAATACTCTTGACTGTCATGCTGCCTCCTTTCTCAGCGGAACAGCTATCATTATCGGTTTCCTGACCAACACGGAATCCTCAACAGCCTCGTGCTTTTCACAGAAGGCGATGAAGGCCCGTATGGCCTTGTCTGCGGTTTTGTCGAAGTCCCATAAAACGTCTACGAGACGTTTCAGTGAACTGGTATCCCAGTCCGCATAGTCCCCGGGACAGCTCTCGCCGACTGTCTCCGTGTCCAGATAGGACGAGTAGACAGTGTGCGAGTAATTGACCCGTGGATTGCCGCAGACTCCGCATTTGTTGGTGGTGGAGTAGACATCCCCGAGTTTGCGTTCTTCGCGGATAATCTCCAGAGTGAGATCCTCGTCAAGGCCAATTGCCTTCACTTCGGGTTGCTCCAGATAGACATCGTCCCGCCAGTGGCGGTGAGACCGGAAATAGGCCCGGAGTTTTTCTTCCGGAGTTTCCGGCTGCTCGCCCCAGGACGGTACATTCTTGTAGTTCCGCTGGCCACAGGCCGGGCAATACGACTTATAGCCCGTATCCTTTTTGCCGCCGGAGTACAGGACGAGGTAGCCACCTGAACTCCCGTTCCTGCCAATCTGCCAGGCGTAGTCGTGGCGAATGGCGAACCCGTCGATAATCCGATCGAATTCTTCAAATGCCTCGTTCACGTTCAGCAGGTCGAAGGCACGGAGGCGGGTTTCCTGGTCGGGGAATGCCAGGCTGGTGATCTTGATGTTTCTGGAAAACGATGTCCCGCGGTTCCACGAGCTCATCGTGTCATAGCGGGAGTGGTTCCCCAGGTACGCGATCATCCCTTTTCTTGTGCGTGGTTTTTTCACCGTCAGTCTCCTTTCGAATTGCGGGGAGACAAGACCCCCGTCGGGGAGTATGTCCCCCCGGTTGGGGTTGGCAATTCGGAGAGTGCTATTCCTCCGGCCAGCGATGCTTCTTGTCGAAGTCATCGTAGATGCTGCCGGGTGGCACTTCTTCATTGTGCGTGAATACGACCTGCCACTGCCCGTTGTTATGCCCTGCGCCTCTCACATCACCACCGAAATAGCAGGTGATCAAAGTCGCAAGCTCCGTCAGAAACGACTCATATGTTTCTGCGTCGTCAATCAGGCAGGTTTCGTCTGTCGCCCTGGTAATAATCGTCGCAAGATCCTTATCAGTCAGGGTCTTAGATGGTATTGTCATTTGAGTCCTCTCTTCTTTTCTCGTTATGCGGCCCTTCGGTCTCCCGGCTGTGCCGCGGACCGTCGAACCAGCTCTTCTGCTGCCGCCAGTATTTCTCCCTTTATCCCGCTGAAATCTTCCCTGACGCCGTTGCAGTGACGAAGCAGAAATGGCAACTCGAACGCCACTCTATCGGCGGCAGACATTGCCTTTTCCTCCGTACCGAACACGCCCTGGACGTTGGGGGCGTTGGAAGTCCGGTTGCGAATGACCACAAACCGGGGTCCGCACTTGCTTGTGCGGTTTGGTCTGGCAGGCTGAACGTGGTAAACGCCTTTGGCCCACATTCCTTCCCTCACCTTTACCCATTCCAGCGGCCCGCTGCCCCACACGTCCTCGGAATTCATCCCGAAGGCGAGATAGCGACAAATCAGTTCCGCATAGAGATGGTCAAGGCTCAGGCCGAGCAGGGGATCATCTGCAAACCGGCCAGTCATGTTTCGCTCTCCGTTTAGTTCCAGGAGGCGCTTCATCTCGACCGGCTCGAGAGGTCTCATGGTATTGATTCGTTTCAGGGCGATGATCTTGCGGGCCAGTAACTCCGGAGAAGTCTTGTCCATGGACAGATCCAGGCCGAAATCTTTCCCGCTGTCGGCGTCCCTGATTTTCTTTTGTGTGTCGAGCAGTTGTTCGGTGGTTGTCGTCTGAACAAGCTTCTCCGCAATGGAGATGCTGCCCAGATACAGCATTCCGCACCACAATCCCAGTTCCCTTCGAACAAAGAGCCTGTCGTCAGGGGCCAGGATGTCCAGCGAATAGATCCAGGGAACTTTCCTCCCCGGGACTTTCTTCAGCAGGATTGTTCCGCCTCCCGGTGCCGGAGCCGTGGAAACTGTCCCATCGGGTTCCCTCCTCTTCGACCGTTGCCACTTCCATTCGAAAGTGGACAGGTCAACCGGGAGGAAATGGTCGATGGGTTCCATGGCGCCGGACAGGTAAGCGGCTTCGATGGTGTTCTGTTCTTCTGTGGTCAGCACTTCCCAGTGCGCCCCGATGTAGTCGGGTTGCAACAGGTCGTAGCCGGTCTTGAGGTTGCGGTAGCCGAACTTCGGCACGTTCTGAATTACCTGAAGGCGAAGCCATCCAGCGTCGGACTTCTTGTAAGCGTCCTGTCCGCTGACGAAGTATATGCCTTCGGGTGATGTTGGCGCCGGCAGGTTGGCGAGGTAGTCCATGAACGAAAGTTGTCCCTTCATGCCCTCTCCCCCTTACCGTAATGGTCTGAGTTCGCCGTCTTTATCCGTCCACCAACCGTGACCTTCTATCTTGGCCGCAGGGTTCATGGTGGCTGTATTGATGACGAACATGTGGTGTGGGTTGACCTTGTTGCGGATGAGAGCGTACTCCGTGCCACGCGGACTGTAGATACAGTACGCATAACCGAGCAGCCTGGGTTCGTCCGCTTTGAGGATCCGGTATTTCGACAGGTCGACGCTCATGACGTGGTCCCCTCCTTTCCGCAATCGGCCGGATTGATGCTGAAACCAGCCCGAATAAGGTCTGTGAGGGGTACCGAGTCCGTTTCGAACCGTATGTCGGTGTGCTTTAGGATACCGGACCAGAAAAAGTCGGAATCCGTAACGTTGAGCGTTACGCACTCGACGCGGCACTCGCAGGGATCCTCAGGCTCCTTGTAGGCGTTCTCGTCTTCGCTTTCGTGGTCACGAACGAAGTAGTCCGGCGTATAGTCGAACATAGACACTTTGTATACGCCAAGTTGCCTGACCGCTTCCGCGAGTTTGACAATTCGAGCGGCGAGTTCGTCGTCGATTTGGACGACGGCAACTTCCGGCCCGGTCGCATATTCGTTATAGATGGACACATCAAGAATCATCTCCGGCATGTCTGTCTCCTTCCTTTCTGCCCGACAGGAAAAGACATGCCCCAGAAGGGGTTATGTCTCCCCCGCCGGGTTGGATTATTCTTCGATGTTACTGTTGTTGTCGGGTTCAGTGAACAGCGCCCCGGTAGCCGCACCCATATGGATGGCGAAGCCGAGGGGATTCACGAACGATGCAAGTTGTGTGGTGTCCCGTACCGTCACCCACTGGGAATGGCTACAGCCAGCCAGCAAAGTGGCGAGGACAACGACAATGACGCGCGAGAACAGCCTCTTTTTCCACACAGGCTTGGCTTCTCCGTTTTTCTGGAGACAGCCGCGAGCGGATCTGAGGCAATTCGTGCAGGCGCCCTTGCATTTATTGAGGTTGAAAGTCCTTGAAGTTTGCATACATGCTCCTTTGTCGAGTTCCGACGCAGGACGCACGTATCCCCTTCCGGGCGACAAGTGCGTCCCCGGTCGGGGTTGTTGGTGATGGGTTGTGTTATGCGGCTTTCCGTGTCAGCAGGTCGGTCATGACACCAAACATTGCTTGCGGAAGCTCATCTAGGTCTTTGATGACTCGGTTGTTCTTCCAGTAGTTCTGGACCATATCAGTCTCGATCCCGATGGCGGCTATTTCGATGCCGTCCTGGTAGAGCCTGGCGGTTGCCGCACGGGTATCCGCTTCTATTCCACCCCATCCAAAAGGCTCGCCGTCCGTAACAAGCAGGACGACCTTTCGGAGTTCGGAGCGGGATAGAAGCGCTACTCGCGCATACCAGAGAGCCCACGGCGTGGGGGTCATGTAGCCCGTACTGACACCAAAATGCTCGGCATGGGGCTGCTGACCCCAGTTGCAGAGCACCTTGATGGGAGGCGGCTCTTGCGTTGCATCCTGCATCTCAAAGGCAACGGAATGAACCGCTACTCCGCCAATGCCGGACAGGGCATGGTGAAGAGAGAAAGCAGCGTTTCGCGCGACTTCGATTCTGCTTGTCGAAGCGTTTTTTTCATTCATGCTGCTGCTCCGGTCCAGAAGCACCACGACCGCGGTGTTGACTGCGATCGATTCGATCCGCTTCCGAAATATCCGGGGGTCTCCGGTCGCCATCCTGACGAGCCGGTTGACGGCAAGCTTCCTGCCGGATACGCCGAAGCGTTCCGGAAGGCGTTTCACCGCCTGCAGCAGGCCCATGAGCTTCGCCCGCATCCGTGAGGTGGTCGTTATGCACCTGAACTCGTCTACAAGTCCCGGTCCGTTCGGTTTTATCCGGTCGACCCGTGGCAGTTGCGGAATCGTGCTCCGCACTATCGGGGTGACCTGTGCTGAGAGTCTGTCCAGTTCGTCTATGGCCATTCGCTGCAGGTCGCCGAAGTCCCCTGCCCCCTCCTCAATCATCTTTTCGATAATCCGGGCGAGGTCGGGTTGTTTCCGGGAGCCGGCGGCGCTTGGTTTAGACGAAGATGGCGATGAATTGCTTGTCGTCCCACCTTGAGCCTGCCGTGCTTGACCAGCTGAATCCTGATCATTCCCGTCAAGCCCGTCGGTACCGGGACTCGAATTGCTTGAGGAGTCGTTGGAGGAATTATTCGAGGAGTTACCTGGCGAAGTGCCCTTGCCTGGTGCATCCTCCGTGTTCGGGTCGGACCCGGTACTCTGGCCGTCCTGGCCGTTGTCATCCCCGTTTTGCTGCTGGGATTGGCCGGCGTCTTCTCTGCTATCCTCCTGATTTTCCTCATTGCCGTTGTTGTCTCCACCATTGTCCTTGTTCTCTTCTGACTCGGTGGGCTGGTCATCCTGGTCATCTCCGGTCCCGTTTTCAGGGTTGTCGGAGCTGCTGTCGTCCTGGTCATCGCTCTCCCCTCCCCCGTTCTCCGAGTTCTCTTCGGACTCGTTACTCTGTTGCTGAGGAGAGGGTGCCGGCGGAGGTGGATTGGCCGCCGTATCCTCGAGGAGCTGCACGAGCTGCCGTGCCATGTCCTTTGAAGATTCGGTGCCTTTCTTTCCGGTCGGCATGGAGTGGAAGCCTTTCAGAATCCCTTCGGCAAGTGCGAGAAATGCGCCCCCGAAGTTTTCTTCGAGGATTTCCCGTGCCTTGTCCCGGGCAGGTTCCATTGCTTTCTGCCCAAGGAGTTCCAAACGGCCGTGTCCCATGGTGAGAGCAATGACAGCACTCGTAGCATCGGTCGGCATCATGTGACCCCGTGACGCGTAGAACGTAGTGACGGCGTCCAGATCATAGGCGGCGCCAGGGCGATCCAGAATGAAGTCGCGTTCTTCACGAACATCCTCGATCACGTTGACCAGGTTTCCAAAGAGTCCCAGGCCCGGCCCACCTTCCATTTCGGTATAGAGTTTGTGTCCGACTTCGTGCCAGGCGAGCCCCACCGCCACCAGGCGACCCTCGTGGGTCATCGGCATGGCGGCGATGTTCAACCGCTTGCCGTCCGGGGTGATGAAGCTTCCTTCCCCACCGACCGTTACTTCGAGGCCGGTGTCACGGGCAATGGTCTGGCAGAGGCCTGCCAGTTCGGTGTCTCGGATCATGGCAAAACCTCCTAGAAGTCGAATGCAATTGGTGTGATTGTCGTTGGCGGCATGGCGGGAGAGACTGCCGGGAAGAAATCAACTTCCTCCGGCTCTTCCTGTTCTGCTGCCGTGTCGGGCTCGATTTCCGGCGGGAGCGGAAGGCCGATGTTCGCCAGCCTCCTTCCCACCAGACCGGCCAGCATGTCGAGATTGGACCCGGTAATGGGGCCTTTCTTTGGCAGCTTGTCGATCACTTCGTTGATGGTGGTGATGGTTTCAGAGACAGTCTCGGGGTCGAGAAAAGAGAGACCTTGCAGCTTCTCCTTTATCGCCAGTATCGGTCGGAGGGCCTTGCGGTTCACCTCCCGACGGCCGACGAAAGTCGCTTCGAAAGCCTGTTTCGCAGCGACCCGTACCTCGTGGTACAGCTGCCCCATCATGCCGAGTGTTTCCTCCTGGAGCCCTTCGTTCTCCTCCATCCCTTTCGGTGTGTCCATTGCTACCGGGGCGAAGTTAAACGAAGTGCGCTCTGCGATGGTTGCTGACGACTCAACGGCTGCCCGGATTACCGGGGCCCATTCTGGCGGGTTCTCGGCAATCCAATCGGCCACTTTCTTGTCGTACTCCGACAGGAAAGCGATCTTTTCCGCGGCAAACCGTTCCTTGATGTCCTTCAGTTCTTCGATGAGGGAATCAACAGCATCTTTGGGAATCGCGTATCCGCCCAGGAACCGCACGCCTTTGGCGAGGCAGATCCGTTCCGCCTCACGTTTCAGGTTGGTGAAGGTACTGAGGGCGTCCGGAGAGATAATCCGCTTCGTGCCGAGGCTTGCGAGGGCCTGGGGTGGCAGCTTGTCCACCTCGATGCCATTTGCCGCAAGGTCTTCGGGACGAAGCTTCTTCTTTCCGGACCAGAGGGTAACGTTGAGCAGGATGATTACGACTTGACTGAGAATTTGCATCGTGAGTCTCCTTTGCTGGCTTTTTGAGGCCCACGAAGGAGACTATCCCCCATCCGGGGAATAAAGCCTCCCCGTGGGGTTGAGTGCAAAACAAAAGGTCAGAAGTCCCAAGCCAGAGCCAACGGCGAGGTGCCGAAGGATAGTGGGACGAACTGGGTGAAGGTTTCCAGATCCCCCAAGGCGACCATGCCGTTCGCCATGCGCCTCTCAACGACGTCCCGGGCGACGGCAACAGCGTCGTCGCGGGAGATGAAGAGAGTCTGCCAGGTCGGGTAAGTCATGTAGGTGAGGTGGCTCTGGTTAATGTAGTGTTCCAGGCGGAAGGCGTCCGCGAGGCTGAGAAAGCTGCCTCGCACGTTCTTGAGCACCAGCCTCTCCTTCGGTTTCTCCTGACTGCAGAGAATAATCTCGGAGTCGAACTTCTCGCTGTATGCGACTGGTTTGGCGGATGGTGGAAACGCAGGAAACGTAACCCTGGCCTCGCGAGTCCACAGATGCCGGGACGGATAGTATGTCCCGAGGGAAAAGTACCCCTTGTCTCTTTTCTCGTCGAATTTTTCCTGGAGCTTTGCTTCCGCGTTGTCTGTAGCGATGATTTTGGACTGGGCAAGCTGTCCGTTTTCCCCCCACATGGTAGTGAGGTTTTGAGGGGACAGCCAGGCGAGCCACCACTTGAACCCCCCGTTGGGGAGTGGAGCCTGCATCCAGTAAGCTTCCATAATGTCCGGCGAAAACAGAAACATCGGTCACCTCCTAAAAGTCCCACGAAAGGGCTTCGTCGGAGACGATGTCGATACCCTGCGCCGGCGACGGTTCGGGAGGTGCAGCGGGTTTCGGCTTCGCCGCGGTGAGCGGTGCTCTTTGCCGCGAGACCTCGTAATACCCCTTGCCCCTCTTCTCGTCTTCCTTGTCCAGAACGAACGACAATGCGGCAGTCTGGTTGCCGAACAGGTATTCTTTCGACTGGCCGGTTTTGCCGATTGGTCCCCACCTGACGATGGCCTTGCTACCGTACACTTCGGCTATCCAAAACTTTCCTCCGGTTGGGCCGGAAGTCAGGCATTCCAGGTGGACTCGAAAATCTGGTTGTGGTTGTGGCATGGCAAACCTCCTAGAGCACGGGGGCAGGCACGTTGAAGTGCGACTGCACGATCTTGTGCAGTGCGCTACGCACGTGCTTGTTGACGCCGTTGCCGAACGACTTGTCGAAGCTGTGATAAACCGGCTTCACGTCGGTACGGTTTCCCGAAATCTGGAGTTTGCCAGCCCAGCGGATCAGGTCTCTGACCGAGATAGGTCCCGGACAGTGTCCCTGTTCGTATGCAACACGGATGTCGGTGGCTGTCTTCACCATGGCATCGACTATCCGGTCATCCAGGGACTGATGGTATCTCTTGATGATGGCCGCCTCGACATCGGGAGCAGGGTAACCCATGCTCCACTTCTCGAAGCGATTCAGTGTCGCGAGATTGAATATGTTGGTTGCTGTGTAGATATCGCCCCCTTCGCCGTCGCCCCGGGTGTTGGCGGTGGCGGCCATGAGGACTCTGTTCGCTGGCATGAAGATAGTCCCGTCATCCAGGATGACCGGCTTTTTCTCCAGCATCCGATGGCAGCCCATCATGACTTCCGGCGGATAGGCGTCAACCTCGTCGAAGACGATGAAGAAGCCACGCTGGTAGGCCATGGGGAGCGCTCCGGGCGTGAAGACGGTGTTGCCGTTCTGGAGATGAATCTTTCCCAGAATGTCCTCCAGTTCGGTCCCTTTCTTCGCCGACACGATGACCGTCGGCAGGTTCAGGGCGGCTCCGAGCTGGACGAGCATCTCGGTCTTCCCGCAGCCGGTGGGGCCCGTAATCCAGAGCGGATCGGGTACCTGTGCGGCCAGCCACTCGATGATGTCCTTCACGAGTGTTGTCGCCCAGACGTAGTTCGGGTTTTTTTCCGGGACCAGCGGGTGGCCGGGAGCGAAACCCTGGAGTTGCATCTGTGAGGGAAGGTCGAAGGCTTCCTGGACGGTGATGCTTGCGGGGACGGGATCTTTCACCTGCAGCAGGTGAGTGATGGTTGTCGTTTTTTCCACTTTCTGTCTCCTTTGGATTGCGGGGGAGACAGAAATCCCCCTGGCGGGAGTTTTTGTCTCCCCCGGTGGGGTGGTGGAACGTCAGCGCGATTTATGCTGCTTTTTTGCTTTCCAACCGCCAGGCGCTGATAATGCGCGGGCGGCCGTCTTCGGCGAGTCTGGCAACGACTGCTATCCGTGCTTTCAGGAACTTAACCTCGAGAGGTTTTGTGTTCAGGAGGGGGATGGCAAGTTGGAGCAGACCCAGTGCCTCGACCGGGACTTCCCGTTCGAGCATCCTGTTTGCCGCGTGCAGCGATAACGATAGTGTCTTCCTCATTTCCGCACCTCCTTTGCGACGGCGGTAACTTTCTCCGCCGGCGGAGTGGAGGTGGTTGCGGAAACGATGGCACCAAACAGTATTGCCATGACAAGTAGAGCGATGACCGTCGAGAACAGTTCCTTCCTGTCGTCTTTGTGCGTAGTCGCTTCTTCTTGCGGAATGGCTTTCAGGTCTTTAGGGAGTCTGAGCAGCTTACCCATGGCACCCTCCCTTTGTAACTTTGAGGATTGTGCCAGTTCCCACCGTGCAGTTTTGGTGGGCTTCGGGATGTTCCTGCTTCAGCTTCTGGACGTCGATGACATCAACGGTTCTAGTTTCAACGCGAATATCATCATAATAACTCGTGTGTTCAGCACCGGTCAGGCAGATGATTTCACTTTTAAGAGTGATCAAACGCTCCTGGAGTGCCAAGTACTGTAGTGCTTTCGCTTTCAGTTCGCTCATGTCTGTCTCCTTTGTACCTCGACGGGAGACAGATCTATCCCCGCAGGGATTGGATTGTCTCCCTGCCGGGTTGAATTGAACTTCTAGGCTTATTTCATAGTATTTGCGAGTTCTCTCAGCTCTTCAGCCAGATGAAGCAACTGGTCAGGTTCTATCGGTCCGATAATTGTTGTAAGCCCGCCTCCCAAAAACAGATGCAATTCTTCATACCCAAACTTCTCATTCGGCTTCAGAATTGCTGAGAAACGTGTCGGCACCATCGGGCCACCAAAGCTGCTTCCATGACTTCCGGCATTGGTCATGCTGTATATCCTGAGTTCCATGTTGTGATCCCCTTCTTTTCTGATTGGGATAAGTATCAGTTAAATTTCATCGTTGTAGAAAGGGTCTGTTCCAGTTGGAAGCTCTGCGTTCGTTTCGAGCATAAACGGTTCCGTTCTGCCTTCGGCGAGATAATCATAATCTCGCCGGCGAGTGGCGTGAAATGCCGTGTATTCTTCTGACCACGGTCCTTTTCGCCATACGAACGATTTGACTTCGCTCCGTGTTTTTGCGAAGGCCAACATACAGCCGTCGCAATACGGTTCACCTGGCCAGACGCAGAAAGCAAGAAGAGGTTTAACTATTGGCTCCGGTCGAGCCGTTGCCTTCACTTCTTTCGACTTCCTCTTGTTCACTTTTTTTCCTCCTGATCAGCCTTACGTTGTGGAGTGATCTTCTTCTCAGTTGCGAATTGTTGAAATGTTAATGTACGGATATTTTTAATCTGTGCCTGGAGATGAACCAGCGTTTCTGATTTCGCAGTGTTAAACGCTGCCTCCAGCCCACCACTCCCACCAGATCGCTGGTGCGGAGTAGGGTAAAAATATCCATCCACTTTTTCGACTGAGTTTTTCAGTTGGTATCTGTTCATAGAATTACTCCGAATCGGTAGTTTTTTTATGCCGCCTTCTTCCTTACCTTCGGCTCCCGGTAATAAACTCCGAACAGTGTCACGTCGAGTAAGCCCTGGGCAAGCAGCTCGTCGAACTTGGACTCGGAAACCCTTACCATTCTCTCCTTGTTGTCTTCCAACACGATAATCTGGTACTCCTTCGTGGAGACTGGTAGCGGTGGGGCCGAAGTCGGTGGTGGTGGTTGAGGGGCGGAAACGGAGTTGGTCTGCCGTACCACTCTGGCGTTCTCGGCTTTGGTCATCTTCTTCAGCAAGACAGATGGGTCCTGATAGTCGATTGACCCCTCCTTGAGCGCCTTGGTGATAAGGGCGGAGAAACTCTGGTTGCCGCTCGTGCACTCAGCCGGGTCGATGTCGGGCGTTTCGCCTTCGGCCAGTTTGGCGACCATTCTCTTCTCCAGGGTGTAAGACAACTGCGCTTCCTGGATCGGCGAAGAGGTAAGGTACCAGTAGCGGACGGGACGAACTTCCCCGAATAGTGACCGATGGATGTCGGCGGTGTTGACGCGGCGGATCCTGCCCTCTCCCTGTTCGGCCAACCTGGTGTTGTCGGTGTAACTGAACCACACCAGATTGTTGAACTGCGAGAGATTCAGGCCGGTCGCGACACGATGGAAAGATACGATGAGTACTTGGGCCGTGGCTTCTTCGAACCACTTGACCAGGTCTTTTGGCGATACGGAATCGGGAAGAATCTCGACGGTTACTCCCGGGACGTTTCGGTAAATAATCCCCTTCAACGGCCCGCGCATGTCGATTTTCTGCGTGTTGCCGACATATACCAGCAACCGCTCTCCCCATTCCTGCACCTCTTTTACGATTTCGACCAGCTCCTCCTCCTTTGCCAGCAATTCGGTAACCGGTCTCCTGTACAGAGTGCCGAGCTTGTAGCCACGCAAGCATATCTCGTCGTCAGCGTGCCGGAAGGTGTCACTCACCCTCAGGAACGCCTGCGTCTTGACGCTTGCGGCAGCCAGTCTGTCCTCGTCGGACAGGTCGGCATCGTCAATGATTTTCTCAATGACCCGCATGCAATCCTCAACTTCAGGATGCGGGTCGCATTTGATTAACTCCCGTTCAACAGGAGGTAAGTCGTCGAAGTCTTCGCTGTCGACGTTGATAAAGTTCGGGAGCGTGTAGATGAGGGCAGCCGGCGAAATCCCAGCGGTATCGTATGTCTGAACCCTTTCGGATTCACGATGGCGGTTCTTCTCGTCGGTTTTTCTCACCTCTTTGAACGCTCCATACTGCGCCTGGAAGTCCGTTGCGGATTTCCTGTCCCATCCTGCCTCCCTCATCTGCAGCGGATTGATTCCCCACAGCAGGTTGTAGAGGGATTTGGCCATGCCGTTGGTCACGGTGGCCGTCATGGCAAGCACTCGCTTGGCTGAGGCAGCCAGACGGATGAACGCGGCTCCCTGATTGGACATCAGGTTCGCGGCGTTATGGGCCTCGTCGAAAATTGCGAGTTCGAAGGGTATCCGCTTCAGATAGCGGATGTAGGGCAACTGCTTACTTTGCGACCTTGCCTCGACCGATGTTCCATTCCGCTCGATGTCGGCGATCCATGTCTTGAAACTGACGCGGGGTCGCTTGTTCTCTGGGATATACGTATAGACAGGTTCGCCGCAGAGAGGGCAATGAGCCTTTTCTCCGCGTTTCACTTTGTCCAACTCAGTAAAGCAGTTGGTACAGGCCTGGGTGAGCTTGATTCCCTCCGGTGTCCGCACGTTCCGAAGCTTCGTTACTGGCACGAAGTCCGGGTGCATCCTCAGGCGGGTGTAGCTGATGAGGTAGAGTCCTTTCGGACGGGTTGCCGCAAGTTCCCGCAGCCGTTGCCAGGAGTCGATGACGTGGACGTCGAAGCCCTCGTTCTCGTATTCCTGGACCATTTGCGGTACAAGGTGCGGTTCCGTCGCCATGATGGTGCGCTTGGCGCCGGTGATGTACTTGACCGCTTTCGCAAGCCAAGTTTTGCCCGTCCCGGTGTTTGCCCTGATGCCGATACCCTTCCGGCCGGACGCATATGCCTTCATCACCGCCTTTACGGCTTCCCGCTGGGGAGCTTTCAGGCCGATGTCCTTCAGTTCGTCTGCCAGGTATTCTTCGTCCTGGCCGATTTCATGGAGGGGTTGGTACATCCGGGTAAGTTTTCGGAGGAGTATCGTGGACAGGTGGGAATTCAGCTCGAAATAGTCAAAGCCGCGGTCTTTTGCGGTTTTCACTATCCCCGTCCCGTCCATCAGGAAGGTCTCGATGGTGGGTTTGTAGACGAGAGTCTGGGTTTTTGTTCCCGATTCTTCGTCGTAGCTATCGTAGGTTTCAGCCTTGGTGGTCACCATGTACTTCGCCAGGAAGTGTTCACCGTTGATGGTGACGCTTTCTATCTGCGAGTTCATGGCGGCCAACTGAACGGCGTGTGCTGTCCTCAACGTTGAGACCGGCTGGATTGACGTGTCATAACTGGACGGGTATTCCCTGCCCAGGATAGTCTTCGCCGCCTTGTCCAGTCTCTCCTCGCATTCCAGATACAGCACGGAGAGGTCCTTGCTCTGGAGCAGGGGCCGGGCATCGTTGGTGCGAGCATTTACGGTGAGGGACAGTGGATTTTCCCGATAGGACTTAATCGGGTCGTCCTGAGTGTCGTCCAAGTTGTTGTAGAATTTCTCGTACCGGCTTCGGTACGGGTTTTGTTGGTTGTTCTTCTGTCTGGTCAGGAAGACTACGACCTGTTTGAAAGCGTCGTATTCCTCGGACTTGTAGGTGTAACAGAACTTGAAATTCCCCCGCAGTTTTTCAATCATTTCACCCTTCAGTTCGTACTGAGGGATGATCAGGACCATGACACCGTTGCGTGAAAGCATTGGTATGGCCTTGTCTACCCACTGCACGAGCTCCCCGGTGTTCCTGTTGTAGGGAGGGTTCAGGAGGAGGATGTCGAAATTGCCGGAGGTGGTTGTGTCGAAGTATGAGGCGCAGATTTTCTGGTCGGCACCTCGTATCTTGTCGTATCGTGTCTCATCGAGTTCCACGGCATAGGAAACGACGATCGCGTTTTTTGCGGTCGATTCCTTTGCGGCCTTTCTGGCATAACGAACGATGCTGCCCAGGAAGGTCCCTTCGCCGGCGCACGGATCGAAGATGCTGATCCGCTTTTCGTCTACGCTCCGGTTGTTCCAGCCGTAGTTGAACTCGATGGTCTTTTTGACCATTTCCGCGTCTGCCGGGAACGTGGGATAGTATCCCTTGGATAATTCATTCCCTTTGGTGCGTGAAAAGGTATTGATGGTGGATGTTATTTCCACTGTCTGCTCCTTTCATACGAAAGGGGCAGACGGATGACGGACCCCTGGCCGGGGGTTGTGGTGGTCATAGCCGCCTGCCCCGGTGGGGATTACAGATAGGTATCTTTCTCGTCCAACGCGTCTTCGTCTGGAACAGATTCAGTTCCATCCAACTCCGCAGCGCCCAGTGTCAGATCCGCGGTTGAAGCCGGGAACCTGAAGGCGCCAGTCTCGACGCGTTCGGCCACTTCCCTCTCGATGTTTGCCGCCAGCCGATAACACTTCTTCGTGCCGACGGTCGGAGGGATTTCTTCAGTCACTACGTCGAACAACTCCTCGTACCATTCCCGGTGGACGAATTTCGTCTGGTCGAGGATCCGGGAGAAGATGCCGAAGCATTCCTCCTTGCTGTCGCCCAGCAGGTAGTCCTTTGTGGACGGCAAAACGTAGATTGCTGAATAGCCGTTTGGGAGATTGGGGATAATCCGGTACAGTCCCTCGGGTCGTACTGCCCGCAGGGTGGCTATTTCCGGAATCTTCAGGGTTGTTCCGTCTTCCGTCAGGAGCTGACCGAAAGCCCGGACTTCCTGCGTGGGACCGTAGGCAGTCAGGAAAACTACATCCCGGAGCCTGCGGTATATCAGGTTCGAAAGGAAAATCGTGGCCGTAGCCTTTTTCCCCTCGAGAGAGATTGTCTGTGGCATCGGTCCCTCCTTAGTGCAATGCTGCAGCTAAGAGGGAGACAAAAAGCAGGAATGAGCCGAATACGGTCCCGCAGAGGATTCGTTTGCAACTGATATCCTGCAGGATTTCGGCGTATCTGTTGTTGGTCATGTCTGTCTCCTTTTGCTGGAATTGCCAACAAGGAGACAAACTACTCCCCCAGGGAGAAGTGTTGTCTCCCTGTTGGGGTGTGGTGTAACGTTAGATGGTCAGGCGGCCAAGTTTGCTTCTCCCAGGTCGTATTCCTCAATCAGTTCGTTGATGTCGCAACCTGTTTCCAGGTGCTGTATCACGAATGATACCGATTCGGCTATGACGTTCAGGCAAGTGTTGGAACCAAGATGGCATCCAATGCCTGAAAGTGCTTTCACGGCATCATGAGGGTCGAGGCCGGAGCGAAGACCGTACGACATGAGTCTTGCGACTCCATCGGCCATTGCGGAACCGCAGCCTCCTGCTTTGCCGAACCGCACGAAAATTTCCATCGGTTCGCCCGAAGTAAACAGCGTGACGGTCGTAAATATTTTGCCGCAGTTGGATCGCCTGGCGATGGTGAAGCCTGGCGCCGAGTGCGGTCTGTCCAATTTAGGAGTCATTTCTATTTCCTCCTTACGCATATTCGTGTATTATTGGAGCATGTTAAGTTCAAAGGAATTACTGGCTGAAAAAAAACTCCTGATTGCGATATACTCCGATGAAGTCTTCCACGGAAATACCATCAGGCAGGAAACTCCTCAGTGTTGCGGAAGCCCCATCAACCTCTACCGAGCGTCCGTCAAATTCCGGAACATCTCATTAGGTTCCAAGACCTTCACTCTGCTTGAACCTCGTTGCCCTTTATGCGGCAAAAGGGTCCATGCAAAATTCAGCATCATCAACTAGAAGTAAATCCTTTCTATCCTTCTCTTCAGGACAGCGGCTTCTTCGGACGTAATCATGTCTTGGTGCTCCAAGTTCCCAATCACCTCGAGAACCCGGGATTTGGGTATCGAGTCTGCCATTTCGTGCATCCTTTGCTGAATGTCCCTGTCGTGGCAGAGATCCGTCAAGAAAACCGCTATTAACTTTCGCTCCTTGGAATTGTATTTTCCCATCGTCCGCGACTCCTTTCTGTGATGAAGGGGGCGGACGCACCCCTGACAGGGCGTGTTGTTCCGCCCCGTTGGGGTTTATATTCTCTTTTCGATGAGACCTTTGGTTGCCAGGGCTAAAGCTCATGAGCCCATGAAGGAAAAATCCCCTTGGACTCATTCCCAGTGGGTTCAAGCTGCTTTTTTCTCATCTTCTGCGGGAACAGCGGGCTTAATCCTCTTCACCTCCAGTTTCGTGCTCCCCTTCTTCGGTTTCGAGCACTCCTTGTAGACATCGGGATAGTCAGCCTTGACCTTCTTGCTGTCCAGCATCGTCGAATCGGCTGTCACGGTGGTCGCAATCGTCAACTCCCCTTCCTGTCCCCGGAACGACTGAGATGTCCCGGTGAAGTCGAGGATATCGTTTCGAAGGACCTCCATGCCCGCTTCTATGGTGTCTTTTTGCCGCTGTAGACGCTCGTAGGCGTCGGCGGTTCTTAGGACTTCCAGTGGGATAGGCTGCGCTCCGGCATGGGCTGGACAGCCTGGCCGGTGTGGGCAGAAACCACAGAGAGGTCCTGGCTCAGTATCGGGTTCGCATTCACCTCGCATTGCGGCGAGGATATGCTGTCCTTTTTCGACAAGGTGGGTGAACAGCACATCGTTCGGGGTGTAGCTGTTGAACTCCTGGTATTCGCCGCTGTTCAGGTCGACTACCAGAATGGACCCGGTGATTACAGTGTTCGGGTCGACGTTGAGTTTCAGCAGTCCCATCTGGATGTGGAGCTGTTCAACCCATGAGCCGTAGGGCTCGCTTGGTATCCCGTCGGTTGACTTCATCTCCACCACGTGCAGCCGTTTGCTTTGGCGGCTACCGTGGAACAGAAAGTCAATGTGACACCGTATTTCAGGGAACAGGGGATGCGTTACTTCGACTTCTTCATCGAATAGAGCTCCGCCAGCTTTGAAAAAATCAGCGTACATGGCCTGTGCTGCGTGGCCGCGGGTGAACTTGAGAAGTGTCTTGATGTCGTGCGTTACCGGATACAGTTTGCCGAAAGCCGCTTTACGCTGGCAACCGGCGATGTCGGATGCTCCGACGTACCCGGAACGGTCTCCAAGGTGTGCTGACGCGATTAACTGGTGGGCTGGAATTGCCCGGGCCAGAAATGCTTCGAGTTTGCTCATTTCCGTCTCCTTCTCGGATTGCCCGCGGGAGACAGATATCCCCATGCAGGGGTATTCTGTCTCCCTGCCGGGGTTTAAGCTGTGTTTCGGACGCAAAAAAACCCGCAAAGGAATACTCCCTTGAGGGCCTTGTACGAACCGTATAGATAGGTTTACTACTTGATTAGTTTCATCAGCAGAGCTGCAATAAGGGCTGTCTGTAGAAAACCAGCACCCACAACCCACCGAACCAACTCAGACTTAACTTCAGAGATGTCTTTTTTGAGTTCCAGCTTGGCGAGTTCTACATCCTGCTTCGTCGCAAAGTTAATGTCGCTTTGCGATTCCTGTAAGGCTTCGGTGATAGCTTCGGCCTGATTCTTTGGCAGACCTGCTCCCTCCAGTTTCGTGACGAACTTATGGGTGTCGAATGTTGTAGCCATTGGCATTCCCTTTCTCCTTTCAACACGTTACTTTCAAATTAGCAAGTTGTCAATCTGTATCAGACGTTGAATCAGGCGGCTTGTTTTATCCATGCCTTTTCAGCAGGATTCCACTTGAAACCCTGCTCCTTCAGGAAGGCTTTTGCGCCTGTGTCCTGGAAGGACGGGGTCGCGTGAATTTCGCCGGCCTGCTCGTCAACCTGGAACGGGATGTTCCGCGAGGCAAGAGCCGCGATGACGAGGTTCGAATTGTCCTTTTCCGTCGCCTTCTTTTTCGCTTCCAGGGCTTTCTTCGCCCAAGTGAAACGATCGGCGGGAATATGGGCCAGGGTTTCCACCTGTAGATACTGCAGGAAACTGACCTCGTTGCTGTCGGTTTCCTTGATCAGCTTCTGGAGTTCCTTTATCTGCTCCAGAGTAATCACTGGTGGATTCAGGTCTGCTGTGAGCGGGTTCCCCTTCCCTTCTTCTTGCCCTGCTGCGTGGGTTGAAGCGGGGTCGGGAGTCTGCTGCGGCTGTTCGACTGTCGGGACAGGTGCCTCGATGCCAGTATCAAGCCAGTTGCGAATCGCTTCGCCGTGGCTGATTTCAAGCCTTTCGCAGAATCCGTCGAAAATGGAGGTTCTATCCTTGGAGGCGATGGCTATGTGTTTGTCCCGGTCAATGTCGAAGACCAGGGTAAACTCGTAGTCCATGGATTCTCTTTGGACAGGAGCAAGGCCGACCTTCTTGGGTACTTTCTTCCCCTTGTCATCTTCCGTGATGACGTACTCGGTCTTTGCCCGCATCGTCCCGATGATGTGCATTGACGACTGCAGCATCGCCTCCACGAGGGAGTTATGCTGGGGAGTCGCTTCGCGCCATGCAGTGAACTTGTTCTTCACTTCCACAAGGTTGTCGACAAACTCGAGGATACCGCCAGGGCCTGCCCAAGCGTGCGACAGGCTGTCGATGATGAGGATGTCGTACCCTCTCTTCTCCGCTTCCTTGATGGCATCAAGGTACTTCTTCGCGGTGAAGGGGGCAGACAGCTCGAGTACGTCGTATGCGCAGAGGTGGGCGTACAGCGAAGCGGAACCGTGTTCCGTGTCGATGACAGCTATCTTTCCCTCTGGGCCGACGATGCCGAAGGCCAGCTTGAGCGCGGACATTGATTTGCCCGATCCTGCAGGACCTACGAGGCCGATTCTTGCTTTGGCGCGTTTTCTTTGTGCTCTAACGAATCCCATGTGCTGTCTCCTTTTCTGGTGGTTTGTACCCAGGCAGAGGAGACAGTACCACCCTCGCGGGAGTGGATTGTCTCCTCCCGACTGGGTGGGTTAATGGGCGTGCGTGATTACGTTTTCGGACCGTTCAGCGGTCCGACTAGAACGGGATGTCGTCGTCAGGGTGAAAGGGTGGTTCTTCCATCGAGCCACCGGAACCCCCTTGACCTCCTCCTGTCCTGCCGTTGCCGCTGTTGGATGCGTTTCCGCTGCCACCATTTTTGCCGCCGAGCATTTGCATCTTCTCGGCAACAACTTCTGTGGTGTAGCGGTCAACTCCTTCACGGTCCTGCCATTTTCTAGTCTGAAGCCGACCCTCAATGTAGACGGGTTTACCTTTCGACAGGTACTCGCCAGAGATTTCAGCGAGACGACCCCAGACAGTGACGTTGTGCCACTCCGTACGGTCTTCCCATTCTCCGGCCTTGGACTTGAATTTCTCGGTTGTAGCCATGGAAAAACTTGCTACTGCGGTACCAGACTGCGTGTAACGCACTTCCGGATCCTTACCGAGGTTTCCAATCAACATTACCTTGTTCAAACTGGCCATACTGTCTCCTTTCGTAGGTTTCCCGTCGTTAAAAAGACAATACGCCCTTGCGGGAGTGTGTCTCCCGGTCGGGAAGGTTGTGGGTACAAAAAACCCACTCCAGCGCTATTGCCGAAGGGGGTTAGATTTGCACTTACTGTTGATTGTTGGGTTTAGATTACCTGGTGGGTTTGTGCGACCGTCGTCTTCGCGAGATCCTGTCATAGAGTACTAGGCAAAGCAATATGACCGCAAAACCTGACATGAATGTCAGAAAACTTTCCATGTGATGTCCCTCCTGTTGTGAAAGTATACGTCCTTTCAGCGAGATTGACAACTATTTGGAAAGACTATCCGCCATTCTTCCTCTCCTTTTCCCCTAGGTTCTTATCCTCGTCGTCTTTGTCTTCGAGTACGAGAGCAATTCCCAGGATGATGCTGCAGAGAACCAGTGCCAGCCTGATCTTGTCCACCGGAATCTCTTGCTGCATGATACCGGCGACCGCCATTCCGCCAGCGATGAGTTTGATGACATCGTAGCAGAGCTTGGCCAGGCTTTCCTTCTGTTTCTTGTTGAACATACTGCCTCCTTTCCGCATGGTCAGGAGACAATAATGCCCACGAGGGAGCAAATGTCTCCCGCATGGGACCTTCTAACAATTTCCGCCGCTTATGAGGCTTGTCGCGGATAAAAGGCGCAAAAAAACCCGTTCCGGCTAGTTTGCCAAAACAGGTATCTGGTTCTTTGTCTATGTGTGTTGCGTCCCTAATTCTGGACGCAAGTGTAGTGGGTTTGTTTATTGTGGTCTTCCTTTGCCCAAGGCGACCGCAGTGGACCTTATTTTACGGCAAAGATGTCGTTCCTTTCTTTGCTATGGTCCTGGTGTGTGTGACCCCGTCTCGGCAATGTCAGAGTTCCCGGAGGAACTGTTGCTAGGGGTTGCCCCATCGCAATAGCAAGTTCCCGTAGGAACTTTTGCCAGGGGCCGCGTGTGGGCTTCAACAAGCGCAAAAGCGGCATGTCCTTGTTGTCGCCAGTGGTCATCCCATGCCTGGGAGTCATCTCCGGTGGGGCTTTCCCGATCCGGTTCGACCTGTTCCGTGAAAAACAGGTGTCCTCTACCGTACATCAGAGGTTCATAAGTAATTTGGGAAGAATAGTTTTATGAGAATTTTTTGTCAAGCGGAAATTTGCTCCGATTCATTTTTTCGAATGTCTTTTTCTGTTGGTTTCGTCCACTCTAACCGGAAGCCGCTTCCATTATTCACGGGCAGTATCGGAAGCCGCTTCCGATTTTGAAGGCAAAAAAAAATGCCTTATAAATTTTCTGTAAAAAAGGAATTAAATTTACCGTAAAAGCATTTTCTGGGGAGTTCACTTGCCGGACCGTTCTTTTCGTCTCTATTCCCACCTCTGCCGATTTCGAAATCTCACCCTACAGTACTTTTTTCCGCGGCGTAACTTCTTGGCCAACTCCTCACCGTGCGAATAAGGTAGAAATCAGCTTCCTATATTCGGTAGCAGTATCGGAAGCCGCTTCCTTTAATTACTGGTTTTACCGGAAGCCGCTTCCGGTAATCCAAATGAATGCTATGGGTACTTGATTGGATGCAGTAGGCAAGGAATTTTGGTTTGCGCTTGCGAAAATCTTCTTGATGTATTAGAACAAGACAGGAAGCCGCTTCCTATATTCGTTGGCAGCATCGGAAGCCGCTTCCTCAGTTCTTAGAACACGCCAGGCAGTGAAGCGTTCTCGTCATTTATCAAGTAAATTAGGTGGTTAACCGTGATAATACCGGAAGCCGCTTCCTTTTGTCACTGGTTTTACCGGAAGCGGCTTCCGGTAATTAGAAAAGAATTGAGGCAAATATTTCATGGCTAAAAATAAGCGTAATGTGGAAAACGTTTCTGAGATTTCCAAACGAGGTCGAGTTCCATTTAGCGTTGATGCCGATCTTTTGGCAATAAATGAAGCTGCTTCCAATGCAACAACACAACGGGGAAAGCTGGATATCTATTACCGGTTGAAAGCACTGTCCACCTTGGGCAACGAACGGCGCGTGTCATGGATTTGTGATGCAGCAAAATTGAAGGCGGGAGAAAAGAGCGCCTGGAAGCCCGGCATATTGTCCGAACTAGGGAAGATTGAGGACAGGAAAAATATGCTTTCCATCGCACTGGAAATTTGTGAGCTTAAACCCAAGACGAAGGACGCCATCAGAATGATCCGGCGTACACGGCTCGGCCCCTCGAAGCCAGGAACGGCTGCCGGCGTGCACGGCGCAATCATCAATGCCATCAACCATTATCTGTCCGAACATCCAGATACCTCGTGGGATATTGTCGAAGAGGGGCTCGAGTTGATGGCCCAATCTGTCGAGCAAAGCCGACAGGGCTCCGTTACCGAGTAACGGGACTTTCCGCCTTCCCCAAGGATTGGTGATCCTGTTGAGACTTTGCTTGCAGCAACGTCAAAGTGACCGAATGCCATCACACCTTGGAAAATCCTGGCAACCCCAGAACTCCTTTCCTGCATGGTTCCCTCGCCGCGCGATCCGCTTCGCCATCGTTATTCCGCACTTGGTACATGCCGGAGGAGTTGCTGCTTGGCCAGTTTCCGGCACAGCAGCCGGAGCTTCTGGACTTTTGTGAGCAACCGATATCATCTTCTTCAGTTTTTTTCCGTCGACCAACTCCAGGTTCAGTCCTCGAACGAACGATTTCGCCTCGGTGGTATACTCGCCGGATGAGATGAAGTATCCCCCGGTTGCCCCGTGGGCTGTCATCACGCCGTAAAACTCCCTTACCGGTTGCACGCCGACTTTGTGCGCCTTCCACTGTTTGCATTGGACAAGGTGTGTTTCGGAGCCTTTTCTCAGCATCAGGTCCACTCCACCATCGGGGCCATTGCCGCCCGCCCTTGTCACCTTGTAACCGTTTCTTCGAAAGTATTCTCCGACAAGTTCTTCGAAATTTTCCCAGGTCATTTGGTTCAGGACCGACGCATCGGAATGCTTCGCCACCTTGCCGTACAATTGCTTCCGGCGAGCGGTGTTGATGGCGGACATGGTGGCACCCAGTACAAAGGCTGCGGGGAAAATGTACTGGCCGAACATCGCAAGCGTCGTTATCACGCTTTCAGATACTGCCTCCCCAACCTGACCTGGACCGACTGTAGTGGGCATCATGGCCGGCCGCGATGCTATCGCATGCAGAACAAGGTACGAAAACACAGCCAGGCCGATACCGACCCACCAGGGAGCCTTGCTCACAACAACCATTATATCTTCGAAAACGCTTGTCCTTATTCTTGCCATCACTTCTCCGAATATTGGCTATTTCGCAAGCGTCAGCAAATCGTTCAGGAATACGAAGGTCATCAAGCCGATGACCACAGCCATGCTGAGTTTTGTCGCCAGCAGCTGTAGCTTCTTGTTGATCTTCCGGCCGGTCACCAACTCGATCAGGGCAATTACTATCAACCCGCCGTCGAGAACAGGGATTGGGATCAGATTGAAGATGACGAAGTTCGCGCTGAGTATCGCCACGAAGAACAGGAGGCTGTTCAAGCCGATTTGAGCTTGTTCCGCACCGACCTTCACAATCTGGACTGGGCCTATGACATCAACAGGGGAAAGACCGACCAACTTCATAATCAAATTTGCAGATCCCTTCAGTTGCTCACCTGTTATCTGTAACCCCTTCTCGATGGACGCCATCAATCCATAGGACGTCGAAACGGTTTCGCCGGAGGCCTTGATGCCGAGCATCCCCTTCCCCGCCATAGTCTCCGGGATGACAGAAACAATCAGGTTACCGTGTCCTCGTTGGACGACCAACCGTACCGCCCTCCCCTTCCCTTCCGTGACCAGAGCCGTCATCTCGGTCCACTTCGTCACGGAGCGGCCGTTGACGCTTATAACCTTGTCGCCCGGAAGGAGACCCACCTTCGCCGCGGGACGTCCCGGGAAGACCTGGCCGATGGTGGCGGTTAACTGTGGCAGTCCGACAAAGGATACGATGGAGAAGATGAGGAAAGCGAAGAGGAGGTTGCTGGCGGGGCCGGCAAGTGCAACCAGGATACGGGTCAGGGCGAGACGTTCCTGAAATAGATCCTCGGTCTTGACATATCCACCCAAGAGGAACCAACGGAGGCAATATTCTGTCTCACCAAATTTTCTGCGGGCGAGGACCTTGCCAAAGCCCAGGGAAAACTCGGGAACCTGGACACCGAGCAGCTTTGCTGCAAGGAGGTGCCCGAGTTCATGAACGAGGATGAGGAATGCAATCGCAAGAATGGTGGCAATCAATGTTCTACCTCGATACCGACTTGAGGCCGCCGAGGTACTCGATGCCCCACTCAATCAGTTTCTTTTCTTCATTGCTCAGGGGGTTCTGGGATTCCACCGTGAGGGTAACAGGATTCACCACGGCGAATACTCGCCGGTTCTGGCAGGCAGGCTGAGAGGGGGGGCAGAGAGAATCTATAATGCCTTGTTGCATTTCGACCCAGAGATGGGGATACGGTTTCTTGTTCGGCGGGGTTATTACGCCGAACATGATCTTAGACCCAGGCAATTTGAAAGCGAGTTTCGCGCTGTGGATCCGGCAATCCCCCTCCCCTTGCCACGAACTGAACCACAGGCCCGTCAAATCCCTGTTGAATATCCCTTCGAGTTGACCCCACTGCCGGGGGAATGGCATCTTGAGTTCGCGCGGCAGCAGGGCGCCTATCGAGATGAAGAGGAAGAGGGCGAGAACGATCTTGAAGGTGGTAAAGAGGATTTTTCTCATGGAGTCGCTTCTGCGGCCTCGTTTCTTCCTTGTTTTCCAAGCTACCGATGCAACATTAAGGTAGCATAATGCGACATATGGAAAACGGAGTCAAGTTTTTCCGGTTCACTCTAGCCACGAATCACCTCGCCTCCCCCAGAAACGGAATCGCCAGGTGCTTCCGCTTCGTTTCCCCCTGGATCTTAGGCCTCCCCTCCCCTGCCGACGCTGCCCGCTCTCCTTCGTGCTGGGGCGTGGTAAAGGTCGGCAGGCTGGAGCCCAGTACCACAGAATGCTTGCCGAACTTCCTGGCAATAGCGTCGATCTGCCCGTAGAGGTTCTGCATCTTCTCAATCCTCAGGGTTTCGCCAAACAGGTCGGGCTGTCGGATACGATCCTCCGCCAACTTCGTCAGGATCACACCAGTTGCCCGATACTCCTTTTCCTGCCTGAAAATCTTCTCGAAAGCGGGTCGGATGACCCGGATGACATCTCCCGGTATTGATGTTGCCGCGGACAGGGAGCATTCCACCCCCTCCCCCCGGAAATCCTGGGTCTTGAGGTAGATAATGGCGACGCGGGCCGCCAGTCCATGCCTCCTCGCCTTTATGCAGGCGTTCTCAATGTTCTTGGAGAGCTGTGAAAATACGAAGTCGCGGTCACGTGATGGCGGTGTAAAGGTCTTGGTCTTGGATATGCTGGCGTAGCCGTGCTTCTCCTCCGTTTCCAGCCCGTAGACGCATTCCCCGTGCAGCTCCAGCCATATCTCCCGTTGCGGCTTGGTGAAGTGCTTCCGGATCCAGTCCTCGTCTTTCCGTGCGAACTGCAGGGCCGTCCTAACGCCAAGTTTCGCCAGGTACGCCTCGGTCTGGGGACCAATATTCCAGACCTTGCCCACCGGCAGTTCCTTCAGGAAGAGGTGTGCCCGGTTGCCGGGAATGACGGTGAGGCCTGAGGGCTTCTTCCACTTGGAGCCGATCTTGGCCAGGATCTTGGTGGGTGCGAGCCCAAGGGAGAAGGTGATGCCCAGTTCGCTGTCCAGGTCGTGCTTGATGCTCTGAGCTATTTCCCCGTAGGACATGCGGAGTGGACGGCGCAGGCCGGTCAGTTCAGCAAAGCATTCATCGATGCTGTATTCCTCGACGATCGGTGTATAGCGCCGCACAATGGCGAACATGCGGGTGGAGTAGAGGCTGTAGGTCTCATAGTCGGAGGGAAGGAGTACGGCATCCGGGCAGACGCGGCGGATATCCGAGACGCGCATCCCCCGTTTGACACCCCTGGCCTTTGCCTCGTAGGTGAGGGCCGAGGCAATGCCCCGCTCCAGTCCGGTGATGACCGGCTTTCCCCTGAGCTTGGGATTCTTTGCCACTTCGCAGCTTGCAAAAAATGCGTCGCCGTCGATGTGGAGAATGGCCCGGGGAAAGGAATGGAGAGTGAGGGGCGATTCTTCGTTCATGGCCGGTACTGGCGGATCACGGCCCTTACAACCAGGTCGATCTTCAGCTCCTCCTTGGGGACGATGGTGCGGTAACTCTTGTTCGCTGGCTCAAGGTAGACGTGTCTTCCCTTTCTCCGGAAAAACTTGATAGTCCATTCACCATCGATATTAGCTACGACAATGTCTCCGGGTTTGATTTCTGTCGTTCTTTCCACAATCACCAGATCGCCGTGCTTGATCCCCTCCTCCACCATGCTGTCGCCGGTCACCCTAAGGAGAAACGTTGCCTGCGGGTTTCGGATCAGGAGCTGGTCGAGGGTCATGACATCGGCCAACTCCTCCTCGGCGGGCGAGGGAAATCCAGCGGCAATGGAGCCCAGGAGGCGGATGCCGGTTGTACGGGGGCCAGGAATGAGCTTGCCGGCGTTATCCTTTCTTAACCACCCGTCCTTGATGAGACTGTTGGCCACTTCGAATGCGTAACTCTTGGAGCTGAGGCCACAGATACGAGCGATCTCTGCGTAGCTCGGTATACGCCGGTGCTCGTCGTAAAAGGCGAGTATAGATTCACGGTATACGTTCTTCATGTGTCAAATGATAACCGAACGATCGTTCTATGTCAAATAGGAGTTTTGTCGTCGCGAAGAGGTAGGATGCAGGCGGGTGAATCATTTCGTGGGTTATTGACGAGGGAGGAAACGCGGCACATATCCAGCAGATCGGCGGGATAGGGTTGATAGAGGGGCTTCAGTTTTTCCGGGTCGGTGATATCACGGTCAAGCCAGAATTCGTACTCTTCGGGATGGAGAATAACTGGCATACGGTTATGAATGGGCTGTATCAGTGGGTTGGAGTTGGTAGTGAGAATGGAACAGGATTCCAGGGTCTCGCCGTCTGGAGTTTTCCAGTGGTCCCAGATACCGGCAAAACCCATGATGGATCCGTCCTTCATACTGATGTAGAGAGGGTGCTTCTTCCCCCCCCTCTTCCATCCATTCATAAAAGCCGTTTGCAGGGATGACGCAGCGCCTAAAGCGGATTGATGCGCGAAATGCGGGTTTCTCGTGGACCGTTTCGCAACGAGCGTTGATCATTCGATTGCCGATGGCAGGATCTTTGGCCCACGATGGGATGAGCCCCCAACGCATCATGGAGGCCCGGTTTCCGTCTCCGTTCCTTCTGATAACGAGAACCTGCTGCGTTGGTGCGATGTTGTAATGCGGTACAAGATCTTCGAGAATGGATGACCCAAAAATCTCATCAAGCAGTTCAGGCGAGATGGCAAAAGTGAAGCGACCGCACATGGAAGTACCTGCTATTTCTCGTTTGTTAGCATATAACCAATGCCACGGATAGTGTGTATTAGCTTGGTGCCGTGTCCCCGGTCGATTTTTTTCCTTAGATAGTTGACGTAGACGTCTATGATGTTCGTGAATCTGTCGAATCCGCCCCCCCAAACTGCATCGGCTATCATATTTCTAGTAACAGTCTGCTTCGGATGGCGCATGAAGTACTCGAGGAGTTCATATTCTTTTTCTGTCATCTTAATTTCTTTTTCGCTTCTCCATGCCTTATGTGAAACTGGGTCTAGGCATAGGTCTCCGAAATATACTTTTGCGCCACGTTCATTTGATGTTCTACGTTGAAGTGCCTTGATACGGGCAAGAAGTTCAGGCATGGCAAATGGTTTTGAAAGGAAATCATCAGCTCCTGCACCGAGACCAGCAACAATATCATCAAGGGAAGGATTGGATGATAGAAATATGATAGGTGTCTGGTTCTTTTTTGTTCGAATCTCACTTATAAATGACAGCCCATCTATTTTAGGAGCAGAGTATTCTATAATTACAGCTGTAAACGAAAGGCTGTTGACAAGTCGGAGTGCCTCATTAGCATCATATGTCTCATCAACTTCAAACCCTTCAACTTCCAAACTGCTACGAATAAATTTTGTTATCTTGCGATCTTCTTGGACAACAAGTATTTTCATTTTGACTCCAATTTTATCGTCACATCCAAAATAAAAATATACGAAATATGTTATGCTATATAGTTAATATTATTTCCGAAATAATATGCTAATGCTTTGGTCTTCTCAAGTTACAAATATCTGATCAAAAAATAGAGCCTTTTCGTGCAAAATATATTTTAGGATATATTTTTTCCGAAATATTCCTTGAGAGCCTCACGTACGATTTCTGAGTATGAATAGGGCAATTTTCGCTTCCTTCGCTTCCGCGACAATTCATCAACTGCGTCGAACAAATTCGGTTCGAGTGTTATTGACATTTTTACATATTCTGATTTGCTATATCTTATTTCCGATATATTATTTCGGTTATCCTCTTTATTCTCTTGAAGTGATTTCGCTTCAATATGCTCCTGTTCCTCAGTTTTTACTTTATTATTCTCTTTTTTAGCCTCAAAATTTTCAGGTTGAGTTTCGCTTAGCTCAGCTCTGCTATCCTCTTGTAGAATATCCTTTAATGACACCCGTGTCCGCTTCATTTTCCCTCCGTATTATATGTTCAATATTTCGGCAACTTCACAGGCAAGTTCTGTAATTTCCCTATGAGCTTGTGAGCCAGGTGAATACTTATTTATTCCCACACCCACTGTCGCTGAGTCTGAGAAGGCAACTCTGTGTCCCAAAGTGGCTCTAGAAACAGGGCCACACGATTCCAGAACAGACCTCAACTCCCGGCCCGAAGCAGTGCTATGCTGAACACGGTTTGGAACGATAAGAAATTTCTTGGTGCTATCATGATCTATTGCCTCTTTACATACGGAAATAGCATCATCTGCTGCTTCGATATCTAATGGCGTAGGCCCGACCGGAACCAGCATCAAATTAGAATAGAGAGCTGCACGAAGTGAAACAGAGTCTAGAAATGGGGGTAGATCCAAAATTATCAGGTCTGCATCGAGACTATCCAGCTCCTTTTTTAAATTTTTTCCTATTCCATCATCTGCAACTGTGCATACTTCAACACCGGTTATGTCGCCACTTCTTTTTAGCCACTTTGTCGCAGAATTCTGGCCAGTGTCTGCATCAGCTATAACAATTTTGAGATCTGGATGATTTTCTTTAAGTTGAGTAGCAAGATGCACGGAAAGCGTAGTTTTCCCTGCACCACCCTTTTTTTGAACGATGCCAATCACTTTTGCCATTAAGTTTTCTCCTGGACCAAATGTTAACAAAGAGACGAGCAGACAAGGTAATGTACCATATATTATTTCCTAAATATTCTATAGTCAATATTTTTTACTATATCTTTTGTATTTTATACTATTACTTCAATATTATTTCCGATTTCCGGTTACTATTTATTATATAGTATTTCTTCAATAGTATATCATTTTTTATAAAATATCGATATCGCCTGATAAAGGCTTATAATTTAAAGAAAAGTTTGAATTTAAAGCCAGTAGAAAGAATATGCGGAGTTTTCATGGGAATTGTGAATAGAAAAGTAGGGGAGGGGAGGAGAATAGGCGGGATTGGAAAAATTTATCAGAAGGAAATATATCTTCTACATTCCATTATTATTGTTAAGGAATATTTCATCGAAACGAATTCGCATTGACTTTTCAAAGGCAATACCTTCGCCAAGTTGCTTTTCCAGGGCAGTCAGGCGTTCAAATACCATTTGGTAAATTTCCCCTCTAGGGTCACTCATCATTTCGTTGAACTTGCGTTCATGTTCAATTTTGTATTTCCGAGTACGTAATTCTTCCATCTGACGGATCTCGGCTTCCTGCTCCTCTAGAAGAGCCTTTTCCATTTCCATCATTTTCTCGGACCAACTCTTGTAGCCAGTCGGTTTTGGATAATGACCCGATTTTTTGATTATCGAGTAGAACCAATTGAAAACGTTATTGACAGGCTTTTTTTCCTCAATTTCATTGTCTACCATGTCAAATCTGCAGTGTTTAAGCGATTGGACCATAATGGTTTGACTCATACCTGTTTCTTCCATCCACTTAAGTACCTGCTGGTGCTGCAAACCCTTTTCATGCCAATAACCGAGTTCCGGGTCAGTTTTAAAAATGGTTTCCATAGTAGTAGTATTTGGTTCTAAACTACTACTACTAGTGGGTATTTGACTGTCCAAACGACTGACCGGCTGAAAAACCGGATGACGAACCGGATGACAGACCGGCTGATTAACGGTCTGGCCAACCGTCTGGTATTCATAACCTCTTTTCTGAAGGAAATCATTGCATAGTTGCGTATTGAGAATATATGAGAATCCCCTATACTGGTTTGCCGCAAAATACGTAGGTTTAGAAATAAATCCGTGTTTTGTAAGGATTGCCAATGCGTCTTTAACCGTACCGAATGCGACACCAGTGGAATCAGATATTGCTTGCCTCTGCGCAATTCCTCCTTGCTGAATAAGATATATTAGAACCATGCATTGCTTTTGGGTTAAAGCATATACCGGATCAGAAAGTTGAAGACGTGGATCTGTTACGGTCTGAACGAGTGTCTGGTTGACGGTCTGGTTAGGTGGATGACCGTCTGACCGTCTGACCGTCTGGCTATCAGACTGGCCAATGGTCTGTACGAACGGTTGAAAAACCGACTGATTGACTGTCTGACCGTCAGAATATCCGTCTGATATGCCGTCTGACAAACCGTCTGAACAACCGTCTGAAAGAGTTGACGGTTGTCCCCTAAGTTGGTTGTCTGACATTTCAGATGAGGGTGTCGCTTGGTCTGAGTCAGTATTGGTGCCCTCTGAGGAAGATTTCGGAAACCTCTCGTGAAGTTTTTGGAAAGTTTTTACGACAGCTGGATTTTTTTCAAGATTAGACCCGAAATCGATTTTTTTCCGACTACTGGTTTTCGGTTCATCTTTAAGAGCAACCGACAACAATTCTGTGAATCGATTACCTTCAGCCATTGATTATCTCCAGTAATTCGTCGGCAAGCGACTTAAACCTTCGAGCCCCATTACAATGAGGATTGTATCGGATGACCGTAAGTTGTTCAGCTTCGGCTTTTTGAATGTCGGTATTAGATGGTATTGTTGTTTCGAACAGTTTTTCCCCAAAAGTCCGTCTGAGATACTCAATAGACGACTTGTGGACACTTGCTCTCATATCAACTTTGTTGATGACCGCACGAAGGAAACGAAGCTCATGATTTACAGCTTGCGTAGCAGCCTCTATCGCCTCGAAGGCGTTTACAAATCCTTCTATTGAATATCTACTACCGGACTCTATCGGGATAATTGCCGAGTCGGAACATATCAAAGACATGAGGACAAATAGGCCAAGGTTCGGGCAATTGTCTATCAACGTGATGTCGTACTTCGTGCTCGCTATTTCTCGTACATGGTTTCTCAGCAAGAAATAACTTGTTTTAAGGTCCGAATATAGCGAGAATTCAAGCGTATCAGTTTTGTTGGTATTAGGAATAATATCAACGTTTTCGTAAGGGGTGGGGTAGATACACGCCGTTATCGGCACATCTCCTCGGTAGAGGTTGTACAACGTATTGGCGCCAGGGGGGGGCATGAGGACGCTGCTAGTATTTGATTGCGGATCCTGGTCAATTACCAGAACCCTCTTTCCTCTATTCGCGAGTGCGTGAGCGAGATTTTGCGTTATGGTTGATTTACCCACACCTCCTTTGTTGTTGATCACGCTTATGATCATGTACAACCTCCGAGTGCAAATGTGGCAATCTGGTGGAACATATACTGCTAAATAATTATATTGTCAAGGTAATTATGTGGAAAATGGATTTAGCTTATCATTGATACTAGTGGCGGGTAGGTAGTTATGTGTTGTATTTTAATTCAATATTATCAAATAAGTAGCCAATATTTTAGAGGTTTGTCGTGGATTTGGTGTGGTTTCGGTTATGAAAGATAAATAAGAAAAAAGCCATAGTCGAAATGAAGGTACCGATCGGCCAATCCTCCTAACCCTCAGAAAGTTGCTCTTAAGGGAATAGGTCCCGGAAGCAAATTTTGCGGTTCATGACGCCGCTGGATACAGCCGGCAGTGATGAGCAGTTCCTCTTCTCATCAGATTTCAGCAAGGAGACACAGTCCTTCAGGGCGGGGTAGTTGACTTTCCAGGTTTCCTCGATTTCTTACTGCCTTGGGCCACACCCGGATCTCGTAGTGGACGTGCGCTCCAGTGCTCCTCCCAGTGCTGCCAGATAGTGCAATACAGGTTCCAGAATCGACAGTTTGTCCAGGCTGGACCAGTAGCCTCGAATTATGCCCGTATAGAGTCACGTAGCCGTTCTGGTGGTCGACAGCCACCAGTTGACCATATCCTTTATACTGGTCGGCATAGATGACGAGCCCCGCTTGTGTCGGATAGACATGGGTTCCGGATGGGCAGGCGATGTCCCACCCCTGATGGAAACGTTGCTGCCCAGTTCCGAATGGGTCAACTCGCCAACCGCGGACGGACGTGACGCGGCCGTAATCGACCGGATAATTACGATCCGCTGATGCGGACTGGACTTGACGTACTCCCCGCCTGGAAGGCGAGGATTCTGGATTCAAACAGCGACTGCCGGGTTTAATCCCGGTCTTACGCCGCCTAGCCCAAGAGCTGACGCCCCAGCTCTTTGAATATTGATTGCAGCGTTGATGTCCCGGTCGTGGACAGCACCGCAGTCGCAGGCCCAGCGCCGATCCCGGAGCGACAATGCTTCGTTGATGGTTCCGCAGGAACTGCATAGTTTACTGCTCGGAAACCAGCGCTCGATCTTGACGATGCTGCAGCCGGTCTTGGTCGCCTGGTGCTCCAGGATCGAAACGAAACTGGCAAATCCCAGGTCGGACACCTTCCGCCCCCACAGCACCTTCATGCCGGACAGGTTCAGATCCTCAGTGGCAATGGCGTTGTAGCGATGCACCAGCTTCCGGGCCTGCTTGAAGTGGAAATCCTTGCGCCGGTTTGCGATCGTCCGGTGCAATCGGGCAAGGTTCTTTCTGGCCTTTCTCCTGTTGTTGCTGCCCCTCTGCTTCCTGCTGAGAGCGCGGCTTGTTTTTGCAAGCTGCTTGATAGCCTGCTTGAGTGGCTGGGGAGCAGACTCTTTCCTTCCATCGCTGATGGCGAGAAAACTCTTCAGGCCGAAGTCCACGCCCGCTATTTCGGTAGTCGCGGCATGGAAGGTCTGATGCTCGGCATCGGTGATGAAGATGAAGACAATGTCCCCCAGGGCATCCCGCTTGACGGTGAGGGTTTTGATTTTCCCCTCGATCTCACGGGACTTGAAAAACCGGTACTGCTGCTTGCCGACCCGCAGTCGGTTGCCGGACAGCGTATAGCCGGCCTGCTTCAGGGTGAAACTTCTGTATTTATCCCTCTTGCAGAAGGAGGGAGGCTGGACTTTCCGTCCAGACTTCTTCTTTATATTCTGGAAGAACAGCTGGTAGCCTTTTTCGATTCGCTGCACCACGTCCTGTATGGACTGGGAGCCAATCTCCGACCAGAAAGAATAGCGTGGAATACGCTTCAGCTTGGTGACGTGCTTCATCAACTGGAACTGGTTTAGATGTCTGCCGAAAAGTCGGAAATACCGCTTGTGCAAGGCGATACAGTGGTTCCATATCGACGCGGCAACATCGATCTGACGGTGCAGTTTCCTGTTCCGCTTGGAAGCGTATGCCTTGAAAGCAAAGGTCCTCAAGCAATCCTGCTCCACTGGGTTTCAATGTAATGGCGAATTACTTCCGTAGATACCGTGCCGGTAGTCGCACAAAAGTAGGAGCGTGACCAGATCGACCCTTTCTTTTTAAGATCGGGGAAGCGGGCGGCCAGGGTAGAGCCAGAACCACCCTTGATCTTTCCCGCGAGCTGGGCAGGGGAAAATCGCGGTGGTGCCGACAGTGAAAGGTGGACATGGTCCGGCATGATCTCAAGAGCAATGAGGGTACAGCCGATTTCGACAACGCGGGCTGTTATTGTCTCTTGAACTGCAGCTACCACTTCTTCCCTGTCGAGAATGGACCGCCGATACTTAGGGCACCAAATCAAATGGTAGGACAGCAGAAACTTCGCGTGCCGAGTCGACTCATATTGTATATTCTTTCTGTTTTGCATAGCTATAATAATAGTATAGGCATATAATTAAGCAAGTATATTCAGGGCAACCGGACGCCTTTCATCCCCGCCTATAAGGCGAGGCTTTCCCGGCGGTTGTTTGTAAAGCAGGAGCACGGCGGCGATTATGGATAGGCAGTTGACCATGGTGGAGGCATGAAACCGCACTTATTCTGCTGTCCTGCTGTTGTTCTTGGCTTTAGGCATCCGGCTGAAAACCCAGCCCAACAGGTCATCACGATTCCTGGAACAAAGGTAAATGTTGCCAGTACCAGCGAAACGATTGATGAATCCTTCTCCGCTCGTCGCTCCGCGGAACAATCCCTTGAGAAATCCGTCACCTGACGAAAGAGTCGCAACCTGGTACGTCAAGCTCCCAGTCCAAGCGACAATATGACTGTGGTCGAAAATCCTTTCCTCCTCCGTCATCTCGACAATCTGCATGGAGCCGAAGCCTGACAAGGCAACAGTTCCGGGGCCAGTCGCCTTCATGATGATAAAACCGCCAGTCCCTCCAAACATGGCCCTGTTAGGCGACTGGACTTTGGACAGCAGGTTGACCGTTGCCGATGCCGACAGAAAGCAGCCGTCGTTGATGAACAATTCCTGACCCTGCTCGAGATCTACGAGGAAAATGTCTCCGGGGAGGGTAGGGGAGAGGACTGCTTCGCCTGGCTGATCCGGAGCCTCCAGGATCTGCAAAAAAGCAGACTCTCCCTGCGCACTTTTTCGTATAAGGGAGGAGAATACGCCCCCCTTGAGTTTTCCCTTGAGAACCAAGGAGGGGCTCATGCTCACCATTGCTTGAGAAACGGTATAAATGCTTTCCCTCTGTCCGAGGGATACTATGAGGAACGGATCTGATCCTACAGAGACACTGAAACTGGCCAAACAAACCTCCTGGGGAGCTAATCTTCCTGTCTTCCTTCGAAATAGCCTCGCGGTGCAACGTACTTTTCTCCCGTAATCCGAGCCAGTTCCTTATTGAAATCATGGATTCTCTTCTTAATTTCCTGGCTTTTTTCAAATAATTCAGCAAACTTCATCGGCGTCAGTTCTTTTCGATATCCGATTTTTCTGCGCAACTGAGACATGAGTCGGTCGTTTGCACCGACGAGGTCTGCCATTTCGTTGGTATCAATCGTCGTCCGTGCGATGACAACGGTATCGGGTCGTGATGCGCGTTCCACCTTTTTTGCCAGACGTTCTTTGCGTTCTGCCTCCCTGCGTGCTCGTTCCTTCTCCCGATCCTCCTTATCTTTGGCAATTTCTTCCGCAGTCTTTCGTTGCTTCTCTTTTCCCTTTACTGCTTTGGTCTGGTGCCGCGGCTGCTCCCCTTGCTGTTCTGCAGGCTTTTTAATCAGCGGTACAGGTGTTAATGTGATTGGCGCTTCAATTTGTTGAGCCGATGCTTCGGGTTGTACTGTAGATTCTTCATTCATCGCTTGTGTCTCCTTCCTTGGTCGCAGGTCTGCGGCCGGGTTGTGATCATCCTCCAAGGATATGCTTTGCGTTGCCTCGGGAGAAACGAGTCCGTGTCTCGTTACTGACAATTTCACTGGCTTTGCGCCAGTTGTTGAACATGTTTTGCATTGCGTTGAGCTGTTCGGTTGAGTTCAATATGGATGCTCTCATATCGCTCATCCTCAAGTAAATTTTTTCATCCAGAGCCAGAAGCTTCGCTTCCACGTCCGCGAACATTTCCTTTTTGCAACTCTTTTCATCTGATCCAGGTTTACTACCCTGGGATGACGATGATATGTGATTTGCCATGGCAATCATCGTAGAGGTGCGGGTGAACATATCCGATAACATGGCGTACGCGTAGAGCTTGGCGGCTACTTCCGATAGTTGGGCTATTACCTGGGATTCAGTGTTTGTCGAGACTGCAGTTTTCAATACGACAATGACAGACGCTGGTACGGTGTTGAGGAATGCTGTCTCGTTAACGTCATACGTCCCACCTGATCTCAATTTCAGGGCGATGGAGGACATCATAATGGAAGCATAATTGATCAGGTTCCGATTGGTGTCGGTAGAAGGCGTGCATGCTGCTGTGCTGGATGCACGAACCTCCACGTCTCCTACGAAAAAGTTTTCGATGTTCTGGTTCTTGTCGCAGGCGTTGATGTACTGGGCTTGGTAAACCGAGTGCGTCTGGGAAGGCGGCTTAATTTCTACATCACCAATAAAACCCCGCATCAGGGCAACATGGGATGAACTGATGCTCTTCATTGATGCCAGATTGTCCAGCAGCGAGCCGCTGCCGAATATCGTTTTGAATGACAACGTACATCCTGCCGTTGACAGTTCAGCAGATTGCTGCACTGGATTCCCGGCGGGAGGGGTGTTACCCATGGCCGCCTTGTAGACATTTTGGATATCGGTTTCGAAGTTTTTGTAGAGATCATCCATTCCCGATGAAACCCAGAAATCGGCCTGAGCCGCCGTTACCTGGCTTTTCAGTCGTTCTCCAACGACATCGGACAATGGACTGGCAATCGTTGCCACCAGAGCCTTTGACGCTTTGCAGTCGTCGAGCTGGAGTCCGTTCAGGCGGTCAGTTATGGCTTCCAGGGCCTTGATGGTCTCGGAGACTTGCGGAGCCAGAGTTTTCAAGGCAATATCAAACGCCGCGGCAGGAGCAGCGGACAGTATCCGCTGGAGTTTCTGTACCAGATAGTTCAGGTTCATGAACGAAAACCCGCCCAAGAAGGCGTCAATCCCGCCGCAGCCGATGTTCAGCGATGGCGGTGTGATGGTCATCAGGTTGTCGTTGGTGACCGGCCAGCGTGCCGACAGTGAACCCCCGGAGAAGTATCCCCGCTTGCTGCCCTCAAAATAGCTTGGGCCGGAAACCGATTTTGACGAGATCCAGTCATCTTGCCACCCTGCGTGCGTTGCGGACGAGCAACAAAGTGTGACCGCAAGCATCAGGGCAACCAGCCGTTTTCTACTCCTCATGAGAACCTCCTTCTGCCTTGTCACCACTTGGCATCTTCAGGCAGAGAAGTGTCAAATCCTCCGCCCTGCTGGAATTCGTGCAGCGAGTACTGCTCGGGGGTGGTTTCGCCCTTCATGAGCCGTACGGTGCGGTATGTCCGATCCTCCAGTTCTTCGGCCGACGCCACGCCTGCCGATATCGGCACGTAGTCATCGTTACCCTTCTGGATCATGATAAGCGTTGGTGTGATGGTGATCCCGAAACGCGCTGCCATGCCTGGCTGCTTTGTTATGTCCACATGCTTCACCACCCAACCGGTGTTGCTGGAGAACCATTTGAGGATCTTGTCCTCCTCTTCACAATAACTGCAGCCTGGTTTTGTAAAAACTACGAGCGCGAAATTATCCCGGTTCTGTTGCAGAACCTTTTTGCGAGCCTGCTTCTCCATATTGGACTTTGCCAGCCGGCCCGGTGTCGCGATGGGGTAGTCGGCCTTGACAGTAAGCTCCGGATATTTCTGCCAGACGTAATCGGAGGTATTGGCGAAGGCAAGTGCCTTCTTCCGGGCGATCTCGCTTACCTGGTAGTACTCCTTAACGTTGGCTTCCGTCGGCCGCCGAACTGCCTTGGCTCGGAATCCATCGAACAGCTCCCGAAATTCCGTAGGATCCATGTCCCAAATCTGTTCATAGGTGTATTCCTTGAGAGAAGGATACTTTTTTGCCTTCATCTTCTGTTTTGGCGCTTCATCAGGAGCTTTCTCCTCGGAAGTCTCCTCCTGTTTTTTGTCACGGTCATACCACCACCAGCCTTGTTTAGAGTCGGAGTAGTAGTCCGCGTTTATCGCTGATGACAGAGTGATGATCAGGGCTATGGCGAAAAGAATTGTACGGGTCACCATATTTTGACAAGGAGACCCCTTCCTTCAGGGAGGGGAGGAATTGCCCGCCATGTCAGGCAGCCAACCTTGCCATCCTCCTTTCCGTTAGTAATGTGCTTGCGGATTCAAGCAGCGTCATAGTTGTTGATTTCGCAGATGCATATACTTTGGTTCCATCAAGAAGCCTCAGTTCGAAATACCCGGTGGCCCTGCGTCCGAAGATGAACGCTTCCGCACCGTTCCAACGCACCTTGTCATATCGCTGAAAACCATGGATGAACCGCGGCGCCGTGTTACGGATGTGGCTGCGGGCGCCTTTGAACAGCTTCCGGTTGCATTTCCGCACCTGCTGAATGGCAAGTTTAGACTGCTGCCTTTCCTGGTTCTCTCCACCTGCGATGACAAAGGCATCGTTTATGTGGGACTTGTCCAGTCCGAGGGCTATTCTCCCGCTTTTGGTAACGTAGCCGTAGGTGTGGCTCGTTGATTCGCCGGAGTCTCGTAGAGCATTTACCATTTTCCACCGGACCATGGACATGAACGTCTCCGCTTTGAAGCCGTTTGACCGTTTTACCTTCAATACCAGCTTCCCAGCGGATACCTTGCCATGGCAGGTCTGACAGAGGGTGATAAGGTTCCCCGGCCGGTCGCCGCCGGTCTGTCTGCTTTCCAGATGGTGAACTTCGAGCACAGGGTCTTTCGATTTCCCCTTGCAGTGCTGACAGATATGGCCGTCACGGTAAAGGACGTACTCTCTTACGTTCCAAAACCCGGCCTGCTCTCCGTTTTGGTAACCTTCTCCTTCGATGTCCGGATTCTTGATCTTCTGGATATCGAATGCGGCTACCTCGATGATTGTTTTCGTTACCGGCAAGATCTCCTTTACCTTGCCGATCATTTTTATGTGGCTGTCCAGTTTGTGCTGGATCGATGGAGCCAGCCAACCTTCGGCTTTCTTCCTGTTCAGAAACCGTGGCTGACGGTACCAAGTCTTCCTGTTTCTCCTGGCCCTCCTGTGCTGTCTCCTTTCGGCGTTGAGCTTGACAATGTCGTTCCGCAGCTTTACTTCTGCTGCATACAGTTCTTTCTTTGCCGACACCACCGACAAACCTACATGAGTGAAGCCGGAATCGACGCCAAGCGTCACCGGCTGGGTGAAGCTCCTTGTCGGGACCGTCCATCGAATGGTGAATGGGGTTCGTTTCACCACTTCAGCCTTGTTCTCCTTGAGCAGCAACCTTGCTTTTCTTGGAGAGCAGGGCATGAGCGGTTTTCCTTTGTGATTCAGAACATAGACCTGCATGTTCTCTCCTTTCAGAGCTAGAGCCGCATCGGGGTTGTTATAAAGGCTTGTCATGCCGGCAGCACTGTCCATTACCCTGTAGGACTGTTTAACCACCGGCGGCAGTTGCTACGGACGTGCGGAATATCCGTAGGTGCCATGACCTGAATAACTTCTGCCTTGTTTCCAAGGCCCCCTTGTCAACCTGGGCTTGTCAGTGATAACCCTTACAAGCCCCGTCCTTCAGGGCGGGGTAGTTGACTTTGGCACCAGAATTTTCGGGACTATATTTTTCACCAGTCCTCGTATTTGGCTTCCCTTGCGACGCTCGAGTTGATGGGCGTCAACGCTAAAGGCCCGGGCGAAAAAGGGGATAGAAAAGGTCGAGAAAGTTTTGCCGGTGCCTGTCATCACAGTTACAGGCACCTGGTAGTAGCCTTTCTTCATCATGGCTGTGCAGACCGCACCCTGTTCGCCCAGTTTTCTCACGACCGAGTAGAGCCAGTTCCGCCGTGCAGCTTCGTCTCCATCAGCTGCCAGGAGAACCACGCGCGGTCCAGAAACCTCTTTCATAGCCTTCCATAGCAGATTTTCTTTAACCCAGACATGCCCATCAGCAGTCGAGTAGGCCTGCCACAGACCTTTCATCTCATCATCCTTGATGACTATATTGATGTGCTCCGCTATATACAGCAGGACTGCGTCCAGACTCAGCCAGTTTGGGAGATTGAACTCCTGCGGCACAAACTTTCCTGCATCCTTTCTTCCGGCTATTTCAGCGGCGTCCGTTCCGACTGAAGAGTTCGTTTCGTCATAAGATGAATTTGAATCCATTTCCATGACTGGTTCGGGTTCTTCGCAGGAACTTTCCGTTGGATTGGGGTCACTGTCAGCGGCTTGAGTGGTCGCTGCGGCAGTCATCTCGGCCAACTCCATCTGTCTTGTTTCCTGATCGGCCTCCTTGAGCAACGTCTGCAGACGCTGGTTTGTCACCATGTCATGATGGCCACGCACGGTCCTCTCGAGTTCCTTGAAGTCGTTTATCTCCTGGAATTCCGGAATGCCCATGAGGAGTAGAGCGGACGTTTCCGGGTGATCCCACTGCCGATAGAATCTTTCGTAGTGGGCAGGGATTTTCCCGACGTCATGTCCCAGCGCTATTATCATCGCGGCCGGATGCATCGTGTCGTGCTGGAATTTGCGGATATAGCATTTCGCCACTTCCAGACTGTGCTTCCAGAGCGGGATCCTCGCCAGATATGCATAGGATTCCTCCCCATATTTTGCCTCCGCTTCCGTCCCTCTCGCTTGAACCCCACGACCGACAACAGAAGAGCAGTCACCTTGTTCATCCAGCATCTGCAGCAGTTTTTCGATGACGATGCGGCGGTTGCCTTTGACGTACGGCTTCGCGACATATCCTTTATAGAAGTCGTTGATTTCCGGGTGCTCGAAGACCGGGCGGGGCCGCTTGACCGTGTTCGGTTCCTGTTCCTGCTCCCTCCAGAGATGGGCAATTTCGGCGAGCGCCAATTCCGGCGCTGTCCATATATCGCTGATGTCCTTGAGAGCCTGACGTTCGATGACCCCGGGTTCCGCCTCCTGGGGCTCTTTCTCCTTGGTCAGCAGCACCTTGCACGCATACCCAAACGTAACGACTCCGGCTACGCCTGATACATAAAAAATCGCATTCAAGCGGTCGCCTCCTCGTCCACCTCGTCCTCGAAGGTCTGGTACGAACTTCCGGTACCGGGCCGGTCCGGGAAAATGACCTTGACCGTTGCTTTCGGGACTTTCGTGGTTTTTCCCTTCCACCGCCCGGAATACGTCTGCATGAGGAATTCCTGCACCTGCAGGCTCTGCACGTCATAAGGCGATATCACATCTTTCTCGACCTCGCGGGTGGTGACCTGGTTTGCGCTGTAGATGCCGGTAAGGACTGGCTTCGTGCCGAAGTGCCGGGTAACATACTCCGCCGTGTCGGCATCCGGGCAGCGCATGAACAGCTTGGTGTTGCAGTTGTTCATGATGACGCGGGCGAACTCTTCTCCGAGAACGGCAGCAAGCTGTGAGTTGTCCTGAACGAACATGGTGGTCATTACGTTTGCGGAGCCGGCCATGGCGGGAAGGGCTTCTATTCCCGGGTAGAGAACTTTCTGGGCTTCGTCGATATAGATGGCAAGGGGAGTGTGGAACTTTTCCTTCACCGAGCCGTATGTCCGGCCGACGCACTTCTGGATCATGGAGAGAATGACCCTGCCGAGTGCGTTCGCCGCGTCCGGAAACATCTGTGACCCCGTGTGGATTACGACGATTACCCTTTGGCCTTCCTCAATACGCTGGATGATGCGGTTTGTATCGGCTTGGCCGATGATTCGCCCGATATTTCCGACGGACAGGTGCATGAGCGCAACAGCCAGGGACTTGGACACTTTCGAGTAGTACTCTTCGGATTCGCCCAGCAGGTCTTCGATAATCGCCGCAGTGCGCAGCGCTTCAGGGGACCCGATACCTTGGAGCGTGACCCGGCTGTCTTCCAGGTTTTTCCGGCGGATGCCGTTCCGGAGCGCGTCAAAGTTCAGATTTGCGAGCTGGCCTCGATTGCGTGCGATGATAGTGCTGGCGGTTATCACCGCGGTGGAAAGCATGACGGCGACGTTCTTGAAGAATTCCTCCTTGGATGGCGGTATGGCTGCGGCGATATGGGCAGCCAACTCTTCGACGGAGAAATAGTAGGCCATCGGGTCAACAATGGCCGACAGTTCCGGGTAGATGGGGGTGATCAGCTGCAGTTCGTCGAGCCGTTTGTGCTTCCGGGCTGACTCGAAGACTTTGGAGAAGATGTCCTGATCCCCCTTCGGGTCCAGGTAGCAGAGGCTGTAACCCTTCGCGATGTCCTGGTCGATCATGTGCTCAGCCAAACGCGTCTTGCCGACGCCGGTTGAACCGACGACCATCATGCCACGCTTGCGCTCGCTGTCCGGCAGGCGGATTGGGACAATCTTGCGTGCTGTGTCCATGTTCACCCCGGTACCGATGTCAGTGTAGTTTTCGCTTACATCGGGTTTCGGTTTGCTTCTACGAAAGAACCTGAACACGGACATCCTCCCTCAGCTCTTTTTTTACGGCTGCTATTGCATCTTTCGAAATCCGCTGATCCGCTACGAGATGACTCTCGCTGCCTGGTAATCGCCGGATGCACGTGATCCTGTCAATGCCGCTCTGGCCGGCAAGAAGGATGGCGGGCAGGTGTCTTTCAACGCGAGACAATTGGACTGCGACCCAAGCTTGGTTGCGCCCGGCAACTGGCTTTATGCTGGTCACGTACCACTTCCTGGTTTCGCCGGGCAAGTACCTGCGGCGCTCGTGCGGAGGCTGAAAGCGCGGCGGACATTCACCCATGAGAATGTATCGCTCGAACAAATCAACCAGTTCCATTTCGACCAGCACGTTGCCCTTGGCATCGATTTTTTTTACAACCCCGGGAACGACCTTCCCACGTAGGGTTTGAATCTTTTCATATTCCAACACAATTTGTGCGGCACGCAGTGCGTTCTCAATCTCGAACCGGATGTATCTGCGCATCCTCGTGCTGAACCGTCTCTCTGAGAATTCCTCAATTTCACCGTCCGGCGGGACTTTCCATATTTCCAGTTTTTGATTCAGCCGTACGGCGAAAGGTACGCCGAAGGTTTTCGAGAGGGCCCGAGCGATTGCTCGCTCGATCGCGTCGATTGCCGTGTTGCCAGGGAGATTTCCGTATTGGGGGAGAAGGTCACTCAAAAGTGATTGCCAGGCCATTGCCGGTCTCCTGTGCGCTGATGGACGCTATTTGACATCCTCCCCGCCTGGAAGGCGAGGATTCCTTTGTGAATCATGCAAACGCATAGTCACCTCCGGTTGGTTCCTGTTTCATCGAGCCCGCTACCGGGTACCCTCCACAGGCGATAACGGCAAGTCCTGCCGCCAGAATGTTTTTAGCTGCGTTTATATCGGCATGGGCTTCGTGCCCACAGGACCGGCATCGAACCGCGATACCATCCCGGTTTTCTCTCGCAACATAACCACATTCGTTACAGGTCTGACTGGTGTATTGAGGTGGGACTTTTATCAACCTCCCGCCCCGCCAGTTCAGCTTGTACTCCAACTGACGGGCCAACTTGCTCCATCCCTGGTCGAGGATGGACCGGTTAAGCCCGGCCTTCTGTTTTACGTTTCTGCCCGGTGATTCGCTGGTTCCCTTTGCCGATGCCGACATATTCTTTACCTGCAAATCCTCGATCACGACGACAGCGTGGTTTTTGCTGATCTTGGTGGTGAGTTTGTGCAGATAGTCCTCCCGCATGTTGGCGATCTTTGCGTGAAGCCTGGTGATACGTTTTTTTTGCTTCTTCCAGTTCTCGGAGAACTTTACCTTCCGAGAGAGTCGCCGTTGCAGTCTGGACAGCTTCCTTTTCGCACGAGCGAAGGAGTTGAGTGGCTGGACTAGTCTGCCGTCGGAGAAGGCGGCCAGGGCGCTTACGCCGCGGTCGATACCGAGAGATGATGCTGACTGGTGCTGTGGATCCGGTATGGTTTGCTCTACCTGAATACTGGCGTACCAGTGGCCGCCATGCTGGCTAACAGTGATGTTCTTCGGCTTCCCCTCCACCTTTCTGCTATTCCGATATCGCAGCCAACCGAGCTTGGGGAGTTTCACTCGACTGTTATTCGCATCGACGGTGAAGGCGTCCGGGTTGCGAAACGAGTCGTGCTGACCACGTTTTTTGAATAGCGGCAACTCTGCACGATGGGCGAAGAAGTTGGCATAGGCCTGGTCCAGATCCTTCAGAGATTGTTGCAATACGTGAATCGGCGCTTCGCAGAGGAACCTGGTCTCTGGTTGCTGCTTCCAAGTTGTGAGTTCTTTGCAGAGACTGGCGTATCCAAGTTTCTTCTCGCCAGCAGCAAAGCGTTCTTTCTGCAAATCCAACGCTTTGTTCCAGACAAACCGGCAGCAACCGGCGATCATCCGCAGGCGCTGCTCGATGTCTGCACCCGTCCGAAGACGGTATTTGAAGGCTTTCTGAATCAGCATCAGTGCTCGCTCATCCCCCGCCTATAAGGCGAGGCTTGCCGCTCGAAGTTTCGTCACCGATAGTCGTCTCTTTCTTTGCTTGTTGGAGAGGGGTGCGTGCGGAGTAAATCCGGGAAGAGATCATTTCTGCGTACCACTTCTGTTTCGACGGTGTGCGCGAGTGGTAGCAGCCGACAGCGTTCCAGCCGTACCCGAAGTCGCGGACGCATTGCGCCAAAATCCAGGCGCCGACACGAATGTTGACACATGGTTCAGTTATCCTGGACCAGGTCTCGACACCCAGTTTTTTGGCCCAGCACGAGTTGATCTGCATCAGACCGATGTCGTATGTGCCGTTTGTGTTTCGGTTGATAGCCGAAGGATTGCTTTTACGGTTTTCGTGCAACGAGATAGCTCGCAGCAGATCGGGCGAGACGCCATATTCCACGGCCGCTTGCTGGAAACAAGCATCGAATGCGGAAGCAGTAGAAATATATAATGAGCAAGCGAGCATGATAGATAGGCAGACGAGGATTCGCAAAAAATTAGCCTCCTAATAGTATATTCGGCGGAACCGGCAACCAAAAATCGCCTTTTTCAGAAAACTTTTTTTGTAGTGAATCGTAACTATTCGATATAGAACGCAAATATATTTTTCATTTTTGTCCATCAAAACCATAATTTTGTTGGACTCTGTGTATAAATATCACCACTAGATCTCTTTCATTAGACGAATGCATAAAAAATTGTTGACGCTATGCTGATAATTTGATATTCGGTTTTTGGTAACAAAGTGTTAATAATTTGATGCAAATAATTCCCTCTGTTTTTTATGCTCGAAAAGTCGGAACAGCCTGCTGGCCACTTTGTTGAGTTCTGCATTAGCAAACCGTCGAGACCGCAGATTATGGCTGGTTGTCTGGTTCAGGCTTTCCGTCTCCTGTCGGTGTACTTTTGCACCCTGCCTGTCAGATTAACTCTCTCAGAACATTCCATTTAAGTCGCTATGCGATGCCTCTGCTCAGCATGTGGTCGGCCTGTGTTGTCGGGTTGCTTTCACGTCTGTGTGGTGGTCCGGAGGGCAGACATGGACTATGATTTCGCCGTCAGATGGCTTACATCGAACAAGAGAAAAATCGAAAATTATGCCAAGAAATACACAGGTTTCTCTCCTTATGATTTAAAGGATTTGAAAAGTGCAGCGAACGAAGCGGCACTAATTGCTGCTCGGCGTACCTCCGATGCGAAGATATTTCCCATGATATTCTGGAGATGCTTCAAGGACCTGTTGCGTTCCTTTGTGCCCAACCCCGAAGATGAACATGCGTCGGCATCAATCCCTTCCTATCTGTGCTCGCCTGACCTTCCCACTGACATGCCTCAGGTTAGGCCCGATTGTCTCGATTTCACCACCGAATCAATATTCATTTCTCTGAGGGGTCACCTTTCGGAGAAGGACTGGGAACTTCTCTATCTTGCTTCGGGCCTCAGCCGTGATGGAAAGATGTCATATACAGAGGTCGGCGCTAGGCTGGGTTGTTCAAGGCAAAATGTCGCCAAGGCACTTAAGCGGTGTCTCAGGGACATCCAGCAGTTGGTTGATTCAGGAAAGGTTTCCAGGAAGATTGATTTGCAATCAGAACAACCGGGGGGAAACTTCGTTTTTTACATACCTCGGCAACTATTCGAAAAGTATGGGAATTTGTGATGGTTGAGAAACAGTCACGCACATCTCAAAGGAGTCATTTTGGACAGGTCATCGTGCGGAGCAGTTGACAAACACCGTGATGGATTGAGGAGTTTGATTTGCGAGGCTTATAGACAGGGTTACAGCCTGTTTGAAATTGTCAGGATCACAGGAGCAAAGAACCCGGCATTTGCGTACAAGACCCTGCGGGAAAAGCGGCTTTTTCCGGTACTTCCGAAAGGCAGGCCTAAATCAATTTTCTTGCCGCCGCAAATCAAAAATCTATTTTCCGGATTCTCACTGTACCGGTGGGCCAATATGTGGGAGTTTTCGCTGGAGGAGGTGGAGATAGTTTTGACCACAGATTCCTATGGGAGCGGCACGTCGGCGGAAATCCACTCGGCTTTACAAAGAGATTTTCCCATCCATTACAAGAAGCTGTATCCAGCAAGCCCCTTGAACGGCAGGCCGACGGTGCGGTTCCAAACAAACATAGTGCCTCCGATCGAATCGCTCGCTGTCAGTTTGCGGTATGATGAGGAACGCCAATGGTTTGTGGCGACGATAACGTCCGATCCTGACCTGGAGGGACATGGGGTGTCCTGGTCCACCGCAATTACGGATCTCGAGCGCATCTGGTGGGTGCAGAAATCAGCTATTCGCCTCAAGCATGCGCTCGAGATCATAACTTCTGCCGCCTGTTCCTGAAGCGGCAACTTCCAGGAGGTTCAATTGACGACACCTATCGATAAGTTAGTCGTTACAGTCAAACTCACAATCTACGATCCTCAGACCCATCTTGCGATGGACAGGTTGAAAGACACCAATAAAATGTCCGCATACGTTAGTGCGGCACTTTTCGATTTTGTTCGTTCGGAGGCGGGAAAGAAGCAGCTAGAGGTCATGTCGCCAAAAAAAATTACTTGAGTAATATATCGTAATAATTGATGAAATACGATGTGAGCAAATTTTACTGAAAAATAATTTCGCATTTTACCCCAATTTTGGTTGCCAGCTCCGCCGAATATACTATTAGGAGGGTAAATTTTTGCGAATCGCTCACATCGTCCTACTTGTAACCATTATTTTCGTCACCACGACGGCGCACGCCGCGTCGATAAAGCAGCGCAGATATGTTTACCAGTACGACTGCGCCAAGGGACTGCAAGACGAATCCTACCTCATATGTGGCAACTGCGATGACGACAGGCCGACCCAGGCGGTCGCCCTGTCGTTCCGCATGTCGCAGCCGCAACAAGTGGTTCCTGTAGCTCAACCACCAAGTCAGTCAGTTGTTTCCCCTCTCGACACAATCCATTTCCATTTCGACAGCGCATCCCTTCTGCCAAACGCTAGGGCTCGTCTTGATATGGTAGAAGGCAGCGGAGGGGTGCGTTTGGCGGGATACACCTGCACTATCGGATCTGCAGTATATAACGAAAAGCTATCGCAGCGCCGGGCGGACGCAGTCGCCCGATATCTCTCACGGCGTGGGATCTCCATCCTTTCGGCGACCGGCTATGGGGAGTCTTCAACGTTCCCCAGTCACGCCAGAAACCGACGAGTCGAGATTTCCGTCGCAGGCAAGGAGAAACTTTGAAAAAGGTTCTTTTGGCAGGGTTCATTCTACTAGGGCTGGCAGGAGTGGGAGTGGGGGCTATGGAAAACAACAACGCGGGTACGACACAGGAACAAATTCCACAAAAAGTAAAAGACGAGATGGCGAAGGCATTTCCAACTCTGCAATTCGGCACGATCAACGGTAACCCGAAGCTATCCGAAGAGACAGGTCTGTATGAGGTGATTGTCGGGGGTGAGGTCTTCTATTTCAGCCCGAAAGGGTACATGTTCGTAGGCAGAATCCTCACCGCCGACGGCAGGGATCTAACTCGTGAAAAGCTGGTAAAAGTCCAGGCGGAGCGGGTGAAGACCATGCCGCTGTCGAAGGCGCTGAAAATCGGTAACGGGCCGAACACGGTAATCGAATTCACCGATCCCGACTGTCCATACTGCCGCAAGGTCAACACGTATCTCAGCTCGCGAAACGACCTGACCCGATACATTTTTCTCTTTCCTCTCCCCATGCATCCGGATGCACCAAGGAAGGTAGCCTATATCCTGTCTGCAAAGGACCAGGCCGCTGCCCTCCGCGAGGCTTTTTCTGGGAAGTTGGACCAGAAGACGCCATCTATTCCCCTCAGCACCGAAGCATTCAAACAAGTCGAAGAGTTGGTAACCATTGCCCGGACTGTCGGCGTCCGTGGCACTCCCAACCTCTGGGTGAACGGTACCTTTGTAGGCGGTGCCGACATAGCACAAATAACGTCGCTCTTATCGGGCGGAAAGGAGGATGCGAAGAAATAGTCGTCAGTATTTATTGGACACACTCTAACCAAGTAAAGGAGGAAAAGTTTTATGGGTATTCTGCAGTCTCTTGTCCGTGGTCGCAAAATGGCCACCATGCTGTCCCTGGCCGCACTGTTTGCGCTCGTTGCCACCTCCGCCTCTGCCTTCACGGCGCCGGCAACGAACAGCATACTGTATTCGGTCTACAACCTGGTGATCGTGGGGATGATCAACAACGGCCTGACCTATATCGTCGGCTTCCTCTCCATCCTGGCCGGCGCGTTCTTCCTCATGCAGCAGAAGATGGTCGTCACCCTGTTCTGTATCATCGGCGGCATTCTGTTCCTTTCCGCCGGTTCTATCGCGACTGCCTTCGGCTACATCTTTTAACAGTTGTAACAGAAGTTACTCCCTCAGAAGTTTAACGGTTTGCTAATAATGCGGGGCAGTGCGAGCTGTCCCGCCCTTTTCCTCAACCAGGGCAGTCAGGCTACCATCGAGGTTTTTATGAGAAAAAAATTCCCGCAGTATCTATCGCAACCTTTCCAGGTGTTGTGGTTCGAGTCGGACGATATTGTGTTGTTTCTTCTCTCCATCGTCGTTGCTCACGCCACCGGCGGTATTTTCTGGGTGCTGCCGATTCTCTCCCCAATCCTCAGCACCAGGATCAAGCGCAATTTCCCCCGCGGTTACGGAAAACACGTCCTCTACTTCCTAGGGATTGTCAAAATCAAAGGCTCTCCGGACGCTTTCGTAAAGGAGTTCTGCGAATGAAGCGATCAGCCTATCTGGCAAAGGTGTCGAACGTATTCGCCCAGAACGGGTTGCTCAAATTCGCCATGCTCACCATCGGCATTGCGTCGGTCTTGACAACCTGCGGGTCTCTCAAGGCGCTGAACAGCCAGAAGATCGTGCTGGTGCCGCCCCAGATCAACAAGCAGATGTGGATTTCGGGGAATAAGGCGTCCGATGAATACATCAAGGAGTTTGCCCGCTACATTTCAGGACTGGCGTTCTCCTACCATCCCGGCACGGTGCGGAAGCAGTTCTCGGAGTTATTGAACATGTACACTCCGGGAGAGTTCGAGAACGCGCAGAGAGTGTTTTACGCTCTGGCAAATAAAATCGAGGAGGCCCGTGTTGCCAGCACTTTTTATGTGAATGAAATCAGCAACTGGGAAAACCGGACGATCGAAGTCAAGGGATACAAAACAACGTCATTTCCCGACAAAACGTCCGAGGAGGTCCAGACCTCGTACTATATCGAGTATGTGATAGTGGATGGCAAATTCCAGATCGTGACCATCATGGACAAGGATGCACAGATGAAGAAAGAGGCACTCAATGCAAAGAAATAGCATTCTATCGTTGACACTGGCGCTTGCCATACTGCCGACACTGGCTCTCGCCGAGGATATGAAATATTCGAAGAAATACCCGGAACCGCCTGCGCACGCCGCGTTGCAACGGCCGGGCATACCCCCGGCGGCAGGGGAGGGTGGCGAATTACAGGAAATGGTGCGGCAACACGGCATTGTCAACGCAAATGTCAATGTCATGCCTGAGGTCACTACACCCGTCGATATGTCAGCCACCGACCTGAACCGTATCAGCTGTCCTACCGATATCAAGGACGCGTTAACTTCCACAGAAAAGGGATTGGTCATCAAGATTGCCGGTAAAGATGCCTTCGTCAAGTTCAAGGTCATGAAGACGGCGGAAGGCAAATTCAAATACACCGTCACGCCGACGGAAATTTTTGTGGTGTGTGGTGACAGCACGTACAGCCTGATAGCACTGCCCAAGAAAATCCCGTCGCAGATAATTCGTCTGGGGTCCGGTACGGAAAAGAGACTCCGGGAAAATCAGTCTATTTACGGTTCTCTGCCGTTTGAGAAGAAGGTAATCAGGGCCATCAAGGATATCTATACCGAGCAATTGCCCGACTCGTACGCAGTTACGCCTATCAACCGAATCTTCGGCAATTATCAGGAGTTCAGCGTCATCGGGCGCCGCTCTGTAAGCATAGAAGGGGAGGGCCTCAGCGTTGTGGAGATGGAGGTCGCCCTGAAACCCGGAATTCGCCAGTTCAGATTAAACGAGAAGTTTTTTCTCAATAAGCAGTTCACGACCAATCCCGTAGCCATCTCGATGGAGAAGCAGGTTTTGGTTCCCGGTGAGAATGTCCGGGTCTTCGTTGTCGAGCAGCGGCCGGAGAAACCGGTTGCGACGCTGAAGTTCAACCAGGACAACGACTATCAGGATGAGACTCCTACGGCTGTCGCCGATACGCAGACGCCTCGGAGTCCAATGCGTCCGGCGGCCTCTCAAATGAAGTCGGCAGCCAAAATCGAGGGGGGTGAATCGTGAGGTCGAAACTCAAGGCACAGTGGGATGCTCTGCCCGCCAGAATTCGCAAATCGGTGGTGTTGATGGGCGTAGCAACCATCCTGTTATCTGTTGTCGTCATGGGGTGGATGCACAGCAGGGGTTCTGGAGTCAAGATTGGGCCGAAAGAGCCCGCACAACAGCCAATCGCCCTTGAGGACGGAATCATCCAGAAGTCCAAGACGGCTGATTATGAGCTGCGCCTCGCGCAGCAGCAGAAACAGTTGGAGGCCATCAAGCAGGGCAAGCCGCTTGATGACGAGTTGGCCGGCCTTGACCCGCGGGCTGTGAACAATTTCGTGACGCCGATTGTCGCGAAAGGTGATTCACCCCGAGATGAAAACGCTGCCACAGAGGCGGCTTTGGCGGCATCCGCACCTGGCAAACCAGGCGTTGCCGGCGGCACTCCAACGGCCGCAGGCGTAAAGAACGAGCCTGGGGCGCGTCCAAAAGGCGGCAAAGACGGTACCACCTATCCTGTACTGCCTCCGTTACCGCCGCCGCCGATAATGTCCTCTTCAATGCACCAGGGAGGGTTCGGTTCAGCTCAGGATGTTGCACCCCTTCCGCCGCCGGACCAGGAATTGGGCGACATACTCATGGTATCGGCTGCTCCCGGCGACAGCCCTAAATCTGCAGCCGCTGACCGTGACAGTAAAAAAAAAGGGCTGACGTCGGTGTATTTACCCCCTTCTTTCATGCAGGCGACCCTGCTTTCCGGCTTGGACGCCCCTACCGCGGGATCGGCGAAGGGGAACCCGGTACCTGTTCTGATTCGCGTAAAAACGCCGGCTGTGCTGCCGAATGAGGTCAAGGCTCAGCTAGCGGGCTGTTTCGTCATCGCCGACGGACGCGGCAACCTCAGTACGGAACGGGCCGAGCTGACACTGGTCAGTATAAGCTGCCTCGACCGGAAGGGTGGGGCGCTCATCGACCAGAAACTCAAGGGATTTGTGGTCGATGCTGACGGGAAAATCGGACTGCGGGGAAGGGTGGTGGCCAAGTTCGGCTCAGTCGTTGCCAGATCGATGCTGGCAGGTTTTCTCGTCGGGGCAGGAGATGCATTCAAGGCGCAGGCGACGACCACGGCTGTCAGTCCCTTGGGGACAACCCAATCTATCAATACCAAGGACATCGGGTTGGCAGCCCTTGGCAGCAGCCTGTCGGAAGGATTCAAGGAAATCCAGAAGTTCTATATGGAGTTGGCCCACGATTCAATGCCGGTAATAGAGATCGGTGCAACCAAGCGTATAACGCTGGTCGTATCGGAGGGGCTGAACCTCGATATCAAAAAGCTGAAAGGATTCGAGAATGCATATCAATAATCCCTTTCCAAGCGGTATCACCACACCTGTTACCTACTCAGGCGGCTCGTACGGCAGGTTATTCGGAGCACTCCTTATTGCCGCCTCCCTGCTAAGCTCCGGCTGCGCAATCATCAACCCGTATGAAAGCGATTTCTCCTGTCCTGATACTTTTCACGGCAAGTGCATCTCGGTGCAGGGAGCCTATGATGAAGCGCTTTCCGGGAAGGACGACAACTATGCAAAGCCTGTCAACAACTGCATCGGCGGCGATTGCCCTGATATGGGAGAGAACGGCCGGTTGCCGGTAGTTGAAGCGGGAGCGGCGGGAACAATAGAGTCCAGAAACTATAACGCGTACCGCTCTGCTCTCTACAACCGCTACGACAAGCTGCTGCGTGAGCCGCAAACGCCGGTGGTTGCTCCACCGAAGGTAATGCGCATCCTGCTGCTGCCGTACAAGGGCCAGGATGGAGAATTCTTTATGTACCGCTACGCCTATTTCTTCACCGAGGAGCCCAAGTGGATTCTTGGCGATAGTGTAGAGGCCTTTGAGGATTAACCAGAGAGGTTTCTGATATGTTCGGATTTATAAATTCACTCCTGTTTGGCAACAACGGCGGGCTGACCAAGCGGGAGCTCTACAAGCTGGCGGAGCGGGATAAGTTCTCCGATTATCTGCCGTGGGTTTCCTTTGATGAAGAAACCCGGCTGTTCTTCATGTCGGATGAAACCTGCGGGTTTGCCTGGGAATGCAGTCCGCTCTTCTTTGCAGGCGAATCCACGGTGAGCATCCTCGAGGGCATGTTTCGGTCGAACCTGCCGGAGAAGACCATAATCCAGTTTATTCTCTTCGCCGACCCGCATGTGGACGACATCTTGGACAGCTATTGCAGTCTCAAGTTCCGTCAGGACGGCATCGTTTCTCTCGTAAACGAAAACCTGTCGCGATATCTGAAGGAAGGCAAATACGGTCTGGCGAGCATGGGGAAGATTCCCCTGCGGAATTTCCGCCTATTCGTCACCGTGAAATTCCCGGAGAAGGAGCTGGAGACTGTCAATCTCCCGCACCTGTGGACAACCTTAAGCGAGATAATGAAAGGCGCCTCTCTGTACCCCAAACCCTGGGCTGCGCCGGATCTGCTTGCCTGGGGACGACCGGTATTCAACGACAAGCCGTCGTTCAACGCCTACGGCTACGACGAAAATGTGCCGATCCGCAAACAGATGCTCCTGGGCACTACCATGCAAAAAAGCAGGACGAAACTGGAATTCGGATCGAAGATATTTCGCTGTATGACGCCAAAATCATTTCCCCCCGAGGTAACCCCGACACAGATCAATAAACTTTTTGGCGGGATTGAGGGAATCGTGTCGGACGACAACCAGATGGCGCTGCCATTTATCTTCACTCTCAATGTTCTGCTGGAGAACCAGCGGACGCCTATCCACCGGAAAACGAACCTGATACTTCGCCAGCAGGCTGTCGGCTCCTTTGCTCCCTCGCTGACGAGGAAAAGAGACGAGCACATGTGGGCCGCCGACGAGCTGGAACGGGGGACGAAATTCCTGCGTATCGTGCCGATTTTCTGGACCTACGGTCTCGACGAGATTCAGGTCAGCGAAGCCATGATCCGTGCCCGGCGCATCTGGGACGGCGAAGGGTTTGTCATGCAGGAGGACGAGGGCATCCTGGTTCCACTTCTCCAATGGAGCCTGCCTTTTGGCCTCATCGATGTCGGATCGAACGTGTCCCTTGTCGAGCGTCATCACATTGCCCCCGTTGACACAATAGCGACCTGCCTTCCGGTGCAGGGCGACTTTGCCGGGTTTGGTGATCCCGTGGCTCTGTACGTTGGAAGGAAGGGCCAGCTTTTCGGCATAGACGTATTTGCCAAGGGGGCGAACAACCACAACGTGTTCGTTGCGGCTGAGTCAGGTGCCGGGAAAAGTTTCAATATCAACTATGTGATTTATAACTACCGTGCCCTAGGTCACATCATCCGTATCATCGACATCGGCAGGAGCTACGAAAAGGCCACGAAGCTCTTCGGCGCCCGGTACCTGGACTTCGCCGAAGACTCGGATGTGAACCTGAATCCATTTACCAGTATCGTCGATCCCGAATTCGACGTCCCGGTAATCGCTCCCATAGTTGCACAAATGGCGTTTGCGTCCGGCGCATCTCAGCCCACAGAAATCGACATGAACCTGATCAAGATGGCGGTGCGGTGGGCCTACGAGAACGAAGGAAATGAAGCGCAGATCGACACCGTGGACCATTTTCTACGGGAGTTCTCCACGATGGGAGGCTCTGACAGCCTGGAGATCCAGGAGTCCGCAAAAAAACTCTCCTTCAATCTGCAGCAGTTTACTTCGACGGGGGTGTTCGGAAGATATTTTAACGGTCGATCGACATTCAACATTGCGAGTGACGAATTTTGCGTGCTGGAGCTGGACTCCTTGAAGCCGCGGCCGGATCTGTTTCGAGTTGTTACGATACAGGTCATCAACGCCGTCACGCAGGAGCTGTATCTGTCCGACCGTTCAAGGAAAAGGATGATCTTCTTCGACGAGGCATACCAGTTCCTTGGCCAAGCCGGCCACATTGAACGGGTCATCGAGGAAGGATATCGCCGGGCGAGAAAATACGGCGGCTCCTTCTGGGTCATCACCCAATCGATACTCGACACCAAGGCGTGGGGGAGCGTCGGGCGAGTCATCCTCAACAACAGCGCATTCAAGTACTACATGGAGTCAGGAGATTTTGCGAAGGCGCGAGAAGAGAAGCTGATTGACTACGACGATTTCACGATGGGGATCCTGAAGGGCCTGAAAACGAAGAAACCGCACTACAGCGAAATCTTCATGGATACCCCGTTCGGCAAGGGAGTCGGTAGGCTGCTCGTCGATCCTTACAGCTACTACGTCTTCACTTCTTCGGCGGAAGAAGTTTCGGAAATCGAAGCAATGGTGGATGGAGGAATGTCCTACGAAAACGCAATACGGAACATGGTTACGAAATATCGCGCTTAGCGTGCTGGTGCTGAGCATGAGCTATCCCGCCTTTTCCGGTCCGATGGAAGACGCGAAGATTGCTGGTTCGGTCTCGGGAAATCAGTCGCAGAACCGTTTCGGTACGAAAGACAAGCTGAACAGTAATCTTTCCGTGCCGATGACGGATTCGACTACTCAGATGCGGACTGTAGACGGCACTACTGCTTTTTCCGCCAACCTTACCAGTCCGTCATCAGCATCGTTCGTGAAAGTATTCATGCAGCCGTCCGGCTCCGGCGACCTGCAACTGGTGCGGATCAGCCAGGACCTCAACATGGACGGCACCATCGACACCCTGTACACGGTACCTCGCGTGATATCCGGAGTGTGCGCAAACGGTTATTACTCATGCACTGCCGGGACATGGAACAACTGTCAGCCATACAAGTGGGTTGCCGACGGCACGGGCAGAGTGAGCGATGCCACGGCAGCGGTCACGGAACTGGGAGGCTGTTACTGCATCAACTCCTCATGTGGTTCCCAGTTGGTCTGGAACAATTCCGCGCTCGTGCTGAAGGATCTGGGAGGCGGCGCAGTTTCCGCAATCCAGCAGGCGAACATCGGCTTTACGGTGACCAATGTCGCTCTCACCGCCGTAACCATCGACTATTACGGCCGCCTGGTAGGAAACGCCACCGTGCAGGACGCCGCGCAGGTTGCCACGCTTCCGCCTCCGGTTAACGCTCAGTCCTACTACGCGAACCCGGGTAACATCTCCGGCTCGGTAGGCAGCATCACATCGACCCAGAGCGGTGACCCGAACAGCATCTACTACAACATGCTCAACTCGCCGGCCGTTAACCAGACCTCCGCCGAGCAGCATAAATGCACCATCACCCGGAACGCGGGTCTGAGCTCCACCAGCACGACATACAGCAATACCGGATCCGCCAGCGAGTGCATCGATCACTATGCCAGGATGCAGATCTGGAAAGAGAACGAAACGACATACAAACTACAACTGCTGGACACGAATGTGGGCGGCTCCGCTCATTTCAACTGTGGCGGCACGGTGGATTCCAACGGCTGGCACACGATAGCTACGATCAACCTTCCTTCTGCCGGGGCAAGCAGTCAGGGGAAGCTGACCGCCGCCACTTTTGCGCTGTCGAACATGCAGTCCGGTTCAGCGTGCCAGACAGGGTCAGGCTTCACGGACGGCATCCTCAACGGTTTCAACGTCCCTGTGCAGACGACCGTTGAGTGCGGCGCCGCGGGGGCGCAGAACGTCTCCTACGACTACAGCTATTTCTTCGAGTTCAAGCTGGACACCTTCGGGGAAAGCGTCACGGACAACTGCCAGACGCTGGCCTCCGACCCCGATTGCAAGCTGAAAGACGAGACCGTCGACGGGGTGGAGATCCTCCAGAACTACAACAACACCGGGCTCACCCAATTGCCGTCCTGTCAGGACATAGCCGGAGCATCAGGGCCGGTGCAGATTTGCAGGCCCTGGTGGAACAAGAAGCGCACCTACATCTGCCAGACCGCGGCAATGGACTTCTCCGATCTCAAGAAGCGCTACGGCGCAGTGGTCGGCGGGGTATCGCAGTCCGGGAACACACTCAACTACGCGGACCTGACCAAAGATCAGAGCGGGGCGTGGACGGCCGGCAGCGGCTCCATACTGATGCCGGGCGCTGACACGAACGAAGCCTGCGAACCATCGTGCCGCACTCAGGTTCCCCACGAGGACAACGAGATAACAACGACCGGCGTTGCTTCCAACATTCGGCTGAATCCATCGGTGGCAACCGACTACATGTACAAGGTCTGCGTCAATGGCGTCTGTCCGCTCAGCAAGCCGGGGGAAGTGATAATTGACGATTGCCAGTGCCTGTCCAACTTCAACGACGCGGCGCTGGCGGTTCAGTCGCTGCGCATGGCGGGCAAGGACCTGATTTGCACGAGTGGGCAGCGCAAACCTCTCTGACAAGGATATTTAATGCTTCTTCGCCTGTTTCTGACATTGTTTTACTCGGTCCTGTTCCTGGGTCTCTCGGGAATAACCGAACTTGCCTATGCCGCATCCAGCTGCCATGACCTGATATCCCAGGGCGCAAGCGCCTACAAGTATTCGGACGCGCTTGTCCATTTCGTTTTCTACAACGGCAAGACCTACGCCATTTCCAAGTCCGCGGCCAGTGGCAAGACGACCGGGGCTGACGCCTACTTCGCTTTCAACGCCAACATTACCCGCGAGTACATCGTGTCCGGGCAGGATACGGCTTCCCTGAAGCTTCTGCTGAGTCTGGGGAAGTACGGTGACGCCTCTCCCGTGACAGTCACCGACGAGACGCTGCTGCAGTTCATCCTGAACAACTACGGCAAGTACCTCGGTTCGGGTGGAACATACATCAACGCGTGGAAGGACTATGGTGCGGGGAAGCCGTTCACCCTGATGAACGGTTCCGCCCTCGGTTACACCAACTGGTCGGGCGGTGCGGCGCCGGCCGTGGCGGGGATTACGGAGCCGCAGGCGGTCACGATGGGAAGTGACGGGACATGGGTGAACGGCAGCAACGGCCAGCGCCTTTCCCAGATTGTAGAGTTCGATGGCCAACTGGACTGCGCAATCGACCTGACACCGACTCCCGTTAGGGAGCCAGAAACACCTCCGGCGCCGACAACCTCGAAAATCTGTGCCGTCGACCTGAACGGCAACGGCGACATCGACTCCGGGGAAACGGCTTCCTGCGTCCAAACGCCGCAGGGCATGTTCTGCCCAATCGGGGCTGTGTCCTGTGAGGACGGCGGCACGGAACCAATCTGCCCGGCCGGGTCGGTCCTGAACACGGAGCGGGATATGTGCCAGGCGGATCCCGTCGGAGTGTGCGGGGCGGGCTACACCTACGACACCACGTTGGACCTCTGTGTCGCTCCCGTTGCCTGCCCCGACGGCGGCACCTTCAATGCCGAGGAGAACCGCTGCGAAAAGCTCGTCACCAACCAGTGCCCTTCCTCATACACCTACGATTCCGCGCGGGACGTATGCTGGAAGGCGGTTGGATGTCCCGGGGGTTCCTTCGTCCCCGCTCGCGACCGCTGCGAAGCCCCTGTCGGCAACGGCTGCTCCGACCCCTCCTATACCTATAACGCAACACGGGATCGCTGCGAGAAAGCGCCGGTCTGTTCGCAGGGAACCTACAACGGGACGTACGACCGCTGCCTCCTCAATTTCACGAAGGGATGCCCGTCAGGGTATACCTACAACGCGACGCGGGATCGCTGCGAACGCCAGCCTGTATGCAGCCAGGGGACATTCAACCCTTCTTCGAACCGGTGCGAGTGGACTTCCACCAGCACCTACGCGGCCACGGCCACGACAACAGGGGGGACGGAGTATTCTGTTCCGATTCATTCATTGGGTCAGGTCGTGGGTTCGTGCACATGCAGCGGCATGATTGGCGTAAGCGGAGGCAGCCACTGCAGCTGTGGTGTCGTTGGAGACATGGCGTCAAGCTCTTTCAGCGGATCTGTTGCCATCCATAAAATTGGTCAAGTGATTGGCTCATGCTTGTGCAGCGGCGTTGACGCAATTGGCCTTGCTCCTACCGGCGGCAGTAACTGCAGCTGCGGCGTTGCAGGATACTTGTCGTCGACTTCTTTCGATGGGGCAATTCCCATCCATAAGCGGGGTACACAAGTCGGCGGGTCGTGTCAATGCACCACTTTTGATCTTGGGCTTGCGTCAGGCGGAGGGGGCAACAGTTGTGACTGCGGTGTTGCGGGATACGCAGCGCCAGCGGCCGGCACCTACGGCGGGACCACTACATATTCGTGCAGTGCCGGCGACACCCTTTCCGGCACCACCTGTACCCATACCACCCTGAACCAGATCTTCCCGAACTGTCCGTCAGGAACGATGGATTACGGGGTACATCTCTGTTACGCCGCATACAACCCGGAATGCCCTTCCGGAATGATCTACGACGCCGCAATACAGTATTGCTATCAGTCTGCGGTCTGTTCAAACGGGTCGTTGGATATCAGCCGTGATGTCTGCTACCAGGGGAAGTCGATGATATGCAACTCACCCTGGATTCTGGATAGCGCCAGAAGCATCTGCTACTCGCCCCCGGTCTGCACACTCGGCTCCTACAACGCGACCCTGGATCAATGCCTGGCCACGATTACGCGCAACTGCGGCACATATTCCTGGGACGCAGTTTCATCCAAGTGCATAAACAGCGTAACCTGCCCGACCGATCCCGCGTTTTCGCTGAATTCTACGGTGGCGTTTTCGGAGGCATTGGACGCCTGCTCATCCCAGGCGGAGCATAACTGCCCCACCGAGACATCCTATAACGGTCCACCGATAAAGAAATGCGAGGCGGTCCCGGTTTGCGGTGCGGGTTCGTACAACCCGGAGAAAGACAAGTGCTACCAGGGGGACTCCTGTCCCATGGGAACGCAGTATACCTGCATGGAGTACCAAGGTACTGCGCAGTGCTCGCCAAACGAGTGTTTCGATCCGTCAGAAGTTACCGGTGCGGTGGAGACGAATTTTGACGAGACAATGCTGCAGGATGACGCGAGAAATCCTGACGGATCCTGCGGCGGGCAGATACTGGTCTTCTCCGGGAAGTCATCACGATGTCGCCCGCCCGGGTTGAAGGTAGGGATGGTTAATAACTGCTGCGAGAGCGACTCGGTGATGACGGAGGACACCGGGAACGCGATTGTAAACAGCGTGCAAGCAATCAAGATGGCCTACCAAATCGGGCAGGTTGCGTATTACTCCTACATGATTTCAACGGGAGCAATGACAGCCCCGTCAGCTGTATCTGCAGCTGGCACATTGGCCGTGACATCTGTGTCTACTGGAGCTACAGCAGCGACATTGAGTGGCTCTGTTGCTACGGGTGTAGCTGGCAGTGTTACGGCCGGTGCTGGAGGAGCAACTGGCGCTGCAGTTTCTTCAGGGTTATATGCGTATGCCAGCGCTCTACTTAACCCAGCAACCATAATTGTCGCAGTTGTGATCATGGTGGTCATGAAGATTCTGTTCGGAAGCGGCTGTGATCAGGGCGACATCCAGACATCTATGCAGGCTAAGTCCAAGCAATGCCATTACCTCGGGGAATATTGCCAGACCAAGTGGCCGATGGGTTGCGTGCAAAAAGCGAAAGGGTATTGCTGTTTCAATTCGATTATGGCCCGTATCATCCATGAGCAGGGAAGGCCACAGTTAACCGCTTTCGGAGCAAATGGAGGGTGGGGAACCCCCGATAAACCTGAATGCAGGGGCTTTACGCCTGAAGAATTTGAGGCACTGGATTTCGCGAAGATAGACCTTTCTGAGTACTATACGGAGATTCAGGATGGCTTAAATACAAAGATAGACAACGCAACACAGAAAATTAACTCGTCAATCCAGAATCGTGTGAACCAGATGTCGCCATCGCCCTGAGACGAAGTATAAAATTCCATTTTTAAGGAGACAGATCAGTGAAAAAGCTATGCGGAATCTTCTTGGTTGTTACGGCTGCATGTTCGTTCGGATGCGCAGGCCCTGGAAGCAACACGGTTGCCGGCAATGTGGCAACGGGTGCGACAATCAATGCCCTTGGCGGGGTGCCTGGTGCAGGAATAGTGGGACTTGCAGCAAGTGCAATCGAAATATTCTCCGGGTTTGGTCACCCTACAATCGGAAAGGCTTCACCAAAGATAATAAAATATCTAAATGAATCGCCTACCTGCAACCTCATCGATGAGAATGGAAAGTTGAAGGGAGGTTGGGCATCACGAAAACTTAAAGATGGCAGAGTGATTACAAAAGAAAACGCCTCACAACGTGCAATGGATTATAGCGAAGCCTACATGATAGCTGTAAGTCAATTCGTGGATAAACAATTTGGCGACACCGAAGAAATGCGACAAAGAAATCTCAAAGCATGGGAAGAGGGAACAATTGTTATTGCCGAATATCACGGTCCAAAAGATACAGATATCGTTATTGTATCGACAAACAGAGAACCCGCTGAAGCTATGCTCGCAGAAGAATGGGCAGCACGTAAAACTGCCGGTGATTCTGACAAAAACGGGGGTGCCCAAGAGCCTGTTAATACTCCTGTTGATCAAAAGGATACCCAGCCATCGAATGCGAAAAACTGATTTATTGATAACGCCAGCCCTGCTCCTGCTCTCCCTCCAGGCATTTGCAAAGGATTTGGGAACCGTTGGCAAGACATACCCGATCGCAGAAGCAGACGCCTTGACCGAGATGGAGGACAGGGCCCGGCGCATCGACACGAAGAAGATGCTCGTGAAGGTCAGGCCCGAGAAGTACCGGCCGGGCAACCTGAAGAACCTGCCCCGGGCAAGCAAGTCGAGGAGTTATCTGGTCGACATGTCGTACACGCTGCAAGAGGACATACCGGACAGGAAGGGGGGCATCCTCTACCCGCAAGGATATACCTTCAACCCCCTCAGCTACATGCCGTTTCGAAAGACCCTGGTTGTCATAGACGGGAGCGACAGGCAGCAGGTCGAATGGTTCGCCGGTTCCAGGTACAAGTCGGACCCGGCAGTCATGCTGCTCATGACGGATGGGACGTCCGGGGATGTTCAGAGACGCGTCCGCAGGCCAGTGTTCTATGCCACCGAACCGATCGTCAACCGCTTCCGTCTTTCCGCGGTACCTTCCGTCATCCGGGCAAAGGGAACCAACATGGAAGTTGAGGAAATAGCCCTGCCTCTCAAACGCAGTAAGCAAGGAGATTAGATTGCGACGTACCGTATCAGCCATAGCGTTTGCAGTAGCCGTCCTCTGGTCGGGATATGCTTCGGCAGTTTGCACCGGGAGCTTCATCAACCCCATTACGGACGTCTGCTGGAAGTGCATGTTTCCCATGTCGGTAGGCGGCGTTTCCTATGGGAACGCGGATGACCCCGGGTCATACGGCAAAGTCGAAGCCCCTGTCTGTGCCTGTGTCAGTGGATCCAGCGTCGTTATTGGGCTGCACGTATCCTTCTGGGAGCATGCCCGTCTGATTGAAACGGTCAAGGACCCGTACTGCTTCCCTACCCTCGGCACCGGGATGTCGAATCCCACGCAAGGACTTCTCGCAGGGGATGGGAAGGGAGCAAGTGCCGGCGGCGATACAGAGCACTCATTCCAGCAGGTGCATTACTACACATTCCCGGTGTGGCAACTACTCCAACTCTTCATGGACTTCCCCTGCGTGGACGACGGCGGCTTCGACCTCGCCTACATGACAGAGGTTGACCCCATGTGGAACGATGACTCGCTGTCGTTCCTGATAAACCCGGAAGCGCTTCTGTTCGGCAACCCGGTTACCCAACTGTCCTGTATCACCGACTCGGTTTCGTCTTCACTCGGCAGGACCCTCGATCCCCTTTTCTGGTGTTTTGGTTCGTGGGGTTCCGCCTACCCGCTGTCAGGGAGCGTGGCCGACAGTAATTCCTTGAGCGTCAATGCAAATCTGGCCTCCCGCATGATATTCAAGTTGGGCCGGGAAATGGCCCTCTGGGACACGGCCATCGATCAATGTTCGGCTGGAGTCATCTCACCCATCATGATCAAAAGCCACTACCGCCTGCAGGCAGCGCGACCGGTGCGGGGCAATCAATGTATCAACATCGGCCAGCCGTCATTTTTGTGGGGGAGCAAGAAAAATCCGCCCCGAGGAGCTGGTTCGAATTCACCTGACAACTTCCTGTGGGTCATGGCAAGGAAACGAAAATGCTGCGTAGGTTACAACTTTCTTTAACAGCAGCCACTGTTCTTCTGGCTGGTGTTGCATCCGCCGCCACCGGCTACATCGACACCCCGGACGAATGCTACGTCCTCGAGAAGATGAAGGGGAACGAGGTGTACCTCAAGTCCGCGGGCAAGTGCGAGGGCAGGGCGGGGAGGGCATACGTCGAGGCCTCCGGTACCGTACGGGTTTTCACGGACGGCGCCTTCTGGCGCAATGCGGAGCTGACGCCGTTGTCCATCCCCGACATCGAGGCGCCCTTGAAGAAAGCAAGGGAACTCGAGCGCACGTTGAAGATTCCGGAGAACAAGCATGAGATAGCCATGCTCAAGGAAGCGAAGAAGCTTGACGCCGTGTACCGTTCCCCCGAATTCCAGCAGAAACTGGCCGACGAAACAGAGCGAGTCAAGACGGAAATGTTTGGCGAGCAGGTCAAGGATAAATATTACGCGGACGCCACGAAACCGGAGAAAAAGACGGTAGCGAAGCTGGCCCAGGATGAACGGGTGTACCTGTTCATCTCATCTTCCATGCCGATAACTACAATCCGGAACTATGTGGCGTCGGCCGCCCGGCTCCATGACGGCAACATCATGCTGGTCATGCGGGGATTTGTTGGAGGGATGACCAAGATAGGTCCAACTGTCAAATTCATCTCCCAGGTGCTGAAGGAGAATCCGCTTTGCGAAGGCCAGCACTGCGTCACATATTCCGTCGGCATCATCGTGGACCCGCTGCTGTTCCGCCGTTACGGCATATCACGGGTGCCTGCGGTCGTTTACGCAAAGGGCGTGAAACCCGCAACTCCGGACGCCAGCGAAGGTGATGCGGATGGCGCCGTTTCGTCCCACACCGTCATCTACGGCGATGCGTCGTTGGAATACATGCTGGATCAAATCCGTAGAGATACTGGCTCTGCTTCGCTCAGTGGTTTGTTGGCAAAACGATAGTTGCCTGTTTTGGGCAAGGAGTAAAGATGTCGCTGGTATTCGTCATTTTGAGCTGGTTCACTCTGGGGATTACGGCACTGTACTGTCTGCGGTTTGACATCATTACCATGTGGATCTGCAGGCCTCACTATTGGTGGGAAACGGAGGTCGCGGCTATCTCTATGACGCTGTGCGTATCCGTGTTCACCCTTTGTGCGACTGCCTGCTTCGTTAAGCAGCTGCTGGACAATCGTAGAACGAGCGCTGAAGAAGAGTTCGAAGCCGTGATTGGAACTAAAATCGAGAGCGACTAGGAGTCTTGTGGCAACACTCATTTCAACATACGTCGGTAAATTGCGCGAGACTCTCCAGACGGCTTCGCTACGCCATTACAAGGAGATCTCCTTGGGTGAGATGGCGTTCTGCTTCACCTTCTACTGCCTCCTCATGGTGCTGTTCCCGACAGAGCCACCCGACGACCTTCTGCGCCATATGAAAGCGTACACCTACAGCTACGACTACCGTCAGATGTGGCCATACTCTCCCGGGGTGCCGGGATTCAATATGTACTACCTGTTTGACGCGTTTGCCGGTTCTATCCACCAACTGCTTGGGCCGAACGGCTTCGTGATCCTCCAAATTCTTGTTTTCCTCCTCTACGGCGGGGCGGTCTATTGGTTGCTGAAGGACGCAACGAGCCGCAACTGGCGCTTCACACTGACTATGATAATCCTGTCGCTAGTCTTCTACCGGCTCTTCCTGGCACGGCCCGCCACCTTCGAGGGCGGATTCTGCCTGCTCGGGCTCGCTGCATGTGCCGAAGATCGTGTCAAACCGTGGATGCACTTCGTTTTCGGATGCCTTATGGCGTCCTTCTACTACCTGTTTTTCCTGTACCTGATACCGCTTGCATTCTACCGGCGTGCCTACATAGCCAGCCTTCTGTGCGGTGTGGCGGGGTGGCTCCATTACGGGGGCGGCGAATATGTAAGGGTGGTTACGGATGTTTTCAACTTTTCATCGAGCCGTGACGGGATCCAGATAGCCGAAACTCAGTCCATTGTCGCCGGGTTCATGCCGGTATTGTTCGTAATGATTCCCGTGCTCATCTACTGGAGAAATGACATCAGGAAACTCTTCGTAGCTGGCTGGTTTTGTCTGTCGAACCAGGTCCGCTACCTGGAGGTGGTGCTGCCGATACTGGCGTCCTACTCCAAGTACTGCAACTTTAAGTGGTCGCAGACTGCAGTCGCTCTCGTTGTCCTGTCCCTGTGCTTTTTCAGGCCCATCACCAAACCGGCAGATTCCTGGATAGCCCTGAAGGACGTCGTCCCTCCGGGTAGCAGGATCCTGTGTCTGGATTCCGACTCCATGTTCAAGATGGTGTACGGGAACGAAAGGCTCAGGATTGCGCCGAGCATGGAGGTAGCCTGGGATACGCCGGAGGTGAGGAAGCAGATCCTTGCCGCGAAAGCGGACGGGAAACTGGTCGCAGGAATGAATGAACAGAAGCGGTTTGACTTCGTGGTGGAGAGCGACCTGAAGGAAATCCCGAAAGGGGTGGAACTGTATAGAATTTCGGGGAAGTACAGAATCTGGAAACCTGTTTCGAGTTTACGCATTCAAGGAGGGGTTTAGTGATCCAAGATTTGACCGTGATAATTCCTGCACTGAATGAAGAATCAACAATTGCGGAAGTGCTTGCCCAGACTCTGCCGGTAACGCGCAATATCATCGTGGTTGACGACGGCTCTACGGACGATACGGCGAGGATTGCCGCCGCCTATACCTCAAAAGGCGTGCGATTGTTGTCGAAGCCCGAGAGAGAAGGGAAGGGGGCGGCAATTCGCTCCGCTCTCTCCTTGGTCGATACGCCGATGGTGGCCCTCCAGGACGCGGACCTGGAGTATCCCCCGGAGAATCTAGTATCTCTGGCCCGGGACACGGAACATATGATGGTCATCGGGCAGCGGACCATGCTGGTTACCGACTTCTACCGCACTGTTCCACTTTCCTCCTTTGCGGCAAACAAGATCTTTGCCCATGTGTCCGGCGTACCTGACGTGTTCTCTGGTCAGAGGGTACTGAATACTCGGTTCATGCGTTCACTCAACCTGCAATCGAGGGGATTCGAGATCGAGACGGAAATGACACTCAAGGCATTGAAGCGGAAGGCGCCAATCAAGTTCATCCCGGTCGATTACTACCCGCGAACGAAAGAGCAGGGGAAGAAAATCAACTTCACGGATTTCCTGAAAATATCCACCATGTACCTGCGCCTGCAGTTCTCGGCGGTCTGATTGGAGGGGTATGCAAGCGGACACGATCGGCACCATGGAACAAGTCACGGACAGTTTCAATCTCAAGTCAATGCAGCAAGCTATGAACTACAACGGGGCCATTCTCGAGCTATTGCAACAGCGGGCTCTGCAAAGCATCTCCATACTGGATTTCGGGGCAGGGCGGGGGGGCTATGCGAACCAGTTCGCGCAGTCGATTACCTGCGTCGAGCCGAACGAGACTCTCTCCCGATATATAGCTTCCCGTCACACTGTTCTTTCAGACCTCTGGCGCGTGAGGGGAGTTTTCGACATGGTTTACAGCATCAATGTTCTGGAGCACATCCAGTACGACGACGATACACTGCAGGAACTACGTTCCGTGATGCTCACGGGAGGGAGATTGTTGCTGTTCGTACCGGCGAGGTTTGAGCTCTATACGGTGATGGACTACAACGTAGGCCATTACCGTCGGTATGAACCATGGCAGTTGCGCTCATTGCTGGAAAAAAGCGGTTTCAAAATCAAATCATGGCGTTATTTCGACTTTGCCGGCTACTTTGCAACGCTTTTCTGCAAGCATGCGGGCAGCCTTATTAACTGGCAGGGAGGGCTCTCGACCAGCTGTGTGACATTCTACGACAAGTGGATTTTCCCGGTCAGCAAAGCCATGGATACGGTGACGGCAGGGAAGGTGATTGGAAAGAATATATGGGTTGAGGCCACTGCTCGGTGAGCGACTGGGCACCATTGGAGAATTTCCTGGGGGACAGCAGCAGGCTGGGCGATTTCATGTTCATGTATCGCGTTCACTCTGGGGAAAAGGAACTCTTCGCATATAAGCATATCCACACGCGGCGCTACCTGTTCCTGGACGAAATGGGTAATTGCTTCTAGGTATACCGACATTGTCCGCGCAAGGTTTTTACCAATCACACCGCGGGAAGCGTTGCAGCACGCATTTTCCTGAGCGGCAAACCAGATCCGGGGAGCGGAAATGGAATCTAGTCCGATCCTCGAGGGAGCTTTTATGGACGAAACGACCAACAGCGCAACACGAGTAGATTTGGGAACCACGTCAGACACCAGTATCGAAACAAAACCTGCTGAGACGCCGGCGGAGTCCACCTCCCCATCTGCCGCTCCGGCCACCACACCGTCTCGCACACCGACCTGGTTCGGCATGGCCATCCTCTGTGTCCTCGTCAGCGTCGCCTCTTCAATTGCGACGATCGCGGCCTACGACAGCTGGTACGCCCAGAAGCTGGTTGCGATCGACATCAAAGGCTACATAACCGAGCAACGGGACAAGTACGTTGCCGGGAAGCTGACGGATGAGGAGCTGAAGCGCTCCTTTGACCGACTGGAGCAGGTGATAACCGCGGTTCCCAAAAACAAGGCGATACTGATGGGTGACCTGGTGGTGCGAAATGTCGAAACAATTAAGCCGTAGAACGTTGTTGGTGACGGCAGTAGTCATGGTGCTGGGCATCCCGGCCCTGTGTCTTACTTTGCCCCGGTACTTCTGTGTCGCGCTTCCCCCGTCGCTTTTTCACAAGCTGTTCTGGGTAGACAAGGACATCAGCAGGATAGGGCGGGGGGATTACGTGTTGTTCGATCATAATGACATGGCCACCCGAGGCAAGACGATGCAGATGGTCAAACTTGTAGGGTGCAACGAGGGCGACATGCTGACCGTGGACAACATCAAGCGCTACTACTGCAATGGAGAGTACATCGGTCGGGCCAAGGACAAGGGACTGAACGGAACTCCCCTCCGCAACTTCGACTGGAACGGGCCGGTTCCTGCGGGCAAGATTCTTCCTATGGGACAACACAAGGATAGTTACGACGGCCGGTACTATGGTTTCATTGCAAAGAGTGAGGTAAAGGGTAAGGCGCATCCGGTTTTTCAATGAGGTGTACTGCTATGTCAATCGGTGTTAACGAAATTCTGTCTGCATGTGACCAGAGTCGCAAGGTAGTTATGTTCGAACCGTTTTTGGAGCACTTCTCCGATATCGACTATGCCTGTGTCCTGTCGGAGATCTGCGTCCAGTCGGGCGAGGCGCTCAAGAAGGACCCGGCGGGCAATGGCTGGTTCAGGCGGACCTACGAGCAGTGGGAGACTCTGACAGGCGTCCCTGCCACTCAGGCCCGCAAGGTCTGTCTCGACCTGGAAGACAAGAAGTTCATCCAACACGAAGTGCTCGGCAGAAGTGGAAGCCATTTCCGGGCGATCCCCGAGGCCATTGCCCGTCTTGTTCGCGTCCTTCCACGGCCCGACGCCGGCGGGAGGGAAACATTCGGGATCTGCCCCGAGTGCGGAAACGTCGTCATCGAGGGAAAGCGTTCATACCTGTGCGCTTCTTGGAGGATGGGGGAGGTTGGCTGCAAGTTCTGTCTCTGGAAGGACACCCTCTCGCGAAACGGGAAGGCACTGGTTACGCCGGAAGAGGCTCGTGCGCTGCTTGCCGGACAGGAAATAGAGCTGAAAAACCTCGTATCCTTCAAGACAAGTCGCATTTTTTCCTGCAAAGGCAGGCTGCACAAGAGAGATTCCGGAAAATATGGAATCAAATACATTTTTCCGGATCGAAAGAAAAAGGAGGCGCAAGGATGTCAAAACAGACCGGCGGGATGCTGATTGACTGGCTTAACCCGCTTCGATGGGTAGAGCCGGACAAGTACGCGGCATTTTGGAAAGGCTTGTTCGATACCTTCCTGCATGGCTTCTGGGCACGATTCTTCTTCTTTGCCCTCCTGTTCCTGGCCTTCTGGACGGGAGTGCGGAACAGGAATCCCACCCTGGCCGCGGTTTGCCTAATGCTGGCAGTTGTTATCGCATACAGCGGTGGCCTCATCGATTGGGTTAAAACGGTACGGAGCTAGGGGGGCAGCGTGGCGAAAGACAGCGGTGGTGGAGGGGGAGGGGATTATCCGATTCCCCCGTCATCGGAGATACATCCAAAAGGGCTGTTGGAGGCTATATCTTACATCGACCAGAACTTCGCGAACGAGATGGGTGGATGCATCATTAATTCCCGTTTCCTTAACACAAAGCAAAGGCTGGAATTCATGGAAGTCGGGATCCGGAGCTCTCTTGTCTCGGGGATGATTTCGGCTGTGCTTACGCCAATCGCAGTCGGTGTCCTGGAGAGGCATATACCCATATTCGGTGACGCTACGCCGACCATTGTCGACCAAGGCGCAGCACTCCTGCTGGCCGTGTCATTCTATGTCGGATATGCCATTTTCATTGCGAAGAGCGCCACCTGTTACGTCGGCGATTATACGCGCAGCATGGTGCGCAACCTGCTGGGAGGCATGACGCTTGGCTCGGCAATCAAGGTGGTCATCGTATTCCTGGCTTTCCAGTCCATTTACTTCTTCGCCATGAAAGACAAGTACCTGGCCTGGCTGGCGTCACAGTGTTATCGATTTCGATTCAAGCAGGAAACGGCGATCAAGGTCTTCTACTGGCTGCGGGAGTTCCGGGAAACGCTCCTGACAAGCGCCAACTTTGTCGTGCTGACCACGCTTATTTTCACACTGATACCCTGGATTGCCTACTACATTGCAAAGCGTCGCAACAAGAAACTGTTTGAGGCAGGTATCGTCAAACTGGAAGAAGTCGCGTTCTGAGGAGGTTCGATGACCCGGAAATTTACCGTAATCCTTATGTCGATGGCGCTCATACTCATCCCGTCGCTGGCATTCGCCGTGGATATGGAATTCTATACCTACGGTGGGTTCGAAGCCGTGGTGGACGCGTTCGTCCAGCTGGTCATGATATTCGGGGACAGTTCCTATCAGACGCTCTACTACACCGCCGTCGTGTGCGGCATTGCAGGGGGTGTGACGGTTGCCGTCGTGAAATTGATCTCGGGGGTGCAGTCAAATATCCTGGGATGGGCCCCTATCGCGGCCCTGGGCATGACAATCTATATTGGGCTGTTTGTGCCGAAAGGCAACCTCACCATTTACGATCCCGTATACAACAGGTTCCAGACTGTCGCCAACGTGCCGAACGGTGTCGTCATTATCGCGGGTGTGATGAATGCCATTGAGCGAGGTCTGGTGGACATCGTGTCGAACTCGGCCAGCCCAACCGGTTACCAGACACAGGCGGGCGGCAAAGGTTTTCTGGGGCTGTTCAACCTGACGACTACGCCGCTTACGGCAACCGATTCCAATCTTGATGCCTCCTTGACCAGGTATATAGATGATTGCGTCGGGTTCGCCGTTACGAATCCCAGTTCGACCTTGACCGTGAACGAGCTGAGGAAAACCACAATGAGCTTCACGACTTCACTGGCAAAGGCGGCGAATACCGCGGCCTTCACGGTCTACTACAACGCTGCGAATCCAAACGGGCAGTCAATGTCGTGCCAAAGTGCCTGGACTGCCATAACCGCGGCCATGACCCCGGCGGCGCTCCAAGGCAACGGCAATTCCGTCTGTTCGACACTCGGATACGATATCACAAACGCGACTGAGCGAATCCAGTGCCAGTCGATGCTGAACAACATACAGGGTGCATCGGGGATAGGCGCTGCCTCTTATGACGCTCTTATCCAGCAAACATACATCGCACAAAAACTCGATTATGTATTCCGCAGTGGTGATAGTGGCGCCGCAACGAATTATCAGTTCATGATGAACGCATCGGGCTCCATGAAGGCTGCCAACGAATGGCTTCCTTACTTGCGTGCGGTTTTGACGGCAATTGCCGTTTCGTTGATACCTTTTCTATGCATCTTTCTTCCCACTCCCATATGTGGCCGAGTACTGGGAATGATGTTCGGGTTGTTCGTATGGCTGACGACGTGGGGTGTAGTCGATGCCATTATGCATCAATTCGCGATCACCTATTCCTTCAGGGTGATGCAGCTGATTCGTGATCATGCACTGGGGATGGACGCTTTCTATTTCTTTCCGACGCAGACCGTCAAGATACTTGCCATGTTCGGGACCATGAGAATGGGAGGCCTCATGCTGGCGACTGCCCTGACAGGGATGCTGGTCAAGTTCGGCGGGCATGCGATGGCTATGCTTGCGGGGAGTATCACGGGGCAGGTTCAGGGGGCCGGTCTGACGGGTGAGTCGAAGACTGCGGACCCGACAGGACGGGCGCAGTCGATTGTTTCCAATACTTCCGCCATGCCGACGCAGGCGTGGGCGAACGGTCATTCCTACAGTACCAGAGCATCGGCGGTACGGGCAGAGATGGATTACAAAACTGGTCATGGAATGGGCATGGGCGGGGAGGGTTTTTCGCAAGGTATGGGCGGTAGTGGAGAGTCATATGCTCAAGGATTTAATAGCGCACAGGTTGCCATGGGAAATACGGATGCCTATGCCAAGTCTAATCTTGGGCCGCGTTTGGCAGCTGCAACTGGAATGTCAATGGCACGTGCGCCGGAAGATATGTTCGGTGCAAAGAATACAGGGCAGCAATGGATACAATACGGGACACCGGATGGTAGTCTCCAAACAGTGGCGAGCGGAAATCAGTCTTTAACTATGTCCAATGGAAATTTGACAGGAGTAAGCGGAATGCCGTTCAGATTCGACACTACAGATGCAATGAGACGAGTCTATTCGGAGAAAATTGAGGAAGCAACTCAGAAAGCGCTCGGCTTCACGCAAATGACAGGGCGTAACCTCGCGAGGGCTCTGACCAATACCGACACCAGGGGAAGTATTTCATCGGATATGGCCGGCCTAACAACGTCATTTGGCGGATCGCATACTCAAACCAGTGCATTGAAGAATACATTTGTCACGATGGCTGATAAGTCTAGTTCCATTAAGGACGAGCATGGCAGAACTGTAAGTAAAGAGTCATTTGGGACAATAGTTGCTCAAGCTCGGGCAAGTTTAGGGCTTGAGGCTCTGGGGACTGGCGGCAAGGTCGGTGCTACTGGTGAAGCTGGATATCGTGTGAGCGTTAAAAATCAAGATGGAACCACATCTGCCTACAGTGTTAATTTCAAAGATTCAACGTCGGCGGAAAGGGCGTTGGGTGAAGCATGGATTAATACGCAGCAACAACTTAAGAGTTCCACCCTCACATCGGGACAGCAAGCTTCACTGCAACGGGCGCTGCAAGTTTCGGACACGAAAACATCCAGCGAACAGGCGAGTCAAGCATGGAGTCGTGTACAGTCTTTACAAAGGGAACAAGCGAGCGAGATCAGCAAAACGGCTGCAGCCGGTCAAGACGGGACCGCTGCTCTCATCAGAATGTATGGGGATACTCATTACGGTCATATGGCACCGGCAGAACGCTATGCAAATGCAGCTTCTGATCTGACGGAAATGGCCAATAGTGGTAAACAGGGTGATTTTCAAGCTGTTGTAAAGTCATACGTTGATAACACATCTGCGAAACCAGAACATCCAACTTCTCACAACACGCCGTGGGGGGAGGAGACTCAAAGTCTCCAAAAAACGGAGCCTCCACCTATCCCGTACGAGAATATACCCAAGAGAATCAAACAGTCGAAAGAGGAAATCAGCTCTCCAGGTCCCCTCGCAGGTGGACCGAGTAATGTCAAGGAGAGGATTGATAGTGCGAATCCTGGACACGACATTGCTCGGCCATCAGAAAACCCCTCTTTTGGACACGGTGATGGAAGGCCTTTGGATGAGATGCGAGATGACATGAATCAATATCATGGAAATATGGATACAAGTATGCCCTACCACTTATCTATTGGACATCCAACTGCTGAAGGTATGGGCGAAGGGAAATCCCCTTCAGGAAATAAAACTCTGAGAGGTTGGTATTTCAATAAACCGGCAGGTCTCCCTGAAGGAAAGGAAGAGGCTCTTATTAACCCGAATCCGCAAAACTAGTGGTGTGAAGTACCGTAGCAGACTATAATCCTTTGCAAAATAGATGCGAAGGAGTTCACCCAGATGGTGAAAGACAATCTTGGTTTCGAGTTTGCCGCAGCCCGAC
>Ga0228536_1000105_pt1 | contig 211459 bp, 175 predicted proteins | sample SJ1Smetagenome_FD_168611 | JGI IMG/M metagenome (GOLD analysis project Ga0228536, IMG submission 168611) | Enriched culture of PCE-dechlorinating microbial communities from Ithaca, New York, USA - SJ1.S | ecosystem: Engineered > Modeled > Simulated communities (microbial... > Unclassified...
TATCCCGATATCTTGTCGAGATGGCAACCATTTTTTTGTTATATAGGTGTTCATAAAGGTAGCGCTCCCTCTATCTGTCTCAATAACTACCATTTAGATAGCCTTTAATTTTATTCTTTATAAGTTTTCTTTTGGTCTTATTTATTATCTCCGGGTAGGGGATACCCTTTCCCTTTACTAACCAAAAAATTGATTTATTTTCTATCTTTCCTCATTCTACCCTCTTATTTTTTGCCTTTTTACCTGCTATTATAGAAAAAATGATGAATTAACTATCTTTTTCGGTCTTTCTTTTACCGCCCTCTGATTTTGTTAATCTTCCATTCTTGATTACCATATATTTGCCATCTTCCTTTATCAAAATAATAATAGGAAGCATCACCAAAAGTGTCTGGCTCTAAAAAAGTGACAGTTTCAGTAGCTGATTGATAGGTCGTAGTCATAAAGACAGTGGCATATTCATTATGAATATATATCTGTGATATGTCGCATTGTAGAAGTTGATATTTGTTCCGACGCTCATTCCAGAGTAATCTTAATTCATCACGATACATCCCATTATGCCTAAAATCCTTATGTACATATTCCATTATCCCGTTAATATCATTCCAACAGAAATCACGCGAGATATCATAAATTATATTTCTTATCTCTTCTTCATCCGGTTTAGTGGAATTTGTGTCACAAGCACAGAGGCTAATGATAATGAGCAGTAGTAAAATTCCAATCTTTTTCATTTTTTATATTTCAATTCTACCAGAGTCTCAATATGCCAGGTTTGAGGAAACATATCAAAAGGCTGAATGCTGATAATTTCATAAAGACCACTTTCCAGTAAAATGTTTAAATCCCGACGTAATGTAATAGGAGAACAGCTGAGATAAAGAATATGTGATAATTGTGCTTTAATGATTTCTTCCAGAACTGATTTTTGAACTCCTGTCCTGGGTGGGTCAAGAATTATTACCTCAGGGATTTTAGGTGTGTATTTTTCGGGAGAATTAAGTATTTCCGGTAGTGTATCTTCGGTTTTCCCATTAAGAAAAGTTACATTAGATATATTATTTAATTGACAGTTGAATTTTCCATCGTCAATGGCATCAGATGATTCTTCAATGCAAAAAACCTCCCGTACTTTAGCTGCCAGAGATAAACCTAAGACTCCAATTCCAGAAAAGGTATCCAAGACAGTGTCTTCAGGTTGCACCTTACCATTTATATTTTTTATAATTAGTTGCAACATAGCAGAATTGACTTGCCAGAAGGACTTATAATGTATTCTGAATTTTAAATTGTTTATTTCTTCATTTATATAAGGATTGCCATAGAGAATTTTTTCTTCATTACCAAGAATAACATTTCCTTTTTCACGATTGATATTCTGGACGATTCCAGAAAGTTGAGGAAATTCAGAGGTCAATTTCTTTACCAACAAATTGCTGAAAGGTAGCTTAGCACTTCTGGTAACCAGAATCATAAGTATCTGTTTTTTATCTTTGGAACAACGGAAACCGATATGTCTTAAAGTTCCTGTATGAGAGGTTTCATCATAAGGCTGGACTTTTGCATTATCCATCAATTCCAGACAACGATGTGCTATAAGGTCAAATTCAGGAGGATGTAAGAAACAGGTTTTATGAGGAACTATTTTGTGTGACCAACGTTCGTAAATTCCAAATTCCAGTCCATTTTTCCCTTTTCCTACAGGCATAAAAGCTTTATTACGATAATACTGAGTTACTGGGGAGGCAATGGTGTCTGGTATATCTATCCCGGGATTTAGAGATTGAATTTGTTCGCTTACCAATTCTGTTTTATATTTTAACTGCGTTTCATAGGAAAGATTCAGCCAGTCACAACCTCCACAAAAAAAAGGTGGTCCAAAAGAAGGACAGGGTGGCTCAATTGTGCCAGGACCTCTGGTTATATACTTCTGAACTTTAGCGAAAGCCACATCTTTTTTTCGGGTCACTAACTGAACTTCTACCACATCTCCGATAGCCGTGTAGGGAACGAATATAGTTTTCCCCTCACTGTATCCTATACCAAATCCTCCAGCAGCAATTTTTTCAATACTTAGCTTAACGAGAACCTTCCTTTTCCATCATTCTACGGAGTCTTTCTATTCTTTTCTCAATTGGAGGATGAGTAGAAAAAAGCGTGGCGGATCCTTTATAGTTGATTTTGGCAATAGTATAAGCATCTTTTTTTGTAGGTGGCACGAATTTATTGCTAATCTTTTCCAGAGCTATCATCATCTGAACAGGAGAGGTTAATCTGGCAGATCCTGCATCAGCAACATATTCACGATGACGAGAGTAAGCACAAATGGCAATATTGGCAAAAATCATCAGAATATTCTGTATCAAGATAGCAAAAAAGAACTGAGTTCCTCTTCCAAAGCCTTGTTCTCTATTTCTTCCGCCACTTAGAATTATAGCCAGAAGATGGGAGATAAAAATGACAAAGGTATTTATAGTCCCCATCAAAAGCGTCGTAGTGACCATATCTCCTTCAGTGATATGAGTCATTTCATGACCTGCGACTGCACCCAGTTCGTCAATATTCAGGTTCTCCATTATTCCACTGGAAAAAGCAATCAAAGAATTATTACGAGAGGCTCCCGTGGCAAAAGCATTATTATCTGGTGAAGGATAAATTCCTACCTCAGGCATTTTGATGTGTTTATAGGCAGCCATCTGTTCTATCATCTCATACAACGCAAGTGCTTTTCCTGTGGCATTTTGACGAGTTATCGGTGTTATCCGATAAGACGATTTTGCCATAGGTTTACTAAGGAATAACGAGATAAATGAACCAGCAAAACCGAATATGGCACAATAAATTAATAACGATATTACATTACTGGGATTAATTCTTAAAAGCTGAAGTATTATTCCTAATACCATCAAGACAAGGAAGTTAATCGCTAAAAATAACCCCCAACGTTTTATAATAGCTTTCATTGGATTACTGTCTCCTTATTTTAGTAACAACATTTTGCGAGTGCTGGAATAAGCACCATTTCGCATTCTATAATAATATACTCCGCTACTTACAATTTTCCCCTCATTATCTAAACCATCCCAGAAAACTTTATTAGTTCCAGCTGTAAAATTACCATTTAACAGATTACGTACTAATTCGCCTTTCTGATTATAAATATCTATAATCACTTTTCCAGGTTCTGCAAGTGAGAAATGGATTTCAGTGCTGGGATTGAAAGGATTGGGATAGTTTTGACCAAGGTAGGTATGAGGTGTTAGAGGAGGATTATCATCAATACCTGAAACAATAAAAGTGAAAGAGGAAGTAGTATCACTTTCTACATTTCCATAAAGTGCTGTGGCGTAATAGATATGAGTTCCCAGAGGAATAGAAATATCCTGCCAGGTTATCATCATTGAAGCTGGTGCTGTATGTACTACTTCATTATCACGATAAATCTTATAGCCAGTTAAACCTTCTGGAAGAACAACATTGGCTTCAGTCTCAAATCCGACCGTGATTTCAAGGGCACTTGGAGTTAATATAGTATGAGTAAATACTAAAGGAGGCAAGGGCTCCGATATCTGGAAATCAGCTTTATATCTTGCAGTATAATAGTTTCCATCTGTGCGGGAATTGGGGATTCCCACAATATTTAATAAGTAGGAATAGACCGGTAAGCCAATGTAATCCACATCATAAAATGTGGTGCGGAAGAAGGCAGTATTATCTCCTGTGGCATCTATCAATAAATAGGCAAGCCCATTAGCAAAAGTTCCAGTCGGTTCAAAAAATCTAATGTCAGAAATTCTTACCAATCTGGATTCATAGGTCTCAAAATCATCCAGAAACTGGAGTATATCAATATCTATGGGAGTAATTGTATTTCCAGTAGAACTGGGTGTACCGGGATCTACTACAGGGACTAATTCCAGCATACCTCCAAATTCGGTTAATGTTCCCGTTAGATGATTGATTCCATCTCCGATTTGATAAACAGTAGTGATAATTCCATTGTTATCATCAATCAAGATACCAGCAGTGGAATCCTGCACAAATTTTTGATGACGATAGCTTTGAGTGAAAGTAACTAAAACTTCGCCAGTCAAACGATATAATCCATTTAAAGGTGATTGACGTAAGGCAGCGAGATTATTTACCATCACCGGGAAAGTATAGGTGGCAGAAGTGACGGCAGAATATTCAGCAGGACTTATATAGGCTATTGCCTTAACCGTTGTAGTGCTGGAAATGGTTAGGGGAGCTGTGTATAGTGTTGAATTAAGATTTGGTGTGCTTCCATCTAAGGTATAATATATATTAGCATTGGGAGTGGAACAGGTTATAGTTAGAAAGAAACTTTCCCAATAGTATCCTGAAGGGTGACTGAACACAGGAGCAGCAACAGGTCCAGCAGGATCAGAAAAATCGCTTAAACTTCTTGGAGTGAAATAATCTCCCTCTGTCCTTGAATTAGGAATACCAGTTATATCTTTGGTAGTAGTTGGAATTGGAGTATTTATGTAATCCACATCGTAAAAAGTGGTTCTAATGTTATAGGAAGCAGTGGGATCGCTGGTTGGATAGACTGTTCCATTGGCAAAGTTACCACTGGGATTAGTAAAATTAACACTCAAAACTTTGACTACTCTGGATTCATAAGTATCAAAATCATCTATCAATTGCTGATAAGTGACAATTATTGGGACGATGAGATTGTTTGTAGAAGTGGCAGGACCAGCATTAACCACAGGAACAAATTGTAGCATTCCTCCATACTCACTAATTTTTCCAGTTAATCCAGTTATCCCATCACCTATATTATAAGTAGTAGTTATCACACCATTATTATCATCAATAAGGATTCCCGCATCATCATCCTGTACATATTTCTGATTACGAAAGCTTTGCTGGAAGGTTAAAATTACTTCTCCAGTAACTTGATATACTGTTACACCATCTGCTGGTTGTGAACGGAGTGTACTTAAATTGGGAACGGTCAAAGGAAAGGTGTATATAGCAGTGGTGACAGAGCTATTACTCATTCCTGGAGCTATAGCAATGGCTTTTAATGTGGTTGTGACTGAGATAGTGATGGGTGCAGTATAGAGAGTTGATGAAGGAGTTGGAACACTTCCATCCAGAGTATAATAAATGCTGGCATTGGGTGTGGCACAGGTTATGGTGACAGTGACTGGAGAGGTATAAATTCCTCCAGCAGGATTGAAGACTGGAGGAGCAGTTATATCACCACCACCTGGCGTGAAAGTATGCATTCCCAGATCCGTTATATAATCTTGAGGATGAACTATCCATTCACTATCATCTGCATTAGTTCCAGCAGAGATAGTCCAATCTGTATTACCTTGAATAACAGTCGGTTTGCGGATTAAAGTGTGATTCAGTGTGGCAGCGGGAACACCAGCAACATTCCAGCCAGAATTCGTTCCGGGATCATTCTGATATATACCAATGATATCAATCAAAGTAGTCCCTAAAAAAAGTCCTACACAATCATTACCATTATAATTTACCACATTTGAAGTCACATCAGCAACACTGAGAATGGCAGCACTGGCTTGAGGATGAGCTATTACGAATACATCATTATGTTGCAGAATGGCTGTGGGAGTTAAATAGTTTGAAGTGCTCCAGGTTTGACCATTTGATGCCAGTTTTATGGTGTACTGAGAAAGATCAACTGGAGCGCCAGTACCATTAAAAATTTCCAGAGCTTTATTATAGGAAGAACCTTCCACATATTCGCTAAAGAAAATGGTCTGAGCATAAGGTTGAGCGAAAAGAATAACCGTGCTCAGCAATATTAATGCTATAACTATTAGATTTCGTTTCATTTGAAACTCCTTCTTTTTCAGAGATAGGACTAATTCTATCCCGTTTTATTTATTAAATAATCTACTTTTCTTAAGAAATCATTTTTCCTGATTTACAGAATAAGGCAAGAAAAATTTTTTACTCTATATAGTGAAACATAATGAATGTGTTTATTGTAGTTTTATTCTTTTGTGTAATTTCTTATTCTTTATACTCAAATCTGTTTAATAACTTTTAAGATGGATTAGGGAGCATAGGGGTAATAAGAATAGGAGTAAAATGCACAGGGGTGTTTAGTTAGGAGTAATAAGATAGGTAGTGATAGAAGTCCTTATCTATTAAACTCTGCCGGAGCTTTTTAAAAGATAATAGTATAAAGTTCAATAAATACAATTACGGATACTATTATTTGGTTTTTAATAAGATTTTGATATATAGAAGAAAGACTTATAACTTTGTGAAAGTTGGACATTTGGCATCTCTATTTTTTTACTTTTACTTAATATCTTTATCTTTAAATATTATTTGTTCTTTTTTCTTTACCCTCTTTTTTATTTATAATTAATTTATGTCCAGGTTATGTCCAGCTTATGTCCAGCTTATATCCGAAAGTGGACATAAACTCCACATAATCAGTACATTATTTTTATATTTATCGGAAAGTTCAAGCTTTATCAGCTATATTTTTAAGAAAAAAACTTAAAGATTTAAAGCTACATTACTTTTAACTTATATTTTTCCCTAACAGTAGTGCCTATATCATTTTTTCAACTTTCATGAAGATTTTGTAAAAATGGGAGGGTATAAAACTTCGGCTACAAAGCTCCGCAGGAGCTTTTTAATATAAAATACAAATAATTTAAAGATACTATGAATAAATTCCATAATTCTTGAAAGCTTAAGAAGTTATTACCCTTTTTAAGAAAAAGCCTTATGGCTTTGCAATACGGAGACGTCTCGCACCCCTTTATGCAGTGGTAGAATTTCTTGTCTATGAAGTTCCGCAATAGCATACTAACTATATAATTAATAACAGATTAAGGTTAGGTTTAAGAAATCATTAAATAAGCTTTGTACTTGACAGATTGAATAGATAAGAAATAAATGATAAGAAAATATATTTAAAGTTTAAAACATTCATTTGTTTTGAACCTATGGAGACTCTTAAATGGAATATCCATTTTCCAAGATAGAAACAAAATGGCAAAAAATCTGGCGTGAGAAAGGAATCTTTCATCCTGAAGATTTCCCTTCCCAACCAAAATATTATGTTCTTTCTATGTTTCCTTATCCATCAGGAATTTTACATTGCGGTCATGTTTCCAATTATGCCATAAGTGATGCTATCGCAAGGTTAAAAATGATGGATGGTTATGCGGTGCTACAACCTATGGGATTTGATTCTTTTGGCATGCCAGCGGAAAATTATGCCATAGAGCATAATTCTCATCCACGGATAACCACGGAAGAAAACATACAAGCGATGCATCGTCAATTTGATTCTCTTGGCTTTGGTCTTGATTGGGAAAGAGAAATTAGCACCTGCCGTCCGGATTATTATGTGTGGGGACAGTATCTTTTTAAGAAATTGTATGAAAAGGGATTGGTCTATCGGAAAAAATCCTGGCAAAACTGGTGTGCAAATTGTCAGACCATACTTGCAAATGAACAAGTTGTGAATGGAACCTGCTGGCGATGTCATAATCCGGTTACTCAAAAAGAGCAGGAGCAATGGTTTTTCCGTATCACTGCTTATGCAGAAGAGCTTTTAGATTTTAGTAAGGTGATTGATTGGCCCGAAAGAGTTATAACTATGCAGAAGAACTGGATAGGTAAAAGTGAAGGTACTCTAATAGATTTTCCCCTGGAAGATGGGAATGACTCCATTCAGGTTTTCACCACTCGTCCTGATACGGTTTATGGAGTCACTTTTATGGCACTTCCTCCGGAACATCCGTTGGTGCAAAAATGGCTGAAAGAAGAGCCAGAAAATCGGGCTTTGAAGGAATTTTGTGAACGAGTTATAAATGAAGATAAAATTTCCCGGGAAGCTGTTGATACAATTAAAGAAGGAATGTTTTCAGGTCGCTACTGTCTCAATCCTTTGAATGGAGAGAAAATTCAAATCTGGGTGACTAACTATGTGGTTATGGATTATGGAACAGGGGCAGTGATGGCTGTTCCTGCTCATGATGAAAGAGATTTTGAATTTGCCCGTAAATATGGTATTCCCATAAAATTGGTGATACAGAATCCCGAACAAACACTTAATTTAGAAACAATGGAAAATGCCTATGTAGAGCCAGGCATTATGGTTAATTCTGCTCCTTTTGATGGAATGTATAGTGAAGAAGCTAAAATAGCTATTTCTAAGTTTCTGGAAGAAAAGGGATATGGAAAGATTACCTCTGCTTATAGATTAAGAGATTGGTGCATATCCCGTCAACGGTACTGGGGGAATCCTATTCCCATTATCTATTGTCCCAATTGTGGTATTGTTCTTGTTCCCGATGAAGATTTGCCCGTACTTCTACCCGATAATGTTCAAGTTGGAAAGACCACACGCAATCCTTTACTTTCAGTTCCAGAATGGTATAATGTAAAATGTCCCCAATGTGGAGCTGATGCCAGAAGGGAAACTGATACTATGGACACCTTTGTAGATAGTTCTTGGTATTATGCGCGTTATACGGATCCCCATAATGATAAAAGACCTTTTGATCCGGATAAAGCCAATTTCTGGCTTCCCGTAGACCAGTATATTGGCGGAATAGAACATGCCTGTATGCATCTTCTTTATGCACGTTTCATCTGTAAATTTATGCGTGACCTGGGCTGGCTAAAATATGATGAACCTTTTCTTCGTTTGCTCACACAAGGGATGGTGCTAAAAGATGGTGCTAAGATGAGCAAATCCAAAGGCAATGTGGTAGATCCCAATTATATTATTGACCGCTATGGAGCAGATACTCTCAGAGTTTTCTTGTTGTTTGCCTCTCCTCCAGATAAAGATGTTGAATGGAGCGATGAAGGTATTATGGGTGCTTTCCGCTTTTTAAATAGGATTTGGAGATTGATAGATGAGAATCTGGAAATTATCCAAAAAGGGGCAAAGATTGAACCTGACTACACTCAAATATCCACAAAGATGCGGAACCTGATTTATAGCATGCATAAGACTATCAAGAAATGGAGAGAAGATTGCCTGGATAGAATGCAATTCAATACTGCTATTGCAGCAGTTATGGAACATCTCAATAACTGTCTGGCTATTAAAGAGGTGACTGAACTTTCTGATAATGATCTGGCAGTTTTTGCACAAGCCTGTATAGTTTTTCCCCCTTTGATTTATCCTTTTGCTCCTCATATAGCTGAGGAACTCTGGCAAAAATTAGGAAATGAAAAGCTTCTTCACGAATCTGGCTTACCAGAATATAGTGAACGCTTTCTTGAACTGGATAAAATTACCTATGTAATTCAAGTGAATGGAAAACTTAGAGGAAAGATAGAAGTTGACCCAGATATTAGTGAAGAAGAGCTTAAAAAACTTGCTCTGGAAGTTGAAAATGTAAAACGCCATATATCTAATCAGGAAATTAAAAAGATTATTGTGATTCCTGGAAAAATGGTCAGCATAGCAGTGGGAAAATAAGCTAAAATTGATTATATTATCATAAATAGAAAAAATTCAGGAGGAAAAATGTGCTGTCATAATGAGCATCATTGCTATGATGACTATTGTTGCTGTTGCGGACACCATCATAGCCACTTTAATCATCCCCATCAGCATTGCTGTTATGGTCATCATTACTATAACCAGCAGAGAGATGAAGATTATTGTAAATGTGAAGAAGGAGATTTTGAACACCATAAAGAACACCATCATCATCACTATGGACAGCATTTTGCTCCCTACTATGAATGCTGTTCTCAAATCTCCAAAGAAAAACTTATGAAAGCAAAAAAGCATCTGGAAAGAATTATTCAATGGATTGACCAGCAACTAGCAGAAGAGGAAGAATCGGGTAACTAATGGAAGCAAATCAGGAAAAAGAGATTCAAGCGAATCTGGCAAAAATCCATCATAGGATTGTTGTTTTAAGTGGTAAAGGTGGAGTAGGTAAAAGCTTTATTGCCACAAATCTTGCTTATGGATTGGCTTTACAGGGGAAAACTGTCGGTTTGCTTGATGTAGATATTCACGGTCCTTCCATTGCTAAGTTAACTAATATTGAGGGGAAACCTATTCCCATTGACCAGGAAAGTGGAAAACCAACTCCCATTCCCGTTCTTTCCAACCTCTATGTTCTAACTTTAGCTTCTATTCTTGATTCTGAAAGCACAGCAGTTATCTGGAGAGGTCCAATGAAACTGGCACTAATCCGACAATTTTTCAGTGATTTTGAATGGAAAGAGCTTGATTATTTGATTGTAGATTGTCCTCCCGGCACCGGTGATGAACCTTTAACCGTGATTCAGACCTTAAAGAAAGTGGATGGAGTAGTGATTGTTACTACTCCTCAGGATTTAGCCATTTTGGATGTGAAAAAGACAGTTGATTTTGCTGAGAAATTGAATGTCCCCATCCTTGGTTTGGTAGAGAATATGAAATATTTCCGCTGTCCTCATTGTGGCAAAACTACTCAAATATTTACTGGTAATCAATTGGTAGACTTAGTATTTGAATATTCTCTGGATATTCTTGCTGAACTGGAAATAGACCCCGATATTTCAAAATCTGCCGATGAAGGCAAACCTTATATCTATTTTTATAATAAAAAAGATTCTGCTAATGCTTTAATGAATGCTGTCCTGAAAATTATGGAAAAAGTGGAAGGTATAAATAATCCGGATAAAAGAGATAAAGCGTTTGACAATTATGTATAAGTGAAAAATTTGGTTTCAATAATATCGTTTTAATATTAAGGAGTAAGATAGATGAAAAAGGGAATTCATCCCAAATATGATATTGCTACTGTACATTGTGTTTGTGGCAATACTTTTCAGACTCGTTCAACAAAGGGTGATTTACAGGTAGAAATATGCAACAAATGCCATCCTTTCTACACTGGAAAACAAAAGATAGTGGATAGGGCAGGACGAGTTGAAAAATTTATTAAAAAATACAATCTAAAAACAGACGAAAAATAGTTAACAAACTACTATAACGCCATTTCGCTGCAAATAAGAGCAGGAGAAATGGCGTTTTTGTATCCAGATTAGATATTATAAAGGATTTATATGGAGCAAAAGAAGGAAATCAGTGTCGGTGGACAAGCAGTTATTGAAGGTGTGATGATGAGAGGACCCGATGTTATAGCTACTGCTATTCGTAGAAAAGATGGGACTATTGAATTGTTTAGAGAACATTTCGAAACTAAAGCTAAAAAAGGAACTTTTCTTGGTCTACCCATTATTCGTGGTTTTGTCTCTCTGATAGAAATGCTCATTATAGGAATGAAGACCATAACGCTTTCGGCAAATAGAGCAGAGCTGGACCTAAAAGAAAATGACCCCAATCCAGCAAAAGCCTCCACAGAAAAATCAAAAACAGTTCAGCAATTGGAAAATCTTTTTAGCTATGTGATTGCCTTTGCTCTTGCTTTTCTCTTATTTGGCTGGCTTCCTTACTGGCTTGCAGATGTGGTGGGTTTTTCCAGACAGAATTTCTTCTTCAATCTCTTTGCTGGTGTTATGAGAGCAGTTTTCTTTGTGGTATATATCTGGTTAATAAGTAAAATGAAAGATATCCATCGCATCTTTCAATACCATGGTGCAGAACATAAAAATGTTAATGCCTATGAAAAAGGCATTCCTCTGGAAATTCCACAGATTCAGGCAAATTCAACTATTCATCCTCGTTGTGGGACCAGCTTTATTTTCTTTGTCCTGCTTCTTTCCATTATAATTTTTTCCTTTGCGGACACTCTTGTATCTGCTTTTATTATTCATGGCAAGATTCCTTTAGCCACCAGATTAGCCTATCACATAGTTATTTTATTGCCTTTAATAGGTGGGGTAAGTTACGAAATCTTGAAGTTCAGCGGAAAAAATATAAATCATCCACTGGTAAAGATTTTGACCGTTCCAGGTATGGCTTTACAGAAGATTACTACTCAGCCTCCAGATGATTCTATGATTGAAGTAGGGTTGATTGCAATGAAAGCGGCACTGGGAATGGACCTTGATGGACACAATGTTCAAATAATTCAAGATGTTACCTGAAGAAAAACTTAATAGCTATAAAAAGGAACTGGAAGAACTTCAAAAAACTCTCTCAGATCCTTCTATAATAAACGATACTAATCGCTATAAAGCCTTGCGTAGACGATATAAAGAGCTGGAAGAGATTTGCTCTGAATGGGACAACTATAAAAAACTGGAAAAACAACTTGCAGATACGAATAGTTTCTTGCAAACAGAATCTGACCCAGAATTGGAAGCTCTGGCTAAAGAGGAATTGGAAGAGCTGAAAAATAAATTTCAAGCAAGTGAAGAAAAAATCAGAGAATTGCTGATTCCTCAAGATCCGAATGACCATAAAAATGCTATTGTAGAAATCAGAGCTGGAACTGGAGGTGAAGAAGCTGCCCTTTTTGCCGCTGACCTTTTCCGAATGTATAGCTACTACGCAGAAAAGAAAGGCTGGCAAATCCAGGTATTGAGTGCTAATGAAACAGAATTGGGTGGCTACAAAGAGATTGTTTTTCTGCTTACTGGGGATGATGTATATGGTCATATGCGATTTGAAAGTGGTGTTCACAGAGTTCAACGTATACCTGTAACTGAGTCCAATGGCAGAATTCATACCTCAGCTGTTACCGTAGCAGTTTTACCTGAAGCTGAAGATATTGATATAGATATTGATGAAAAAGATTTGCGGATAGATGTATATAGAAGCACTGGACATGGTGGTCAGAGTGTCAACACCACTGATTCTGCAGTAAGGATAACCCATATTCCCACGGGAATAGTAGTCACCTGTCAGGATGAAAAATCCCAGATTAAGAATAAGGCTAAAGCATTGAAAGTGCTTAGGTCCAGACTTCTGGATGCAGAAATCAGTCGTCAAGAACAGGAAATTGCCCGTTCTCGTAAAGCTCAAGTAGGGACAGGAGACCGTTCTGCTAAAATCCGTACCTACAACTTTCCTCAATCCCGTGTTACCGACCATAGAATTAACTTGACAAGCTACGACCTGGAATCTTTTATGAATGGTGAGATTGATGATTTTATTCAAGCCTTAAGATTAGCCTGGCGAAATGAAAAAGTGAAAGAATAAATGTCTATTTTACAAATCATACTCTGGTGCTTGATTTTTCTTGTCTTGATGTTATTTTCTTTTCTATTTGCTGGTTTTGAAAATGGTGTTATCTCTATAAATCAGCTGGAACTGGAAAGTAAAGCGAAGAAAGATAAATCAGCAGCTAAACTTTTGGCTATGGTTAGGCAACCTGATAAGGTTTTAGGTACTACTCTCTTAGGCAATAATATTGTAAACATTCTTTTTGCATCCCTTGCTACTTATGTAGTAGATAGATATATCGTAAGTTTTAATGCAAGATACACCTCATTAATTGTGGGAGCTATTGTTCTAATTTTTTGTGAAGTAGTCCCTAAAACTTTGTTTAGAGAATATCCTGATGTATTAGTTCCAGCGGTAGCTCCTTTTATGCGAGGAGTCTACGCTATTTTAAAACCGCTGGTTACTTGTGTTTCCTGGATGAACACTCGTCTACGTAATATGCTTAAAATTACGGAAGGAAATAGTTTTAATTATTTAACCAAGGACGATTTAACCTATTTACTTTCGGTGACGGAAGCTGATGCCTCTGAAGAACCTCAGATAGAAATGATTGAAGATGCCCTGGATTTTACTGAACAGGTAGCTAAAGATATAATGGTTCCGCGCACCGAATTAGTAGCTATTCCAGCCACAGCGACTGTTTCTGAAGCAATAGAAATTGCTCGGGAAGAAGGTTTTACTCGCTATCCCGTTTATGGTAAAGATATTGACGATATTGTAGGAATCCTTATAATATATGATTTTCTCAAAAAGGAATGCTCACCTGATATACCTGTGAGTGAATTGACCCATAAACCTTTCTTTACTCCAGAAAACATTAATCTAAGTGTTCTTTTAAGGCAAATGCAAAAATATCACCGTAGTATTGCTATAGTAGTGGATGCTTATGGTGGCACTTCTGGAATTGTGACGATGGAAGATATCCTGGAAGAGATTGTTGGTGAAATTGCTGATGAGTATGATGAAGAAGAAGAAATTGAAGAAGTTGAGCAATTAACTCCGGACACCTGGTTAGTTCCTGGAGATATGGAAATTGACCGTTTAGCTGATGAATATAATATCCAGCTACCGGAAGGAGACTATCAAACAGTAGCAGGATTAATTCTTGACCGTCTTGCCAAAATCCCTCATCAAGGACAAATAATTAATATTGAGGGTTATAGAATTCAGGTGTTACAGGTAACCGATAGGAAAATACTGAAAGTAAAAATACATAGAATTAAACCCCGAGGTAATGTATGAAACTGATGGAATGTGTTCCAAATTTCAGTGAAGGAAGAGACCAGAGTGTTATTGATGCTATAGCTAATGCTATCAAATCAGTTAAAAATGTGGTTCTTCTGGATGTTGATCCAGGAGCAGACACTAATCGCACTGTTTTTACGATGGCAGGTGAACCAGAAGCAGTTTTAGAAGCTGCATTTCAAGCTATCAAAAAAGCAAGTGAACTTATTGATATGAGTAAACATCATGGTGAACATCCTCGTATGGGAGCAACCGATGTCTGTCCTTTCATTCCTATTTCAGATATGACAATGGAAGAATGCGTGGAATATGCTCGTCGTCTGGGGAAAAGAGTAGGTGAAGAATTAGGCATTCCTGTATATCTTTATGAATATGCTGCCACTAAAGAAGAATGGCGTAATCTTTCCAATATCCGGGCTGGAGAATATGAAGCGTTACCAGAAAAAGCTAAGGATCCTGCCTGGAAACCCGATTTTGGACCTCATATCTTTAATGCTAAGTCCGGTGCTACTGCTATTGGAGCAAGAGAATTCCTCATTGCATATAATATTAATCTTAATACCAGAGACAAAAGAAAAGCCAGTGAACTGGCAGCTATCATCAGAGAAAGCGGAAGACTTGCCAAAGATGAAAAGGGCCGTATTATAAAGGACGAACAGGGTAATAAAGTCATTATCCCAGGGCTGTTTCAACATTGCAAAGCGGTTGGATGGTATATTGAAAGCTATAAAAGAGCTCAGATTAGTATTAATCTGACTAATTATAAAATCACACCTCCTCATATAGTGCTGGAAAAAGTGCGTGAACTCGCATCAGAAAGAGGTATTGTGGTTACGGGAAGTGAACTTGTGGGTTTAATTCCTAAGGCAGCTATGGTTAATGCAGGCAAGTTCTATCTGGAAAGAATGGGGGAGAGCACTGGTCTTCCAGAAAGAATGATTATGGAGACGGCAATCCAATCTATGGGTTTAGCAGAACTTACTCCTTTTGACCTGGATAAAAAAGTGATAGAATATGCTATTGCCAAGAAGGATAGACTCAGTGCAATGAGTCTGGAATCTTTTGCTGATTTACTTTCTACGGATGCTCCAGCTCCTGGAGGTGGTAGTGTTGCTGCTTTTTGTGCCGCTCTTTCTGCTGCCTTAACTGCTATGGTATCTAATCTTACTATAAATAAAAAAGGTTATGAATCCGTGCAAAACCAAGTGCGTGAAATTGCGCCTCAAGCACAGGATATCAAACTTCAGGCTATACAATTAATAGATGAAGATACCGATGCTTTCAATGCTATGATGGATGCAAGTCGGTTGCCTAAAAAGACAGAGGAAGAGATTGCGCTAAGAGAACAAAAGATAGAAGAAGCAACGAAACAGGCTATCCTGGTGCCTTTTCACACCCTGGAAATAGCTCTTCAAGCTTTAAAATTGGCTGATGAAGTTGCCAAAGTGGGAAATATGAATGCCCTTTCTGATGCAGGAACTGCTGCTCTTACTGCCTTAACTGCCGCCAAAGCAGCTAATTATAATATCTTGATTAACCTTCCGCAAATTAAAGATGAAGCTTTTAAAGAAGACATTAATAATCGGGCTATGAATCTGCTTCAGGAAAGTGAAACTCTTGCTTCGCAAATAGAGTCCTTCGTTTCAGATAGGCTGAAAAATGCCTGATAGACTATCTTTAAGCCCCATTTTTCTATCTTAATTAATATGAAAGCGAGTTTTATTCATCTTTTTTCTCGCTTAAACTTGCTGATTCTACAGTTCATTATCTTTGTCATTTTAAATATTCTGGATGGTCATTCCACCTGGAAAGTACTGTATCCTAACAGACATCACCGGGAAATGAATCCACTGGCTCGCTGGGTTTTCCGCAAATTAGGAGTAACTAAAGGTATTATAACCTATAAAACTGTCTTAATTCTTATAATAGGAATTTTATTTGGGTATTATGCGAAAAAGGATACCTTCAGTTTAAATGTCATTCTCAGTGTGGCAAATATCGTTTTTTTAATTACTGTGGTGCACAATTATAAAGTTTACAGAAAAATTCATCATTCTCAAAGAAAAAGTGATAAAACTTCAGAATTAGATGGAGAAGAAATAAGTTAAGATTTCCAAAGTCTTTTTTATTGACAAAATAATAGATTATAGTTTGTAAGTAAAAGATATAGAAATATTGATTTAACTTGCTAACTGCTAATTATTGGAGAAGTTATGAAGATTCTGATAACAGGCGGTGCGGGTTTTATTGGTTCGCACTTAGCTGAAAGACTGGTAGAAGAAGGAAATCAGGTGGTGGTGGTAGACAATTTATCTACTGGTCGTCTGGAAAATATAGAATCCATTAAAGCCAATGGTAACTTTCATTACACCATTGGTAGCATCCTGAATAGGGAATTAATGGAAAAATTGATGGAGGGGGTAGACCAAGTTTATCATTTAGCTGCTGCTGTAGGCGTGAAATATATTATAGAGAATCCATTACTTTCATTGCGAACAAATATCCTGGGAACGGAGAATGTTCTGGAACTGGCTAATAAATATAAAGCAAAAGTTCTTATAACTTCAACTTCAGAGATTTATGGGAAAAGTGATAAGGTTCCTTTTCATGAGGATGATGACCGCCTGCTTGGACCTACTCGTATAAGTCGCTGGGGATATAGTTGTAGTAAGGCTATTGATGAATTTATGGCTCTGGCTTATTTTCGGGAGAAAAGACTGCCCGTGGTGATTGTTAGATGTTTTAATACCGTGGGACCTCGTCAAACTGGTCAATATGGAATGGTGCTTCCCAAATTCATCAAAGCTGCCTTGCTGGATCAACCTATTGTGGTTTATGGTACAGGAAAGCAGACTCGTTGTTTTGCCGATGTTTCCGATGTGGTTGGTGCTTTTATAAAATTGATGAATACTCCTAAATGTGTAGGAGAGATATTCAATGTAGGGACTACTGAATCCATTTCAATAGAAGACCTGGCTAAAAAAGTGAAGGAGATGTGCGATAGTAAATCCAGGATTGAGTATATGAGTTATGAAGAAGCATTTGAAGAAGGATTTGAGGATATGATGAATCGTATGCCCTGTCTGGACAAAGTTAAAGAATATATCGGTTATGAACCAAAATACAGTCTGGATGATATTATCCGTAGAATGATTGAGTATTATGAAAAGTAAAGTTATTTGTATTATTCTACTTAGTCTGAGTGTTTTTATTGCTGCTCAGGTACCCACAACTTACGCTCCAACAAACTTAATTTCTATTAATGTGACTGGTTTTGTAGATTCTCCGGGAACTTATCAACTTTCCTCTATTAGTCGTCTTTCAGATGCCTTAAAATTAGCTGGAACTCCCTCTCCTATAATCCTTGAAAAAGGACCTACCTATATACCGAGGCTTTATTCCTCTGAGGGAAAATCGGTCTCCCCTAAAGATTCCTTATTTTTAAATTTTCAAGCTCTTAGGAGTGTTAAGCTAACAAGAGGCAAAGAAACAAAGACTTATGATTATATGAAATTTGTCCGGATGGGTGATTTAGAGCAAAATCCTATTCTGCGAGATGGAGATGTGATAAATGTTGGTGCTGTTCATACAACAGTTACTATAGTAGGAGAGGTGTATTATCCTGGTGAATATGAATATATTGCAGGAGACAGACTTTCAGACCTATTAAATCTTGCCCAAGGCTTTACCTTGAGTGCAGACAGGAAGATAGTTAATATCTATCGTTATAAGGAGAATTTAAAAGATTTTGATTTGATTACTGTGGATTTGCGAACGCACAAACCAGAAGATATTATAATCTATCCTTATGACCGCATAACTATTAATCGTGATACGGAATATAGAAGAGGCTGGAATATTATTGTAGAAGGAAATGTCAAATCACCAGGGAAATATTATATAGGTGATAACACCACACTCTATGATATATTGCTCCTTTGTGGAGGACCTAATTCCAGAGGAGACCTGAGAAACGCCATTTATGCAAATCTTCCCAATACCGAGAAAGTAGACCCTGAATTTGAGCGGCTCAAGAAAATGGATATAACCCAAATGTCTATTATAGAATACCACTATTTACAGAATCGTCTGCGTCAATTTCCGGGTAGATATAGCATAGATGTTTCTCGCACCTGGGAATCTAAAGGTAGTGAATGCAATCCTGTGCTGCAGGATGGAGATTATCTTTATGTCCCTCTTAAAATGGATATGGTAGCTGTAACTGGTCAGGTGGTTAATCCTGGATTAATTCCCTGGGTGGAAGGGAAAACCTGGGATTATTATGTTAAATCAGCTGGAGGTTACACAAATAATAAGAGTTTTAATGGTGTTCGGATTATAGATGCACAAAGTGGAAACTGGGTTAGACCTTCTTCTAAGACAGTTTTATATCCAGGAGATACAGTTTTTGTGGCAGCTAAAACGGAATACGATACTTGGACCCGATTTAAAGATATAATGTTGATTACCACACAAATAATGACAATAATATTGGGCATTCATACCCTCGCTCATTAAAGGAGAATAAAATTGAAAGTACCATTGTTAGATCTGCAGGCACAATACAAACCAATTATATCTAAAGTAAAAGCTGCGATTGATGAAGTTATTGCTGAAAATGACTTTATTCTTGGTCATCAGGTGAAAGAATTTGAAGATAAGATGGCGAACTATTTAGGTATTAAATATGCTATAGGATGCGCCTCAGGAACAGATGCCCTGGTCCTTTCCGTTCAAGCTACAGGAATTGGTGCTGATAATGAAGTAATAACCACTCCTTTTACCTTTTTCGCTACTGCATCTTCCATTTGGCGAAATGGAGCAAAACCTCGGTTCGTAGATATTAATCCAGACACCTTTAATCTTGATGTGGAAAAGCTTGAAGCAGCTATCACGGATAAAACTCGTGCCATTATGCCAGTTCATCTTTTTGGTCAAGCTTGTGATATGACTCGGATTATGGAGATAGCAGAAAAATATAATTTGAAAGTGATAGAAGATAATGCTCAAGGTATTGGTTGCACTTGGGATGGCAAAATGAGTTGCTCCTTTGGTGATGTGGGAACTTTATCTTTCTTTCCCAGTAAAAATCTTGGTGCTATGGGTGATGGTGGGATGTGCTTAACTAATGATGAAGAATTGGCACTCAAACTGCGTCAATTAAGAGTTCATGGAGAAAATCCTAAATATTATCATAAATGGGTTGGTTTAAACAGCAGGCTGGATACGATTCAAGCTGCTGTCTTAGGTGTTAAACTGGATTATCTCAGTCAATGGAGTGAAGGTCGTCGGGCTAATGCAGCATTTTATGATGAACAGCTGGCAGATATTCCACAGATTAAGACGCCTTATATCCACCCTTCTGCTGTTTCTATCTATAATCAATACACTATCTATTGTGAAAACAGGGATGCTTTACTTCATCATCTAAAGGAAAAAGAAATAGGATGTGCTATATATTATCCTTTACCTCTTCATCTTCAGGAATGTTTTGCCGAATTAGGTTACAAAAAAGGTGATTTTCCTATGGCAGAAAAAGCATCACAAAGTGTGTTATCTCTTCCCATCTATCCAGAACTGACGGATGCGCAAAAGTCCTATGTGGTTGAGGCTATCAAAGAATTTTATCAAGGTTGAGAGTTATGAATATTATTGTTTGCGTAAAACAGGTACCCAATACTACAGAGATTAAAATTGACCCCGTAACGAACACTCTCATTAGAGAAGGAGTGGAAAGCATTCTTAATCCCTTTGATGCCTATGCAGTGGAAGAAGCGGTTAGAATGAAAGAAAGATATGGCGGTATAGTTACAGCTATTTGTATGGGACCCAATCAAGCGGAGGAAACCTTAAGAGAAACAGTGGCAGTTGGAGTAGATAATATTATTTTACTTTCAGACCGTCGTTTTGCTGGAGCAGATACCTTAGCTACCAGTTTGACTCTGGCGACTGCTATTAAAAAAATCGGTGACTATGACCTTATTTTTACTGGACAGCAAGCTATAGATGGAGACACCGGTCAGGTAGGACCAGGCATTGCATCTCATCTGGATATCTGTCAATGTTGTTTTGTGCGGAAGATAGATGAGGTTAATGAAGGAACCATCACACTTCAAAGGTTAATGGAAGATGGCTCCGACAAATTAAAATTGAAATTGCCAGCTGTCATATCTGTTGTTAAAGAAATAAACACTCCTCGTTTGCCATCTCTTAGAGGAAAGCGTAATGCCAGAACTGTGCCATTGACCATTTGGAACGCAGATGACCTGGGACTGGATGAGAAGGAAATTGGATTGAATGGTTCACCCACTCAAGTTATTAAAATCTTTACTCCCAAACATGAAAAGAAAACCGAAAAATATGTTGTTTCACCAGAAGAGGCAGCAGATTTAATAGTTAAGAAGCTGGATGAAATAACGCGTGGGGCAAAGTAATGCTACCTTATCCTAATATTGATCCTGTGATGGCACATTTTACTATTGGGGGAATCAATTTCTCCATTCGCTGGTATGGATTCTTCTATGTTTTGAGTTTTATACTGGGATACATTTTTCTCTGGAAATTACTAAAATATAGAAAAGTTAAAATCACCCGAGACCAATATGATGGAATTATCTTTTCCATTATGCTCGGAGTTATTTTAGGTGGTAGATTGGGCTATGTGCTATTTTATAATCTACCCTATTACCTGAGGCATCCGGTGGAAATTCTTTATGTCTGGGAAGGAGGGATGAGTTTTCATGGAGGTGCTCTGGGAGTTATTATAGCCTGTCTGATTTATATGCGCAGGCAAAAAATTCCTTTCTATTCAGTTGCTGATTGTGCTATGCCTATGGTGGCAGTTGGGTTAGGATTGGGACGATTAGGTAATTTTATTAATGGAGAACTATGGGGGAAGGTAACAAATTTACCCTGGGGTATGGTTTTCCCTGATGCTGGACCTTTACCCCGTCATCCAACTCAGTTATATGAACTCTTCTTTGAAGGTATAGTCCTCGGAGTGCTCTCTTATATTCTTCTTAAAAAAACTAAAAAGGAGGGATTGGTCTTTTGGTCTTTTATCGGTATATATGGCATCTTCCGTTTTCTTATAGAATTCATTAGGGTGCCGGATGACCTGGAAATCTATGATAAAATCGGATATTTTCTCGGTTTTATGACCATCGGTCAGATTCTTAGTGTGATAATGATTATAGCAGCTGCTATTGGAATATGGACACTTTACCGTAAAAAACCGGAGGTAGCTTTATGAAACATCCTGTATTATTATTTAGCTTAACTATAGTTTTACTTACAGTAGTCTCCTGTGCCAGTATGCAACCTGTAGACAAGACTCAGTTATTGAGAACTGAATGGGAGAGATGGCAAAATTTTGAAGCACAGGGTGTGGTGCAATTAACTAATTCAGGTCTCACTATGAGGAGGATGTTTGTCCTTTCTAAATCACCTGAGGCTATGCGTTTTGATATACTATCTGGTGGTGTTCTGGCAGCAAATCCCAAACCTTTAATTTCTGTCTATTATGGTGATTATCTCGCTATTCAATGTCCTCAATTTCCTAAAATAGAAATCCTGGCTCAAATGCCAATCTTTCCCGAAAAGTTGCCGATTTATGATATTGATAGGGATTCGCTTTTTACGGTTTTTGCCGATTCTATAATCAATCACCAGGAATTAAACCTGGAAGGCTTACAGTTAAAATTCAACTCTGCTATGCAACTGGAAAGAATTATTGAACCCAAATCCGGAATGGAAATAAATATCAATCGTAATTCTCAAGGTGATCCCGATAAGGTAAAATTGACTATCAGTGAAAATACCTATATAGTATTATTGATTGATTCTATTAGTTATGGAAACGCACAAATAGAACCTCTTCCTCCCAATCCAAAAGTGGAATTACCAGAAGATTGGAAACAAATGTTTAAAAGTTTACTGGAGTAATTGATGATTAAACGTTATAGCTTACCTGAAATGGAGCATATTTGGACTCAAGAGAACCGCTATGAGTGCTGGTTAGAAGTAGAATTAGCAGCAGCTCGTGCCATGCATGAACTGGATATTATTCCAGATGCTGATTGGGAAATTATTGCCGAAAAAGCGGATTTTAATAGTGAGCGTATAGATGAGATTGAAGCGGTCACGCATCACGATGTTATCGCTTTTTTAACCAATGTGGCAGAATATGTAGGTGAACCTGCTCGCTGGATTCATTACGGATTGACCTCTTCAGATGTTCTGGATACTGCTACAGCTTTGCAATTAAAGCGTTCAGGTGAGTTGATTTTAACCGAATTACTTCGTCTGGCGGAAACTTTAAAATTAAAAGCAAGAGAACATCGCAGAACTTTGTGTATGGGTCGTTCTCATGGGATTCATGCTGAACCCACTTGTTTTGGATTGAAATTCGCTCTCTGGTATGATGAAGCACAAAGAAATGTGCAACGCCTACAAAATGCTATTGATACCGTAGCTGTAGGACAATTCAGTGGGGCTGTGGGGAATTTTGCGCATATAGACCCCCGGGTGGAAGAATTAGCCTGTAAGTATCTGGATTTAAAACCAGTAAATATTTCTACTCAGGTAATTCAAAGAGACCGGTATGCCTATTTCTTAGCTGAACTTGCACTTATCGGTGCATTGATAGAAAAAATTGCTCTGGAAATACGACATTTGCAACGAACTGAGGTTCAAGAAGTGGAAGAAAATTTTTCTCCAGGACAAAAAGGCTCTTCCGCTATGCCACATAAACGCAATCCTATCGTGAGTGAACAACTCTGTGGATTGTCACGAGTGCTTCGTTCTAATCTGATTGCCGCTCTGGAAAATATTCCCCTCTGGCATGAAAGAGATATTTCTCATTCTTCCGTAGAACGCATTATCTTGCCCGATTCCTGCATCTTAGTGCATTATATGCTTTCTAAATGTTGCAGTTTAATCAGCAACCTGGTAGTATATACAGAGAATATGAAAGCCAATATGGAACTTACTCATGGTCTGGTATTTTCTCAGGCGGTGCTTTTGCATCTGGTTCAGAAAGGACTTTCTCGTGAAGTAGCTTATACTATAGTTCAATCCGATGCGATGGAGTGTGCTAATACCGGTAAAGACTTCAAGGAGTATGTTTTAGCAGATAGCAGGATAACTTCTCTCTTGCCTGAAGCAGAAATTAAGGATATCTTTAATTATGAGAGATATCTCAGAAATGTTGATTTTATTTATAAACGCTGCGGGATTATCTAAACTATGAAGTAAAGATGAGCAGGGAGTGTCAAATGAAAAAATTGATTTTATCTCTTACTGCGGTGGCAATGTTACTACCAGTAATGCTTGTTGCCCAGATTTATAACATTGAAGGATACTGGCATGACCCGGATAAAACTGCAAAGGTGCAGATTTACCAGCCTTATACGGATTATTATTGTGGCAAGATTATCTGGCTGAAAGAACCGATGGAAAATGGGAAACCCAGGATGGATGTCAAAAATCCAGATCCCAATCTTCGTTCTCGTCCTCTGATGGATTTGGTTATCATCAAAGGGTTAGTTCCTGCGGGCGAAAATAAATATGAAAATGGCACCTTCTATGATTATGCCTCAGGAAATACCTATTCAACAAGAGTAGAATTAACCGGGCCTAACACTATGAAACTACGTAAATATATAGGTGTATCTTTTATGGGTCATACCGAAACCTGGACCAGAGCAAAATAAAGTAGTTTGAGTTGGCAGAATTGAATAAATTTTTTAAGGAAAGAGAGTAGGGGAATGGTTCATAAGACAGATAAATACCTTTTAACCGATGTTAATCACTTAAGACGAATTAAATTCGCTCAATTCAGAAGTCAAATTCCAGCTCTTATTGTCCTGGTTCTTGCTATTATAATGAATTCTATTTTTCCCACTAATAACCGTTTATTCTACGATATCGCCCTAATAATTGCTATTCTGGCAATTGCAGCTTACATTATTATTGGACTTTGTTATCGTTATCGTCAGCGTATACCAATTCCTCCAGAGAATGCTATAGTTTCACCTGTGCAAGGGAAAATAGCCTATATCAGAAGAATTGATGATAACACTTTAATAAATATAAGGAAAAGTATTTTTGACCGGGTGGAATTTCGCAGTCCACATTCCTCTGCTTTTTTAGAAAACGGAGTTGTCCAATTTGAAACACCTGCTGGAAAAGCCTACATTCGCTTGAATTTTAAAAAACCTTACTGGTTCTCAGAACCTGATTTTACTACGGGAAATCTTATCGGTATGGTTACCGGTTCAGGAAGTTGCACTATTTCTTTACCAGGCAAAGTATCCTTAAACTTTCAAGCTGGAGATAATATAGATGCCGGTGAACCTCTGTGGGAAGACCTCAATTCACTGAATTATGATTCTTTCTCTTCTCCTTATGAAATAGTTGATTTATGAGTAAACAAAAAACCTCTCCAATTTTAATCTTACTTCTAATAAGCCTTCTGGTCATTAGTTGCGTTTTTCTAAATGGAAAATCAGTGCATTCCTATCTGGTGGAAGAAGCAGAAATAAATGAAGCTTCTGGAATAGCTTCAAGCCTGAAATATCCAGGATTACTTTACACTCATAACGACTCTGGTGGTGAAGCAGGAGTTTATGTGCTCAATCAAATAGGGCTTATGCCAGCAAAGATTATTTTGGCAGGAATTGAAAACCGAGATTGGGAAGATATTGCCACCTGTTATGACCCCAAAGACCAAAAACCTTATGTGTATGTTGGAGATATTGGAGATAATAATTCATCTCATTCTTCTTCCTTTATTTATCGCTTTGAAGAACCAGAGATTAAGGATACTTTAATCCTTGTCCATAATATACAGAAAATAGAATTTGTCTATGAAGATGGACCTCGCGATGCTGAAGCTCTAATGGTTGACCCTAAAACAGGAGATATCTATATCATCAGTAAAAGAGATAATCCAGCTAAAATCTATCAACTATCTTATCCTCAATCTTTTACTGAGATCAATACCGCCCGTCTAATTGGGACTCTTACCTATAAATGGGTCGTTGCAGCAGATGTTTCTCCCGCCGGAGATTATATTCTTGTGAAAACTTATAATCAAATCTACCGCTATAGAAGAAGACCCAATAAAACGGTGAAAGAGGCATTAATGACCAAACCTAAAATTATGCCTTATCAACTGGAAGAACAGGGTGAAGCAGTTGCTTTTGACGCTAAGGGGAAGGGTTATTTTACTATCAGTGAGAAAGCAGAGAATACGGAAGTTAAACTTTATTACTATAGATAATTCAATTTCTCATCTATGTATTAAATAACATCAATTATATCATTCATATTATTTATTTATTAATATATTCGGGGGTTTTGGGTTCTCTCTTAGCTCTTCCTTAACTCTATCTTTTTAACTTCCTATCCCTGGAGATAAGGAGCAGACAGGGGTAAGAGAGGGAGGAGTTAGGCATTTTGGGTCTCTGAAATAATTGTCTTCAAAATTAATTAAATCAAATATCATTATCCCAGTTGAAATTAATATTTTAGAATTCCATAAAAATAGTAACTGGACCATCATTTACTAATGCCACTTCCATATGAGCCCCAAAAACGCCAGTTTGAACATTAATACCAGTTTCTTTAATTGATTCTGTAAATTGGTTTAACAGGTTTTCAGCGAGAACAGGTGGAGCTGCAGCGGTAAAATCCGGTCTTCTTCCGCGTCTACAATCGGCATAAAGAGTGAATTGTGGGACAAGTAATAGACTGCCACCAATATCTTTAACTGAGAGATTCATTTTATTATTCTCATCGTGAAAGATACGTAGTTCCAGCACTTTCTTTTTAGCTAAAGGTATTTTAGTAGCGTCATCATCTTTACCAAAACCGACTAAAAGTAGAAGTCCGTTTTTGATGTGAGCCACTAAATGCTGTTCTACCAGCACTTTCGCTTCGTTTACTCGCTGGATTATAATTCTCATCAATCAATTTTGAAGTGATGCACTTCCCAACAACCAGCATCATCAAGCCACACTGAACCCTGAGTAAATGGTGGGATTTCTATGATAACTCTACCAAAAGAAACACCGGGACTTAAAAATCCTGCGCTAATTGACATTTTATCCCATTCATTTTTGCTTTGAATATTATCTTTAAACTTTTTATCAATAGAGCCATCAGCCTTAAAAGTGAGCATACGCAAATTAATTTGTGGTCCTTTCGGTTCTGAAGAACAGGTATAACAACGGACATAATATCCGCCATAACGGTTCACTTTAAAGGGATCTGAGATGATGCTTACTTTGTAAGGAGAAGCATCAATTCGCAAGGAGCTACTACCATGTAAAGCGCGTTCCCCATCAATAAATACGATATTTGGTGGAGTTTGTTCTTGGTCAGCAGGTTCAATTAGGACGGACCATCCTTTTAAAGATTCCCTGGGGTCCAGTGAATAAGCGTTAAATCCTGGATTAGATAGTAGATTTGGTAAGCCTTCAGTATCTTTTTCAAAATACATAAGACTGGAATGGACAAAGCAAGAAGTCAAAGTTAAAGCCATTCCAATGAGTAATAATCCAAAAAATAATCTTTTTTTCATTTCATCAACCCTCTCTCATTTAGATATTTTAATACAACCCCTACTGCCAGGGTACTAAAAAGTAAGTTAGAGCCACCGTAACTTATAAAAGGCAAAGGAATTCCCGTGGCTGGAATGAGTCCAATATTCATACCGATATTGATAAAGGTCTGAAATAAAAGATAAGCAAAAATACCAGCAGCGGCAATACGACGTTCACGAACTCTGATTTCTCCAATATCGTTTATAAATCTATAGAAGAAGAGGAAAAATAAGCCAATTAAGACCAGACTTCCGATAAAGCCAAATTCTTCTCCAATCACACTAAAGATGAAATCGGTATGATGTTCAGGCAAAAAATGCATATTCTTCTGAGTTCCATTGAGCCATCCCTTTCCAAAGAGGGAACCACTACCTACGGCAATTTTTGCCTGGATAATCTGATATCCTGAGCCTAAAGGGTCTGCCATAGGATTTAAAAAAGACAAAATACGCTGTTGCTGATAATCTTTTAGTCCATTCCAGAAAACAGGTGTTATAAGTGCCAGAAAGACATTAAGAATGGATGCAATGGAGATAGTAATCCAGGAAAGTCTGGCACGTAATAATAGATATACCAATACTATAATCCAGATGATAATAGCTATCCACCAGAAAGAAGTGATGATACTAATAACTGGTGAAATCAGTAGTAAGATATAGTAAAGGGGTAATTCAGCGGCAATCAACATTGCCAGTAAACTGAAGAAAAAGACTAAAGTAGAACCAAAATCGGGTTCAATTAAGATAAGTAAAGCCGGTAGTACAGTTAATCCCAGTGCGATAAATATCTGTTTTATTTCTGTCATATTATCTTGTGAGATTGCTCTCGCTACCACCAGAATGGTCAGAAGTTTTGCACTTTCTGAAGGTTGATAATTAATTCCTAAGAAAGAAAACCAGCGATGAGCACCATTTACAGGAGGTGTAAAGAGGACCAAAATCAAAGCCAGAATATTTAATATATAAGCTGGCACTATCAACAATTCAAATATAGACATTGGAATCTTTAGGAGTAGATAGACTGCCAATAAGGATATCACCGCAAAAATAGCCTGTTTCCACCAGTAATTTTGAGTGTTTGTGTATCCACCTATGGTAGTTGTAGAAGCAGAAAAGATTACAATACATCCCAGAGCTATAAGAGCAATCAAATAGCCAGCCAGAACAAAATCAAATTTCTTTTTATTAATCATATTCTTTAAAGTTTAAGGATTGGATTCAGGATGATTTTCTGTCAACGGTAATTCTGGTGTAGGTACAGAAATTTCTGTGGTAGAGGAAGTTTCCATCTCCATCCCAAATTCAGCTTCTTGCTCTTCTGCAGTTAGGAATTGGGGTGGTATAGGTGCAGTTCTCTCAATTCTTTCAATATTGCCCATATAATAATTAAAAATTTTATTAGCTATAGGAGCTGCAACTGCTCCACCTCCACCGGCATTTTCTAAGAAGACAGTAACCACAATTCCCGGTTTATCTGTCTCAATAAAACCTGTAAACCAGGCATGAGTTAGTTTTCCCATATAATTTTCAGCCGAACCGGTTTTACCATAGGTGGTTGCACCTGGCACATTAATAGCTCTGGCAGTTCCTCCCGGTGCATTTGTAACCGCCCATAAACCTTCTTTTATAATTTGTTGAGTGTTTGCAGACCATGGCATTCGGTAACTTTTCAATGGTTCTATTTGTTCCCGGTTTATACGTGCTGTTCCCATAGTTCTATTTAACAGATGAGGTTGCAACCAGAGTCCACCTCGTGCAATAGCAGCATAGAAAGTGTTTATTTCCATAGGAGTACAAAGTACTTCACCCTGTCCAATGGCAAGATTAGCTTTGTATCCACTCAATCCTGTAACTCTTCCTATTCTTTTCTTGTAATATTTGGTATCTGGGAAAAAGCCACTTCGTTCGTTAGGTAAATCAATTCCAGTTTTATCGGTTAATCCACAAGCTCTGGTATGTGCATAAACTTCATCCAGCTCCATATGATTAATCAAATCATAGAAAAAGACATCACAAGAAACCTTGAATGCATCTACTATGCTTAAAGAACCATGTCCAGCTGCAAACCAGCAACGAAAGAAACGATTACCAATCTGTAGTCCACCTCTGCAAGCTGCTAAATGGGTGTTTCTATCAATCACACCTTTTTCTAAGCCAAGTGTTCCCATCACAGGTTTAAAAACTGAACCCGGAGGATAAGTTGCATTAATGACTCTATCCAGTAAGGGTTTAGCTGGAGTGTTTAAACTTGCCCAGACCTCTGGTGTGATTTTTTGCATAAAGAGATTAGGGTCATAATCTGGTTTACTTATATAAGCTAAAATCCCTCCAGTTTTTACATCGGTTACAATAATACAACCTTTTGCACTTTGGGGGAAGATTTCATTAGCATAACTCTGCAATTCATTATCAATAGTTAAAATGAGGCTTAGCCCATTTTGAGGTGGAAGAAATATATTATCTTTAAAGAGTTCTAAACTTCTGCCCTGAGCATCCACCTGAATAATCTCTTTACCATCTTTACCTCTCAATAAGACCTCATAGTAGCGTTCCAATCCATTCTTTCCAATATAAGCATTGAGAGAGTAATCCTCATCTTTGTAGCGTTCATATTCCTTCGCGTCTATTCTTCCAACATAACCACAAAAATGATTTGGATATAGATAGTTGCGGGTTGTGCCACTACGAAAACTAAGCTCGGGGAAATCACTAACCTTCTCTGAAAGCTTTATAACTGTCTCATAAGATATATTATCCAGAATTAATATCTCTTCATAGGTCTTAAAACGCTGTTCAAAAACCATCTTGCGCAATTCCTCTGCATCAATGTTAAAGTTATATGCTAAAAAAGAGGAAAGAGCATTCATATCGGATATTTTACCGCTGGTGAGATATAAATTGTAAGAAGGGATATTAGTAACGATAGGACGATATTTACTATCGTATATTTCTCCTCGCGTGGCAGGAATACGACGGATACGCACAAAATTGCTTTCGGCAATGCGTTGATAATAGCTTCCTTTTACTACCTGTAATTTGAAAAGCATTACCACCAATATCATACATAAAATAATTAAGACACCACGAAAAATATGGAGGTAATAATTTTTCATTTTAATCATGCTTCAGCTCAATGCGTAAATGAGATATCAGATATATGGTCCAATATACAACCATGCTCATTGCAAGATTATAGAAGAATGCCAACATTATCGTACTTATGAGAGAAGAGGTAAAGCTATAGCTTATACCCCAGATAAAATAGCTGATAAGATGGAAAACGATATTAGCCACTAAAAGTGATAAAATCTGAGCTACCACACTTTTACTTTCAAAAGGTTTTCGGAACAGGTCAATAACGATACCCATAATAATAAAAATAAAGGTATACATACCAAATGTTTCAGGAATAGTGGTATCGTATAATAATCCGATTAAAAATATAATTATTAAAGAAACATTATAATCACGAGTCCAGATGATATATACAATCCAGGGTATAAAAATTAATGGAATCACCCCAGCTATTTCCAGAGCAGGCATAATTAGGACTTGAAGATAAAATATAATTAATCCAAATATAAATGTCCAAATATGCTTCCAGAACATCTCAATCTATCCGTCTAATAATACAAAAAGGAGTAAGTTCATCACTTTGACCTTGCGGATTATCCTTCATCACCTGCTCCAAAAATTGTTTGGAAATCCCCTTACTTGCTCCAATCACCCAGCAACCTCCTATATCATTGATATCCATAATGGCAATGGGATAACCCAATTCTGTAGAAAGCTCTTGAGCTACTTTTTCAGGATGAATAGGTCCTTTAATAACGGTATGGATATAAGGTTCTATGGTAGTGGTTTCTGCAGCATCAATTAGTGCAGCTTGTTTTCCTGCAAGACGATAAAAATCCCCACTTCTTTTGAAAAATTTTTTAGTAAAACCTCCAACTACAGCAGCACAAAAAATGCGTAATGCACCACACTCGTCTATGGCACATTGCATGCTGGTGGGTGAACCAAGTCCAATGCCATAAGGTACTCGCATAACTTTAGAGGAAAGAAAGCGAGCTAATCTACTTGGCTTTATATTTTCCACTGGAACAGCTCTTCCTTGTGTTATTGCAAGGGGACTTTCACTAATTGTCAATATATCTCCTTGCTGCATAAGAGGTAAGGCATATTCTCTGATTACCTGAGCAATATTGTCTTCTGAAGTTAAAATTCTGGTCTGGACAGGGATGCGTTCTATCCTCTTTCCATTATAGTTTATGATAGGTGAGATATTTTTGTTCTTATTCATAAGATATTATTCTTCTTTATTATAAAGATGTGTTCCAGATTCTCTACTTGCGTAAAGGGCTGAATTTCAGCTGAGATAAAAAGATAGTCCTTAGATTCATGTATACGAGAAACAATTCCCACCGGATAACTTTTAGGATACAAATCAGAAAGATTGGAGGTAACAATTGTATCTCCCACACTTATTTGAGAACCTATTTTAATCATATTCATATAAATTTTGCCATTAATATCGGCTTGCAGTATACCCTGCACGCCAGTATCTTTATCCATCACAGGTAATTGAAAACGAGGATTGGTGAAAGGTAATACTATAGAATGGTCAGAAGCAACCGTTACCACTTTGCCTACAATACCATTGGTAGAAATGACAGGAAGTTCAGGTTTTATCCCATTTAGCGAGCCTTTGTTCACAATTAAGTTCCGTTGCTGAAACGGTCCTGAATAGCCAATAACCTCTGCCAGAACAAGCTCCACTTGACCCGTATCAAAGGTTATTGATTCACGGGTCTGACTTTCCATAATGATATTTCTGAGTTTTAGATTTTCCAGCTTCGTTTCTGTTAATTGCTTACTTAATTGCTGAACTTCCTTTTTTAAGGTAGCATTAGTTTTGATAGATTCTAAGGAAGAAGAAATGGGAAAAAATATGGTTTTACTGAAAAAAGAGGCACGATGAATTCTGGTTTCCGTGCTTCCCATCATCATTATCAGGGATAGCACCACTAAAATAATGGGTAGCACGAATCTTTTCACCTACTCTATCCTTCTTTATATTCAATTTTATGACTCAATATCTCAGGGGAAAGTTCTATTTAAGTGATAAAAGCTGATTCAATCTTCTATTCGCTTAATGAGAACTTCTCTGTAATGGTCTATATCATCCAGGACTTTTCCTGCACCTTTAACCACGCATTCCAGTGCGTCTGGAACTACATAAACAGGAAGGTCTACGGTTTTAGAGATTTTTTCATCTAAACCTTTTAACAAAGCACCCCCACCTGTGAGATAGATTCCTCGTTCCGCAATATCTGCAGCAAGCTCTGGAGCAGTCCGTTCAAACAATCTTTTGATAGAATCTACAATGGTACTAACAGTTTCAGATAGAGCTTCCCGGATTTCTTCTGAAGATATTTTGATAGTAACCGGAAAACCGGAAACAATATCCCTTCCTCGCACTTCCATAGTGAGCTCTTCTTTTAGGGGATAAGCACTTCCAATCGTGGTCTTTATCTTCTCTGCAGTAAGTAATCCAACATGAAGATTGTTCTTTTTCCTTAAATAGTTGATGATATCATTATCCATCTTATCACCACCAACCCGAATGGAATTATGGACTACAATGTGAGAAAGAGAAATAAGCGCTATCTCAGTAGTTCCGCCCCCAATATCCATAATCATATTTCCAAAAGCTTCCTCAATAGGGAGGTCTGCTCCTATAGCAGCAGCAACGGGCTCAGAAACCAGATAAACTTCACGAGCTCCAGCATGAAGAGCACTATCTCTTACTGCTCTTTTTTCTACCTCTGTTATGCCAGATGGAACGCATACAATAACCCGAGGACGTACTAATAAACGCTTCTTTTGGGCTCGCAAGATTAAATCGCGCAACATCAATTCTGTCACCTGGAAATCTGCAATAACTCCATCTTTCATCGGTTTAATGACTTTCACTTCATCCGGATTCTTCCCCAGCATCACTTTGGCTTGTTGACCTATGGCTATAATTCTCTTATTATCACTTGATACTGCAACCACTGATGGTTCATTAATGACCACACCAGCATTCTTTTTATACACCAAGGTGTTAGCTGTTCCTAAGTCTATGGCAATATCATTCGCTTTCATTCCCAGTATCCCAAAAAATGACATTTAAACCCCTTTATTTGAAAAGTAGTGGTAAACATTCACAATTCACTTAATTCAATATTATTTAAATTACTTTGATTTTAACTTTATCTACGATGTCAAGGAAAAAGGGTAATTTAGCTGCATTTGCGAAAATAAAATTCCCTTCTTCTTATAAAGGTGGAAAAATCTCTTTGGTCATTAATACCTCATTATAACCTTACTATTTGTTAATTAAAGCTTTGAGATAAAGACACTATGAGATTAAAATACGCTTACTTCTTTCCCAATTTCTGTAAATATTGCTGGATTTCTTCCCGCTCCTTATCATAACCTGGTTTTCCCATTAGGGCATAAGTGGCTTTTTTACCTGCTTCAACTCCAGGTTGGTCCAGTGGATTTATATGCAATAGTTTTCCGGTAAATACAGTTTGAATTTCATACATCATAATGAATTCTCCCAGATGGAATTCATCAATTTGAGGGAAGATAATATTTGCATTGGGACGTTTGGCTTTTGTTAGGGCAATTTCAGTGGCAAGTCTTTCTGCATTAAGTAATTCAGAAAGTTTATGTTCTCCCAGATAACTAACATCTTCACTTTCAGGATGGAGATTGGGAATAACATAATCATGCTGGAAATTTAAGACAGTTAAAAAAGTTATAACCTTATCATAAGGACCTTCCGTGTATAGCTGAATTTGAGAATGCTGGTCGGTTGCACCTAAAGCCTTAACTGGAGTTTGACCAACCAATATTTCTCGCCCTTTAAGGTCGTAGCGTTTACCTAAACTTTCTGCCCAAAGTTGACGGTACCAATCTGCCAGGTCATAAAGTGAATTGGAATAGGGCATCATCACAGCTATGTTTTTCCCTTCTCGGAAATATAGATAGTGCAATAGTCCATTTAAATAAGCAGGATTATCGTATATATTAGTTAAATCAGCACAACGATTTCGCATAGAAGCTGCACCTTGTAACAGCTTCTGAATGTCTATTTTTGCAAAAGCAGAAGAAACCAGTCCTACATCACTAAGTACCGAAAAACGTCCCCCTACATTATCAGGAACCACAAAAGAGGGATAGTGTTCCTCATTACACAGCTTGCGTAAAAATCCTTTATTTTTATCCGTGGTAATGATTAATCGGTTTTTATAATCGTCAGGATAGCGTTTTTTGAGTATATCCGTAATAATCAAATAAGCAGCCATAGTTTCTGCAGTAGTTCCACTTTTAGAAATAACATTAAAGATAGTGGTATCAAGATTAATTTGGTTTAAAATTTCAAAGAGGAAAACGGGGTCTACATTATCATAAACAAAAAGCTTTTTATCTAAATTGCGTTCAGTTTTAAGAGCAGAATATAGTGCTTTATTACCCAGAGCAGAACCACCAATACCCAATACTACCATAGTATCAAATTTAGGGTCAAGAGATTCCATAAAATTCAGAATATGGCTAACATTTCGTTCAGGAAGGTCATAAAAACCTAAAATACCAGCTTGACGGTCAGCCTGAATTTCTTCATTAGCCAGTTTGCAAGCGCGAGTATAATCTCTTATACGTGATTCAGGGATGGCGGTAGGAATTAGTTCAGAATGAAGAAGATTACGATATTCAAAAGTTAACATAATAGCTCCCTTAAAATTTGTAGTAAGGTTTTAATTGTTCAAAGATTAGATTTTCTATGGAATCTAAATGCTCTAAATCAGTGTTTTTTATTAGGTTAAAAAGATTTTCATCACAACGACGGATAATATTTTTGCATCGTAAAAAAGCAGCAGTTCCAACACTGAGTTCTTTAAATCCCATACCAATTAATAAAGGAACATATTGCGGTTGCGATGCCATTTCGCCGCAGATAGATACGGGTTTTTCATATTTATTTCCAGCTTGTAAGGTTAGCATCATAAGTTTCAGTACCGAAGGATGATGCGTGATATAATAATCTGATAAAGCAGAATTATTTCTATCTGCAGCTAAGGTATATTGCACCAAATCATTAGTGCCTATACTCATAAAATCACAGTTTTCTGCTAATTCTTCTGCACAAAGTGCAGCCGAAGGGATTTCTATCATAACGCCTAAAGGGAGATTTTTAGAAAAGGGGATATTTTCTTTTGCCAGTTCAGTTTTACATTCTTCCACTATTTCTTTTACCTGCAGAAAATCCTGGTAATCCTTAACCATCGGAAACATCAGTTTTACTTTGCCAAAAATCGCAGCTCTAAGGACAGCTCTTATTTGAGTTTTAAAGATATCCTTATGACTTAAAGAAAAACGAATGCCCCGACTTCCTAAATAGGGATTATCCTCAGGATTTGAAGGTATGAGATGGGAAAGTTTATCGCCACCCAGATCAAAAGTGCGAATTATAACGCTGTGAGGTGCAATAATTTCTGCTACTTGTTTATAAATAGAGAACTGGTAATCTTCGGAAGGTAATTCATCTTTCCCTAAGTATAAAAATTCTGTACGATAAAGTCCCACACCATCTGCAGCTAATTTGGATGGTTCATTCAAATCAGATAAAGGGTCCAGATTGCAACGAAGCTTTATTCTGCGTCCATCTTTAGTCTGGATAGGGGAATCCTTTTCCAGAATTACAGGTTCTTCTGGTTTAGGATAATTTGCAAATAGTTTTTCATAATATTCTAAGGTAGCATTATCAGGTTCTATTATGACTTTACCGCTTAGACCATCCAAGATAATTTTCTCATTTTCCGAAACCTTTTTCCAAAGCTCAGGTAAGGCAGTAATAGAGATAATTTTTAGGGCACGACTCAGAATAGAAGCATGAGAAGTTAAACTACCCTGTTCAGAACAATAGGCAGGAACTTTATAATAAGCAAAAGCACTAACCAAGGAAGGTGAAGCCTCGTGTAAAATGGCAATCTGGTCTGGAGCCCAATTATGTAAAACTTCTTGTTGTTGTCCTGTAATTTCTAGCAAAAGACGGTGTTCTACATCACGATAATCAGCTTCACGCTGTGCCAGGAAATCGTTAGATAAGTTTTTAATGTGATTCTGCACCTGAGAAAAGACTTGTTGAATAGCAAAAGGGGCAGGAACTAAGTTTTGGGAGATATAATCTTTCACTTGAGAAACAAGCTCGGGGTCTTGAAGTATTAAGAGATGAGAGTGCAGGATTGCTTGTTCTTCTTCAGAATCTTTAAGCTCTTCCAGCTGAAGCTTGATTGTTTTTGCTAAAGAACTTACGGCATCTTCAAAGGATTGGATTTCTGTGGTTAGGGAAGAAGCAGCAATATGAGTAGAAGGCAAATCCCAGGATATAGGTTCCAGTTTTCTTGCTCTTCCCATAATCAAACCTGGATAGATGACCAATCCTTCTATTATATGCATAACTTCACTCTTCTCCAAAGCCACTGGCTATTAATTCCGAAATTTCATCCAGAAGATATTCTTCGTCCACTCCATCTGCAATCAAATCCAGAACTGAACCACATTCTGCTGCCAGCATCATAACTCCCATAATGCTTTTACCATTCACCCGCATTCCATCCTTTTCAATAAAGAAATCACTTCTATACTTGGTTGCAGCTTTCACTAATAGAGCTGCTGGTCTGGCATGTAACCCAAGTTTGTTTACAACTTTGACCTTTCTCCGACTCATTCAGTTAAGTGACAATAGGCTTTTGTAATGTTTGTTTACGAATTTGTTCATGTAGAAGACGATTAAAATCCTCAGCGGCATCATAACCGACTCCCTTAAGAATCATATTCATTGCAGCTACTTCTACAATAACGGAAACATTTTTTCCTGGCGATACGGGAAGATAGATAATAGGAAGTTTCACTCCGAGATGTTCAGCATAGTTATTGGCTAAACCAATGCGTTCGTAATCAATATTCTCCTGCCAGGGCATCAATTCAATCTGCAAATCAATCTCTTTTTGCTTTCTCACTCTTTCTATCCCAAACATTCTTTCCACATTGACAAATCCCACACCTCGTATTTCCATAAAAGAGCCCAGGTCTCTGCTGGATTTTCCTATTAATTTATCATCAATCAAACGGATAGTAATCAGGTCATCTCCTACCAAACTGTGTCCTCTATGAATTAAATCCAGAGCACATTCACTTTTGCCAATACCACTTTTACCGGTAAGCAATATTCCCAGACTGAACACTTCAACTAAGGTAGCATGGATAGTCTTTTCCAGAGCAAAGACATCCAGCAAATACCTATTTAAAAGCTGAATAAGCTGAGCTGTGGAAAGACGACTGGAAAGGATGGGTATATTGAGGTCATTTGCCAGATATTCAATGGAAGGAGGGAAGGTTAGACCCTTAGTAATGATTATGCAAGGTATGTCCATTTGAAAGATGCGACGCATTCGTTCCAGCATAAGCTCTTCAGGTAAAGTTTGTAGATATCGGACTTCCACTTCTCCAAAGACCTGAAGACAGTCAGAAAAGAAAACATCCAGATATCCTGCCAGAGCTAAACCTGGCCTATTAATAAACTGTGAGCTGAGTTTTTTATTTAAAGTCTCAGGCTCAGTAACCAGTGAAAGAGCAAGGTCTTTTTTCTTAGTTTCAAATAATTCCCTGATGGTGATAACTTTCATTCCTATCCTCGGGAGGTAAGAGAGCCGGAGGGAAATAGACCTTCCGGCTTTCCACCGAAGTATCTTATGGTTCTATCAATTTATAATTCTGCTCATCCTTTTTAACCAGGACATTGAGCTTATCTGTTTCTACATTCCTGAATATCAAAAAGTTTTCCTTTTGACGGTCCAGTTTATCCAGAGCTTCCTGTAAAGATAAAGTCTCTGCTACAGTTCGTTTAGTTTTAATGGTCTTACGGGTGTGATTTTCCGGATTTACAATGATATCAGATTCATGAGAATATGAGATAAACTGTTCTTTCAGGGGCTTCTTTTTCTGATGGTCAGTTATCCGGTCTTTCAATTTTTTAATTTGAACTTCAAGTTTGTCTACGGCAGAATCTATGGCAAGATACATATCCATTTCTTCTGCCTGGCTTTTTAGAACATATCTTGGAGCATGAAGCGACAATTCGCAAATGTTGCGGTTGTCTTCTAAAGATAAAGTTGCATGGATGTTGATTATATGGTCAAAATACCGGTTCAATTTTTGACAGGATGATTCCACATAATCTCTGATTGCCTTGGTCAGTTCAAAATGACGGGCAGTAATCGTGATTTGCATGCGTTAGTCCTCCTTACTAAATCTTATGTATGGAAAGGTTATTCAAATCCTCAAGGGACTCTTTAATTGTTTCTGAAAGTGTTGGATGAGCAAAAGTTAGATAATCTATCACCTCTGATTTTGCTCCCAGTGAAATAAGAATAGCTCCTTGCGCTATAAGTTCTGTGGCATTAGCACCTATGATATGCATTCCTACTAATTCAGAATTATCAGCACGAGCAATTGTCTTCACCATCCCATAAGTGCTGCTCATAGCCATAGCTTTTCCATTGGCACTATAGGGAAACTTACCGATTTTTAGTTCTCCAAATTTTTTCCGTGCTTCTTCTTCAGTATAACCAACAGAAGCGACTTCAGGACTGGTAAAGGTGCAACGAGGTATGTACGTATAATTTAAAGGTGGATGATTATAAGGAATATTTAATATATTACTGGCAATATGAGCAGCAGCTATTTCTCCTTGTTTACTGGCAGTGTGAGCAAGAGCCAATTTTCCTGTAACATCTCCTATTGCATATATATGATTTAGATTAGTTCGCATAAATTCATCAATAACGATAGCATTATGTTCAGTTTCCAGTTCCATTTGATTCCAATCAAGATTACAATTAGGGATGCGTCCAACACTTAGCAATACTTTATCTACCGTAAGAGTTGAGCCATTAGAAAGAGAAAGTTTCTGTCTCTGTTCAATTTCTTTAATATTTTCCACAGCGGTAGAAGTGTAAATCTTTATCCCGACTTTTTTTAATGCTACCGTAATCCTTTTGGATATCTCTTCATCTTCACTGGGAAGAATACGAGGAAGAAATTCTATAATAGAGGTTTGCACTCCAAAACTATTCATTATAGAGGCAAATTCACAACCAATAACCCCACCTCCAACTATGGCTAAGGATTCAGGTAAAGTTGATAGATTGAGCATACCAGTTGACGATAAGATATTAACTTCATCTATGGTTATATTAGGTAAGGATTTTGGAAGTGAACCTGTGGCAATGACTATATATTCTGTTTCTATTTGTTCACCCTTAGCTGTATGGATTAAATATTTATCATTCTTTAGGCTAATGGCTATAGCTCTATCTTTTAAAATGGGAATATTGCGTTTTCGGAAAATAAGCTCTATTCCATTTACCAGTTGTTCTACGATAGCATTTTTTCGGTTGAATACCTGTTTATAATCCAGTTCTGGTTTATAGGAAGTGAGACCATAATTTGAAGCAGAGCTCATTTCATAGTATAGCTCTGCACTTTTAACTAATGCTTTTGTTGGGATGCAACCGCGATTTAGACAGACACCTCCAACTCTTTCTTCTTCAATCAGGAGGCATTCAATCCCATATTGATTTAACCTTATGGCTGTTTCATATCCTCCGGGTCCTCCACCAATTATAGTAACCTTATATTCAGACAAGAGTTTCTCCTTTACATCCTGCGTAAACGACTATTTAGAATACCCAGTTCAAATCTATATTTAGCTACAATTCTTCGGGAAATAATTAGCCCTTCCTTTTTAAGAAGATTAACTAATTCCTGGTCACTGAGAGGGTGTTTCTTATCTTCATTCTCTACCATCCGGCAAATAAAAGATTTAATCTGCTGACGAGAAATGTTTTCATTGCGAGTATCGATTCCAGCCGTGCTGGAGAAAAAGTCCTTCAAAGCATAAATTCCATAAGGAGTTTCTGCATATTTATGTTTTACCACTCTGGATATAGTGGATTCATTAACTGAAAGCTCTCGTGCTATAACAGAATAGGTTAGAGGTTGAATTATACCTGTCCCATTATAGAAAAAATCAGATTGATACTTGATGATTGCCTTAGTAACTCGTTCTAAAGTGCGGGTTCGCATATAGATGCTCTTAATGAGAAATTTGGCACTATTTATCCGTTCTCTCACGAATTTAAGAGTTTCTTTATCCAAAAAACCATGTGCCATTAACTTAAGATAATGTGGACTGATGATTATATTAGGGCTTATATGGTCATTGATAATTACCTCAAAGTCATCATCTATTCTTTTTATGGTGATATCGGGAACTATATAGGCAGTATTAGGAGTGAGAATTCGCAAACCTGGTTTAGGGTCAAGTTTAGCTATCACATCTCGCCAGAATAAGATACAATCCTCAGAAACGCCATAATAGGAGGCTATTTTTTGAAAACGACGATGAATTAAATTTTCAAACTGGTCAGTGCATAAACCTACCAGGATACTATTCTGGCGTTCTTCTTCAGATAATTGAGCTAACAGGCATTCACTGATATTACGAGCAGTGATACCTTTAGGGGGTAGTTGAAGGACTATATTATGTAACTCATTTGCTCGTTCTGGGGAAATGTTATAATCTCTGGCGGCCTTTTCTAAATTAAATTCGGGAGAAAGGTATCCATAACTATCGCAGTTATCAAGCATTTCAGCTATAAAATCTATCTCGTTATCAGGCAAAGATAGAGGATATAGTTGTTGCATAAATTTCTCTATGCCACTTTCTTCATAAATTAATAAAACTTCACCTTTATCTTTTTCCGGTTTAGAAGAAGAACCTTCATAGTTTTGATGATATTCATTCCATTGGTCTAAAATTTCAGTTAGTTCCTTAGCTTCACTTAAGGTCTGTCCCCATTCAAATGAACTATCTGTATCATCCAGGTTTTTCTGACTTTCTTCAGGAACAAATGCCATAGGGGTCTCTTCTAAATCTTCTTCTTCTTTTTCATCACGGAGTTCCAACAATGGATTGTTAACCAGCTCTTGTTTAATATAATTTTCCAGTTCCAGGATGGGAAGAGTGAGCATTTTCAAAGATTGCAGCATCTTTGGCTTTAAAGCAAGCTCCTGTTTTTCCTGCATTGATATGTTCTGATTAAAACTATTCATTGTCGGGACTCAAAAGGATTAGTTAAAAACCTATCTCCTAAATATAATTTTTTAGCTTTTTCATCATTTATCAGCTCCCATGAGGAACCGGACACAATAATTTTTCCTTCAAATATAATATAAGCACGGTTCACTATTTTCAAAGTCTCAAATACATTGTGGTCGGTGACCATTATTCCGATATTCTTATCTCTCAATTTAGCAATAATATCCTGAATATCTGCCACGGTGATAGGGTCAACGCCAGCAAAAGGTTCATCCATAAAGATGAATGTTGGATTAGTTAGCAAAGAGCGAGTAATCTCCAGTTTACGTCTCTCACCTCCAGAAAGAGTGTAAGCTTTTTGTTTGGCAAGAGGTGTTAGATTAAGTTCTGCTAAAGCTTCTTCAAGTTTTCTTTTTTGCTCCTGTTTACTTATTTTCAAAGTCTGCAATATAGCCAGTATATTCTCTTCTACGGTAAGTTTAGAAAAAATTGAAGGTGTTTGCGCCAGGTATCCCAGACCAAGTCTGGCACGACGATACATAGGAAGATGCGTTATATCTTTATTATCCAGCAGAACTTTTCCTTCATTAGGTTTGGTTAACCCGAGAATCATATAAAAGGTTGTAGTTTTACCAGCTCCATTAGGACCGAGAATACCAACTACTTCTCCCTGTTGCATTTCCATACTGAGGTCGTTGACTACCTTGCGTTTTCCGTATATCTTTGCCAAGTGCTGGGCTTGAATTTTGTGAATTTCCATAAATTAACCCTTAGATGAATCTATTCTGTCTGTCAAGATTTGTTTTGGAATTTGTAGATACCTTTGATGTTCATATTCATCTTCATATAATCAAGTTTATTCTCTGGAGTAAACTGAACCTCCAGATAATCACCAGTGGCTGTGTTATCAAAGTAATCGTTTTTATCTGTCTTTTGACGAATATAGCGATATTGAACTGCTCTTTCAGCATTGAAAGAACGAATTTGGTTCTCTTCAAACCCAATATCAATATAATCTGCTACCACCCAGTTAAATTTAGGTCCCATCGCTTCTTCCGAAAATTCTACTCTACAGGAATCAACGAGTTCAGCTCTATTCAATTTTCTTTCTTTAAAATATAGATAAAATTCACCCGCTTCAGCTTTTACATAATCAGAATGGAATTCTGGCATTCCCGTGAAGACAGCTTTATCTTCTTTTAAGAAATAGAGCAGAAAATCACTGACGGTTCGGTAATCACGAGTTTGAGCCTGGACATTGAAAGTAGCCACTAATTTCCGTTCTTTTTCAAAGTATTCCATCTTATCAGCATTCACATAAAGAGTATCTTCCTGAGCTGTGATTATCCTGGGTTTCTCAATCATATAAGCATAACCTTCATTTCTATCCCAGAAAGCGTAACCACAAAATATAGAAACATTCTCTTCTTTATCGTAGGCAGAGACATTTTCCCAGACAGTAATTTGATTATATTTTTGATTATAGATAGCATAATTGGAACGAAACCACCGAAAAGCACTGCCTTTTTGGTTCTCTTCAATATAGATTTTTCCACCTGCATTAAGTTCATCGGGAATGCGATAGTAGGTTAAACTATCAGCAAACAGGGTTAAAGAATCATTATTAACCTTAACATTACCATCCAGACGGGCTATCTTTTGCAGATTGAAAATGGTGGCACGATCACTGTGAAATTCAGTCTTACCATAGAAGAAATGGACTTTACCTTCAAGACGCATTACCTGCTCTTCCTGAACTTTAGTTAGATATAATTTATCTGAATGAATCACTCGTAAAGGCTCTGATTTTTGTGCCCAGATAGGAAGCAGAATTAAAAGCAGAACACTACCAATTAAGAAATTCTTTTTCTTCAAATAAACCTTCTGCGGAGATACTATCCATTTCAGTTGGATAAATACTTAAATTTGTTCGGAGATTTCTTCCTCGTAATATATTTCCTGCTCTGACAAGCATAACTGTGTCCGGTGCAACTATGACATCACTATTTCGGTCCCAAATCATACGATTGGTATAGATGCTTCCCTCAGCTGAAATTAGCTTAACATTCCCATGTGCCATAATCATATTTCTGGCTTCATCTACAATCGTGCTATCTGCTTTTAAAAAAGAAGTTCTACCTGTTTTCTTGTCCAGAGCTTGAATCTCTACTTTATATGCATTCAGAATGCGGCGGTCGTAATAACGATCTATCCTTTCCGCATTTAAAATATAAGCGATTTTATTTTGTTCATATTCGGTAAGAGTCACATTTGTGCTCGTCTCATCCGGAATTCCACGTTTCATTGATTCCGTTTGAATATCCAGTTTACTTTTTCCACAAGCACTAAGTGCTAATAGAGAGCATAAAAGGATTAACTCAACTAATAGAATTAAGATATGAGAGCAATGCTTGCTCATAGATTCCTTGATTGGTAAGCAGTAGTTCAATGCATTCTCTAACTGCTCCTCTTCCACCATTATGTTGGGTAATAATATCGCAAAAAGCTTTAACATCTTCACAGGTATCAGCTGGACAAACAGATATGGCAGACCTTAGCATCAAAGGAAGGTCATTAAAATCATCGCCCATCATCAATAGATTATCAAAGTCCAAGCCAAGTTCCTGAAGTAACTGATTAATTTTATCCAGCTTTTTCAAGACTCCTTGGAAAAGAAAGTCTATCTTCAGGTCCTGGCAACGACGCTCTAAAAGAGGTGAATTTCTGCCGGTAATAACAGCTGTTTTAATATCAGTATGTTTTAAAATATTAAAACCCATACCATCATGAGCATCAAAATTTTTACTTTCATTGCCAGCACTATCGTAAATAATTCTTCCATCAGTGAGCACACCATCACAATCAAAGACCATTAGTTTAATCTTTGTCCAGGTTAAAGAAGGTTTAAAGGGTTTTTGTATATTAATAAAATTCATTCATTATCCTTTAAATGAGCTATTTTTAAACATTCCTTAATCAGAGGAGCAAGCATATTTAACCTCAACATACTTGCAGCATCACTCAAAGCTTGTTCTGGCTCAGGATGTGTTTCTATAAAAAGTCCCTGCACTTTACCTGTAGCTATGGCTGCTTTTGCCATCATAGGTGCAAATTCTGGATTGCCACCTGATACCTTACCAGCTGAAGGTAATTGAAGAGAATGTGTTACATCATAGACCACAGGATAGCCCAATGAGTGCATAATGCTGAAACTGCGAAAATCTACTACCAGATTATGATAGCCAAAACAAGTTCCACGTTCAGTGAGCAGTATTTGTTGATTATTTCCGGCTTTTAGTGCAGTTGGTTGCATATCTTCAGGAGCCATAAATTGCCCCTTTTTAATATTGATGATTTTTCCTGTAGCAGCTGTAGCTTGTATAAGTTCAGTTTGACGACAGAGAAAAGCTGGAATTTGCAGGATATCACAGATCTGAGCTGCCGCTTCAACTTCAATTCTTTCATGAACATCGGTTAATACAGGAAGATGGAATTCACTTTTTATATGTTCCAGAGAGCGTAAACCTTCTTCTTCACCCGGTCCCATATAGGAATCACCTGAACTTCTATTACCTTTTTTATAGGAAGCTTTAAATACCACGATAATGCCAGTTTCTTCTTGCAGTTGAACTAAGGTTTCTGCCACTTTATGCATAACTGTGTCGTTTTCTACCACACAAGGACCTGCAATTAAGAAGAAAGCTGGTGTGGTCTTAAGCTTTTGATATAAGTCCATTATCCTGCCTATTTTAATTCTTTGACCCTTTCCCAGGTAAAGTTTTCATCATCACGACCAAAATGACCATAAGAAGCAGTAGGGAAAAATATAGGTTTTCTTAAATCAAGATACTCTATTATCCCTTTTACTGTCAAGGGAAAACTCTTACGAATAAGGGATTCCAGTTCTTTTTCACTCATCTTACCAGTTCCGAAAGTATCTACCATCAAAGATACAGGTTCAGCTTCACCAATTATAAAACTAAATTGTAGCAAACATTCTTCTGCTAAACCAGAGGCGACAATACTTTTTGCTATATGTCTTGCCATATAGGAAGCGCTACGGTCAACTTTGGTGGCATCTTTACCTGAAAAGGCTCCACCTCCATGTTGTGCCCATCCACCATAAGTATCAACTATGATTTTTCTTCCAGTAAGTCCTGTATCTGCAGCGGGACCACCGTCTTCCCATTCATTCAAAGGATTAATTTTCACCTGATAATTATTGGCTTGAAAAGTGCTGCAAGTATCGTTTTCCATTTCTTCTATGGTAGGTTTAATAACCAGTTGATTTATGGCTCGTTTCATTTCTTCAAATTCTGATTTGCTGATATGTTTATGATGAGTTGAGATAACGACAGTTTCCACTGAGACGGGTTTTCTACCACAAAAACGCATACTGACCTGGGATTTAGCATCAGGTAGAAGATAGGGGATAGTTCCATTTTTGCGAAGCTTTGCCAGATTTTGTAATAGCTTATGTGCCATTGCAATTGGTGCTGGCATATAGTGTCTGGTTTGAGTGCAAGCATAACCGAACATCAAACCCTGATCACCTGCTCCTTCATTTTCTCTTAATGCTGCTTCCTGGGAATGGAGATAGTTATTGATTTCACAATTATCATCAAAACCAATGCCAGGATGGATATAGCCAATGTTTCTAATTACATTACGTACAATAGGTTCAATATCAAGATTTAAGTTACCAGGTGAAGATATTTCTCCTGAAAGAATTACTCTATTTTCAGTGCATAGCGTCTCACAAGCTACTCGCGAGCTGGGATGCTCTGTTAAATAAGCATCCAGTATAGCATCTGATATCTGGTCACAGACCTTATCTGGATGACCTTCTGACACTGATTCAGAAGTAAACACATACTCATTTTTCTCACACGGTTTGTTCTCATGTAAGGCTGTCATTCATTTCTCCTTTATTAACTTACAGAATATATTTCCTGTTTCAAGATGCAGCTATGCTTCACTTTGTTTTTATGTATAAAAAAAATCCGGCTGCTAAAGCCGGATAAAATGCCGCACTTTAGCACATTTTGCTGCGGAGCAAAGGGCAAATCACCGCATCTAAAAATTTTGGTACATCTCCGGGGATTCGAACCCCGGACCCACTGATTAAGAGTCAGTTGCTCTACCAGCTGAGCTAGAGATGCATTTCTATACATATAAATTTTTATAATCCCCTTTGTCAAGCAAAAAAACTCTATTTTTTGATGACCTAAACTATAGTTTAAGAATCCGATAATTGCTTCATTTTAGGTTTTTTAGCTTGTTATTAATTTGTAAACATTAACCTTCTAATAATAGAGAAACCGGTGTCCAGCTTATGTCCAGCTCATGTCCAGCTTATGTCCGAAATGGGACATAAGTTACCTGATAACATTACATAATGTCAACTTTAAGAATTGGGGATAAGAAATAGCATAAATGTATAATTGGGAAAATCCTTAACTTATTGATTAGATATAAGGTTACTCAAATAAATGAGAGAAGAAAGAGGGAACAAAAGTTTTGAATTTAATGATTTTATTCTTGTTTTTTCTTATTGACAATTAGATAATAAGCTTTGAAATTGTATTAATTGGAAAAGTCTTATGAAATTATCTATCATTATTGCCGATTGTATTGAAACTAAAAAACTTAAAAGATTTAAGTGGTTGTTGCAGAGTAATTGTGGAAAGGATATTGTTGTATGATATCAAGATTTAGTCTATTTGAGGAATGAAAATGGAAGAGAAAGAGAAGAAAGGCTTTTTCCAAACTATCTGGTTCCTTATAATTGGTATATTCAAGACCGCACAATATGATATAGTAGTATTCTGGAAATATATAAGTAATCCTCAATGGCGAAAACGATTATGGGCAGATTTAACTAATTTCGGCAAATCATTTTATCAAATTTTTATGAAAGAAAGAGTATTAAGAGAAGCAGGAGCGCTAACTTATATAACTATTATGGGATTTGTACCCGTTGTGGTGTTCCTTATTTTCCTTGCACCTACTCTACCTTTTTTGGATTTAAAAGAAAAAATATTCGCTTTAATCTCAGAAAATCTTATACCAAGTGCAGCTTTACAGGTGCAGAATATAATTCAGAATATGCTGGAAAATAAAGCAGGATTCAATATCATTAACTTTATAGTCATAGCTGTTTCCTCATATTCATTATTTATAGTTATCAGGGATTCTTTTGATCGGATACTGAGACATGAATTCAGAACTAAACCAGGGTTAATTAGTCAAATTATAAAGTTTTTAGGCACATTGATTCTGGGATTGCTTATTATGATAGTGCTTTTATCAACCTCGTCTATTCCAATTATATCTGGAATTTTAAAACTTCCTGTATTCAAATGGTTTAGTTTTTTAATACCTTTTTTGATGCAATATATTGTTTTATTATTACTATATAGTTTAATGCCTTCAGTAACGGTTAAAGCAACTTCATTGGTTAGGGGTGCTTTTTGGGCTGCAATTATATGGCTAATTGCCAGAAGTGGATTTGATTTCTATATCTATAATTTGACTACCTATCCTGAAAGGTATGGTGCAGTCTCTGCTATACCTATCTTTTTGCTCTGGATATATGTGAACTGGGTCATTATAATGAGTGGAATGGTGATGGTTTCAGTATATGAAAACAGGAAAAATGGTAAAGAACCAACAGAGAGTCCTCAACAGATGGTTAGAGTTACAGTTGAAATGTATTCTGACAGGAAATTAAATAAGCGCATAGAAAAACTCTTAGCCCCAGAGGAATTGAAGAATATAGTTCAACAAGTAGATAATGATGAGGATAAATGAATAAATATGCTTTGCTTTCCGTTTCGGACCGTCGGAACATTGAAAAACTTGCTGCTACTTTGAATGAACTGGGTTATGCTATTTTAGCAACGAAAGGGACATCAAGTTATCTGGATAATATAGGGATTAATAACATAGAAATTGCTCGTTTAACACGGTTTCCTGAGATTCTCAATGGTAGAGTGAAAACGCTTCATCCCCGTATTTTTGCTGGAATTCTGGCAGATAGAGAAAATTTAGAACATATGAAAACTCTGGAAGAACTTGGAATTGATTGTATAGATTTAGTTGCAGTAAATCTGTATCCTTTTGCTGAAACCTGGTCTCGGGAAGGAGTAACTCATTCCGAACTAATTGAAAATATTGATATTGGAGGACCTTCTTTAATCCGTGCAGCTGCAAAAAACTACAAGAGTGTATTGGTCTTAACCGATCCTCAAGATTATGAATCTGTCTTAGCATATTTGCAGAATAATAAAGAAGTTCCTTTGGAATTGAGAATTCATCTGGCTCATAAGGCATTTGAGTATGTGTCCCATTATGATACAATAATAGCAGAATATTTTAAATCGCTGGATTCTTTTAAAGAAAACTCACCGAATATACCTTCATATTATAGTATATCTTGTAAGCTGGAACAGCCTTTGCGGTATGGAGAAAATCCACATCAAATGGCTGGTTTTTATCTTTCTCATCAATCTCCATTAGAGGTTTTATCAGGTAAGGAACTATCTTTTAATAATCATCAAGATATTGATGCTACTCTTAGAGGTTTGAGATTATTTGAACACCCAGCAGTTATTATTACCAAACATTGTAATCCCTGCGGAATTGGTGTAGATTCTGATTTGGCTCTTGCTTATGAAAAAGCTTATAAAAGCGATACCGATTCTCCATATGGTGGAATTGTAGGAGTAAATCGTTCTCTGGATATAAAGACAGCTGAATTAATAAATCGGGTCTTTACAGAAATCATAATAGCACCTGATTATGAAACCGGAGTCCAGGAATTTCTTAAAAAGAAAAAGAATAGGAGAGTCATTAAATATAATCCAGAACTCTTAAACAAATTTTCTGAACCCTGGGAATTGAAATGCTTAACCTATGGATGGTTGCTTCAATCCTGGGATTTGGTACAGGAAAATCCTGAAGAATGGGAAGTAGTTTCAGAACAAAAACCAGAAAAGGATGAATGGGAAGCCCTAATATTCGCCTGGAAAGTTGTCTCCTTACTTCGTTCCAATGCTATTGCCATTACAGGTAAAGACCAGGTTTATGGACTAGGTGCAGGACAAACCAGCAGGATTGATTCTACTCATCTTGCTCTCTGGAAAGCACAACGCTATGGACATAATCTTAAGGGTGCGGTCTGTGCTTCAGATGGATTCTTTCCTTTTCGTGATTCAGTAGATGAATTACATAAATATGGAATTAAAGCAATCATAGAGCCAGGTGGTTCTAAATCGGATAATGAAGTTATTGAAGCCTGTAATGAATATGGGATAACCTTAGTTTTTACGGGTTATCGTCATTTCAAACATTGATTTTTATTTGACAGAAAGGATGGCAAAAAAAATTATATCACCGAAAGCGGAGATGTGTCCGAGCTGGCTGAAGGAGCACGATTGGAAATCGTGTATATGTGCACAAACGCATATCCTGGGTTCGAATCCCAGCATCTCCGCCAGAATTTTTTATAGATATCCCAATTTTTTGGTAAATAGAGAGGAGCTTTATAGATGAAAAAAAATAGCGGAATTTATATTGGATGTGGTGTCATTGTTTTAATTCTGGCAGTTGCATTTTTAGCAGGATATTTTATTGGGTTTGCTCCCCAAGGGAAAAATGTTGCCCAAGGATCCTGGCTTGTTCTGGATTTAAGTGGACAGGTTACGGATTATTCTATCCTTCAGAGTTCCAATTTCCTGGGATATAATCCCTTAAGTGTTACAGATATCTGTTATAGGATACGAAAAGCTGCAGACGATAACAAAATCAAGGGCATCCTGATTAAACCTAATTTGCTACAAACTAATTATGCTAATCTAAATGAAATATATGCAGCATTGCAAGATTTTAAGAAGAGTCATAAACCTGTGATTGCTCATGGTGAAGTCCTTGCTCAAAAAGATTATCTTCTTTGTGCGATGGCAGATAAAATCTTTATGGACCCTTCTGCTTCTGCTGGAATCGTGCTGGAAGGTGTTGCCAGTAATGTTCTCTTTTATAAAGATGCGCTTAAGAAACTTGGCATAAAGATGCATATAATGCAGGAAGGTGAATTTAAAGGAGCAGCAGAACCCTATACTCAAAACTCTTTAAGTCCAGGCACAGAAGAAAATTTAAGGAAAGTTCTAAAAAGTCGCTATGAACTTATACAACAAGATATATCAAAAATGCGCAGTATGAAAATAGATACAGTGCAAAATATCTATGAAAACAGACCAGATTTAACCATTAACGCTCAGGATGCTATAAAATATGGTTTAATTGATGAAGCTGCCACCTGGGAAGAACTCCAGAAAAAATATGATATTACAGATAAATACCAGATTTCTATCTCTAATTATAAATCTGGCACAGAAGCTTCTATCTCTTCAGACAAAATTGCCGTGGTTTATCTTAGCGGTAATATTACTCCTTCAATTAATTATAATAATCCCAATGTGATAAGTTTAAATAGTATAGATAGGATTTTGGATAAATTAGCTGATGATAAGACAGTTAAAGCAGTCGTTTTACGAATTAATAGTCCAGGAGGTTCTGCTCTTGAATCAGAATTGATTTATCAGCGAATCAAAGCTTTTGAAAAACCAGTGGTTGTATCTATGGGAGGAATGGCTGCATCTGGAGGATATTATATAAGTTGTGCTGGTGATTATATAATTGCAGACCCCCAGACAATTACAGGTTCTATAGGAGTGATGATGGCTCTTCCTGAAGCAGAAGAGCTGGGTAATAAGATAGGTATAGAAAGTCAAACTATCAGCTATGGGAAATTTGCTGGAGCAGGTAATATTTTAGAAAAGACTGATCCTGAACTCCTGGCTTCTTTGAAAAGAGAATCTGCCAGCGTATATGCCGAATTTAAACAAAGAGTGATGGACAGTCGTAAAATTGGTGCTGATAAAATTGATTTAGTAGCAGAAGGAAGAGTCTTTTCTGCTTCTGATGCTAAAGGTAATGGTCTAATTGATGATATAGGCAATCTTCAGTTTGCAATAACTAAGGCTGCTGACTTGGCAAAAATTACTAAATATGGTGTTGAATCATATCCTAAAAAGGTTACTATATGGGATTTGTTCCGTCAAGGTAATTGGTTACAGACCAGTTCAGCTAAAGCTATAAATAAAGAATCCAATGCTATTGAACCGATAGAAGATTATCTAAAAAAGACCTTACCGACCAATCAATGGCTATATTTTTGTCCCTACAAGCTGGATTAATAAAATATGAATCAATCAAGAAGCCACAAAACAGAACATAGTTATTCTAAAAGAGATAAATACATAACCGAAATCATAGTTAATGTGCATCCTCTGGAAAAGAGAGTGGCAGTTTTAGAAGATGGCAGATTAGTAGAACTCTTTGTAGAACGAAAAGATAAACAGAATATTGTGGGAAATATTTATAAAGGTATTGTAAAGGATGTGCTTCCGGGAATGGGGGCTGCCTTTATTGATATAGGTCTGGAAAGGACAGCTTTTTTACATTATTCAGATATAGTTATGGATTTTCTTGATATTTATGAAAATGAAACTCCTCATCCCAGACTTAACCCTAAGGATTCTTCTCAGATTGGCAATCTACTTAAACCAGGTCAGGAAATTGTAGTACAGGTTCATAAAGGACCTCTTGGTTCTAAAGGAGCAAGACTTACGGGTCAAATTTCTGTCCCGGGTAAATACTTAGTGCTCTTTCCCAATAAACATAAGATTGCTATCTCTCGTAAAATCTACAATCCGAATGAACGTTATCGTATCCGAAATATTATCAGCAACTTTAAAGACCCCAATTTTGGCTTAATAGTTAGAACAGAAGCTGAAGGTTGTGAAGAAGATGAATTACGCACCGAATATGAAGCTCTTTTAAAGACTTGGAAACTGATTGAAAAGAAAATACGCTATCATAAAGCACCGGTCTGTGTCTTTGAAGAAAATGCTCTGGAGAATTATCTGATTAGAGACCTTTTTGGCGAGAATGTTGACCGTCTGGTGATTGATGATAAAGCCTTCGCCAAAAGTATAATCCATCAAATGGAAGATATATCTCCGGAATTGATTCATAATATAGAGATATACAAAGAAGATACCCCTATCTTTGATGCCTGGGGTATTGAAAAAAAGATTGAAACCATATTCCATTCACGAATATATCTTCCCAGTGGAGGAAATATTAAGATAGAGCAAACTGAAGCCCTGGTCGCAGTAGATATTAATACTGGTAGCTTTACAGGAAAGACAAATTATGAAGAAACCATTAAAAAGACCAACCTGGAAGCTGCAGCAGAAATAGCACGTCAAATAAGACTTCGGGACTTAAGTGGTGTAATTATTATAGATTTTATTGATATGGCAAACGAACAAAATAAACAAGAAGTTCTGGAAATGCTAAGAAAAAACCTGAGAAGAGACCGAGCTAAAAACAAGGTCTATAATTTTACTGAATTGGGTCTGGTGGAAATGACACGGAAAAGAATGAGAACTTCGCTTATCGCTAATTTTTCAGATCCCTGTCCACTCTGTCATGGAAGTGGACGCATTGTTTCCAAAGACACTATGTTAATGCGTATTTATAGATGGTTAAATCGCTCAGAATATTTTATTAAAGATAGGAAATTGCGTATCATTGTTCATCCAGAGTTATTAGAACATATACAGAATAATTACGAATATTTTACCGCTTATAAGGACCAAATAGAAATAGTTTCCGACTCCGAAATGCGTACTGACCAATTTAAAGTTCTACTTTTGCCCGATTTAGAAGATATAACCGCCAAATTCAGCTAATATATGAGCTTAATCTTAACCTTTATTTTATGATTGCTATTTTACCCCTGGCAATATTGCCCCCCATTTCTACTACATAGAAATATATACCGGAAGAGACTAACTTTCCATCATTGTTCTTTAAATCCCATATCCAATCTATATTATTAATTTCTGGATTAAAAGGACCTATGGCAGAACTACGAACAAGATTACCTGAACTATCATAAATTTTTATATGACCTCTCATACCTGCAGGGAAATTAAGGATGTGACATTGTAAGTCATTAAATCTTACGGGATTGGGATAAACTACCAGATTCTTTAAATCATGATTATTACTCATATAAAAACGAGTGGTAGAATATTGTGGTATAATAGGATTACCTGCCAAATCCCTAACATTACGCACCACTATTTGATAGGGTGAGGAACCAAATTTTAATTTATGAGACAGAGAGACCTGAACCCGGTCATCTAAATGAGAAACTGATACTATACTGTTATCCGGGTCATTGGAATGACAGATTAGAGTATAGTTATGCAATTGTTCGGGACTGGGATTGTCCGGAGCTAATGATTCACTGAAAGTAATTTCCACGGTCTTTTGGTCATTTAAAACTACTGCTCCGACAACCTTAGGTGGTTCAGTATCAGCAATCCAATAGAATTCATATTGATTTTCAGCCAGAGGAATATTATAAGCACTAAGCATAGTTCCCAGAGTAAGTAAAAAGGGTTCACTTGTTTCAGGGAATATCTGGCTGAATTGCAGCTGAACTCCATAGTAATAATTGATATAATTCACTGAAGAAGGATGCGACATCCCTTTATCTACTGTGTAAAGAGAAGGATTGCAAATAGAGGTTGCCATTGGCTGATCAAACATTACACGCAATCTATTAGGACCTATCATAGTAACACTTTCAATATGGGGAACAGGATAGGGAATAACGGTTTGCCAGATAGTTGGAGCACTTTCTGAAGGTGTAAAATTAGAATTATAAGCGGTAATAGCATATTGATAGGTGAGACCTTCTTCCACATTTAAATCAATATAGGAATTCCCTGTAACATTATCCAAAATATATATCTGATTGTTTTCTTCTTTTCTGTAGATTCTATAATAATCAGCACCATTGTCTATCCAACTTAATTGGACTGAGGATTCATTTAGAGGTCTGGCAATAAAATTAATGGGGGTTGGTGGTCCTGTATAGGGTGCATCTTGAGTCCATACAACGGAAATAAGGGAGTCCTTTTCAACTTCATAATTTGTTAAAAAGAACGATTGATTAGGATGATCTATATAAGCAAGAATAGAATAGGTATTGTAACTATTCCCATAAAATTGAGGCTGGAATTTACTATCTTGATATTTAACTATGTATAAATTAGGTGAGATAGCTAAAATAATTTCATCTTTCCCATCATTATCCAGGTCCGCTGCTTGAATAGCATTTTTAGAAGCCACTTGATTGAACATTATGGAGCCCATAGAAGTATAGTTATTATTGGACACATTTTTAAAACCTTCAAAATACCAAAAATTGAGGTTGGGGTCAAGTTTATCCGTATAATATCCACCTATGAAGAAATCCTGCCTTCCATTGCCATCAAAATCGCCACTGGTAAGATAATAAGTGTTTCCAACAGGCATCTTTTGGGTCCAGGTTAGTTCTGCAAAATTATCGTTGCGAATCTCATAAATCATTACATCACCATCCGTATCAGCTACTAAGATATCCGGATAGCTATCATTATCAAAGTTCTTAACAATGATAGTGGGGACAAAAGCATTGTAAGATGTAGTTGAACTGGTATTATGCAAAGTATTTTTAGGGACAAAGATATTTCCTGATCGTTTATATGCCTGAATAACTCTTTCTGTGGGAAGAGTTTTAACCAATAGAAGATCATCTATACCATCATTAGAATAATCAGCTATGGTGCCTCCAGTTATAGAACGGTCTTCCCAAAGGGCAATATTAGGATACGAACTATTTTGACTTTCTAAGACGGTGGCTGTGTCATATTTTAAGGTTAAAAGTTCTTGTCCAATATTGTTAGTATTTCCTGCACCAAGAAGCCAGAAAGAATCACCAAAAGAATGGCTTACTATATGTCCTCCAGCTTCAGGTTGATAAGCATAAACCGGTCCATAACCTGTTTTGGGTAAGTCCATAGCAATATATTCTTTTATACCATCACCATTATAATCATAGCTATAATTCAGGGGAACTTTTGGTCCTCCTAAAGGACTATAGATATACCCATAATTTGGTATGAGCTCATAATGAATATTAAGAAAACCATTATACCAATCAGATAGGAAAGTTAAGTTACTTACATTGGTAGCTTTAACCTGAATGTCTATTTGCCCTTCAGGTAGAGTTTCAGGTAAAGACCATATTTGTAAAGTATCCAGCATAGCTCCATAGCTATGATAATGAGTTCCGTTTGAAGCTATTATATCAAGTTCAGAACGCACTGGTTCATTAAATACTGCAATAATATAATATTTTAAGTTTTGTTTATCATAACGAGTGAATTGTTGCAAGGAGTTTTCTTTCATTTGTGGAGGTGAAGAGTCATAAATAACTGTCCGGAAAAAGTTATATTTACTTCCGTTTATTGCCTCATATTGCACACGGATAATATACTCTCCTTCAGCAAATGATTCTGGTATATAAAAATGAGCTAAAACTCCATTTTGTACAGGTTGGGTGTGGAATTTTGGATAGTTATGATGGGTTTCCACATCATACCAATCAAGAAGCGAAGGAACAGATTTGTTGGAATACATAACAGAATAGCGGAAGAAATTGTTACCCTGGACTGTGCCTATGATATCAAAGCTTTCTGTTAAACCGCTTTGGTCCAGAGGAGAGTCAATATAAACAAGGGGTGGTGCTGTGTTTTCCAGAAGCTTTTTAGTATTTAATAAGCCATGTCCATAATATTGATCAAAGCCCGGGGTACCTAAATCATCAGTGGCAGTTAAAAGACGTGAACGAACTTCACTTGGACTGAGTCCAGGATGTAATGATAATAATAAAGCAGCTGCACCTGAAACAAAGGGGGCAGACATAGAGGTTCCGCTTTGTTCATAATACTGATTCCCCGGGTCAAGTTTATAAGTGCTCAACACCATTTCACCAGGAGCAACGAGGTCTAAATCAGGTCCATAACTGGAAAATCCAGCCAGAGTGCGTGTTCTATTGATAGCACCAACGGAGATAGCAGTGGAAAGTTTAGCTGGATAGCTTATATAAGGTCCAGGATCATTTCCTGCGGATGCTACTAAAGTTACTCCTCTGGAATAAGCATAAGCACAAGCATCTCCTATTATCGGAGAGTAATTAGGGTCACCCCAGCTCATATTGATAACATTACATCCATTATCAGCTGCATAAATTAGAGCAGCTGCTGCATCGTCATCCTGTAAATAGCCTTGACCATCAACTGTCAGGAAACCTGATCTAACTATCATCAATTTAATATTCCAGTTAACTCCACAGATTCCTACTCCATTATTTCCTACACCTCCAATAATTCCAGCTACTGCAGTGCCATGAAAGTTTTCATCTTCCACATTATTATCAGGATTAAGGTAATCTCCAATAGCGATATCAGCTAATTCAGGAGCATCAACGAAATCCCAGCCATAAATATCATCAATATATCCATTATTATCATCATCTATACCGTTATCGGGAATCTCTCTTGTGTTTACCCAGATATTAGCAGCAAGGTCAGGATGGTTAATTAAACATCCTGAATCAACAATTCCAACGACCACTGTAGAACTGCCAGTGCAATAATCCCAAGCTTGAGGATTAGAAATTATGGTATGGTATTGACGAGGAAAGAGGGGGTCATTTGGTATGGTGTGAAAAGTAGATAAATAGTTTGGTTGAATATACTCAATTCCAGCAAACTTTATCTTACCTTCTTTTAAATCTTGCCAGTTTGGTTCTTGTTCAAGATTAGCAAGGAAATACTGGTTATTAGGCATTCCTCTAATTGGTCTTAAATTATATGCTCCTAAAGCGCTGAGCCAGTTGTCAAAAGAAGTTATACCAGTTTGGTCAGATTTTATATTCAGTGGCTGACTGGTTTTGAAAATTAGCTGTCCCGGAGTATATTCCAGAGCAGATAAAACAGTTAAACTGATTAAAAAGAAAAAGAGGAAGGGAATATAGCATTTTCGCATAAGTATGCCACTTAAAAGTGATAGGAAAGACCAAAAGAATGAACATTGTTCAGATGGTCAGAAAAAGAACCCCAGCCATAATCTATACTAAGGTTTTTCCAGTTCAATCCCAGACCAGCAGTAAGATTTTCTGCATCATAATTGATTTTATAACCTATTCTAAGAGCCAAGAGTCTTTGAAATAACTCAATTTCGGAACTTACTGCGGCTTTCCAATTTTCATCCACTGCTTTTATTCCACTGAGTTCAAATGTAATATCTGTATTTTGATAATTTATACTTTTACTCAAGTCCATCTCTAAACTTGGAGCAAAAAGGGTGCGCTCTTCATCCATAGCACTGGAAATGCCTAAATTACGGACAGATAAATTAAATTGCGTTCCTGCAATTGGAGTTAACCAGGTAACACCGAGGTCAGTATGTAGTCCGAGACTGGAATCAGTATCCAATTTTTCATAAGCTATTCCCACATTCACACCAGCATATAAAGAAGGGGTTAATCGCTTAGCATAATTGCCAAGAAGGTCTATATCTAAGGGAGAATAATGTCCTATCAACATTCCATTGTCATCGCGGAGTTCTAATTCGCCATAATCCAGGCTGCGAAATGCTAATCCAAAATGACTCTTACGATTAGACCAGGAATAGTAAAGATTATCACAGGAAGTATCAGCTAACCAGATGATATGGCTTGCACCAATGCTTTTATGAGCTTCTATGGTTGACGAGGCAGGTTGACGCAGAAAAGAAGCTAATTCCGAAGAGCTACTTATTCCTCTACCAGCCAGAGAAAGTGAAATTGGATTGGTGCTAATATCCAAGAATTGATAGCCATATTTTCCTGCATTATGATGTATATCCGCATTAAGGAATACGGAAAATAGCATTATCAGTGAAAGTATTAAAGCTACTTTATGCACAGAAAACTCCTTCATTTTTCCACCGCAAATTTAATTTGTTTAGTATCTCTATATCCAGAAATCACTGCGATATAGACCCCATTATGCAACCTATCTTCGGGGAAATCAATCAATTCACGATTACGAAGATATGCTCGGGCATAAGCTTTTTGAGAGTAGACCAGGCTTCCATTAATGTCAAAGATTTTGATTTCTATAGGGGTGTCCTGACTGGTCATTACATTGAGGGTAAGTTTATTACCAAAAAGGGGTTTCAAGGGATTAGGATAAATATAGACTTCACCTGGAACAAAGAGCTCAGTGGTTAGAAACTGATTTGTGAGAAATGAATCATCACGACTGGAGTGTCTTTGCAGATTTCCATATTCTGTTAACCATCCACTGGAGAAGTTTTCCAAGGCCGCATCAGGAAGTAAGGTACGATAAATAGTTCCATTATCGGAAGCCACCCAAGCATAGATATTTCCATCAGAAGCCTTACCAAAGAAAGGTAAATTACGACTACGATTACCAAAAGAAACAGGAAATCCTTTTTTTACCCTAAAATTATCTTCCCAACATATCAATCTATTATTGCTAAAAGAACCAAGTAATTCATTCTTCCCGTCATTATCTAAATCTAACACCACTGCTCCTGAGTTAAAAGCTAAGCTATCAGAAGCAGGTAAAAAGACTGATGACGGACTCATTCGGGAGCCTGAATGGTCTATAATAGCGAACCCTTCATCTGAAGTAATTATCAAATCCAAACTACCATTTATGTCCCAATCAGCAATAGTTAAAGGAGCGGTAGTATGCATATTATGGATGTAGGGGAAACCGGGTAGCAAATTTAATTCATTATCAAAGACATAGATAGAATTAGTAAATTGAACAATCAGTTCACCTGCTCTATTTATACTTTTAGGTTGCAGGGGTGCCTTGAAAATAGCTACTAAAATGGAATCTACAGGAAGATTTATTTGTTTTTCTTCCCATTCAGTATTAATTAAATCATAATTCCAGATAGAATAAGAGCTTCCTTTTTTATTCAAGACATAAAGGTTGTTCCTGAAAAGAATCATATTAGCGACTACGGGAAAGTCAAATTGTGTCATTTGTTGAAGCTCATCTTCTATCTTATCATAGCTAAATATATAACTTTTAGTGTTATCATTATCATTGAGGGCGAAATAAAGCTTATCTCCATCGGAAACAGGATGAGTTGCCCAATTGCATCCAGGAAAGTTTCCTATAAATCTTTTATCACTATTACTTAGTTTATAGAGTCGGGCTAAACTTTGATATTGCATTGGAAGGTAAAATGAAGAACCATCCCAAACATAGTTTTGGGTTACCGATTGCAATGCAAGGGGAAAATCTGGCATAAGAGTTTCATTTTTCCACATATAAAGCAATCCATTGGGCATAGGATAGAAAATCTCAGTTTCTGAATCCCCATCAAAATCTACCATACAAGCATTGATAGGATTATCTCCTTCATAATTAGCATAAAGTTTCCAGCCAAAGCTAACGGAAAAATACATAACATTGCCACTAATACTTATATCATAAACTTCAAGTGGGACACCACCATAATAGCTTTCTGCTGCTGGTAAAGAAAGCAATCCATTATGGAATCTATTGCCAAAATAATCATTGTTACCATTCCGGAAACTATCATAGGGACTGCCATATTTATAAAGACTATAATTAGCAGTATCCAGATGCTCTATTCCATCAGCTTCTTCTAAATCCACACCTTTATGAGCTGAATCAGCATTTACGCTATTCAAATCAAAATTAGGTGTGAAGTTTTGAGCTATCACATTTTCATCTATGTGCCAGATTAGCAATCCCGAACCATCCACAGGAATGTTCATCCCTGAAGGAATAGGTCCTCCTAAACCTGGTAACATAAAATCCCATTCACTGCCTTTATATCTATTTTTCATAAAATTGAAATAAGGAAGAAGAGGATAATTTTCGTAATAATCTTGCTCACCTTCTGGAAGGAGAGGGAAAGAATAACTGGGAAGTCCAGTATAAGGGTCAGTGCTTCCATCGGGATTTTGTTGTCTATTCTCTATCAGGAAATATTCTCTGCTGGATATAGGGAGTTTGTACAATCTATGTGCAGAAGGATTGTGATTTAAAAAATAATCTACAGGAATATTTTCAATATCAGTCGTGATTGTAATTACAGGTTCCCAATCTAAGTATAATCTGCACCAAGGATCAAGTTGAGCTGGAACATAACCATTTGCATTCCAGATACCCGTACCCATTAAACCCCAGTTTCCTATACCTTGGGAAGCTCCATTAGAGGAATCAGTATCAAACAGAGAAGGTAAACCTAAAATATGTCCAAATTGATGTGCAAGAACCCCATAAATGCTAAAAATATATGATTCAGCATTAGGTTGTCCTTCAGCTGGGAAATAATCCTGAAATTCATTCTCCGGCACTATCACAATGTTCTTTAAATGTACGCCATCAGCTAACCAGCCTTGATAATTGTCATTATCGGGGTCAAACCAGGATTGCAGTCGCTTACGAGTTAAAAAGGTAGACCAGATTTCTCCAGTTCTTATCCCATTTATGTCTGATTCCTGTCCAGCTCCTGCATGAAAAATTATAAGTCCATCATAAAGACTGAAGTCTATTTCTGGATCAGCCATCTGTAAAAGTGTCTGAGTAAATTCATTTAGGTTTACATCAATATTATCTGCAGTATCTCTTCCATAGTAAGACATATTTTCGGGTAAAGTAAATACTGAAGGATGCAGAGTGTAATTTAGCTCATAATTTCCGTGAGAAGCATCAGCATAAAAATCGCTTAAATGGAGCATCCAGCGATCAAAAAAAGCATCATTATGTGCCAGATTATCGGGCCAGGAAGGATTATTTATAAAATGAACATCCTGAAATTGCACTCTAAGAACCAGAATATTATGCGGTAAGGTCCTGAATGCTAATTTATTAGGGGAGGTAAAATTTGTAGGTAATTCAATTTTTGTGGGAGTATAAGCAGCAGGTATATCCTTATATAACGGATGAGGTGGGACCATAGCTTCTACATAAACGGATAAGGTAATAACCAGGACCAGGCAAATAATTCTTATGGGTTGAAAGTGCATAGTTGGACTTCCTGCTAATAATCTATAAAGAAAAAAACCCGCTAAAATTCAGTTAAACACTATTCTTACATTTGATTCTTTAAAAGAAATCAATGATTTTTCGTCAACAAAAAACCCGTTCTACCATGTAGATGTAAGATAGTAACGGGTTTGCTCAAAAGGGCATTTTTTTTAATTAAAGCTTTTTTCCTGCTAACAGGTCGTTCTCATTGCACTTGCAGACTCTGATATACTCATATTTTGGAGACCAAGAACCACTACCTTTTTTCTTGTTAGTTACCATTTTAAGCTTTTTTAATTCAGTGTTACAAACTGGGCAGATAACCTTTCCTTCACTGGAAGTCTCATGTGCCAGTTTTGCTGCAAAAGATTTTGCTTTTCCCATTTTTTCCTCTTTTACCCTGAAATTTTAGGGCTTATATCTTTATTTTAATTCGCTCTTTCAATATAGCTGAGAGTGCGTGTATCTATTTTAACCTTATCACCTGCTTCTATGAAGAAGGGGACCGTCAAACGTAAACCAGTTTCCGTGTAGGCAATCTTGCCACTTCCAGAAGCAGTATTACCTTTTACATTAGGTTCACATTCTGTGATAGTCTGAATAACTGTAACTGGTAATTCTATACCAAGAATTTTACCTGAGGGAGTAAGTAACAGGCTTACTTCCATATTTTCCACTAATAACTTATCTTGTTCACCAACTAAACTCGCATCAACTGGTATTTGCTCGTATGTTTCTGTGTCCATCATTATATAGAAATCACCATCTCGGTAAAGATATTCCATTTTTCTACGTTCCACACGAACTTCATTAAAAGTATCACTTTCCCGCCAGGTATTTTCTATAACTTTTCCGGTCCGAACATTTTTCAGTTTACTACGCATAAAAGCGGGACCTTTACCCGGTTTTACATGCAGAAATTCAACAACTTCCCAGAGGTCATCTTTGAATTCTATAATCATTCCATTGCGGATATCAGCCATCGTAGCCATAAATATTCCTTGTATTTATTGTTTCTGAAATATCCAAAAAATTAATCTCCTTGTATTTGACAAGGATTTTCTTTCTAATTGTAAATTATAAAAGCTTCTTTTGGTTATCTTCTTACAATATTATATTTAAGTTTTATTAAATTCTATATTTATCCCGATGTCCAGCTTATTTTTTGCTTCCCCAATCCCTTGCTCTAAGTGAAAAAATTATACCCAATAAATCTTTAGCTTATGTCCAATTTCGGACATAAGTTGGACATGAGCTGGACATAAGCTAGCCATCAAGGCGTAGGATAAAAAATCCTGAATGAAGAGAAAATAAGGATAAAAAATGCATATTTTTCAATCTAAATCGGGTAACTTTCTTAATTTCTGCTTGACGAAATATTGATTTAAGTTTAATTTATAATAAAGTTTATATAATAAAGGATGTAAAAAATATGTCTATAACCTTAAAAACAGTCCAGGACAAGAAAGACCTTAAAAGATTTGTTTATCTACCGGAGAAATTAAATGCTCATAGACCAGAATGGGTGCCTCCAATTTATTCTGATGATATGCGAGTACTTGATCCCAAAAGAAATCCAGCTCACCGCTATTGTGATAGTGTCTTGCTTCTTGCTTATGATGGTGAAGAATTAATCGGAAGGATAGCTGGAATTATCAATCATAGATACAATGATTATGCAAACACGAAGACAGCTCGTTTTAGTTTCTTTGAAGCTCCAGACCGCTTGGAAGTAAGCAAAACTATGCTGGATTATGTAGAAAATTGGGCAAGAGATAAAGGAATGCAAAAGATTGTTGGTCCTCAAGGTTTTACGGAAGAAGATTCAGAAGGCTTTATTTATGAAGGTTATAATGAGACTCCCACTCTGGGATGCATCCAAAATCTACCTTATGTTAATGAGCATATGGAAAAGCTTGGTTACGGAAAAGAAGTAGACTGGTTCGTCTATAAAGTAGAAGTAAAGAAAGCAATGACAGAGACTTATGCCAGGCTTTTTGAGAGGGCAAGCCGAAATCCCAATTTTCACCTGTTGGAATTTACCAAAAAGAAACAACTTAAACCCTATGTTCGTCCTATTTTTGATTTGATGAATGAGGCTTTTATGGTTCTTTATGGTTACACCCCTCTGGATGAAGCAGAAATTCAATCTATGGCAGACCGTTATATGCCTCTTCTGGATCCTCGCTTTATAAAAGCAGTGGAGACAACAGATAAACAAATCATAGGTTTTATTGTTTCTATACCCAATATGAGCGAAGGTATCAAAAAGGCAAAAGGACGCATTATTCCTTTCGGTATTTTCTATATGATGCAAGCGGCAAAGAAAAGTAAACAACTGGATAATTACCTGGGTGCAGTTAAAGAAGAATATCGGGGTAAGGGAGTAGATGTTTTGCTTGGCTATTCGCAATTAAAATCAGCGTATGAAGCTGGCTTTGAAATTATTGACTCTCATCATGTGCTGGAAGATAATATCAAAATGCGTGCTGAAAACGAAAGAGTTGGCGGAGTTATTTATAAAAAATATAGACTTTATTCAAAGCAACTATAACTTGATTTGACATTATCAGGTGAAATTTGTTCTATAATTTAGGCACTCTTCAAGAGCGTAATACTTTATTAGTTATAGTTTTAAAAAGATGAATTTGTAAACATATAATGAGTGAAAAAATAGATTAAATGAAGAGTAAGCTTCAGCAGTATAAGATTAATAGAGAGAAATGATTTGATATTTAGAAAATGAACCAATCGTCCATTGACAAAATAGTCTTAAAGAAAAGACTGGTATCAAAAGTAAGCAGGAAGTTCACTATTTAATGAGAAAATATATAGTTTCCATCGTGGGGCGTCCAAATGTAGGTAAGTCCACACTATTTAATAGTCTATGTCGTAAGAGATCGGCTATTGTAGATGCAGAAGTGGGTGTAACTCGTGACCGTAAATATGAAGATGTTGAATGGAATGGTAAAGTCTTCAAATTGGTTGATACTGGAGGTATCGTCTTTGATGATAAAGAAGAGTTGACCAAAAAAATTCGGCATCAAGCACTTCTTGCTATAGACGAATCCGATTTAATTATATTTCTGGTAGATGCACAAACTGGAACCACAGATATAGATAAAGCCATTGCTAAATTGCTATATCCCCATAGAGATAAGGTTATGCTGGTTGCTAATAAGGTGGATAATGAAAAATATGAATGGGAACTCTATGATTTTCTACAGTTAGGTCTGGGTGAACCCTTTCCCGTTGCTGCAATTAAAGGTAGAAATATAGGAAACTTCCTGGATGAGGTTTTAAAACATATTCCTGAAACTCAATCTTTAAGCGAAACTCAAGAATCTGGGCCAACCAGAATTGCCGTTGTAGGAAAACCCAATGTAGGGAAATCCTCTATTGTAAATCTTCTTTTAGGTAAAGAAAGGCAGATTGTAACAGATATTCCAGGAACTACCAGAGATTCGGTAGATAGCTATTTTCGCTATTATGGCAAAGAATATGTTCTGGTAGATACAGCTGGTCTAAGACGCAAAACTAAAGTTGATTATGGAGTGGAATATTTTAGTGTTATGCGAGCTATTGAAGCTGTTGACCGTTCTGATGTAGTGGTCCTTGTTCTTGCGGCGGATGAAGAAATCTCAGAACAAGAAGTAAAAATTGCTTCCTATGCTCGCAGGAAAATGAAAGAAATTATAGTTGTATTTAATAAATGGGATTTAGTAGAAAAGGATAACAAAACGACAGGTAAATATGTTGCAGAGCTCTATCGGAAAATGCCATTTTTGCAATTCGCTCCAGTGCTTTTTATTTCTGCAAAAACTGGTCAAAGAATAAATCGGATAATGGAAACGGTTGTAAAGATAGAACAAGAAAGTGAAAAACGTATTCCGACCAGTGAATTAAATCGTTTTATAGAAACCGTAGTAGAAAAATATCCTCCCACGCATCGTTCCGGGAAAGAAGTTAAAATTTATTATGTGACACAAGCAGGAGTAAAACCTCCCACTTTTGTGTTTTTTTGCAAAAGACCTGCTCTGGTGACAGAAAACTATCGTCGCTATCTCAACAATCAAATCCGAGAAATGTTCTCTTTTGAAGGAGTAAGCATTAAGCTTATCTTCAAAGGAAAAACTGAAGATGAAAGGATGGCAGAATGAATTTGACCTTACTCTGGATAATCCTTTGTATTTGTGCCTATCTTATCGGCAGTATACCATTTGGCTATATAATCGGGATGATTTTCCATCATCAGGATATACGTAAAGGTGGAAGTGGAAATATCGGTGCCACTAATGCCTTAAGACTTTACGGAGCTCTTTCTGGCATTGCAGTTTTGATTTTAGATTTTCTAAAAGGTTTTATAGTTGCCTGGTTGCTATATAAAGTTGTTCCAGATAAATTTGGTTATTTGATTGGTGATAAACCATTAAATGCCTTTATTTTTAACCTTCCAGCTTTGATGGTTATTTTAGGTCATATGTATTCTGTATTTCTTGGCTTTAAAGGTGGAAAAGGAGTTTCCACTGCTCTGGGTGTGTTTATCTACATAGCTACTATCCCAATGTTGTTATCTTTGGTGGTATTTTTAATCGTCGTGGCAATTACTCGCTATGTTTCTTTAGGCTCTATAGTGACAGCATTTTCCTTTTTTATCATAGATTTTCTCTGGAATATATTGGTAATTAAAGATTACACTTTTCCCTGGTTTCAGTTAACGGTGGTATTATTGATAATATATAAGCATTATCCGAATATTCTTCGATTACTGGAACACCAGGAAACTAAAATAAGCTTTAAAAAAGGTCAATAATAAATGTGTGGAATTATCGGAATCTATGGCAATCCAGAAGCAGCTCGTATGGCAGCTCTGGGAATGTTTGCCGAACAACATAGAGGACAGGAAAGTTGTGGTTTAGCCGTTAGTGATGGTAAAGTTATTCACTTATATAAAAGTATGGGACTGGTAAAAGAAGTATTTACCGATGAAGTACTTAAAACTCTACCAGGTTATATTGCTGTCGGTCATGTTCGTTATCCAACTAAAGGTGCAGCTACCAAATTCAATACTCAACCTCATCTGGTAGAAACGCTATTTGGTCCCAGCTATGCTCTTGCCAGTAATGGAGATTTGGTTAATTATGACCAGATACGAGCCAGATTAGAAGCTGAAAATGTATATTTTAACAGCGATAATGACGGTGAACTATTAGTAAAATATCTTGCCTGGCAGATTATAGCTAAAAATAAAGATGTAGTTGAAGCCATCCGTTGTCTGATGAAAGATATCAAAGGTGCTTATTCCTGTGTGTTTTGTACCAGGAAAGAACTGTATATGTTTCGTGACCCACTTTCTATCCGACCTATGATATGGGGTAGAAATATCAATGGAGATGTAGTGGTAGCTTCTGAAAGTTGTGTTCTGGATATTTTGGATGTCAATGGAAGAAGTGAAGTTCCTGCTGCTGGAATTATTGAAGTTAATGCAGATGGAGTAAAAGTTATTGAAAATAATCCTGCCCAATACAGACAGCAAAATCATAATAGCTATTGTGTGTTTGAGCATATCTACTTTTCTCGTCCAGATAGCTATCATTTTGGAGAAAATGTCTTTGAAGTTAGAGAAGATATAGGGCGCAAATTAGCTGAACAGGATAAAGGTCTGGAAGCTGATTGTGTTGTTCCAGTTCCTGATTCGGCAAATTTTATGGCAGTAGGTTATTCAGCAGCCAGTGGAATTCCGCTATCTTTAGGGCTTATCCGTAATCACTATATTGGCAGAACTTTTATCAAACCAGAACAAACTATCCGGGATGAGAGTGTTCGTCAGAAATTTAATGTATTGCCCAATTTCTTTAAAGGGAAAAAAGTTGTGCTCGTGGATGATTCCATTGTGCGTGGAACGACGATTAGAAAGATAGTGAGAATGATAAAATTAGCAGGAGCAGAAGAGATTCATCTGAGAATAGGTAGCCCTGCTATCTGTTATTCCTGCTATTATGGTATTGATACTCCTAATAGAGAAGAACTTGCGGCTAATCGTTTTTCGCTGGAAGAAATGAAAGAAAGAATTGGGGTTAATAGCTTAAAATATCTTGATATGAACTCTTTGCGAGAATGTTTAAAAGAGCCAGATGAATATTGTTATGCTTGTTTTAATGGAAATTATCCTTTGGAGAAAGAATGATAGCTGATATTATTAAAAGCTTTCAAGGGAAAAGAGTTCTCGTTTTAGGTGATGTAATGTTGGACCATTATGTCTGGGGTGAAGTGGAACGTATCTCTCCTGAAGCTCCTGTTCCTGTCCTGGAAGTGCAAAAAGAAGAATTTCGTTTAGGTGGAGCTGCCAATGTGGCTCTTAATATCAAAACTCTTGGTGGAGAACCAATACTTTTAGGTGTCATTGGAAAAGATACTGCAGCAAATGACCTTATCCGACTTTTAACTGAAAAAGATATAGATACTGATAAATTGGTTATAGATTCCTCTCGTTCTACTACTTTGAAAACTCGTATTGGAGCAATCAATCAGCAAATTGTCCGTATTGACTATGAGACCAAAACAGATATTAATCTTGAGACAATGCGAAAGCTTTTAACCAATATGGAAGGTCTGATAAGTAACTGTGATGCTATGATTATAGAAGATTATAATAAGGGTTTGCTAACCGAGAAAGTAATTGAAGAAGCTCTCAGATATGCAAAAGAAAAGAATGTCCCAGTGGCAGTTGACCCTAAACAGAAGAATTTTATGGCTTATAAAGGTGTGGATATCTTTAAACCCAACTATAAAGAGTTACAAACTATAAGCGGAAAGATATTTGAAAATGAAGAAGAATTCATTCAAACTGCTCGTGATTTTAAGCTGAGAATGAATATTAAAAACTTAATTGTCACGCGAGGAGCTCTGGGAATGTATGTTTTTGAAGGTAGAGGTGCACATATCCATCTTCCTACTTGTGCCCGGGAAGTATATGATGTCTCAGGTGCAGGCGATACCGTTATTAGTGTCCTGACCTTAGCTTATATTAGCGGTGCTGATATATATTCAGCAGCTGATATTGCCAATCATGCAGCTGGAGTTGTTTGTGGTATTAAGGGAACTGCCAGCATCACCAAAGAACAATTACTATCAAGTTACAATGATTAAAGATAAAATAAAAAGCTGGGAAGAAGCAGCTCTTCTATGTGACAATTTTCGTTCGCAAGATAAAAAAATAGTCTTTACCAATGGATGTTTTGATATCTTGCATTCTGGTCATATCCAGTATCTGGAACAGGCAAAAGCTCTTGGTGATATCTTAGTTATCGGTTTAAATAGTGACGATAGTGTTCGTAGAATTAAAGGAGCACCACGTCCTATCGTATCAGAAATGGATAGAGCTTTTGTGGTGGCTGCACTGCAATGTGTTGACTTGGTAGTTATTTTTGAGCAGGATACACCTTATGAACTTATTCGTTTGCTTAAACCAGATATTCTGGTTAAAGGTGGTGACTGGAAAACTGAAGATATAGTGGGTGCAGATATTGTGCAAGCATATGGGGGAAAAGTTCTCAGTTTACCCTATCGTTCAGGTATTTCAACTACTGAATTATTCCGTAAGATTGCAGAGGCTTTTGCTGATTTTTCAATGAAGGATAATGGAAACTATGAATAATGAAAAAGGTCAATATCCACAGGAAGATGTGGGAACTGTTATTGAAGTAGAAGGAAAAAAAGTGCGAGTGGAAGTTGTGCGAAGTGGAGGTTGTAAAACCTGTTCAATGCAAAGCTTTTGTTTCGGACGCAACACTCCTGCAGTTTTTGATGTGGAAAGTGAACTTGAGCTAAAACCAGGAGATAGGGTTGAACTGGAAATAGCTCCTGCTTCAAGAATTATATCCTCACTGCTGGTCTTCGGTTTACCGATTCTTTGTCTCTTTCTCGGATATTTGATTGGTAGTATCTGGTTGGATGAACTTGCCTCTATAGGTATTGCTTTTGCTGCCACAGCTTTAAGTTATATTATCTTAAAATTGATAGACCGTAAATTTGGGAAAAAGGTGCAAGTACGCATTGGAAGAAAATTATGATTATTAGATTGAATGATATGGTATTTTATGGATATCATGGTGTGAATGATGAGGAAAGAAAGCTGGGACAGCGTTTTATCGTTAATCTGGAAATGCAAACTCATCCTGAAACAGATTCTGTGATTAAGCGATTGGAAGATACGGTTGATTACACTAAAGTGTATGCAGAAATCCGGGAAATTATGGAATCTCGTCAATTCCTTCTCCTGGAAAATTGTGCTAATATCGTAGCAGATAAGCTTCTGACTGATTTTCCTCTGATCTGGAAATTGAAATTATGCATTCAAAAACCATCTGTTCCTATTCAAGGAATTTTAAAAAGTGTGGAAGTTGAAGTGCAAAGGACTCGTGAATGATTGCTTATCTTTGTCTGGGTTCTAATCTAAATAATCCTGAAACTCAGGTTCAGCAAGCTCTTCAAAAGCTTAGAGAGGACCCTAATATCTGCATTTTGAAAAGCTCTCCTTTAATCCAGACAAAGCCAGTAGGCAATTTAAATCAACCTGATTTTTACAATCAGGTTATAGAGGTGGAAACATCTTATTCTTCGAATGAGCTTTTGCAAAAAGCTTTAAATCTGGAAAATCAGATGGGACGTGTTAGATCTGAACATTGGGGTCCAAGAATAATAGATATTGACATTTTACTTTATGAAGATGAGGTAAAACATACCCAGGATTTGATTCTACCTCATCCAGAGATGACTAAGAGAAAATTTGTGTTGGAACTTTTGTGTTCTATCGCACCAGATTTGATTCATCCAGTTTTACATAAAAGTATAGCCAACCTTTTGAAAGACATAGAAAAAAAGGAAGATTAAGCAATGTCTAACTTATCAGCTATAATTCTTGCTGCGGGTAAAGGCACAAGAATGAAATCTGAACGAGCTAAAGTCACTTTTAGCTTTGCTGAAAAACCTATAATTCAGAGGGTAGTTAATACCGCCTTAAAAGCTAATTGTTCCAAAATCTTTGTGGTAGTAGGTTATCAAAAAGACAGCGTTATTGCTTGTCTGGAAGAAGACCCTCGTTTAATCTTTGTGGAACAACCTGAACAGTTAGGTACTGGTCATGCTGTTATGATGGTTGAACCAGTTTTTCAAGAAAGAGAAGATGATGTTTTTATTATCTGTGGTGATGTGCCTCTTTTAAAACCAGAGACATTACAGAAACTGTATAATGAGCATTCTTCCTCTAAAGCTTCTTGTACTATTCTAACCTCTATTATGGATGATCCAGGAAGTTATGGACGTATTTTAAGAAATGCTTCTGGTGAGATAACTGGCATTGTAGAGTTTAAAGATGCAACTGAAGAACAGAGAGCTATTAAAGAATGGAATACTGGAATTTACTGTTTCCAAGCTGGGGATATGTTTGATGCACTCAAACAAACTTCCAGTGTCAATAATCAGAACGAGTATTATCTCACCGATGTGGTGTCTGTTCTTGCCAAGCAAGGTAAGAAAATATCCTCCGTTATTTTAGATAATCCCATAGAAGTTGCTGGTGTTAACTCTCAAGAACAATTAGCTGAATTGGAAGATTTATTTATAGCGGAAATTCGCAAACATTGGTTGAATAATGGTGTGGTAATTCATAATCCACGAACTGTTTATATTGGCGAAGAGGTTGATATAGAACCAGATGTAGAGATTGGGCAAAACTCAATTATAAGAGGGAAAAGTGAACTAAGGAAAGGAGCTTATATAGGACCAAACTGTTACATTGAAGATACCGTTCTCTGTGATAGCAGTTTCCTGGAAGGATATAATATCCTGATTAGTGCTCACATTCCTGAAGGGCATATTCTTGAATTTGGCGAAAGAACAATTGAAGATATAGACTATGAATAAAGAATTTTTATACTCTCCCTGGCGTTTAAATTATATTGAAGGAGAAAAAACGGTTGACTGTATCCTTTGTCGTTATCAGGAAATGGATAAAGACGAGGAAAATCTAATTGTCTATCGCGGAAAACATTGCTATGTAATGTTAAATCGCTATCCCTATAACAACGGTCATATAATGTTAGTGCCATATTTACATCTTAAATCTCTTCATGAGTTGCCTAAAGAGGTTATTGAAGATTTGGGCTCTCTTTGTCAGCTCAGCGAAAAGGTGTTGATTGCCGCTTATAATTGTGAAGGTATCAATGTAGGTATAAATTTAGGAAGAGCTGCTGGAGCAGGAATAGATGAACATCTCCATATTCATATGGTGCCTCGCTGGATTGGAGATAGCAATTTTATGAGTGTTATTGGAGGGCAGAGAGTGATTCCCGAAGCTTTTGAAAAAAGCTGGCAAAGATTGCATCAAGAATTTATATATCAGCTTCAATTGAAGAAGTAGGGCATTAGGTTTGACAGCAAAGCGCTCCTCAAATAAATGGTTTCCAAGTAAAAGCTTGCTCTGGGTTCTTATTGTAGTCCTGGCAGGAGTTCTGATTACCTTAATATACATAAGATTCGTCTCTCCTAAGAGTGATTTTCAGGACCTGGATGAGAAGAATTTACCTGCTATTAAAGTGATTATCAAAAATGGATGCGGGGTAGAAAACCTGGCAACAGACTATGCTAATTATATTCGTAACAAGAATATAGAAGTAATCAGGGTTGCTGATACACCTCATCCAATTTATAATAAATCATTGATTGAAATGAAAAAAGAAGACTGGCAAGATTTGAAAAGGTTACAAAAAATGACAGGTATTCAACGCTATACTTTAGCGGTTGATTCAGAAAGTGAAGCTCCTTTTATTATTATATTAGGAGCTGATTATGATACCTTTATGAAACGCTAAAAAGGAGAAGATTTTGGCGGATAATATAAAGTTAACAGATGTCTTAAACTGGCTTAACGAAAAGCAAGCAGAACATATTGCGGTATATGATGTGGCAAAAAACTGTAGTTACACAGATTTTATTGTGGTATGTAATGGTTCAGCTGATTTACACAATAAAGCTATTGCCAATTATATCTTACTGATGGCAAAAAAGAGCAAATATCAAATTTTAGGTAAAGCCGGTTTAGAATATGGTCAATGGATATTGGTGGATTTTGGAGATGTAATAGTGCACATTTTCCGCCAGGAAAAAAGAGAATATTATGATATTGACCAGCTGTTTTCAGAACTTACAGAACCAATGAAGGAAGAGAAAGATTTATGATAAAGAAACAAATTGCTGATAATGTGCTGGAAGCATTAGATAATCTGGGATTAAAACACACCAAAGAATTTTCCGTGGAAGTACCTAACAATCCAGATTTTGGTGATTATTCAACTAATGCTGCTTTAATGTTAGCAAAAGAGAATCAAATTGCTCCCAAACAGATGGCAGAAAAGCTGGCTAAAGAGCTACGCAAGAATAAGCAATTCAAAAGTGTAGAAATTGCTGGACCGGGTTTTATTAATTTCCGCATAGCTCCTTCTCTTTATCAAAAAGTGCTATGGGATATCCACAGACAAGGAAAGAATTTTGGCTCTTCAGATTATGGTAAGGGCGAAAAAGTCCTTATTGAATTTGTTAGTGCCAATCCTACAGGTCCTTTAAATATTGTTAGTGCTCGGGCAGCAGCTTTTGGTGATACTCTTTATCGTCTTATGAAAAAAGTAGGTTATGAAGCTGCTCGTGAATATTATGTAAATGATGCAGGAAACCAGGTGGATATTCTGGCTGAAAGTTTAGAACTTCGTTTAAGAGAGATTCAGGGTGAAAACATTGGAGAATTTCCTTACGAAGCTTATCATGGAGAATATGTTAAGCACTTAGCTCATAAGCTTAATGCAGCTGAAGGTGTGCGGATTTTTGTGATGCCTGAAAAAGAGCGAACTGAACATCTTAAAGAATTTGCTCTCCGCGAAATTTTGGAAATGCAGCGTCAAAGTCTGGAAAAATTTGATGTCCATTTTGATAATTGGGTCTCGGAAAGAACCTTACGCCAGGAAGGAGTGGTAGAAGAGGTGCTAAGCTATTTGACTGAAGCTAACTGCACTTATGAAAAAGATGATGCGATATGGTTCTCTTCAACTAAATTTGGTGATGATAAAGACCGCGTGTTAATGAAAAGTGATGGTTCTATAACCTATTTTGTGCCTGACCTTGCTTATCATTTAACCAAAATTCAAAGAGGATATACTAAACTAATTGATATTTTTGGCCCTGACCATTATGGCTATGTGCCACGCCTTAAAGCAGCATTTAGAGCTCTAAATTATGATGAGAATATGCTGGAAATCATCTTTCTACAGCAGGTTAATCTGTATGAAAATGGGGAACGGGTAAAAATGAGTAAGCGAGCTGGAAAAATAGTGACAATGGATGATTTAATCTCTCTTGTAGGTAAAGATGCAGCTCGTTATTTCTTTATTGCTCGTAAAGCCAGTGCTCATCTAAACTTTGATTTAGACTTAGCTTTGCAAAAAAATAATGAAAATCCAGTCTATTATTGTCAATATGCACATGCACGTATTTGTTCCATTCTCAGAAAAGCTCGTCAGGAAAACATATATCCGAACTACTTTAATAATGAACTAATTCGGAAACTTGTCCGTCCTGAAGAATTAGACCTTATCAAGAAAATGGCTGATTTCCCTGAACTTTTGATAAACATTGTAGATAAAAGAGAACCTCATCTACTGGCTAATTACACTCATGAACTTTGTGCTCTCTTTCATCATTTTTACAATCATTATCGGGTCATAAATCCCAAAAGAATAGAGCTTTCTCAAGCAAGACTTTTGCTAATTGAGACAGTGAAACATACTCTTGAGATTTGTCTGGACTTAATGGGCATCAGTGCTCCTGAAAAAATGTAAATAGAAAATGCGAGTAATTCGTCTTATGCAAGATTCGGACCTTGATGAAGTTATCCGCATTGAAAACCAGGTTTTTCATCCTCCTTGGCCCAGAGAAGCTTTTATGGAAGCTCCTTGCACTTATTCCTGGGTAATCTGTGAAGATGAAGTCTTGCAAGGATATATAGTTTATCACACGGTTCTGGATGAAGGAGTTATCCTTAATTTTGCTATTGATCCGAAATTCCAGCATCAGGGACTGGGCACTTATTTATTGAAAGAAACTTTGAATTATTTAATAGATAACGGAATCCGAATGTTTTTCCTGGATGTTCGTACTTCCAATATGGTTGCTCAAGACTTATATAAGAAATTTGATTTCCATCCCATCGGGAAAAGAAAAAATTACTATAGTGAACCGATTGAGGATGCTATCGTAATGGTGAAATACATAGATGAACGGAACAACGAAAATATATGATTATCTGGTAATTGGTAGCGGCATTGCTGGTCTAACTTATGCTCTTCAAGTTTCACGCTGGGGTAAAGTTGCCATTATTACCAAGAAGAGTTTATTTGATTGTAATACCGACTATGCTCAAGGTGGGATAGCTGCTGTTCTGGACCCTCAGGATTCCTTTGAAAAACATATTGAAGATACTTATAAAGCAGGAGCTGAACTCGGGAAAAAGAAAGTTATTCAACAGATTATTATGGAAGGTCCAAAACTTATTCAATATTTGATTGACTTGGGGACAGATTTTACGCGTAAAGATGAGACCTATGATAATTGTTTGGAGAACCTTTCTCTTACTATGGAGGGTGGTCACACTTTTCGCCGTATTGCTTATGCAGAAGATTCTACTGGTCATCAAATAATGGAAACTTTAACCAAGCGTTGTCGTGAAAACCCTAATATAGACATTTATGAATATCATATTGCCATAGACCTTATAACCCAGCATCACATTGTTCAGGATGATGGCTTCATTCCAGGAATTACCTGCTGGGGTGCTTATATTATGGATGATGCCACCAAAGAGATAAGCATCTTCAAAGCTCGTAAAACTATGCTTGCGACTGGAGGTGCTGCTCGCATTTACGCTCATAATACCAATCCAGATGTTGCAACTGGTGACGGGATGGCTATGGCAAGATTAGCTGGAGCACGTCTGGCTAATATGGAATTTGTCCAATTTCATCCCACCGCGTTCTGGTCACATACTGGTGATACTTTTCTCATTAGCGAAGCTTTGAGAGGAGAAGGTGCTATTCTACGTTTACAAGATGGGAGCACTTTTATGGAAAAGTATCATCCTCAAGGTAATTTAGCACCCAGGGATGTAGTTTCCAGAGCAATTGATGCGGAATTAAAAAAGCGCGGAGAGAAATTCTGCTATCTGGATGCTACAGGTATTCCTGCTGAAATATTACATAAGCATTTTCCCCATATTGATAGCCGATTAAAAAGTTATGGTATAGATTTTACTAAAGACCCTATTCCTGTTTTTCCCGCAGCTCATTTCTTTTGCGGAGGAGTGTTAGCTACTATTGATGGTATAACCGATATTAAGAATTTATTTGCAGCCGGAGAAGTTGCCTGTACAGGACTTCATGGTGCGAATCGTCTGGCATCTAATTCTCTACTGGAAGCTTTAGTTATTGGCTGGAGAGCAGGAAATCATCCTTCCAATCTGGAAGAAGTGACCTTCCCAGAAATTCTTCCCTGGAAACAAATGGAGGAGTTCAATGAGCACGAATGGGTGGTCATATCACATAATCGCGAGATTATTGGGACCATTATGGATGGCTATGTAGGTATCCGTCGCTCAAGGCGTTTATTAAAATATGCCCTATCTCGTATGGAAAATATATACAACGAGGTTAACAATTTCTATCAACATAATGCAGTGCGGAGAGAAGTTGTGGAAACTCGTAATATGGCAGTTATTGCCATTGCCGTTATCCGTAGTGCATTGATGCGTAAGGAAAGCCGGGGTGCACATTTTCTTATAGATGCCCCTGAGCCAAATGATGAACTTTACAAGATAGACACTATAATTTAAATGGAATTTATGAAAGGAATATTTATCACTTTTGAAGGTATTGAAGGAAGCGGAAAGAGCACGCAGACAACTTTGCTTTGTGCTGCCTTAGAAAATCTTCATTATAAAGTTTTTCGCACTCACGAACCTGGAGGTCCTCCTATTGCCGAGGAAATTAGAGAGCTCTTACTTAATACTAAGAATAAGGAAATGCTACCTGAAACAGAACTTCTTCTTTATTCTGCAAGCCGTGCTCAACATACGGGTGAATGGATTTTACCTGCTTTAAAAGATGGTAAAATTGTCGTATGTGACCGTTATTACGATTCCACCTTTGCCTATCAAGGTGCAGCAAGGTCTTTAGATATGGAGTTTATTCGGATTCTTACCGATTTTGCTACCTATCATACTAATCCAGATTTAACTTTTCTTCTGGACTTATCTGTGGAAGAAGGCAGAAAAAGAATAAAAAACCGCTATCCAGACCGTTTAGAAAGTGAAAAAGACGAGTTTCATCAATGTGTGCGTAATCAATATCTGGCTCTGGCAAGGGAATATCCAGAAAGATTTGTAGTTCTGGATGGTTCTTTGCCTAAAGAGACCATTCATAATATGGTGTTAACCAAAGTTTTAGACTATATAGGAGCTCAATGTGAATTATAAAAAACAACGCCGGGCAATTATTACCATTGTTGTTGTATGGATTCTTTCAGCAACAATGCTATTTACTGCTACCAGTCTTTTTGCTCAGAATAAATCATCTGGTAGCGATCTCTATTCTCAATTGGGTCTGTTTAGTGAGGTTCTGCAAAAGCTAAAGCAAAATTATGTAACTGAGCTTAAAGATGAGGAATTGATTAAGGCAGCTATTAATGGTATGCTCAGTTCCACTGATCCTCATACTACTTATTTTCCTAAAGAAGAGTTTGAAGAATTTACCACTTCTACTAAAGGCTCTTTTGGCGGACTGGGTATTCAGATAGATAAAATTGGGGATTATATAACAGTTATTTCACCGATTGAGGGAACTCCTGCTTATAAGATGGGTATTACTACTGGCGATAGAATTATTAAAGTAGATGATATCAGTCTTATTGGTGCAAGCACAGATGAAGCGATTAAACATATGCGAGGTGAAGTAGGGACAACGGTTACTATTACTATCAGTCGTCCTGGAGTGGAAAAACCACTGGAATTTACACTTACTCGTGAAGTCATTAAAATAAAGAGTATTCCTTACTATTTTAAACTGGATAATGGAGCAGGATACATCCGTATCAGTCAATTTAATGAAAATACCGTCCAAGAACTTAGAACTGCTTTGAACTCTCTGGAAAATGAAGGAATAAGAGCACTGATTATTGACTTACGCTGGAATCCAGGGGGATTATTAGACCAGGCAGTAGATACGGTTAATGAATTTATTGGACCCAATAAACTGGTAGTGGAAACTAAAGGAAGAATTCCAACTTCTAATCGTCAATATTTCACCCGTTACAACACTAAATCTCGTAATTATCCTATTATTGTACTGGTAAATGAAGCTTCTGCAAGTGCTTCCGAAATCTTTGCTGGGTCTATGCAAGATTGGGATAAAGGATTAGTTATAGGTAAGCCAACTTTTGGAAAAGGAAGCGTGCAACAATTGATTCCTTTGATGAATGGCGGAGGTCTTAAAGTTACTACTGCCTATTATTATATTAAATCCGGTCGCTGTATCCATAAGAATATAAATGATAAGATTCTTTTAGGTAAAGAAGTAACCGAAAAAGACCAGGAAGCCGAAAAGGAAAAGAACCTACAGCAAGTATATTATACCGTTAACAAGAGAATCGTTTATGGTGGCGGAGGTATCACTCCTGATATTGAAGTTGATGCTGATTTAATGACCAATTTTGGTATGGAATTGCGCCGTCAAAATACTTTCTTCAATTTTGCCGTGGATTATATGGTGGAACATCAACATAAACTGGATAAAAACTTTGTTGTGACAGACGAGCTTATGAATCGGTTTCTGAATTATGTTGAAGATAAAGGTATATCCTACACGCAGGCTGATTTGGATAGCACCGATACCTATATCCGGACTATGCTTAAATCAGAACTCATTCGTAATGTCTATGGTGATACGGAAGCATATAAAGCCAGTATCAACCTGGATAAACAACTCCAGACCGCTATCAATCTTTTAAATAAATACCCATCTATGGATGCTCTCTTTGATTATGCTGCCACCCAAAATAAGAGATAGTTGAACTTAACTCATTTATGAAATAGCAAAAAAGAAGATATTGTCATTTCTTCATAAGCTACTGGAATTCTGCTAAATCTGACAATATCTTCTTTTTCTTTTAGACCTAAAAAAAGAAAAATTATTCTATTCCCTTTTCTTCCTTCAAGTTTACCTTTTTATTGTTCATCCTTAATAAAATTCCCAGACCTATTTTAACTGCATAAAATGCGAGAAGAGACATAGCACCATCAATTAATAAATCTTCCATCGTATCTAAAACTCCCAGACGAGTATCTTTTATTCCATATATTATCTCAAGAGAACGAGACCTTTGCATATCAGTCTTAAAAAGAGAATCTATTAAGAATTCCACAATTTCCCATAATGCTCCCGCGGTTATGGCAAAACAGAGAGTGAACCAAGCGATAAAAGAAGGGGTTAAAACTGGTTCTCCTATATCATAACCGCTCTGAGAATATATTAATAGAAAGCCTATTCCTGCAGTAGTGAGCGATGAACCACAATGTAATATAAATTCAAAATGAGGGATAGATGCTATTGGTGGATAGACAATGGGGAAATAAATCATTATTAACAGAATTATTTGTACGAATAGGGGGATACGGAGTTGATTTTGCTTTCCCACAGCAATGGGAACAAAGAAGAATAAAAGGGTTATGGCAGAAAATCCTGCTAATTCCCAAGCTACACTATGAAGATGATAACCTGTACCCAGAGCTGCTAATAGAATTGCTATATGTTGCCATTGCTTTGTTCTATTATTCATATTTGTCTCATCCTTAGCCATCTCTATCATCCATCAATTTTTTTTAATTTTCTTTTTAAAGAATAATCAAATTTTTGTCAAGACAATCTCCTGCTGTCTATAACTTTCAGCCTTACTTTTTCTTTATAATACCCCTAATTATCTTCCATAATTATTTTTTATCGTCAGTATTTTTAATATCTTTGATCATTCCTCCCTCCTTCCTTTATCTTAGCCATTTCTTAAGAAAAGTAATAGGAAAGAGCCAAGGGAGAGCTAAGAGAGAACTGTAGTATTTTGTCCTGAAAAAGATTACCTAAATCAGGTATAATGGTGAGATGAAATAGCAAATAGTAAGATATAAAAACTTCATTAACGAGTGCAAATTACCGTATATGGAGGACTGGCTTAAGAATAGTATCTTTAGGATTAAAAAATTATAGGATAGATAACAATAATATAAACTTGCAAATATCAATTTTATCATAGGATAATAACCTAAGTCTTTTTATAAAAAAAGTGCTGCTATTCAACTTATTAAAATAGCAGCACTTAAATCTAAGAGTTTATATTTAGTAGTAGTTAATACATTACAACATAACCTTGTTTATTCTACCCTAACGGGTAATCTATCTAAACATTGCTAACTACAATGAATAATATATAGTTACGCATTCTCTGAAAGCACTTCCTACTTTTAAAAAATAAAAGATAGGTGAATTACCAAAGGTAATTTCAACCTTATTTTTTAGGAGGAAGTGTAGAAGCATTAACTTTAGAATGTTTGTCGGTAGCTTTAATACTCCACCCTTTTACCGTGTCAAAATGCAGGACTGTAACATCCCATAAATCGCCACTATCGGATAAGTAGCCATAATAATTTACTGGATTTTGCTCTCCTTTCCTGATTACTACCACACTGTTTGTGCCAATGGCATTTTCACTGTCATGATCACTGTAATAGTGCACTTGCACCAAATAATCTCCTGGAATAACAGATGGAGTGGTTATATTTTCAGGACCGTAACCATTTACATCATCAACATCAAGTGATAAGCCACTTGCAGTTTGACGATGTGCCCAATAACATCTTTCACCATTAGGGTCAGTAACCCAGAGGTCTACATCCGTTCCATAAGTATCCCAAGTTAGAGTGCAATGTAAAGCCATTAAAGGAACCTGTGAAGAGAAAGACATTGTATTTTCAGCTACCAGAGCTCCAGAAACAGCTATAACATATACTGTATGTTGAACTTCCTCGTTGGACCCGGTTAATACTATTTCCTGAGAAAAGTTTCCATTTACTAAATTGAGGTCAAAAGTATGCTCGCTGTCATTATCCAGAATGAGCAATGCAGTTGTTAATTGAGGATTGGCTATTTTTCCGTTGATATTAACAATCCTGTTAGTTACCACATTAGAGATTTCATTAATGGTTACATAGAAATCTATAGGAAGCTCTATAGTATCAGTAATAAGTACATTATCATTGTTTTGATTTTGTGTTGTAAATTGATATTGTAGAGTAAGTTGATTTTGGCTTAGTTCTTTATTGATAGTAATAGGAACGCTTACCGGTAAGGTTTGTCCAGCCTCAATAGTTACATTAGAGGGATTAAAAGAGGAAGAAAAACCAACGGAAGTTACTATAGCTTGATAGCCAGTCAAACTTGTTGTTCCTGTATTAGTAACGAAGAGTTTTATAGTGGCTCTTTCTCCTGGATTGAGTTTATTATCAATAAAGTTTTCATCTTCAATTTCCCAATTATCAATAACCAGTTTACCACCAGAAGAAGCGACAGTAATACTTCTGGATTTATGATTACCCATATTATCGGAAATTTCTACAGCAATGGTATATTCCTTTTCTTCTGTGGGAGTGAAGGTTAGATCCGTGCCATTAGCTTTAAAACCTGTATAAGCACCACCTGAAACCGTCCATTGAAAATTGAGAGCCTGTCCAATTGTGCTAACGCAAGTGGTGTGTGCATGTACGGGTTGATTAACGGTTATGCAACCTTCAACGACAGTTAAATCTTCAATTATGATTGCATTCTCAGCAAGTTTCAGAAGATTTGTGGCAACTTGTGTCAAACCAGCTTGAGCGATTTGCAAGTTATCATAGACACCACGAATGAAATCTTGAGCCAGAGCAATAACCTGATACTCACTTTCAGGCAGCTGTAGTTGTAGATTTTGAGGTGCATTCATAATGATAGTAATACGAGGATTATCTTCAGGCATATCAGACCTTGAAATAATTAAAGTTTTCCCTGTTTCAATGGGAGGATTTCCGGTTTCGGAAGAATTGATGTCTACTGTAAGTGTTCCACAATCTTGAGGAGTTTCACCTTCTTCCATCATCTGATCCAGAATTTCATTATTCCATTCACCAACATTTCCACCATAAGCATCTCCCACAGCTTTAACTCCAGTTTCTCCAAGTTCCTTTGCTGTCTCAGCAGTTGCCGCCCTTTCATCATCGTTCCATAACATAACCCCAGAGCGAGTTTGCATTTTGATTGGGTCTTCATCACTTAAATTAAGATAGGCATTGGCTTTTTCCTGAGGTGTTGAACCTGGTAAATCATCATAAGGAATAGTGTAATTACAATCTTCAGGAGAAGTGGTAGGATTCCAGTTTAAAATCATTTCACGGATTTTAGCGTCACGAGCATTATTACGTTTTTGAATGGTTTCTGCCCATCCAGAAAGTAATGGTATACCAGATTCGGGATCATTTAAAACCTGACGGATACTTTGTTTACCACTTAAAACTCTCCAGCCAGAACGAACCATTCTCCCACCAGAGACGACCGTATCCTTTGCTTTATTATAGATACCTTTTGCCACATTGGATAACAATCCTTTACTTTCTCCATAAGGTACGATGGAATCCTCTGCCCGAGCTAAAACAGCAAAATGATCGGAAATAACATTACACTGATTGTAATATTCATCTACCATACCGTCAATTTGACTGAAGTCATACCGATTTTTTGACTTATTCCCTAAATTTAAAATGGCATTTTGTATTCCAACCATTGTGCCATCATGCGATTCAAGAGTGGAAGTTAAATCTGATTGATACTGCCAGTAATTATTTAGAGAAGTTACAATGTCAGTGTTAATCGGTTGATGATCCGCATCATCTTTCTGACAAGCAGCAAAGATAAATAAAAACATACAAAATAAGATGACAAAGAAATGTTTTGTTTTCATCGTCCTCAACTCCTTAATATGTTTAAATAATTTTGTGATTAAATAGATACCGTGAGAATTGCTATACTATTATTTTTTACAATCCATAAATGAATGTAGAGTAAAATGTAGAGTAAGATATAGACAAAATCTTAGCAGTACTATTATTCACATTATTGCCCATATAAAACTTTATTAATATATGTCAATTTAAAAAATTAGGGGAATAATCTTGAAGACTTTCTTCATCTACTGATTTCTTTAGAATTCCTTTTATTTTCAATAACCGCAGTTCTAAGGATAATGTGATTCAGGTAGCTTTAATTAAATGTTTTACTCAAAAACTGAGAGCAAAAGTTAGCAAGCTCATTACCAGATTTAATTTCTTTGACAGGTTTTAGGGTATAAAATAAGAAGGCTTTAATAAAAGAAATCTGGAGTTGAAAGGATGAATAACCAAATTTTGGATTTTCTGGACTTTCTTAATGGTTCACCCACTTCAATACAAGCGTCTCACGAAATAGTTAAAAGGCTGGAGGAAAGTGGTTTTAAAGCTTTAAAAGAAGAAGAACAATGGGCACTTCAAGTTGGTGGTAAATATTATGTTTGTCGTGATACCAGTGTTGTAGCTTTCACTTTAGGAAGCAAAAATCTTCTGGATACTGGATATAAAATTGGAGCAGCCCACATAGATAGTCCCAGTTTAAAGATAAAACCAGAAAGTCTGAAGACAGAAAATGGTATTACCCGTGTTTCCGTAGAAGTCTACGGAGGTCCTATAATCGGTTCCTGGATTGATCGTAGTTTAAGTATTGCGGGGAAAATTGCAATTAAGCAAGAAGATAATCTTAGATTTTTACCAGTAAATTTGAAACAACCCGTAGCAGTTATACCCAATGCTGCACTTCATCTTAATAGAGAGATAAATAAGGGTTTTGAATATAATAAGCAGATTCATCTGCAAGCGATATTACAGAGTAAAGAAAGTGAAAAAAACCCCTTGATGGAAGCTTTAGCTAAAGCTGCAGGAGTGTCTGTGGAAAATATTTCTGGCAGTGAACTCTTTCTTTATGATTTTGAGCCTGCAGAGATTTGTGGTTTAGACCAGAGCTTAATAATGAGTGCCAGATTGGATAATTTAGGAATGACTCATTCAATAATGAGTGCAATTCGTGAAGTAGATAATTCTGAGAACACTTGTGTAGCCGCTTTATTTGACAATGAAGAAATTGGTTCAGAAACCAGACAAGGAGCGGATTCTTCTTTTCTGGAAAATGTATTGGAAAGAATAGCCTTAAACATAGGATTTTCTCGAGAAGAATATTTGAGGATATTAAGTAAGTCATTTCTTATCTCTGGCGATATGGCACATTCCTATCATCCATCTTATCCTGAGAAGTACGATCCAAGTTATGCTCCTGTAATGAATGGAGGACCGGTCATAAAATGGAATGCGAATTATAATTATGCTACTAATCTGGAAAGCAGTCAAAGATTTAAAAGGCTCTGCGAAATAGCTGAAGTTCCCTGTCAGACCTATATTATACGCAGTGATTTACTATGTGGTAGCACCGTAGGACATATTATATCTTCTCGTTTGGGCATTCCTGTGGTTGATGTAGGTAATCCTCTCTGGGCTATGCATTCAGTTCGTGAAACAGTAGGTGTGGAAGACCACATAAATATGATAAAAGTTTTAAAAGTATATTATCAATAAAATATATAGGAGAATCATAATGGCGACCTTCAAACCTTTCAAAGCAGTTCGTCCCTTACCTGAATACGCATCTGAAATAGCTTCTTTGCCGTATGATGTAATGGATTCGGATGAGGCAAGAATTGAAGCACAAAAACATCCCTTGAGTTTCATTCGGGTGGAAAAACCAGAAGTAGATTTACCACCAGAAATTGACCTTTATGATCCAGCAGTTTATGCTAAAGCTCGCGAGAATCTCTATCGTTATCTGCAAGAAGGCTATATGAAACAGGATGAAAAGCCTATGTATTATGTTTATAGAGAGATTATGAATGGGAGAGAACAAAATGGCTTGGTAGGATTGGTTTCAGTGGATGAATATATGTCTGGTGTGATAAAAAGACATGAGCTGACCAGAGAAGATAAAGAACAAGACCGTATTCGTCATATAGATGCCTGTAATGCCCATTCATCCCCAGTGTTTCTAACTTATAAGCATCAAGATTCTATCAATGAAGTAGTAGAAAGAGTGAAAAAAAACCATGCCCCCGAATATGACTTCGTAGCTGATGATGGTATAAGTCACTCTCTATGGTTAATTGATAATCCAGAAGATATTGAAGTCATTCAAAAAAGTTTTGCCGCACTGGATTGTCTGTATGTAGCAGATGGACATCATCGCACTGCTTCAGCTGCTAAAGTTGGTCTATTACGTCGTCAGCAACATCCAGATTATACAGGTGAAGAAGAGTTTAATTTCTTTATGGCTGTTATTGTTCCAGATAATCAGCTCAAGATTTACGATTATAACAGGATAGTGCGTGATTTAAATAATCATACGGTAGAAACCTTTCTGCATTTAGTAGAAGACAAGTTTGAAGTGACAAAATTACCAGCTGTGAGAGTTTTTAGACCAACTCATAAGCATGAGATAGGTATGTATCTTGCCCATTGCTGGTACTGTCTTAGACCTCGTTATGGCACCTGGGATGCCAGCAATCCTGTAGCTTCTCTGGATGTTTCCATCTTGCAGAATAATCTTTTGCGTCCGATTTTAGGAATTTCTGACCCCAGAAGAGATAAAAGAATAGATTTTGTAGGTGGTATAAGAGGATTGGAGGAATTGGTTAGAAGAGTCAATAGTGGAAGAGAAGCAGTAGCTTTTGCTATGTATCCCACATCAGTAGAGGAACTAATGAGGATAGCTGATGCAGGAGAAATTATGCCCCCCAAATCAACCTGGTTTGAACCCAAACTGCGTTCAGGCCTTTTTATCCATTTACTGGAATGAAATATTATTATATAGTAAGTTTAGGCTGTTCCAAGAATCTGGTAGATAGTGAGATATTTGCTAATATTCTGGAAAAGGCAGGTTATCAACCCTGGGATGAAAGTGAACCTATAGACCTGGTTTTAGTCAATACCTGTTCCTTCATTGAATCAGCTTTAAAAGAAGGAGAACAAGTTCTTGCAGAATTGGTAGAAATGAAAAGAGAAGGTAAGATTAAAAAACTTGTAGTTACAGGTTGTTTGATGAATAGAGGTTTAGGGAAATTTGAAGAAGCTTTTCCTGAGGTTGATAGCTGGATTGGACTGAAAGATTTTGCTGCTATGGAAACATGGCTGGGGCTTACATCTCAGGCAAAATATCAAAGAACTTCAATTGATGAAGGTTATCATCGCTATTTACTTATAAGTGACGGCTGTTCCAATCACTGCACTTATTGCACTATTCCCTCTATTCGGGGTGAGATGAAAAGTATTCCTATAGAAGTATTGGTGGAAGAAGCAAAAGAAATAGCAGATGAGGACAATAAACATTATTCCGAGCTAATTGTTATTGCTCAGGATACAGCAAATTATGGTGTGGATCTCTATGGTCATAAAGCTTTGCCAGAATTGCTGATAGAGCTAATAAAACTTAATAAATATAAGTGGATTAGAGTTCTATATATGCATCCTGACCATTTTGAGACTTCCTGGTTGGAGCTCTGGGAAAAACATCCAGAGCTCTTGCCCTATTTTGAGATTCCTATTCAGCATATTTCTGATCCAATCTTAAAAGCTATGGGAAGAAAAAAAGGGTCTACTGAATTAAAAGAAATGTTTAATAAGATAAAAGATAAGCTTCCTCAATCTGTTCTTAGAACTACCTTAATGATAGGATTTCCAGGTGAATCAAGACGGGATTTTGAATTGCTAAAGAATTTTGTTAATTCAACTCCTTTTCTTTATTTGGGAATCTTTCCTTATTCCAGAGAAGAAGGTACTCCTGCAGCTCAAATGGACCATCAAATTTTCCCCAGAACCATACGGACTCGTTATAATCAATTAGTAAAGCTGCAGCAACAATCTCTGGAAGAAATTATGGGAAGCTATATTGGTGAGATCTTGGAAGTTTTAATAGAAGATTATGCAGATGATATTGAAGAAGCTAATTATATTGGAAGAACCTGGTTTCAAGCACCTGATATAGATGGATTAACATTTGTTAAAGGAGAAAATCTGGAATTAGGTAAAATCTATCCTATAAAATTGATAGATATAATAGGAACGGATTTATTTGGAGAAGTGATTAAGGAAGGAGTAAAATGAAAGTTGCACTAACTGGAATAAAACCAACAGGTGTGCCACATATAGGAAATTATGTGGGTGCTATTCGTCCAGCTTTAGAACTGGCTAAGACTTGTGAAGCCAGATATTTTATAGCTGATTACCATGCTTTGAATGCCTGTAAAGACCCAGAGGAAATCAGAAAAATGACCCTGGAAATTGCCGCTGCCTGGTTAGCCAGTGGCTTAAACCCGGAGAAGGTCCTTTTTTATAAACAATCGCTGGTCCCACAAACTTTTGAGTTAATGGTTATTTTAATGGCATTCACTCCTAAGGGTTTGATGAATCGTGCTCATGCTTATAAAGCAATGGTACAAGCCAATCTTGAAAGTGGAAAGGATTCTGATGATGGTGTCAATATGGGACTATATACTTATCCCGTATTGATGGCAGCAGATATACTTTTATTTGATACGGATTATGTACCTGTTGGCAGTGATCAGTTTCAGCATATAGAAATGGCTCAGGATATTGCTCAAAGTTTCAATTATAATTATGGTAAGGAATATTTAAAGATACCTCAAGCAATTGCCAGAGAGGAAACTAAGACCCTTTTAGGATTGGATGGACGCAAGATGTCTAAAAGTTATGGAAATACTATTCCAATGTTTGCTTCGGAAGAAGAACTTTATAAGCTGGTGATGAGAATTAAGACAAACTCTCAAACAGTAGAAGAACCTAAAGACCCAGAAACCTGCACTATTTTTGCGATTTATCGTAATTTTGCCACTCCAGACCAAACGGAAGCATTGCGTAGACGCTATCTGGCTGGAGGTATGAGCTGGAAAGAAGCAAAAGAAGAGCTATTTAATGTTTTGAATACTCATCTAACACCCTTAAGAGAGAGATATAATGAACTTATCTCTCAGCCTGATGATATAAAAAGAATTCTGGAAGAAGGATCTGCCCGTGCCAGAGAATTGGCTGCTAAAAAGATAAAGGAATTGCGACAGGTTATAGGAGTAGATTAAATCAAATGACCTATTTCAAATTAATTTAAGATAAGAGGAAGGGGACTAATCGTCATCTAATTCACCCTTGTTGATTTCCCAGAGTTCATCATTATGGATATTGTAAGTAAAATCGTGACTTCCTGCTTTGACCAGATTCTTTAATTTATCGGCAATTCGCTCCATAGTATCTATAAAATCAATAGTATGTAAGCCATTAATGGCATCACATTCTCCACTTTGAATACAATTCATAATGTGTTCCCGAAGAGAATTATGAGTCTCGTTAATTCTGCCTTCTAATTCAATAATTTTATAGATGTAAACAGGCTTCAGCTCTTCCAGATATTCAATACAGAATTCTAACATTTCCATAACTTTGCGATAAAGGTCACCTATCATTTTTTTCAGGTCATCAGATATGTTGTTATTATGAGAAGGAATTTCTTGATTAAGAATACGATTAGCTTCTTCAGTTAAATCACCTGCTTTTTCTATGTCATTAACAGTATGAAGTAGAGCAGGGATTTTTTGAATAATCACTTCGGAATTGGTGCGTTCATTAACCGCAACAAGATAGCGAGTAATCTCTTTTTGGAGATTATCAATAGCAGATTCAATTCTGTGGATACTTTCTTGTTTCTTGTAGTTTTTATCCTTGAATGCTTCATAAGAGGTTCTTAATTCAAGTCTAACTAAACGAAGCATCTCTCTCATTTCTTTTAAACATTGTTCAATTGCAAGGTAAGAATCATCAATCAAATGGTAATCAAGAAATTTTGGTTCTCCCATAGAAATAGTCTCTTCCGGACCCTGGGGTATTATTTTTTGAGCAATTTTAACTAATAGTCCAGAAAAAGGTAGCAAAATTAAAGCATTAAAGATATTAAAGAAAGTGTGAGCATTAGCAATGTGACGTGCCACATTTTGATGGGCATAAACATTGCCGGGTGTAATCAAATTTATAAATCTGTTAAAATAACCTAAATAAGTGAGAATGGCAAAGAACAATGAACCAAAAACATTAAAAAGAGTATGAATTAAAGCCACTCTTTTAGAAGTAGAGCTGGAAGTTAAAACTGCTAACCAAGCAGTTATAGTTGTTCCTATATTACTTCCATAAACCAGATATAAGGCTCCATCAAAAGAAATCAAATTTGTATTGGCAAGTACCAGAATAATACCTACAGCAGCAGAAGAACTCTGAACAATCATAGTAAAAATCATTCCTGCCAGAATAGCAAGCAAAGGATAATCCGCAGCTTGAGAAAGAATATTCCGAGCAAAGAGAGAATTTTTTAAATCAACAACGGAATTACTCATTACATTTAGACCTACAAAGAGCAAACCAAAACCGAGAATGATTAAACTCCAGTATTCCATTTTACGACTTTTTTTGAAAAATAGACCAAAAACCCCAAGAATAACAAAGAAATAGGCAATGTCTCCAATATTAAAAGCAATCAGTTGAGCAGTAACAGTAGTACCAATATTTGCTCCCATTATTACGCCTACTGCTTGTTGAAGACTCATTATTCCAGCATTAACCATCCCTATGAGCATAACTGTGGTAGCAGAGCTGCTTTGAATAATAGCTGTTACACCAAGTCCTACCAGCAATCCTTTAAAAGGTGTGCCAGTAATTCTTTTCAGGATTTGACGCATCTTCTTTCCAGCTACAGCTTGAAGATTATCGCTCAACATACTTATGCCATATAGGAAAAGTGCGAGTCCGCCAACCAGGTTCAAAACATCTATAAAAGTCATTTTATCAATTCCCTTTTCAATTGATTTAAAGAATAAATAATTGTAAATTTATTTATTTGCATTTAATTGGAACTTGAGGAATTAAATAGATTGGATAGATAGTTAACATTTAGATTAAACTGTTCTTCTTCCAGATTGTGCAAAGAATGTCCAAAAGAAGAACGTCTTTGATTAAAACGTATCAAACTACGAGTTAGTGCATCCTTCCATATTTTAGCATTAAGCGGGATGTGAATTTGATAGCGAGAGATAAATTTATCTACCAAATTTCTTAATTTATCAGAAGAGAATTCAGCACACCAGAAAAGCAGTAAGTGAGTAATATCATCTTCTACGACAGAAGTACGAGATTCAGAAAAGTCTATTAACCAAATTTGATTCCGGGAATAAAGAATATTGGAAGGTTGATTATCCCAATGGCAGAGATAGAGGTTATCGGTTCTCATTGCCTTATGGAAATTGCCCAAGGTATCTGCTAAAATATCTATTATTTCAGTTTGCGGCTGCACATTTAAGTAAGGTTTTCCTTTCACATACTCAATTTCAATCCATTTAGGTTCCTCAGAGGAAATAAGTTTCGGGACCATTGGAAGTCCTTTTTCATACACTTTAAATTCCTTCCAATAGCTATCTGCTGAAGAAAAATACTTGATAACAGACTTATCTCTAAGTTCTATACTGGTAGTAGAAATGCGAGAAATTCTATTTATCAATCAGCCTTAAACCGTTTTATTTCACTATCCTCAAAAAGAGGGACCAGAATCTCATTGGTAGGAAGATGATAATAGATATCTGCAGGAGCTTTCAAATCTTTTTGCCAGATGATGGTACGATTCTGTTCCTGTGGAATCATAAAGATACATTTTTCTCCCCAGGAGCTGTAATATATCCTGCCCAAATCATCAATAGCTATTCCATCCAGATTATCATAAAGAGTTTCTTTGAAAATACTAAATGTCTTAGTATCAATGTTAAAAGCAAGAATAGGAGAAGCAGGTTTGAAACAGACAATGAACATTTGACGACGAGGACCATCAAAGACTATGCCGTTGGGTTTAGTCATAAGAGGAGAGATGAAACTATTTATTTCTTTGGTATGCGGATTGACGATGAATAATTTATTAGCTCCGGTATCAGTGCAATAAAGCAAACCTTCTTTATCACATTCAATATCATTTAGCATTTTTGAACCGGGTATAGGAATACTTTCTACAATCTTTGCCTCTTTTACATCTATGATCTGGATTACTGTGTTATCTGCAACATAAAGAGTGTCTGTCCTGAACTTAATTCCCCGGGGACTGGATAATCCTTCATTAATCAGGACCTCATATTGATTAAAATCAGTAGTATAAAGGATTTTTCCATTACCCGTATTGGAAATTAGAAATCTTGAACCGGTTTCATCCCAGGCAATGCTTTCAGGATTATCCAATGAAGGTGGTTGAATCACACTGATTATAAAATAAATAGCTATCATTATTACTATAGCTACAATCACTATAGTTATAGTCTTCTTTTTGCTTTTTGCCATCATTCCTCCTAACTTTTTAAAGTCCAAATACAACCTTCAGGAGTATCTTTTATCTCAATACCTAAACTATTTAAATCGTTACGGATTTTATCTGCCAGAACCCAGTTTTTTTCTTTACGAGCCTGTTCTCTATAGTTAATTAATAATTGAATTAATTCTTGAGAGAGATCAGGAAGTGTTTCTTTTAATCTTTGGCTTAAGTTTTGAAAAAACCCTAGGACTTTTCCTAATTTGACCAGCATAAGAGCAGCTTGTTCTCGTTCAGAACGAGTAAGACTTATATTTTTGCATTGATGAGTAAGGTCAAAAAGTACAGCTACTGCCTTGGCAGTATTCATATCATCATCCATTGCCTGGATAAAAGCTTGCTCCTGATCAGCACAAGAACCATCAGGTTGGACTTCAATATTTAAATATTCCACACTTTTTAAAGCTGAATAGAAGTTATTTACCGCTCGTTCTGATTCTTCTATGATTTCTTTATTAAAATCTATGGGTGAGTGATAATGCTTAGAAAGGAAAAAGAAACGAATAGCCTCAGCACTGTATTGACGAAGGATGTCTCGTGTTGTGAAGAAATTATTCAGGCTCTTGCTCATTTTTTCACCTTCAATATTGAGAAAGCCATTGTATAACCAATAGTTGGCTAAAGGTTTTCCGGACATTGCCAGAGCTTGAGCAAGCTCGTTTTCATGATGAGGAAATAGAAGGTCTATTCCTCCTCCGTGGATATCAAATGTTTCTCCCAGATATTTTCTGCTCATAACAACGCATTCAGTATGCCAGCCTGGACGTCCTTTACCCCAAGGACTTTCCCAGAAAGGTTCACCAGGTTTACTGCGTTTCCATAAAGCAAAATCAGTCGGGTGTTTTTTTAAAGTATTTTCTTCTACTCGTGCTCCTGGAATTAAATCTTCCATCTTTTTACCAGAAAGCATACCATATTCAGGAAGTACAGTAGTATCAAAATAGACATCACCCTCAATTTCATAAGCAAACCCTTTTTGAATCTGGAGTTGGATAGCATCAATAATATCTGGAATAACTTCTGTAGCTTTGGGTTGGTAGCTTGGAGGTTTAATCCCTAAGGTTGCACAATCTTCCTGAAAAGCCTGGATATACTTAGCCGTAAATTCATTAAAGGGTATCCCTTCTTCTTGAGCACCAATTATTATCTTATCATCTATATCGGTAATATTTTGTACATAGATAACCTTATAACCACGGAATTCAAGATAGCGTCGCAGCACATCAAAAGTGATGAAAGCACGAGCATTTCCAATATGAAAGTAGTTATAAACCGTAGGACCACAAGCATACATCTTAACTTCACCAGGATTTATAGGTGTAAATTCTTCCTTTTGACGCTTTAGCTGATTATAAAATTGCATATGTTACCTTTAATGATATATTACAAGTTTTTCTATTTTTTCTGCTTTTTCCTTTCCATCTTTAGCTCGGATTTTAACAAAATAGGTGTTATTAGCCAATTTATCACCTTTGTTATCTCTTCCATCCCAGGGAATAGAATTGAATCCTTGCCTGCCCATAGTTTTCATACTATAAATTTTCTTCCCGGATATAGTATATATATCAATGGTAAGTTCACAATCACGAGGAAGCATAAAAGTGAAGTTGGTGGTAGATTTCATTGGATTAGGGTAGATTAAAAATCGTTCTATATAAAGCTCTGCCACTTTTCGCACTTGGAAATGGGTGGTAGCAACAGCAGGAAGATTGAAATTATCAAAGGCAATAATCTGTAAGGAATGTACTCCTTCACTTAAACCAGATAAAGGATAGGTTAAAATGCCTTGAGTGAATGAATCTGTATCATAACGGAAATAATTTGTAATTGAAACAGGTTGTAGGGAATTATCCAAAATCAATAAGATATTATGTCCGGCACTACCTGTAACATTTATTCCATTACTATCAGAAATTCTGGCATAGAGAATAGGATCGGTTCCAACTATATCACCTGGTCTGAAATCCATACTATCCAGATAAATTTCTATATGAGGAGCATCAGGATTATTAGCTGAGACAGCCTCATCACTTAGCTGAAGAGGATAATAATAATTAGTGTAACTTTGTTTTAAGTTGGGATCCCAAAAATAGGACACAATTAAACCACTGTTTCCTGTAGTAACATCATCAGGGACGATAAAACCACTTTGATAAAAACCTGTATTAACTGTGGAGCTTCCCACAAAAAGGGGAGCACCTCTATGACTGATAATAGTTTGAGGATCTAAGTTGTAAACTAACTTATTATTGAAAACCTTAACTTCAGCTATACCATTAGAGGTACTGGGAGAAAAACTTCCGGTAAAACGGACTTTTTGCCGTGCATATAAAATCCCTTGGTTTTCTTTTGTTTGATAATTATCTGGGTCAAAAATGGTTAAGATACTGTCCCGGACAGGTGGGACAATGTGAAGCAAAGGGTCGCCCAATAAGACATAGAGTGCATCATTTATAGTACTTTGAGTATAGGCAGTTTTTGCTGCCATAATGGAATATCCTAAGGGATTACGTTTGTTAGCCAAATAGTCTAATATAAAAGTAGTGAGTCCAACATTACTTCCAGCAGCACTCATTCTGGTTGCACCTAACGAGGCAATAGCTCCAAGATTATTAAGAAGCACTGTTTTTTGTCCAAGGCTTTCATATCCCCAGTAATCAAATTTAGATACTTCACAGGAAGCAGCAATAAAGAAAGTAAGTTTGCCCGGATTATTAAACCTTCCCATATCGGTTGCACCATTGAAATAATCTTCCGCCCCGAGTTGGTCATGACCTCCATGTCCAACATATAACCAGACAAGTCTTCCCTCATTAATAGCAGCCATCATATCATCACGAGCTTTTGGTTTGTTCTGAAATTCATCATATTCATATTCCCAGCCAAAGATTTTATCAATCAAGATACTGGGATGAATGGTATTTGATAGTGTTTCTGTCTGCTGAGTATGATAATTTTCATAATAAGGTTCACTACCGTTATAAAGGTCATCTGCCACAAATACCATTGAATTTTTCCACCAACCACCAACTGGATTTTCAACATAAGAGCTAAAATTAGAGAACATAATATTAATTTCATTTAGATTAGTAACGGGATATCTACCAATAGCAAGCTCAGGATTATAAGTTTGAGTTAACATAACGAAGAAATCGTCGGAAGTTGAATTATCTCGCTGATAAACTATCATTTTATTTTTTGATTGGGCTTGGCCAGAGAAATTACGCCAATCAATAGTTCCCAAACCCAGTAAGGTTACAGAAGTAATACGAGGAGTGGGATAGTTCTGGAATACATAACTTAAAAACAATCTAATGGCTTCTGGATCTGGATGACCACTATTGAATTGATTAAAGATATCGCTTTGTCTTACAACCTTGCTTCGTTTATTAAAGTAAAGATTATATTTATCTGCTAAGGTTTGTGCCTGGTTTATAAATTCATCTGGAGTTATAATAATATTATCCACCTGTCCTGGATTAGATACCAAATCAACTGGTTCAATAAATTGAACTTTTGCAGGTAAATAATATTCTTCATTAGTAAGAATATATTTAGTTGCTGTATTACCAGAGGCTATAAAATAGTATGAACCAGCGATGTTTTTAACTGGAACAAGAGAGGCTTCATTAAAACTATTTATCTGATATACAGTAAAATTAGTGCTACTGAAAACATTATATCGGACCGGGACAACATATTCATTTTCTAACTGATTTACGATAGTTTGTTTGCCAGCATATTTAACAATATTGCGGGTGTATTTCACATTAATCCAATCTAAGAATATATTATCTGTTTTATCACGATGTACTCTTATTCGGATAGTATTTGATCCAGGGACGAAATAAGGAACAGATTTTTGAAAGACATATTCATTCAAACCTTGCCAGCTAAATATATATGAAGTAGCAGAAGAAGGAATGACATTACCATTTACATAAACGCTTATATTATGAGTGGCTATATAGTTTACAGATTCTTGTCGCAATGAAAAACTTAGAATTCCATTATCATTTGTAGATAAATCTGGAAGTTCTATTGTAAAATCATAATCAGCAGTAACCTTACCTGCTAACAATGTCATATACCAATCAAAACCTATGGTTTCTCTTCTCAACTTTTCGGTTTCCAGACGAACATTATCAACAAAGGTTGAAGTTTGGGTGTTCCAGGTTTGTAGCTCGGGCAAAGTGGCAATACGTAAAGGGTCAGTATTGAATTCTCCTCCGAAAGTCAACCAGTAAACGCAATTTCCTGAATAAGGATTGTAATAAGTGTCTTTATTAGATTGAAGAATTTGATTTTTCTCCACTCCATCTCTGGTAGTGCCATAAAATAAGATATAATCCTGGGCATCAAATCTGCCATCTTCTTCTCCAATTACCTGGATTGGAATTTCCTGGAAAGCATTGCCAGGACTATTAATAGCAAAAGGTAAAAGAACACCACTATTGCTGAAAAGTCTGAAACTACGAGGATCAATATCGGATAGGGGAAAGCCAGTTAATTGTGAAGGAGCAATTTTAAAGATACCTTCTCTATCTGTTTCAATCTTCCACCAGTAATCCGAACGAGAAAATTCTGCATATTCAACCTTAGCAGGAGTTATATATTGCCAGTTTTTAGCTTGTTCTGGATTGATTATTTGAGAAAGGAATAAGTCAGTTAAATCATCACTTTCAAGTATACTTCGGAAACTTGTATTTCCGAGAATCTCTATTTTGATTATCGCTTGATTGGTTATTTCCAGATTATAATTTCCGTCGTAGGAAAAGGGATGTATTTCTAAGGGGCAAAAACCAATGCCTCTATAAGTGGTGGGATTAAGTAAATTCAGTAAGGGATTATTAGATTTACTTAATTGATAAAGCTGTTCATTGAGGGTATATTGATAAGAAGAAACATCCTGTTCCATCACCACTTCTGGAACTGGCATTATTCTCTTTTCTAATTTAACTGAATGATGACGGGAACTTAGTAAAGTCACCTGAATAGAACCTGAAGGCGGAATAGCTATCTTGGTTTCTTCATAGGCAAGCATAGGTGCACCTGGTTCCATACTGTAATTCATATTTGATGTAACTAGGTAAACGAAATCATTTTGTTTTGCAAAAGAATATTCGCCGAGATTATATTCAACAATGATTTGTTCTTGCTTGGTTTCTAAAACTCTAAAAGAGGCATTGGCTACCTGTAGAGCCAACAGAAAGCAAAGGATGAGCAGAGTGGTTTTTTTCATTGTTCTTTCTTTTGTTTAAATACTATATTTAAAATTATTATAAGGACATAGAATATACCCATAAAAATGAAAATCCCTGCCATACCTTCAACCAGTATTCCAAGAGAATATTTGAAGTTTTCTAATACGGTGACTAAAGCGGTGAATGTCATTCTTGCCTCTCAAGTTAATAATGATAGGGTCTATTATGGTTTATCATCTCTGCTCTATAGAGCTGTTCTAATAAAATCAATCTTACCATTTCATGGGTAAAAGTCATTGCAGACAATTTAAGAGAGTAATCAGAAATTTCTTTGATACTTTGATGAGTTCCATAAGCTCCCCCTATAATGAAGACTATTTTCTTGTTTTCCGATAGGTTGGTAAGGAAATTGGCAAATTCTAATGAAGTTTGTTCTTCTCCCTGTTCATCCAGCAAAATAACATAATCATCTGAATTAATTCTTTTCAGACATTTAGAAGCTTCTTTTGCCTTTACCATATCTTGGGAATCAGCATTAAGAATACTCACTGAGGGAATCTCTTCCACCTCTATCTTCAAATACGGTTCCAGACGGGTGAGATACATTTGTATTCCTTGCTGGATCCACTTTTCTTTGGTTTTTCCAATTTGTAGTATCTTTATCTTCACTCTTGCATACAGGTTAAAGCCATTGCCATACAGAGCATTTTCAGTTCGCCTGGATCTGCTCGGGAAGGTATAAGAATTGGTGCTTTAGTGCCGACTATAACATGGGCGACTCTATATCCACAGTAATAGGTGAGTAACTTACCAAATATATTTCCCGCTTCTATATTAGGAACAATAAATACATCAGCATTTCCTGCTACTGGTGATTCTATTCCTTTTATTTTTGCAGCTTCAAGGCTTACAGCATTATCAAAGGCTAAGGGTCCTTCCACAATACAACCAGTAATCTGGTTTCTTTTGTTCATCTGTGAAATTATTGCAGCATCAAGGGTTGACTGCATTTTAGGATTAACTGTTTCAACAGCAGATAAGAGAGCTACTTTTGGCTGAGATGAACCCATACAGTGAGCAACTTCAACGGCATTTTTTACGATTGCTATCTTTTCTTCTATATTTGGAGCTATGTTTACTCCACCATCGCTTAATAATTTCACTCCCTCAGGATGCTCATAAGCAAGCACATCTGATATAACAGGACTGATACGAAGCCCCTTTTCTTTATCTAAAACACAGTGTAATAAAAGTCCTGAATCAGTTTTTCCTTTAAGAATAATATCCCCTTTCCCTTCATTAACCAATTGTACACTCATTTCAGCAGCTTTTACTAAGTCACTTCCTACATCAACTATTTCAAAACTATAGTGGTGATTAGGGTCTAACTTGCCCAACAAAGAAAGAATCAAGGATTTATCGCCTACCAGTAAGCAGTCTGCCAGATTTTCTTCTTGAGCCATAATCGCTGCTTGTAGAACTGATTCCGTTTGAGCAGCTGCAATAATAACAGTACCTCGTCTTTTAGCTTTAACGCTTGCTACCATTTCATTGAAGTTTTTAAACATATACTTGTTCCTATTCTTGCTTAGACTTTAGGGTTTTTAATAGCTATATTTTTCCAGAAATTCATCTACCAGCTTATCTTCTTCAGGTTGTAATTCAGCTAATATTTTTTTCAGAGCTTCTTTCTGGATTTGGCGCACTCTCTCGCGTGAAAGTCCCATAGTTTCAGCGATTTGGGCAAAATTGCGGGTTTCATGATTCTCATTTAAACCATAGTAGGTTCTAATGATATCCGCTTCTCGCTTGTCCAATTTCTTTATAGCATTCTCAATTTTATTTTGTAACCGTTCACGACTGTATATTTCTTGCGGGTCTACCAATCCTTCATCTTTGATTAAATCACGAGTTGTAAATTCCTGAAAGTCACCATTTTGTAAAAGCTCATCATAAGAAGTTGTCTCAACAATTTGGTCTTTTAGCTGCTCAATAGATTTTTCCGGTAGATTCATTCTTTCGCTAAGTTCTATGATGGAGGGAGTTTCTCCTGTTTCAGAATAGATTCGGTCTTCAGTAGCTTTAACGCGATGGGCGGAACTTGATTTTCCCATAGGAACACGAATAAGAGAACTTTTTTCGGAAACTGCTTGCATAATTCTTTGTCTAATCCACCAGATGGCATAGGAGATGAGTTTTATGTCTTGGTCAGGGTCAAATTTTTCAATGGCTTTGAGTAAACCTATATTACCCTCACTGATTAGTTCAGATAGTGAAAGTCCTCTATTTTGATACTGAGAAGCTATTTTTACCACAAATTTCAGATTAGCCTGCATCAATTTGTTAATGGCTTCTTGATCACCTTCTCGTGCACGAAGAGCTAATTCGTGCTCTTCTTCACGACTGAGTGTTTTAAATTTGGATATCTCTTTCAGGTAATTCTGAAGAGCTTTATCCGCAAAAACATTTTCCCTATTCATAAACTCCTATTCTATTTTTTAAAAGGGAGCACCTTACGTGGATTGATAGCATTGCCTTTGACACGATATTCAAAGTGCAAATGAGATCCAGTGGCATTGCCAGTTGCTCCCATAGTTGCTATCTGTTGACCTTGTACGACATTATCTCCTTCACGAACTAAATTTATCTCATTATGGGCATAAACAGTCATAATAAAATCAGGATGTTCTAAAATAATCACATTTCCGTAACCATTTTGTCTTCCAGCAAAGAGAACAACACCATCCATTGCAGCATAGATTGGAGTGCCAGTTTTATTGGCTATATCAATTCCTTTATGAGGTCTGCCACGTCTTAATCCAAACTCAGAGGAGACATATCCTTCTGCGGGCACTATACAGTTAGTATTAATTTGTTCACTTTTTAATGTTCCAGAACTTGAGGGTAACTTGAGTTCTTCCTCTTCCTCTTCTTCCAGAGTTCTTGGTTTTCCCACTAACCAGATTTTCTGTCCCACAGAAAGTTTATCCGATTTTAGATTATTCAAAGCCTTTAATTCTTCTACTGTCATTCCATTTTCTCTGGCTATTTTATATAAAGTATCTTTTTTCTGGACAACATAGATTTTTTCAATAATTAAAGAATCCGGGTCTTCGGGAGTATTAGTTTCTATTTTGGGTGCATCTAAAGTTGTCTTTTTCTGATACAAGGAGGGATCCTTAATAAAAAGTCTGTCTCCTTCTTTTATGGTATGAGATTCATTTTCAAAGTTATTCCATTTTAATAAATCTGCAAGTTTAATCTTATTATTAAGAGCGATACGATAAAGATTATCACCTTTCCGCACTTTATAGTAATAATCTTCAGGAAAGACGATAGATTCTTTATCCGCTAATTCTGCCTTTTGTATTATCGGAGTGGTTGGAGAATCTTTATCCTGAATAGTGCTAAGGGAAGGTTTAGCTGGGATAATTGCTGGTACTTCAGGAGTTTTAGTTTTTTCTTCCTCTTTTATTTTAAGTACCTGACCTTCATGAATGATATTTCCCTTAAGCCCATTTAATTTCTGAATCTGTTCAATAGGTACATCATATTTTTTACTTAAGCTATAAAGGGTATCCTTGGGTTGGACTTTATGTGTGATATATTCGGCTGATAAAATAAAAGGTAATAAAAGAAAGAGCAGGAAAAGAGTCATTTTTCCTGGTGGTCTTATATCTAAAAACTTATCTTTCTCTTCTCTATCTAATCGCTTATAATATTTGAAAATCATTATACATTACCGTATCTTCCTGTTCTGTAATTTCGAGTTCACGAACATCTATGAATCGGTTAGCATTACGAAGTAGTTCGCAAAATCGGTTCAAGCTTTCCTGGTCTCCCGTGGCTTCTATCAAAACACTACCATCATATAGGTTTCTAACATATCCAGTAATTCCACAGCGTCTGGCACAGGTCTGAGCATAGTGTCTAAATCCTACTCCTTGAACTCTACCCCGTGCAATTATCTTCCAGGAATGCATAATCAACTCCTTTCAAAGATATAACTTTCTATTTTCCCTAAGGATATTTGTCAAGCATTCATTTCTTCTCAGGTAATTTATCTATTTGAAATACAACATATTATGCCAATAGTTTCCAAATTCCATAAATATGTTTTAGCACACCTTCTATTATGATTTACCTTTGAATAAAGAATATTGCCTTAATATCTGGTAAGCTACTCAGAAATTGGAACCTGGGATTATACTAAGGATTACCAAATATCCTTTATTTAATCATAATTACCTTTCTTATGCTATTCTTTTTGCCCTGACTTGCTTTTATACTATAGATACCACTACTAACTGTTTTACCATTATTATCTGTACCATCCCATTCATAGATAAGCGATTTTGGACTGTAACCTTTATAGATAGTCTTAACCAGTTGACCTCTTAAATTATAAACTTCCACTTTAACAGGTTGGTCTGCGTTTAACCATTCTATGCGGAAAGAAGTCTTTTCTCCAAAGGGATTAGGATAATTGGCAAAGATAAGGATTTTATTGTCCCCAGTTAAATCAGTGCTTATGCCAGGTTCATTAAAACAGTGATGGAAGCTATATTCCACCAATTTTTGAGCCTCAGTTTTGTTCATATTGTAAAGAGGGAAACTTAAGACTATTACCTTACCATTCTGATTAGGATTATAGATTCCCACAGTGCTTCCATTTAAAGAGCCCTGAGGAGTTTCTGAATCATAATCGGAACCGTATAAGTAAATCGCATTAGCATAAGGAGAAGGTTCTATGCTTTCAATCTGATAAATATGTCCGTTAAAGGAACTGATAGTTTTTTCCGGGTCTACTTCCAGAGGGGGGAAATCTTCAAAGCAGGGTATAGCGTATTTGAATCTGGCTGCGCTGGAATAATCCGTTTCACTAATTCCAATATTCTGATAAATGAAAGTATCGGAATTAAAATAGTTAGGATAAGAAGAGTTCAAAGCAAAGGCTAAAGAAGGATGATAGACACTAAAGAAAAGATTACCTCCATAATCTATATATTTCTTCAAATCATCTTGAATGAAATAAGGATAGTCCATACTGGCAAGGTCATTACCATACCATAGGATAGATGAATAAATTCCGATGTCAGCCAAAGTCAAAGTTTCTGAGAGCTCGTTTAAATCCAGGTGATGTGTTTCAAAATTTTGCATAATATCGGCATAGAAGATATCTGTTTGTTCATCAGAAGGTTGGAAGGGATTATTACCACTCATATTTTCTGTTTCATCTACAATAAGAATTCCTTTATTTAAAGTAACCGGGCGAGTTTTTATGGCTGAAGTAAATTCGCTTCTATTGCCATCCTGGTCTATAGCGCAGAGTCGGTAATAATAATAATTTTCTGAGCCTATCACATCTCTATCCAGAAAGCTATTTTGAGTAAGTAAACCACCAATTTGAATACCTAATTCTCCTTCAGATTGAGAGCGATATAGATTATAGCCAGCCAGGTCTAATTCCAGATTTTCATTCCAGGATAAAGAAACTGCACGGTATACAGGTTCAACTTTAAAATTCTCAGGAGTTAGTGGAATTAAATTAGGAGTTCCCGTGGCAACTATTATAAAGCTCTCTAACCCATTAAAATCTACACTGGAGACTCCCACATAATACATTTGTCCTTCCGTCAAATTTTCCAATCTATAAGAAGTTTGGGTTGTAGCAATGGGTTCGTTCCATTGTCCTAAAACAGTTGAATAATAAAGGTTATAATGGTCTAACGCAGGTTCATAAGGACTTTCCCAGGTGACAAGTAAAGAAGAACCATTTCCGGTATCCCGAACTACTAAATTTATGGGTGCTATGGGGATTTCAGAAAATCTTACAGCAGAAGCAGTGGATGCCTTAATTACTTCAGCACAGTAATCTGAATTAATATGTTGTGTCAGATCGTTGGTGGTATGATAATAAGGAGAAAAATCAAATTCCGAAAAATAAAGGACATTATATCCCTTTTGCCAGAAGGAATAGCTATCACTATTAGAGGGATTTACTGAGTAATTGTAATAAACTTGTAAATCAGTATACTGTTCAATTAATTGCAGAGCATAATTGGTATAATTTTCTGAGCCATCATAGGGATTTAAGATTACCCGGTAAAAGTAAGGGTCATTATTATTGCTAATCATATCATGATTAATCATCAAACGGATATTTTCATTATTATTAAGGGCAGTTAAAGCATAATATTTAGAACCCCAAAGACCAAATTCTTCTGCAGCAAAAGTAACAAAACGGATAGAACATCTGGGTTGATAACCACTTTGCATAATCACCCGGGCAATTTCAAGAGTTCCTCCAGAACCGCTGGCATTATCATCTGCTCCGGGAGCAAATACAAATGGATTTTCACTTGGACCGTAGGTGATAGAATCGTGATGTCCTCCTATGATTATATATTGTTCAGGATATAGAGAGCCTGGAATGGTTGCTACCACATTATACTGGTCGGTATTGTTCCAGATGAAAGATTGTAATTGCACATCATTTATTCCGAAGCTGATAAATCTATTTTTTATCCATTCTGCGACCTGAAACCTGTTATCAGCCAGGGCAAAGCGAGTCTGAAAATCCTGCAAACACTGGATATTATAAAGAATAGAATCCGCATCTACCAGAGATATAATTTGAGAGATATCAGTTCTAAAAGTTTCTCTTTTTTCGGGTAACAACTTAATATCAGAAAATATTATCGGTTCTGGACCTAAATGAGTAAAGGGATGTTTAATTGTCTCTCGGAGTATTATCTCATCCAGGGAACTCTGAATTAGATAAGCAGAGCGCAAGTTAAGAAGTATTGTTCCTACAGATGAAGGCAAAGAAAAAGACTCCTCCGGGATTTTTGAAACTAAGTATAAATCTGGTAAAATAGAGATATCCCCAATTTTTAAGGCACCAGGGAAATCTTTTGCTTTATCTGATTCAATTATAATCGCATATTCACTATCATAATGTAGAATTTGAACACCCTGTTGAGAAAGCTGTTGCATAGCTTCATAAGTAGAGAGAGCGGTGTAGCGGTTCATTATTTGCTGGACGGGAATGGCTAAAATTGAGGGTAAAGCCATCAAACTACTCGCCAGTAGTAGTGTGGCTAAAAAGATAACCCATTTTTTCATTTTTATTTCCTTGTATATATAAGATTTTACTTTAGATTATAAACTTTAGGATATGATTAGTTTTGATTATAGAAAAGTTTTTCCTGAAATCTGGCAAGGAATTTCTTAATCATAATTGTTCTTGACTTTAATAATCCTAATTTTTATCAAGATTTTAATATATGGACATTATGAAAGAGGTAAAAATAATGAAAATTAGATTAGTATCACTTGTAATAATTTCGGTATTGTTTAGCGTTTTGATGGCTGAAAATCCACAGAATATCAATCTGGAAATGAAAATGATAGGCTTATCCGATGTTCCATCCGAGGAAGAGGTATATTTGGGAGTTTATATTCAAGACCTGGATTATCCAACTGCTCAAGCACTTGGATATAATGAACTTTATGGCATTCTGATAACTAAAGTGGAAAAAGGTTCACCTGCTTGGAATATAGGGATTAGAAAGAATGATATTTTAATGGAAATTAACGGATATCCTATTTTTAATGTTAAAGAATTTGAAAGTATTAAAAAACTTTTACATCCCGGAGATATTATATGGCTTCATATCTGGAGAGATGGAAATATATTTGATATTACAATGAAAGTACAGGGAAGAACAAAAGAGAAAAGTGATACTAAAAAACAACCTAAAAGTAAGGAAAGTTATCCAGTTGGTTGGGGTGGTGGAAGCTGGATACCTTACTGGGTAGTTTTTCCTGTGGATGATGTCAATGAACTAATTGCTCATATAGGTGAACCGACAGGAGATAAGACCTTCGCAAATAATGCTATTAGTGAAGATGGGGTGTTTATGAGTGGAGGTGGAGGTAAAATAAACATAGGAAAAGGATTTTTCCTGGGTGGGGTTGGTGCAAGCTATAGCTTTTCTGATAGTGATGCTGCCACGCACTCTAAAATTAACTATGACCTTTCCTTTGGTGGAATAACTCTGGACAAACGTTATGCTTTTAATAGAAAACTGATTGGTTCTTTGGGCATTATGCTTGGCTCAGGAGGTCATCAAGTGGAATATTCTGCTCTGGCAAATACCGATTTCAATTGGCCCGAGATCTCCTCAAGCGGAAGTTTCAATGTAAAAGTCTCACGGGAATATTTTATGATTCAACCTCGCGCAGAAATGCTAATAAGACTTTTACCCTGGCTTGCTATTCAAACGGAAGTCGGGTATATGTACGGCATCCCAACTCACAGTGGATGGAAAATGCAGGCTACCACAGGAGATATTTATAGCATTGATAATTCACCAGATACACCTTTTCATAGTTTGACCATAAGCGTTGGTCCCTGGTTTGGCTTTTAAGAAAATAACCTGTCATTGGATTATATAGCTTATAATTGTGGAATGATATAACTAAATGTGAAAGTTAGGTTTATGTTTGGGGAATATTGAGCAGACGAATATTAGGATTTTTTATTATTATAATATTTTTATATAACAGAATATAGCGTGTTTTAAAGCATAAAAAATGGACATTTTATGCTGTTATTTATTGTTTTAATGGGGGAATACAGTTTCCAGACTCTTAATTGCCTATCCCTTAGCACTTTCTTATCTAAAGAGCTAAGAGAGAGGCAAGGGAGAAATAGTAAATTCTTAGAAATCCGACGCAATTTTTTAAGTTATTTATTTTCAATAGGATGTATAAGATATGCCTAAAATAGAAAATAAAGGTAATCTAAAAGAATTAAAAGTTTTGGCAAGAAATGACTCTCTAAAAATACTATGCAATATGTCCAGAAATCCAGCTACCCCGGTCTGTACTATTGGTTTTTGGAAAAGATATGACTCGCCATCTGAGGATTTAGTTTTAAAACATAAGTGCGATGAAGATTATCTTTTGCCTGAAGTTAATTTTTAAGAAGTTGGTTTTAATGGACATAAAGATGTGTGAAATAAAATTATATAATCAATAAAATTATAATTAAATATAATATATGTGACATATGTATATTATATTAATAGCGATTTAATAAATTCAATAGTTTTTCTTTGCGTAGCTGCAAGTTAAAGCGATTTTGTATACTTTCAGATATTTCCTTTCTATCAGCATCAGTTTCAAGGGCAGAATTTAATGCTTTTTCCAGTTCTCGGGAGTCTCTATGGTCTATGATATAGCCATATTTATCTATGATAGTGGGAATTCCTGCCACATTTGAACCTACAGGAATGCATCCAGCCAGCATAGCTTCCATAAGAGAATTGGGCATCCCTTCGGATATAGAAGGTTGAGCATAAACAGAACTGAGTTCTAAAAGGCTAAAGAATTCTTTTTGAGGTAGATAGGTATAGATAGTGATATTGGGTAAATTTTCAAAATGATAGATTTTATTCAATTCAGGCAACCATTTTTTATCAATTCCCACAAAGACAAAACTCATATCTGGTCTTCTTTGAGCTATATCAGTTAATAAATCAAAACCTTTATTATAAAAATCCTGAAAACGAGGCGTAGAACCTGCAGTTACCACCTGTCTAAGTCTCTGTTCGGATATAATTGCGGGAGGAGAAATAGATACTGCATTAAAAATGACAGAAGCAGGAGTTTTCAATCCAGGGATTAAATTGTAGATGCCATCTTTATGTCCTTCAGGTTTATAATAGGTGTTGTTTGAAGAAAGAAGAGCGATATGATTGGAAATAATATGGGTACAGTTTTTTAAAGCGATTTTGGCACACCATCCACGAACTCTGGAACAATAAACTCCCATTTCCAGTTCGGGATACTTTACGGCATCATAACCACCGATAAAGATAAAACTGGGAATTTTTTTCCATTTAGATAACAAAACAAGAGGGGCTGAATGATAATCTGCAAACCAGATGAGCACTTTTTGATAGCTATGGTCAAAAATAAGCGTTAATAATGCTCTAACTATCATTAGAAAATATCTTTTTCTGGATACATCTTGTTGCAAATAGATAGTTTTAACTTCATAAGCACTGTTTAGTATATCTTCATCTACTTTCATAAAAGAAGAATGCGTGGGAAGTAGCAAGAGCACTTTGTTTTTCATATGGTTACACTAACTTAGGTTGCTTTAAATTATTCATTGGATCGGTACTAATTTTATCTAAAGTCTGATCAAAAACTCCGGCAAGTTTACGAGTTAACTCACGACGTTCAAAGCTACGAATATAATCCCAATTTGGCATAACAGCAAGTTTTTCTTCTTGCCATAGGTTATATAAATTAACTATTGATTTAGCAATATCTTCTGGATTCTCATTATCCGCGATAAAAGATAACCCACTTGGTCTAAGGATATTTGCTGCCATACCTTGCGGATTAATAACTGCCCAAATAGGTTTTCCACTTCTCATATACTCAAATATCTTTCCGGTTGAAATAGCATCACTTTTTGGTCCTGCACCAATAAATAACCAGAGAACATCTGCTTGACTCATCGCTTCCGGCACTTGAGAATGATTAAGATAGGGGTGAAGTTTCACTATCTTCTCAAGGATTTGGTTATTTTCAAAGCCTTTGAAAACAAAAGAGCGATAGTTAGGACCATATATATGAATGCTTATCTTCTCGGGATTAATTTTTCCTTGTTCAATTAAATCAATTAAAACCTTCCATACCGTTGCAGGTTGACGACGTCCATATAAACTTCCTATATAAACAATCTGAAGCTTATCTTTTTCTGTTTCACGAGGTGGAAAATCTTTCTGGAAATCCTTCTCATCATAACCATTGGTGATAACGACAAAGTGTTCTGGATTCATATCAGAATGAATGGAAAGGAAATTATCCTTAATGGCTTCATTGGCTACTATAACTTTATCCGATTTAGCCAGGACCTGATGTTCCAACTGGAGTTCATACTGTTTAAAAGATTCTGGAGGAGGATTATCCAAGCGACTTTGTCCCTGACTCCAGTCGTCTCTAAAATCTGTAATCACAGGCAGATGGTAATTTTTCTTGAGCCATAAGACATTTAACATTAGAGAAAAAGGAGGACCAGAAATGAAGATGAGGTCTATTTTTTGTCGTTTCATTATGCTTGATATCTTGCGATGTAGAAAAGGCAAACTGATGATATCTTCATCAGGTTTGAATATATGATAATTTAGCCAGTTTACTACTTGAGGTAAATTCAAGCCCCAGAAAATCTTAAATAACCAGCGAGCATCCAAAGTAAAGAAATGTTCTATCTTCTGTTCTGGCAACAATTCTTTTAAAAGACTGTAATCTTTAGGTTGCTTTATTAGTTTAGGATTAGGTGTCAAAACAATGCTATTCCAGCCAAATTCAGGTAGATAACGAGTGAATTTTACTCCTCTATGAACTCCAGAACCACCTACTGGTGGGTAATAAAAGACAATATAAAGCACTGTTTTCATTATATATTATCTATTTTCTGATAAAGAGTATAAAGCCAGTAAGGATGAGGATGAGAAAAAATCAGGTTCATTCCGTTAACCATTCTGGTTAAAAGATTGCTCTTATGCAGAAATTCCGTGCTTCCACATTGAGGACATTTTTGACCTTCGGAAGGCAGAAACCACTGTCCCTGCTTATGCAAAATGGATAAAAAAAACGGATGAATATTGCGTTCCATTGGTCCAAAAATGTGATATTCTATCCGGTAAAATTCCGGGGTTAGGAGTATATCCAGTTTTGATAGGTCAAAAGATTGAAGATGGCTGTAAACATTCTCAGAGAAACCGCATACAGCACAACGATAGAACTTCTTTTCCAGCTGTTCTTTATAAGGCACTCCAATAATTAAATACTTTTTGCTTACTCTCTTAATTTCTTGAATGCCTTTTTGCAAAGTAATATCATCTAAATGTTCCAGCACTTCATTACTGCATACCAGATCAAAAGAGTTATCAGGAAAAGGAATAGCATCAATGGAAGCACAGATTTTGGCACATTGCACATATTGCAAAGCGATAGCTGAAGGGTCCAAAGCTGTAACTTCATAATCTCTGGCTAATTCATTGGTAATAATACCATTGCCACATCCTGCATCCAGGATAGTTTTCACATCTTCAGGAATCATTTTCTTGATACAAGCTAAACGTTCTAAAGAACGACCTTCACTATCATAATGTTTCCAGGTATGTTCAGAGTAGTAATCCATCTATTTAGTTCCAAATAGCTTCAATTTTGCTTGATTTAAAAGCTGTTTTATATACTGAATGTCATAGGGAAGAATAGCATTTAATGCTTTGCCACTTAAAAAATAGGCTATTATAAAAACTACTAAAGCTACTATCTGAAAAATCCAGCTCTTCCCGAATATCCAGAGTACAGAAAGACTTATTAAAGCTGAAATGGTGACAGCTAAAGCCGTTTTACCTATTGCCGGTAAGGGGAAAAGTTCAGTTAGACTGAGTTTTAGACTGTTTTTTATCCAGTAAAGATATATGGCTACTGAAAGCCAGCTTACAATTACTGTAGAGATCGCAGCTCCAATCATTCCTATTAACTTAACTAAAATAATGTTTAGCACCAGATTCATACTCAGGGTTATGATAGAATTAATCATTATATACTTAGTCTTCTTCAAAGCCATAAAGATAATCCCATAAGTGGCTATCCGAAGCGGTAAATTAATGAGATACACTTGAAAAATAGGAGCTGAGGCTTTATAAGTGCTGGAATAAAGCAAAGTTATTAATGGTTCAGCAAAAATAAGACCTAAAGCACAAAGAGGGAAAATAATAAGCGCATTCTTTCTCACTGAAGCCCTATAAATAGTATATATCTGATCTGGAGCACTGCTAATATGAGGAAGTAGGATAGCATTCACGGAATTATTAAGAATAGAAATTAGAGGAAGTTCAATTGCACCAATAGAAAAGATAGCATACGCAGCAGGAGTAAAAAATCCGGAAACGACAAATTTATCCAGCTGAACAGAAAGCATTCCTATAATTGAAGCCAGACCAAGTGGTAAAGAATACTGAAATATTTCTCTATAAAAATCGGGATCAAAGGTAACCTTAGTGAAATATCTTCCCAAATTATATTGAGCATAACCCCATTGCAGCAAAGCAGAAAACATCACTCCCAGGACAATATAATGAAGATTTCTGGTGATTAAAGCGGTTCCTAAAATGAAAATAAAATCACAAGCGACACTGATTAAAGTGAAAGTAGCAGTCTTTTTGGGTTGCTTCAATCCCAGCATAATCTGGGAGTAGATTTGAGTGATGAACATAAATAGGGGATAGACAGCAAAGATAATAAGTAGTATATTCAGCTGAGGATTATTGAATATATGAGCAATAAAGCCTCTAAGCAGAAAAATTGCCAGCCCAAATACAAAAGCCAGCAGAGTGATAAGATTGACAGTGCGAGTTATAAACTCTTTTTTGCTGTCTATATGTTCCAGCTTGGGAAGAAAATAAAGAACGCTTTGAGGGATACCAAGCAGTAAAAGTGTGGAAAAGGTGGAATAAATTAGAAAAAGCTGACGATAAGAACCAAGCTCTACAGGAAGAAGGATGCGAGCTAAAACAATGCCAATAATGGTTTTGAAGCCAAAACGAATAAATTCTGCCGTGGTTAGAATTCCTGCTTGTTTACTGCGATCTTCGGTCATACTAAGATTTCTTTTTTAGGAGTAAAGGAGTTCAAATTCATAATCTACTGTTCTAAACTGGAATTGCTATGATCCAGTTCTGGATGGATATCCTGCACTTTGACTTCGGCAGAGCCATCCTTCATTCTCAAAGAGAGCTCTTCTTCAAGAGTTAGTTCTTGTACAGAAGTAATTATATGTTCACCTTTTTGTACCAGAGCATATCCCTTTTCCAGCATATGTTTTGGTGATACACTTTCCAACTGAAGCTCAAGCATTGAAATTCTATTTTCCGTTTCCTTGAATTTCTTTGCCATCTCAGAGGGAAGAGTCAAGGTCATTTCATCCAGATTTTGCTGATATTGATGCAGTTTACTTTGTAAGAGATATTGCATAGTGTGAAAAGCTTCACTTTGCTGCTGACTGTTTTTATGGAGTTGTTGTTGCATTAGGGACGCTAAATTTAGAAATTCTATAGAAGCCTGGTCAATTCTTTTTTTATAGTTTTGCCAAATGGCTCTGGGATGAAGAGAAGTTAAAGCTAATCTCAATTCATTAATCTGATTGCGGGTAATATATATCTTATTTTTGATGCTATTGGTTAGTTTTTCTTCTAAAGCTTTGAGAGAGTTAATTATATCAACTCTATTAGGGACCACTAATTCAGCTGCTGCAGAAGGAGTGGGAGCTCTTAAATCTGCGACAAAATCCGCAATAGTAAAATCTATTTCATGACCTACAGCGGATATAATCGGAATTTTGGAATCATAGATAGCTCTGGCTAATTGTTCATCATTGAAGCAGAAAAGCTCTTCTTGAGAACCCCCTCCCCGAGCAAGAATTATTACATCAACATTCTCTTTTTCATTAAAGTATCTTATACCTTGAATTAAAGTGGGAGGAGCTTCTTCACCTTGAACTAAAGCGGGAAATACAATAACTTCCACAGGATAACGGCGTCTTAAAATATTTAAGATGTCCTGTAAAGCAGCTCCCGTGGGAGAAGTGACAATTCCTATTCGCTGAGGAAATTTTGGTAAAGGCTTTTTATGTGCTTCTTCAAACAGACCTTCCGCTTGTAATTTCTTCTTTAAGAGCTCAAATTGTCTGGCTAAATCTCCCTTTCCTGCCAGTTGCATTGAGTAAACATTAAGATTGTAAGTGCTGCCTTTTTCATAAATGGTGAGCTTACCATAGCATATCACTTCCATACCTTCTTCAGGTTCAAAATCAAGATAGATATTGGAACCACGAAAGAAAGTGCAACGCAAAGTGGCATTTGCATCTTTTAAGCTAAAATATATATGACCGGAAGGATGACGAGTGTAATTACTTATTTCGCCACGCACATAAAGCGGTTCAATCTGAGATTCAATCACTTGCTTCAAATGCGAAGTTACTTCCGAGACACTGAAAACTATTAATTCATCCATAAATAGCCATCAATTAAGCTTTATAGTATTTGTCAATTATAGAGGCTTCAATGTAAAAGTAATACTTTTTTCACCGTGGTGTTTCCACCCTGTTCCAGTCTAATAAAATACACTCCAGATGAGACTCTCTTTTCTTTAAAATCTTTTCCATTCCAAAGCATTTAATGCTCCCTGATAGACAGTTACCCATTCTTCAATATTTAAGGTTTGCGTTCCCGCAAAGGAATAGAAAAGGACATTATTTCCATCGGAAAAGCCTACACCCTGGATTTTTGCACCTGTAGAAGTTTTAGCGGCAACCTGAAAAACGGCTCCCGAATCAACTACCACAGGATTTATCATTTGTAGCTTCCAGGTATTTCCATATAATCTTAAAGCCCAGGCACTATTATTATAAGTATCGGAAGAGGTTAATTCCCAGGCAGTTGGATTCTGGTCTTCATTGCTATAGGAGAGCAGATTCACATAACCACTTTCAAAATCTTCTATGGTTTGAAAGCGGATTTCTGCAGGCAAAGAGGATATATTTAGAAAGAAAAATAAAAAAAAGAACCAGAATCTGAAAAGGCGATTACTCAGCCCTTTTCTTTTTTTCATATTATCCTCCTAAAAAAAAATAAGAGGAGCACCAGTTAGGATGCTCCTTATAAATTATTTATGCATTAATACCTGCGTCCAGAGCTCTAAGATTTTCTTCTACTATCCGTTCTCCCTTTCTGTTGAATATCATTTTTATGGCTTCTTTCAGTTCCTCTGGTGTGAATTCCAGATATTTTATTGCTGCTCCAAGCATAACAATATTCATAGAACGAGGTGACTTTACAGATTTAGCAATAGAATCTGCGTCAATGAGCACATTATTGGGTATTTTTCTGATTTCAGCATAAAGCTCTTCTTCATCAGGATAATCCGGAATATTCTTGAAGGGAGTTTTATTAGAAATAATCCAGCCTTCTGGTGCTAAATAGGGCAGATAGCGCAAAGCCTCCATAGGTTCAACCGCAAGAATCATATCCGCTTTGCCGTAAGGAATAAGGTCACTCCAGATAATCTGATCGGAAAGACGAAGATGAGATTGCACATCTCCTCCGCGTTGACTCATACCATGCACTTCTGCCTGTTTAAGATTCCAGCCTCTATTAAGTGCTGCAGCTCCAAGAACTGTAGCTATAGTCAATATTCCCTGACCTCCAACACCTGCGAGTATTATATCTTTTTTCATTCTGGAGTCTCCATTTTATTCTTTTTTCTTAAAGTCTGAATACATTCCCGGCGTGGAATAACCACGGATACACCATTATAAGCTATTTCTTCCTGATAAACTTTCACCATTTCATCCCAGTTAGTTTTCAGGGGTTTGAAGATGCGGATATGGTCAGAATGAACTCCAATACCTTTGCATACATCTTCAATCTTTCCATAACCAGTATATTCCTGACCACCAGTCATAGCTGTAGTGGAATTATCCAGAATAACAATAACCACATTGGCATTTTCATAGACACAATCCATTAATCCAGTTAATCCAGAATGGAAAAAGGTGGAATCGCCAATAACTCCAATGGAAGGATAGAGTCCAGCATCTGCAGCTCCTTTTGCCATGGTTATGCTTGCACCCATATCCACACAGGAATTAATAGCATTGTAAGGAGGCATAAATCCGAGAGTGTAACATCCTATATCGCTGAAAACATGACCTTTTCCATAATCTTTTAGGGCTTCATTCAAAGCCAGGAAGCTATCGGAATGAGGACAGCCCACACATAAAGCTGGAGGTCTTGGACGAACCACTGATGGTACTGGCATACCTTCTGTATCAGGAAGTCCAAGAGCTCTTGCTACCTTATTAGGATTTAATTCCCCATCTCTTTCAATAGTGCCATCTAATCTACCGTGAATGGGTTTTGTTCCTGTCCAGGAAAGTCCTTTTAAAATATCTTCTGCAAAAGGCATTCCTTCTTCCAGAACCAGCAAAGAGTCGCATTTATCATACAATTGATGAATAGCCTTTTCAGGTAGTGGATAATGCGATATTTTTAAAACGGGATAGGGGATAGGCTGGTCTATAAAATTCTCTCGCAGATAGTTATAAGCTAAACCAGTAGTAATTATTCCCACAGAGTAATCTTTTGCATCCAAAGTCAATTGATTGAAGGGAGATTCTTCTGCTTCTTTCAGAAAATCTGATTGTAGCTCAATCAAATGTTTGTATCTTCTACGTGCGATAGCAGGAAGCAGTAAAAATTGATACAAGTCTTCCGGTAATTTTAATTCTTTCTGGGGAATGGAGTTTCTTCTAATTACACCAGAACGAGAATGAGCCAGACGGGTAGTAAGCCTTAACAGGACTGGAATATGGTATTTTTCCGAGAGTTTAAAGCCAAAAAATGCCATATCATAACATTCCTGTTGATTGGAAGGTTCCAGAACGGGAATCATCGCAAACTTTCCGTAAAAGCGTGAGTCCTGCTCATTTTGAGATGAATGCATACTCGGATCATCTGCCACTGCAACAATTAAACCACCATGAGCACCTGTACAGGCAGAATTCATAAAGGGATCTGCTGCCACATTTAAACCTACATGCTTCATCGTTACCATTGCTCTTTTCCCTGAAAAACTCATACCCAGCGCTGCTTCTAATGCGGTTTTTTCATTAGATGACCAGTTCCGATGGACTTTCATTTCTTCTGCTTGTTTACTTTGTTGGGCATATTCAATGATTTCTGTGCTGGGCGTTCCTGGATAGCCATAAAAGCCACTTATTCCGGCATCCAGAGCTCCTTGAGCTACAGCTTCATCACCCAATAGCATCATTTTTTCCATTAATGAAGCTCCTTTATCAGTATTTTATATTGTAAATTCAAAGCTTAAGATTAATAATCCTTTTATCAGAAGAGCTTTAATTCAGTCAAGGATAATATAGATATTGATTTAATAGCATATAACTTGGATGTATTTATTAATTTGAAACCTAATAAAATGGACTTGTATTCTTTTTAGGGTTCTATTCCAAAACAATAATATAAAAGTTATTTATAGAGATAGGAATAATTGAAGTTTAAATAAGAATATATTTGAAAGTGAGGATATTAAAGTTTGTTTATTTAATCTGAGATTCCATCATTTCCGAGACGGGAGAGAAAGTTTTTCTATGGATAGAGCAGGGTCCATAAAGTTTCAGAGCAGTGAGGTGTTGAGCTGTTCCATAGCCTTTGTGTTTGGCAAAGCCATAAAGAGGATAGAATTCATCCAGATTGCTCATTAATCTATCCCGATAGACTTTGGCAAGAATAGAAGCAGCGGCAATGGAAGCAGAGAGGGCATCACCGTGAATTATGCTTTCACTGGGGCAGAAAAGACCTGTAGGGACTTTATTTCCATCTATGAGGCATAAATCAAATGGCTGAGAAATAGCTGAAGCAGATTCAAACATACCTTTTAAAGTAGCTTGCAAGATATTGTATTTATCAATATAATTTACATCAACTTCAACAATTTTATAGGCAATGGCAGACTGGATGATTTGTTCAAAAAGTTTTTCTCTTTTTGTAGCAGTGAGCTTTTTACTATCATTAATTCCCTCTATGGGGTTTTTCAAATCAAGGATAACTGCAGCTATAACTACTGGTCCAGCTAAAGAACCTCTTCCAGCTTCATCAACTCCAATGATTCTTTCTGAGTTTTTCAAAAAGACGCTATCAAATTCGTATAGTGGATTCATCTTTCCTTTTGAAGCACAAAAAATAAACGAAAGAAATTCTTATCCAGTTTTTCCACATTTTTCCCCAGTAGGTTATGGTTCTTTTCTGGAGAATAGATAGCTTTCAGTTTTAGTTTAGAAGCATTGCAGAGTTTTATAAGTTCTGGAGTGTAGTAGACTCTTTGCGTGTGGCGTTCCTCAGAAAGTTCATAATTATGGAGGTGTTTGCGGAAGATAATGATATGCGTGAGCTGGTGATTGGCAAAAGTATTATAATTAGAACGCTGAATGATATAGGCATCGTGGACTTTCAGATAGTTTGTGCTATCATAGAAATTGACCATACTATTCAGGAGAGTGGAGATATCAAAAATAAAGACACCTTGTGGAGCAAGTGCCTCATAGACATTATGGAGCAAAGTACTGATTTCTTCTGGATGGAGTAGATAATTGATGCTGTCAAAGATACAAAATATCAGGTCATAATCTTTTTTCGGAATAGGGTCAGTGAGGTAGGCTTGATAGAGGTTAGGTTTAATAGGTTTAGAGTCTGCAACCTGGAGCATATAAGGTGAAGCATCACAAGCATCAACCTCAAATCCTCTGGCAGTAAGCAGAGAAGAAGCATTAGCAGTGCCACATGCAAGCTCCAAAATTTTGTGCAGAGGATTTGGATTCATCTGTTTATACCACATGATTATTCCGTCTATCCATTCATCATAATTCACATGGGACATATATATATCGTAGTAATAGGCAAAGACAGAATAGGGAAGATAACCTTTATTTCTTTCTTGAAGAGCAGAATCAATTCCTTCTTTAATCCATTTGGTGGCGAGACTCAAGTTCGTAAACACATAACCAAAATCAAAAGATTCCGTATCCAGAGAAAGATTAAGAGAAACTTTATTATTTATTAGATGAAGAACAAAATAATGCCGAACACTTGCTTTGCAGACTGCTGAAATGAGGTCTTTATTTTTTGTAAGCAGGATTTCGTGGGACATAGTTCGCGTAAAACTATTGAAATCTGGATAGATAGTAGTATTCTCAGGCAAAAGGAAGGTTCCCGCTTCACTTAATAGTACTGCGATATCTCGTTTTACCAGGTCAGATATAGCCTCAAGCTTTTCTGGACAAGCGGAAGGTAGAACACTAATATCAGCCAGATATAGGTCCTGGCTGGTGTAAATAGTTACAGCATTTTGTTTATAATATCGTGACCAGACCGCCTGAGTTTCCAGACTGGAGAAGCAGATATGAGAGAGATTTTTCTCTTTTAGATAGTTATCCATTGCTTCTATCACTTCTTCCAGTTTTCCAGAAAAGGCAAGAGAATGGACATTAGAGCGAAGAGAGGTTATTTCTTCATCTTCTTTTCCAGGATAGAGATAGTGATACTGAATATCAGATTCAAAAGGAAAGAATTTCCAGAGGTGTGAAAGGACGCTATGTTCTCGTCTATTAAGGGTTATAATGGCAAGTTCAGGCATTTAAATTCAGATTTTCTTATCACTTGATCCAGGGACAGTTAAAGGAATTCCATTCTGGCAGAGAACGCAGTCATCAGCTTCCCAGGAAGGAATGTCCATTTTTAAAAGAGGAAGGAAGGGACAACCAAAATCTATTTCTTCGGTGCTACGATCTACAATAGCTGCGACAGCAACAACTTCTATTCCCGCATTTTTTAGAGTGGTTATAACTTCTTTAACTGAGCCACCAGTGGTAATTATATCTTCCGTAATAACTACTTTTTTGACCTTACTTAAATCAAATCCACTACGGATAGTCATCACACCTTCTTTTCTTTGCGTGAATAGAAATCCCTTTTCCAGCATTCTGGCGGTCTCAAATGCCAGAACTATTCCACCATAAGCAGGTCCAACCACGGTATCAAAATCATAATCTACCAATAACTCTGCAAGCATTTCGCAAACCCGAGTAGTATCCTGGGGATTCTGATAAAGATGTATCTTTTCCAGATAGTTAGCGCTATGGCGTCCTGAGGTTAGAAGGAAATGTCCCTCTTGCAGGACATCATTTCTCACTAAAATCCTTTTAATCTCAGGTGTATTCTGATACTCACTCAGTATAGCTCTGGCTTTTTCTTCATCTTCGCTATTTACTTGGAGTTCTAAGTCCACTTTTCCGGGAAAAACTCCAGGCATCATAGAATAGAAAATAGCATTTTTCACGAATGCTTGAATACCGTTATCAGCTAATAATCTTTGAGCTAAATCCGCTTCAAAATTATCTTCAAACTTGGCAATAGTGACCAGATTGTCTTCCATAATTTTTTCCTTTAATCACATAGGAGTGATTTGTGCCAGGTATACCAGCACCATAATTGCCTCAAATAGTATGGCATAATCATCCGTTTGATATTCTATAGTGCGTCCATCCAATCTTTTAGTGTAGGGCATCAATTGTGCTTGGTCAGCCATAGAGCTATGATTGAATTCTATTTTAAGGGATAGAGGGGGTTCAAAAGTGAAGAGAGGGATTTCTTCTTTGGTTCGGGTGAGTGTCCGAAGTACAGAGGATTTAGTCTGTTTATCTACCAGTTTTTGCGAGTAGTTCTTAGCGGAAAACTTTGCAACTGCCTTCTTAGTAGGAATATATTCAATCCAGGGAAGATAGAGAAGAAGCTCATCTTTTAAGGTTTCATCACCACTAACCAGTCCAACTGGAACTCCTGAATATCCAGCATAAGCAGCATTGATGAGTGCTTCATTCATTCTTTCTCCATTTATCCAGATATTGTGTATCCGGGAATTGGAATAAGTATGATCCATATTTCCACGGAGAGCACCAGTACCACTGTGATAACCCAAAAACCATACCTGATCATAAGCAGGGTCAAGATCTGGCATCATATAGCGAGGACGGGGACAGCCAGAAATTAGATTGATTCTTTCATCCAGTGCAGTTATGCTGTAATCAAGATTATCCCCTGCGCTATGAGAATCAGCCAGGGTGATTTCTTCTATTAAAGAGGCTTGTGGACTGGCAAGTATGCTCTCTATGACGGTTTGAATATGGTGAAACATACAGTTTTGGATAGTTGCCCTATTAGTCTTTTCCTGTTCCCAATTAAAGGTTCCAGGAATGCCTTCCATATCAATGGAGATATAGATTCTCATAATTTAGCTTCCTTTATTTATCAAAGACTTAGCCAATTCTGCAGCTAACTGGACATTATTTTTTAACAAAGCTAAATTGGCTTTTATGGATTCACCTTTAGTTGCTTGTGCTATAAAGTCAAGTAGAAATGGAGTCAATTCTTTTCCTTTGATTCCTTTAATGTGAGCTTGCTCCATTGATTTATTGATAATAGAATCCAGCATTTCAGGTGGAAGACTGTATTCTTCTGGAATAGGATTAGCGATGAGAACTCCTTTTCCTTGAAAAGCAAGATGATTTTTCCAGAAAGCGGCAAATTGTTCAGTATCGTTAAGTCTTTCAATAGGATAATCACTGGTAGCGGTATAAAATAAGGGAAAACTATTTGTTCTCCATCCCAGAACGGGTATTGCCAGAGTTTCCAGAACTTCAAGGGTGGCAGGAATATCCAGAATAGCTTTACATCCAGCTGATACAACTATCACAGGAATCCGGGAAAGAGCAATTAAATCACTGGAGATATCCAAACTATTTTCCCAGTTACGATGGACACCTCCAATTCCACCAGTGGCAAAAACTTTAATTCCTGAAAGATGAGCAAGCAGCATGGTTGAAGAAACAGTAGTTCCGCCACTTCTTTTTTGAGTTATTGCCAAAGGCAGGTCGCGCATTCCTAATTTGCTGAAGTTTTCTCTATTCTTTAGCATTTGTTCCAGTTTATTCTGAATATTTTCTTCTAAACCAATATGGATGATTCCATTTAAAACAATTATGGTGGCGGGTGTAACATCTTGACTCAGGAGTATATTTTCCAGAGTTTTCAAAATAGAAATGTTTTCCGGATAGGGAAGACCGTGAGTGAGGACAGTTGATTCCAGAGCCACTATAGGTTTGTCTTCTGTTAAAGCTTTCCTGACGGAGGGAGCAATTTTGATGGATGCTGGTAACATAAATTCCTCCATAATAAAAAATGGAATCAATCTTTACTCTAACAGCTGGGGTAAGGATTGATTCCGTGCTGAAAGCACTGCTCTTGCCTCATTCAAGAGCTAAATTTATATTTTCATTAGGTTCAGGCAAAATTGAGACCACAACTTTCATTACTCCATGTTTTAATAAGCCAAGATCTTTGGCAGCAGCATAGGATAAGTCTAAATCGCGTCCTTTAACGAAGGGTCCTCTATCGTTGACTCGGACATTGACAGTTTTGCCATTTTTAGGATTGGTAATTTGTAGAAGGGTATTAAAGGGGAGAGTTTTGTGAGCGCAAGTGTATGCATTTTGATTATAACATTCACCACTTGCTGTTTTCTTACCGTTAAATCGTTTGCTGTAATAGGAAGCTAACCAAATTTCGCCCGGTGGTGTTTCCTGTATAACAGGAGCTGTTATTTCATCCGGAGGCTCTTTAGTTAACAAAGAATCAATCAGCGCATCCTGTGAATTTCGAGCTTCCACAGCCTCTTCTGCTGTAATTTCAGTTATTGATTGCGCTATAATGGGACCACAAAATATGGACCAAACAGCAAAAACGACAGCGATGAGTTTCACTTTCTGTTGTTTCATATTGAATTCCTGTGTCTGTTTTAGTCTTAAGGAATAAATTTGAAGGCTATAGATAATTGTCAAGAATTTTTTCTTTTATGATGATATAACTTATTTATAATCAAGTAATTATATGTATAACACAGGATATTGTATACAGATTATTTTATTTATTAATCTATCTCTTATAATCATATTATGATATACGGTAATTTGTCTCCAAATTGAGGCTTTTCAGCAGTCAAGTCTTAATCACTTCTTAATCAAGCGTTAATAAATTAACACTTGATAAACGCTTGATTAACACTTGATAGCAGGGGAGAGTAAGGGAGGACATTCAATGGAGGTTCAAAATGTCAGATTAAATGATGTCTTTTGATTTGTTTTTTAACTGGAGAAAATAAATCCTGTATATCAATATAGATTCCAGATGATTTTGTAATTTATTAATATCAGAAACAGGTAGCCTAAGCAAAAATAGAATTGACTAAGAGGGAATCTTTGCCTGTGTTTTTCTTTTTCACCACTAATCCTTAAATCAAACACCTAATTTTGCTGAAATGGTTTATTATTACTTTAAATTTTTTGATAGCTTTTGATATTCAAAATAGGAATAGAAAATTGGAAATAGAGAAGCTAAAATTACAGGGATAATACAAAAAAAGAAAGCATATTTTGGGAAAAAGACTCCGATTAAAGTAATGATTGCAGCGATTTTAAACAATTTTCCTCCAATTTTATGAGTTTTGTTCCAGACCTCTTCATTACTTAAAGTCCAGGGAGTTCTAATTCCAATAAACCAATTTCTCTTAGCATTTTGGATTAAGATTCCACAATAATAAAAAAGGATACTAAAAATTGGCACTAAAAATTGGGTAAAAACAAATCTAATCTCCATATTCCACAAAATAGTTAAAATATAAAGATAAAATAGAAACACCATCATCAATACTATAAATCCATCAAAGTATTTTCTAAATTTTTCAATATTATGCTTCAACGGGTCTATTTTTGGAATTATGATAAAAAGAAATAGCAATACTGAGGAGATTATGGGCATCAGAAACAATCCCCAAAATTTTGGCATATAACCATCAACTTTTCCTTCAGCATTCCAATGTGAGGCAACTTTTTCTGGCATTAGAGGATAAAAATAGATTCCAATAATCAGGGATATTATTACAATCACCAAACTAATTATTTCGCTTTTTCTAAGTTTCATTATTTCTACTCCTATATTTTATATTATTTTCTGCTATAAACTAATTAACTTACATTCATATACTTAACTACCAGTATAGTAATATCATCGGTTTGTCTTTCTGGGTCGGCAAAACTTTTTACGGCATCAAGAATAGCTTGAGCAGTAGATTCGGGTTCTGGATTTTTTAAGTTTTTCAGTACTTTTTCCAATCTATCGGTTCCAAATAGTTTATCTTCTTGGTTAACCGCTTCTGTGATGCCATCGGTACAAAGGACAATTTCATCTCCGGATTTTAATTGAATAGTTTCAGAACTGGCATTTAAGTTTTCCAGAATGCCAAGAGCTGTAGAATGAGTTTGAGCGTATTTAGTTATTTTTCCATCTTCTGAAAGCAGGAAAAGAGGTGTATGACCTGCGTTAGAAAAAGTGCAAGTTCCAGTTTTAAGGTCAATAATTCCCAGAAACATAGTCACAAATCTATAATCTGGATTATTTTCAATCAGGAATTTATTCATATAAGTCAGGATTTTTTCTGGTTGTTTCAATTGAGGTGCATAAGTCCTTAGAAGAGTACTGACCATTGTCATAGTTAAAGCAGCAGCCACCCCTTTTCCAACCACATCAGCAATACCGAAGAGGAAATGATTATCATCTACAGAGAAGTAATCGTATAAATCGCCTCCCACTAAACCTGCTGGTTCCAAAATTCCGTAGGCAGAAATATTTGGTGGTAGGGTAAATAATTTTTGATTATTAGGGATAAGGTTAAGCTGAACTTCTGAAGCAAAGGTCACTTCATCCATAATCTGGTCTTTTTCTGCCGTAACTTCTTGCAGACTTTCAGCATATTTTTTAAGGGAATTTTTCAAGCGATTGAAATTTGTATTTAGAACCTGAATTTCATAGGTGTCTGAGTCGGGTAAAGTTGCAGTAGCAGGAACACCAGATTGTGATTTTTCAATAGATTGGATTAATCTTTCCAGAGGTTGATTAATGGTTCGGGTTCTGTACCATATGGCAATAGCAATGATTAAAAAAGCAAGTAGCACCCAGCCAATATAAATAAACATAAGATTGTATAAATCTGCAAAAACTTCCCTATCAGGTGCCACAGTTGCTAAAGACCAGGAATTAGTTGGAACTGGTTGATAGAACATCCAGACATTAGCAGGAATTCCTATTTTGTTTAGATGCACGAAGTCTGATTTACGATTGACGATACTCTTTCCAATAGAGCGAATTTTTGGGCTATTTAACTGTTCTGCCAGGTCAAAGACAGTATAATTCATAGCCAGAGAATCTTGAGGATGAGCCACAATAGTTCCGTTATTGGAAATAAGAAAGGCATAGCCAGTTTTTTTCACCCTTACTGAGGATACAATTTGCCTTAGATTTTCCATTGAAGTATCCAGACGCAGAACACCCTCTACATTCCCTTTTATAAACAAAGGAATAGAGTAAGAACAAACGATGGTTCCTGTCCCATCTGAATCAAACCAAGGGTCACTCCAGTAAGGTTTTTCGGTTAATTTAGGCAATAAAAACCAGTCTTTATAAGAAAAATCATCACTAATAGAGGGATTTATAAGAAAGTTTGCACCCTGCAATAAATAGGTATTACTAAAAGTATGAGATTTATTTGCATAGGCTATACATACAGAGACAATTTCTGGATTGTCTGTAAGAAGTTGACGGATATGAATATTTAAGTCTGTATTATAATTATTGTCTTTAATCAAAAGCTCCAGGTCACGACCTAAGATTACCATTTTAGAGAGAGTTTGGTCTATGGTTTGGACATTGATTTTAGTGATATTTCCAAAGCTTTCCCGGGCATTAGATTCCATAACACTATGCATTAATCTGCCAGTAGTAAGAATAGAAATAATAAAAAGTGCGACCAGAACTACAAACATAAAGGAGATAATTTGGAAAGCAATAGTGCGAGGTTTAGTTTCTGTTTTCATTGTAGAAAGAATTCCTTATACTCAACAGGATATGCGAGCTTACCATTTCTCTTTAAAATTTCTTCTGCGATAGCTAAATCTTCTGGATTAAGATAGCCAACTTTATCAGGATTTTCCAGGATTCGTTCGCGCATATGATTTAACATCCAATATTGATGATTATAGTTTGCGGGCAGATGATTATCACGCATATAACGAATAACCACATTAACTGTCTCATCTGGATGATTTAGAGCATAAATCCATCCCTCAATTAAAGCCTTGGTAAAGTTTTTACAGAGTTCTGGATGTTGAATATAATAGGCTCGGGAAGTGTAGGTTCCATCATCAACCAAGTCATAACCGTAATCGGAAAGATTAAATACAACGAGATCTTCAGGTTCCATACCTGCCATCAAAATGCGGTGATATTCATTATAGGACATCACATTCATCATATCAATAGCATCATTTAGAAAGAGATTAACTGACCAATCCAGAGGTATAATTTGTGCCCGTATTTTATTATCATTAAGAAAATAGCGGATATGATCCCCAGCTTCATCTCTCCAGACTCCCACCTTTCTACCATTTAAATCCTGCAGATTCTTGATGCCAGTAGTTTTTTTTCCTACCAGCCAGGAGGAATTTTTCTGGGATATCTGAGCTAAATTGATTAAAGGGAATTCAGGATTGTTTCTTTCAACCGCTGTAATCAGGTTCATACTACAAAATTCCGTTTTACCGTTTATTAAAGCTTTATAAGGAGGATTATCAACTCCTCCTTGAATGATTTCCACATCCAGACCATACTGTTGAAAGAACCCCATTTCCTTTGCCATATAAGCACCAGCAAATTGAGCCTGGTGAAGCCATTTTATAGTATAGCGAACTTTATGTAAATGAGTAGGTGGAACAAATTTTTCTTCTTGAGAAGTTATGGTTTCTTCAGGACTTGTTTTTTTCTCACAGCTAAGACAGAAACCAGCAAAAATTAATGCTATACCTATTAACAAAGTAATAGAGCTTCTAATAAATAGATGACTTCCACAGTAAATTTGCCTTAATAACACAGACAGACTCTTATCTTTTAATAATATTGAAATATGATAAGCCATATATCTAATTCGTCAAGAATTAAAATTGACTAAAATTCCAAAAATTGTTGATAAATTTATACAGAGTTCATTAAAGAATGATTTATACTGGAGTTGAATGACTTTGATGATATTGATAAGCAGCGCTAATAAATTCTCGGAAAAGAGGATGAGGTTTATTAGGACGAGATTTAAATTCTGGATGAAACTGGACTCCGATATAAAAAGGATGAGCTGGTAATTCTACAACTTCTACCAGAAGTCCATCAGGAGAAAAACCACTGAAGGTAAGTCCTTTAGACTCCAATTTTTCCCTGTAGGCATTATTAAATTCATAACGATGACGATGGCGTTCACTTATTAATACTTTTCCATAAGCTTTGCGAGCTAAGGTTCCTCGTTTAAGTTTACAAGAATAAGCACCCAATCGCATAGTTCCCCCTACCATTTCAACATACTGCTGTTCTTCCATTAAATGAATTACAGGATGAGGAGTTTTAGGGTCAAACTCTGTGCTATTTGCATCTTTTAAATGACAGATATGACGGGCAAATTCAATAACCGCTACTTGCATTCCAAGACAAATTCCGAAATAGGGAATTTTATGAGTGCGAGCATATTCTGCAATAGCGATTTTTCCTTCTATGCCACGAACGCCAAAACCACCAGGAATCAAAATACCATCTACATCCTGAAGTGAACGATTAAGTAAGGCAGATTTGAAGTTTTGTTCTGAATCTATCCACTTTATCTGTAATTTTAGACGATGCCAGGCAGCTGAATGAACTAAAGCTTCTTCTACACTTTTATAGGCATCCTGATGACGGACATATTTGCCACAGATAGCAATGGTGACCTTATCTACACAGTCTTGACTGTTAGTTAAGAATTTGTTCCAGGAACGAAGATTAAGAGGTCTGCATTCAATTTCAAAGTGCTGACAGATAAGTTTGTGCAGATTGGCATTTTTAAAGGTGATAGGACACTCATAGACACTTTTAACATCTATAGCATTAATGACATTTTCTCGTGGGACATTAGTGAAAAGAGCAATCTTATCATATATTTCTTTACCGAAGGGTTTTTCTGAACGACAGAGCAAGATTTCAGGTTGGATTCCTATTTCTCTAAGTTTATAGGCACTGTGTTGGGAAGGTTTAGTTTTCAATTCGCCAGCAGATTTAATATAAGGAACATAGGTTAGCATAATATAGAGGGTATTTTTATATCCTAAATCAAGTCTCAATTGACGCACCGCTTCCAGGAAAGGAAGACTTTCTATGTCTCCCACAGTTCCACCAATTTCCGTTATAATGATGTCATAATCAGCTTCCAGAGCACGTATTCTATGTTTTATTTCATCGGTTATATGAGGTATTACCTGAACAGTTTTTCCCTGGTAAACACCTCTTCTTTCATTCTGGATAACCGTTTCATAGACTTGACCAGCAGAACTACTGGAATGACGGGTCAAAGATACATCGGTAAAACGTTCATAGTGTCCCAAATCCAGGTCTGTTTCTGCTCCATCATCAGTAACAAATATTTCGCCATGTTGAAAAGGACTCATAGTGCCCGGGTCAACATTTAAATAGGGGTCAAATTTTTGCAGGACAACTTTATAGCCCATAGATTTGAGCAATAATCCAATGGAAGCAGTAGCGATACCTTTTCCCAAAGAAGAAAGCACTCCACCTACTACGAAAATATATTTTGCCATTTATCCTCTATATAAAAATTAGAAGGCGTCGCTGGAGGCAAATTTTAAAGAAAAGAGCCATTTTTCTACCTCCAGGACACCATATTTCTTTTAATATTAGCTACACCAGTTTCTTTAATTCATCCAGCGATTCTTTAATTGTTTGAACGGTGTAGGCAAGGTCTTCATCTGTATGACGATAACAGATATAACCATGATGATAAGGTTGTAAGAAAACTCTGCGACGTATAAGCTGAGTGTAGAATTCATTACGAAGCTTTTTGTAAAGACCTTCGGGGTCACGATTAAAAGTTATATAAGGCATCCAGGGTGCACCAGTAAATTGAATCGGAAGAGCAGATTCTTCTACCAATTTTTGAACTTCCGCACCAAACTTCTTTCCTTTTTCTGCAATAACCTCCAGGACCTTATCTCTTTCCAGAATTTCTATGGTCTTCAGAGCTGCTACCTGTGCATCAGAATTGGGAAAGAAGGTAGAAGAAAGGAATACATCCTTAGTTAACACATCCATTATTTCTCTCTTTCCCACCAGAGCTGCAATAGCATAGCCATTTGCCATAGCTTTCCCTATGGTTGCAAGGTCAGGTGTAACTCCAAAATATTCTTGAGCACCACCCAAAGAACATCTAAAGCCGCTTCTAATCTCATCAAAAATAAGCACGCAACCATATTTATCTGCCAGTTGACGCACACCTTCCAGATAGCCAGGTTTTGGCATTTCTACAGGATTTCCTAAGGGATGTCCAACAGGAGTAATAATAATTGCTGCCATATCATTAGCATTAGCTTTGAGAATATCTTCCAGATTATCCAGGTCATTATAATGAAATTCCAGGATATCTTCATAGAGTTTTTCCGGGATGCCAGTTTTCACTTCCACACACCAATCGTGCCAGCCATGATAACCACAACGAGCAATCTTTACTTTATTAGTATAAGCTCGTGCAACTCTAATAGCAATAGTGGTAGCATCACTTCCGGTTTTAACGAAAGCTGCCATTTCACAGCAAGGTATAATTTCAGTAAGTTTTTGAGCTAATTGAGTTTGAACAGGTTGAGTGAGAGAAAAACAGATGCCTTTGTTTCGGATTTGTTCAATTACTGCATTATCTACTTCTTCTTCCCGATAACCTAAAATAATAGGTCCATAAGCACATAAATAATCTATATATTCATTCCCATCAACATCTGTAATATGTCCGCCCTTACCATGGTCAAAAAAGATAGGGTATTCGCCTGGCACAAAATTGTAAGGTCTTCTAATACCGGCAACTCCACCAGGCACCACTTTTTGTGATTCCTCAAAGAGAGCCATACTTTTATCTAATTTTAGTTTATCTGCCATTTTATTTACTCCCTATCTTTCCCATAAAGAAGCAATACCCATTCCACCACCAATGCAAAGAGCAGCCAGACCTTTATGTACATCCCGTTTTTGCATTTCATAGAGTAAAGAAACAATAATGCGAGCTCCACTGGCTCCGATAGGATGTCCCAGCGCAATAGCTCCACCGTTGACATTGGTGATTGATAAATCAATCTTTCCAATGCCTTCTTCTTCCAGACCCTTGAAAACTGCTAAAGACTGAGCCGCAAATGCTTCATTGAGTTCTATCAATTGTAGGTCGTTAAAGTTCCAGCCAGATTTTTTTAGCACTTTACCAATAGCTGGCACAGGACCATATCCCATATAAGCAGGATCAACACCAGCAGAAGCATAATTAACTAAAGTTGCCATAATAGGAAGTCCTAACTCTTTTGCTTTTTCTTCACTCATAAGAAGAAGTAAAGCAGCACCATCATTGATGCCAGAAGCATTTCCTGCTGTGACCGTTCCACCATCTTTAAAAGCAGGACGGAGTTTGGACAAACTTTCAGGAGTAACACCTGGACGAGGCATTTCATCTGTGTCAATCACTAAAGGGTCACCCTTGCGTTGAGGGATTACAATAGGAACAATCTCATCTTTAAAACGACCAGATTTGATGGCAGCTTCTGCTTTATTCTGACTTTGCGCAGCGAAGATATCCTGTTCTTCCCTGGTTATGTGATATTTTTCTGCCAGATTTTCTGCCGTTAAGCCCATATGACAATCATTAAAAATATCGCTTAAGCCATCACGAATCATCAAGTCTACCAGATTACGATTTCCCATTTTACAACCCCATCTGGTATCTGGTGAAGCATAAGGTATCTGACTCATATTCTCCGTTCCACCAGCAACAATGATATCTGCTTCTCCTGTTCCTATCATTAGAGCTCCCAAAGTTACTGATTTCATTCCGGAACCGCAAACCTTATTTACAGTATAAGCAGGAACAGTTACCGGAATTCCACTTTTAATAGAGATTTGACGAGCCACATTCTGTCCCAATCCTGCTCCGCAGACATTACCAATGATGACCTCATCAATCTGTTCACCTTTAATTCCTGTTTCAGAAAGCATAGCTTTTAGGACAGCAACTCCCAGGTCTACTGCAGAAACATCTTTGAAAGCAGCTCCAAAGTTGCCAATAGCAGTTCGTTTGGCACTTACTACAACGGTCTTTCTCATTGTTTCCTCCTATTAATATTATTTTTTTACATTTTAAAATCTGCAAGGTTTTGGTCAACTCTATTTTGTCCTTTAAATTGACCTATTGACTCCAGGATGAATTTTGATTTAGGGTTAAGAGAAGTAATTACTAAGAATAGAAGAGAAAGATAATACTCAGGAATTTAATTTATTTAAAATATCCTGGCAAAGTTGTTCTGAACGCTGAAGGGAATCACTTTCTGCATAGATGCGTATAACTGGTTCAGTTCCGCTTTTTCTTATATGAATCCAGTGGTCTGGAGCAATGGCTTTTATTCCATCTTGAAAATCCAGTTCATAATCAGGAAGTAATGAAGGAATCTTTTTTAGAGCTTTATCAATTTGTTCTAAAGGTAATTCTATTTTGGCTTTGGCAATATAATAGCGAGGTAGTGAATTTACAATCTCCGATAGTTTTTGGTCTGTTTCAGCAAGAAGTGCCAGAATTAAAGCCATACCAGTTAAGGCATCACGCGTATAATTAACTTCAGGACAGATAATACCGCCATTTCCTTCTCCACCGATAGGAGAATGTAGTTCTTTCATCTTTTTGCCCACATAAATTTCACCTACTCTGGTGCGATGCACTTTAACACCAAATTTATGGGCAATATAATCAGATAGCATAGAACTGGAAAGATTAACTACTATATCTCCAGGTTTTTTAGGGAGAATAAAGAGTTCTGCTAAAGCCACAGAATATTCTTCTCCAATGCAATGTCCTGTCTCATCTACAATAGCTAAACGGTCTACATCAGGGTCAGTAGCAAAACCAAGATCTGCATTATGTAATTTAACATTTTCTTCCAGCTGATGAAGATTCTCATTTAGAGGTTCTGGAGTGTGCGCAAAAACTCCTGTAGGTTCAGAATTTATTTCTACTACTTCACAGCCAAGAGCTTTAAGTAGTAAGGGAGAAGCTAACCCTCCGGCTCCATTTACAGAATCAAGTACGACCTTAAATTTCTTGGAACGAATTTGTGCAATATTTAGATAGGGGATAGCAAGGATTCTTTGAATGTGATAGTTAATGGCTTCGGCATCTTCAGTTACTGTTCCCATATTTTGCCAGTCATTCCAGCTAATTTCTGCGTTAACGGATTCAATAAAACGGGATGCTTTTTCTGGTGATAGAAACATTCCGTCTCCATCAACAAATTTCATTGCATTCCATTGAGGAGGATTATGAGATGCGGTAATGCTTATCCCTCCTTGAGCAGAATGTTTTTTTACATTAAGTAGAACGGTTGGAGTGGGAACTATGCCTAAATCAATAACCTCGCATCCAGTGCTAATTAAACCACTGAGAATAGCATAGAGCATAGCTTTGCCTGTGGTGCGAGAATCTCTTCCTACAACGATTTTTGGGATATGATGAGAAGCAGGATTAGCTGATTCTTGAGCTATAAATTGTCCAAAGTGGCTCGCATATTGCAGAGCCACTATTGGATTTAAAGTTTCACCAAAAATGCCGCGGACACCGCTGACACTGGTCATTAATTTGCTCATAGAGCTTTAATAATATCCGTATTTATAGCGGTTATCTATAATTTTTGCTTCCTTACGAATTTGTTGCCACCAGCGATTAAAGGCAGCCTCTTCCAGTCGTTTTCTAATCTCTTCCTGTTTTTCTTTTGTGAATTCTTGCATATTTGGTTTTTCGCGTTTTTCAGCATAGATAATAAAAGGACCCTCTTTGGTGTTAACAATATCGGAATATTGACCCGTATTTAGTGCCAGAGCAGCTTTATCAAATTCTTCCAGGGTTGCATTTACTGGTGCAGGTAAACGGGAATCTTTTTTATGTCCCTTTAATTCAATGATGTCCCATCCTTCAGCAGCGGCAACATCAAAGTATTTATCTTTAGGAACTCTTTTTATAAAGTCTTCAGCCTTAGCTTTCATCAGCGCTATTTTTTTCTGTCTTTCCAGGTCATATTTTATCTGGAGTTTTTTTGCGTTAAAGTCCTCATAGTAGAATTTACGATTTTCTACTACCTGAGCTATAAGATAGGAAGGTTTACCCTGAATATTTAATTGGTATACCTCAGAAACCTTTCCGGGTTTTTTCTTTACCATAAATTGATGTAAGCCACCATGCTGACCAATTCCTGGGATTTGTTGTTGGTCATGAGGTAACCAGTCACTGGTTATAACTTCCAGATTGAGTTCTTTAGCTGCGGCATCTATTCCTTTTTTAGCGATTAGTTTGCGTGCTTGCTTAGCTTTTTCGTAGAGTTCTCTTTTTGTTTCATCGGAAGTGTTAACCTTTAAGAGTATATGACTGGCTTTAATCTGATCGTTGATAATTGAATCACACTTAACAATGTGCCAGCCGAAATCTGTCTTGAAAGGTTTAGAAATTTCACCAGGCTTGAGAGAGAAAGCCACTTTCTCAAATTCTGGAACCATCTGACCTCTTCCAAAGACTCCCAGAGAACCCCCCTGTTTTGCTGAACTTTCATCTTCTGAGTATTGTTCAGCGATGATAGGAAAGTTTTCTGGATTAACCATACGATAGATTTCGTCTATTTCCAATTTGACTTCATTGTAATCGCGTTCTGAAGGTTGGATAGGGATAGTAATATATTTAATCCGGGAAGCAGGTCCCTTTTTGAACTCGGTATCTTTGTGTTCTTCATAATATTTTTTAATTTCTGCATCGCTTACATAAACCGAATCAGCTTTGTGATAGGAGAACCAGATTGTTTTACCATAAACTTTATCATTTTCTTTGATAAATTCCTGTTTCAAGCTGTCCAATGTTATTCCAGCTTCACTCATTATTTTTTGCTGGAGTTTTTTCCGGGGTAGATAGGTCTTCATATATTCATACATCTGCAGTTTAAACTGAGGATTATTATTCAAAGCTTGAAAATACTTCTTTTTATCAAAGACACCGTTGGTTTGAAGGCTTTCATTTTGCAGCAGTTCTTGAGGAATATCGTTTTCTATGGCATTCTTAATTTCAGCTTCAGTAACTTTAATGCGATGTTTTTTTATCTGCTGTTGCCATAGTATTTCATTGACCAGTTCTTCCCAAGCAGTGTTCTGAATATAGGGCATATAGCTTTCATCTATTTTCTGTCCTTGAGCTTCATAGCGTTCTTTAATTTCTTGAATCTTGAGATTGTATTGCTGGGGGGTTATCTTAGTTCCATTAACTTTCCCTAAATAATTGCCACCTAAAGCCTGGATGATTTTTTCTCCTCCAAAAATACCTCCAGCACCAATGCTTAGTATAAAAGCAATAGCAATTATATAGATTATAACTTTCTGTTTCTTTACAAGTTGGTCAAGCATCTATTAACTCCTGAGGGTTAAATATTGTTTTAAAAAAGCAATTATTTTAATTAGCATTATTTATTCAAGCTTTTTTTAAATCTCGGCTTTATGCAAGAAGAACAAACCGAGTATAGTGAAGAAAATATTAGGAAACCAGGCAGCTAAAACAGGAGGAATAACACCATTATAACCAAGACTCTGGAAGACTCTAACAAAAATTAGATAGATAAAGCAGACAACTAAACCGAGAAGGAAGATTAAACCCCTACCCTTAGACCTTATGTTAGTAGTAGCGATAGGGATACAGAAGAAGATAACAATCAGATTGGTTAGAGGGAAAGAAATCTTCATATGTAAATCTACAATTTCTTTATGTGCTTTTTCACCCATTTTTTGCAAGCGGGCAATATAATCTTTTAGTTCAAAAAAGTTTAAAGAAAGAGTCTTTTTAGTAATGCGAATAAAATCTTTAGGTTGCACATCTAACAAGGGAAGGTCAGTGCTCGGATAGTATTGATATTGTGTCTGCTGTCCCTGTCCAAAATCTCTAATCTCACAATCCTGGATTATCCATTTATCATTTTGCCAGACTGCTGCAGAAGCAGTAATATGTTTAGCTATCTCTTTACTTTCAGGATTTAATTGGGTGAGGTCTATTACCCGTAAAGTATTGTTGTATCCATCAAAGAAACCAAAGTAATAGAAATCATTTTTTGTGCCCCGATAATGAACTCTGGCTTTGAGCATATTACTTTCCTCTGGTTCTCCCTTTATTTCCACATTATACACATAGTTACGAGTTTTTTCCGCCCAGGGAACTACATATTCACCAAAAAGTGCAACTATAATACTAATAATTAGTCCAACCAGGAAAAGTGGGAGCATAGTCCGATGAATACTGATTCCAGCAGCACGAATAGCTACACTTTCATTGTGTTTGGAAAGACTATCCATCAAGAATAGACCAGTAATCAGGATAGTCACAGGAGAGGTGAGCACCAGCAGATAAGGTAAACGAAGTAAATAGTATTCTATCGCTTGTTCTACAGTGGCACCATTTCTTATCAATTTAGGCAGATTATCTATAACATCAATAACGGTGAACACAGCAGCAAAACAGACAAAGATAACCAGATAGGTCTTGAGGAATTCACGAACGATATAACGGTCTAAAATACGCATCTTAGTTTATTAATGTATTATTTCATCTGGAGTTTCTTCAGGTTTAGCTTTACGATGAGAAAGCTTCCACTGAAGAAGGTTCAAGTTAATTAGTTGCTTTTCGTGGATAGAAAGATGGATGAGCCACAGTCCTATAATGAAGAAGATGATATTCGTTATCCACATTGAAAGAAAAGGACTCATCAAGGCTCTGTCTGCCAGTTGTTCTCCACCTGTTAAAGCTATATAATAGATTAGAAAGATAACTGAAGAAACCGAGAAAGCCATTCCAATTCCACTGGAACGAGTCATCAATCCGATAGGTACACCCATCATAACAAATATAATTATAGCAAATGCAAGGGCAAACTTCTTGTGATATTCCACCTGGAGTGAACGGAGATTTTCCAGAATTTCTTTATACTGGTCTTCTGCCATACTTTTCATAATGCTTAGACGACGAGTTTCTACACTTTTGGCATAATCATCAGGTTGTTTTTGCAATTCTTCCAATCTTTTTTGCAGATTAGTAATTTCCAGTTTTTGATTTGTAAGTTCCTGTTTTTTATTATTTATATCTGCTACTAACTGATTATAGGTCATTTCCCTATCAGAACGATAACCACTTTCACCAAAATCCATTCCCACAGCTAAATCTCTAATATTTACAGTAAAAGTCTCAAATTTAGTCACCTGATATTTCCCTTTTTCCTGTTCATTACGATTGTGCATTTCTCCATTTTGTAAAATTACCTGAAGGCTATTACCTTTATCCATTTGGACTATTCTTCCCTTTTGAGCAGTTATTATACGAGGAAAATTGGCTTGCGTTCGGTCATAAACAAGAACATTTTTTAGCTCATCATTTAAATTTTCTTCCGTGTAGATAGTATAATCAGAAATGGTGGTAAATTCCTTAGGTTTTATGATGGTCATCGGTCTATAATAGGCTATTTTAACCGTGAGATTCTTTAATTTATGATTAGTATTAGGAAGAAAATAGTGGTTAAAATAAACCATTAGCCCGGTAAAAAGTATTGCTGCGATAAAAAGAGGTCCCAGTAGACTATAGATATTGATTCCGCTGGCTTTCATTGCTATCGTTTCTCTATCAACAGTCAATTTTCCAAAAGTAAGAATTGTTGCCACTAACACAGCCATTGGAATGGAGAGCGAGAGCATATAAGGTAAAGATAGTCCAAAAAGCTGTAATACCGTTCCAATATCCAGTCTCTTTTCAATAATAGTATTCATTAAATCTATGGCTCTATCTATGAGCAGAACAAAAGTTACCACGAGTAACGAGAGGAAAAAGGGACTGAGATGCTCTTTCAGGATGTAGCGGGACAGGATTTTCACTGTTTTATCATCTCCAGAAGTTCATCTTCAGTGATTATTTTGATTGTGGGTATTTTCTGTGCTTTTGTTAGTTTAGAACCTGGATTTTCTCCCACAATTAAATAATCCAGATTGGAGCTTACTCCACTAATGATTCTTCCACCATGACTTTGAATTAAGTCTTCCATTTCTCTTCGGGAATAATGAGGTAAAGTTCCAGTTATGAGAAAAGTTTTACCTGCCAAAGCATTAGAGGCTTGAGTTCTTCTATAAGTGAAATTTATTCCCAAAGAACGAAGCTCCTCTATCAATTTTATATTTTCAGGTAGACTGAACCAGGCTTTAATAGCTAAAGCAACTTTTTCTCCAACTTCTGGAACTTGAGAAAGACTTTCCAGACTGGCATTGCGTAGAGAATCTATATCTCCAAAATATTCAGCTAAGTATCTTGCGGTAACAGTTCCTACATATCTAATGCCCAAGGCATAAAGTACTCTATCAAAATTTCTGGTTTTAGAAGCTTCAATCGCATTCTTGAGATTCTGAGCAGATTTAGGACCAAAATGTTCCAACTGTGCCAATTTATCATAGTCCAATCGGTAGAGGTCAGCAATACCAGAGATGAGTTTATTTTCTAAGAGTCTTGCTATCAAACTTTCTCCCAATCCAGTTATATCCATAGCATCACGAGAAGCAAAATGTTCTATACGGCGCTGAAGTTGAGCAGGACAGGCAACATTGGAACAGTAATGAATTGCACCTTCTTCATCTTTTTGTAAAGGACTTCCACAAGCAGGACACTGTGTAGGGAAACTCACTGGTTTTGCGTTAGGTTTCCGTTTATCAGGTATAACTTGTAGAATCTTGGGGATGATTTCTCCGGATTTAATCAAGAGGACGGTATCTCCTTCATGCAGGTCCAATCGTCTAATTTCATCTTCATTATGTAAAGTAGCACGAGAGACACTGCTTCCCGAAATATAGACTGGTTCCAAAATTGCCACAGGAGTTACTGCTCCAGTTCTTCCGACTTGATATTGCACTTCAATCAAGCGAGTTTCTTTCATTTCTGGCTTAAATTTATAGGCAACAGCCCATTTGGGACTTTTAGCGGTGTAGCCTAATTTCCTTTGTAAAGCAAAATCATCCACTTTAACTACGATTCCATCAATCTCAAAAGGCAAGGTATAGCGTTTATTTTCCCACTCATCACAAAATTTTTGCACTTCATTATAAGAATTACAGACACATCTTTGTTTTGCAGTAGGGAAACCTAAACTATCTAACCAATTAAGAAAGTCTGATTGCCTTTGTACAGGTAAATTTTCACAATAGCCCACGCTATAGAATATAGCTCTGAGATTCCGATTTTTAACTTCTTCTGGATCTTTCAATTTTATAGAGCCAGCAGCTGCATTTCTGGGATTGGCAAAGGGTTTTTCTTCATTTGCTCTACGTTGTTCATTAAGCTTTAAAAATTCTTCTACGGGCATATATATTTCACCGCGTATCTCTATAGGATAGTTGAAATTAATCTTATGAGGAATATCTTTCAGCAATTTGACATTGTTCGTAACTACTTCTCCAACAATACCATCTCCCCGAGTGGTGGCATATTGCATAACACCATTTTCATAATATAGATTGATAGAAAAACCATCTATTTTCAATTCAGCACAAAGAGTGGGGAAGAATCCCAGATCTGTTGCCAGTTTATATATCCAATCTTTCAATTCATTAGCAGAGTAAGTGTTATCCAAACTGTACATTCTTTGTTTATGAGGTATGGTTTCAGCTCCAGGGGTTAAATCACTTCCTATCTTTTCCAGTGGCGATTCTTTAAGTTCTTCCGCACTTAATTGAGCTTCCAGTTGACGTAGTCTTAAAACTAACTGGTCATATTCATAATCTGATATCTCTGGTTTTGCCAGTTTATAATAGAGTTCATTATGGTGTTCAATTTCAGCTCTAAGTTTTTGTATCTCTTTTTTCAATTCCTCATTCATAATTCATACATCTCCCTTCTCCGGTCTTTAAAAACATCATTAAGAGGATTAACCGATTTGTCCAGAGCAAGGTTTGGGTCAATAATTATTGTGCCCATTCCTTCATTTTTTTCGTCCAGCTGAAGCAGAACTTCTCCTTTGGTACCTAAAATCTGACTTTTTCCGGTAAATTCCATAGTTTCACCGTTATTATATTCAATACCGACACGATTGGATGTGATGGAAAACACCCGGTTTTCTAAGGAACGAGTCTTCATCGCTTGTTGACACCAGGGTAAAACAAGATTGGAAGGATGGCAGATTATTTGAGCGCCTTTTAGAGCAAGAGTTCTGGCAGATTCTGGAAATTGCCAATCAAAACAAATCATTATTCCTATCAGAATATTACCTTTAGCAGAGAAAACTTGAAATCCAGTATCTCCTGGAGTAAAAAAGAGCTTTTCTCTATAAAAAAGATGGGTTTTGCGATAAATATAATAACTGCCATCTGGATTTATCAGAGCTGCCGAATTATAATACCTATTTTCTGCTTTTTCTGCAAAACCATAAACTATACTGAATCCCTTTTCAGTAGAAAGTTGGCGAAATTCCTGAAAGACAAATCCTTCCGGAATGGTCTCACTAACTTTCTCAACCTCTTCCTGTTTCTGGAATACATAACCGGATAGACAGAGTTCTGGTAAAACTACTAAATCCGTCTCCATCTCTAAAAGCATAGTTATCAATTTATTAAGATTTTCCGTAACCGCAAAAAAATCAGGTTTAAATTGAACTACTGAGACCCTATAATCCATAACTTATATAATTCCTTAAAATTATATCATTATAATTAAGATTGAGGATTAAACTGCTATTGAAATCAAGTTGAAACATCGGATATTGTGGATGAATCTTAATTTTAACGGTTATTACTTTCATTTATCTTCTCCTCAATTTAATTTACCTCCAAATTCTTAATTTCTATTTATTGGTCAAGTTCTTTTACTCGTTTAATTAATCCTCATTAATTATGGATTTTAAGTATTCCTCACTTTTGCTTAACTTAAGGTGCAGCATCAAAATATTCGGACATAAACTTAGTGTATCTATCGCTAACTTTGATAGTTCTATTTATTATGTTCTTTATATCAAGTTAATGGCTCACTTATGTTGAGGTTATGATAGATTTCGGACATGAGTTGGACATGAGTTGGACATAAGCTGGACATAAGCTGGACATAGGTTAAAGATAAAGTGGAAGATATTTGGAATTTAATGATGGATAAATTACTTTCTCTAAAATAGGTGTTAGGACGGTAATTATAGTACATATTAAAATTAAATATTATTAAATGATAAACAATCTATGCGTTATATTAAATATTACGACAAAGGAGACATTATCTTTCTTTTACTTTGTTTTATCTCGTTAACTTTTATGTATTCAAAGAAATGACTATATTTAATGAGTTTGATAAAATTCTTGACTTTAATACTTAGTGTTAAAAAGGGTATAAAGTATCTTTTGGTAATGAGGTAGAAAATGCAATATGATGTAATTATAATAGGAAGTGGTCCTGCTGGTTTAGCTGCAGGAATTTATGCAGCACGCGGAGGATTAAACACTATTATCCTGGAAAGAGCTATAATTGGTGGTCAGATTACCTCTGCTCATCAGGTGGAGAATTATCCTGGCTTTCCTGATGCCATAGAAGGCTTTGAGCTTACAGAAAGAATGAGACAACAAGCGGAAAGATTTCAAGCAAAATTTTTAGATGAAGAAGCTACGGCAATAGGAATGGAAGGTCTCTGCAAAATTGTGGAAACTCGTGAGCACAAATACCGCACAAAGGCTTTAATCTTATGCACTGGTGCCTATCCGAGAAGGCTAAATGTTCCTGGAGAACAACGCTTTACCGGAAGAGGTGTTTCCTATTGTGCCACCTGTGATGGTGCTTTGTATCGTGATAAAGTTGTAGCTGTTATAGGAGGAGGTGATTCTGCAGTAGAAGAAGGTATTTATTTAACCCACTTTGCTCGTAAGGTTTACATCATACATAGAAGAGATGAATTGAGAGCCCAAAAGATATTACAAGAACGTGCTTTTCAAAATCCCAAGATTGAATTTATTTGGAATTCAGTGGTTCAAGAGATTCATGGTTCTGATAAAATAGAAAAACTGGAGATTTTTAATCGGGTTACTCAAGAGATAAGCTTCCTACCTGTTGATGGGGTTTTTATTTATGTAGGGATTTTACCAAACAATAAACTGCTGGAATCCAGGATTAATCTTGATGAAGCTGGTTTTGTTTACACGGATGAATTTATGCATACTAATATTCCTGGTGTTTATGCTGCAGGAGATATTCGTCATAAAGTTTTGAGACAAGTAGTCACAGCTACCAGTGATGGTGCTATAGCTGCTTTCAGTGCAGAAAAATGGATTAGAGATAATTATGAAGCTTTAGAAAAAACGGAGCAAAATTAAGTGTGGACTAGTAAAGAGATTCGTCAGACTTTTATAGATTTCTTTAGGGAAAGAGAGCATATCTTTATCCCTTCTTCTCCGGTAATTCCTTGGGATGATCCCACTTTACTTTTTGCCAATGCTGGAATGAATCAGTTTAAAAATATATTTCTGGGATTAAAAGAACCGGAAGTTAAAAGAGCTGTAAATAGTCAGAAATGTATTCGTGCAGGAGGCAAACATAACGATTTGGAAGCTGTAGGTAAAGATGGCTATCATCATACCTTTTTTGAAATGCTGGGCAATTGGTCCTTTGGAGATTACTATAAAAAAGAAGCTATAGAATGGGCTTGGGAACTCTTAACTAATGTATTCCATTTACCTAAAGATAAACTTTTTGCCACGGTCCATAATTCTGATGAGGAAAGCTATAATTTATGGAAAAATAATACCGATATAGATTCCTCTCATATATCCTATTTTGGAGATAAAGATAATTTTTGGGAAATGGGTGAGACAGGTCCCTGTGGACCTTGCACTGAAATTCACTATGACCGCGGTATAGAACATTGCATGAAAAAGAATGTACCTGGTCATAAATGTGAATTGAATGGAGATTGTAATCGTTATATTGAGTTATGGAATCTGGTTTTCATTCAATATAATAGAGAAGAAGATGGTTCACTTTCGCCTTTGAAATCTCGTTATGTAGATACTGGAGCTGGTTTTGAAAGGTTAGTGCAAATTCTCCAGAATACTTATAGTAATTATGAGACGGATTTATTTATGCCAATTATAGATAAAATCGTCCAAATGAGTGGGGTTCCTTATAATCCTGAAACTGGTATGTCTCATAGAGTGATAGCTGACCATATTCGATGTCTTTGTTTTGCTCTTGCGGATGGAGGTTTTCCTTCTAATGAGGGAAGGGGATATGTTCTCAGAAGGATTTTACGTAGAGCTGCTCGTCATGGAAGATTGCTGGGATTTTCTGAACCTTTTATGTTTCATTTAGTTGATTCTGTGGTAGAAATAATGAGTGAACCATTTGCTGAATTGAAAGGTAAAGAAGCCTATATTAAGATGGTAATTAAAGCAGAAGAAGAGCGTTTTAATTCTACACTGGATAAAGGTTTGGAGAGATTTGATCAGATTTGTGCAAACTCTGCAGAAAAGATTATCTCTGGTAAGGATGCCTTTCAACTCTATGATACCTATGGTTTCCCGCTTGATTTGACTATCAATCTGGCAGAAGAAAGAGGTTTTAAGGTTGATAATGCTGGTTTTGAAGAAGAGATGAAAAAACAAAGAGAACGAGCTCGGAAAAGCTCTAAATTTATCTATAAATGGGAAGATATGGATTGGATAGAATTAATGCCTTCTACTCCAACAGATTTTGTTGGATATGATAATTTTAGCATAGAAGCACATATTCAAAGATATCGGATTGATGATGAAGGCAATTTACATATACAACTTGATAAAACTCCATTTTATGCTGAATCTGGAGGACAGGTTGCAGACACAGGAAGAATTTATAATGATGATTTTGAGATGCAAGTAATGGATGTTAAGCGTATAGATGATAAGTTTATTCATATTGGTCATCTGATTAAAGGTGCTATATCTTCACCTTTAGTTAAGGCAGAAATTGACCTCCCAAGAAGGAAAGATATAGCTCGGAATCATACTGCCACCCATCTTTTGCATAAAGCTTTAAGAATGGTATTAGGAGAATATGTTCAACAAAAGGGTTCGTTTGTTGGTCCGGATTATCTTCGTTTTGACTTCACCCAACTGCAAGCACTAACACAAGATGAGATAAATAAGGTGGAAGACATAGTTAATGAGATAGTTAAAGAAAACAGACCTGTCCATATTGAGATTAAAGATATTGATGAAGCACGCTCTGAAGGTGCAATGGCTCTTTTTGGCGAAAAGTATGGTCAAAAAGTTAGAGTTATTAGTGTAGAAGATTTTTCCAAAGAGTTATGTGGTGGTACTCATATTTCTGCAACAGGTGAGATTGGACTTTTTAAGATTATATCCGAAAGCTCTTCCTCAGCAGGAATCCGAAGAATAGAAGCTGTTACAGGAAGAGGTGCAGAAAAATTTGTGCGTTCTCTTCAAGAAAGGATAGCAAATCTTGCTGCTGTGCTAAATGTTTCTGAGAAAATGCTGGAAACAAAATTGGAGACTATGCAAAATCGGATTAAAGAGTTGGAAGAAGAGCTTAAAAAGAAAGAGCAGAGACAAAGTTTTGCTGATGTGGATAAATTACTGGATAAAATAGTAGAATATCCCGATTTTAGTCTCCTTTGCACAACCGTTGAAACTGAACCGGAAAGATTAAGAGAACTTGGAGATTTGCTTAAAGACCGAGCCAAAGACACCATTTCTCTACTTTTTACAATAGAAGGGGATAAAATTACTATTCTTTGTGTAGTGGGAAGAGATTTGGTTGATAAATTTAATGCCGGGAAAATTGTTAAAGCTGTATCTCAAGAACTCAATGGTAAAGGTGGAGGTAGAGCTGATTCTGCTATGGGAGGAGGAAAAAATCCAGAAAAGCTTTCGGAGCTTATGACTCGCATTCCTGATATTATCAGAAGCACCTTATAATGCGTATCCTGGTTATCAGATTAAGTTCTATCGGAGATATAATTCTCACTCAATCTGTAGTAGCAGAATTGCGAGAACTTTTCCCTGAAGCTGAAATCTATTTTCTCTGTAAACCAGAATATCAAGCTTTACCCGAACTTTTTGGCTTAAATTTAAAAATAATTCCCTATTCTAAAAGCTTTTCCTGGCATCTAAATCTTACCAAACAATCCTACGATTTAGTGATAGACTTGCATAATAAGTTTTCTACTTGGTTAATTCGCAATCTGGTTCGCTCTCACAAGAAGGCAATTTATAATAAACAGCATAAATTAAGAAAAAGAATTGTGAGAGGGAATCATTCTATCAGCATAGAATCCACGGTTAGATTATATTATTCCGCTTTAGAAAAACTCTTTCCGGATAAATTTAGTTCCACTTATTCTATACGCTATCCCGTGCTTCATCCTGAACTAATTCCCGAAGAGATAGAGATTACTCCTCGCATTTATCCAGACAGAAAACTTATCGCTTTATTCCCTGGTGCAGCTCATAATACAAAAATTTGGCAAATAGATAACTGGAAGAAACTTATTGAAGATTGTCATAATGAATATGAATTTAGGATTTATGGAAATCAATCAGATTATGAATTAACCCGAAGTCTTAATGCAGTTTTTGATGATGTAAAAAATCTTTGTGGGAAACTCAATCTCAGGCAATTAACAGCAGAAATAAATGCCTGCGACGCAATTATAAGTGGTGATACCGGTCCTATGCATTTAGCAGCCGCTTTAAGAAAAACTCAGATTGCTATCTTTGGAGGGACTCATCCTCGTTTAGGTTTTGCACCTTTGAATGATAAAGCTATCGTTTTAACAGCTGATTTAGCTTGCCAGCCCTGTTCTTTGCATGGAAGAAATAAATGTCCTAAAGGGACATTTGAATGTATGAAACAGATTACACCAGAGATGGTGGAAAAAGCATTGGAAAATATATTTATTGAAGATAACTGATTTAAGTTATAATCAATTTTATAATTTATATTACCACTTATAACTAATCATTAAAAGGGGTTGGTTATCTTTGATATCCAGATATACTTGAGGATTAATTTCCTTACCGGTATAACGAAGAGCATCTATTCCACTGATTAAGTGATTCACTATGAGCACTCCCATAGTTAATTTTCCATAATCTTGAAGATCTCTTGCTTGAATTCTAAGTTGACTGTAATGACGACGGTGTTCTAAGCTATCCCAATTCCAGCCATACTCTTCTGGATAGCAATGTTCATCAATATAAGCTTGTTGCTGAACAGGGTCATTAGGATATAATTGCATAGCTTCCTCTCTAATTTTAGCATTATATCCACCAGCTTCAAAACCACTACTATTATAACGGCTCAAATTTCTATAATATTGGTCGTCATATTTTCCCGGTTCTATATGAGCAAATTTGATGGCATATTCATAGTATTTTTGTGCTTTTAGTTTTTCTTCCTCATTAAAATAAAAAAGAGTGGATATGATTCCTGCTTCCGCTGAAAGCATTGCATAACCATAATTATGTCCATCCTGTATTTGCGATAAACCAGGCACTACCAGAGATTTTAAAACTTTGACACCCCGACTTTCTGCAGAAAGAGAAAAAGTCAGCAACAATAGCAAAAGGATTAAAAAGAAAGTTACTTTGAATTTATTAAGCATTAATACTCCAGCTGGACATTGAACATTAAACCGTTATTGGAGGTAGGAGTAAAATAGATTGATAATGGCTCTTTTGCTTTTTGATTTGTAAGAGACACATCTATGACACTGACAACCCGATTAAGGAGCAAGGCTCCCACACTTAGATTTTGATAGATTTTAGCTTTTTGAGTTCTTCTGCGCAACTTTTTATAATGATTTTGATAAGTCTGGTTTTGCCAGCTCCAACCTTCTTCATCACTATAGGTATTGGCTAAAATATAAGCTTCATAGCCTTCTGGATTATAAGAATAAATTAAATAATAGTTCCGGGCAAAAAGTTCCTGATAGCGGTTAAAATCGTCACTGCTTATATAATTTTGTAGATTTTGATAATAACTTGCAGGCATATTTTCTGGAGCTCCCGCATAGACTTTTGCATATTGTTTATAGGTATCAGTCAAATTATCTTTTTCTTTTTCCAGAGCAAAAAAAGAACTCCAGACCAGAATATCTGCACCAAGCATTATAGCACCCTGAGTTGTTTTTCCCAGCGCCAGTTCTCCTGTTCCTGGTAAGATAGCAGAAGTAGCAGAATAAATCATTTTAGGCAATGCTGCTAAGGGCATTATTGAAAGAATCAGAAGAAGGAATACAAGGTGTTTCATCATAGATTTAAAAGTTTACTCTTAAAGCTAAAGTTGGGGTTAGACTGTTATTGGAGACATCAGTATAATAATACATTTTAACTTTATCATTTTTAGTGATAGCTGTGCGATTAACTTGATTAGTCATAATATAGGCATCAATGGCAGAAACGATATGATTTGCAGCTAAACCAAGCGTAAAGTAATGAGAATAGTCATATTGTTTATTAGCATCTTTTCTCATATTAATATATTCCTGACGCCAGGGTGAAGCTTCAGGGCTCTTTGGAGATATAGGATGAGATAGATTTCCATTCATAAAGTCTTCCACGGTATAATTCTGATACCAGCGCCTATTCTGGATTAATTGAGGGTCGGTGCTTCCAGTAAAAACCCAGAGTCCTTCATAAGCAGGGTCATCCATAATAAAGGTTCCGTCTCCTGAAGTGGGATCAGTGGCAAAGCGATGATACCAATCTGCCCAACCAAAGATATACTTATTATATTTACCTATATCCTCATAAAAATGCTGGGTATCGGATTGGTCTAAACGAAAGAAAGTTTCGTCATAGATATCAAAAGCATTTATATTCTTCAAAACATTTTGCACCTGAGTTTGATAGTCGCGTCTATAGCGTGTTCCGGTATAAGTGTAGGAATAATCAACTCCCCCTACATTATAATTGAAGGTATGAGTAACTATCTCGCCATTAGCATATTTTTCATAATCTTTAGTTTTTTCATCGCCTTGCTTATCATAATAAATCATTCCGCCAATCATAGCGACTTCCAGGATAGGGAAGATATAGGTAATCACAGCAGAAGGGTTAGCATAAAATTGACCTGCTCCAGGTAGAACAGCAGAATAAAGCATCGCCAGCCTTGCATCTTTTTTTTCAAAATTAACCTTTATTATCTCCTGCTCAGTGTCCTTCTTATTTTCCTGGAAGATTAAATCATCTATACCTTGTCCTAAAAGAGTAGACAATAACCCCAGGCAAATCATAATTAATAAAAACTTCTTCATCTTCTTTTCCTCTCAATTACTTTTGCACTGCAAACTTGATGGTCTTATGTTTATTTCCACACTGTACCTTCATAAGATATACTCCAGAAGAAAGTTTGTGACTGTCAATTATTATATCACGCTGGAGATTTCCATTTGCAGGAACAGTCTCACTTTTAATTAAATCTGCATTGATGTTATAAAGATGGAGTTTTACAGTTTGATTAAAGTTTTCAATTCTTACTCTAAAATTATCTCCTTTAACTGGATTAGGGAAAATATAGGCATTAAAAGCCTGAGCAGGAATGGATATACTGAATTCTCCATAAAGAGTGCCATTTCCTCCATTGCGGAAGCCATTCCAGCAAAGTTGTGTTTCAGAAGTAAGGATATTTTTCCCTTGAATATATATTTTTCCACTTCCATCTGTATAATACCAGTATAAATGGGAAGAAAGTTGATGATCAGGGATTATCATCAAATGAGAATTTCCTGTTTCTCCGTTTGATAATAATGAATACTGCCACAAAATCCCATTATTAGGAGAAAATGCCAGAAATCCTCTGTCAGATAGAGGGAAATATAAAAGTGGTGATGAATTGAATTGCATTGCTATTAGGTGAGCTTCAGGTTCAATAGTAAAAGGAGATATATCATAAGGATAGCCACTTAATAAAGAACCATCAAAGGTTACAGCATAGATTTTATTCCCAGAACCCCAGAATATGGCAGGAGAAATTGAAGTTTCACCAGTGCGGTAACAGGTTAGCCCTATTTGCGTGGGATGTTCCCCAGGTCTTGCCATATATATCTGTTGGAGATATCCCTTTTCATATCTATAGATATTACCTTTATTTGACATTAAAAACAGCATTGAGGTATTTTCAGATAAGGCACAAAAAGTTACGGGTTCATAGTTGCCAAAAGGTTCTGGTAATTCAATCTCTTCACTTATAGTTAGATTATTCGTATCAATTATATATAACAGATCTGGGCACAGTGCTATGAGTTTGTCATCAAAAAAGCCAAGTCTTTTAACATTTTGTAAGGGGATAGAATTTATTAATTGTTTATTATGGATAGATGATAAAGTATTCTGGGTGGTAACAAAAATAGTATTTTCAAAAGAAATAGGAGCTGTAGTTATATGCTCTGAAAAGTTTAAGGAGACGCTTTCTAAATCGTCTTGTGAGAATTGTATTAATTCAAGAGTATTATTATGCACGAGTACCAATTCCTGGAATCCATTTCCATCTTGATCTGAAGTAGTTATGGGGAAATCTATAGTATGACTATTCCAGGGAAAACTGCCCATTAAGTCAAACCAGGTGTTATCTGAATACGAAAGCAGATGGATGGAATCTTCCAATATAAGGGGGATATTAAAATCACAGAAACTTGATTTTATTAAGGGAGCGCATGTTATCCTGGAATCTGAATAATCAAAGATTTGCGTGGTATCAAAATTACCAGCACATACAGTTATGGACATATCTCTGGAAGGGTTGCCCATATTATTAAGCCAGTAAAGTGATCCAATATTTTGACTATCTTTTAGAGCAGGTTTTGTATTGCTATTTAATACAGGTTTCCAGGGTTCTTGAGTCCAGTGAATAAAATAGCCATCAGAGTCAAGTAACGGTTTGTGAGCATAAAAATATTCATATTGTGTGCCAGTCCAGTACCAGGAATAGGGATAACCGATATCAGGTAGATTATCTGCTTCTATGATTTCCACTCCTCTACGAGAATATCTTGTATTTACAGAATTATTTTGATAGTTAGAAACGAAATTTCCTTCATTATCCCAGACTCCTTGATTGTAAATCACATCATTATTGATGTGCCAGACCAGAAATCCTCCTCCCATAGCAGAACCATCAGCTTTCTGAAAAGAGGGCAAAAGATAATCATATTCATAGGTAGGTCTATTATCCGGGTCTTCAATAGCTGTAGGATAGAGAATAACTCTTTTATCTTCGTTAGCAAAAACTGCAGTAGCTCCATCTCCATCAGGATCTACATTCCTATTTTCAACCAGGATATATTCTGTGGAAGAAAGAGGAATACGCAGAATCTGAGGATGAAATGAATTTCCAGACTGTTTCCAGCTACTAGCAGAAAGTAAAATAGGGTCAAAAAGTGGTATCTGTTCCAGATCTAATAATAAACCTTTAGATTTAAGATAATCCTCGCAGATTAAAGTGCGAGACCAGGCTCCTGGAAGAACGGGTAATCCACCTTCCAGCATTATATATGACCCATCTTCTAAGATGTCCAATAGAACTCCAGAACCACCACTATCCATAATATCAAAGACACCTACCATAGGTTGCCAAGTATAGACATTATAGAGATCAACCATTCCTAAAGAATGACCAAATTCATGAGCTATAACTGAATTGAGAGCACCATAACCAGAATGAATAACTGTACCCTCATAAATTTCTTCGGTAAAATCTTGAGATATAGTGGAGGGTACATTGCAAGCATAACTGATAAAAAATGAACCATCATCTACGGGGACTTCTTTTCCTTCTCCAACGCTTATAAAGAAAGAAGGTAGATCTGAAGGTGTGTCCGAAAATATATCATGTTGCCAATCTGAACCTGCGTGGATAATCATAAAATGACTATAAGCAGAAAAATCTATCTCTGGCGAAAGATTATCCGCAGTGGTAAAGGCATCTCTGAAATATTCTTCCATTTTGGAAACAAAAGTTTCACTGGATGCTGATGGAGGATTATAATAGCCCATAGTATGGGGTAAGGTATAAGCTCCATTTAAAGGATAGACATCATATTCCAAATTGAAAGATCCAGCTGTTGCTGCAAGATAATAGTATCGCAAGGCTTCCAGGTTGTCCTGAAAATATTTACGATTATGAGGAGGACTTCCAATACTGTATAGATAGTTAGGATCAGGTTCAAGCTGAAACTTTCCATTACCAGTGGTATTTGGGTCATCCGGTATTTCTTCTTGAAAATCAACCAGAATTACTAATAACTTATTATAATTATCTTTATTCTTATCTAATAGCTTTCCTGACTGTTTATTAAGCAATTGTATATAAGGATGAGCTTTAGGTGGATGAGTAGGATAATACTTACTCAGATTAATTTTTTCAGCATATAGTAAAGTGGAGCTTATCAGAAATAAAGATATTATACCAGCTCTCAGAATTTGTTTGAAGTTAAGCTTCCTCAGGACTATACCTGAGGAAGCTGAAGGGAATAGTGTTCTCTTAATCAGAATTCAAAGCCTAAAGAAAATACTTTGTTATAATCTGTCAGTTCACCGGCAGTTATCATACCAAAATCAGCGGTTAGCTTATATTTTTTACTAAAGGTATATTGAATCCCAGCGCCAAAGCTTGGACCAACAATACTTCCTGCCTGATCAGCAAAGTAGCCACCTCTCAGAGAAATTAGATTCAAATAGGTGTATTCTGCACCAAATCCATACATTGTCTCGTCAAAGTGTTCCCAACCGGTTATAAAACGTTTAAATAAAGGGTCATCATTAGCAAGTATTTTACTGGCTTCAGCAGAAACAATCAATTTATTCATAGGTGTATCCAGAACTTGATAAGATGCACCCAGGCGAAAAGTCATAGGTAAGGGGTCTGATTGGGATTCATCAACATAAGTTACGTTAGGTCCGATATTTTGTATCGCCAGAGCAAGGTCTAAACCTTTTACACCCAGGTCTCGATATTTGGCACCTATATCAAAGGCAAAAGTAAAAGTTTTACCTTCATCTTCAGTATTACCAGTACCAGGTCCAAGATAGCTATAAATAAGTTTAAAGTTTCCTCCCACACCTAAATGTTCTGGTATTACTTCATAACTATAACCTGCTCCTCCAGCAAAATCAAAGCTATGAAAGGTTCCCAGTTGATTTCCTTGTTCATCCGTTTGTTCCTGAGTTCCAGCATCAAGTAGGATAAATTGCACATTCACATTACCGATATCTTGGAAATAGTGGTTAAAACCTAAATATTCATAGAACATATCATCAAAACCACCACCAGCTCCTTGAAGCCAGGGTATATGAGTTCCCGCTAATTGTGTTTTACGATTAAATGCGGTTGCACCTGGATTCCACCAGGCAGCATAAGCATCATCAGCTACAGCTGAATAAGCACGACCAAGGGCATTAGCTCGAGCACCAGGTTCAAAAGTGAGAAATAGCAATGCACCCTGGGAAATTGCATCCACTGTGAAGGGCAGGCTCAATAGAATCATCATTGTTGCCAGGATTAATATGGTATATTTGGACATCATACCTCCAAAAAATATCCGTTAACTCAGAGCAATAAATAACCCCGAGTTATTTTTTTTCTTTGTTATAAGTTCAGGGGGAAGAAACACCCCCAAAAAAAACAGTTACACTATTTCGTTCTACAAATAATGCTATTGGTCTCAACTTTTTAGAAGTTAATCACTCCATTTTATTAATGGTGCCGAAGGCCGGAATCGAACCGGCATGGGCTAAAAGCCCGGTGGATTTTGAGTCCACTGCGTCTACCTGTTTCACCACTTCGGCATATTGAGAACTTACTTTAATTTTACTAAATGATTGTCAAGCTTATTCTGTATTCTTGCAGGATGATAGTCAAAGATTTTAGAAAGGTCGTTAACATTTTTACAATTTTCCTTTTTTCTCTTCTTCTTTGACGAGCTTTTCTAACTTAGCTGCTACTTCATCCAGTGCTTGTTGTGGAGTAAGAATTCCTGCAGTGGCTTTTTCCAGGCTTTTTTTAAGTTCATCTCTTCCTAAGAACCAGGCGGGATGTTGAGGTTCAAAAACAGCATCTTCTAATTGTGCATATACATCTTTAAATTGAGGATTTTCAGCCAAGAAATCCTGGATTATCTGAGTTTGCATAGCACTTTTGCGTAAAGGCATATAGCAGGTGCGAGCACTCCATTCTGCAGTTCTTTCCGTGGAAGTGAACCATTTTATGAATTCCCAGGCAGCCTTTTCTTTTTTGGGATTACCACTTTTAAAGATTACAATATTAGTTCCGCTAATAGCGCTTTTCTTAGTTCTATAAGTAGGTAATGGTGCATAACCAACAGCAAAATTTATGGGTTGTTGTCGCATAAAAGTTATAGATACACTGGAACCTTCATACATAGCGACCTTTCCTGCGAGAAATGCATTTTGTCCATCAAGCTCTTTGGTAGATTTTGCGGTCTTATCAACATTAACCAACCCAAGTATATAATTTAAAGCCTCTAAACCGTATTGACTATTCAACACAGGACGGTTATTCTCATCCATTATAGTGCCACCAGCTTGATGGATGAGATTAACAAACTGCCATTCATTTACGGTAAAATTAGCACCATAAATATCATCTTTAGGGGAGGTGAGTATTTTACAGTATTCCCTGAATTCTTGCCAGGTAGCGGGAAAATAGTAAGGATCTAATCCTGCACGGTAGAAAGCATCTTTATTATAAAAGTAGGCACGAACGCTTTTATTGAAGGGGAACGACCATTTTTTCCCTTTATAAGTGATAGAATTCATAAATACGGGATAGAAATCATTTAAATCTTCTTCAGTTATATCAGGGTCATTGGCAATTAAGCTATCAATACTGACCAACACATTATCTTCCTGATATTTTGCTGCCCAAGATTCAAAGACCTGTGCCAGGTCTGGCTGTTTACCAACTTGAAGAGCAGCGGAAAGTTTTTGAGATAAAGCATTATAGCTGCTGATAGGATTGGCGATGATTTCAATATCTTTATGAGTGTGATTGAAATCCATTATCATATCATTTAATACATCTCCTAAGGGACCACCCAAACCATGCCAGAATCTAACTTGAACTTTACCGGATTGAACGGTTTGACCGCAACCTCCAAAGAGAATAGCTATGAGTATTAAAATCGCAGAAATTCTATATATTTTCATTTCCTATATCCATCTAAAAGTTTTATTAATATCATTAGTATACCAAAGGAAAAGATAGTTTTTTGGCATAGATGCTAAATAATTTCTATTCCTCAGGTAATTCAGGTTTCCAATTCCTATTTTTACGAACATATTCAGAAAAGGTTAGCATATAGCCAGTTTTACTTTTTTTCTGTTCAAAGAAAATCAGTTCCCATTCTTCCCAGTTAATTTCAGGGAACCAGGTATCACCTTCAAATTCTGCATCTATACGGGTTACATACATTTTTGAGATGAGGGGAAGGAATAATTTGAATATCTGACTTCCTCCAATAACAAAGACTTCATCATCAGGTCTGCAATGTTCCAGACATTCACTGACGCTATGACAAACTATTGCTCCTGGAACATAAAAGTTATGGTCATGAGTAAGAATTATGTTCACCCTTTGATCTAAGGTGCTACCCAGAGACATCCAGGTATTTTTTCCCATAATCACGGTGTGATTTAAGGTCTTTTCACGGAAATATGCCAGGTCTTCTGGTATACGCCAGGGTATATGATTCTGATATCCAATTAAACCATTACGGTCCATTGCTACAATTAAAGAGAGCTTTAGGTCAGCTAAATGCGGTATAGAATTCATCATTTTTTAATTAAAAACGATTTCACCCGTTAATATCTTGCTTTTAATATAAACTGGATGGTCAGCATAAAGACTCACTTTTCCTTCGCAGATAACATCTTCTCCAAAACTTATATCGCCAGTAATTTTTAATTCCTTACAACGAATTAGAGAAGGGACTCCATCTTTAAAATGTTCCATCATTTGGTTTATATTTCCATAATATCTTTCATCAAGCTCTATGGTAGGGACCTGTTCAATTCCCTGTTTCAGAACTATATGATACTGGTCGTTTAATTCGTATAAATCAGACCAGATAGCAAGTAAGTCATTATTCTTTTTTACTGGAGAGAAACGAGTTCGGGGTACCACAACAGCACGAGAATTTTTAAAAAGACTGATAGCAGCACCCATTGCCGTTTCCAGTTGATAGATAGGAGTCCCATCTACCACCTTAGGATTTACAATTAGTGGTAATAATATTGTCCCATCCTCAGTCAATAAATACCACTGCAATGCTTTGAGGTCTATCCAGAGATTATTAGTATTAAAATATTTATAAAGTCCTATATTTTGGAACTCAGAAAGTTCATCTTCTGGACATTGAGCGATTTCTCTTAGCATCAATTGTCCATTTTTATCTTCACATAGATGTCCCCCTTTTTTATCCATTTCGGTTCTATGGCATACTTCCATCACAAAATGAAGGTCATTTGCTGCCATATAAGAAGGAATGGCTGGATCAATTGTAGCTCCCAGGTTATCTGAATTAGACACAAAGATATAGCGGAATCCTGCATCAATCATTTTGTCCAAAAGTCCAGTGCAATATAAAGTCGTATATAAATCTCCATGTCCAGGAGGATTCCATCTTTTTTTAGGGTCAGGATTATCGTAGGGTTTTAGATTGTCTTGCCGAATGCGAGGAAATTTATTCTGCTGAAAAGTAACGGGAAGTGATTGTTTCTCCAAGTCAGGGTATTTTTGCAGATATTTTTTAGTATCCTCATCAGTGTGAAAACTGTTCATAAACATTAAAGTCACATCATAACCAGTAGTAACACGTAATAATAGAATCTGACGGACGATAATATCCAGGAAATTCATATTGCCTTTAACTGGTAGAAGACTTTTTGCTGCACTTAATCCCATACTTGTTCCCAGACCGCCATTCAGTTTAATCACCACAATCTGTTTTAGCATAGATTGTTTTCTATAATCATTTAGATCTGAATATTCAAGCAGGTTGTCTTCTTTTGGAGGGTTGATTTCAGAAGAAGGAATGATACCCCTTTCTCCTTTTACCAGTTGATTATAATAAATACAGAAAGTGCGAATCACACTTTCAGGAATGGACTCTGCCTTCATCATTCGGATAAACTGGTTTAACATCAATATATCCTCAGTAATTTTTATTTTTGCAGTCTTTTTTGCACAATCTCATTTACCATTTCATCATCAATATTTTCGGGCATTGTAATGTGTCCTTCCTCAGAATGAACTTCATTCCAGGTTCGGACAGTCTTCATTGCATTTTCATTGCGTGCCCAGTTTCTTCTTCCAACTCCTCCCATAACATCCCAGGATAAGCCAGATTTAATAACATTATCTATATATTCACTGCCATCAAGAACAATTCCATTTCCGCTATTGAAAGCTTTTCCGACACCGACACCTCCACCATTTGAAAGAACTACCATAGTCAAACCACGAGCTGCATTGCCAGCAAAACAATGAGCAGCCATATCTGCCATTCTATTACTTCCGTCCTTGATATTTGCTGTTTCACGGAAGGGAGAATCTGTGCCACCGGTATCATGATGGTCTCTTCCTATCATAACAGGACCAAGTTTGCCTTCTCTAATAAGCTGATTAAAGTGTAATGCAATGCGAATTCTTTCTTCTTCATCAGCATAAAGAATGCGTGCTTTAGTTCCAACTACCAGATTATTTTCTTCTGCATGGGTTATCCAGTAATGATTATCTTTATCCATAGTGTTTCTATTAGGGTCAATGATTTCAGCAGCAACCTGGTCAGTTAAATGTAAATCACTATCTTTTCCACTAAGACACACCCATCTATAGGGTCCATAACCAAAATCAAAGCAAAGAGGTCCCATAATATCTTCCACATAGGAAGGAAAGATGAAACCTTCACTGGTATCTATACCATTTCGAGCAATACAGTGTTCTCCAGCATCAAAAACCGAAGCCATAAAACTATTTCCATAATCCCAGAATTTTGCACCTTTATCACAAAGTCTTTTGATAACTTGGAAATGGCGTCTTAAAGAAGTATCCACGCATCTACGAAATTCTTCCGGATTAGATGCAAGCAAAGCTCTTCCTTCTTCAAAAGTTAAACCAACTGGAGTGTAGCCACCTTCATAAACAGCGTGACAGGAGGTCTGATCAGAAAGTAATTCGGCTTTGATATTATGCGAATCAACATATTCCAGAAGGTCTACAATGTTTCCATAGTAAGCAATAGATATAGGTTCTTTAGTCTTGCGATGTTCATCTACCCACTGAAAGATTTCCTCCAGATTACTGGAAACTTTCTTCACCCAGCCTTGTTTTAATCTGGTTTCTATCCTACTATAATCTACTTCAGCAATTACACCTATCCCTTTAGCAATTTCTACCGCTTTAGGTTGGGCTCCACTCATTCCACCTAAACCAGAAGATATAAAGAGCACTCCTCGTAGGTCTTTATCCGAAGGAATACCTAAATATTTTCTTCCAGCATTTAGTAGAGTTATGTAGGTGCCATGAACAATACCTTGCGGTCCAATATACATCCATCCACCCGCAGTCATCTGTCCGTAATTAGCTACACCAAGAGCAGTAAGTCTTTGAAAATCTTCAGGATTATCCCATTTTCCTATGACAATACCGTTGGTAGAAATAACTCTTGGAGCTTCTTTACGGGAAGGAAATAGACCTAAGGGATGACCGGATTGAACCACCAGCGTTTGCTCTTCTGTCATTATTTCTAAATATTTTTTGATAAGACGATATTGCATCCAGTTCTGACAAACCTGTCCACTTTCACCATAGGTAACCAGTTCATAAGGATAGAGAGCAACCTCAAAATCCAAATTGTTATCAATCATCACCTGAATACCACGAGCTGGAGTGATGCCCTTATACTCGTCAATAGGGCGTCCCCAAATTCTTCCTTGAGGACGAAAACGATAGGCATAAATTCTTCCTCTGGTCAATAATTCTTCCAGAAATTCTGGTGCTAAACGAGAGTGCCATTCGGAAGGAACATAACGCAAAGCATTTTTAACTGCTAAGGTTATTTCAGATGGAGTTAAATTTAACCCTCTATGAGGAGCACGTCTATATTGAGGGTCAAAAACTGGATCTGGTGGAAATTCTGCATCCAGTTTTACCTCAAATCCTTTACCTTGAAACATAGTTTACCTCTTTACTAAAGGTTCTGATAAAATTTTATTCTATCTGTCAGCTGATTTAGATTATATATTTTTGTTTCATTCAAAGCTTTAATCAGAATTATAACTTTATCTTTCTTCTCAATAAGTGTTTTTTGTCAAGTTAAATGCGCAGTAATATTATTGATGGGGAGTTATGCTTAGGCAAGAATTATTTTTTTTCAATATAGAAAGTAGGTTTATTTGCGTACAATTTAGTTTTGTGAGGGATAAGCAAAGAGAGAACAAGTCGGATATATGCAGGATTTACCATCTTTAATTTACAAATTTGAGTTGGAGGGAAATGCAATTCATTCAGGTGATATTTCTTAACTTATTTTATTAAAATTATAAATTTTTTTCTATAATTTACCTCTTAAATTAGTCTAAGAGTATCCTGCCTCTCCCTTAGCTCTTAGAGTTGTAAAGTGTTAAGAGAGAAGCAAGTAGGAGCTAAGAGAGAATATTGCGTGTAACAGTCTGAAAAACAGTTAGTTAGCGTTCTTATTTAGAAAAACATATCTATTTTATAAATCAGGAACTGAATTTATAGATAAAATAAACCGGCTCGTTTTTAGTAAGCAAGCCGGTTATTTAGAGGATGGGGGATATTATGTTACATTACTTCAGATAAGATTTTATTCATCATTGTTTTTACATCTGGTGTATACATATATGACAGAGGGAATCCGAATGTGTAACAATGAGAATTTCCGGTCACACAGCGTATTCCGATAATTTGATTGTTATAAGTATTAAATTGTTCTGGAGTAGGTCCATTTGGTGTATATCCAACAGGCTTTATTCCCATTTTATAAATAGCAGTAGCATTGACACTAATTTTGGGGAAATAGGTTATAGTAGCTAAGCCTTGATAATTATTTATCAAATTCACGAAGCTTGGTTCATTTGCTGCACTATACTGAAGATTCACATTAGGATATCCATTTTGTCCGAGTGCTTGCTGGAAGAAAGGCCTAATTGTTAAAGCATTACTCAAAATACTTGCCGGTGGAGATTCATAATATACACCCAGAAAACTAATTATAGTCTTTTGTTTAGCTAAGACGAAAGCATCCAGATTTTGTGCTAATGTATTAGTTGATGAAATGATTAGATTTCCACCAGATCTAAGATATAGAGTTAAACCATCATTTTCAAGCTTTAAGTTACCTGAACTCTGGAAGTTATCATTATGATAGATAACCAGTTTATATTTTTGTAAATCCGAAGGTGCAAGATGCCTTAAACTTAGGTCTTGATGGGTATCACCTGGCTCTATATCGGTTTTTCTTTTTATGAAATCTTTTGGTCCATTATAATCAGCCAGCATTTCTTCATATTTAGCTCGGATAATAGCATCTGGTGCAACCGATGGATGATTAGGATCATCATCTATAATCAAAATACCATTACGATTTGCAATGGGAAGATTGTCTACCAGGAGGAATGTAAATACTGCGGGAATGGGGTCAACTTCACCTTGAAGGTCAACACATCTAACTTCAAATGTATGCAGTCCACTGGACAATGAGGTTAGAACTAAAGTTTGTCTTACTGGAGAATATAGAGGTAATCTTATCCAGGCTTTACCATCCTCATCCACAATGTGAGCGTTTGGATCGTTAGCAAGAGGAGGATAGTTATAGGGTTGGCCATCCAATCTCAAATCAAAATGAGTAATTTCAGAATAATAGTTTTTATCAGTAAATCTGTCCAGTAGATAGTCAATTTTTCTTTCATAAGGATCATCATTAACTACATAATCACCGGAAGCGAGTATTTTCCCATATTCACCATGCCATCCCCAACGCAACCAGACTTTAATATTATTGCTATTTATGGCAGTCAGAGTTGAATCTAAATCAACAAAGAAATGGGTGGCATAACGTTGCGTGCCTGAAGTTATGGTAAATGGCATAACTTCTGCAGAAGATTCATCATAATAATCAACATAATGATTTTGTCCCAGAGCATAACAACGTTTGTTATATATTAAAGTCTTAGGTCGGAATCCAGCTTTAACTTTAAATGAAATTGAAGAATAACCATCCGTTTCAGAAGTAACTCCTGCCATATTGTAGGTACGAGCTACTACTTTCGTTATTGATTGAGTAACCCCATTTTCAATGTCGTAACTCAAAGAAGGAGTGGTATATCTGGTTAAAAGGAATTTATTTATATTGGTATCATTGGGAGAGATAGAAGTATCATACCAATCGCTTTCACTAATAATAGTAGTACTATCAGGTTGAAGTTTTATTATTTTAAATTCAAATTTATAGGGTATAGCAGGAACAGAAGGATTAAGTTCATCTTTCATTGTAAAAGATAAACGAATTCCAGAACCGACTTCTTCACCATCGGGATTGCCTTTGGTAGTACTTAAGAAGCAGGTAGGTCTTGCGGAAGTTGATTTAAAATTTCGCCAGGCAATACTTCTTTTTGGATATGATGGATGAACTGGAGTTATACCCCCTCTATTATCAATTGCAATCACCTCAAAAGTACTTTCTTTTGTTATGGGATTGCCATTTTCATCTGCAGCAGGGAAGTTAATTACTGCATATTTTGCTGAGGTCCAGATAGTTCTCCTTGAATTGGGGTCATTTAATGGAAGATCTTGACTTGCGTTAGGCTTATAGTGCAGCACCCAACCAGTTCCGAATCTTTCAATCACATTTTCAGGAGTAACATCACCATTTAAATCAATGTATTCATTACCAGGAGTAGATATGGGATTACCATTTTGATCTTTAACCCGATAAGCATATCCAGTAATTACTCCATCAGGATCACTCGCACTCCAGAAAATCTTTTGCTGAAAGATAAAAAGAGAATCCGCATAATGTGCCAGCAACTCAGAATCATCATAACCTTCATAAGAAGTTATTCGGATAGTAGGTTCTTGATTAGCAAATTTATGACCGGACTTACCACAACCAGTTAAGACAAGCAGAATTAAAGAAACCCATATGGTCATTATTAAGAGTCTTTTACTCTTCGTTAGCATCATACCTCCCACGGGTGTTTGGCTTATAATATTCATTTATTCAATAAAAATGTAATTAAGAAAATCGTCAATAGATTTATTAATGTTATGGGCTGTAAAACAAGCTTTAAGTAAATTTAAAAAAAGAAGGGAAGAGGTTACGGAACCAATTCCGCCAGGTACAGGAGTTATTGCAGCAGCTTTATCAAAGCAAGTATTATAATCTATATCTCCAACATAGCGTTGCTTACCATCCTTATCTGTAATCTGATTGATTCCAACATCAATCAAAACACTCTCTGCTTTAATCATATCTTCGGTAACAAAAGAAGGTCTTCCCAGAGCAGCTATTAGAATATCCGCAGAACGAGTTAGTTCTTTGATATTTTTACTTTTGCTATGACATACAGTCACCGTAGCATTGGCATAAGGTTTTTTCCAGAGTAGCATATTTGACAGGGGTTTTCCCACAATATTACTTCGCCCAATAATAACAATGTGACTTCCTTGAGTCTCTATATTATAATATCTTAAAGTGCATATAACAGCCAGAGGAGTGCAAGGAAACAATCCATCTTCTTCTAATATAATACGTCCCAGATTGACAGGATGGAAACAATCTATATCTTTTTTAGGGTTAATGGACTCAGCTATTTTCAATTCATCAAAAGAAGGAGGTAATGGTTTTTGAATCATAATTCCATTAATTGAAGGGTCTGTATTAGCATCATCCAGTATAGTCAATAAATCTTCTTGGGTGAAATCAGCTGGATATTGATTATATAAGACTTCACAGCCTAATTTATTCCCGATATTAATGATATTTTGTACATAGTAGGAAGAAGCAGGATCCTCTCCAATCCGTATTAAAGCCATTTTAGGCTGTAGATTCTCTTGAGCGATTAAGAATTTAATTTTTGATTGAATAAGTTTAGCTAATGGCTTTCCAGATAATATTTTTTCCAAAGTATTATTCCTCATTAAAGATGGAGTTTTTATACTCAATAGGACGTCTAATCCGCAATATCTTTTGAGCTTTATGGGTTAAATTATCCAGCTCTAAATAGACAGCATTTATCTGTGGACCAAGATCAGAAGATTCATATCTTAGAGGAAGACAATGCTTAAACTTTTCAATAATAATTTCTTTTTTTACCCCTATTACACTGTTATGGGCTCCAGTCATTCCTGCGTCAGTGATATAAGCAGTTCCTTGTGGGAGTATTTCTTCATCTGCAGTTTGAATATGCGTATGCGTTCCAATAACAGCTGAGACCTTTCCATCAACAAACCAACCAAATGCACGTTTTTCGGAAGTAGATTCAGAGTGAAAATCAATCAGGATACAGGAGGAATTATAAATATAAGATGAATTAAACCAGGTTTCAAATGCTATAAAAGGTGAATTAGTTGGAGGCATAAAAAGCTGACCACATAGATTTATAATAGTGAGCTTTTTATCATTTTTGACTATAGTATAAGAAGGGTTTCCTGGTGCTGAAGCAGGATAATTCAAAGGTTTGATTATGGCAGGATTATTTTTAATATAATCCCAGCTTTCAGCTCTATCCCAGAGATGATTTCCACCAGTGATGGCATCTACTCCTGCATTGAACAATGCCTTAGAAGTTTTTTCAGTTAAACCTCGCCCATCAGCGAGATTTTCACCGTTAAGGATGACAAAATCTGGATTAAATTCTTCTTTTAGTTCAGAAAGATAATCGCAAACTATTCTTCTGCCTGCTTTACCGAACACATCACCAAAAAAGAGCACTTTCATCATTTTGCCATAGCAATCTGACGGGTCTCCCGAATTACTGTTACTTTTATTTGACCTGGATACTGAACTTCTTTTTCAATTTGAGCAGCAATTTCTGTGGCTAAGAGTGCTGCCTGAGCATCCTCAACCAGGGTGGGTTCTACAATAATTCGTAATTCTCTTCCTGCTTGGATAGCATAGGATTTATTTACACCTTGAACGGAATTAGCTATTTCTTCCAGTTTAGTTAAGCGCTGCATATAGGTCTCCAGCATTTCTCTGCGAGCTCCTGGACGAGCACCAGATATTGCATCTGCAGCCTGCACTAAAGCTGCATAGACGGAAATTGGTTCAACTTCTTCGTGATGGGCTTCAATAGCATTAACTATAATTTTGCTTTCACCATTCTTGCGAGCTATATTTGCACCGATAATGGCATGAGTTCCTTCAAATTCCTGGTCTATAGCTTTGCCGATGTCATGAAGAAGACCAGCTCTACGAGCTATTTCCTGGTCTAATCCCAGTTCTGCAGCCAGCATTCCACAAATCCAGGCAGTTTCCATTGAATGCTTAAGAACATTCTGGCCATAAGAAGTGCGATAATTCAAGCGTCCGAGAATCTTAATTAGATTTGCTGAAATATTATGGATATTGTTATCCAGAACAGCTTTTTCTCCAATTTTTATAAGAGTCTCTTCCATTTCTTTGCTCGTTTTGGCGATGACTTCTTCAATTCTGCCTGGATGTATTCTTCCATCAGCAATAAGTTTTTCCAGGGAAAGGCGTGCAATTTCTCTTCTTACAGGATCAAAGCAGGAAAGAACTACAGCTTCCGGGGTATCATCAATGATTAAATCAACTCCTGAAGCTTTTTCAAAAGTACGGATATTTCGCCCTTCACGACCTATAATTCTGCCTTTCATTTCATCTGAAGGAAGTGGGACTACCGAAACCGTAGTTTCAGATACATAATCAACGGCAAGGCGCTGAATAGCAGTAGAAAGAATTTCGGAAGCTTTTTTTGTGGCATCCAGTTTAATCTGTTCTATAGTAGCCTTTGCATCATTTGCAGCCACCTGACGAGCTTGCGTGATTAGTTCCTCTCGCATCATTTGCAAGGCTTGTTCTCTATTCATTCCAGCAATTTCTTCCAGTTTTGCTTTCTGAGCGTTGATGAATTGTTCACATTCCTGGTATTTACGATTGATTTCTTCTTCTTTATATTTAAGTTTCTTTTCCTGTCCGAGAAGATTGTTTTCTTTTTTATCTAAGGCATCAAGGCGTTTATCCAGATTGCTAAGTCGTTCGTTATATTTTCTTTCCTGATCTCTAAGCTCTTTTTGACGCTCTTTTAGTTCATCTTCCATAACCTTTTTTTGTTTGAACCATTCATCTTTAGCTTCCAAGACAGCGGCTTTTTTTGCATTTTCAATCTCTTTATGAGCAGATTCTTTGATTTCTTCAGCTATTTTTTTTGCTTGAGAGATAATACGGAAAGAGCTGCTACGCTTTGCCAGATAAATAACAAGTGCTATTAAAAGTCCTCCAGCCACTCCGATGGCTAACCAAATAACTTTATCCCATTGCATTATATTATTCCTTTATTCAATTCAGGTGGGTTAACCCCACTGTTTATATAAATGACCCGCGAGAACCGTGTATGCTTGTCCGTTAAAGCCAAGCACTAGGTGGGCACCTACCTTATGGGTTTTATGGATCCGGGACTAGCCGGCATGCATGCCACCCATGGCTCGGTTCCCTTAATTTTATTAGCTTTTCCGCAACCCATATCACGAGTTCCGCAGGCCATAATTTATATTTCCCCTACGATTTTTTCTACCATTTGATTTACTCGTTCCAGATTTTTTTCCAGTTCCAGATTCTGTTTTCGTAGGGCAATAATCTCATCTTGCTTTCTAAGTGCAAGTAAAAGTAACAGTCTTGTAAAGTCAAGATTTTCGTAAAGTTCTCGTAGAGTATTTAATTCTTCATTAATCGTAGAGGCTATTTCTTGAGTTTGTTCCGGTTCATCAGTACGAAACCGGAATTTACGTCCAAAAATCTCTACTTCCACAGACTTCATTATTATTTCTTATTATCTAAATCAGGTATCAGCTGGTCTATCTGATTTATAGTAGTAGATGCAATTTCTTCTAATCCTGCCAGAGAATCCTGAAGTTCCTTATATTGCGCTTGCAGAAGCTTTACCTGATTTTCCAGTTCTTTAATTTTTAATTCAGAGCCACTATGGAACTTTTTAGTGTTTTCAATTTGTTCCATAAGCTGACGGTTTTCTTCACGAAGATTATTATTTTCCTCTTCCAGCTGTTCTAATCTTTTTCTATCAGCCGTATATTGGTCAATAAGTTTTTGTATCTTTTCCTGTAAATTTATTACATTACTTTCCATCCAGACTTACCTCATTTTTATCTGCCAGGTATTTTCCAGCATTTTTATTACCGAATCAATCACTTGTCCTACTCGTTCCTCTGTCAATGTTTTTTCATAATCCTGAAGAATTATATGTAAAGAAATACTGTGCCAGCCATCTGGGACACCTTTTCCACGGTATTCATCAAAGATTTTCACATCCTGGATTAGATAGGGTTCAACCAGTTTTATGGACTTCACAATATCTGCATAAGGAACAGAAAAATTAATTAAAAAAGAGATATCTCTTATAACCGCAGGAAACTTTGGCAGTGGGGAAAATTCAATTTTATTGGTTCTGGTGAGCTCTATCAATGTATTAACCTTAAAATCTAAGACCCATATATCCTGTTTTAAGGTGATAATATCAATATTAAATCTCTCAGCAGTCTTAGCTTTTAATCTTCCAAAGGAAGCACAGAGATGGTTATTGCAAAAATAGGCAAGATTATCTGATTCAACTAGCCAGGGATGATGAACATTTTTCGTTTCATCAATTGTTATACTTAACTGGTCTAATAACCCTTCAATTACTCCTTTGACATTATATAAATCAATAGGTTCATTCTTTACTTTCCAGTGGTCTAAATTATTCAATCCTGTCATTAGAGCGGTCAAATGTAAAGTCTCGCAATTTTTATTACCATCTTTCCAGTATAATTTGCCCATTTCCATCAATTTTAAATTGCGTTCACTATGATTAAGATTGTAGAGAAGATTATCCAGTAATTGTGGAAGCATAGTGGTACGCATAGCAGATTGATTGCTGCTTTGTGGATTGACGATTCTTATCAGCCTTTTCTCTAATTCTGCGTTATCTTCTCCTAAATATTCTAATTTGATAGGGTCAATGAAGCTTGGATTAATCATCTCATAGAACCCGGATTGACGAAAGTAATCTTCAATTTTACGTTTAATATGATGAGCATGCCAATCCATAATGGGATGAATAAGCTTTTTTTGAGGAATCTTATCAAAACCATCCAGACGTGCCAGTTCTTCAATTATATCTGCTTCACGAGTTATGTCCACCCTATAAGAGGGCACCAGAAAATATAGAGCCAGTTGAGGATTTTCATAAAAAATCTTATTATCACTGGTTTCTAAATCCAGCTCCATAGCTTGAGGCAAAAGCTTATATTCATTAAGAGGTTCTTTTTGCCAGAGTCCACACAGGATATATTGAAATCCTAAGGATTGCAGATAATTATTTATAAGAGAGGCATCCAGTTTGTAACCAATAAGTTCTTCAAAACGAGAAGGACGCACAGCAAGAAAGAGGGGATTTTGAGGTACAGGATAAGCGTCATAAAGTTCATTACAAACTCTTCCTCCAGCAACATTATTAATAAGTTCTAAGGCTCTATTGCTTACCATTTCAAGATAGGCTGGACTGAGATGTCTTTCAAAACGATAAGAGGAATCCGTGCTAATTTTATGCCTTAAAGAAGATTTACGTATGGTAGAAGGAGAGAAATTAGCTGATTCAAGGACAATGGTTGTAGTATGATTGCTGATGGCAGTATCTTTTCCTCCAATTATTCCTGCTAAAGCGGAAGGTCTTTGACCATCGGCAATGACGAGATCTTCTTCATCCAGAAGGTACTTATTTCCATCCAGGGCAATAAATTCCTCAGCAGCGTTTGCTCTACGAACTATTATAGCTGGATGCGACTCTTCCTGATTAATAGGCAGCAATTTATGATAATCAAATGCATGTAAAGGTTGACCAGTTTCCAGCATAACATAATTCGTTATGTCCACAATGTTGTTGATTGGTCTCAGACCAGATTTGATAAGAGCATTTTTTAGCCATAAGGGAGATTCTTTGACGCTTATGCCATCTATGATTCTTGCCGTATAACGAGGACATTTTTGGGGTTCCTGAAGAATCAAAGTCAAATGTAGAGAAGAATCTTCTTCGCCAGGATAGTTATTTATAGATGGCAATTTTAACCTTTTATTCAGAGAAGCAGCCAGGTCACGAGCAATTCCAATATAACCAAGGAGGTCTGGACGATTAGGAGTTATCTCCAGTTCTAAAATGTTATCTGGGAGCTCATAGATTTCATTTATTGAAATTCCCACAGGAGTTTCAGGAGGGAGTTCTATAATTCCAGAATGATTATCGGAGATTCCTAACTCTTTTTCAGAGCAAAGCATACCGGCAGATTCTACACTATGGATAATGGTTTTTTTAATCTCCATTTCTGGTAGTTTAGAACCCACTTGAGCAAAAGCAGTGATTAATCCGCTACGACAATTGGGAGCACCACATACAACCTGGAGAGGCTCTTTTCCATAATCTATTATACATACTTGAAGATGTTCAGTTCCGGGAATTTTTTCTGAATTGAGAATACGAGCAGTAACTACAGTTTCCGGCAAAGCGGAGATTTCTTGTATTGCTTCAACTTCTATTCCCGTAAAGGTTAAAGTCTGGACTAACTCCTCTAAAGTTTCAGGCAAATCAATGTATTTACTGAGCCAGCGAGTGGATACTATCATATTAATTCTCTACTGAATTGGCGGAGCATCCGAACATCATTCTCAAAGAGAATCCGCATATCAGGAATGTTATATTTAAGCATAGCAATTCTCTCAATGCCTATGCCAAAGGCATAACCACTATATATCTGGTCATCAATACCCATCATTGCTAAAACATTAGGGTCAACCATACCTGCTCCAGCTAATTCTAACCAACCAGAGTTTTTGCATATTCTGCATCCTTTGCCCTGACAACTAACACAACTTATATCCATTTCTGCGCTTGGTTCGGTGAAAGGAAAAAAATGTGGACGTATCCTGGATTTGACTTCCGGTCCAAACATAGCTTTAGCAAAAAATTGAAGAGTGTCCTTCAAGTCAGCCATTGAGATGCCTTTATCTACCACCAACCCTTCTACCTGGTGAAAAACGGGAGAATGCGAAGGATCTGGTTTGTCATTACGATAACAACGTCCAGGCGAGATTATGTAGATTGGAGGAGGGTAACTTTCCATAGTTCTTACTTGTACGGTAGAGGTTTGAGTGCGCAAAAGATAACCATTATCCAGATAGAAGGTATCAGCGAGATTCCTTGAAGGATGGTCTTCGGGTGTATTTAAAGCATCAAAATTATGATATTCATCTTCAATATCTGGACCCTCTGCAATCTGAAATCCTAAACTTATAAAAATATCTTCCATTTTTCTTCGGATAATAGTTAAAGGATGTAAAGAACCTGGAGGAAAATAGACACCAGGTAAAGTTAGGTCATTAGCTTGAACAGAATCATAGGCATTAACAATTTGCAATTTTAATTCTTTTTCTTTTTCATCAATCATTCTTTCCAATTCATTACGGAGCTCATTGACCTTTTTGCCGAAAGAGGGTCTCTCTTCTTCAGGCAAATTACGTAATTGAGAATAAAGAGAGTTTACCAGACTCTTTTTCCCTAAATATTTGGCTCTAATATTCAGGATATCGTTCTGATTAAGACATTCTTTAAGGTCAATTTTTGCTTGTTCAGCTATATTCTTTAGCTGGTTATCTATCATCAACTTCTTTTTCCTTTAGAGGTTGGATTACTGTGCTTCTTTGGCTATTTCAACAAGTCTGGCAAAAGCTTCGCTATCGTGCCAAGCAAGATAGGCAAGGGTCTTACGATTTATGGCAATATTGGCTTTATGCAAACCATTTATGAACTTGCTATAAGTCATATCGTTGTTTCTACAGGCAGCATTAATACGAGTAATCCAGAGGCGACGGAACTCTCTTTTTTTCTGTTTTCTATGAGCAAAAGAGAAGATTAATCCACGCTCCACAGTTTGTCGGGCTATTCTATAAGTATTACTCCGTCTACCGTAATTGCCTCTTGCAGCTTTTAAGTATTTTTTTCTTCTTCTATGAGCTGCGACATTATTTGTTGCTCTTGGCATTTTATTCCTCCCTTAAATTCCCAGCATTCTTTTGACTCTTTTTTCATCAGCTTTACTGACCAGGGTAACTGAACGCAGATGGCGTTTTAGCTTGGGAGATTTCTTAGTTTTAATATGAGAACTTTTGGCATGATGACGCAAAATTTTGCCCGTGCCAGTAACTTTAAACCTTTTAGCAGCAGAGCTGCTGGTTTTGATTTTAGGCATCTTTATCTCCTTAATTAATTTCTAAATCAATTGGTTTTGATGTAACTTATTTTAGGTTTTCCTTTTTAGGTTCAGCCGGGGTTGAAGAATTAGCTTTGTCTTGGGTAGTTGGGACCGTCTTTCCCTCTAAAGCAGTTTTTTCTTTCTCCATTTTTGCCAAAATACGATCAATATCTTTCTTAGGAGACATAATAATGTAAAGCATATTCCGTTCTGCTACCGGTTCTGTTTCCGGTTCTGCAATATGTCCTAAATCTGCTTTTATTCGCTCTAATACATTCAATCCAAGTTCTTGATGTGCCATCTGACGACCACGAAAACGGATGGTAAATTTGACCTTATTATGCTGTTTAAGGAATTTGATAGCATTATTCTTTTTGAAGTTGTAATCATGCTCTTCTGTATTAGGTCCCAATTTGATTTCTTTAATCTCTACTTCATGCTGTCTTTTTCGTGCTTCTTTTGCTTTTTTCTCTTTTTCAAAGTAGTACTTACTAAAATCCATTATTCTGCATACTGGTGGATCAGCATTAGGAGATATTTCTACTAAATCTAAATCTTCAGCTTCTGCACGGTGCAAAGCTTCTTTTAGACTTACTATTCCAATTTGTTTTCCATCCGCACCAATCAATCTAACTTTGTTAGCCGTAATTTGTTCATTAATTCTTTCCTTGGGCACCACTTCATTTGTGCGTGCCTTTCCACGTTTAATCCGGATTATAAGAACCTCCTTTTACCGGAAAAGAAAAAAGGCGGAAGAAATCCGCCTGCTTTCTGGTATTATTTATATTTTATTTTATTGAGCCTTACCTGCACTTTCGCATTAAGGCAGAAGCAAGCAGCTTCTTTAAATCCAAAATTTTAAATAAAGAGTTTTTTGTCAAATCTTTTTTATTGTGGTTAGATTCAAATAATTAAAGAATGTAAAATTATAGTTTCGCACTACTCGTACTTACCTCTTTCCTGCCTTTTGCTTGCTTTATTGTATATGTTGCAGCTAAATAGGAGATAAGAAAGTGAGTAGCTTTCCTATTTATATTTATAATCAGCCTTTAATATAGTTTTTTGTATTTCTTGTTAAAACTAATATCAAATAGGTATAGACTATACATTTTAAAAAATGCTCTAACCTTGACTGAGATTCATTTTAAATTTATAAGTGGTTGGCTGACTGACATTAAATGTCCAACTTTCAATAATGGACTTAATCTCGTTCAGGAAACTTTCAGTAAAAGTAACACTATTTGGAATGATGGTGGCTTTGACTGTTCCGTCAGAAGCAATATCAAGAATTACAGTTATAGAACCACTCTGTTTTTTGATGGCTGCATTTCTTTTATAAGCCTGCTCTATCTGTCCCTTACGAGACCGAATTTGGTTAAATATGATATCTCCACCAGCAACAATAGTAGATGGTTTAACTATGGTTACAGCAGGTTCCTGAATTTTAGCAGGTTCAGAAGCTTTATAAGATTGGCTGACTATTTTTTCTGTTTCTGCACGAACATCCGGAACCGAAGTTAAAGAACCGCCAGCCAAGGGTTTTAGTTTTTCTGCAGGACCAGTGTAATATTGAGCTGAACCAGAAGGTTTTACGGTGGAACCTCCTTCTGGAGCAATTCCACTTACAACCGAAGGAACATCCCCTGCATTAAAGCGATTTATGGCGTTAGGATCAAAAGAGCCACCACTGCCCAAACCAGCAGCAGCACTTGGTTGAAAAGTGCCGGAAGCATTTCCAATACCGCTTCCTCCTTTAACACCAGGTCTTGCGGTAACAAAACCAGAAAGCACAGCTGCACCAACCACAGATTGCGTGGAACCTCCAGCATAAGTACCCGAGCTTGTTCCAAGGTCCCCAAAGATACTTTGAGTGCCAGAAGGTGTTGATGAACCACCTTTTCCAGTGCTCTTACCTTTTCCAACCTGGGCATTTCCAGTAGTTTTTTTCGAGGTAGCTGGTTCTTCTGGTAAAGTAGTTAAAGGAGTTGATGGGGTTTGAGATTGAGAAATTTCTGGCTTTATTTCCCTGATTTTCTCTATTTCAGCTAATAGTTCAGAAAGAGTCTGCTCTCTAAACATTTCTGGTTTTAATTTCAAATCGTAGAAAATACTAAATGCAATTCCTGCCATCAGTGCCAAAATAACTACCACTCTGGTTGTTTTATCCATAGGAGCAAGAGGAGCAGGACGTGCCGTTTGTTTTATTACTTCCTTTTCCTGAGGAGTCAATATAATCTTAACAGGTTCAATGAACTCATATTGAATAGAATAGTCAGGATGAACCTGAATAATACCAGTCATATCTTCACGGAGTTTTAATAAAGAATCTACCAATATACCATTTTGTTTTAAGAAATTAGCATCTACGGGACTATCATTTTTCCGGCAGGTTAAAGTGGAGCCTTGAGGAAGATTCAGATAATAATGTCCACCCTTTTTGATCAGTATTTTATATTTAGGAGGAAACTTGTTAGATTCATCCAGAATTTGCCAGGAAAGGTATTTACTGCTTCCTATATACCATTTATTAGTGAAGTCTTTTTCTTGCTCTATAATATCCAGAAGCTTTCCCTTATAAAAGAGTTTTAAAGTTAAAATTTTGTTTACCATTATATCTCCCTCTACCTTCTGGTTGATAATACAGAATGTTGAAACCAATTAGCATCCAAAAGAGTAGCAAAATAGATATATTCGTAATAAGCGCTGGTGCCTAAACTAACAAATTCTGTAATATACCAGCAAGGTATGGCTCTATCAGCCTGGATAAGAAGAGTTGGCGGAGTTCTGGGATTTCCGGATTCATCTTTATCCTCCAGAATTTGTAGAGCTGTGGTTTGTAAATATTTCAATATTTCTGTTCTTTTTACTGGGTCATTAGCGAATTCATTGAGTGTTCCAAAATATATCCCTTTCTCTCCAATTAAGATTCTATCTGGATAGATTTGAACTACTGTTGTTCCTTTTTTCTCCAACAAATCTCGCTTTTTCATGCTTACGGGGAAAGTCATCCGATTGGGTTGAGTAAATTTTTGTCCTTCCACCGTTACATTAGCCAGTAAAAAGACTAATAAAATAGTTAGAATATCAATCAGAGATATGATAGATAAGCTCCATTCATCTTTATGTCTTTGAGGGACCAGGTGTTTAAGGTCACGCGAATACTTTGACTTATTCATTTAACCTCCCGAGCAAAGTATCTGACCTGTGGAGCTTTATAGTGTATATTGGAGAAGTTATTTTCCCTGCAAAGGTCAATAGTCTTAATAAGAGTATCATATAAAACATCATCATAAGGAGCAACACTGATATCCTGCAAGTCTGGATATCTTTGCCTAATAGCCTTAAGCTTCTCATCTAATTTTACATAATCATAATAGCCATTAACTAAACCAACTTTATCCTTTGTTTTCTCCGGTTCTCGGATTTCAAAACCAGGGAAGGTTGTTCCTAACGAATCTTGAGAAGCCATAATAATTATGGTAATTTCGGGTATATTTTTCTGCGTTACCGAAGTGCCATTTAAAGGTCCTCCCGCTTGTTTCTCTGTTCCAGTTCCAGGAGTGAAATTCAATGCTATCATAGCAATTTGTGTAACCACCATCATTAGTAGGAGGAAGGGTATTATAATTAGAAACAGGTTCATCAAAGGCACCAAATCTGACACTTTAGGTGGTGAAAAATGATGCTGATCCCTTCGGGTAGAAGGAGGATGAGCCATAATATTATCCTTTTGCTAAAGAAGTGATGAAATTAATAAACTTAACACTGAATTCATCTATATCATTAATAATTTTTTGAGCTCTACTTTGTAATGCACCCTTAATCAGAGTTAAAGGTATAGCAGCAATTAATCCTAAAGCTGTTGTTCCGATAGCGGTCTTTATTCCAGCAGATAACATAAGATTTTTTTGAGTATCCAGAACGGTGGGATTACTGATAGCAGCAAAAGCATAAAGTAGACCCCAGATGGTACCTAATAATCCGAGATAAGTGCATACTTGAGCAAGAATATCAAACCAGAATAGTCCTGCATCAAGTTTATAGACTTTTTGGAGAGCAGCTTCGTCAAAAGCATTTTGAACATTAGTTGATACCTCTTCCTTAGAAGCATCCTTAGGAATTTCCTTATAGGCAGTAATTCCATTCCAAAAAATGTAGCCAAGAGTGGTATCTTTCAGTTTTTCTGTTATCTTTATTGCTTCCTCAATCTGGTTGTTTTTAATGTAACCTTTTAGACTTTTATATAGATTTGGAGCATTGACTTTTTCCTTCTGATATAACTGGATATAGCGGATAATAGCGTAAACAATACCTATGGTGAAAGTCAGTAGAATCAAATATCCGAATATACCATGAGCATTGCTATCTCTGAAGATAGAAGCAAGAGTAATCTTTTCAGTTCCTGGAGGTATATTATATGGGTTCTGAGCGGTCTGGGCTAATAAAGGACCAATACCAATAATTAATATTAATGATGCGAGTAAGATGTGTTTAAATTTCATTTTGACTCCTCTGGTTGTTTTGTTATATCTTTTTGTAATTTAATAAGATTTTTAATATTTTCTGCCTTAATAAGGTCCTTATATTTAGTATAATTATATTGTCCAGCGGAAATATAGGTATCAGTTTTTAAACGCACTATATTGATATCTGGTAACATAGTCTTAATCTGAATTTCCAATTCCTTTATTATTTCTCCATCGTTTGAAGCTGGAGATGCAATACTTTTTACCTGGGCAAAACATAAAGGCATCATAAAGATAAGCATGCAACAAATAAACCAAAAGCGGTTCATTATTTATTCTCCTGTAGTTGATAGGTTAAAATTCATTTCAGCCATCATTCCCCGGAAAGGAGAATTATTCAGTATTTCAATTCGTAAGATGTTTTTACCTTTTCTAAGCACTTCTGGAGGAATTTCAATTCTTGAAGGATACACCATAAAAGGGAAAGAATCAAAATTCAGAGGCAATTTCTGTACTATTTTTGTCCCATTTATATAGATAGTAGCAATTTCTGGAGCAACCAAATCTATATAAGCATAATGCACCTCTTCATCAAGTATAAATTCAGTCTCGAAAGTAATATTATTATAGGGATGATCAGAGTTTTCTTCCACCCAAATAGGTTTAACCGATGTATCTGTCAATAATTCAGACCTATCAAGAGGAAGGTCAAAGGTAAAAGCTTTTATGGTTTTAGTCTTTGTTTCTTTCCCAGACTCATTATCCTTAATTAAGGCGTTCCAGTTGGTGTTGGTTATTATTCTTTTAGTTCTTAAAAGACTGAATTCGTCAATCATATCAGCATCAAAGAATAAGTTGGAATTGAAGTAAAAAGAAAGCGGTTTATCAAAATTATTAGAAAAGATATATTTAATTTCATTATAACCCTGTTTCCAAGCTTGTTTGTTTATTTTAGCGGCAAAATGAATGGTAGATAGGTCACCAGTTATTAAAGTATCAACCGGTATGTAAATTAAATCAATTGGATTTTCATTTAACCATATTTCAGGATTATCAGGATATACAATGTGCAAGAAAGCAAATTCAGGAGGATATTCAAAAGTAAATTCCCGTTCCATTATTAATGCATTATGAGCGGGAATTTGAATTGAGAAAAGTTGTATACCTTTTGGCGACATAATACTTTCTGTATAAGGGTTGACTTTTTTGAACTTTCCATCTGGAAGCTGTAAGTTTAAATTCCAGTTTTGGTCTAAGGGGAAGGCTACCTCATAATAATTAGGCAAACAATTTTGTTCCAGAAGTTTTAGTTCAGCTAAGTTAGTGTAGTCATTAACACATCCAGCAACATTGTAATTATTGTATATTTCCATATAAATGCTGATTGCAGCTGTCCTCAGAGGCTCAATAAACTGTTGAGCATACGGCATTAATTGACCGTAAACTAAATTATTATATTCTTCTTCACTATATTTTTTACGGTCTCTAAAAGGAGCCATTTCATTTGAAATCTGGAAATATTTATCTAACTGTGTTTCTATCACCTCAGCTGTATGTTCATTGATTCTGGCAATTAAGCACAGGGCTTTCAAACGACGGTCTATATCCAGAAAATCTGCTTCGGGTTGTTCCAGCAGGTGAATAATTTTAGCACATTCAGTTTCTGCTCTTTTCTTTAGACTTGGAATATATCGTGGAGATTTCTCAAATAAAGAACCTCTCCAGGTAGTTTGAGTGTTTACTGGTATTAATTTATTTGCTGAGCTTGTTAATAGTTCACCATTTGCAATGGTTTTGAGTTGACGGTCAAAATTATCCAGGTAAGCTTTTCTTGCTTGTTCATTTTTATATTCTGCCTCTGCATAGGCAAAAGCTTCATAAGCAGCTTCATTGTTAATAGGTAAACCATCTTTTAGATATTGGGCTTCTAATTTAATAAATTCATCACGTTTCTGGAAAGCCAGGTTCCAATCTTTGTTTTTATAGGCATCATCAAACTCATGAGCTAATCTGCCTAATTTTAGTTGTGCAATAGTAAGATACCTTTCTGACTGGCTTTTATCTTTCTGATAGAGTTTTCGTGCATAAGACTCAAATTTATCCTCTTCACCTCTTGCCAAATAGGTATCTGCTAAAAAAGTAAGAATATCGGTGGCTTTATTATAATTGGGGTAAAGGGTTATAAAATTGGAAAGCAGTTCCAAAGCTTTGTCTTGATTTTGGTCTTCCAGGTAGATATTTACTGCCCAGAGATAGATATCCTCAAGCGGAATATTGCCACTATCTATTTTGCCGGAGCGGACATCCTGATAAAGTTGGAGATACATTTGAGCTGCATCTTCTCTTTGGGCAGGATTGGATTTCAGTTCCTCTATCATTGCTATTTTTAGATTAAATGCTTGATTACTTGAAGGATACATTGCAGTAAATTCTTCCTGCAATTGACGGGCGTAACTATGATTTTTCATCAACGAATCTGCTATATTCCAGCTTTCATAATATAAAAAGTATTTTTCTTCAATACTATTTTTACTTTTAGCTAATTGCAGTTTTATATCTATGGCTTTATGATAATTACCAGCTTTCTTATAAGCTTCGGATGCTCGATATTTATAGGCTTTACTTTGTTCAGGGTCGTCCATAAAACGATTTGCTAATTCTTCCAGGTCTAAAGCCATCTTGAGGTAATCACCATTGCGCTCTGCTTCTTCATAACTGTTTTGAAGTTGCAATCTAATTAAATGTTCCAGCTCTTGGCTATCATGAGCATTTAGTGCATAATCTTTAGCCTTTTCATAATACAATTTAGCTTCAGTATAATTAAGATTATTTTCAGCTATTTTAGCCAGATTGATATAAATGGTTCTTAGAGTGGGAGAATCCAGTTGGTCTGCATTATTAAGTAGTTGTTGATAATATTGTTGAGCAATATAATCTTTCCCATTTTCTAAAGCTACAGCTGCAAGGTCCATCAAAATAGGAATAGCACTTTTTCTAAGACCCTCATCTTCTGTATTAATTAGATGATTATAAAATCTTAAGGCAGCAGCTTCATAGAAATTGTAAAGCTCATCCTTATTTGTTGGTAATAGCGGATCAGTTTTCAGATTAGTATGTTTAAATTCTTCTTCAAGATAATCATATATCTTTCTGGCATATCTATAGGCTAAACCTTCATTATTTAAATAGTTTGGGTTATCGGGATTAGTTTCATTATAAGAGTAAAGAGTTTGGATAGCAATATAATAATCCACTGGAGTATCACGTTTCTCTGCCAGATAAGTATATAAAATCGTATTTGTGCGTTGAACTTCTTTTTGCCAGGTAATAAAATCAGTGGAATCTTTAAAGAGTTCGTAATAATCTATATATTCCTGAAGGTGTTGATTATAAATTTGTAAATCTGAATCAGCAATAGAGTCAATTATCTGATTGTAATATCTAATCCGAATTTGCTCATAGGCTCTTTTTATAATATCTAATTGTTTTCTTATTTCCAGGTTATCTAATTTTGCATTTTTGATGTTGTGTTCGTACCAGGATGAATGATTATTATAATTTGCCTTAATAAAATCATATTCTGCATTGCAGATGGTAGTTAAGTCGTTTCCTTCTCGTAAAACCAGTCCGGGAGTATGATAAATAGTGATAATGGAATCAATAATACTGGGATTCTGTAAATCCAGCGGAAAAACTTTAAGACGTAACTCAAGATAATCAATTGCCTGGAGTGGAGCATTTATTTCCATTTTTAAGGAAACAGCTTTATCTATTATTTCAGACTTAACTAAAGTATCAGGATGATTTATCAGTATCTCTTCAAAAAATTGTATTCCTTTAGCCGGGTTAATAAAATCAATTCCATCTAAAGCAACTAAGGCATAGGCAATGTTATCAATAGAATTATTCTTATAATCAGAGGCTAAATAAGGATCTTCTATTTCTCCAATATCAACAGCCTCAATTAAATTAGTAAAATCAAAGATAGCTGACTGCAGAGAAGCTTCGTCACCTAAATTAAGCTTAACCCATCCTCTTTGATGTAGAGAATGGTAGTAATAATCACTTTCTGGTTTGCTAACTAAAGTATCAAATCTACGAATAGCTTCATTATAATAGTTGATAGGTTCATCGGCATCTGAACCTATGAGAAAATAGATAGTACCCAATCTATAAATCGCTTCATCATAAAGTGGAGAATTGGTATAGAGACCCGAATCTACTAATTCAGTATAGGCATCTATTGCTTCTTTAAAAGCTTGCTCAGTGTATTTTAAATTGCTCGGTCGGTCTTTGTAAGGGTAAGTCTTTCTATAATTTTCAATAGCATTATCCAGAGTGGATTTAATGCTCTCACTACTCAAGTAACCTATATTATATAGCACATAATCCTTCTTATAATAATTTGGGTCTATCTCCAGAACTTTTTTATAATAAGTAAGAGCTTTATCAGGGTGGTCTAAATCTATAGCATATTGTAGTTCTGCCATATGATAGTACAATAAAGCATCATTTACTAGATAGGTGCCATCAGGTTGGAGTAGTGCTTTAAATTGAGGATACTTTTCAATATAACCTTCATATCTATTTAATAAGGAAGCCTTTGCAGAAATTAAAGCATTATATTCTTCCAGCAATAAGTTTTCCTCTTTATTTTCAGCTTCTGCAAAATAGCTTTGTTCCTGATATCTTAAATCTCTATATTCTAAGATTAGGTCCATAAAATCAAGATTCTGTTCCAGAGAACTAAGGTTAGCTATTAAGAATGGATGATTTAGCGCTGAATCAGTTAGCCTTTGGAGCAGTTCCGATATATATATTTTTTGTTCGTCTTTAACTGTTTTTTGAATAAGGTTAACTACCGTTTGTTCAAGTTCTGATATTAGTTCACTATAACTTTTGCCGAAGTCATCCCAGGTGTCAATCAATTCTAATAGCTCTAATAAGATAGCATCTTCAACATTGGGGGAATTTTTATATTTAGCAATGATACGATTCATTTGATATTGTAATTTATTAAGCTTTTTGGTATATTGAACTCTTAAGTTAAATAAAGTCTCATTCCATTGAGCAAAATCTGGATTAGCTATCAACAAGTCTAAAACAGAAATTATATCTTTGTAATAGGAACAAGTGTTCTTCATTACCATTAAATGTTCCATTTCTATTGCTTTAATATCATTTGGATTTGGTGTTCTTTGTTCTTTAAGAAAGGATTCTATTTTTTGATCCAGATAGTTGTTAAATATTTGTCCCAATTTGGGGAGGTTAGCAACATTATTTTTTAATTCCTTCAGTTTTGAAACCAAATCTGTATATTGTTCATATGGTTGAATCTGTGGATTAAGAATATTTTGGAGTGGTTGGTCAAATTCATAAGGTTCAATCAATAAGTATGCGTATAACTGAGATTTTAAATCTTCAAATAAGTTCCATTCCTTAGTATAGATATATTCTATAAAATCTGGCGATATAATTTCAGTTAGTGTTTTTAAGTCATTATAAACTAAATTTAGTTCGTTCTCCATTTCTATAATTTGGTTTTCCAGAATTAGTAATTGTTCATCTGAAGGATAAAGTAAATAGCGGTCTAAATCTAGATTCCGTAATTTATCAATTATTGAAGCTTTGTGTGGTTTAAAATCATATTGATACCAATTATATATTTCTTTATATTTATTAATATACTCTGTAGTCTTGCTTAGATTGCCGTCTTCAGCGGTTAAATCTGCCCATAGAAATAAATACAGGGGATAATATTGACCTGTATTTTGTTGGCTTATGAGCAATTTTAGATACTCTTCTCCTGCTTGTTTATTTCCCAAATTTAAATAATCAATTACATTTGAATATATTATTAAATTAAAGAAAGTTTGTATGTCTTCAATATAGAGAGGATTTATTATCAAAAGACTATCCAGCGTTTTGTAATCATCTTTAAAAGAATATAATTTTTTATATGAAGCAAGGATATCTTGTAGGGGAATTCGTTTTAATTCCTCAAAATTGAAGATAAATTCATTTATAGCTTCGTCTCTATCTTCTACTAACAATTGGGGAAGATTTACAGTTAAAAAATCAAACGCTTTTTGTACTGTTAAATCAAGGTTAGATAAAGGTTCTACATTTATTAGAGAATTGTAAGAATTATTCTCAGCATAAATAAAATTTAAAGGCAGGATTATTAATATTAGTAGAATATAGAGTTTAATATTATGTGTCATAAAATTATCGGTTTATATACCGCCTCGTTTTAAATATATTATATAAAAAAAACAGGGCACAGTAAATTGCGCCCTGAATTGAAATACATTTTTTACAAAATAAGAAGTACTTTTGCTCACTTGCTTTGTTTTTGTAACTCTTGCAACCAGCTACGAATTTCTTCCATCTCCTTTTGAACTTGTTGTTGGTCTCCACGAAGATTTCTTATTTCTTCCAGTAAAGTTTGATATTCAGGAGAAAATTCTTTATACATACTGGAAGTAACTGGAATCTCTGATTGAGTTTTAATAACTGGTTTCAATTCCACCAGCTTTACAGAATCAGTGGATAGGATAGTTTGCTGACAATTACAGTGGCTTTCTTCAGTCTCAGATAATTGATTAGTATTGAATATAACCGGTCTTGTAGTCTTTCCTTCAGCGAATTTGTCAAAGAGATAAGTTACACCAAAGCCTATGCGATGTGTATTTTCCAAGCCATTATTTTTAGCATAATTTTCCACTGCTTGGGCTGCTACTTTAAAGCTGTAATTTCCCAGTGAATATTTTAAACCAACATTAAAATCTTGACCATCAAACTCACCTTGAAAAGATAAATTATTGGTAGGAGATACCTCAAGTGATGCAAACATACCACTAAATACTCGGGAGCGAGATGTCTGACCAGTAAAACGATTAGCTCCACCGCCCAGATTAAACATCCAGGAGAGGCCCCCAATTACCGCTTGTTTGGATGCTACAACATAAGGTGAAAAATGCTCATAATCACATTTATCTGGATTATCTGCCCAGGAATATTCCGAAGGATCATTATAATCCTGAGCTCTTTGGACATTTACGGTGGAAAAGATATTATCCATACCTACGGAAATCTGTGGAATATATAAGGTTTCAGGTATCAATTTAACCTTAGCATTCATAAAATAAATATCATCTCCCGCAAAGCCATCCAATTGTAAACGATTAAAGAGACCTACTCCTAACATTCCATAAGGTATGAATTCTTCCTCATCCACATTACGATAATAGCCTACTAATGTTAAATGAGCAGACTTGTGAGGAATAACATACGCATCAGGAGTGCGCAACAATCCCATAGTTTGAAATGGTGCTGCTTGGACCATCCCAACTATCGCAACAAGAACAAATACACTTAGTATTATTTTTTTCATTCTTCCTTCCCTCCACCTTTCGGTGATTTTTTAATCTCCTGTTCAAAATATCATTGACTTATTATTCGTCAAGTTATTTTTGATTTATGCAAAATACAGAAACCAGAAATCTTTTCCATACGGGTGAAGACCTTGCCGTTAAATATCTAATCCACAAAGGATTTAAGATCCTGGAAAGAAATTATAGAATCCAGGGCGGTGAAATAGACATTATTGCTCAGAATGAAGATACACTAATTTTCGTTGAAGTCAAAACCCGTAAAAAACACTCTATGAAAATGGCTTTAATGAATATCTCTTATACAAAACAAAAGAGAATATCATTAACTGCTGAAAGATACATTAATCAGCATCCTGAAAATGTCAAGCCAAAAATTCGTTTTGATATAATAATTGTATTTTATTATTATGAAGACAATACCTATAGTATTAAGCATCTTGAAGATGCGTTTATGCCAATTGTCTGAAATTCTGGGATAATAAAATTACTTATTTCATCTAATAAAATGCCAGTTGGTCTATTAATAATTAAATAATGTAGTTCAGCTTATAACCAAGTTTAGTCATATTCTGGACATAAGTTAGTCATAAGTAGGACATAAGCTGGTCATAATTAAATATCTATAAGTGAAGAAAAAATAATTTTACCAGAAATGATTCCTAATGTCCTAATATTTATTTAGTTATGAGTGTAAGTTGCATATCTATTCTTTAACCTTTGTTTTGAAGAAATAATTTGACAGAAAGAGCTGTTTATAAGCTTTATCACAATATTAAAATATCAATAAAATAAAGGAGTAAAGCCATGCCGAGAGTAACGGTAGACCCGTTTTATTGCAAAGGTTGTGGGCTCTGTATCATTGCTTGTCCGAAAAAAATTCTAAGATTTTCTGAGGATATCAATGATAAGGGTTATCACTACGCTGAATGTTTTAATCAGGAAGATTGTACCGCCTGTAGATTGTGTTATATAACTTGTCCGGATGTGGCGATAACAATTGAAAAGTGAGGTGAATGATGTCAAAAATATTAATGAAAGGAAATGAAGCAGTAGCTGAAGCAGCTATAAGAGCTGGTTGCAGATTATATTTTGCCTATCCCATCACGCCTCAGAGCGAATTGATAGAGTATATGGCAAAGATGATGCCTAAAGTAGGTGGAACTTTCATTCAAGCCGAAAGTGAAATTGCTGCTATAAATATGGTCTATGGTGCAGCAGGGGTAGGGAAGAGAGTGATGACTTCCTCTTCTTCTCCTGGAATATCTTTAAAGCAAGAAGGTATTTCTTATATGGCTGGAGCAGAACTTCCTGCGGTGATTGTCAATGTTCAGAGAGGTGGTCCTGGACTTGGTGATATTCAACCTGCCCAGGGTGATTATTTCCAAGCTGTTAAAGGTGGTGGGCATGGTGACTATCAATTAATTGTTCTTGCTCCCAGTTCTGTTCAAGAATTTGCTGATCTGGCAGCTGATGCTTTTGATTTAGCCGATAAATATCGTAATCCTGTGATGATTTTAGCTGATGGTATGCTCGGACAGATGATGGAACCTGTAGAATTTAAACCAGCAAAAACTCAGGAAGAATTAGATGCTTTAGCAAATCAACATTTATCCTGGTGTATCTGTCCCAATGCGGATGGAGATGCAAAGCACCATCATGAGATAAATTCCCTGGAGCTTGACCCTGAAATTTTAGAAAAAAAGGTAAGCAAGCTTTATGAAAAATATGCAGAAGTAGAAAAAAACGAAGTTCGTTATGAAACCTATAATCTATCCGATGATAATGAAATCCTATGTGTTGCCTGGGGAACAGCTGCACGTGTGGTTAAATCTGCAATTAATGAGCTTGTAGCTCAGGGTAAAAGTATCGGGTTAGTGCGTCCTATAACCTGCTGGCCCTATCCTTATGAAGCTATTGCCTCTGCTATAGGTCCTAAAGTGAAGAAAGTATATGTATTTGAGTTGAATTCAGGACAGATGGTAGAAGATGTAATGATTGCAGTGAATGGCAAAGTTCCAGTAGATTTCTGGGGTAAATTAGGTGGTATAGTCTTTACTCCAGCAGACATTCAAGCCAAACTTGAAGCTTGTTTTTAAGGAGGAAATGATGCAAGTTATAGCAAAAAGACCTGAAACCTTGACCGCTGAACCCTTCACTTATTGTCCAGGTTGCACTCATGGTATAGCAACTCGTCTTATTGCAGAAGCAATAGAAGAGCAGGGTTTAATTAATCTTATGGCTGGAGTTGCACCAGTCGGATGTGCTGTTTTTGCTTATAAATTCTTCAATTTTGATATGGCAGAAGCTGCTCATGGTCGGGCTCCAGCAGTTGCAACAGGTATGAAACGTGGAAGACCTAATATGCATATTTTCACCTATCAAGGGGATGGTGATTTAGCTGCTATTGGAACTGCAGAGATTGTGCATGCAGCTAATCGTGGAGAACATATCAGTGTCTTCTTTATAAATAATGCTATCTATGGAATGACGGGTGGTCAAATGGCACCTACAACCCTGGCTGGAATGAAAACTACTACCAGTCCTTATGGAAGAAATCCTGAAGATATAGGCTATCCTATCAGAATGTGTGAACTTCTGTCTTCTCTGGTTGCTCCTTATTATATTGAAAGAGTTTCACTTCTTAGTCCTGGAGATATCCTTCGTGCTAAAAAGGCAGTTAATAAAGCTATTCAATATAATAAAGAAGAAAAAGGGTTCACCTTTGTTGAACTTATAAGCACCTGCCCAACAAACTGGGGATTTGATCCAGATAAAGCCAGAGAATGGGCAAAAGAAAATATGTTGCCCTATTATAAACTTGGCGTATATCGTGATAAAGGTGCGGGGGTAGAATAATGACTACAGAAATGATTTGTGCTGGATTTGGGGGACAGGGAGTTCTTACTATTGGTAGATTTCTTGCTCAAGCAGGAATGAAAGAAGGGAAGAATGTTTCCTGGCTACCCTCCTATGGTCCTGAAATGCGTGGTGGTACTGCTAATGTTTCCACCGTTATTTCAGATGGACCCATTGCATCTCCCATAGTTAGTTATCCTGATGTGTTAGTGGCTCTTAATCAGCCTTCATTGGATAAGTTCGGTCCTATGGTCCGTAAAGGTGGAGTCATTATCTATAACACAAATATGTGTCCTCGTGGTTGTAACAGAGATGATGTACAATTGATTCCCGTTCCAATGAACGATATTGCTAATGAAATTGGCTCATCTATTGTATTAAATATGCTGGCAATAGGCATTATTATTGGCAAAACTGGTCTGGTTAAGTATGAAACTATTGAAGATGAACTGAAATCGTTCTTGCAAGAAAAGAATCCCGATTTATTAGATAAGAATCTCCAAGCTATTAAAAAAGGGATAGAAATAGGGAAACAATATACCTGAGTAATATAAATTAAGCATAAAAAACAGGTGCGAGAAATATTCCTTTCGCACCTGTTTTTTTATGAGATAACTTTCTTTTGATTAAGGAGTTTTTATTTCTGTGTTCTTTGAATCTATCCTTTGTCCAAAATTATTATCTATGATAACAGGAACAGGTTCATTTTTTTGTTCCTGTGAGCTTTGCTTTTCTAAGCACTTTTGCTGTTCATAAAGTGCTTTATCAATTCTGATTAGCTGGTTTTGTTGTGATATATCCACTTTTTGTTTACTGAAGGGTGGTTGAATCTTTTCTACCTGGATGGAATAATTAACAATCAGTCCTGCAAATACAATGGAGACCATACTCATAAGTTTTATAAGAATATTTAAAGAGGGACCTGTTGTATCTTTGAACGGGTCTCCAACCGTATCACCCACTACAGTAGCTTTATGAGCAGGAGAAGATTTACCTCCATAATTTCCTATTTCAATATACTTTTTTGCATTGTCCCACGCACCACCTGAATTATTTAGCATTAAAGCCATAACAAAGCCACAGGTTATAGCTCCAGTAAGCACTCCTAAAACTCCGGTTATACCAAGCACTATACCAACTATGATGGGAGTAAGAATCCCTACTAAAGCTGGGGCTAACATCTGTTGTTGTGCTCCTTGAGTGGCAATAGTTACGCATCGGGCATATTCTGGTTTTGCTTTTCCTTCCAGAATACCAGGAATCTCTCTGAATTGTCTGCGCACTTCTGCCACCATTTTACCTGCTGCATTACTTACGGCTTTAATAGTAAGTGCAGCAAAGAATAATATTACCATCCCTCCGATGAAGACTCCTAATAAGAATTTTGGATTAAGAACATGAATTTGGTAGAAGTTTATAAAATCCATTACGGTAGCATCGTTTACATTTACTTTATCAATCAGTCCCTTACCATAATTTATATACATAAAGATATACTGTCCAGCTTTATCTCCTGCAAGCAGTAAACCATTTCGCACCTCATCAAAATAGGCAGCCAGTAAGGTCATTGCTGTTAAAGCAGCTGAACCTATGGCAAATCCTTTTCCCGTGGCAGCAGTAGTGTTTCCAACACTATCCAGAGTATCAGTCATAACCCGAACTTTTTCCGGTAATTCAGCCATCTGAGCATTACCACCAGCATTATCCGCAATAGGACCGTAAGCATCCATTGCCAAAGTCACACCAAGAGTTGCCAGCATTCCAACTGCACCAAAACCAATACCATATAGACCCATTTCAATGGATTGAAAACCATGACTGCAAATAAAAGATAAAAGGATACCGATAACAATTGTAATAACAGGTGCTGCCGTAGACCTCATTCCTACAGATATTCCTTCTAAGATTACTGTAGCAGGTCCATAGTTTGCTTGTTCTGCTATTCCTCTCGTAGCCTTGAAACTATATGAAGTTGAATGTTCTGTAAAGACACCAATTAAGACACCACAAGTAAGACCTACTAAAATAGCAGTAAACACACCGAAATAATAATCTGCAGGAAGTAGCCATTTTGTTACAAAGAAAGCCGCTACAGCTATGAGAATAGAGCTTCCATAAACACCTTTATTTAAGGCAAACATCAGTTCTTTAGGACCGGCATCTTCCTTAGTACTAACCATAAATATTCCAAGAATGGAAAGAAGAATACCTATTCCTGCCAATATCATTGGTGCAACCACGAAATTTATGCTTAAGTGAGCAAAATTTTCACCTAAAGATGTTACGGCACTCATTCCTAAAGCAGCAGTGGCTAATATAGAGCCTGCATAGCTTTCATAAAGGTCTGCTCCCATTCCTGCCACATCACCTACATTATCACCTACATTATCTGCAATAGTTGCAGGATTACGAACATCATCTTCCGGTATATTTTCTTCAACTTTTCCAACCAGGTCTGCTCCAACATCTGCAGCTTTAGTGTAAATTCCACCTCCAAGACGAGCAAATAAAGCTTGAGTGGATGCACCCATACCAAAACTGAGCATTATTACTGTAATCTGTCTTAAGGAGAAAGTTTCCGGAAATAAGTTCAAAATAAAAAACCATAATGAAATATCCAGGAGCGCAAGACCAACCACGGTTAATCCTAAAACAGCACCTCCCCGAAAGGCTATTTTTAGTCCTTTATTTAAACTTTCTGAACAGGCTTGAGTGGTGCGATTAGAAGCCAGAGTTGCCATATTCATTCCTATGAAACCGGCTAAAGCACTAAAAAAACCTCCAGTCAAAAAAGCAAATGGAACTAACCAATGTAGAACATGTAGCACCTGTGCCATTATATTAAAGACTATAAATGCAAGCAGGAAGAATAGTGCCACTACTTTGTATTGTTGTTTTAAATAAGCAAAGGCACCTTCTCTCACATAGCTTGCGATTTCTACCATACGAGCATTTCCTGGATCTGCTTTTTTCACTTGATGGAAAAATATTGCAGCAAAGATTAGAGCTGTGATTGCTCCAATTGGTGCAATGTACCAGAGTGTTGGAATCATATTCATCACCTCTATTCAGTAAGTATGTAATAGAAACTTAAATCTTTTGCTTTTCTATAATAACCTGCTCCTATTGTCAATATTTTTCTGTTTAAAACTTAATGAAGCAGGGCTAATATAATTCCTATCTCATTATTTTACTGTATATTATGGAAATCGGAGAATCTAATGCTTAGAGTTCGTTATTATATCATCTTTAACTATTGAAATGGATAACATTGATATGAGATAAAGAATAATTTATTTGACAATACCAGTGTTTTAAGATTAAAGGATTAAAAGAATGGAAAAAATGAGGATAAAATAATATGGAATATATAGATTACAAAAAAGAAGTTAACTCAATGCTTTCCCAGATTTCTGAGATTCGGAGGTTACTTTGATCAGGAAGGGAAGCAAAAGCAGATAAATCAATTACAAGAAAAGATGAGTCAGCCAGATTTCTGGGAAAATCCGACGGAAGCCAAGAATATAAGCCGAAAACTTAGCCAGTTAAATGAAGAATTAGAGCATATTGGAACTCTTGACCGTTTAAAAGGGGAACTTGAGACCTATCTTCAGTTATTAGAAGAAGATTTTTCTCCTGCTCTATTTGAAGAAGCAGTGCAAGAGTTGCCAGCTCAAAAGCAGTTTATAGAAAAAGCTGAAATTGAATGCTATCTGAACGATAAATATGATTATGAAGATGCCATTCTGGTAATTCATTCTGGTGCAGGGGGCACAGAAGCTCAAGATTGGGCAGAAATGTTGCTTAGAATGTATACGCGTTGGGCAGAAGAGAATGGTTTTCAATATAATATTATAGACCTTCTTCCGGGTGAAGAAGCGGGAATTAAAAGTGTCAGTATGGAAATTAAGGGTCCCTATGCTTATGGAATGCTGAAAGCCGAAATTGGAATTCATCGTTTAGTTCGTATCTCACCTTTTAATGCTCAAGGAAAAAGACAGACTTCTTTTGCTTCAGTATATGTATATCCCGAATTTGAAGAAGATATTGAAGTTGATATTGATCCTAAAGACCTTAGAATTGATACCTATCGTTCCAGTGGTGCAGGAGGACAATATGTTAATACCACTGATTCTGCTGTAAGAATCACTCATATACCTACAGGCATTGTGGTTTCTTGTCAGAATGAGCGTTCTCAGATTCAAAATAGAGAGAAGGCTATGGCAATCCTGAAATCCAGACTTTATCAATACTATGAAGAGCAAAGAGAAGCTGAAAAACAAAAGGAAGAATCTGCTAAAAGTGATATTGGCTGGGGACATCAAATTCGCTCCTATGTGTTTCAACCTTATCAAATGGTTAAAGACCATCGCACAGGTTATGAAGTAGGGACAGTGGATAAAGTTATGGATGGTGATCTGGATAATTTTATTTATGCTTGGCTGAAACAAAAAGCATTAGAAAAAGCACAATGAGGGAAGATTGAACTATAAGAAGCTATTACCCGAAGTTGATTTACAAAATCTGCCAAATCATATTGGAATCATTATGGATGGAAATGGACGCTGGGCAGCAAAAAGACACCGTCCACGCGTTTATGGACATAGAGCTGGAGCTCGTGCAGTTCGCAAAGTAGTAGAGCTTGCCACGGAAATTAAACTCGGTTATCTAACTATTTATGCTTTCTCAACGGAAAACTGGAAGAGACCAGCAAATGAAGTGCAGGCATTATTAAAACTATTAAAAGATTATCTAATTAAGGAACTACCAGAACTGAATAGAGAAAATATTAAAGTTAGAATTATAGGAACTCAGGACCGATTAGACCCTTCTTATTTAACAGAAATCCATCAACTTGCAGGAGAAACAGCGCAGAATACAGGTTTAAATCTTAATATTGCCTTTAATTATGGCGGTAGATTGGAAATTATAGAGGGAATCAAGAAACTTTTTCAGGAATCTAAAAATAATCCTGAATTGGTAGATAATTTGACTCCTCAAACCTTTGGAAATTACCTTTATACTGCAGGTCAACCTGATCCAGATTTAATTATTCGCACCAGTGGTGAATATCGTTTATCCAATTTTTTGCTCTGGCAATCTGCTTATGCGGAAATTTACATCACAGAAACACTCTGGCCCGATTTTGATAAAGTTGAATTTCTCAAAGCAATAATTGATTTTCAAGGACGGAAACGTCGTTTTGGAGGTATTGAATCAGAATGACAGAATTGCAAAAAAGAGTTCTGGTCGCAGTAATATTTATTCCCATTCTTCTGGCAGTGCTGTATCTGGGTGGAGCTTATTTAGCTGTTACTTTTGCCCTAATTGTGATTCTTGGTTCTGCCGAATACATTGCAATGTTGCGGAAAGCCTCTTTTTCTGTTTCCTGGTACTGGTTAGCTATTATTTTTGCCGTGTTTGTCATTATGTCTTTTCTTACTGGATGGGAACTAATTATTGGGTGGATAATATTTTTTCTGGCAGTCCTGGAAGCATTGTTAAAATGGAATGAACAAAAATCTATTCCTCAAATAGCTTTAGAGTTATTTGGTTTATTTTATATAGGTGTAATTCCTGCTATGTGTCTTCGTCTGGGTTTGAATTTTAGACATCCCAATCTGCTTTTATGGTTAGTAATTTCAATCTGGGTAACTGATTCTGTAGCCTATTTTATAGGAATGAGGTGGGGAAGACATCGGGGGATTTTCTCTGTTAGTCCTAAAAAATCTACTGAGGGTTTTATTGCAGGAATTATTGCTCCTTTTATTATTATGATTATATTATATAATATAGGAATTATCAAGAGTCATCAAGACTTGATTTTAGTTGCTGTTGCTGCTGGCATATTTGGACAATTAGGAGACCTGGTGGAAAGTATGATAAAACGCTTTTGCGGTGTAAAAGATAGCTCTAAATTAATTCCTGGACACGGAGGTATACTGGATAGATTTGACAGTATCCTTCTGGCGGGTTCTTTTTTATATTGTTCTTTAATAATACTACAATAAGTGAGGTAAAAAAAAATGATTAAAAAGATTCTATTACCTGTTTTAATGCTGGGCTTTGTATCGCTGATATTTGCTCAAGCAGTAGACCTGTTTATCTCAGAATATGTTGAAGGTAGCTCCTATAACAAAGCTATTGAAATATTCAATGGAACTGGAGCTCCCGTAGACCTGTCTCAGTATACGGTTAAACTGGCTTCCAATGGAGGTGCCTGGTCTACAACTAATAGTGTTACCCTCTCTGGAACTTTAAACAATAATGATGTGTTTGTCATTGCTAATACTCAAGCAAATGCGGCTATTCAAGCAGTGGCAGATTTACTTCATAATGTTACTAATTTCAATGGGAACGATTGCATAGGTCTATTCCATGGAACAACTATGATTGATATAATTGGAGTATATCAGCAGAATCCAGGAGATAATGGATGGCCCGTTGCAGGTATTGATGGTGCAATGGTTAACCATACCTTGATTCGTAAACCAGAAGTTATTCAAGGTAACACTGATTGGATTGCCAGTGCGGGTACAAATTTGGATAATTCAGAATGGATTGTCTATCCTCAAGATTATATTGATAATCTGGGTTCTCATACCTTCAATCCTGGTGGTTCTCAACATTGTGCCACTCCAACTTTTAATCCTCCCGGGGGTGTCTACACTGGACCTATTTCTGTAACGATAAGTTCAACTACTCCAGGTGCTACTATCCATTATACTTTAGATGGGACAGATCCCACTGAATCTTCTCCAGTATATAACACTCCTATATCTTTACATACTAATACCACTCTCAAAGCAAGAGCTTATGCCAGTGGCTATGCTCCCAGCTATATTGCCACTGCAAACTATTTCTTTCCCATAGTAGTTAGTAATCTAACTGAATTGAGAGCTCAAACTGCAGGAGATGGAACCGTATATATGGTATCAGGAAAGGTGGTTTTAACTTTCCAGCAAAACTTTAGACATCAAAAATATGTTCAAGATTATCAGGCTGGAATTCTGATTGACGATCCTTCAGGTGTTATAACTACCACCTATAATCTACTGGATGGAATCACAGGTCTAACGGGGACTATTGCCTATTATAATAATATGCTACAATTGACACCGGTAATAGATCCAGGTCCTGCCACTTCTTCTAACAATGACATTAATGTGCCTACTGTTACTATAGCTCAAATTAATGCCAATGTTGCCACTTATCAAGCTCGCTTAGTGCGCATTAGAAACGCTCATTTCTCCGAGACCGGAATCTTTGCTACGGGTCAAAACTATACTTTAATTGACGATACGGGCTCAATAGTCTTCCGCACTACTTTCTATGATGTTGATTATATTGGACAGCCCATCCCGACAGGAAATTTCAATATCTGGGTGCTGGTAAATCAATACAATCAAATTCCACAGGTGACTGCTCGGATGTTATCCGATTGGAGTGATGTTCCTCTTGACGATGCCATAGAGACACCACAAGTGGCTCAGTTAATTGGAAATTATCCTAATCCTTTCAATCCCAGTACCACCATTTCTTTCTCTACAAATAAAAATGAACCTGTTCAAATAACTATCTTTAACCAGAAAGGTCAGATAGTGAGAACCTGGGATATTGATTCTAAAGAAGATGGTATTCAGCATCTGGTTTGGGATGGAAGGGATCAAAATGGTAATCCCGTAACCAGTGGTGTTTATTACTATCGTATGAAATCAGGTAAATATTCATCCAGCCGTAAAATGGTTTTAATGAAATAAACTTAAATCAAAAGCTGTTTCACTTTAAAACAGCTTAAAATAAAAGGTCTTGCCCATATATCTTTAGGTATAAAAAGCAAGACCTTTTTTATATTTACTTTATTATGAAAAGGTTATAACTAACCAAATCATATAGATGCTTATATTACTTTAAAATCAGCAAAAGTTTCTCTATCCTTACGCTTTCCTGCCTCTCACTTATGAAAAGAGCTAAGAAAGAGCTAAGGGAGAGCTAAGGGAGAGCTAAGAAAGAAAAGGAAATATTCTGAAAGAGAATACTTTAACAGTAATTGTAAAAATATTCCTCTATGCTTTTCTTATATTAATACTTACACTTTCCGGATTTATTTTCCTAACTTAGAGTAATTTCAGAAAGAAGGATGGAATTTTATAGAAAGCGTTTAACTACTTCTACTACTTCAGGAAGGTCCATTCCCAGACTTTTCAGATGTTCAATCGTGGGAATTCCTTCTTTAGTCCATCCCTTTCTTTTATAGACTGCATCTACCAGTTGTTGATACTGGTCTTCTCTATAAGCACGAAGGAGAGCCATTTTTTCTTGAGTAGACTTACCTTCGGGGTCTATTCCCTGTTTTTCCTTTAACAGTTTATCATAGCGTTCTTGACGAGAAAGATATTCTTCCTCTGTGACAGGACCAACTGCTCTATAAGGTGGAATATCATCAATGCGACGACCTTTACCCATTCTCATACAGAAAACCTTTTGAAAATTATAAACTCTTTCCGATTGGCGAATAAGTTCTTCCTTATCCAGAGGTCTTCCTGTGATAGCAGTATAGATATCAATATAATTTTGCACATGCTCAGGAACTTTTGCTGGTTCATCAGTTTCCGCATTATTGGCAGGTTCTATATCATTCCAGGGAAGTTTGCATAGACCCTGTAAGCCAAACCAGGTGCGGAACATAGGAAAATAGTGGAGAGCTTCGGCTTTATCTTCAAAAGTGGGAATCTGATTATTGACCATATCCATAAAGATTAACCAGGCTTCATCATGCTGAGGTCCTTTCAGGGCTAAGGTATAACCGCCTTGCTGAGCTAAAGATTCTTTGGACATATATTGAGAATATTCCAGACCTTTAGCTTCCATTCCTATATCCTGTAATAGTTTTGGGTCGGCGCCATATTCACGCGCAAAAATCTCTTTCATTTTATGTACACCCTGTCCAACTATCACCCCAAAACCTTCACCTCGTCCCATTTGATGAATCAATTCAAAAACACTGTCAGCGTTTCCCCAGCTGAGATCAAGACCTCCAGTGCGTTCTTTATTTAGTATTCCATATTCATAGCATTCCATAGCAAAAGCACAACTCGTACCAAAGGAAATGGTATCAATGCCATAGGTATCACAATAGAAATTGAGTTCTACCACATCTCTGGCATTCCAGATACAAAGATTTGAGCCACAACCTCCAACGGTTTCATATTCAGGTCCATCAACGGTCACTTTTTGTCCTTTATAAGGTCCGGTTCTGGGTATAAAATTATCCACTGCCTTACAACAGGAAAGAGAACAGCCAAACCAGCATCCATCAGGTAATCCCTGTGTGAACAGTTTTTTGAATTCCCAGGAAGCCAGCCCTTTAGCTTCTTCCATTTGTCCATATTTGAAGTTCTTAATAGGCAGGAGGTCGTAATCATTCATTATTTCAACCAGATGAGCAGTTCCCACTTGACGCATTCTATTCTGTTTATCATCGCCTTCTTCTATTTCTTTATGGAGTTTGATACCGGTTTTCTGCAAAGTCTCCAGGTCTACGGGATGATTAGTGTCACCTTTTAATCCGGAATATTTAACCACCAGCGCTTTAATCTTTTTATCCCGAAAAACCATTCCTGTTCCACCTCTACCTGCCTGTTTTAACCTTGCCATCTTTCTTCTTTTGTCCCAGAAAGAAAAATTCAAACAAGAGATGGGAACATATTCTGCTGCCTTTCCGCTGGAAACCACGGAAACATATTGATAGCCATTGGGATTATCTGCAAATTCAGCAATAAGTCTTTCTGCCAGGATATGGCTATTTATCTCTTCATCTGGTGCAGAAAGTATTTGCACTATTCCCGTATCACCATCTATAAAGACAATGATTTCTTCCTCTGATTTGCCTTGAATTTCTATGGCATCCCAGCCAGAAAACTTGGCGTAAGGTCCAAAGTGTCCTCCGACATTGCAATCTATAGGAATATCCGTAAGAGGTGAAATAGTTGTGACAATGGATTTTCCACTTCCTGGATAATTGGTGTTTCCACAAAGAGGACCAAATGCAATGCAAATTTCGTTCTCAGGATCATTCCATCTGGTGGTATCTTTAACTGAATGCCACATTAAATAGAGGTCAAATCCTTTTCCACCAACAAATTTATCTATCATCAAATCTGTTACAGGACGGGATTCTATTGCTTTCGTGCTAAGATTGATATATAAAGTCCTGCGATTATAACCTTTTTCTACAGGTTTTAGTTCATAAGGAAATTCAGCCAACACTTTGCGTTCTGTCATTATTAATTCTCCTGTTTTTCTTCTATTCTGATTGCTTCTGTAGGACAACTATCCAGGCATAATCCACAGGCAATGCATTTGATGGGAATTATGCCACCAAGATAACGAAACATTGATTCATTAGGACAAGCAGCAATACACATATAACAACCTACACAGAGACGATTATTTACTAAAACTACACCCTGGGCATTAACTGTTAAAGCCATTGTTGGACAAACCTGAACGCAGGTCTCACATTGATTGCAGGCTACTATATGAGCAGATTTTTCTCGCTCTTCAATACGGATACGAGAACGCTCTGGATTATCAACTTTAAAATAGGTGCGAGCACATATAGTTTCACATGCGTGACAGCCTATACAATCTTCATCGTAAGTATTCAGGAACTTTTTCATCCCTTGCTCCTAAATAATATCTTTTATGAAATCTTTTTGTTTAAATAAGGACTAATTGTCAATCTTTATTTATCAGTTCTTGTTTTATTCTCTCTTTTATGGATTCAGCATCCAGACCAACAGCTTTGTATAAATCGTTAGAAGTGCCACTGCTTCCATAGTTCTTAACTCCGATTTTGATTAAGCGAGCAGAAAGATTTTCTTCAGCTAAACGATCTGCAATTATAGAGCCTAAACCGCTATGGATATTGTGATCTTCTATGCTGAAGATGAGACCAGTATTTACAGCTTGAATTAAGGTATCACGGTTTATTGCCAGAGGACAAGAAACATATATTAACTGTAGATTGATTCCTTCTTCTTTCAAAGTATCCACTGCTTTTATTGCATTTCCAATAGGGGTTCCAGTAACCATCACAGTTGCTTTATCACCTTTTCGCAAGATATCGCATTTCCCATAGTCAAAAGCGTAATTCAAATCATAAAAAGGTGTGCCATCATCTTTCAGAATTATCGGAACAGCAGACCTTCCCATCGTTACCACATAGTTTCCAGGTTTGTCTATTAACCAACGGATAAGGCGGTCAGTTTGATTAGGATCAGCCGGAATAATCAAATGAAAACCATACCAGTTACGAACAATTCCTATGTAATCAATGCATTGATGAGTTTTTCCATCTTCTCCCACATCCAGACCAGTATGAGTTAAAACCACCTTAAGATTAGTATGATTGATATCGTTTAATCTTTGCTGATTGTAAACCTCATCCAGTCCAAAAACTCCAAAATCAGACCAGAAGGACTGGATTCCGCAAGTAGAAAGAGCTCCAGAAAGAACGGCAGTATTATGTTCCATTATTCCACCTTGAAAGAAACGGTCAGGGGTCACTTTTTCAAAAGCGGCTGTTTTAACGCTGCTTTGCAAGTCACAATCAGTTACAACAATAGGAGTAGGATTGTTTTTATTGATTTCTGCCAAATCAGCAATTGCATTTCCCCAGGCGGATCTATTGTCAGTTGGTTTTTCATAAAGCATAGGATTACCCGATTTCAGATTACATTGAAGAGCATATTTATCCTTAGTGGGCTTTTGCTTTACTGGCTTGAATTCTGCTCTCATCATTTTATAATCTTCCAGCCGGTTGGATTGTCCAAGATAGTGTAAGGCTTCTTCTAATTGGGCTTCATTTAAAGCAGCACCGTGATATTTAGCCTGATTTTCCATAAAGGGAACTCCTTTTCCCATCACAGTATGAGCTAATATCATCAAAGGATAATCCTTATCTCTGGTCATTTGAAGGGTTGAAAGTATCTCTTGATAGTTGTGACCATCAATTTCTATAACTTTCCAGCCATCCGATTCCCAGTTAGCTTTGATATTTTGGGGCATCACGGAATGGATATTTCCACTTATCTGAAGTTCGTTATAATCTACTATAGCAGTGAGATTATTCAGCTGATATTTAATAGCAAATCTTCTTGCTTCCGAGATTTGTCCTTTTTGTTGTTCTCCATCTCCCATCAAGACATACACATTATAAGGAATATTATTTATTCTGGAAGCGAGAGCAAATCCTGCTCCAGCGGAAAGACCCTGTCCTAAATTACCTGTACTCCATTCCACACCTTTCACATCTCTTTCTATATGACCTTCATAGATGCTTCCTGAAAGTCTGAATTGAGATATAACCTCATCCAGATTATGATAACCATTCAAAGCAAGAGCAGTATACACCGCAGGAGAAATGTGTCCATTGCTAACTACTACTCTATCTCTATCTGGTAACTCTGGATTTTGAGGATTATGACGGATAAACTGGTATAAAGTTAATAATAAATCAATGGAGGACATAGAACCACCAGGATGCCCTGAACCAGCTAAAGTAGTCATTGCAAGTATGGCAGTTCTGGCAATAATAGCCTGTTCTTGTAAGCGGGATATCAATTCTACCTCTGTCATTTGTAAACCTCATTTAATAAAGAAAGAGCGGTTTGACTTCTTTTTAAAAATCAAACCGCCTCAAAATTTGGTGGAGCATAGGAGGCTCGAACTCCTGACCTCATGACTGCCAGTCATGCGCTCTCCCAACTGAGCTAATGCCCCTGGTTCTTATATATTATTAATTATACTTATTTTTAAATATGTTGTTTCTGTCAAGCAGAATCCTCATTTTTGTATTAATCAACTTTCAAAACCTTCTCCCTCTTCAATAAACATATAGATATCTTCATGCTTTTTAAGGTATATTAATTTTTGGCATAGTTATTTTTCTGATATTGTTAAAGATAGATTGCATTTGCTCTTCAATACTTGTGTATATCGCATCCGGTTCAAGATAAACTTCTATTTCAGGAAATTCCTCTAAAATTGACTCGTTTGAAATGGAGAGCTGATTTCTTAAAAGTTTAAAGAATTTTATCTCGTTATAATCAACATTTTCATCTGCTTTAATTGTCTCTATAGCAGTTTTGATAATTTGTAATTGTTGTGATTCGCTTAAATCTGCCCCTTGTAGCTCCGATAAATATTCTTTTATAAAGTGGTCAGTATTTTGGTTAAATTCCTCAGTTAATTTATCTAATTCAGATTGTAGCTCTTCATGATTAAATAAACTTGTTTTAGAAAATAAATTCTCAATAATATTGATTTCCCGTTCATCAATGTTTCCATCACAAACCGTACATACAAAAGAAGTTTTTAACATTAGTTTGTCTAAGTTATTATTAAGTGTCATTTTAATCATCCTTATTTATTCTAAAACCAATTGGTTTTCTATAGTTAGTATTTATAGTAGACCCGTCAAAAAAGTCTTTATAAAAATCATATTTTTTATTATCTTCGTCGGATAAGGAAGATCTGGTTCTTCCTATAATGTTAATAAGTATTTTTTGAGTTATATTGGTCTTAAATTTATAAGCTTCACGAGCAGCATCTATAGCAATGAATTCTATATCACTAGCAACATATTTATCAGTAAGATTGGCTAACTCGTCATAATTAATATTAAAGTCTTTAGGTTTATCCTTTAAGTATAATTTAAAAAGTTCTTTTCTTGCTTCATAATCTGGAGGTGGAACATATATTAGTAAATCCATGCGGCCTTTACGAAGAATACTCTTCTCTATTAATTCGGGATTATTCGTAGTAGCTATTACAAAAACTCCTCTTTTGCCACAATTATTAAGTTGAGTTAAAATTTCATTAACTACACCTGTCATAATTGCATTATTAGACATATCTTTTCTAAATGCATAAGAATCAAATTCATCAAAACAAATTATAGATGGTTTATTTTTATAAGCATCATCGAATAATTTACCTATCTTTTTTTGTGTTTCAAATGCATAGGGACTTACTAAGTCTGAAGATTTTATAAAATAATAATTAAAATTTACTTCTTCAGCTAACTTTTCTGAAATATATGTTTTACCACATCCAGGGGGACCAAACAATAACATTCCATTAGGTATAGTCAACCCATACTCTTTAGCTCCCTCAGGATCCTTAAGTAGATTTATAACATTAGTAGTTAAAATTTCTTTTAATTCTTTCATACCAGCAATGGCTGAAAATCCCTTTTCTTTATTTGTTAAGTTATCAAATGTTAGTCTATTATCTTCATATACTACGCCTCCTTTAAAATCGTATGAACTTATAGAATTAAATTCTTTCTTTAAATCTTCAATAAAATTATAAACATCTTTGTATGCATCATCAAAATTTGGATTCAAAGCTTTATTAATTATATTTAAAATTGATTTATAATGAATATTATTACATAAAATATCATTAATTAATAATAAGGGTTTCATTCTTTCTCGAATTATGGCTTCTATTTTTTCTTGTGAACTTAATTTAGATACATCAATAAACCAGGGAGGAATTCTATAAATTAAATTGTATAAAATTGCTCCAACAGAATAAATATCATTTTGAATGGAAAATTTGCCATTCAACCCTTCATTTGAGACAAATAAAAGATTAAGATCATCAAGATTAATACCATTACCCAAGAAATTACTATATCTGGCATAATGGAAATTAACTATTTTTATTGAAGGGACTTTGCTACTTTCATCAATTATAATATTATCCATATTAATTGAATTATGGAGAATAGGTCTTGAAAGATTATGTAAATAAGATAATCCTTCTAATATCTGCATAGTGAAAGATAAAATATCATATAAATCTATATTTTTTGTTCTACTTAGATATTCAGCTAATGATTCTCCACTAATATATTTAAAAACGAGATATAAGTAATTTTTATCATTTATAATTGTATTTCCTGAATCAACAAAAACCTCAATATTAGGATGGGACAAGTTTTTAACAATTTCAATTTCATAAATATTGCCGTATTCATCGAAATTTTCTTTATGAAGTTTTTCTAAATCATATAATTTTAGCAAGTAATTTACATTATGCTTATCTTTAACTCTATATATAGTTATAAATTCACCTGATTTCAATAAGAATTGAGAAAAATATTTATTATCTATTATATAATGTTCATTAAGTGATTTCATATTAATTTTGTTTTAGTAACTTACTTTGTGTTTCATATGGCATTAATTTTATCAATTCTTGAAGAATAATTAGTAATTCTGTTTCATCGGGATTATTGTCTGACATCCTTAATCCTTTATTAATTAGATAGTTAGCCTTCTGAGGATCAGTCCAATTTATAGTATTAAAATTTTCTGATAACTGGTAAAGAAGAGCTGTCTTCATTTGAATGCCAGCAAAAAAATCTAATATTAAAAAATATAATTGTTCAATCTCATCTGAAAGAATTTTAATAGATCTCATATAATTATATTGGTTATTATTTTTGTCTTTTGATAATTTGGTTTTCCTATCTCTAATATCTTTTACCGCCAACGTAAATTGATTTAATTTTGAATTTAACTGATCATTCATATTCTCTTTCTCTGAATCAAGTTTGTCTATTAACTCTTCTAATTTATCATAAACATCTTCTAAATATTTTTCCATTTTAGGCAATTCCAGCTCTTTTTCCCATCTATCAATTGCAATTTGTTGTTGCTTTAATCCTTCCATCACTTGGCTTTGTCTATCATAATCAGAGCCTCCCTGTTTTAATTTAATTTTTAAATCATTTAGTTCTTTAGTAATTTTAATTTTTTCTTCTGGGTGAGAATCTCCTAATATATATTCTGCTTGTTGGATTGCTTGATCTATATACTCTAAAATCATATTAGATTCGGGTAAGGTAGTTGAACATATTTCAACTGCTTTTTCTATTGTGTAGTCAATGTTAGGAAAATAAGCAGAAACTGACATTTGCTCATCTCTTTTTATTTTAAAAGTCAAATTAATCGGGCTATTTTCAGGAATTAAAGCAGGAACATCATCTCCGGTTATTCGTATATTGGCAATATAATGATTATAAAAGGCTTTTGTACCAACATTATAATAATCTCCTTGATATATAGGAATATTAATAATATCTGTTGATATGCCTGGTCGTAAAACTTTTGGAGTTCTACAGCCATTTTCAATGCCCGTAATAGGTGTTGTAGCATTTTTCTCTAAACCTTTTATAGGTATGAATTCATCACGATTTAAGATATCATCATGAACTTCTATACCGATATAATAAGGTAAGGTGGCTCCATTTTGTCCTTGTTTAAAACCTTGCAAAATTGTAAATTCATTTGGAGATATTGCTAATCTATCACCCCTTGAATTATATATATTTATTTCAAATATATTAGCTTTATTAGGTTCTAATTTAACTTCTACAACCTCTCCCTTGGGATTAAAGGGAATTTTCCCTGTAGACCAACCAGTACCACGACTAATTTCTAAAAACAAATTATTATCTAATTGGATGTTATTTAAACAATTTTCGTTTATTTTTACGCTAACAAATTCATTTAATTCAACGCTTGAAGACTCAAATTTAATCTGTAAATTAATCGCTTTATTATCTCTATTATTTGCAATAATACTTTCTGGAATATCAACTGTAGAAGCATATAGCGCAGCACCCTCAGCAACAACAGTCATAGGATCTTTGTGGGTATCTATATTAGGAGTAATTTGATCCATTATCATCTGTCTTAAGAGAGGTGTTCTGGTTGGTCCACCAACTAAAATTACAGTTTCCAAAGAATTTCCAGTTAATTTATTTCTTGATAGTAAATTGTTTGTAATATCAATAGCCTTCTGGAATATTGGTCTTACAACCCGTTCAAATTCCTCTTTAGTTAAAGTTATATCAAGTTCAAGAGGATTATTATCATCATCCATACCAAAATCTTCTCCCAGTTCAGTTAAAAGGTATACAGTATCTTTAATGGATAATTCAATTTTTTTATATTCTACCATACCTTTCCATTCATTCCTAAAATCCTCAAGTTTCAATTGATTAGACCAAACACTATTCAAGTTATAATTATTTTTAAAATATGGAATTAGGATTTCATCAATAATAGCATAATCAATATTTTTACCCCCTAAAAAAGCATCTCCATCAGTATCAATCACATTCATTATTCCTTCTTCTACCTTCATCAATGCAACATCAAAAGTACCTCCTCCAAAATCAAAAACAATCCAGTATCCATTTTTTATTTCAGAATCTAATCCAAAAGCTAATGATGCTGCAACTGGCTCTTGTATTAATTCACAATATTCAAATCCGGCTAATTTTGCTGCTCTTACAGTTGCTTCCTTTTGGTTCATCTTAAATTTAGCTGGTACAGTAATTATAATAGATTTGATTACTTCATCTTTTTCAAAAGATTTTAATTTTTTAAGAACTTCAGCGGATAATTCTTCAGAGGTATAATTACGATTCATATATAAACTTGGGTAAGTTTTATCAGTTCCCATAGTTCTTTTAAACTCAATAAAAATTTCACTATGATAATCTGATTTATAAAATGTTAATCTTCTATCCCTATCCAATTGGTTATAAGCTTCGTCTCCAACAAGTATAGAACATTTATCCTTAACTTTTACAAATCCAACGCAAGATGGTATGGTGTCTTTTTGGTAAAAATCAGATTTTAATATTTTTACATTTCCATGCATTATCTTAGCGATGGCAGAATTAGTTGTTCCTAAATCGATCCCATAGTCAATCTTAATTCTATTCATAATTTATTACTCCTTATTATTAATCATTAAAAGCTACAACAACTTCGGCAGCTTGAATCATATTACCTTTATAATTAACCTGAGGTTTAATAATTCTCTTTATAATTTGCTTTCCTTTCGGTATGGAGTCATCTTGGATCATTGTAGCTATAACTTTCATACCAGCATCATATTCTTTATTAAGTAAATCTGGAATTTCGTATCCATATGCATTATAATTATCTAAAATAGCATTAACAGCTCTCAATAACTGCTTATATCCTTTTATATCAGGATCAATATTATTTAAATTCATTTGGATCCTTGAAACTTCATCAGCAATTTTTAATGCTAAAGAATGATCAATTTCTTTATTAGAATCAAAGTTATGATTGAATTGTTCTAGTTGTTTACTTAATAATTCAATTAATTTGTTATCAACTTTTATAATATCTTTTTCAAAAGTATATTTAATATTTTGGATTTGTAGATCTACATTTTTATTTAGAAATTTGGCTTTGCTTCTAAAATAAAATACAACTAAAAATAATGAGATGATTATAAATAATAAACTATAAAATATAATTTTTGATATTGTGTTTAAGTGCTTATTTAATAAAGCAAGCTGTATTCCATATTTGTTAAACTTATTATCAATATTATTTTTATTATCTATTATTTGTTGTTGCAATGAGTTGTTTAATAGAATTAATTTGTCTTCAAGTTTTTTAATTTCCCCTTCTTGTTGCTGGATTTTATTATTATTTTTAGCTAATTCTTTATTTAATTGATTTATTTCATTTTCTAAATTAGATAATCTTTTATTTAGAATGGGGTCTGTTATATTGATAAAAACAGAACTTGTATCAATGTCTCCGTTAAGGCATAAGATTGGTGGTGATATAATTAAGAATATAATTATTATTAATAATATATCTAATTTATTAATATTTTCAAATATATTCATATTACACCTACCTTATAATTTCATCGAGTTGCTAAAATAATTATAAATATAACAAATATGATTATAATAACATAACAACCAGTATTATTATCTTTATATTTTATATTAATAGAGTTAGATTTGTTTTGCTTATCGTTATTAAAATAATTAAGATTATATTTTAATTGATTAAGATTTGTATTCAATAATTGTGCTAAATCATTATTAACAGTATACCTTGTGGCATCTGTTAAAATATCAATTGCTATTTGATGTGCATAAATTAATGTTGATTGATCTATAATTGACGTCCCAAATTCAACTTGAGACTGATAAAGGCTGCATACATAATTCAAATAATCTATTAAATATCCCATTACTAAATTTATAACATTACTATTTAAATTAATTACAATATTATCATTATTCCCTAATTTATCTTGTATTGTTTGCATTTTTAATCTACAATCAAGCCATAAACAGTTTATTTCTTTTATAATATTCTTTTTTAAATATGTAATTCCTTTATTTATCTCAGTGTCAATGTTAAAGTTATATTGGAATTGATTTAATTTTATCAGTATATAATCTATATCCGATTTTACAGGATAAATATGAATTCTAACATTAGTTTCTTCTAGCCATTCATTTATAATTTTTTTATTTTCTTCAATACGCTGTAAAGTTAATCTATTTTTTGCATAATAACTTGAATAATCTAATAATTTTATAATTGAATTTCCAATAGAAAATTCATCATTCATAGAATTCGCATAATATGGATTATTACAATAGTCATTGAAACAATCAATTGCGCATTGCATAATTTCAATTGCTAAATTATCAGAGGTATTATTAAAATTAAGATCATCACTAAAAACATAATTTAGTTTGGTCCAATCATTTTTAGTTTTTTCATATAAATTTAGGGCATATTTTATCCCTTCTCGAGGGTTTAATTTTCTCTTTTTTTGTGTATCTTTTATTTCAATCTCTATTGGATATAAAGCGATAGACATCAATTTAGATTTAATATCATTATAAGCCTCGGAAGATATATGAGAGAAGGTTTCAAATATTTTACTTATAAAATCAATAAAATTATCTCCCAATATTGTTTCAGATGATTCAATAAAAGATATAATTTCATCCATAAAAAGGCTAAATATTTCATTTTGGTCTGGATGATAATTATTATCCGTGGTAATGGTGACGAACTTATCAAAACTATCGGACTGGATTAATTCTAATTTATTCTTTAAAGCTTTACAATAAAGATCTATATTTACATTATTATTGGAACAAGCTAAAGCTAATTCAAGTGTACTTAGATTATTAAATGATATAATATTCTGTTGCAACTTCTGATAATTAGATGTGACTTTTTCCCAAATGTCCTCTGCTTTATAAACATCCCCATCCTGTAAGTAAATAAAAGCTTGTTCATCTATATAAGAGCCTTTAACAAACCAAAAAAGCGAGTATATCAATTTCTTCTGATTAAGTTGAAGATTAGATAGAGCTATTTCTACTATCTCCTGAGTTCTTGTTATATTAGGTAAAAATGGGAAATCACAATCAAAGTGTAATTCTTTGTTAGCATCCATATAAGCATTTAAAAGTGATTTTTGTTTTTGCAATTCGCGCTCTGAAGACCCAGAATATATTCCTATTATTCTATAAGGATTATTATATACAATTTCCATATAAACCTCCTTTTTTACTCTTATTTACCTTCTATATTTCTGTCAACAACTTTCTTACAATCCACAATTTTTTATTTTAAATAGCGTTTAGACATAGTTTTACCATTAAATAGTATACTTCAGAGAAAGTATTCACTGGATTTGTCGTTATACCTTTCATGTTAATGCTTAAGAAAAATTCTTTTTTCCATTTAGATACTTAGTGATATCTTAATATAGGCAGTGAAGACAGTTTTGTTAAAATTGCCGAGAGGTTCATCCAAAGTTACAGGTTCATCTTGAAGCAGATTATTTTTTAGACCGAGGTAGATAAAGTAATTGGGTTTGAATTCATAGCGGAGGTTGGAATAATATTTAAAATTGGAATAGGAAGTGGGAGTTTCGTAAGTAGTTATGCTTCCTCCGAGGGTAAATCTGAATCTTTGCACAGGGGTAAATCTCAGAGATGCATTGATTATGGCGTATTGGTTATCCAGGTATAAAGTTAGGGGAATGCCATTTATATCTATGATATTTTCTTTAGGATAGTCATAAGATACAAGATTCCCTTGAATTTGATAATACAAACTTTTTTGAGGAGTGCCAGTTATCCTAAAGGTGATAGTATTCATTTGTGAAGTTTTATTTAAGGCATAAACCAGAGTTTCTCCTGTTATCCAATTTATATATAGAGAAAAATTTTTCCAGCATTTAAAATTCAAAATATTATGCATACTAAATACATTGTGTTTTTGATTGATATTATCATAAATACTATAATAACCAGGTCTAAAGGTGTAGAAAAACTTAGGTTTAAATCTTAGAGTTAACATTCCAGAAAGGTCATATTCAGTTTTTTTATCATCATCGGGATGTAAATCTTGCATTTCTGCTATTCCTAAAACAGATACTAATTGAAGAAAACCAGGGAAGGGATTAGACTGCCAGTAAGAAGATAAGGAGTATCCCAGCCTATCTTTTCCATATAAATATCCAGCATCAGCAAAGATATCTTTACTTATTTTTGCAATATTAAGAGAATTTTCCCAGTTGCCAGGATAATAATTAATTCCAATTTGTCCCAGGTATCCTTTTTTGAGGGAATTATCTTCTTCATTTTCATTTTTGCGGAGGCTTCCAGCAAGGTAAGTATTCAGCGTAAGCACTTTAGATAACCTATATTCATAGACACCTGAATAGACATAATTATAATAACCGGTATTAGTTCTGGCTATGAAAGCATTTCCCATAGTGAAATTCCCAATAGTTGGAATAATAGAGAGAAGCTGAAAATAGTCATCTGGATTAATTAATTCGCCTTCACTTACAATTTTTTTATCCCAGGCACCGAGAATTCCCCATCTGGTTTTTCCTAAACTTCCAGTTGCTTTATAGGCTAATTGAGGTTGAACTATATTTCGGGAATAAAAAAAGTCGGAGAAAATTCCGAAAGCATCAAGATCTTCTATAAAGAAGAAACGATTTTCATCATAATAAGGGGGATATTTTAGATTATAGATATCCTGGGCATCATCTGGAGGTACCTCTGAAAAGTCAGGGTTCATACTAAGTTTTATTTTGGTAGTGGGATTGGGATGATAAGCGATATCCAAACCAACCATATCAGGATCGTAGCTGGAGGTCTTTTCAATTAAATCATAACTTTTAACAAAATAGGGTTTAAAATCCAAATTAAACTCCCGGGTAATCTTTTGGTTTAGCTGGATTTTATGACCAGCAGTAAAGTAATCTTTCTTCTGATTAGTGTTGAAATAGGGAGAACAGTAATATTCAGTAGTGGCATATTTATAGCGGCTAAGAATTATATACCAGTTGTAGGGAAGATCAGATTTGAATCTCAATTCACCCAGAGGTATTTGCATTGTAAGTTCCCAGTTCTTATCATCATAAGAGGTTTTATAGCTATATTTGCTATCCCAATTTAAATCAACAGACATATCCTCTTTACGAATTCCATCCACCAAATTGCCATTAGGATAACCTGTGTAGTAATAGGCAAAATAAGCATAGGGAAGTGTAATCAGTTGAACACTTACATAATCAGAGAACATAGCTTCATCTCTAACTTCTACAGGACCAACTACAAATTGTGAGTCTATCGGACAAGAGAAATGTATCATAAGATTATTTCCCTGTTGCCATAACCATACTTTAGTAGGATTTTCTTCTGGTTTTTTGTCATCTGGGTCATTTCGCACGAAATTGGTTAGCATATTATCATCTTGTAGAACGGGAGTATCGGAGACAGGAACTACTAAAGCTTGGATAGATAAAGTGAGTAAAAGGTAAAATATAATAAAACAAGAATATTTCATTTCAAATTAACTACCTTTCTATCATTATTTTTAAGACATTAAAAAACCTATCGGATCAAAGCAAGTTCTGTCAAGTAAAAGTTTTAAAAATAGTTTTTATTTTATTAATTCTGATATTAGAAACCTTTTTCAATTTTAAAATTATCCTCTTTCCTTATGTCCAATTTATGTCCAGCTTATGTCCAGCTTATGTCCGAAATGGGACATAAGTTCAAGATTTATTGGACATTAGTATTTTATATGGGATGAAGATGGAGGAAATGGTTATAAACCAAGGGGAATTTTAACTTATAGGAGTGAAAGAATGATAAAGAAAAGAGAAATTTATGGTTAAAGAATAAAATATTGAGGGGAATTAAGAAAGCAGACAAATAAAGTTATATAGCAATAGATGATAATTATTTAAGTAGGGAATTTTCAGCTTGACAATTAATGAATTCAGTTTTAATTGGATAAAAATTCGGGGTGTAGCGCAGCCCGGTTAGCGCACTGGTTTTGGGAACCAGGAGTCGGAGGTTCAAATCCTCTCACCCCGACCATAATAAAAAGAATAAGGGCGCTTAGCTCAGCTGGAAGAGCGCATGCCTTACACGCATGATGTCGGGGGTTCGAGTCCCTTAGCGCCCACCATATTTTATCAATTAAGTTCTGGATGTGTAATGAGAATAGGTATAACAGGTGCTAATGGTTTTGCGGGTAGCAATTTTGCCAATTATTTTCAATCCCAAGGATACGAGGTTAGAGGTATAGTTCGTCCTCATGCAGACCTCAGTTTACTGGATCCTAATCTGGATATTCAATTCACGGATTACAATTCCCAAGATGAGTTAAAAAGAGTTCTGGAAGATGTAGATGTCCTAATTCATAATGCCGGTGCCGTAAGAACTCATACTTTTATGCAAATGATAGAAGCCAATGTAGGGACAACCAGAAGAGTGATGGAGGCATTTAATCATAGTTCTAAAGGCAAAAGATTCATCTATATAAGTTCCCAAGCGGCTTCTCATCCCTCCAGAGATATGGAATTAGCGAAGGAAGAAGACCCTTCTGCACCAGTTGATTGGTATGGCAAAAGCAAGGTTCTTGCAGAGAAAATCATTAAAACAGAATGCGTTAAAGAATGGGTTATCGTGCGACCCTGCTCTATTTATGGACCTGGTGAAAGGGATTTTTATCAGGTCTTTAAAGCTGTTCAAAAAGGGATAAATTTCCATATAGGAAGAAAACCTCAATATATGAACCTTATTTATGTGCGAGAACTGGTACAGTTTCTGGAACTCTGCCTCACTCAGAAAAATGCAGTAGGCGAAATCTTTTTTGCTTCTGATGGTGAAATTTATACACAACAGGATTTTATGCATCTTATTGCAGAAATATTAAAGGTCAAGACCTTTGAAATAGCGGTACCTGTTCCCCTGGCTAAAACGGCTTTTTATGCAGGAGAAGCATTTGAAAGGATAACAGGTAAAACTACTCTCTTAAATAAACAAAAGATGAAAGAAATAGTTGATGTTACTTGGCTTTGCAGTATAGAAAAAGCTAAAAGATTATTGGGTTGGAATCCGCAACCCAATCTAAGAGAGCATTTAAGTGAAACCATTCAGTGGTATAAAGAGCATAACTGGCTATGAGAGTGTCATTAAAATCTATTTGTTTTTTTCTATTTTTGTTTCTTGTCCCAATGTTATCAGCTCAAAACACTATTGCTCATCTGGAAGGAGAAGCATTAGTACTTCCTGAATCCTGGTCTTTTCGTTACGACCCTGCTCAAGTGCTGGTTAAAATTAAAGTGGAAGCAGATAGCACTTTAAGTTTAATTAAAGTTATGGATGGAAAAGAAGAACTTACTTCTTTAATTCAAGAATTTCTTTCAAGATGCAAGGCAAATCTTTTGTCTATCCCCGTTTCAACAGATACTGAATTGAATGTAGTCATTGATTTAATTCAGGTGCCCCCTTCATATATCACTTATATGACTCATGGCAAAACAGGCAATTTAAAAGATATAGAAAAATGGATAACAGAAGAGAGAAAATCTTTAAGCTTTCATCAACCGAGTCAAGATTCCGTTGCTGCCAATGGTTTTACATCGCTTAAAGAACCCTACCGCTCTGGATACTTTTTCTATTCCCGTCCACGATACGATGATTATCCTAATCTTTATGGATTTAAATTACAGAATTCGCTCTACTCTTCCTCTTTTTTCCAGAACTTGACTCTCGGTTTCTTTGATTTTGAGGAAGAGATTATGGAACTCAATGGCACAGAAAAATACTATCCTTATCAAGCTACTTTAAGTGATATAGAAGTGGGAATTGGAGATTATGAACATTTATTTACCAAAGTAGCTTTAAAGAAGAATAATCTCTTTGAATATAAGGATTTATATTTAAGTTTAGATTTTCTCACTCAAACAGGATACTGGCTTGAAGAAGATGCCAGTCGCAATGCCTTAAAACTTCATCTTAGCGTCCCTATCGGGAAAACTAATCTTAAATTTAGCTGGCTTGACCAAAATTCAAAGCTTTCTATGCTCAACCTTCGTCCAGAATTCTGGTTGCCTCAAAACTTTATCGTAAAAGACCACTATAATGCTTTATATGCGGGATTTAATTGGATTGGACCCAACCTGGCAATTTTATATGAACAAAATGATATAAAATCCGATAAATTTATTAAAAACTTGCATAATGAAGCTTTACACCTTCAAGCCTGGAAAGATTTACAGATTCAAAAAGTTGAACTGGCGTTGAAATATGAGCATATCATCTCTGATTATAACTATGAAACTGGAGAACCAGATTATAAAGATAGAGCAGAAATGCAATTCCGCTGGAATCATAATCCTCTAAAATGGGATTGGAAAACTGAACTTACCGATTTTCAACAGGTTCAAGTGGCTACGGATTTTTCTTACTCTTTTAATAAGTTTAGATTTGGTGCTTTTGCTTGCGGGAATTTTAATCCGGTGGAATCTTCTTTGTGGATTCCAAGTATTTATAGCGAAACAGATTCTCTCAGGAATGTCCAGATAAGAGAAATCAATAATGCTGGAGTTTATACGAGCTATTCTTTTAAAGCACCTTCTTATCTAACTCTTTCTCTTGGAAGAAGGATTGTAGAGGATATCTATCCCGAAATGGAAACGGAATTAAAAGAGAAAAAGGAGCTTTTTTATATCAAATTCGTTGCAGAACTGGATAAAATTTGGGATAAATGGGAAATCAAATGGCAACCCGCTCTAATCTGGCAAAATAATTATGCAGGATTATTTGAAGAACCGGAATTTGAAGGATGCAGCTATCTTAACCTTTTCTATCATTTACCTTATAATAATGCACTCTTTGCCGGATTTTCTCTATCTGGGCACAGTGGTTACTGGAATTCCGATCCTTCCACCTTTTTTGTGGATTCTTCTTCTATCGTAGATTTATGGGCTGGAGTTCAAATTAGCAATAGATTTGAGTTTCAAGTTACCTATAAGAACCTAATGGATACCTCCATCTATGGTGTTTATCCTGTTCCTCCTTCAATTTATGCTTCTGTTCGGTGGTTTTTTCTCAATTGAAAGAATATCAAGCAATCATCTTTGATATGGATGGAACCCTCATAGATTCTATGTATCTATGGCGAGAAGTAGATAAAGAATTTCTACAAAAAAGAGGATTTTCAGTGCCGGTTGACCTTTTTCATCATCTTCCCCAGGGCAATTCTTTCATTCAAACGGCACAATATTTTAAAGACCGATTTGGATTAGCGGATAGCCCTGAAAGTATTATGCAAGAATGGAATGATATGGTAAGCTGGCATTATGAAAATGAAGTGAAACTTAAACCTGGCGCAAAAGAAGTGCTGGAGAAATTATACCAGAAAAAAGTACCATTAGGTCTGGGAACAAGCAATTCCTATGATTTAGCAAAAAAGGTTTTAACTCGGAATGGAGTCTGGGATTATTTCTCTGCTGTAGTTACAGGTGATATGGAACTTCTGGGTAAACCCTATCCTGATATCTATCTGGAATGTGCCAGACAACTAAAAATCCCACCTGAATATTGTTTGGTTATTGAGGATACTCTACCTGGAATTCAGGCTGCTAAAGCAGCAGGTATGAAATCTATAGCAATCTACGATGAAGATAGTCTGGAATTTCATCCTCAAATGCAAGTTTTGGCAGATAGATTTGTCTATAATTTTAAAGAATTGGAGAATATTTTAAACTTATGAAACCTTTATACATAATCATTGGAGCTTATGGAAGCGGTAAAAGTGAATTCAGTATTCATCTGGCAAAAAGTCTCAATCAACCTGATAACAAAGTGGTTTTAGCTGATATGGATGTAGTCAATCCCTATTTTCGCACGCGTGAAGTACAAGAAGAATTTGCTCAAATAGGAATTAAAGTTATTGCCCCTGAAGGTGCCTTCAAACATGCCGATTTACCAATGCTTTCACCAAGTATCAAGGGCGCTATTGAAAACTATGAGGAAACCGTTATTCTGGATGTTGGAGGTGACCCTGTTGGATGTAAAATTCTGGGAAGATTTCAAACTGAAATAGAAACTCGAGGTTATCAAATGCTTTTTGTAGTTAATACCTATCGTCCTTTCACTACTAATGTAGATGAAATCTTATCTATGAAAGCACAAATGGAGGCTTCTTCCAGACTGAAAGTTACTGAATTTATATGCAATAATAACCTTATGGAATATACTACTCAGGAAGTAGTGGAAGAAGGGATAAAAATACTCAATGAATGTAGTGAAAAAACAGGTTTGCCATTTAACTATTATCTCGTGCTGGACCTTTATCAAGACCGCATTCCTGATGGTTTAATGGGCAAAAAACGCATCATTATGAATTATACCTTCCGAAAACCATGGGAATATTATGTGATGAAAGGAATATAAATAAGGGTACCCCTTTTTAAAAGTAAATCCTTAGTTTAGTTAAATTATAATTAATCAGTTAGTCTTTTATTACTTTTTCCTAAAAATGCCTATTGTGTAAGGTTAAAACCGATAAATACGATAAATACAACTTAGTCATATATTATAAGGGTTTTTACTTACAACTCATATTATGTCTTGGGAAGATTTAATCTTTGTAAACTCAGTCGTTAGTGTGTTACTACATAATTGTATGTAATCCATTAAATAAATAATTTAAAGGGGATAAGGTCATGACCTGCTCTAAGACAGGATATCAAACTGCAACTCAAACAGGAGTAAATAGCGTTGGACTTCAGACCACTTCATTAAACTTTGTCCTATCAGAAATAACTCTTCCTCCCGCAGCAGTTCAAGCAGTCGAAGCCAGTCTCACGACTGTCAATCTTTCCTGGAAAGAACCTGGAACTGGTGATAATATTAGTGAAGGTTTTGAAGAGATTACTTTTCCACCGACTGATTGGTCTCAAATAATTACAGACACAAATAGTGCGGGCACAAGTGGTGTTTTACCTACTTGGTGTCAAACTGGAATCAATCTTATAAATCCTCCTGTCCCACCTCGTAGTGGCTTGTTTCAAGCTGCAATTTGGTGGGATTATTCTCATCAAGATGAATGGTTGAGAACACCTCAATTCATCTGTCCTAGTAGTGCTAATTTAACCTTCTGGAGCTATGTCTATTTAGGTAGCACTAATGGTGATCACTATTATATCAAAGTATCAACTGATAATGGTAACACCTGGACAGTGTTGTGGGATGCCAGTGCTCTAACAGGTGGCTGGAACTACTATGCAACTCCTATCGTGATTGACTTAGATGCTTATGCTGGACAACAGTTTAAGCTTGCCTGGCATGCTGATGATCCTCCTTCTAATGATGGTATATGGCATGTATGGTTCATAGATGATATTACCGTTAACAATGCTATAGAAACTATTCATTTTCCTATAAATACATTGAACCGTATCAGTGCAAGAGATGACTCAAATCCTAAACTTCGTACAGTTACACCACAACTTCCAACCAGTCGTGCTATGGCTAAAACTTCATTGATAAATAGTTATAAACATTCCACTCCTGAAACAGTCATTAAAAATGATAGAGTTTATATTGGGTACAAGGTCTGGCGTTTACTTCAGGGACAAGAGAATAATGAAAGTGCCTGGACTCTGCTTACTACAGACGTCATAACCGCCACTGCTTGGCAAGATACTGGTTGGGGTTCTGTACCTGATGGAATGTATAAATGGGCAGTAAAAGCTGTGTATACTGCTGGACCTCTATCCAATCCTTCCTTCTCCAATGCATTACCTAAATTCACTGAAATGGGTACTATGGTAGGTACAGTTAAGAATCAGCAGAATGTACCCATTATGGGAGCAACGGTAACCTGTGGAACTATCACTGCTACCAATAACGCCAGTGGTGCTTATAGTATGCAAGTACCGACTGGAACTCATAGTGTTACTGCCAGTGAACCAGGTTATGATTCGGTTACTCACTCTAATGTGATTGTGGTAACGGGTCAGACCACCACCGTTAACTTCATACTTCCTCCCAGCAGTACCGTCATCTTGCTGGAAGATAGTTTTGGGACCTATGAGAACTTCGCTCTGACCTTTGCTCCTTGGACTTGTATGTGGATGTAGATCAGAGTGCTACTTATGGTATCAGTGGGGTGGGCTTCACCAATGAAGACTTCGAGTCTATCACTCTCCCTGAGCTGTATCTGCGGCTCTGTATCACCGACCCTAAAGGAGAAGCATAATGGATGCCATCATCGGTTGGATAAGCGGTAAACGCCTGCTGAGAAAAGTTATCGCTCCCTACGTTCCCAAGGATATCACAGATTTCATCGAGCCCTTCGGGGGTGCAGCCTGGATGCTCCTCTACAAAGAGAAGTGGGGTGATCTGGAAGTCTATAACGATCTCGACTAACGTCTGGTCAACCTCTTCCTGCAGGTGAAGTATCATCCTGATGAGCTGATCAAGGAGTTAGACTGGTTAGTAGCCAGCCGTAAGCTCTTTGGCGATATCCTAAAGCAGGAAGGCTTAACTGAGATACAGAGAGTTGCATTATAAGACAATCTGCAATCTGCTTTCCAAATTAGAGATGGATTTTATGTTGCAGAGGTCGTTAACTAATTCTCGCCCGTGGTTTTACGTAATAAACCAACTTCTTTGTTGACAAGAATCAGCAGTTAATCTAGTTTGGAGAAGTATTAAATTGGCAGAATCCTTGTTGAAAATGAGATCTTGAGAACTCAGATAGATAAATAAATTCAGTTATGAGGAATGATGAAAAGGTATTTGTATTGCGTATTTCTTATGTTGCTTATGGTCTTCCCGTTGATGGGGATACCGTATGAGCAAACAGAGGAATACGCCCAAAAGCAAGCAGTTTTAGACGAAAGAGCGGCAAGATTCAAGGCAGAAACGGGATTTGTGGGGGATATCAGTTACAACCTTCAAAGTATGCAATTCACTACCATATCAGGTAGTTTTAAAGACATTGAGGTTACAGCACCCCAAGATACTGTATTTATGCGCAGTGTGTTTGATCAGGTCGTTTCGAAAGTCATGCCCTATATCTCTGCTAGGGAAGGGCAACTGAAAAGTGGTAAGGTAGTAAGCAACGTATTGGGAACCCGTGTAATCTATTGGCAAAAGGTCAATGGCTTCTCAATTGAAGGCGGGGGAGGATCTTTGAGAATTCATTACAGCTTAGCCACACGCCAGTTAAGTGTAAATAACGGTACAGTAGACATCAGCTCTGATCCTATCTCGATCAACCTAAGCTTGGAGCAAGCTATCCGTTTGGTTCAGGAAAAAGTCTTTGATGGAGCAGAGGTAAAACCTACTAACCCCAGGATAGCTTATGTACCAATTGACAATGAAAATGGACAAGCGTACTACTTGTGCTATGTATTAGATAATCAAGGTTATACATTTTTTGTTGATGTGTCAGAACCTATTATAAGAAAAGTAGCGCCAAACCTAATATCGAGAAGCTTTAACGTCAATGTACTTGGCAACCTTTATAATGGAACCTATACAGATATAGTCAATATTCCACTATCTCAACAGTCAATGGGGGTCGGTTCTTGTGTAAACTCCAATCGATAGTTTATATGCGGACTCTTTTGGACAACAGACAGTATCAGATAGCATATATACTTGGTTAAAGACCGAATTGAGAAATCATGAAATCTTTCATGTTGTGCAATACCCAGATACGATGACAGTAGTACAGCAATGACCCTGTACCATTTTTTACACCACTTGTAAGGTGACACGTTTGCCATCGACATTGTTTTCATAGTTTTCTCGGAATTTAGTTGGAGACATATAGTTTAGGGAACTGTGGGGTCGATTTGTATTGT